>Ga0136642_1000003_pt1 | contig 207697 bp, 190 predicted proteins | sample LowCatLa1302831Y_FD_115313 | JGI IMG/M metagenome (GOLD analysis project Ga0136642, IMG submission 115313) | Freshwater microbial communities from Lower Cathedral Lake, Yosemite National Park, California, USA - 13028-31Y | ecosystem: Environmental > Aquatic > Freshwater > Lake ... | reverse complement strand
TTTTGACAATGGCTGAGTTCTGGTTTTTTCGGAAGACGTCGTCTGATCTGTTGGAGCAAGCGCTGCGGCGGGATCTAAAAATGACAGCTGAGTACGTGGTTTTACAGGCGCAGGCTTACGGCGTAAATGAGCAATTTCTTTTTGAAAGGCCTCGACATCCTGAAACTGCCGATACACCGACGCAAAGCGCACATAGGCAACTTCATCCAGATGCCGAAGCTCTTCCATCACCAGATCACCCAGCATTCGCGATGGAACTTCGCGCTCGCCTAGACTGCGTAACTTATGCCCGATGTGTGCGACAGCCGCATCAATCGCATCATTTCCCACCGGGCGCTTCTCGAGCGCCTTTTGCATCCCCATGCGCAACTTGGCCTCGTCAAACGGCTCGCGCGTCATGTCTCCCTTAACAACTTGGGGCATAACCAGCTCAGCACTTTCAAATGTCGTGAAGCGCTCACCACACTTCAAACATTCGCGACGCCGACGAATCTGCTGCCCTTCGGCTGCTAACCGCGAATCGGTGACCTTCGTCTCGACGTGGCTGCAAAATGGGCAGTGCACGTGATGTTCTCTTGATCAGATCAGACGGCGCCGTACACGGGGAAGCGCTGGCATATTTTGGCCACTTCGCCGCGCACACGCGCGATGACCGCATCCTCAGCCTGAACCCCACCCTTGCCATCCGGACTACCAAGATGCGCACGCGACGCAAGATTATCAAGCAGGTCTGCGATCAGCGTGGCCAATAATTCGACTTCAGGCTCTTTAAAGCCCCGCGTCGTGATGGCTGGAGTGCCAATGCGCAAACCACTCGTGATCATTGGTGGCCGAGGGTCATTAGGCACTGCATTCTTGTTAACCGTGATGTGCGCTAAGCCCAGAGCCGCATCAGCATCTTTGCCAGTGATATTTTGGGCGATCAAGTCGACCAGGAACAGATGATTATCCGTCCCACCCGAGACAATCGAGTAATTGCGACGCATAAGCGCTGCAGCGAAAACGCGTGCATTCAAAACAACCTGCCGCTGATAAACCGCGAATTCAGGCTGCAATGCTTCCTTGAACGCAACCGCTTTCGCGGCAATCACGTGCATTAGAGGCCCACCCTGCGTTCCTGGAAATACCATTGAGGAAAACTTTTTGGTTATTTCCTCGCCAGCACTCGACAAAATAATCCCGCCACGCGGACCGCGTAACGTCTTATGGGTTGTCGACGTCACAACATGCGCATGGGGTACAGGGTTTGGATAGACGCCCGCGGCGCATAAGCCCGAGACGTGCGCCATATCCACCATGAGGTAAGCACCAACGGCATCTGCAATCTGGCGAAACCGCGCCCAGTCAATCACACGCGAGTAGGCCGAGAAGCCAGCAATGATGACTTTCGGCCGGTGCTCGTGCGCCAAGCGCTCGACCTGTTCATAGTCAATCTCGCACGTATCACTCCGAATGCCATATTGCACCGCGTTAAATAGCTTCCCTGAGAAATTCACCTTGGCGCCGTGGGTTAAATGACCACCCTGATCAAGACTCATGCCAAGCAACGTGTCGCCAGGATTAAGCAAAGCAAAAAACACCGCCGCATTCGCCTGACTACCCGAATGGGGCTGAACATTCGCGTAGGTCGCACCATACAACTGCTTGACGCGATCAATTGCTAATTGCTCGGCAATATCGACAAACTCACAGCCACCGTAATAGCGCTTACCTGGATATCCTTCGGCATATTTATTTGTCAGCACAGAGCCTTGGGCTTCAAGTACCCGAGGGCTTGCATAATTTTCAGAAGCAATGAGCTCAATGTGAGCCTCTTGGCGAGCGCTTTCAGATTGCATTGCCTGCGTCAGCTCTGGATCGAATTGGCTAATGGTCATTCTCGCGTCAAACATACCTGCTGGTCCTTTCAATAATAGCTATCGCCCAATGACTGCGATTCTAGCTGAAAGACTGAGCCAGAAACCCCCAAAAACCGCGCCATGCCCCCTAAAGTAGCGCGCTCAGCACCCGGGTCCACCCAGCTGCGAGGTTCTGGTGGTTGTAACCACCGCCACCAAAAGCCAGCAGCCGGCCTTGGCAGTAACGATCGGCTAATTGAGCGAGCCGGGCCGCCGCTTGGCCGTGGGCAGCTGCGCTGTAGGCAAGATGGGTCAAAGGATCGCCGTTAATGCTGTCGGTACCAGCTTGCAGCAGAATAAATTCGGGCTCATTGGCGACTAAATAGGCCTCTACGCGCTCCCAAGCCGCCATAAATGCGACGTCATCAGCCCCAGCAGGCAGTGGGATATTGATTTTAGTGCCTCGCGCCGGCCCCCGACCGATTTCATCAGCGCGCCCGGTGCCCGGATACAACGACCGACCATCCTCGTGTATGTCAGCAAATAAGACATCCGGATCATCCTCGAACCCATAAAAAACGCCGTCTCCATGGTGCGCATCGATATCGACGTAAGCCACGCGCCGTACACTGAATCGCCGCCGCAATTGCTCAATAACCACCCCACAGTCGTTAAACACGCAAAATCCAGCAGCGCCCGCGCGCGCCGCATGGTGCAGACCACCAATTGGCACAAATCCACGCCGCGCGCGGCCGCCCATAATGGCCTCAAGCGCGACCAAACCGGCCCCTACTACGTGGCTTGCGACCTCAAAAATCCCAATAAAAGCAGGGGTGTCACCACCGTCAAGATATCCGCCAGCACTGCGCGAACGCTGCATGACGCGCTCAACGAACTCGGGTTCATGAAAACTTTCCAACTCTGCCCTCGAGGCCGCTCTGCTCTCGAGTTGCACGATTTTTGTTTGCAGCCCTTGCGCGTACAGTGCGCGCAAGAAAACCGCCTGCCGATCTGTCCCAAAGGGGTGCCCGCTCCCAAACCCGTAACGGGCCGTCGTTGCGCTAGCGACCAGGCAGGTTTGGACAGACTCAGGCTTCACACCGCGAGACTAGCAGCAAATTCAGCGACAATGCCGGTGAGCTCGCATATCGGCTCAGGTCTCGCGAAAGATGCTGGCGGCAAAGCGACGCGTCCCTGATAATCGAAACTGCAACGGCTACAGCACCCGATACAAGGCGAATTTCCATGGCGCAATTCATTTACACGATGAACCGGGTATCCAAAGTGATCCCGCCAAAGCGAACGATCCTTCGCGATATTTCCTTATCTTTTTTTCCAGGCGCGAAAATTGGTGTACTGGGCCTCAACGGATCTGGCAAAAGCACGCTACTTAAAATCATGGCGGGTCTGGACACCGAAATTGATGGCGAAGCCCGTCCTCAACCCGGCATTAAAATTGGTTTTCTCAAACAAGAGCCTGAACTTGATCCCAATAGCACCGTCCGCGCTGTGGTTGAAATGGGAGTCCAGCCAATCAAGGATGCGCTGACAAAGCTTGATGCGGTCTACGCTGCCTATTCAGCCGAGAATGCTGATTTCGATAAACTCGCTGCGCAGCAAGCAGAGCTTGAGGCCTACCTAACCACGGTTGACGGGCACAACCTTGAGCGCACACTCGACGTTGCCGCCGACGCCTTACGACTTCCTGAGTGGGATGCGCTCATCGGAAAGCTGTCCGGCGGCGAAAAGCGACGCGTCGCTCTGTGCCAATTGCTGCTGTCAAAGCCCGACATGCTGCTGCTCGATGAGCCCACGAACCATCTTGATGCCGAATCCGTCGCATGGTTGGAACGCTTTTTAGAAGAGTACCCGAGCACAGTGATTGCTGTGACCCACGATCGCTACTTTCTAGACAACGTGGCCGGCTGGATTCTTGAGCTGGATCGCGGTCATGGCATCCCTTGGGAAGGCAATTACTCCACATGGCTCGAGCAAAAAGATAAGCGTCTTGAAATAGAAGAACGCCAGCAAGAGGGGCTACGCAAAATGCTGCAACAGGAGCTTGCTTGGGTACGGCAGAATCCGAAAGCACGGCAAGCCAAGAGCAAGGCCCGCCTCGCGCGCTTCGAAGAGCTGCAAGGGCAAGAGTTCCAGAAGCGTAACGAAACCAACGAAATCTACATCCCACCTGGAGAGCGTCTTGGCGAGCTGGTCATTGAGGTCACGAACCTTAAAAAAAGCTTTGGGGATCGTGTGTTGATCGATGGCCTGAATTTCAATCTCCCGCGCGGCGGAATCGTTGGCATTATCGGACCGAACGGCGCCGGCAAAACGACATTATTCAAAATGCTAACCGGCACCGACACTGCAGACAGTGGCGAAATACGCATAGGTCCCTCCGTCAAACTCGCCTATGTCGATCAATCGCGCCAAGCCCTCGATGACTCAAAGAGTGTTTTCAACGAGATCTCGGGCGGCCTTGAGATCATTAAGGTTGGTAACTACGAAACGCCAGCGCGCGCCTATGTCGGGCGCTTTAACTTTAGCGGAACGCAGCAGCAACAACTCATTGGGCAGCTCTCGGGAGGTGAACGTAATCGCGTTCACTTAGCGAAGGTCCTCAAACAAGGTGGCAACGTTCTACTATTGGACGAGCCGACCAATGATCTTGATATTGAAACCTTGCGCGCGCTAGAAGAGGCCCTACTCGCGTTCCCCGGTTGTGCCGTCGTTATTTCACATGACCGCTGGTTCTTGGACCGCGTGGCCACCCATATTTTAGCCTTTGAGGGCAACAGCGAGGTGATTTGGTTCGAGGGCAACTATCAAGAATATGTTGCTGATTTGAAACGCCGCAAAGGCGATGACGCTGATCAGCCCCACCGAATCCGGTACAAAAGACTAGGCGCATGAACAAAGTAACTTTACTGGATGGCCAAAGCCTTCAGCTCAACACACTCGCGACCCTCGAGGCCTGTACTCACGTTGAGGTCACCACTGCTGCACTCGCGCGGATGCAACTGAGCCGCAAAGCAGTTGAAGATGCCATTGCGAAAGATCAAGTGGTCTACGGCATCACAACCGGTTTTGGAATTTTCGCCAATCAGCGAATCCCGACGGACAAGCTGCGCCAGCTGCAGGCCAACCTCGTACGCAGTCATGCAGCTGGCGTTGGAGCCAGTCTTGCGCCGGAGCACGTGCGGCGGATCTTATTGCTCAAAGCGAATAATCTTGCAGCCGGACTGTCTGGCATCCGACCTGAACTGGTACACGCGCTCTTAGCGCTACTGCGACACGATGTACTGCCACGCATCCCAGGCAAAGGCTCTGTAGGGGCGTCCGGCGATCTGGCGCCACTTGCTCATCTGGCGCTCTGCCTCATTGGCGAGGGAACGGCAGATCACCATGGAGTCGTACTCGAAGGGCCCGCTGTGTGCCAAGCCGCGGGCTTCGAGCCGTTCACTTTAGAAGCAAAAGAAGGGCTTGCGCTCCTGAACGGAACTCAAGTCTCGACGGCGCTCGCAATTGATGGCTGGCAGCGCTGCAAGTGCCTGCTCGATAGCACCTGCGTCATCGGTGCGCTCACGGTCGAGGCACTCGCTGGCAGTCATACTCCCTTTGATGAGCGAATTCATCTAGCTCGCGGCCAACATGGACAGACCCATATCGCCAACGCCATGCGCTCCGTTCTTGGCGAGAGCGCCATCCACGCCAGTCATGCGACCTGTGACCGCGTTCAAGATCCGTATGCTGTGCGCTGCTTACCGCAGGTCGCGGGAGCCGCTTGGGACACGCTTACCCATAGCGCCCAAGTCCTTGGCCGTGAAATCAACGGCGTCACAGATAACCCACTCATATTTGGAGCCGACATTCTCTCGGGTGGCAACTTTCATGCTGCACCCATCGGTTACATAGCCGATTTTTTGGGTATTGCGATGACCGACCTTGCCTCCATTAGTGAGCGACGCATCGATCTACTGGATCGGCGCATCAATCCGAATCTAACCATGTTTTTAACAAATGAGCCGGGCGTTGAGTCTGGCTTTATGCTCGCACACGTGTCGGCAGCCGCCTTGGCGTCTGAGAACAAGACACTCGCCCACCCAGCATCGATCGATAGCATCCCAACATCAGCAGGACAAGAAGACCATGTCAGCATGGCGCCTTGGGCGGGCCACAAGTTGATTGCCATCTGCAACAACACCACCACTGTGTTGGCTATCGAACTGCTCGTAGCCGCACATGCGCTGGATTGCCAACGACCGCTGCGCTCCACACAGACCTTGGAAGCCCTGCACACCCTGGTACGGGAAAAAGTACCTTTTGAGAAGCGCGATCACCGCCTCGATGGCGACATAAGCACGCTGTGCAGCCTGATCGACTCAGGGGCAGTTGCAAATCTGTTATCTGCTGACATGCGCGCGCTTTCCGTTTAAGTAGCGCCAGTACTGCGCTGGCTTTTAAGCCAGCGCGACGCGAGCGTTACGGAATAACCGCATCCAACCACCATCTTCCACCCATTCTTTTGGCCGCCACGAGTTTTGGGCAGCACGCGCAACACGTTCCGGATGCGGCATAGTCAAAGTCACCCGGCCGTCGCGACTCGTGATACCTGCGATCCCGTTGATAGAGCCATTGGGATTTAAAGGATACCGCTGTGCGGGACGTCCTTGCGAGTCCACGAACCGAATTGCAGTCCCGCGTGCAGCCTCAAAAGCCGCTTGGTCAGTGACCGATCTGAAATCTGCTCGACCCTCACCGTGCGCGACAGCGATCGGCAGTACTGACCCAGTCATCCCAGCAAATAGCGGCGACGGGTTGTCCATGACTTCAACGAGAGCTACTCGACCCTCAAACTGCTCTGAGCGATTACGCCGAAAGCGTGGCCAATGCTCCGCCCCGGGAATCAATTCAGCGAGCGAACTCAGCATCTGACAGCCGTTACAAATACCGAGCGTTAATCCATCAGCCCGTTGAAAAAAGTCTGCGAACTGCTCTCGCGCCATTGGGTTGAACAAGATCGATTTAGCCCAACCCTCGCCCGCACCAAGCACATCACCATAACTAAATCCGCCGCACGCCGCGATCATTTGATAGTCACGCAACGTGACACGACCAGACAATATGTCGGTCATATGCACATCGACAGGAGTAAAGCCGGCACGGTCAAAGGCAGCCGCCATCTCTAACTGACTGTTCACGCCCTGCTCGCGCAGCACAGCAACCCGTGGCCGCGCGCCTCGGGCAATGAATGGAGCGGCGACATCTGCGTCGACGTCATACGTTACTTTTGCGAATAAGCCCTGATTCCCTGCATCTTGGAGCGAGGCAAACTCCTCGCGCGCACATTGGGGATCATCACGCATCTCACGCAAACGAAATCCTGTTTCCGACCAAGCGCTACGCAAATCGCGCACGCTCTCACCCAAGATCGGCTTTCCATCAAGAGTGATGCACATACGCGCAGGATCTGACCCATCGACGACGGCACCAATTACATGCGTCGCGCGTTCGAGGCCATGACTTGCACAAATCTGCAAAACAGCGTCAAGATTCTCAGCGCGCACCTGCAGCACAGCACCGAGTTCCTCCGAGAAAAGTGCCGCCAACGGATCCGAATTTGCAGACAGTAACGCCTTGATGTCAACTTGCAGACCGACACCGCCAGCAAATGCCATCTCAGCGAGGGTTACAAACAGACCGCCATCGGAACGGTCATGATATGCAAGCAACAAATTGTCCGCCGCGGCCGCACGTACCGCTCTGAAAAATCCGATCAGGCGCTTGGCATCGTCAAGATCTGCGGGCTCATCGCCCAAGACTCCATACACCTGCGATAAGCAAGAGGCTCCTAGACGATTACGTCCAAAACCTAGGTCTATACAGACAAGCGTTGTGGGCCCCACATCGCGCACCAACTCTGGGGTCAATGTACGACGCGCATCGATAACAGGGGCAAAGGCCGACACGATCAAGGACACCGGTGACCACACAGCACGATCACCCGTCGCCGCAAACCAGCCAGAGCGCATGGACAAGGAGTCCTTACCCACTGGAATCGCTATACCAAGCTCAGGGCAGAGCTCTAAGCCAATCGCCCGAACCGTATCAAAGAGCACTGCGTCTTCATTCGCATCGCCAGCGGCCGCCATCCAGTTAGCAGAGAGCTTGATGTCGCTTAAGCGACTGATATCAGCGGCAGCAATATTGGTGATCGCTTCCGCAACCGCCAAGCGGCCGGAGGCCGGACCACTCAATAGGGCAACCGGCGTGCGCTCACCCATCGCCATGGCCTCACCCGCATGCGTACGAAACCCGGCTAACGTCACGGCACAATCACTCACCGGCACCTGCCAGCGACCCACCAACGAGTCGCGACTAATGAGCCCACTCACACTGCGATCACCGATGGTAATCAAAAAAGACTTGTCTGCAATGGTCGGTAAGCGCAAGAGGCGATAAGCCGCCTCCACTAAATCAATACTGCTGGTATCGAAGCGCTGTGTCGGGCGCTGGGTACGCCGCGCGACCCGCGTCATTTTCGGCGGCTTCCCGAGCAGCACGTCAATCGGCATGGACACGGGCCGACTGTTAGTCGTTGGATCATTGACAATAAGTGTGCCGTCGTCCGTCGTCACTCCAATAACTGCCATCGGACAGCGCTCGCGCTGACACATCGCATGAAATGACTCAAGCTGCGTTGGCGCGATACAAAGGACATAGCGCTCCTGCGCCTCGTTACACCAGATCTCCAACGGTGACAGTCCCGTCTCAGCGCTTGGTATCGCGCGTAGGTCGAATTGACCACCGCGATGACTGTGCGCCACGACTTCAGGCACAGCATTTGAAAGACCGCCAGCACCCACATCGTGAATTAACAAAATAGGATTTTCATCACCAAGCGCCCAGCAGCGATCAATCACTTCCTGTGCACGACGCTGCATCTCAGGATTTCCACGCTGCACCGAGGCGAAATCCAAGTGAGCGTCACTAGTACCACTGTCAACCGATGAAGCTGCGCCCCCGCCGAGCCCGATGAGCATCGCAGGACCGCCGAGCACCACCACTGCCGCACCCGGCGGAATATCCAACTTCTCGACATGGGAACGACGAATATTTCCCACGCCACCCGCCAGCATGATCGGCTTGTGATAACCGCGCGTCACACCCGGTGGGTCACCAGCCACACGGAGCTCAAAAGTGCGGAAATATCCCAAGATGCCTGGGCGACCAAATTCATTGTTGAATGCCGCCGCCCCCAGTGGACCATCAAGCATGATTTCAAGTGGCGACGCGATACGTTCAGGCTTTGCTTCAGGCCCTTCCCATGGCTGCAAAAACCCCGGAATACGTAGGTTAGATACCGTAAAACCCGTCAGGCCCGCCTTCGGCTTTGCGCCACGGCCCGTGGCTCCCTCATCACGAATCTCGCCGCCAGAACCCGTCGAGGCACCGGGAAATGGTGAAATCGCGGTCGGATGATTATGGGTTTCTACCTTCATCAAAATATCAATCGGCTCTTTTGCAAATTGATACTGACGCGTGCGCGTATCAGCAAACAACCGATCCGCCTCAACCCCCTCAATAACCGACGCATTGTCACGGTAAGCCGACAATACGCCCATGGGACTGCGTGCATGGGTATTACGAATCATTCCAAAGAGCGAATGTTCCTGCGCTTCGCCATCGATAATCCAGTCCGCATTAAATATCTTGTGCCGACAATGCTCTGAATTTGCTTGCGCAAACATCATCAATTCCACATCGGTTGGGTTTCTGCACAACCGCGCATAGGCGTCTAGCAAGTAATCCATTTCATCATCAGACAGCGCAAGACCTAGGCTTTTGTCAGCAATTCGAAGCGCGCGCTTCCCATCATCCGCCAGTGAGACATAAGCAAGAGCCCGCGGCGTTTCAACGGTAAAGAGCTCGGCAGCCGCGTCCAAGCTAAACCGAACAGCCTCGGTCATGCGGTCATGCAGCACCGTTGCAAGCCGCGCGAGCGCCAACTGCTCAAGCGGTGCGGTTGCTGTGATTGTGTACAACATACCGCGCTCGATACGCTTGATGTCGGTCAGCCCACACACGTGTGCAATATCAGTCGCTTTACTCGACCAAGGAGAAATCGTACCCGGCCGAGGAGTGACAAGCACAACCGATCCATCCTCGGCCGGTGCGAGTGGTGCAACGGGACCTAAAAGACCACTCAGAATGTCAGACGCCGCAGCACCGAGGGGCGCTGCCAAATCAACGAAGTGGTAATAGTGCACCACAAGCGACTGGACCCTAGGATCAAGGGCAACTAACGCCTGCAGCAATTTTTCAAGGCGAAAGGGTGAGAGGGCCGAAGCCCCACGCAGCAGCAGCATTACAGGCCTAGTATCAACGGGCTCTCGCCGGAGGCTCACAGTTTACCCGAGAAGCGCCATTAGGCGCGCGCCGAACCCATCAACTCCGACGACCTGGGTCCGGCATTGGTGTGGGGACCGGAACCGGGAAATGCGCCACATTACTACCTTCATATGCCGTAATTTTGCCCGTACCACTTTTTTTGACTTCATCGACGCGCAATACCGCCTGCATCGGAATCCAAGTCCGTTTGACGCCCTCAAACTCGCCTTTAATACGCTCCTCGGCGGGGTCTACCACTACCGTCGAGCGCTCACCAAAAACGAAGTCTTCCAGCTCAATGAAGCCAAAAAGACTGCCATGAGTCACTTTCTTGGCGTAAACCTCCCAGACTTTGCCTTCTCTGACAAATTGCACCTTAAAAATGTGACTTGCTGCCATATGCTTCATCCATCAACCCGTTAGCCTAACGCCATCTTACCTTGGAGAGGACCCATGGCGCTGCGACTCCGTGTGACAGGCCACATGGCGCAACGTCAACACGCACCACAGTCTAGGGTATTCGGGGTCCACGGCGGGCGGATTGGCCGGGCAAAAGACAACGACTGGGTGCTCGCGGACACAAAATGCTATCTGTCCGGCTACCACGCGCTTATCAGCCATGACAACGGCCGCTGGCTGCTAACCGACACGAGCTCCAATGGCACCTTCCTCAACAGCAATACTCACTCCGTGGGTCATGGCAACGTGATCGAGATCAGGAATGGCGATTGCCTGCGGCTTGGCGAATACACGCTTGAGATCGAGGCATTACCCGGCGACGAAATCCCTCCCGCTGCCTGGCGCGGCCCAAACGAGGCGCTGAGCCTGCCGCAAGTGACTAAAAACCAGGCGCTGGCCGAACTCCTCGGCGAGCCGATGATGCTCCTCGCTGAACCCGCAACCGCAAATATGGCTATCAACGCCCGGCAGCAAACCCTATTTGCACAGCCGCAGTTAGAGTCGGTCATACGCGCTGAGGCAACCGCTCAATCGGGCGTACAACACGCGCAGCTCAGCGCCTTCTGGCGGGCATTGGGCATCACACCGGAAACCGTGGACGCCTCGCAATCTGAGGCAACATTAACGCTCGCAGGACAGATCATCAGGGAACTTGCGCTAGGACTCACCACTCACTTACAGCAACGCTCGCCGAACTCAGGACGCTGGCACGTCGGATCCACAGCAGAAATGTCGGTGACCAACAGTATTTTTCGACTCGCAGCCGGCGTCGACGACGTTCTGCAACGCCTGTTTACCCCAAAAGCGATACAGGCCCAAACTGCGATTGCGGCCGTGCGAAACGGGTTTGCCGATCTGCGCCACCACGATACTGCAACGCAAACAGCACTCAGCACGGCCATGGAGCAGTATTTAGCCCATCTGGATCCCACTGCTCTTGAACAACGCTTTGCAGACCTAGAACGCCCGGATACCGAAGGCGACGCCTCGACAAGACGCCGCTTTCAGGACCTGTACGCGGATATGTATCGGACCCTGACGCAGCGCTCTGAAAGAGGCACTGTACCCACACTATTTGCAGCCGAGTTCGCAAAAGCCTATGCCGCGGCATGTCGAGCAGAAACTCACCCCACAGGCACGACCTTAGCTTCTTGGGGTCGGCAGCAGGCCGGCTAAAACCCAAAATCACGCCCAACCGTCCCACAATGCCAAATCCCACTCGGCCCTGCGGGCCTAGGGACACAAAAGCCGGCCTTTCGCCCCTAAACACCTAATTTAAGGCCCCACAAACACCCAATAACTCACACTGTCGATAGTCTTGCATTGCCAAAACCGTCCTTTCGCGGCCAGCAGCCGCTTTTAAGCTTTGTCACGAGCATAATGCCGTGGCAAAATGCGCGGCTATTAACTGTGCGCTGACGCTGACTTAACGGCTGTATCGGTCTTCGATAAAGACGGCGTCGCCACGAGAATATCCCGATCGTTTTGATCTCATCTGCTAACTGTCATGGAATATTGCTATGCCCCGCACTACCCCACTATCTGATATCCGCAACATCGGGATCATCGCCCACGTCGATGCCGGCAAGACCACAACGACTGAGCGCATCCTGTACTACACAGGGCGCAAGCACACCATCATCGACATTCATGACACCAAAGATTTGAAAACGTCGACGACGACAGATTATTTGGAGCAGGAACAGAAGCGTGGAATCACCATTCAAAGTGCCGCGGTGTCGGCGTTCTGGCGTAACAAAAAAATCAACCTGATTGATACCCCAGGGCACGTGGATTTCACGATTGAAGTGAATCGCTCGCTGCGCGTGCTTGACGGTGCAGTCGTGGTGTTCGACGGCGTTGCTGGTGTGGAGCCACAGTCAGAAACAAACTGGCGCCTCGCTGACAATTACGACGTGCCGCGTATGTGCTACATCAATAAGATGGATCGCAGCGGCGCAAACTTTGAACGTTGCGTTGACATGATCAAAAAGCGTCTAGGCGCACGACCGCTGCCGGTTCAGATCCCTATCGGATCCGAAGATAACTTTAAGGGCATGGTCGATCTCGTCGAAATGAAAGCCCTCGTCTGGGATTCAGATGACAAAGACGCGGAATGGCAAACCCTTGACATCACTCCAGATCTCGCCGACAAGCTTGACATTACGGTACCTAGCGATCGCAAGCTGCTGGACAAGATTCAGCAGTATCGGACTGAGCTCGTTGATACGTGCTTAGAGCAAGACGATGCCGCTATGGAAGCGCATCTGCTCGACGGGCAAATGCCCTCTGTCGAAGTCCTGCGCCAATGTCTGCGCAAAGGCACGCTGACATCCGCATTTACGCCGGTTCTTTGTGGCTCGTCTTATAAGAATAAAGGCGTCCAACAGGTACTTGACGCCGTTGTAGACTATTTACCTGCCCCCACTGACGTTGCCGCCATCAAGACGGTGGACGCTGATGGCACGCCGATCGGCGAGCGCGGTTGCTCTGACGAGGAACCGTTTTCGGCACTCGCGTTTAAGGTCATCAACGATGCCTACGGAGCACTCACATTTATCCGCGTCTACTCGGGCGTCTTAACAAAAGGCGCATCCATCCTGAACTCAACGCGCGGTAAGCGTGAAAAGATCGGTCGTATGGTCGAGATGTTCGCTAAGGATGCGAACCCCGTAGAAGAGGCGCGTGCCGGTGACATCGTGGCACTGGTTTCGCTCGCTGAAACTGACACCGGCGATACGCTGTGTGACTCAGCAAACCCTGTCGTACTTGAGCGCATGCGCTTTCCTGAGCCTGTGATCAGCGTATCGGTCAAATCGAAGAACAAAGTTGATCAAGAGAAGTTCACCAGCGCGCTTGGAAAGATGGTCCGCGCTGATCCATCGCTGCATCTGGAAACAGATCGCGAGACTGCGCAAACCATTCTGCGTGGCATGGGCGAGTTGCACCTTGAGGTGACACTCGATCGCATGCGCACCGAGTTTGGTGTTGAAGGCGTAATGGGTGAGCCGCAGGTTGCATACCGTGAAACCTTTACTAAGCCCCTGCAAGAGCAGTACATCCACAAGAAGCAGACCGGTGGCTCCGGTCAGTTCGCCGAGGTCTGGATCAAGTTCGAGCCGCTTGAGCGCGGTGCGGGATTTGAGTTCGTCGACAAAACAGTCGGCGGCTCGGTTCCCAAGGAATACGTTCCTGCCGTGGAGAAAGGCCTCAAGATGCAGAAAGAAGATGGTGTGCTTGCGCACTATCCGACTGTGGATTTTCGCGCCACACTGGTCGATGGTAGCTACCACGACGTTGACTCAAACGCATTGACCTTTGAAATCGCAGCCAAAGCCTGCTTCCGCGAAGGCCTTAAGAAAGCTTCGCCGATCTTGCTTGAGCCCGTCATGAAGGTCGAAACGGTCACCCCGGGGGACTATCTGGGCGATGTGATTGGTGACATCAATCGCCGTCGCGGCTCGATCCTCGATCAGCTGGAGCGCGGTACGAATATTGCCGTGGTGGCTACGGTGCCACTATCAGAAATGTTCGGCTATATTGGGCACTTGCGCGGTATGACGAGCGGTCGCGCATCGTACACGATGGAGTTCTCACACTACGATCCGGTGCCGCGTCAGGTCGCGGATGCGGTCATTGCGGCAGCCAGCAAGCCTGCTGCGTAAGGCAAATGCCTGCCGGCTGACGCACGTCAGTGCGTCAGCCGGCCTTAGTTTCTCTGCTACATCCAACGATCGAAAGTCCGCTCATGAGTCCACGAAGTGGCCGAGCCGCCGCTGCTCGAGGGACACCACTGACTCCACCAACCACGCCGCCCGCTAAAGATAGCGCCCAGGGGTTGCGAATGCCTGACACCACCACAATTCACCAAACACACCGTTAGTTCGGCTCAGTTGGCCAGTAAGACTATTGGGATGGATCTCGGCGCTACCCACACTGTGAGCCTAACTTAGCCAAGGCCACCTAGAAGGCGATGACAGCAGGACAGCAAAAAGACTTCGGCACACCGTGATCAAAAGCTCGTTACGTGCTTTGTAAAAGGTCTGGCATACTCTGGACACAAATCCTTATCGAGATGAGCCCATGCTCGCAGCAAAACCTGTCCTCGGTTCCAGCCCACACCACATCGTCATCGTCGGCGGTGGCGCCGCCGGCATCGAACTCGCGACTCGCCTCGGCCGCAGCGAGGGACGTCGCGGACGCGCCGCCGTCACGCTCATCGACCGCAACCGCACGCATTTGTGGAAGCCACTGCTGCACCGGGTCGCGGCAGGCACCATGGATCCGATGGAACATCAGATAGACTATCTTGCCCAAGCTCGCTGGAACCATTTTCGCTTTCAGCAGGGTGCGCTTGAAGGCATCGATCGGACGCGACGCGTCCTCCAATTGGCCCGTCTTGTGGACACGGAGGGTGGTGAAGTGCTGCCCCCACGCGAGGTGCCCTATGACACGCTGGTGCTCGCGGTCGGCAGCCAGAGCAATGACTTCGGCACGCCGGGCGCAGCCGAGTACGCCATCGCGCTCGACACCCCCGCCCAAGCGAGCCGCTTTCACGCCCGCCTGCTGAACGCCTGTCTGCGGGCGGACCTTGACGATGTCCCTAACGAGCCGCATGCGCTGCACGTCGCGATCATCGGCGCAGGCGCCACTGGCGTTGAACTGTCGGCCGAGTTGCACAAGGTGATCCGCGAACTCATCGCTTATGGCCTGCACCGAATCGACCCGGAACGGGATATCCGCATCACCATCATCGAGGCAGCCCCGCGGATCCTGCCCGCGCTGTCAGAGCGGCTGTCCGAAACCACCCGCAAGCTGCTCGAACGGTTGGACGTGGCTGTATTGACGGGCGCGCGCGTCACGGAAGTCAGTGCGCAGGGTGTCCAGACAGCGAGCGGCTCCTTCATCGGTGCCGGGCTCGTGGTCTGGGCCGCGGGCGTTAAAGCTCCGCCTGTCCTCAAGACCATCGAAGGATTGGAAACCAACCGACTCAATCAAATCGTTGTCCACAACACGCTGCAGACCACCGGTGATCCCTCGATCTACGCGATCGGTGACTGCGCCGCCTGTGCTTGGCCAGAGAAGGACGGCTTCGTGCCACCGCGCGCGCAAGCCGCGCACCAGCAAGCGAGCCATCTGGCACAGATGCTGCCCCGAGTCGTCAAGGGGCAAAAGCCCTCGCCGTGGCGGTACCGTGACTTCGGCTCACTGGTTTCACTTGGCAAATACAGCACGGTCGGCAGCCTGATGGGCTCGATCGCGCGCGGCTCACTGATGATCGAGGGCATGTTCGCGAGACTCATGTATCTGTCACTGTATAAGTCCCATGAGTACGCTTTGCACGGCCTCGCCAAGGTGACCCTTGACACCCTCGCTCGGATCATCACCCGGCGCACCTCACCGCAGATCAAACTGCACTGAGTCAGTGTTCCCGCGCGCCCCTCACGACGGCGACCGTGGGCTTACCGTCGGTTGCAGGTTCATGAGCACGGCCCTCTTAGGCCGCCTCGGTTAGACTATTTAAAGATAGATTTCCCGTTCAAAGATTTAATTGACGGAGTAGACGGCCTACAGCTCCGGGCCGAAGAATCACGCGCCCGATCCTGCCCCTGCGCGTAAAGAAAGTGTTGAAAGCAAAAACGTCGATCAATGGTTTGGCGCGAATCGACACGATCGCTCGTTTTTTTTAACACTTTTACAAGGTCTAGACCAAACATGTTCGACCGGCCATTACCAATGGGCTCTACGCCCTGCTGCTACCGGGCCGTCCACGCTTTGGGCACGAGTACTTCGCGTGTTTCGAGGACTTTCTACCTCAGGCCGGCATCACGTTTTATTGTTGCGACCAGCTCGGCTCGGCGTATTCAGATCAGCCACACGAGTCTACCCTCTGGCAGCTACCCCGATTTGTCGACGAAGTGGAAGAGGCTTTTCAAGGCTTCGGGCTTATAAACCCTTACTCCACGGCCACTCCTGGGGCAAACTGCCCGCAATTGAGTATGCACTGACGTATCAGCAGCACCTGCGTGGACTGGTGATCTTACATATGACAGCGGGTATTCAGTCATGGTAAGTCAATGATGCCGATCGTGTAGAATTTTTTGTGTCGGAGGCCACGCATTTATACCGACACAAAGAGCAGGCCACAGCTAGACCATGACCCAATCAGCATTCAACTCACCCAGGTGCGCGACCATATGAAAAGAAGACCTATAATCCAAAGCGCATCGCACGGTGCGCGCCCGCTTGATGTCGGCGGATTCAAGATCACGGTGCTAGCATCTACAGAGCACACTGGCGGATACGAATTGTTCCGAATCGCTGGGCCCGAGGGTACTGGCCCCGGACCGCACCTGCACGAATGGGATGAATCGTTCTTCGTGCTCAGCGGCGCCGCGCACTGCGGCGTGGACGGTACCGAGCTCCTTGCCACCACCGGAGCCCTTATCCACGTTCCCGGCGGATGCACGCACTGGTTTAGGTTTGCAGAAGGTGGCGGCGAATTCTTCTCAATCACGTCGCATGGTAATGCGTCGAAAATGTTCGAAGCCTTCGATAAAGGCATCAACTGGGCCGATCCAGATCGGCGGGCGCTCGTCGCCCTCGCGGCCAGTTATGGCCAGACGGTGTTGGCCAAACCTGCATCAGGAGCGACACCAGCATGACTTATGATGCAGCAACGATGCAGGCCGTCCTGGATGCTATTCCAGACGTCATCTTCTACAAAGACATCGACGGGGTGTACCGCCTCGGCAACAAGGCTTGGGGCGAACTGGTGGGGCGACCAGTCGATACACTGCTCGGCAAGAACGATTTTGAATTATTCCCCCTCGAGGTCGCAAAAATTCTTTCGCGAGAAGGACATCGAGACGATGCACGGTCGTCAGAGCAGGGCTAACGACGAGCAGCTAACCTATCCCGATGGCCGCCAGGTTATTGTGGAAACATTGAAGGCTCCGGTCTTGGGTCCGGATGGCGCCGTGATCGGCCTTGTGGGGACCTGCAGGGACATCAGTCGACACGTCGGCTGAGCACCCCGCTTCTGCTTCGAAGCCCTGACTATAAAATGAAGGCGCCACGAGGGACGTCTGTAGTTCATTTGGCGGGTGGGGCCCTACCCGAGGGCAAACGAACTGGGAATAGCGATCCCCGGTCCTGACTAGGCAGAGCTAGCGATCCCCAAAACGTAAGCAACGCACCAAATGGGAACAGACACTTCAATGTGACCAATTCCATCAATTTTCGGACGGCGGTTCAAATCCGCAAATGACCCGTAAATCTACATCTGCAGCCCAAGAATGCACTCAATTCAAGGGGGTGACACGTCCGGCAAGAAGCGCAAAAATGCATGAGATTTCAATGAAAAATCCTCCATGTCAGCAGCCGCCACACCATCATCTCCGCCCCTAAGGGATGCCAATGCGCACCTTGCGGACGAGCTGCAGGCCGGCCATGTCTATCGGCGTGAGTATGTCGCTCGTCTGAGTAATGCAGTTGATCGGCATCTGAATGAACTGGTGTCCACTGGGTTGCTCAAAAAACTGGCTCAGGGGCTTTACTACGCACCAAAGCAATCGAACTTTGGTCCCCTGCCACCCACTGACGAACAGATCGCGAGAGGATTTCTGCGTGACAAAGATTTTTTGGTGTTTTCTCCGTCTTCATACAACACGGTAGGCCTAGGCACCACTCAGCTCTACATCAGCACACTGGTCTACAACCACGAACGTCATGGCGTTTTCAGACTGGGCAACCGACAGTTTGATTTCAGAGTAAAGCCGCGCTTCCCCAAAAAACTGACGCCTGAATTCCTGTACGTAGACCTGCTGAACAACTTAGGTGACTTTGCCGAAGACCGTGACGCGGTGCTGAGCCAGGCCCGCAACAAGTTGATGTCTTTCAATCAACCCCGACTCCAAGAGGCACTAGACAGCTACGGCAACATGGCCACTCGCAAACGCGTTCGGGAGTGGGTCGGTGGCTGACTTTCTTCATGAACGGCGCGACTTTGATCAATTGCTTGCATGACAACGTTGCTATTTCAGAACATCAATGGGGAACAGATCAGGGAATTTTTTGATATCTCCGCTTCCTTAATCCCAACAGCCCTCCCGGGCGGACCCCCCCGACCGTGCTGACAACACCCCGTTATTCTGATATCTTTAAGATATCTAACTTCAAAGGAGCCAGAAATGAGAGTTGCAGCAGCGCAGATCGCCTTCCGTTATCGCCCGCAAGACAGCGCAACTGGCGTGACCCGCACAACGACCAAACGTCTGGCTGATGTATTGGGTGTTGACGAAACGCAAGTGATTCACCTGGCGCTGCATGAACTGGCCACCAAGTTTCTGCCTCAATACGAGGCAGATGCGGGAGCTTTGACCAAAGCCCAACTCAATCAGGTTAAAAAATCAGCCCACAAGGCCAAAGGCGGCACTGTCCGCAGCAGTCTGTTTGAATTGGAAAACGCCTGATGCGCTGGTGGCCGGAACCCACGGCTGGCGAAATCGTCTGGTGCCATTTGCCTGACAACATTCACCCCAAACCAAAACCACGCCCCGGCCTCATTGTTTCGACCAAGGAAGACGCCGAAGGCATGATTTTCGTGAGCGTGGCGTATGGGACCAGCCAAAAGACGGACCGTCTTTACAGCGGGGAATTCAGAATCGCAAAGAGCGAGCAACCTAGTGCATATACCAGCGCCGGTTTGAGCTACGACACCAAATTCGACCTGAGAAACGTTCTTGAGCTCCCCTTCAACGACGCCTACTTCTCGGTCCCACTGCATGCGCCATACGGCCAAATCCCAGAACTCGGAACTCTGCATCCGAGCATGGTCCGGATTGCCGCTACCGCTTTTGCGGCAGCAAATAAATAGAGGCAGTCATGGCTATCACCGCTAGGTCAGAAGGTCATGGCATCGTAACTTGCTGGGGTCTCATTGGCGCACTCATCATGGAGAGGCTCGGCAGATCAACATGGTAAGTAGCGGAGGCGACAGTCTTGCCGAGCTTGGATGGCGCACGCCAGAAGCCTGGTTTGAGGTCCAAGTGGGGCCATAGACCTTGCCCAACCTCACTTAATTATTGATAGTCGTTTTGATAGTTGCCTAGCAGAAGACTATATAACTTTTTAAAAATCATGTGTTTATGTCTAGTTATTGGCGGAGAGGGTGGGATTCGAACCCACGGAGGACGTGAGTCCTCGCCTGATTTCGAGTCAGGTACATTCGACCACTCTGCCACCTCTCCGGGCCGTCAGGCGGCCATATTCTACACGGATCAGCATCCAAATCAGCCCCTACGTCGTGGATTCGCGGCGCTGCCTAAAAAATCCCTTGAGTAGCTCAGAGCAGTCTTGGGCTAATACGCCGCCGAATGCATCAAGCATATGATTCAAGGCAGGTGAGTGCGTCAAATCAAACGCACTCCCAGCCGCCCCCTGACGCGGATCCCACGCACCAAACACGACCCGTCCGACACGCGCATGGACCATGGCCATCACACACATAGCGCAGGGCTCTAAAGTGACATACACAGTCGCACCCATCAGTCGATAGGACTGCTGCTGCAAACCCGCCGCACGCAACGCCAACACTTCAGCATGTGCCGTGGGGTCGCAGTCACCAATCGGCCGGTTCCACCCCTCACCCACTGCCACGCCATCCACAACGACCAAGGCACCCACCGGCACCTCCCCTGCACGCTGCGCGCACCGCGCAAGATCAAGCGCCTGACGCATCCAGTCTTCGTCAGTGCGTCCCATCACACTCACTGTTTCACCTCAACGACTGATGTATCTAGAATCCACTGCTTCATGTACTCACTTAAGATAGCTAAGGGCAGGCTGCCTTGACTCAGCAAGGCATCATGAAAATCACTCAGCCGAAACCGCGCACCTAGCTGCGCCTCGGCCCGCCGACGCAAGTCTAACAGCGTAAGCTCGCCGACCTTGTACGCGAGCGCCTGGCCGGGGTATGCCACGTAGCGCTCCACTTCCGCTGTCGCTTGCTCATAAGTCATGGAGGAGTGGCCCATCATCCACTTCACTGATTTCTCAACACTCCAACCCATGGCATGAATACCCGTATCCACAACGAGACGATTCGCCCGCAACATCGCATAATTTAAGTGCCCGTAACGCTGCCAAGGATCATCAAACAATCCCATATCACTACCTAGCGATTCGGCATACAGACCCCAACCTTCGGCAAATGCTGTGGTCTCATCGAAGCGACGAAAACTCGGTAGTCCGACCCGTTCTTGGGCGAGCGATATTTGTAAGTGATGCCCAGGCAAACCTTCATGCAAAGAAATAGTCGTCACATTAAATTTATCCTGCACCCCCGGTGCGTACACATTAATCCATAAAATTCCAGGCCGGGAACCGTCCGCCGCCGCTGGCGCATAATAGCCATTCCCTTGAGAAGTCCGCGCAGACTCAGGCAACGCGCGCACTTCATACGGTGTCACTGGCAAGCGGCCAAACAAGTAGGTCAACTGCGAGGCGATACGCGCTCGCGCCTGCTCGTAGGCTGGCAGCACCTCAGCACTCGCACTGAAATGCAGCTCTTGTGCGCTACGGACATGCTCGAAAAACTGAGTCTCGCTACCCAAAAACTTTAATTCTTTGCGCACCTGCGATAACTGCTCAGAGATCGCCGCGACTCCGTGCAAACCGATCTCGTGAATCTGGGCAGGTGTGAGGTCTGTGGTGGTATGCAGCCGTACGTAATACCGATAAAGATCGGCTCCACCTCGCACCTCAGAAAGACCAACAGACGCACGCGCGTGCGGCAGATACTCATTCTTCAAATAGTCATACAAGCGCCGGTAGGCAGGCTGAATGACATCGCCAATCACCCTCTCAAACGAAAATGCAAATCGCGCCCGATCCGATAGCGAAAAGTCATCAGGAAGCTGACCAATTGGCCGCCAAAACTCACTATCCTTGGGCGTTCCTTCCATACGATTGCGCAACTGCGGCAAGAGCCGCTCGACAACCAGGCGAGGTAATACCACATGGCACTTTACGCCTTCACGCAGCCGCGCGATCACCTGGTCGGTCCACCGCGCATAGGCCGCAGCGCGAAAGAGAGCGCGCTCGTAATCGGTGACGGTATGAAATGGATAGGAGCCCATCCCAGCCGCATCGGTCGCAAAGGCTAAATGCAACCCTTGAAACTGTTCGATCGGCATTAAACGCGCTAGTTCAAACGAACGACTGTGATAAAAATCGCTTTGCTGAGCTACCTGATAACGCAGTATTTTAAAGCTCAAGCGATCATCACTCGTCAGCAAAGTCGAATTGATTTTATCCAGCGCAACTGCGTCTCGCTTGAGCGCACCTAACATTCGGATGCGCCACTCGTCGGTCAACGAGTCATCAAACTGATCCTCAGCCGATAAATCCCCCTGTGCGAGCGCAAGCTCTGGAAATAACGCGAGATGATCCTGCCAATAGCGATCCTCAAGGGAATGCAGATTGGCTGACGCGCTCAACTCGATCGCGGGGACTTCGGTCTGTGCAACCGACGTGGCGGTGCTTGTTATACAAACAAGCGTCAAGGCCAGTAGCAAACGACACAAAATAAACTTTCTTAACACAGGCCTTCCTAACCCGGGGGTGATTTAAATTTAGCTAGATTGCGCAGCGGGCGGTATATCCATGCCTTTCGACTCACCTAACAAGGAGACGGAGAGCAGAGTCAACGCACACGCACCGGCCATATAAAGCGACACGCCAAACGTGCTGTGTGTGCGATGCAAAATTTCAGTTGCAACGACAGGGGCTAGCCCACCACCAATTGCCGATCCAAATTGGTAGCCAAGCGATGCACCAGAGTACCGGACTCGGGTTGCAAATAACTCGCCAAACAGAGCAGCCTGTGGTCCATACATAAGCCCGTTTAAAACAAGCATTCCAGCAACAGCAACGGTAATCAGCACCGGTGAGCGCGTATCGATTAGCGGAAAAAAGATAAAGGCCCATACGCCGACAAGCGCTGCCCCCGACATGTAAACGCGGCGCCGCCCAAATCGATCAGACAAAGCGCCACACCAAATGAGCGTCGGTGCCATAATCGCTGATGAGATCATGATTGTCCCTAGCAGCATTGACTGCGGCAAGCCGAGGCCGATTTCTTTTCCAGCACCGTACGCAACGACAAAGGTAATTGAAATATAAAAAGAGACCTGGACCGCGAGAAATGCGCCAGCCGCTAACACAATTTGTTTTGGATGGGAGGTAATGGCCTCCCAAATTGGAGAGCGCTTGTCATCGACTGTCGAGCGCGCTGCAGCCGCTGCGCGAAACGCATCGGTCTCGGCTACCCGGGTGTGTATCCAGTAGGCGAAGCCAAGGAGTCCGATAGATAGTACAAAAGGCACTCGCCAACCAATCGTCACGAATGTCTCGTGGCTAGTCACAGCACTCACAATAAGAAACGCTAAGTTAGCGAGTACCACGCCGGCAGGCGCACCGACTTGGGCAAAGCTGCCATAAAAGCCGCGACGCCGCGGTGGCGCACTTTCTACGACCAACAACATGGCCCCACCCCACTGGCCACCGATTGCAAGGCCTTGCAAGAATCGCAACAAAACCAAGCAGATTGGGGCCGCCACACCAATGGACGCGTAACTTGGTAAAAATCCTATTGTCGCAGTGGCAAGGCCCATAATGACAAGCGCTAAAGACAGCGCTGTTTTGCGCCCTACTCGGTCGCCAAAGTGACCGAATACGATAGCGCCCACGGGACGCGCAAAAAAACCGACCGCAAAGGTACTAAAAGAGGCCAACAAGGCCACAAAGGGCGGCATGGTCTTTGGAAAGTAGAGCGCTGGAAAAACGAGCGCTGATGCCACGCCGTACAAATAAAAATCAAACCACTCGATGCTCGCTCCAGACAGGCTCGTTAAAGCAAGGCGCGTCATGGATGCGCTAGGACCACCGCTAATATTCTTATTCATCAGTCACGCCCCCGTTTATCATCTTTGTTATGTGTACCCCAACGACAGGCCAAGGTCGGCTCTACAAGTCAGGACTGTCTCACAGATTAGGCGCAAACGGCGGCCGCCCGCCCTCTAGGGGGCCCAAGGAGCTTGTACGGTGTCAAGCAGCCCTGCAGTTGGACCACTATAAAACAAAGCTATCCAATTGTTATTGTTATGCTTAATGTGGCGGCGGCAATAGACTAGGCGCCGACCTAAAAGCGAGCGCAGACGACTCCCATAGCCGCGACCCGCGATGACTCAACGAAACCCCACCAGAGGCTTTGGCCGCGCAACACTGTCCGCTGGGCAACCGGCAACTAATCGATTCGGCGTAATATTGGCCTATATGCAGTGACGATGAGAAGACCTGTGATGAAACACTTGCTACCACTGTTCCTTGCCTTGAGTTTCATGACCTTCACTGGATCAAAGGCAGCCACACCAGAGACTGGCGTCTATCTAGAGACTCAAGCGACCAAGGGAAAACAACTCTTTAATAGCGCCTGCGCAGACTGTCACCACATGTCATTACGGGGCTCGGCACACGGCGCCGCACTGACTGGACCTCAGTTTTTATCTCACTGGGGCACGCGCTCGGTTGCTGATCTGACGGCGTTTATTAAAACTAACATGGCCAGTACGCTGCCCAGCCCGCGTACAGCAGATACCTATGCCGATATCGCTGCTCATATCCTCAAAACGAATGGCGCAGCAGCAGGCAATGTCTCGCTAGTAAGCGACTCAGCAGTTTTGATTGATGCCGCAGTCCACAATCAGACGCCAAATGATCAAGTAACGTCCACGAGTAGCGCGCCCAATGGCCCCCCTGTTACGCCATCAATGAACAATACGGCCGATATTGCCGCTGCCATGCAAGTAACAACAGGTTTTGTAAACCGCGAAGCGCCTATCACCACGCCCGTGACCGACGCAATGCTCACAAGTCCGCCGCCGGGTGATTGGATTAACTGGCGTGGTACGCAAAACGGCTGGGGCTACAGCGCCCTGTCACAGGTCAATAAAAACAATGTGCATCATTTGCGGCTAGCTTGGGCAATGACGATGCGCGATGGGAGCAATCAGGGTACACCGCTCGTACATGAAGGCATCATGTACCTGACACATCCGGACAACGTCATCCAAGCGATTGATGCCGCAACGGGTGATCTAATTTGGGAATACGCCTATCCGTACCCAGCCGATGCCAAGACATTGGGTGGCCCGATGCGAACCATCGCGCTCTACCAAAACAAAGTCTTCATGAACACGTACGATGCCGCGCTCATCGCACTTGATGCTCGTACCGGCAAGCTCTTGTGGCGCAGTGTAGAAGCGGATTACCACGAAGCCTATACACACACGGGTGGCCCCGTGGTTGCCGATGGGGTGATCATCTCAGGTATGAATGGCTGCGAGCGCTATAAAAAAGACGGCTGCTTTATTAGCGGTCATGATCCAGCAACAGGTCGAGAGCTATGGCGCACCATGACCATTGCGCAGCCTGATGACCCGAACGACGCAAGTTGGGGCGGCGTCCCGCTGGAGCGCCGCGCGGGAGGCGACAACTGGATCCCGGGCACATACGATCCGATCCGCAAGCTGTACTTTGTAGGCACCGCACAAGCAAAGCCGTGGGTAGCGGCAAGCCGCGGCATGACACCACTCGATGCCGCTCTTTATACCGACTCAACCCTCGCACTGGATCCACACACAGGCAAGCTGGTTTGGTACTTCCAGCATATGGCCGGCGAAACGCTGGATATGGAGACAGGCTTTGAGCGCATCCTGATTGACCTCAAGGACCGTCACTACCTGTATACCGTTGGTAAGGATGGCATTCTGTGGAAACTTGATCGCTCGACCGGTGCTTTCGTTGACTACACTGAAACGCTATATCAGAACCTATTTGAACCGCTGAATCATTCCACCGGCGAGCTCAAATACCGACAAGATATTCTAAACGCTAAGATCGGCGATACGATGTCGGTGTGCCCAAGCATTTGGGGCGGCCACAACTGGCAGGCAGCGTCCTATCACCCCACGTCTGCGACACTCATCATTCCCTTACACCAATTGTGCGCAGAAATGACTGGCCGAGCGGTAGATCCATCGCCAGGTGGCGGTGGCTATGGTGGAGATATGCGCATATTTCATATGCCTGGCGTCAATGACAACCTCGGTCGGCTCAGTGCATACGATCCTGATAACCTCAAACTTCGCTGGACCTACACACAGCCTGCAATGTTTATGACATCAGTCCTATCAACAGCCGGTGGCTTAGCGTTCGTCGGCGATCTAGATCGATACTTTAAAGCCTTCGATATTTCTACCGGCAAAGTACTGTGGCAGACACGACTAGGCTCCTCAGCGCATGGTTATGTAACGAGCTTTGAAGCACATCATAAGCAATACATTGCTGTGCCGGCGGGAATGGGCGTATTCAAGCTAATGACGTCTCAGCAAAGCCCTGCAATCTATCAACCAAATGGCGGAAACATGTTGTATGTTTTTGAACTCGCTGACTAACTATCACAGCGATTGCACATCAAAACACGATGCGGACTTTAATCAGCGGTCCAGCCACCGTCGATCAAAAGACTTGTTCCTGTCATCAGCGCAGAAGCATCAGAAGCCAAAAATACAATGCCGCCCATCAGGTCTTCTACCTGACCAATACGTCCGAGTTTAATTTTCTCGAGCACCCAAGCACGAAAGGCTGGCTCTGCAAGAAAAGGCTGCGTCAGCGGCGTCTCAATAAACGTTGGCGCGATGGTATTTGAACGAATACCGTGTGGCGCAAGATCAAGTGCAAGTGCTTTGCTGAACCCCTCCAGACCCCACTTCGACGCGCAATACAACGTACGGCCAGCGGCCGCCACGTGCCCCATTTGTGACCCAATATGGATCAAGGAGCCGCGCACACCTTCCACGATCATCCGTCGCGCCATTGCTTGGGCAACAAAAAACGCACTGCGTAGATTCAAGTTAAGAACAGTATCGTAATCATCCACTGTTACCTCAAGTATCGATTTTGGTCGATTGGTTCCCGCATTATTGACGAGCACATCAAACGCAGGCCGAGACTCAAAAAAGCTGGCTACAGCTGCAAGATCGGTGACGTCCAAACACTGCGCATCGGCATGCGCATTGGTCTGGCGCAGCGCGTCAGTAGCCTCGGTGATCTCGTGCTGTGAACGGGCAATCAACGTCACGTGCGCCCCAGCTCCCGCAAGCGCCGCCGCCGCGGCGAGTCCGATACCACGCCCCGCACCGGTAATCACAGCGCGTCGACCGTCGAGCCGAAATGATGGCGTGACAGGCAAGTTCATTAGCGAGCCTCCGCCTTACCAGCATAGGGCACGGCACGGCCACCATAGCGACGCACGCGGATATTGGCCTGCTCGCCGTGTCCCGCAAAACCCTCGAGTGCGCACAAGCGGCTGCAGTATTCACCAATTAGAGCGCTCGCCTCATCCGTCAGTACGCGCTGGTAAGTACATGTCTTTAAGAACTTACCCACCCACAGGCCACCGGTGTAGCGCGCTGCCTTGCGCGTTGGGAGGGTGTGGTTCGTGCCGATCACCTTATCCCCATACGACACATTGGTGCGCGCTCCTAAGAATAGCGCGCCATAGTTGACCATGTTTTTCAGAAAATAATCCGGGTCGCGCGTCATGACTTGTACATGCTCCGACGCAATACGGTCGGCTATCGCCACCATTTCGGCTTCACTGTCAGCCAAGATCACTTCACCAAAGGACTCCCACGCGCGTCGCGCGATGGCAGCTGTCGGGAGAATCTGCAATAGGCGCTCCACCTCAGCGATGGCTCCCTCGGCAAGCGCCCTGGATGTTGTGAGTAAAATCGCGGGGCTGTCCGGTCCATGCTCAGCCTGACCGAGCAGATCAGTCGCACAAAGTTCAGCGTCCGCACCTGCATCATCGGCGATCACTAATGTTTCGGTAGGACCCGCGAACAGATCAATACCAACGCGCCCATACAACTGGCGCTTAGCCTCGGCGACATATGCATTGCCTGGTCCGACCAACATGTCGACTGGCGTCATTGAAAGCGTGCCTAGCGCCATGGCAGCAACGGCCTGCACACCACCGAGACACCAAATCTCATCCGCACCTGCCATCGCCTGTGCCGCAACGATCGCTGGCGCAGGCTTGCCCTGATAAGGCGGCGCACACGTTACCACGCGTGGCACACCGGCAACCTTAGCGGTAATGACCGACATGTGTGCAGAAGCCAGCAGGGGATACTTACCGCCAGGTACATAGCAGCCAGCCGCCTGGACTGGAATGTGCCGGTGCCCGAGCACCACGCCTGGCAATGTCTCGACTTCTACATCGCGCAACGACTCACGCTGAATTTTGGCAAAGTTACGGACCTGCGTTTGCGCAAACTCAATGTCTTTCAGATCTTGCCCGGATAACTGATCTATACAGTTTTGGATCTCAGCGACGCTCAGTCGGTAGCTCTCTCGATCCCAGTTATCGAAGCGCACTGACAGCTCGCGGATGGCCGCATCACCACGCGCCGCAACCTCAGCGAGAATGGTCTCAACGGTTTCGCGCACTTGACGATCTTGATTCGCTTTGATCTGCGCACTAGCGCCCTGCTTGAGCCAAATTGCCATAGTCACTCTCCCCAGCGTCTTTAGAAGGACTCGCAGCCCCTAGTCTAGGTTATGCAGTGCCTGGTAGCGCACACAATAAGACGAGTCACTACCTAACATTTTTACCGACCCCATCAGAAAACCAGAACACTCGTAAGTCATTCATATTTGCGTTAATTTAACGCATATAAGACCGCTAAACCAACTTTAACCTGAGCCTAAGCGTTTGCCCTCCCGAGCACATTCGACTCAACACACAAGGGCGAAGCGCGGCAGCACACGCCAACCATTTAATCGAGACGCCGCGTCATGACCAGCACCCGACCCCGTACTCACACCGGGCTTTATATGTGCCTATCCGCAGTCATGCTGTCAGTCGGCTCCGCGGCTTATAACGACGCCTTTGCTGACAGCCTGAGCATAAGTCCAGACCTCGTGGACAGCGTGATCGTCACTGGCACCCGTCAAACCGGTATGGCTGTGCTAGACAGCCCTGCGCCCATTCAAGTACTCACTGCAGAGGCCTTAAAAGCCGCATCAGGCAGTCCGGATTTGATGTCAACGATCTCGCAACTCGTGCCGTCGCTCACGTTACAGACCTTCGGGTATGACATGTCGGGTCAAACGCTACAGGCGCGTCTGCGCGGTGTCAGCCCGAATCACGTACTTATACTCATCAACGGCAAAAGACGCCACACCACTGCGAACTTTTCAGTGGTGAGCGGCTCGCCATTTCAGGGTGGTGCGAATGTCGATCTGAATTTCATACCCCTTGATGCGATTGATCACATCGAGGTACTCACAGATGGCGCTGCTGCACAATACGGCACTGACGCTATTGCTGGCGTGATCAATATTCTACTTAAAGCAAACCCCTCGGGTGGCTCATTAAATACCGCGTACGGTGAATATGGCACGGGAGGTGGAAAATCTAACAATGTGAGTGGCAACATCGGTTTTCCCCCCACTCAAAGCACATATCTCAACATCACGGCAGATTATAAATTTCATGGCCACAGTTTTGTTGGCGCGATTGACGAACGCTTAATCAACCCCGCTAATCTATCGAGCTACCCGAATTCAAATATGCTGACCGTGCCTGGCTACCCCTATATCAACCGAATCTCAGGGGACGGTCAGATCAAACAAAAAACGATACTGCTGAATGCGGGTATGAATTTACAAAACGGGAACGAGCTGTATTTCTTTGCAAGTTACGGCCATAAAGAAGCCGCCTCATTTGAAAATTACCGACTGCCCGAGAAAGCTCACTACATCGATCCTGCGCAACCAAATGTCACTGTCTATCCATACCCCTTCGGCTTCAGTCCACAAGAGGCAGCGGACGAAGATGACTACCAAGCAAATCTAGGATTTCGTGGTCGCTTTGCCAACTGGAACTATGATCTCTCCACAGGTTTCGGTGCTGATAAATTCGCTGTATACACACTACACTCTTACAATACGGGCTACGCCGCCATTCAAAATACCGCGAGCCCCACTGACTTCTATGACGGCTTTTTGAAAGCCACCCAGTGGAGCACCAGCATTGATTTAAACCGCGACGTGAATATGGGATTTGCGGAGCCTGTAAATATGGCGTTTGGTGGTGAATACCGCCGTGATACATACCTCATTGGTGCTGGTACCCCGCTGTCCTATTTAAATGGCGGTGCCGCAAGCTATCCCGGTTTTACTCCTAGCGACGCCGGCGCCAATGCCCGCACCAACGGCGCGATTTATGCTGACTTGGCCGCCACGCCGAGCGCTCATCTGCACCTTGACGCAGCGGCTCGCTTTGAACACTACAGCGACTTCGGCAACACCTTTGTTGCGAAGCTGACGGGCCGTTATGAAGTCGCTGCAGCACTTGCACTCAGAGGCACCCTAAGTAATGGTTTTCGTGCGCCGACCCTTGCGGAGGAGCACTACACGTCCACCTATTCGAGCCCAAAAACTACCTACGTACAGTTGGCACCAGACTCCGCAGGCGGACGCTTGCTCGGCCTCGGCGACGGGCTGAAACCCGAGCATTCAACGAACTTAAGCGTTGGCGCGGTCTGGAGACCCGCCTCTCACGTGAGCGTAACCTTGGATGCTTACCAGATACTCATCACGGATCGTATTGTTGGCAGCGGCTCACTGATTGGCTCACATAACGGCACCATCTATTCGAATTTAATTAACACGGCGCTGTACGCCAGTGGTGGTTCGGTCGATCCCGATGTCGTTGCCAATGGCACGACCGGTGTCAGCGTGTTTTCCAACGGCATTGATACCCGTACGCGTGGGGTGGATTTGGTTATCGATATCCCAGCTGTTTATGAGTTCGGAAAAATCAACTGGTCGATTGGCGCAAATTATGGCGACACATCAGTGACTAAGTACGCAGTCACACCGCCCGCGATTGCTGGCGGCAGTCCGCCGCTCAATCAGTTATATGATGCGAACGCCTACTCGAATCTAACGACGGCCAGTCCACGCTATGTGGTCAATCTCGGCGCACTGTTCACACGCGGCAAGCTGTCTGTTAATTTTGTCGAGAGGCTTTACGGCCCGTCCTGGGATTGGGAGAGCGACAATGGCGACAACGGCCAAGGCGGCCCCTTTCCTGCGTGCACGCCAACTGGTGGCCTATTTATCTGCGCCGGCGGTTTCCAGTATTTTAAGAACGTCATCCATTTCACACCGATCACGAATCTCGATGTAACCTACAAGCTGACCAGCCAATTGGACTTGAGCGTGGGCGCACTAAACCTTTTTAATACCTTCCCGCCGCACCTCAATGCCACTCAATTGGCCCACCTAAACAGCCCCTATTATGGTGATAATGCGGGCACTAGCCAGTACACGCTGTTTTCGCCATTTGGCTTCAATGGCGGCTACTATTACATCAAGGCTGGCTACCGGTTTTGATACTCTAAAAGTGCGGCGAAAGTGAGCCTCTGGGCTTGGCGAATCGTGATGTCGGGCCCACGTGGTGACTCCAAAACCCGCCATGTTCGTCAGATACTGAGGCACGCTTTCGTAAAAGCCCAAATTGCGCTCCTTGGTTGAAGCTACTGTGGCACGCACTACGATGCCCTGACTGGCCACGCCAAACGCACCGTGCGAACATATCCTACCTATTTAGTGAGTCAATCCGGCCCCTGCTTTGAGTAACCCAACCCAATACACCGTCATCCATAGCGCATTTTACAAGTTTACGAAACTGCAAAATGTGGACTCTTTAGTGGAGCACCTGCGCACTTTAACCAAAGATTTATTCGGCAGCATTCTGGTGGCCGGTGAGGGAATCAATGGCATGGTGGCTGGCAGCGAGGCGCTGCTCGATAACTTTGAGTCCACACTTCGATCAATACCTGACTTTGCCGATATGCTTTTTAAACGCAGTGCGTGTGCCACTCCTCCATTTCGTAAGATGAAAGTACGCCAGAAAACCGAAATTGTGCCCCTCGGAATAACGGGGGTCGATGTCACCAAGGGTGGCGGAATGAATGTGAGCCCCATCGAGTGGCGAGAACTCATGAAGCGCGACGATGTAGTACTCCTCGACAACCGCAATAGCTTTGAATTTCGACTGGGCCGTTTCCGTAATGCCATCGACCCAGGCGTTAGAAACTTCCGAGATTTTCCTGATTACGTAAAAGAACACGTCAGTGAGTGGCAGCGTGACGGAAAAAGCGTCGCCATGTACTGCACTGGTGGAATACGTTGCGAAAAAACAAGTGCTTGGATGCGTGACTTTGAGGTACCTGTCTACCAACTCAGTGGAGGGATTCTTAACTACTTCAAGCAAATGCCGGACGCGGAACTAGACTGGGAGGGCGAGTGCTTTGTGTTCGATAACCGTATAGCCCTCGATACAAAGTTAGACGAAACAAACACGACTCTTGAAGACGTGTATGAGGGCGAGCCCGATGGAGGGTGGCGCCTGCGGCGCGCGCGGCAACTACATGGCGAAGAAACTTGAACGGCCCAAGTGCGGCGCCGCTACCCAACCGCAATGGCGTGGGGCCAGGTTGCGTGGTGTTACCGACGGGACCATGGCAGCGGATCATTGATTTTCTAGTAGAACGATTTAGAACTCTATCACGCGACGAAATTGAAGCCCGCATGCAGCGAGGTGAGATCGTAGATGACTCAGGTAACCCGGTGCTGCCGTCACGCGCGTATGCACCGCACCTTAAACTGCATTATTACCGCACGGTGGACGTAGAACCGCGCATTCCCTTCGAGGAAGTCGTTCTTTTTCAGGACGACCACCTCGTCGTCGTCGACAAGCCTCACTTTTTGCCAGTCACTCCTAGCGGCTCCTACGTGCAAGAAACCTTGCTCGTACGCTTAATCAACAAACTGGGAATCAAGACACTGGCACCAATGCATCGATTGGATCGAGAGACGGCTGGTGTGATGATCTTCACTGTTCAACCGGACTTGCGCGGCTGCTACCAGGAGTTATTTGCGCACCACAAGGTGACCAAACAGTACGAAGCAATAGCGCCATTTCGACCCGAACTGAACTTCCCAATAACCCGGCACAGCCGCTTAGTAAATGGTGAGCCATTTATGCGCATGCGAGAGGCACTCGGCAATGAACTAGGTCCTCCGAATGCCTATACCAAGATCGAGCTATTAGAGGTGCTGCAATGCAACACACTGGCGCGCTACCGACTCAACCCGACTAGCGGTAAGAAACATCAGCTACGAGTCCACATGGCGGCACTCGGCATACCAATCGTCAACGATATGCTGTACCCGAGTCATAAAAACGCAGTCCGCAGCGAGGTACCCGTCTACAACAACCCACTGCAGTTACTTGCGCACACGATAGCGTTTCTTGACCCCGTGACGGGCACGCAGCGGCAGTTTACGACCGGCTTCGCCTTAAATATCCCGTCACGTGTCAATGTGACAACCGAATGACGACATCAGGCTAAAAAGCATGTTTCAAGCATGTGGCCAGCCGTAAGCGATACACCGTAAATTCGGCTCCCCGATGAATACAATCCCACCGATCAGCGACTTTTTCCCCTCGGTCAAAAGTTTCTGTGATCAGAACCACACAATCGAGACCCCGTTACCGACATGCCCTCCGTTACGTTAAATGGCGGCCCTTTTGGCAAAAATCTGTGGTTATACTCATTGTGTAAAAGTAGTCTTTGTGTGGAAGTAGTCTCGGTAGCATTCAAGTTACGGATCGCCACCTCGACTCGTTTGGACTCATGCATCCGATGGCCTGAGCGTTAACTGGGAGTAATCCTCATATGTCCACAACCGTTAGCCTGAACATCAATGGCGTGACGCGTAGCGTCACCGTTACTGATGTCAACATGAAACTCCTCTGGGTCCTTCGCGACATGCTGGGGCTTACTGGCACAAAATATGGCTGTGGCATTCAGCAATGTTCTGCCTGCGCAGTGCTACTCGATGGGGCAAATGACTATGCGTGCTCCCTCGCGGTCTCCGATGTAATCGGGCGCAAAATTACAACCATCGAGGGTCTGGCCGGGAGTGACCCAAAATCAACAGTGGCGCCCGATGCCAGTTACGTCAAAGCAGCGGCTGCTTGGCAAGCGAATCAAGTTCCGCAATGCGGGTATTGCCAGTCAGGAATGCTGGTCCGCTGCGTCGGCGCCATGAAAGCCGGCCACCATGGCGCGGAGATCCTTCCTGAAATGCCAAATATCTGCGTGTGCGGGACCTACCAACGCATAAAGACAGCCGTCGCGGGCCTTTGATTCGGGACCCCACATTATGAACAACGATAACAAAACGAGCGATCCACAAACGTCTGCAAAACAGATCAACCGGCGTGACTTTTTAAAGGCGGGTAGCGGTCTTACGATCGGCATCGCACTCGGTGGCCTCACCACTGCGCAGATGGCTGAGGCATCACTCAGTACCCCCGGACTTGTCAGTTCGTGGCTAAACGTCAGCGCTGCAAACACGGTTTCGCTGACGATCGGCACAACCGAAATGGGTCAGGGTTCGCGATCAGGCTTAAGCCAAATCATCGCTGAAGATTTATGCGTAAACCCGCACACAGTCATTTTAAAACAAGGCGGCGCCACGCTTGCCTATACGGGATCCAGCGCGGTCTCCCGCGGATACGCCACGTCCACTGGCGGAAGTGGTGCCATACGCAATAATCTGTGGGCTCTGCGCGACGCTGCCACCCAAGCACGCGAAATGCTTGTACTTGCGGCGATGGATGCAAACCTCACTCTATACGCGGTCTCTGATCAACTCAGGGCGAACTACGTGACGGCAAATGCCATCATCACACATGTCCCGTCAGGAAAAACCTTCACTTACGGCTCCGTAGCCGATGCGGCCTCGACCAAAACATCCTCAGCCACGGCATCCGACGGACCAGTCAACGTTATCGGGACCAACCTTGCACGGGCAGACATCCCCGCAAAACTGAACGGTACAGCGCTCTATGGTATTGATGTCGTTTTACCAAATATGGTCTTTGCTGTAGTCCGGCACTGCCCAACGCTCGGTGGGACATTATCGACCAATCCCCTCACGCCCAGTGGCGCACTTGCAGCCGTTCCTTTGAAGGTTTTCGACTTCACTTTTGCGGAGCCAACGAAGAACTACGCGTCAAACACTACCCTCAAATTGACCCGGGGACTCGAAACTACCGGTACGACAAACGCCGTTGCGGTAGTCGCGACCGATACTTGGAACGCAATGAATAAGGTGAATGCCTTATCGCTTGCCTGGACGCTACCTGCTGAAGCGTCTGCACTGAACGACGCACAGTTTTTAACTGATGCGCAAGCGTTGACATCACAAACGACGATGCCATCGGCTGCTCAAGGAATCGTTACCTCAACCAGCAGCACGACACCCGCACAGACACTCTATACCTGCGAGGGGTCGTTCCCTGCCATTTCAGGCTCGACTGCGATCGATACTAATTACTCATTGCCATATGTCGCCCACGCAGCAATGGAAGTCTTAAACTGTGTCGTTGACTACAAACCAGGTATCAGCTGTACTCTATATGTCTCAACCCAAGTGCAGCAAAATGCACTGAAGCTCGTTTATCTGCTCCTTCGGCAGCTCGGGGACACCGTCGTTGCACCCATGACAAATGGCGTGTGGGACACGAGCAAAATCCAAATCAGCACCACCTATTTAGGTGGCGCGCTCGGCCGAAAACTGGAAATTGATTTTATCAGCCAAGCGATTCAAGTAGCCGTTGCTGTCTCGAAATTAACCGGAGGAGCTCGCCCTATTAAGCTGATGTGGCCACGGGAACAGGACATGACCCGCGATCAGTATCGGCCAATGGCCTACATTCATGGCCGCGCATCTTTATCCGGTTCCGGTAACGCTGCAACAGTGACCGGATGGGAATACCGAATTGTTTCGCCATCCATTGCGCTGCAGCGCGGCAGCATCCTCAACACAAATCCAGCGAATGGTGTTGTTGGTGACAGCCAAGGTAGCGAGGGAGCGCGCGATTTGCCTTACGCCTTTGGAAATCGTCTAACCGAGTACGTCACCCACCCATCGCAAGTGCCGTTAGGGTACTGGCGTTCAGTCGGCGCCTCGATCAACGTGTTTGCAGTGGAATCGATGATCAACGAGCTCGCTGACGTCGCGGGCGTAGACCCGTATAAATTTCGCTGCAATCTACTAAATCAGGCGATCACGGCAAATGGCAGCCCAACGGCGCAACGTTGGCTCAGCTTACTTAACAGTGTTGCCACTTTAGGAAATTGGGGTAAGCCAGCCACCGGTAACTCGCAGGGAATCGCCATTGGGGCGGCCTTTAACAGCATTATCGCAATGCTTGTCGAGCTTTCAACGACCAAGAATGCCACCACTGGCGCAGTAGCTATTAACGTCAAGAAGGTATCCATCGCGCTTGACAGTTACTTGGTGGTCAATCCCGATTCAGTAATAGCTCAAATGCAAGGAGGCGTTGTACACGGTCTCAATGCAACGCTGTATGGTCGACAGAGCTTTGTAAAAGGCGTGCCTCAGCGCACAAACTTCAACACTTATCAGATGATACGCAATCAGCAAATGCCAATCGTTCAAGTAAACTTTGTTCAGAACACGGCCAATTTGCAGAGAGCTAAAGTGATTGGCGGCGTTGGCGAGCTTGGCGTGCCAGCGCTTGCGCCCGCTTTAGCATATGCCTTTTACAAAGCAACTGGCGAGAGACAGCGTAGTCTACCGTTTTACCCTTAACCAAGAAATTGGCGAGGACGCAATTCGGCGTCCTTGCCACTTCGGTACGTGGTTTTAAAGCTCGCGCTTACAGACAACCGACTATTCAATCTGGCAGATTCAGGAACAGCCCACGTTAGGCCACTTGCCTGAAGCGGAATGTGTCTTGCTCTTATGGCTCGAAAAAACCTACAAAGTTAAATTAATCAGCTTCATCAAACTCAGCAACGACTTCCACACCGCTGAGAGCCACAAACGGTTTTAGCTTCGACTCAAAACGTTGACGCGCACCCGCAGCGGATAGTGCTGCGTTGATTGCGCAATTCAGTTCGTAAGCTCCCACATCGTATCCTGCATCGCTCATGGCACTGCTAAATGCTTCAACATGAGCGCCTCCTGCTTGGTACACACCGGGAGCGAACTCCGGGTCTATATCAAAATCCTGCGGATGTTCGAACGACTTCTGACAGCCAGCGGAGTCCGTGGCATGGTAGTTGCGACACGACTGCGGACGTACCGCATAGATTCCACAGCGTCCGCCGCTTAAAAAAGGACACTTAATATTACGCGTTGCGCGCTCGTCCTCACTCAAGCCAATAAAAACGGCACTATTCGCGCGGACCTCTGCATAGATACGCTCTCGTTCCTTTGGGGAACACGCCTGCTCCACAAAATCCATGATTGAGAACGCCTCGACGGCTCGAACGTCGACACTGAAATAGCAACACCACGAACAGCCACTGCGGCACGCTAGCGTACTGAAGTCAGAACTCGCTGCAATCTGTGCGTCGTGGCGCTCCTGCGACTGCTCGAGTGCACGCACGGCTCCTAACCGCTGAATCTCACTTTTCGCACGCAAATACTCTGTTTTCCGAATCTCACGAATCAGCGGCCAATTGAGGGTAATTTCCATGCACTTGATGGTAACTGAATGCAACAGCAGCGCCTAGCGGGCTATACTTTGATTTATGAGCGATATCCGCATCCTGTCCGTCATCCCGCCGATGACCCAACTTAACACGCCCTACCCTGCAACGGCGTACATCACTGGGTTTCTACGCTCGCGCGGTTTTAAAGCAGAACAGGTCGATCTGTCGCTCGCTCTCGCACTCAAACTCCTATCGGTCACAGGTCTGAGCGCTATTCACGAGCGGGTATGCCGTCTTGAGACTAATCAGCAAGCCCCATCGGGTAAGTTTTTTGCAGCGAACTCCTCGTCTTACAGCGCCACGATTGGTCCAGTGATTCGATTCATGCAGGGCCGAGACCCCACACTCGCACACAGAATTGCTTCACGCACTTTTTTACCCGAGGGGCCTCGTTTTACGGCCCTTGAACAGTATGGCAACACGCAACAGAACAATATTGACTCACTCGACTGGGCTTTCGGGGCGCTAGGTACCCAGGATCGTGCCAAACACATCGCAACGCTTTATCTGAATGATATTGCTGATGTGATTCGTGACGCGATTGATCTGCGATTCGAGTTTGTGCGTTACGCCGAATCGCTCGCAGCAAGCGTACCGACATTCGATAGATTATATGAGGCTCTTTCAGGCCCGTATACTCTAGTGGATGAGTTTTTACATTCACTCACACTTGACGCATTAGCCCACCACGAGCCCACGTTGCTGCTGATCACGGCACCGTTTCCAGGAAATGTCTACGGCGCATTTCGCATTGCGCAAGTCGCCAAGCAGGTCAACCCGTCTGTAGTCACTGTTTTAGGCGGAGGATATTGCAATACAGAATTACGGGCAATGGATGAGCCGCGCGTCTTCGATTATTTCGATTATGTGACGCTCGACTCTGGAGAGCGGCCCTTGCTTGCTCTGATCGACTATCTACAGCACAAGCGACCTATAGACACTTTAGTGCGCACTTACACGCGCACCCATCACTATATTGACTCCAAAGAACCTGATATTGGGTTATCCGACTGTGGCACACCAACATATGCAGGATTGCCTCTCGGCGATTACCTGTCGTTGCTGGACATGTTAAATCCGATGCATCGGCTGTGGTCAGATGGCCGGTGGAACAAGATCACAGTGGCGCACGGCTGCTATTGGAAAAAATGCAGCTTCTGCGACGTAACACTAGACTACATATCACGTTATGAACCGGCAACGACACAGACTTTAATCCATCGAATTGAGTCACTGGTCTTGGAAACCGGCCAAACAGGGTTTCATATAGTCGACGAAGCGGCCCCACCGAAAGCACTCAAGTCGCTCGCAACTGCATTGGTGCAGCGCAAGATGAATATATCGTGGTGGGGCAATATCCGCTTCGAGAAGTCCTTTGACGACGCCCTTTGCCAACTGATGGCAGACAGCGGCTGTATCGCTGTCACAGGCGGACTCGAGGTAGCCTCCGATCGACTCTTAAAGCTGATGAAAAAAGGTGTTTCTGTAGAACAGGTTGCGCGAGTGACACGGGCATTCTCCGATGCTGGAATTCTTGTGCACGCCTATCTTATGTATGGCTTCCCTACGCAAACTGCGCAAGAAACAATTGATGCTCTGGAATACGTGCGCCAATTGTTTGCAGCCGGCTGCATCCAATCAGGGTTCTTTCATCGTTTTACCTGCACCGTGCATTCGCCTGTCGGTAAAAACCCAGAGCAGTACGGCGTGACACTGTCTGCGCCACCTAAAATCACATTCGCGAGTAACGATATTAGCTTTATTGACTCAACTGGCGTCAATCACGACCTTTTTGCTGCGGGACTTAAGAAAGCTCTTTTCAACTACATGCACGGCATCGGGCTTGATCTTGACGTGACGGATTGGTTCCAAGACATCGAGCCGCCGCGCGGGACAACCAAGCGTGCGCGCCGGCAGCTGAATGTCGCTTTTCCACGCACGAGTGTACCGCCCGATTTCGTTGACAGGGCGCTAGCCTAAATCTTCCATACCGCCTCAAGCTATTACGGTTCACTTTGAACGCGCCTGAGTAGCGTTCTGGGTCATTTGGTCAGCAGCACACTGCCCAAAGTTAGTGGCAAAGTCCGGGCACCGCCCCACCACACTTTGGCCAGCTGGGTGCGATGCTGTTCCCATCGCCAACTCTCCATTTGCGCACTTTAGACCGAGACGATACGATAAGACCAAACAGTTCCTGGCGGCACACCTTCTCGGACCGCTGACATTGATGAGGGGCACATGATGAGATTACTCGGCAAAACATGCATCGTTACCGGTGGTGCCAGCGGAATCGGCGAGGCAACCGTGCGCCGTTTCGTGACTGAGGGCGGCAAAGTGCTGATTGCTGACCGTAATCTGCCCGCGGCTGAAAGTCTCGCCCAAAGCCTTGGTCCCAATGCCAGCGCCGTCGAGTGCGATGTGCGCAAAGAAGCGAGCGCCAAGGCGATTGCAGAGCGCGCGATGGAGCTCTGGGGTCAAATTGATGTGCTCGTTAACAATGCCGGTTCCGAACTGAATCGCTCCTATGACCTGACCACCTCAGACGAGTGGGACATGGTCCTTGAAACGGATCTGAAGGGACCATGGCTACTGTGTAAGCATGTCGTCCCGCACATGGTAAAACGCGGCACTGGCAGCGTCATCAACGTGTCGTCTTTGAATGGCCTAGTGGGTTTCCCACTGTCGACTGCCTATGGGAGCGCCAAGGGGGGCCTCGTCGTATTTACTCGTGACATGGCCATCGAACTTGCCCAGTCTGGCGTACGCTTTAACTGCGTCTGCCCTGGCGTCATCCAAACGCCGATGATGGATCGATGGACCAAGCTCATGCCGGATCAACAGGCGGCACAAGCAATGCTCCGCGGTGTGATGCCCATTGGACGTATGGGTCGGTCTGATGAAGTTGCGAGTGCAATTTTATTTTTCGCGTCGGATGACTCAACACTCTGCCAAGGTTCTGTGCTGAGCGTTGATGGCGGGTTCACCGCTCAATAACTTTATCTCGCGCTCAAGGCAAGCAACGGACAGCGGGCCTAAGCCATCTGTTCAACATGACCCGAGATATGTGTTGCCGCGCTGCGGCCGCCGATGCATTAAGGGGCTGCAAGCGTTTGTAACTCGTTTAAGCAACGACCAGCAGTGCGACTTCGCGCACCTTTGAGTATGCGGTCAATTACACATGAGCCTTAGGGCGCTGCCTTGATGCGATCGAGTGCATGCGCTTCAATGACTTCGAGCCCTGCGGGCATGGCAGGTGACCAGTGGATGTTCTTGAATCCCTCCGGAAAACTATCAAAAAACTGTGCTTTGAGTCGTGGATCGACCAACGATAACGTACCCTTGACCGCCGTGAAGCTGCCTGTCGATTTGGTAATACGTGCAGCAATGTCAGGCCGGAGGGTGTAATTGATCCAGGCATAGGCGGCAGCGTCGTTTTGGCCCTTAGCCGCTAACGCAAAGGTAATCATCCAACCGACTGCCCCGGATTTTGGGTTTACGAAGTGTACAAAGGGATTTTCGCGATTCAGCTCCCAACTTGCGGAGTCCCACAGCAACGCGGCACTCACTTTGTCGTCACGCATGGCGTCGAACAACTGCGCCTGCGACTGAAAGTAAAGGTGAAGATTAGGTTTACATGCAATCAACGTCTGCGTGACCTCGTCCATGAGTTGAGCATAAGCTTTAGGATCAGAATACAGCGCAAAGGGGTTTTTACCTAGTCCGAATGCAAAAGCGATTAGCGTATGGCGGAGTGCACGCATTGACGTTTTGTCACGTAGCGCGGGTTTACACAGATCGAGATAGTCCGTCACTTCAGCACGTCGGCCGTTAACGATGATCCCTTGGGCGCCCCACAGGAAGGGCACGCTATAAAGCTTGCCGTCTATAGTGGTGTTGGCTTTCACGCTCTCCACTAATTCAGGAAAATAGCGATCAGTCTGGATTCTCGTGATATCGATGGGTTTATAGAAGTGAAATTGCTGCTGGGTACCGGTCAGTCGATCTTGCGACGGCTGTATAAGATCAAATCCAGCGCCACCTGATGCGTTTAAACGCTTTATGATTCCCACATCGTCATCCACGGTCACCTCAAGCTCAATTCCCGTTTCCTTACGAAAATCCTCAGCCACATCGGCCGGGGCATAGCCATCCCAGGTGAGGAGCCGCAGCTTATTTGGATCCTGAGCCGAGGCGGACGTTGTGAGGCCAAACCCAATTAACAGGAGACTTGCACAAACGAGTTTCATGAACAGCCTTTACAAAAATTTGAGCCAGGCACTGCAGCGACAGTTTCAGCAGGGCAAGAGTACCCCCCCCTGACGCTGCGTGCACGGTGTTCGTTTCCGCTCAGTACACTCCACCGTGGGTGAGCGGGGCCAGCAGGCCTTCGTGGCGGCTGCAGGCGCAAGCAAAGACGGTTGGTTCAAATTATTATGTTTTAAAACAGGGCGTTGTAGCAGCTACATGTGCGAAAAGCATCTGCTCGTCAGTGGTGCTGTGAGCGCCTGGTCATTGCGTGGGCCGCCCGCCCACACCATCACCGCCTTGCTGCTACACAGCATTCGCCCCAGCCCCGCCAGCAAGGCCTATTATCAGGCTGGGCTACATTCAGGATCAGTATGACGACACCCCTTCGCCTGACGCTCGTAACGATGGCCGCGATCACCGGTCTGTTACTTGGCGACCCCACTGCCGCGACTCCTTTTGAACTGTCTGAAACATCCATAAGTGCCGTGCATATGGCGCTGCAGACGAAAGAAATCTCATGCCGATCGCTCATCGATCAGTATCTAAAACGGATCCATGCGTTTGATCAGCCGACACGTCTCAATGCAATCGTCACTGTGAACCCTAATGCCACGCGCGAGGCCGAGCGACTCGATACAAACTTCAAGCGCACCGGCAAGCTGAAGCCACTGCACTGTGTGCCCGTCATCGTCAAAGACAACTATGAGACCCGCGGCCTGCAAACAACTGGCGGCTCACTTGCCCTCAAAGGCTGGCTACCCGAAACAGATGCAACCATGGTCGCGCAGCTACGCACCGCGGGAGCCGTGATCCTTGCCAAGTCCAACATGGCCGAGTGGGCCTTTTCACCGTACCTCACCGAAAGCTCAATCGCTGGTATCACCCGCAACCCGTACAACCTCGAGCACGTACCAGCCGGCTCCTCTGGCGGTACCGCTGCCGCCGTCGCGGCGAACTTCGGACTTGTTGGTCTAGGCACTGACACCGGCAATTCGATCCGCGGCCCGTCTTCGCACAATGCACTTGTGGGCTTGCGCCCGACGCTTGGGCTGACCAGTCGACACGGCATCGTGCCACTGTTTGTGAACAACGATGTCGGCGGACCGATGACTCGCTCGGTGACGGACGCCGCAGCCGTTCTCAACGTCATCGCAGAACATGACCCTGCAGACCCACTCACTGCTCGCTCAAGTGGACACATCCCAGCCGATTATCGGCTTTTCCTCGAGCGCAACGGACTCGTGGGCGTGCGCATCGGCGTGTTTCGTCGCTACGTCGATGCCGCCACGGGTGACCCTGAGATCCGAGCTCTCACGGAACGTGCCATCGCTGATCTACGCGCTGCAGGGGCCGAGATTGTTGATCCGTTCGGCATCGACAACTTTGACACGCTGACACAAAATCTCTGGTGCGGGGACTTTGAAAGTGACCTTGATCACTATCTCGCAGCTCGTCCGAACGCGCCGGTACACTCTCTCAGCGAGGTCTACCGCTCAGGTCTTTACCTGCCACACATTGAGAGCGAGCTTAAACAGGCGCTCGCGCGCGCTGCTGTCGATGAGCGTCGCGCGCCATGCCCCGATGTATGGAGCGATGAGCCAAAAATCGCGTTTAGAGACGCGCTCACGGCAGCGATGACCTTGGCCCATGTCGATGTGATCATCTATCCGACTTGGAGCAACCCACCGCGCCGAGTTGGCGATAATGACAGCCCACCAGGGGACAACAGCCAGATCCTATCGCCACAAACCGGCTGGCCGGCTATCACGGTACCCATGGGTTACAGCCACACGACGCTACCGGCAGGTCTTACGTTCCTTGGGCCTGCGTACAGCGAAGGCTTACTGCTGCGCTATGCCTACGCGTATGAACAGACCACTCACCACCGCAAGCCCCCAAACGGGTTCAGTCTCAGCAAGCCCTAGCTAATCTGACGCAGCGTTATCAAGCGCCGTCCGGCGCTGATCGCAACAACGAGCGCTTGATCTTATGCAGAAAGCGAAAGACGCCCCAACAATGCGCCCGTCTAGGTACACTAAAACCCTTTCATCACCCCCTAATACCCAACTTCAAGAGTTCCCCAGTGAGGCCGGTGAGAGGCAAAGACAATGGAGGCAGAGGCACCAAGACGGCCTGTTCTGCAGCCGAGCGACTCATGCCTAGCGACCAGAGAATCCGGACCGTGAGCTGCTCGGCATAGTCCGGCAGTGTCTGTCCAACTAGCATGCTATGTAGACCACTGATCGTTGGCCCCATGACCAGATTGACCGCAACTGAATTTGGCATGTCCTCGAACACGCCCTGCAATATTGCCAACTGGATATCTCGCTCAAGAAAGCCCAGCATTTTGTCTGCCGGACCTGGCATCGGCCAGCCCGATTGCAGCATTAACTTGCCGAACAATGGTGCGCGAGAACCCAAGTTCAATAGTAATCGTGTTCCAGTGGCAACTCGAATGGCTGCATTTGGAATACACACAATAACTTGATCCGCGATCGGCGCGAGTTCTGTTGCAAGCTGCGCGCATAGCGCGACGAATACATGGTTGAGTGAATCAAAGTATTTATAGAGCGTGCCTCGAGAGACATTTACTTGATCGATGAGATCGTTCATTGAAATGTCGTTTATTTGTTTTTTCAGAAGCAGCTCTAGGGCGGCGGAAAAGATCCGCGCCTGCATCGCTGCTCGTCGCTGAGCCGCAACCCGGGGTCGGTGATCAAGTTGGCTAGTGCTTTTTTTGTGCATGCGACGAATGGGCTTGGTCGTTTCGAAGGCCGCGTACTCACCCGCGCCCGAGTGGAGGCCTGCTCACGCGTGGGCCGCAACTATAGACACAAAATTGCACCCTTACACTTTATCGATGAGCACTATTTACATAATGCACATTTATCTACTATGATAATCAATGTCCACCGCTGACACAAAGCTTCCGGAGCACAAGTTATGAAGCCTCAATTAATGTCGTCGTTGTCCCGTTTAATGGTTCTTCTGTCCTCAATGGGAATCTGCATGGTCATCGGCGCGCCGACCGCGATGGCGCTTGACCCGAGTCCGCCCGCATACTTCATCACCGCGCCCACGGGCACACGAACCGATGTGGCTGCGACAAACGCACAATTTCTATGCCTCGATATCCTTCAAGGCACGTCGCCTAGTGACATCACCATCACAAGCACTAAGAATCCGTGGGTCCGAAAGGGCCGTAAAGTGGACCCTGCAAAAATTCCCTATGTCGAGGGGCAGTCAATTGGAACAATGTTCCCGATGCACACCCGCAGTTCAGTACCTGGGTGCTAGATGGGCAACGCCATTTCAAGGGCAACGGAATCCCAAACCACCCAACGGGCACCTTCCCGGTACAGGCCAACACCCCCGCCTACCCGTACTATGCCGCAGCTCCTGCACCGCCCTACGGCAGTGCTGCGGAGATTCCAATTACGCCCTATGATCTTGACGTCACCGTCCCTGCAATTCCCGTTTATTCGGATACACCAAACTGCATCAACACACTGGTGGAAGGCGTGGTTACTCAAACTGGCGCTGTTTGGCATGCCAACCTCGCCTATGCAGGCGTTTTTGTGGATCAGATTGCAGCGTTACCTGTCGATCAGTGCTGGGGCCATCCGTATGCCACCCAGTACCACTACCATGGGTATTCATGGAAGTGCTTTCCTAATCAGGGCGTCACGTATCAGCATTCACCACTATTCGGCTACGCCATGGACGGGTTTGGTGTCTATGGTCCTCGCGGGGACGGCGGTATCTTGCTGAAGAACGCAGATTTAGATGAGTGTCATGGACACTTTGGGAGAATCAAGTGGGACGGACAGTGGAGACAGATGTACCACTATCATGTGAACAACGAATTCCCGTACGGACCCGGGTGCTACCGTGGCACACCCGGTACCATCCTAGGCAGCGTCCAACATGCATTACATGGCTTCCCGCAGAACACGGCATTGCCATCAGTTGATATCGCGCCGCCGATCGACAGCAACGGAAACGTGCTGCATTAGTACGATGATCCACTGATGCTCTACTTAAGCTTAACCTGCGAAAGATAGAGCATCAGTGGGCACGATGCACTCGACCCCACCATAAGCGCCGACACACTCTAAATTCGTGTTCGGTAAACTCGATTGCTCGTCACGATGAAGTCTTTATTCAAAGCAACTCCCATACTATTAACTGAAAGCAAACAAGAGAAGCCCTTTTACATGCTCTTGGTCTTGCTCACGGCGCTAGGTCAATTTTTATGCGCCTCAGGATCCGGTGCAGCAGCAGGCAACGATGCGGTGGCGGGCTGGGTACATACCGCTATGAATGTCGCTAATACGAGTATCGGAATATTGATTTTTATTCCTAAAACCCGCGCACTCGCCGCCTTGCTATCAGTCATCATTTCAGCGCTATCTATGACGGCGAATTATACTTTTTACGACTTGGCATTTTTTATAAAACTACTGCCGTTTGATGGCTCGCTCTTCAGCGTGTCAGTCGTGCTCTTGGTTCATCACTGGCCCGATTTACGTCACACCCTGACGGCGAATCCATCCTAGTAGCCGTCGTGTACGATATAGGATTCAAAGCAGTTTTAATTAGGACGTCGCCACATCGCTGGTACAACACGCCGCTGATGCTCGCGCTGAACTGACGTGGAATCATGAGTGAAAGCCGCCCTTCTCTACAGTAAAGAACTGGGCTCTTGAAAAACACGTGCCCCGTTCTGAAATCCGCCTGTTTGTTCGCGTCTCGCCAGTTTTTCCACTGCCAAAACGTACCACCACCGTGCCAGATCTCAGCTGCTCATCGCGCATTGCGCTTGTGTAGCCTGATCCGATTGTCACGTCATCGTCACCTACGGAAGGTGTTTGGTCGGACTGTCAATTTTTGCTCGACCAATCTGCTGAGCGAGCATTTTGCCAGAGAGCCAGGCGGCTTCGACTTTTGGGCCGATCAACCAATCGCCACAAAGTCCAACACGACGATTCTGATCGAATAATGCCCCGGATCCGTCCGCGCCAGACCGAGCAAAACGCCACCGGTGACAGGACTCTCCAGCAATAGGTGGAAGCGAACTACCCAGCATTCGCGCTAGCGCTTCTTTGATTGTGACGCAGACCCACTCCGGGTCGGCCTCAACATAAAGCCTCGACCAAGATGGACTAGCCTGCACCACCCAACTCTCGGGGCCGAGGCGTCCGGGCTTGGAACTATTGCGCGCTGCCCATCCAATGATGTCATCTCCTCGCCAACAATTCTGTGCGACAGCAACGGTTTCACAGAACGCTAGCATCACGGTCCAGCACGGTTCACTCACAGCCCGCCGAGCTTGAGCCGCAAATTCCGGTGCAACGGAGGCTAGTAGATCTGAGGCCTGCTCGGCGGGGGTCGCGACGACGACGAGGTCTACATCAATCGCTTCACCGCGGTTAAGCACCAGTCGCCAGCGATGATCAACTGCTGCAATCTGCGTCACCAACGCTGCCCATTGAACGGACTGCCGATTCGACATGAATCGCAAAGGCGCACTCATGGCAGGCACACCGACATACGCATCCGGGCCAGCCGACGGCCATGCAGCGGCCACGTTCTCAGACGCCCAAGCGGCGACTTGCCGCCGAAAAGCATCATCGCGCACTGTGAAGTATTGTGCGCCATGATCGAAACAGACTTCGCCAACCGATGTTTGAATGCGACGCGTTGACATGCGTCCGCCTGGGCCGCGCCCCTTGTCAAACAGCAGCACCACGTGTCCGAGGCAGGTCAATTCCTCTGCACACGTCAGCCCTGCCATACCGGCACCAATGATCCCAATCCGCATCACGAAAGCCCTGCCACCGCTAACAAACCACTAAACGATCATCTTAAACTGAGCTGGATGATGCACGAGTGTCATAGAAATCGATAAAGCACATAGCCTGCGGCAATCAACTGGATGAAATTGAGAACAACCGACACACCATGCAGACGCTTAAAGCGTCCTTTTGCTTCCGTATTCCCGTGTAACTGCGCGTCGCGCGCAGCATTGATCTGGAGCATCAGTACTTGGCGTGCGTAAATGGCGAGAACGGCAATCGCAAATGTCAGCGCGGCTGACTGAAAATTTGATCGCAGAAGGATGGCGCCACTAGAAACAGCGGTGACAATAACAAATACATAGTAATGAGGAAACGCGGCTCGCAAGAAACGGCTCGCATCGTCTACTGGCAAGGCGCTAAAAACCAGCGGAGCGAAACCGAAGGAATACAGCATCATTCCACCAAAAAGCGTCGACACCAACAGCAAAGCAATAAACTCTATCACTGCTCAACCCCGGAATGAGCACGGCTCTCGTTGAGTCGATCAAGAAATGCGTCTGCTTCGGCGAGGATCTCCACCATACGCTCTGGCGGCCAACCGGCAAGGGTGCGATACGGCATCGCCATCCGCGGGTTCGCTGACAGCCGCTCTTTCTGTCGGATCAAAAAAGCCCAATAAAGATAGTTAAACGGACAGGCACTCGGGCCTGTCTTTTGCTTGACATCATAAGTGCAGCCGCTACAAAAATCGGACATTCGATTGATATAGGCACCTGAAGCCGCATACGGCTTTGATGCCATCCGCCCTCCATCCGCAAAAACTGCCATACCAAGCGTGTTTGGCATCTCCACCCATTCATACGCATCGGCATAAACGGCAAGATACCAGCGCTCGATTTGCTTGGGTGCGATACCAGCCAAGAGAGCAAAATTTCCGGTCACCATTAGCCGCTGAATGTGATGAGAGTAAGCGTATCGTGTTGTACTGTCGATCGCCTCCTGCAGACACCGCATGGTGGTGTCGCCAGTCCAATAGAACTCCGGCAGATTGCGGGTCGCATGCAGCGCATTTTGATCCGCATACTCTGGCATTAGCGTCCAGTAGACACCCCGAACATATTCGCGCCATCCTAAAATTTGACGCACGAAACCTTCCACGGCATTCAGCGGCGCCACCCCGCGCCGCCACGCCGCTTCCGCCGCCTGGCAAACTTCGAGGGGAGACAGTAGGCCAATGTTCAAAGCCGGTGCCAGCAGTGAGTGATAGAGCATCGGAGCACCCGCTTTCATGGCGTCCTGATAGTCACCGAAGTGTGGCAGCCCATGCTCGACAAAGTCGGCTAGCGCAAGCAAGGCATCGGCTCGCGTCACTGGCCATCCGAATTCTTGAATGTCTCCAAAATGATCTGGAAAGTGGCGTTTGACGAGCGTCATCACGTCTCGTGTGACTTTGTCTGGCGAAAACCGCCGCCTCACAGGTAAAACAGCGCGCGCCGGAAGTCGCTTGCGGTTTTCTTGGTCATAGTTCCATTCGCCGCCCGCTGGCTGATCACCGTCCATCAGGAGCTGATGTTCGCGCCGCATGTCGCGATAAAAATGTTCCATCCGCCAGCTGCGTCGTCCAGAAGCCCAGGTAGAAAACCGCGCACGGCTCGCGAAAAAACGCCGATCAGACACGACATCGACCGGCTTACCCATCACGTCAGCCCAGCCATGGACCAGCGTCTCGAGCCGCCATTCCGCGGGTTCGGTGACAACAATGCGACTCGGGTTGTGTCGCCCAACGGCGCGTCGGACCTCGGTAGTCAAGCAGCCGGTATTGTCAGGTGCATCGAGCTTTATGTAGTCAACTGTCAGACCGCGTTGGCGGAGTGACTCGGCAAAATGGCGCATGGCGGCCAGCACCAGTACGATCTTTTGCTTATGGTGTCTGACATAGGTGCTTTCCTCCATCACCTCCATCATCAGGACGGTATCACCAGTAGGATCGTGGTCGTCCAATGCTGATATGTCGACAGACAGCTGATCGCCGAGAATAACCCTTAAGACGCTCATGCAGTGTCTACCTGCGACCGAGATACGGTCTGGAGCGTCGCTTTGCGGCAGCGCTCAGAACAATACTTGACGTTCACCCAGTCTCGCTCCCACTTCTTTCGCCACGCAAACAGCCGCCCGCAAACAATGCAGAGTTTCGTTGGCAGATCAGCCTTGTGACGCATCCGAGCCACGCCTTCACCAAGGCACTGGCTGACCACGCCAGTCAAAAAAACATCCGTTGGCGTCTGCTGGGAGCTGATCGATGACAGAAAGCAGATGCTGGGCCGCTATCGCGGGAGAATGAACCTTCAACCCCGACGTCGCAAAGGGAGCAGACAGAGCCGTGGCGACTGTGCCGGGATGCAAAGCGATGCAAACCGCGTCTGGCGACCGACGGGCCAATTCGACAGCTGCCGTCCGAACCAATTGATTGAGAGCAGCTTTGGATGCGCGGTAGGAATACCAGCCGCCAAGCCGATTATCGTTGATGCTCCCCACTCGCGCAGACAGTGTCGCGAAAACAGCTTTGCCAGACTGCGGCAACCTTGGCAACACATGCTTCATGATCAGCGCCGGACCGATCGCATTCAGCGCGAAAGACCGCGCTAGGTTAACCGCATCGATCTGCCGCCAGCTCTTCTCGGGCTTATGTCGATCGTCGTACAGAAACCCTGTGGCATCTATCACGAGGCGGAGCTCACCCAGCGCGGCGGCATATGCCACAGCGTGTTCGAGGCTCGCTTCGTCTAGCAAGTCAATGGATGGCGAACTGTTGCGACTCAAGGCGACGACGTGCTCAACGCTTTTTGCAGTCTGTATGGCCTCAACGAGCGCCCCGCCAATTCCGCCACTCGCGCCAAATATGATCGCGACTCGAGCCGCAGGACCGGACGCGACCTCAAGTTTAGACACCGTGGCGACATCGACCTTAGATTGCTCAGTCACCGATTCTTTACCCCGTTGAACAGCGACCGAAGCGTCAGAGCCTGCGCAAAAGCCCAGGCGATGCACGGTCTTACCAGAAGAAACAGTCGATAGCACAACTCTAGGGTGGCCAGGACACCGGGCAGTGAGGCAACTTTCGCCGCCCACCGCCATTTAGGTAAGCGACTCCAAATCTCAACAAACGCAGCAGCACCCGAAAGAACCCGTCCATCACTCGAACGGACGTGAAAACGTTCCATTGCCTGTGTTTGAGTGATTCCCGCTGGAGTCACGGCACCCATTTGAGAGACATCAACAAAGCAAAGAGCACCGGCGTGATCCTTACTCCCATAATATCTTGTCTCCGCTCGGCAAAGAGGACAGGATCCATCAAAAAAAATGGTTAATTTTGGAACGTCGGACTCCACGCCAGCCTCCCGAATGTAGAGCGCTCAGTCGAGCGATCAGTCGAGCAGAATAGTGATTTGACAAACGCGCTGTTGACACTCAGTTTCTCGACCATGTGATGTTACTACCACGTAGCCTCAAATGCTCACATTGTCCGCAGGACACGCGTTCAAAAAAATTCGCCATTGACCATCCCGAAACAGTCCCAAAAAAAAGCTCCCTAGTCGAGCGTTTTTAAGGTGAACTCCATAAAGCTGCTCAAAGCGCTCTCGCGCTCAACCGTGGTGGCGAGACAAAGTTTCTGCTGGGGCAACGCCCCACGAAAAAACAGCTGCCACGAGCGCCAGTCAGGCGTATTGCAGATCAGCATGCTCAGCGCTTGACGCAGCGACCGTAACAAATTCTCGCAAAAAAGCCGGCGATAGTGTTACCGCCGACGCCCAAACCCGCCCTGTATTCAACCACGCGAGTGGTATTGCAATCGGACACGATAACCTGAATCGCTTACGCTCTGGTTAGTGCCGAGTGCTTGGTTACTGCTGAACCGCTTCAATAGCAATATCGATACGAACATCATCGCCAACGTATGGCGCATATTTGCCGGCGTTGAAGTCAGTGCGCTTGACGACCGTAAACGCATTGGCACCAAGTGCATCTTTCTTCAGCATCGGATGAGCCATATTCTGGAACGATGTCACCGTGAGCGTGACTGGCTTCTTCACACCCTTAAGCGTCAGTTCACCCTCGATGGTGACAGGCTTGTCGCCCTCGAAAACAACCTTGGTCGACTTGAACGTGGCCGTCGGAAACTTCACTGTATCCAAAAAATCTTCGCCCTGAATATGCTCATTAAAGGTGGCATTACCCGTATTCACCGACTTAGTATCGATGGAAATGTCTACTGAGCCGGTCTTAGCGACCTTGTCAAAAACCACCGTGCCTGTGGTGACGTCGAAACGCGACAGCTGAGTTGAATAGCCGAAATGGCTATAAGAGAATCGGGGATAAGTGTGCGAGCCATCCAGCACATAGGTCACCGGCTCGGCAAAGGCCGGCAACGACACAGCGGCTGCAAGGGCAAGGATGGAAAATGTTTGAATACGCTTGGTCACTTTTTAAACTCCTATTGAGGGATAGATTGGAAACGACTAGCCGCTGGTCGCGGTCATATGAAACTTGACGAGGACATCATTAGCCACCACATCGAATTTAGCCCAAGTGCCCTCACCGATCGTGAAATCCGCGCGGCGTATGACGAAGGACCCGTCAAAGGCACCCGTGGCCCCTTGTGCAGCCCAAGTAGCTACAAACACCATATCCTGTGACCTGCCCTTGATGGTGAGCTTGCCAGCGACTTCGTAGCGGCCCCCACCGAGTGGCTTGATGGTCGACGATGCAAAGTGTGCCGTCGGGAAAGCCTTTGTGTTGAGCCAAGTTTTGCCTACAACTTCGCTGTCGGCTTCATCAGAACCTGCGTCGATCGTGGCAAGATCCACATCGAGCGTCACGGCGGCTGCAGTCGGCTTGGCAGGGTCAAAACTGAAATTAGCGGAAAACCGTTTGAACTTCCCATCCATCTTCACCCCCATCTGCTGGTAAGTGAAGGCAATCAAGCTCTTGTCAGCTTGGAGTCGCTTGTACTCGACAGCGTGGACCGAGCCCGCACCGATGAGCATTACCAAAGCCAAGATATAACGATTCATAGTATCCATTCTCCTAGCGCCGTCTTTCTGGAAGCATCCGACGGAATATGTCGTCCCGGTTGATCAATGCGTGCTTGAGCGCCGCAGCGACATGCGCGATCAGGACCCCGATGAAAGCGTAGTTAAGCCATTGGTGCACGATGAGCAGGGCACTACCCAAGCGACGGTCCTTACTCACGAGATCCGGTATCGGCAGAACCCCAAACCAAACAGTCTGAAACCCTTTGGCCGAACTCATTAGCCATCCGGATAGAGGGACTGCGATCATTAGACCATATAGAAGCCCATGCCCTGCGTGCGCCGCCAGCCGCATCTGCACCGACATCGAGTCGGGTAAGTTGGGTGGACGATGCGTCACGCGCCACGCAAGACGAATCCAGACCATCAGAAACACCGTCACACCCGCCCACTTGTGCCAAGAGTAAACCTGCAGCTTCTGGGGCGAGAATGGGAGGTCTTGCATGTAAAACCCCAGAACCAGTTGCCCGAGCAAGAGTAGCGCCATCAACCAATGAATACTTTTGGCAGTCGCCGTGTAAGTTTTAATCTCAGACTGCATCTGCGCCCCCCTCAATGCGATCGAAAGACATAACCATCCATGGCGATCGCATAGTCATCGATGCCAGCATGGAATCTCTGAACAACGGCATCGGCGCCGCCGGCACCAAGAGCCACGTAGAGTGGTAGCAGATGCTCCTCGGTAGGGTGGGCTCGCTTCGCGTCCGGCGCACGATGGCTGTAATGGAGTAGATCACCCGTTTGTGGCGGCACGAGATGCGCCGCCAACCAGTCAAAGAAGCGCCTCACATAGGCCGGGGTCGCACCACCGGCTTGAGCCGCCGTTATGAAATCTCGCAAATTGTGGGTCAAGCTACCCGAGCCCACCACCAGACAACCCTGATCAGTTAACGGGGCAAGCGCTTGTCCAAGCCGATAGGCCCAAACTGTGCCGCCGCCACTTTGAATGGACACTGGAATCACTGGAACATCGGCCTCCGGAAACATGATCCGCAAGGGCACCCAAGCACCATGATCAAGGCCGCGTGCCGGATCGCGTTGCACTGGCATCCCGGCACTTTCGATCGCCTGAGCCACGCACTCGGCCACCTCCGGGCAACCGGTTGCCAGGTAACGAATATCGTAGAGCGCTGTTGGAAAACCGGCAAAGTCGTGGACCGTCGCTGGCCGTTCGGCAAATCCCACGGTTCATGGCTCGCATAATGAGCGATCATCGCTCAATATTCAAGGCGCTAGTTGGCCCTTGTCAGTCCCACTTAATGGTGGCTGGCGGCTTGCTCGAGTCGTCATAAAAACGACAATCTCGACCGCGCGAATCGCTTTCAAAGAACAACACTGATACGACACGCATATGGGAATATTGCATTCTGTATCCTATCGGGATACAATTTTTAGTGATTAAAACTTTCCGTCATGCTGGACTTGAACGGTTTTATCGCACTGGCTCCAAGGCCGGCATCCAACCCAAGCATGACAAGCGATTGCGCATGCAACTGACCGCTCTTGATGCCGCGACACAACCGACGGATCTAGCAGTAATCGCGGGTTGGCGCCTTCATGAGCTAAAGGGCGATCAATCGGGTCGATGGTCAATCACGGTTAACGGAAAGTGGCGACTGACTTTTGGTTTTGAAGGTACTGACATCGTGGTACTCAATTATGAAGACTACCACTAGGAGAAACGACATGAGTCAGATGCACAATCCTTGCCACCCCGGGGAAGTACTCAAGGAAGCCTTGAGCGAGATCAGCGTCACGGATGCAGCCGAACGCTTGGGAGTCGGTCGCGTGGCTCTCTCGCGCCTGCTGAACGGGGCCACCGGCATCAGCCCAGAGATGGCATTGCGCCTGTCCAAGGCCCTCGGCACTTCGCCGGAATTCTGGTACGGCATGCAGGTCAACTTCGACCTATGGCAGGCCAAGAAGAAGTTCCGCGGCAAGGTGCGCCCCATCATCCAGCGTCCGATCACGGCGGCCTGAACTGCCCTGGGTTACGGGAGAGCCCTGCGCTTGCATCACATCGCGCACGGCGCGCGCCAATTTTGCCGTCAGAAGATTCCTCTTGGAGGCCATAGACGGCATAGATAACGAAAGGCTCCCCGATTCCAGCCGTTCGCCCTTCACAAGGGTCAGCTTAGTCTACCCCCCGACGGCTAAAGTCCGTTGGTGAAAAACTCCACAAATCCCGAAGCCCGGCGATGCGCAGCGCCTGTGATACCTTTATTTGCGGCGTTTTGCGCTTTCCAGCAGATCAATTGACGGTATTTCCTGGCGCCGGAATCTCTGGAAAATTTTTACCGTCAGAAATACCGTCAAAAAGTTTCGCTTGGGAGTCGGAGGAAAAAAATACGGCGTAGCACCAACCTTTAATTTTCAGAGGCTTGCGCGTGTAGGCGATAGACGCCGAAAGGTCCTTTTCACTCCCACTCAATTGTCTCCGGCGCTCATAAGTACCTGAAACAACGAGACTTCTAATGAGGGTGCGCCAAACTTACCGTCAGATCTACCGCCAAAAACTTCCGGTTGTGGGTGATAGACGGCGATAGATCGTGAATGGCTCGAAGGGCCATGCACGAGCGGGCACCGAGTCCATGCTCAACCGAAGAAGCAAGCATGCGCATCCTCGCCTACCAGTGATGCAAATTCGTCGATGGATTTCACCTCCGGCGTCGGGTCGTAACTGTGCCATTTCAAATCGCGTCGCTGCCAGAACACGCGCCACACACCACGAGATCTGACGTACGTCGCCTTAGCTACCGGCGATTCGTGCTTCTCGTTGGCCGGGCCCAGCCAGGCAGGTCGGATTTCAAAAATCTCCACGCTCTGACCCGTGATGCGGAATGCAAGATCTACGGACGGACGGACATGTGCCGGCGGTCGACGACGTTGCATGAATGAATCCATCGCTCTGTGCACCCGCGCCAGTTCGATCTCAGCGAGCGCCACGACCGCTACGCCACTTTCTGCAAACTCACCGTATGGGCCTTGAGGCTAACTTTGAGGCACTTCCTAATTGCGTCGAAAATTGCCGCCAGGTTATCCATGCTCGGATTGCCTTTGGGCGACAGCATCCTATGGAGACTCTTACTCGGCGTGGCCGTTACCTTGGCCAACCGTTCAAAGCCAAGAGTTGCATTCACGAGATCGCGCAGAATGAGACGTGCCGTCTCCGGCTCGCCACTCAGAAACAGCGTTGCCGCCTCATCCAGGAGCGCCTTCGCAAACGTGGGATCCCGCTCGACGCGAGCGACAACTGTCTTCTTGAAATCACGAGTAAGCGCCATTGTCGTTACCTCTTTCGGTTCTTGGCATTTCGGTCGATCGGCGGAGGCGCCTTTCGGGCCTTGTACTCCGCGTGCAGCGCTTTCGCCCGATCGATATCTGATTGCTGTCGGCGCTTGGTTCCACCGCCGAACAACACGATCAATAATTCGCCGTCTTTCGCCAGGTAAATCCGATACCCCGGACCCCAATCGATTACGTATTCACCGATGCCCGCAAACCACTTCACATTTGAAGTGTTGCCGAGTTCCATGCGCAGTTTCGCGGTCGTAACTTTGGCCGCCGCCTGCGCGTCTAGGCTGTCAAACCATTCTGCGTACGGACTCGACCCATCCGGGCGAATGTATTCTTCCACCCGGATTTTCATTGTGATATAGTAACCTTTACGTTACCTACGTGCAAGCAACGAACGGATCACGGTGTTGGGGAATCAGCGATGTAACTCAAGGATTCCCGAAGCGCGGTGAGACACCATTGCCAATATGCCTTTATTTATAGGCTTTGGCCTCGCCTGACACTTCGTCTGACGGTAAATCCCACGAGCAAAATGCACAGAAAACTTTTACCGTCAGATTTACCGTCAAAAATGTTTGCTTGAATCCCGCCGAGATATGCAGGTGAAACCACATACCACCCGATCACTCAATGACTTAGCGACCCCAAGAGCGGCCTGCGACAATTGAATATCAATTGTCTCCGGCGCAATGCAAGACACTGTTTTTATTGCGATAAGTAAGCCAGGGAAATATCCGCTCACTCCCACTCGATCGTCGCGGGCTGCTTGCCGAAATGGAGAGAGTTGCGATACACTGAATACAAATATTCAATGGATCACAGCATGGCCACCTCCGTTCGCTTGGACCCGAACACCGAACAGCGGCTTGATCACCTCGCGGCTGCGACGGGGCGCACGAAAGCTTATTACCTACGCGAACTCGTTGCCAAAGGCCTCGAAGACCTAGAGGACTACTATCTCGCCGCGTCAACAATGGAGAGGGTTCGGAAAGGCGCAGAGCAGGTATCAACATCAGCCCAAGTGAGAAACGAACTTGGCCTGGACGATTAGTTATACCAATACCGCGGCAACGCAACTTCGGGAGCTAGACAAGCCGATCGCCCGACGCATTGTTGACTTCATGGACACGCGCGTGGCCACATCAGACAACCCACGAGGCCTCGGAAAGGCGTTGTCGGGCCCGATGCTGGGCACCTTCTGGCGCTACCGAGTTGGAGACTACCGAATCATCTGCGACATACAAGACGGCACCCTGTGCGTGCTCGTGGTCGAAGTCGGCAATCGAAAAGATATCTACCGCTGACGGGTGGATCGTTGGCCAGTCGAATCTAGAGAATTTATCCCACTCAATTATCAATAAGACATAAATCGCCAATAACGGCGCGGCTTTTGAGTCAACACGTCCAGATGGTGCCATGAAAAATACCATGTTCATTCGTTAGCAAGAATTCGCAACCAACATTCCCATGCACCCGCTCTCTTCGCTCAATCACGGACTAATGGCCACTGGCGCGCAGTGTGGACCAAGGCAAGCATCCACACGGTTTCGCCACTGATTTCGTACAACAAGCGATAGCTTTCATGCGGCACCAGCTCGCGAGTTCCTTGAATCTTTCCCGGCCGCCCCAGCTTCGGATGATCGGCAAGTCTGGCGGCCGCATCGCTGAAAAGCTCATCCATGCGGACCGCCGCTCGCGGGTCATCGGTCGCAATGTAGTCCCAAACATCAGCGCGATCCTGCAGCGCTTCAGGCGTCCAAATGATCTTCACGCCAGGTTCGCAACGGCTGCGCGCCGAGCGGCAAACGTGGCTTCAACTTCATCATTGGAGTGACCGACCCCGGCGCGCATCGAAGCACGGCCAGCATCAACCTTTCGGCCCAGGAACTCATCATATTCCCTACTCTCCCGCTGACGCTGGACGAACTCGCGCATCAACTCACGCAGGACCTGCGATGCCGGCCGATGCGCGGCTTCCGCTTCGGCCATGAAATCGGCGCGCAACTGCGGCTCTAGCTTCATCGTGAAAACGGCTTCTTTGGACATGGTTCAACCCTCAATCAAAAGTACTTTCAAAGTATATACGTTGAAAGTACCTATAGCAACCATGCACGCCGCGCATCCAGCATCTAAATAGCTTGCTGGCAATACGTTTGTTCGGATCACTTATTTGCGCATTGACCATGTGCGAGTTTCATACAGCATACCCTATCAAAAAGATTCATACGGTATGATCGTTCAATTGGTGCACGGATTACTTCCGCGTGCTCGGACGAGAAAGCTGGGGGGGGTGTTGAAGTTTAGGGAAGCAGAGTTGTCGCACACGCAATGGGAACGATTGGCCTTCTTGGAGCTGCGCGCGTATTTCACTGGCGAGCTCAGGCGAGGCGACATTGAGTCTCGCTTCGGGATTAAACCTGCGGCGGCATCTCGCGACCTGAGCATTTACCGGGAGATCGCGTCAACCAACTTGGATTACGACCCCGCTGGCAGACGCTATCGACCCACATCTGCCTTTAAGCCAGTCTTTGAGTTCCAAGCCGAACGCGTGCTTGCCTGGCTCTTGCAGGGGTTCGGCGATGGATTGGAGCTCGGGCTCAAACAGGCGGTGCCGTGCGAGGGGCCTGGACATCTTGTCCGACCCGACATGAGGATATTGGCGGCGATCACTCGCGCGATATGCGCCAAACGAGCTTTGCGCATCAACTACCTGTCATTGTCATCAGGATCGAAAAAGCGGGAGATCGTGCCTGTCGCGGTGGCTGACAACGGTTTGCGTTGGCATGTCCGCTCCTTCGACCGCGAGCGCCAGCGGTTTGGCGATTTTGTATTAACCCGCATCACCAGGGCGCAGGAGCTGGACGGCGAGGTCGGCGAGCATGAGCTGTTGGGAGCGGACGAGCAGTGGGCGCGGATTGTGGACTTGGAGCTGGTGCCTCATCCCGCCATTCATTCGCCTAAGGCGGTCGAGGCTGACTACGGGATGGAGGACGGCACGTTGCGCATTAAGGCCCGCGCTGCGCTGACCGGCTATGTCCTTCGCCGCTGGTCGATCGATGCGAGCCCGGACCACAGCATGGACCCTGTGTCCCATCATCTGTGGCTCCGTAACACGCCGACGCTGTATGGCGTCGACAGTGCGTCGCTCGCGCCGGGCTTTCAGCCCGTCCGTTCGCAGAAAGAATTGGCGTGATTCGCCATTCAAATTTATTCAGTCGCCGGCCAAGCAAGCTTGGCGACTGGCCGCGCTCGCGTCCACGCGGTGCCGGCCAAGGGAGCGTTTCGGCTTTTCGCATAGGGCGGCGCTAGACAAGTTCAAAAATAGGGGAAGTTCAATATGGGAGACATCGATCTCGCAAGCCTAGCCAAAGAATATTGGCACATCGGCCTGGTGGCCGTCTTTCTGGTCATCATCACGATCGACTTCCTAGCTCGCTTTGTCGGCCAGTCGATAAAGCTGTCGCGGGAGCTGAAAAAGTCGTTGGCCGCGTTGCGGACCATTCGCTCCAAGATTAATGGAGATGTCATCGAGCTCGGCGAGATCGGCGAGAAGGCGATGTCGGGGCCGGCGCTCAGCCATCTATGGAACGAATACAGCAAGACGCTGCACCCGCAGAAAAAGGACGACGAGCACGGACAGAGCCAGATCGTGCGTTGGCGGTCCACGGCCCTAGCTGAGAATTTCTTCACCGAGCAAGCCATCGTCGACAGCCGATTGAAGACGGAGTTCTACAAGCATTTGCCAGGTGTACTGACGGGTCTCGGGATCATCGGCACGTTTTTGGGCCTCATCAAAGGGCTCATCAGCTTCGATGTGTCGCTTGATCCGACCAAGGCGCAAGAGCAGCTCCGCAACTTGGTCAATTCGGTAGGGCACGCCTTCTTCGTCTCGGCGTCTTTCACGCGGGCTTTGTCTCGCGCCTTCTCCTTGGCCGGATACTTTCCGATGGCGATCATTTTCTTGGCCTCGCCCAGCTGCTCGCGGGCTTCCGCCAGGGTGACGCCCCCGATGCCGTAGCGCCCGAAGGTGATGGTCTCCTGTCTGCCATTGATCGAGTAGTTGTACCGGAACGAGATCGCCCCTGCTGGGGTGACGGCCACATAGAGGCCGTCGCGGTCATTCACTTTGTAGAGCTTGTCCTGCGGCTTGAGGTTGCGCAGCTTGGTATCGGTCAGCATGGCCTTTGTCCTATCTCGACTCAAAATACCATGTTCAAAACAAGCGCAAAATATTCACTTTTCTTTTTATAAATCAATTATTTAGAAAATTTCAATACCATGCAGCATTGAAAAATCATGGCATGGTATCGAGCGATGTTCATGGTATCAGGACAGATAGCACCATCAGCCATGCCATAAATAAAAGGTGCTTGGCGGTGTCATGTGTTGCCAGCCAATACCAGACCAAAAAGAAAAAAAGCCCGCAATGACGCGGGCTTACAGCTGTTTTGTGCTTCTCAATGCCTGCCGTTGCCAGACATCAAATCACTCCCACTCGATCATCAACGAGCCTTCTAAGCTGTTGATTTACAGGGGATCGGCCACCGCCTCCGCACTTTTTACCGTCACTTTTACCGTCAATCTGATTTGAGCCTCAAAACTCGCTCTCAGGATCTATCGGTATCTATCGACGGCTGTCGGCGAGCCTTTGGGCCCCACCTTTCGGGGTCTATCGAGGTCAATCGGATGGCCCGTCGACAGGCGATACCGACGGTGAGCGTGCATATCGGGTTATGGAAACGCAAAACTGACGCAGGCATCAAACACCTCAAGTCATTGTTCCAAAACACTCTTCTGCCAATTTTTTTACCGTCATGACGTCGCGCTGGCGGCACAGCACGGGGTCACCTCATCGTGATCATGTCGGGCGCAGTCGAGTCATCCGGCCTCGTGACCATCGCCGTCAATCGGCAATCACTGACCCTGCGCCAGCAGACTCTCGTAGGGAATCTTCAGCCCGTCATGCAGGCTCTTGACCATGCGCAGGCTCAAGCCTCGCTTGCGATTAAGCACTTCGGACACCCTGCCGCTCGGCCCGATGAAAGGCTCGAGGTCACGCGCGGTCAGGCCTTGCTGCTCCATGCGGAACTTGATGGCCTCGACGGGGTCGGCCGGGCCGAAGTCGTAGTGCTTGTTCTCGTAAGCCTCGACGAGCGTCACCAGCACGTCACGCTCGTCCGCCTCCGGAGTTTGTTCCTCGGCCTGGAATATCGACTCGAGCCGGCGGAACACCGCCCTCAGGTCGTCGTCGTTTCGGATCGGCTTAATAGTCATTGACGTTCTCCACATCGATGCGGTCGTACTGGGCATGGGTGCCCACAAACTTCACCCAGGCGATGCCTGCTCGGTACTGCATTTCCACCACCAGCCGGTACTTGTTGCCGCCAATGTTGAACACCACGCGGTTGTTGCCACAGATGCTGGCGTTGGCGTGCTGGTCCTTGACATCCTGCGGTGAGGCCCAGGTCGCCTTGACGGCTTCGTCGTACCAACTGTGCAGCGGACCACGCGCATCACCGCAGCCGGGTCGGTCCCAAAACTTCTTCAGACTGCTCTTGGCGACGACCCTCATACAGATGAGTTTCTCCCTTTTTGGGAGATTCGTCAATCGCAGCCATTCGCCTCATCGCGCAAAACCTTGGCTAGCATGGGCTGGGCGCTGATGGCCTGGTCCAGAGCAGCCCCTGTCAGGATCGAAACAGGGCCAAGCCCCCCCTGAAGTGCCTCGATCTGGGCCCTTCAGCCTGCGCACTGCGCGGTGTTGGCAGTTCCTGGATCGATGGGGGGGAGGATCGATCATGCTCGCAGCCGCGAGCCGAGAACTAGGTTTTGGCCATGAGATGTTCAGGTCGTGATCCCGACGCTGATCGGCTTGCCAGTCGGCCTATCGGAATATCGCACCGTACCCGTCGTGAATAGACCCGACACTTTTCCGCGCAAATCCGTATCTACAGCTAAGGGCTGGTGGCGTGTCCACGTGCCTAGCCAACCAGACTCGAGCACATGATGAAACTGCTACCAAACACTTCGTGAGCTTCACCCGCGCGCGCTCCCCTCACCATCTCGCGGCCTACGCACCGCCCGACGTCACGTCGGGCTGTAGCTTGGCTCGTTGGGCTTTTTCGCCCCCCTACTCCCACTCGATCGTCGCAGGCGGTTTACCTGATATGTCATACACCACGCGGGACACGCCCGCGATCTCGTTGACGATCCGCAAACTGACCTTCTCGAGCAACTCGTAAGGTAAGCGCGCCCATCGGGCAGTCATAAAGTCGATCGTCTCAACCGCCCGCAGTGCAATAACGGGCGCGTAACGTCGACCATCTCCAGTTACACCAACTGATCTAACTGGCAGATATACAGCAAACGCCTGACTTGTTTTGTCATACCAACCGGCTTTGTGCAATTCATCGATAAATATGTCATCGGCAAGACGCAACGTATCCGCCGCCTCTTTGGTCACCGCACCCAGAATCCGCACGCCCAAACCTGGGCCTGGAAACGGATGGCGATAGATCATCGAACGCGGCAGCCCAACCTCGACGCCGATACGGCGCACTTCGTCTTTAAAGAGCTCGCGTAGAGGCTCGACCAATTGCATCCGCATATGCTCAGGTAGTCCACCAACGTTATGATGGCTTTTAATCAAATGAGCTTTACCCGTTTTCGCGCCAGCCGACTCGATCACGTCAGGATAAATCGTGCCCTGCGCAAGGAAGTCGACACCTTTGATCTTATGGGCTTCCTCGTCAAATACTTCCACAAAGACGCGACCAATGATTTTGCGCTTTTCTTCCGGGTCGTTGACGCCAAAAAGTGCGCCGAGAAAGCGAGATTCGGCATCCACGCGAATCACCTTTACGCCAAGGTGGTCGGCGAAGATCTGCATGACTTGGTCGCCTTCCTTGTGACGCAGGAGGCCGTGATCCACAAACACACAGGTCAGCTGAGCACCGATCGCTCGGTGCAGCAAAGCTGCAACCACGCTCGAATCCACTCCACCCGACAACCCGAGCAGAACTTGACCTTGACCCACTTGCGCCCGAACTCTATCAATCGCATCTGCGATGATGTTGCTAGGATTCCATGAGCGCCCGCAGCCGCAGATCTCGTGCACAAAACGGGAGTAAATACGCTCACCCTGCGTGGTATGGGTGACTTCCGGATGGAATTGCAGACCATAATAGTGCCGCGTTTCATCAGCGATACCTGTAATAGGCACATCCGGTGTCGATGCGATGATCTTAAAGCCGGGTGGCACATCAACCACGCGATCGCCGTGACTCATCCAGACGTCGAGCAGACCATGACCTTCGGGATTGACTCGATCTTGAATCCCGTTGAGCAACGCAGAATGGCCGCGCGCGCGCACCTCAGCGTACCCAAACTCCTTGGAGTCATGAACCTCGACGCGACCTCCTAACTGATGCGCCATCGCCTGAAGACCATAGCAGATGCCGAGCACCGGCACCCCAAGCGCCCAGACCGATTGGCTTACACGCGGTGTACCCTCCACCGTCACAGTCTCAGGGCCACCTGAAAGGATGATCCCTAACGGGGCATAGGCACGAATGTCGGCTTCGGCCATATCCCAAGGATGCAACTCGCAATACACGCCGAGCTCGCGAACTCGACGCGCGATCAGCTGCGTATACTGTGAGCCAAAATCGAGGATCAAAATCCGCTGGGCATGTATATCAACAGACGTCTCGGCCACGATCAGGTGATCCGATAATTGGGCGCTTCTTTCGTAATCGTCACGTCATGCACGTGACTCTCACGGACGCCGGCATTGGTGATACGCACGAAGCGAGGCTTCGAACGCAGATCCTCTATATTACCGCTCCCGGTGTAACCCATCGCCGCGCGTAAGCCGCCTGCCAACTGATGCAAGATCGAAACAATGCTGCCCTTATAGGGCACACGCCCCTCAATACCTTCGGGCACAAGTTTCTCCAATTCAGTCGTCGTGTCCTGGAAGTAACGATCCGCTGAACCATTACGCTGAGCCATGGCGCCGAGCGATCCCATACCACGATAGGACTTATAGCTACCGCCTTGGTACAACTCAACGTCTCCGGGAGACTCTTCAGTACCGGCGAATAATCCACCAATCATGACTGCGTGCGCGCCCGCTGCGATCGCTTTGGCAAGATCGCCAGAAAAACGAATACCGCCGTCGGCAATTAACGGCACACCACTTTTCTGCAATGCAGCAGCTACGTTGGCGACCGCGCTAATTTGCGGAACACCCACACCTGCCACAATACGCGTCGTGCATATGGATCCGGGGCCTATACCCACTTTGACACCGTCGGCACCCGCCGCAACTAAAGCTTCGGCAGCGTCGCCTGTGACGATATTCCCACCGATCACCTCAAGATCTCCATAGGTCTTCTTGATGCGAGACACCATCTCAAGGACACCACGTGAATGTCCGTGCGACGTGTCGACGATAATGACATCCACGCCCGCCTCCATTAACTGCGCGACGCGATCAATCGTGTCCGGGCTCGTACCGACAGCTGCACCAACACGTAAGCGACCGCTACTGTCTTTACATGCTCGTGGAAACTCAGTGGCCTTCTGAAAGTCTTTGACTGTGATCATGCCTTTGAGACGACCCGCCTTATCAACGACCAGAACTTTTTCAATTCGATGCTGGTGCAGCAAATGAAGCACATCGTCTTTAGGAGCATTTTCGCGCACCGTGACGAGCCTCTCTTTAGGCGTCATCACGATGGAGACCGGCTCATCAAAACGCTGCTCAAAGCGCAAGTCGCGGTGAGTGACAATACCAACCACTTCACTATCCGTTGTGACCACTGGCACACCAGAGATACCCTTGGAACGAGTGAGCGCAATCACATCCCGAATCGTTTTATCGGGCGTGACGGTAATCGGGTCGGTAATCACACCACTTTCATATTTTTTGACGCGCAGGACTTCCCTCGCCTGCGCTTGTGCTGTCATATTTTTATGTACGATACCGATGCCACCTTCCTGCGCGATGGTAATTGCGAGGCGCGCCTCGGTCACGGTATCCATGGCGGCCGACAGTATGGGTAAATTTAGGCGGATATTGCGCGTCAGGCGAGTGGACAAATCCACTTCGCGCGGTAGCACCTCCGAATAGGCTGGTACCAACAAGACGTCGTCAAAGGTAAGCGCTTCGTGGTCAATTCGCATAGACAGCCCTCCGCCGCGATGTCCCGGCGGGGGCCGATGCGTTGTCAACGGACTCCGCCGGGGAGCCGTGAATAAAGCAGATAAGTGTACCTACCTAACACGGGCGGGTAAACCTCGCAGAGCAAGGTAAGATACCGCCATGGCCCTGTATAGCGAAAACACCGCCCAGCGTGATATCTACAGCGTGAGTCGCCTGAACCGCGAGGCCCGGATTTTGCTTGAAACAGGTCTCGCCACACTGTGGCTTGAGGGCGAAATATCCAATTTTTCGCGCCCAGGCTCAGGACACTGGTATTTCACGCTAAAAGACTCGGCCGCCCAAGTCCGCTGCGCCATGTTCCGTAGTGCCAACCTGCGCGTGCGCGTAACCCCGAAAGATGGGCTACAGGTACTCATACGAGGGCGCGTCGGCCTGTATGAGAGCCGCGGGGAATTCCAGCTCGTCGCTGAGCATATCGAAGAAGCTGGCGAAGGTGCGCTACGGCGGCGTTATGACGAACTCAAGGCGCGCCTAGCCGCTGAGGGACTTTTTGATCTCGGTCGCAAACAAGCATTGCCCAGCCTGCCACGACGCATCGGGGTCATCACGTCACCCACGGGCGCTGCCATCCGTGACATTTTGCATGTGTTAAAGCGGCGCTTTGCAGCAATACCGGTACTGATCTACCCGACCGCCGTACAGGGTACGGGCGCGGCTGCCGAAATTGCGAGCATGCTCAGACTGGCTAACACCCGCAGAGAAGTCGATCTACTCATACTCGCTCGCGGTGGCGGCTCGCTGGAGGATCTATGGGCATTTAATGAGGAAGTCGTCGCGCGCGCCGTTGCCGCTAGCGACATCCCAATCATCACCGGCATCGGACATGAAGTCGACACGACAATTGCGGACTTTGTCGCCGATGTCAGAGCTCCCACTCCCTCAGGAGCAGCTGAGCTTGCGGTACCCGATCGCGCGGAATGGCTGCGCGCTATTGCAAATGGACTCAGGCGGCTCCGAGCAGGCTGGGAGCAGCGCCACCAGCGGGCCCTTGAGCGACTTCGGTGGCTGGCAATGCGGCTACAGCGGGTACATCCTCGCGAGCAACTGACACGACGCGCCCAACGTATCGACGAACTGGAAGCTCGCCTACAGCGGGCTGCCAACGCACGCTTCAGTAATGCAAAAACGCGCTTGGGCAGCGCAATGCGAACGCTACATGCCGTGAGTCCGCTAGCTACTTTAAATCGCGGCTACGCTATCGTCATTAAAACCGATGGGACGATCGTCAAATCAACGCAAGAACTCACACTTGGTGAAACCATCACAGCACGTGTCGGGGATGGTCAGGTGCGCGCTCAGCTTACTGAGATACTCGGTAATTTAACGATCAAATAGCGCGACCTAAAAAAACGCTCTTAGCGTCACTGACCTTTGCGATGTTTGACTAAACGGCGTCGTTTCTTTTTTTGTCTTTCGTTTAGCTCATTGCGCCGGCCAGCAAATGGATTCACATCGGAGCGAAATTCGACCCTGATGGGCGTGCCCTGTAAGCGGAACGCCTCACGGTAGGTATTGATTAAGTAGCGACGAAAGGCTTCAGGCACATGCTGTACTTGATTGCCATGAATAATGATCACTGGCGGATTTCGACCGCCCTGATGCGCATAGCGCAATTTGATGCGACGGCCACGCACCAAGGGGGGCTGGTGGGCCTCAAGCGCTTTTTCAAGCACCCGAGTTAACTCAGGCGTCGGTAGGTCTTTAAGTGCTGCTTGTGCCGCACGCCAACTCGCACCCAGCAAATCCCCCACACCGCTGCCGTGCAGAGCCGAAATAAAATACTGTGGCGCAAAATCAAGAAACGGTATTTTTAAAAGCAGCTGATTGCGGATGTGATCGCGTTGATCAGGCGGTATGTTGTCCCACTTATTGATGGCAAGAACGAGCGCTCGACCACGCTCAGCCACGTGGCCAAACAACGTCGCATCTTGATCGGAGATTGTCTCGTGCGCATCGAGCACACCAATGACGACGTGCGCCTCCTCAATAGCCTGCAGCGCTTTTACAACACTGAATTTTTCGACCGCCTCCTCAACCCGCGCGCGCCGACGTACTCCAGCCGTGTCGATTAACACGTAGTTGCGGCCATCCCTCTCAAAAGGAACATGCACACTATCTCGTGTCGTTCCTGGCTGATCAAACGCAATTAAACGATCCTCACCAATCATCCGGTTGATCAGCGTTGATTTGCCGACATTGGGCCGACCCACGACCGCAATACGGATCGTATCGCCAAGCGGTTGATCCTCTTCGGCCTCCGCTACGGGCAGGCCCTGCAGCATCGCAGTCGCAAGCGCCTCGATGCCCTCACCATGCGCGGCTGAAATTGGTATGGGCGTTCCCAATCCAAATGAATGAAACTCATTGCCTGCAACTTCGAGGTCAAAGCCTTCGCATTTATTTGCCGCAACGATGACAGTTTTTCCCAACCGCCGCAGTCGTTCAGCGACGAAGCGATCAGCCGGCATTGGACCTGCGCGAGCATCAACTAGCAATATCACGCGGTCAGCTTCCAGCACGGCGCGCTCGGTCTGCGCTGCCATCAGCACCTCAACGCCCTCCGGCGATTGCACGAGCCCACCCGTGTCAACGACGATATAGCGTCCACCACGGCGACCGAAACCATATTGCCGATCGCGTGTAAGCCCGGGCAGATCAGCGACCAGCGCATCCCGGGTGCCGGTCAACACATTAAATAGCGTCGATTTCCCCACATTGGGGCGACCGACGAGCGCGATGACCGGCAGCATTTCTATCCCCTAAGCGCACATTAACGCGCGTGGGCGCGAAAGGCATATAACTGGCCAGCGTCGGTCTGTACGTAGACCACACCGTCCACGACCACTGGGGCATTGGAAATTCGCGACTTCTTTTTCGTCACGATACGAGCCAATAGCGCGCCTGTATCGCGATCAAGCCAGTGCAAATATCCCTCAAAATCAGCAACCACAAGCGCGCTGTCGTCAAGCACGGGTGCCGTCAGGGCGCGCCGAGCTAAAGCCTCTTGCGTCCAAACCGTCGTACCGTCCTTGCGGGCGAGCGCTTGTACTTTACTATCGGATAGCGATACGAAAACCCGCTGATCATCAACCGTCAGCCCGTGATTACTGGACGCTTCATGCGACCACCAGATCTGCCCCGACTCCAAGCCCAGCATCGCAACGCGGCCCTGAAAACCCGCGACAAAGACCTCGTGACCTGACACCTCGACGTGGCCGTCGATGTCGACCATTCGCTCGAGTTCAGTGCGGCCGCGAGGTGGACTAATTGCGGTATCCCAAAGCACATCACCGTTAGTGATTGAGTAGGCCGCGATCTTGCCGTTGTCAAAGCCACATAGTACGGCATCGCCCGCAATCACCGGCGTTGCAGTCCCACGCAAAGTTAAACGCGGCACCTGCTCCTCGTTACTCCACAGCTCATGGCCCGTATCAATCGTCAGAGCACGCACACGCCCATCCACGGTCCGTACGACGACGGCGGTCGCCGACACAACGGGCGCACTGAGCACCTCACCGCTGACCCGCACTTTCCATTTCAGTACACCCGTACGCTCATCAAGAGCCACAACTTGTCCATCACTGGAACCCGCAAGCACGAGACCACCACCGACCGAAGGACCCGCAGACAGAGCAAGCTTGGTGGCCGCGCGCCACAACTCATGCCCGGAACTCGCTTTAAGATCTCGAATGACACCATCTTGGGCCGCCACATAGACATGTCCGTCGGCGATCGCTGGGGCAAGCGCCATCCGCAGCAAGGGGTTTTTCGCGCCAACGCTAGCTACCCACAGCTTTTGCACGGATAACTTTGCAGCGAATGGCACAAGTGCAGCGGGCGGCTCAACATCCTTATCCTTGGAGCAACCCCATAGAAAGACGCTCAAAAAGCCGAATATGACTGCAAGGCTTATGCGGTTATACGACATCATTTGGGCGCTCCATTTAAGGGCGTGTCCGCCTTAGGCGCCGCCGTCACTGACGGACTTACGGCCGCAGCCACGTCCGGCCGCGTGGCATTGATCTTCAGACGCAACAACTCTCGATCCGCAGGAGCGAGATCTTTGGCGAGCAATGCCTCATTCCAAGCGGTCACGGCTCCCGCTTTGTCCCCCTTGTCACGCAACACATCCCCACGCACGTGCGCCACCAAAGCCCCATGCGCCCCAGCAGGTACTGCTGCGAGTGTCGCAAGGGCGAGATCAAACTTAAGCTCAGCTCGCTGCACCCGCGCCAAGCGCAGCTGTGACACCACTTTTAACTCAGGATCAACAGAGGACTGAGACACCTTCAGCAATAGGTTCTCGGCTTCGGCCAGCTGGTTGGCCTCGACGTCAAAACGCGCTAGCGCGAGCTGCCCAAAGTCAGCATATGGGGTACGTCGGTAGGACACCACCAACTCATCCGCCAACTTCGTTGCACCGGCCTTATCCTTACGCGCAAGCGCATCAAGTTCCGCCACATACTTTTGGTTTGCGGCAAGGGACTGGCGGATCTTCCAAGCTTGAAACTGCTGATAGCCGACAAGTAGTCCGACCCCGATGAGTAAGCCAGCAATCGCCCACGGGGCGTTGTCTTTAACCCAACTTTTAACCTGGTCGATTTGCTCGCGTTCAGATAAATAATCTTCCACTAGTCTCTCCCACCGAAAATTCGACCACCAGCCGGAACTCCAGATGCCCGGCTACCTGTTCATTCACTCGCTATCACTGACCCACCAGCACTGCTAGCCGTGTCGATAGATCTGCCAGCGAACATTCTTCTTGGCCACCGGCGCCACGCAACAGCTTCAGCACCACAGCACCTTTAGCGCACTCATCTGGGCCTAACACCAGCGCGACAGTCGCATTACTGCGATCAGCGCGCTTGAACTGCCCCTTAAAACTACCGCCACCAAGATCAACTTCGATACGTATCCATGGCAGCTGACTACGCAATTTCTCAGCAAGATCAAGTCCGAATGCGGACGCCTCGCTACCAGACATCACCAAATACACCTGCGGCGCCTCGGCGCTAACAGGCACTTCCAGTGCCTGCATCAGCAGCACAATACGCTCAACACCAAGCGCCCAGCCAATCGCGGGTGTCGGGTTTCCACCAAGCAGGCCGACCAGCCCATCATAACGACCGCCCGAACAAATCGCATTCTGTGAACCGAGCGCGTCGGTGGTCCACTCGAACACCGTGCGACTGTAGTAATCAAGCCCACGCACCAACCGAGGATTCACAACATATCGCACGCCAGCCATGTCAAGACGCATCTTCAGCCCCGCGAAATGCTCGCGCGACTCATCATCAAGAAAATCCTCTAACGTCGGCGCAGCAGAAATCAACTGAGCAAGCGCGGGGTTCTTACTATCAAGTATACGAAGAGGGTTACCAACTAGCCTTCTGCGGCTATCAGCATCTAACGATCCCTCATGAGCCGAAAAATACTCGCGTAACGCATCTCGATACACAGCGCGCGACTCAACGGTCCCCAGCGAGTTAAGCTCCAACGTCACGCGCGAAATGCCCAACTCTTCCCAAAGCCGAGCCGATATTAAAATAAGCTCGGCGTCGATATCTGGACCTTCATACCCAAAGGCCTCAGCATCAATCTGGTAAAACTGCCGATAACGTCCCTTTTGCGGGCGCTCACCACGGAACATGGGGCCCATTGTAAAGAGACGATGGCGCTGATTGTGCAGCATGCCATTTGAGATCGCCGCGCGAACGATCGCAGCGGTTGCCTCAGGACGCAGCGTCAGGCTGTCGCCGTCGCGATCCTCAAAAGTGAACATTTCTTTCTCGACGATATCGGTATACTCGCCTATGGCACGCTTAAAAAGACTGGTTCTCTCGAGTATGGGCACCCGTATCTCACGATAACCGTACCGTGCAAACACACGCCGTGCTGCTGCCTCGATGAGCTGCCACCAAGGCGCTTCCTCAGGCAATACATCATTCATGCCACGTAATGGTGCAATCGTCTCTGTCATAGTCGTACGGCAGCCCTTAGCAATCAGTTAGCAGCGCCGTCGCCATTGATAACAAAACGCGCGGTTGCAGCAGCCCGCCGCGAACTTGGAACGACAACCGTGCGCTCTCCTACAGTCAGATGCAGCGCATTCGCCTCACCCAGAAAAACACGCCAAGGTCCAGGCCCCGGTACCGCGCGCATCTCACCGACATGCAGCATTTCATACAACACGCGAGTTCCATTTTTTGAGTAGACCTCAACCCAACTCTCGCCACGTGTCGCCGACACAACCAACGGGTCTGCAAGCACCGCCTTAGCTGACTGCGTCGGCGCGACCTTGGTGACGGGAACAGGTGCTATGACCGGCGCCGGGACTGGGACTGAAATACGTGGCGCAATAACACGTTGTGCTGGCAACGCTTGCGTTGCCATGCTTTGCGTCACGGACCGGGGCGTCCTCGGCGCTCCCGCCGTGGCTACAGGCTTATTAGGCACACTAACGCGCTCCTGGGGGACAGGAGCAGGCGCACTGTCCAAACTTGAAGTCCCTGCGAAGTGCCTCGTGAGCTTTGAATACAGCCAAATGACGACGACAAGCGCCAGCAGCGCGCCGAGCACGAGCAATACGGGCTTTCTAAATTTGCGCAAATCGCGGCTCGGCATGCGCGCCGTTGCCTGCGGTATGAGTGTTGGGACGACCGGCGCTATCACCAGCGCGTCGTAAGCCGCTAGGACCTGCGATGCAGAGATGCTCAAAAAATTAGCATAGGTGCGCAAAAAGCCACGCGCATACACGGGCGCATGAAACACGTCGAATTGGTCAGCCTCCATAGCCTCAACCATGCGTGTCTCAACACGCAAAGCAGCCACCACTGCGGGGATCTCCAAGCCGCGCGCCCGACGACCATCGCGCAGTAAGGCTCCCGGACTTAGGCCGTGGCCCACTGCGACCCCAAGGGATGCTCCTATGGACTCGCTCATCTGCCACTCTCGGCATTGCGCATAGCTTGCGCCTGATCCGACTCCGGGAACTCATGCTGCAACTGACCGCGGTAACGCTCTTCAGTCGTCTTATCCCCTAAAGCACCTTCGATTTGAATACCGAGCAGCAAGGATTCAGCTGTGGCAGTCGACGTTGCGAAATAGCGCTGCAAGAATGCGCGAGCAGCCAAGCCATTACCACGTGCTAGCGATAGATCGGCCATCTGCAATAGTGCGTCTGGGTACGTCTCGCGCACTCCCAGCGCTTTACGGAACCATTCCTCGGCACGCACTAGATTTTTTTGGCTGCGCGCACACACGCCGGCATTGGTATAGGCCACCTCTGGCGTCACGTACGCCGGGTTACGTGCGGCTTGCTCAAATAATTGCTGGCCTTTGTCCCACTTGCCATTACGACATGCAAACACCGCATAATTATTCTGCATGTTTGGATCTTTTGGCTCGAGACGCAGGGCTTGCGAGTAGTGCTTATCCGCTTCGGCAGGCTCTTGTAGGCGCTCATACACGAGGCCTGCGGCACTTTGCACCTCCGGATCATCCACATTTTGCTTTAGTGCTTTCTCAATTTTTATTCTGGCCGCCACTACATCGTTGGTTTTTAAATAAGCGACAGCAAGTTCCGCATTAAAGTGTGCCGCCTGCGCCATCTTGTTGGGGCCCGGTGCCGACGTATCTGCTAACGCCGTAGCAGCGACGCTTAAAAACAGCACAAGCATCTTTAACAGGTTTTTCATGCTTCCACCGCGAGTTGTATTACTTTAGAGCCTAGCCGAACCGTCGTACGATCATGCACTCGGCCTGCTAACTGGCCGCAAGCAGCATCAATGTCGTCACCACGCGTGCGGCGCACTGTTGCTGTGACGTCATGACCATTGAGGTAGTCGCGGAACCAAGCGATGACTGCGGCTGGCGAACGCTTATAGTCACTGCCCGGAAAAGGATTGAACGGGATCAAATTGACTTTTGCATCACGCCCCTTGAGCAAAGCCACGAGTTGGCGCGCATGCTCCGGCTGATCATTAATGCCATCCAACAACACGTACTCAAAAGTGATGCTGCGGCCATTCTGAGCCTCTAAGTAGTGCCAGCAGGCTGCAAGCAGTTCCTGAATCGGGTGGCGCCGATTAATTGGCACCAACGTGTCACGTAATGCATCGGTTGGTGCATGCAGAGAAACGGCCAACGCCACATTGGTATCTTGGGCAAGACGGTATAACTGAGGCACCAACCCGGAAGTCGACAAAGTGACACGCCGACGTGAAATATCAAAACCGTGATCAGCCATGAACAGTTGCAGAGCTGGCAATACATTTTTGTAATTCGCGAGCGGCTCACCCATGCCCATGAGCACAACATTGGTGATAGCCCGCTCTGCGAGTGGGCCCACACCTAGCATGCGACTCGCCAGCCAAACCTGGCCAACGATTTCCCAAGTTTCAAGGTTACGGTTAAACCCCTGCGCTCCAGTGGAACAAAATGAGCAATCGAGCGCGCAACCCACTTGCGATGATATGCACAGCGTGCCACGCCCGACTTCAGGAATGAAAACCGCTTCAATAGCTTGCACGCGACCTGAATACTCGCCCGCCTTCAATAGCCACTTGCGGGTTCCGTCACTTGACGTGTGCTCGCTGGCAATCTCCGGCGTCCTGACTTCAGCGACCGCCGCCAAACGATGACGAAAATCCTTGCCAAGGTCCGTCATTTGCTCGAAGTCACCAACCCAACGTTTATAAATCCATGTCAGTAGCTGACGGGCACGGAATGGCTTCTCGCCCATCGAGACCACGAATACTTCCAGTTCGGCGGGCGTTAAGCCGAGCAGGTTGGTGCGTACCGTGGTCTCGCCCATTGTTATGCCACCGCCCTAGCCACGCTCATGCGCGTGTCCGAGGACATGTCTCCGTGAGGCTGAAAAAGTACGCGATTTCAACCGCAGCATTTTCTGCTGAGTCCGATCCATGGACCACGTTCTCCTCAATGCTAGCTGCAAGATCCGCGCGGATGGTGCCGGGAGCTGCCTTTTTCGGGTCAGTGGCACCCATGATGTCGCGATGCTTTTGCACAGCGGCCTCGCCCTCGAGAATCTGCACCATGACAGGGCCCGACGTCATGTAGCTGCACAAGTCCTTGAAAAAAGACCGCTCGCGGTGGACTGCGTAAAATCCCTCTGCTTCTGTCGCGGTTAAATGGCGCATACGGGCTGCGATGATGGTCAAGCCCGCCTGTTCAAAGCGGCGGTAGACCTCACCGATCAGATTCTTTTGAACACCGTCGGGCTTAATGATGGACAACGTGCGCTCGAGCGCCATGGGAAAACCTCGTGAATTGAAATTGGAAGGCAGCGAAAGACTGACCTCGGGAGCACCCCGAACGCCCTCGCCGGACCCGCTATTCTATCGCTGTGGGGGCTTTCACCGCAACGCGATGACATGCGGAAGTTGGCGGTTATTAAGGAATTTTCGCCATTTGAGGCAGTTTTGACGAGCGCAGCGACCAACAACGTGGGTCAGAGCGAAAAACTCTCCCCACAGCCACACTGCGAGGTGGCCCGAGGATTACGAAACTTAAAGGCTTCATTCAAGCCCTGCTTCACAAAATCGACTTCGGTACCGTCGACCAACGGCAAGCTACTCGCATCCACCACCACGCGCACGCCCTGACAGTCAAATACGGTGTCATCCGCACCAATTTCATCTGCGTAATTAACCACATAGGCATACCCCGAGCAGCCGGTACGCTTAATGCCGAGCCTCAGGCCCACGGCATTCCCGCGTGTGGCCAAAAACCCGCGGACCCGCTCAAGCGCCGTTGGAGATAAAGAAACAGTCACTGTCGATACCCCTTACGCGCACTCAGCGCGCCATGACACCACCACTCAAGGCCTCAGTATATGCGCCGCACGCCAAATCGCATCCTCAATTGCAAACAAACGACCGAGTTTGCTGACGTCACAACTCAGTTCGCGAGCAATCATCGCCACATCGAACTTAAGTCCGGTCACGGGCTGGCCAATCAACCGCTGCGCTAAAACCGCGGCAACCGCAATCGTATGCGGACATCCGCGGACCTCGTACTGAGCGTCAGTAATGTGGCCGTTGGCACTCAGCAAATGCCACCGCACATGGGTTGCCGTCAATGGCTCCCGACCCTCACCGCTGACCCAACCCGCCGCCGTCGGTCGCCCGGCCCCGGGCGCGCGCTCAAATAACGCCCGCACATCAGCCGAATACAGGGATGAACTCATTGCGGAGCCAACTCACGCAAGCGGGTCACGGCGGCAATGACACAGTGCCCAGCGACCTCAATATCACGATCACTCGTCATGCGACCGAGACTAAAACGCAATGACGCAGCCGACAAAGCATCCTCTCGGCCCAAGGCCCTTAAAACATAGGATGGCTCGCCGCTCGCCGCGCTGCATGCGGAACCGCTCGCAACAGCCAGCGGACTTGTGGCCAATTGCAGCGATTCACCATCGATGTCCTCAAAACTCACGTTCAGTATGTGTGGAGCGCGCGCTGTTGGGTGCCCGTTCAGATGAATGCGAGGGATCACCTGCAAGTCCCGCCATAAGCGATCCCGCAACGTACTCAGCCTATGCGCCTCCACGGCACCCTCGTCTGCCGCGATCTGAAATGCACAGCCCATCCCAACAATCTGATGAACCGGCAAGGTTCCCGGTCGCAACCCGGACTCCTGACCACCACCAAACAGCAGTGGCCGCAGCGTCGGACGCGGCTCACGACGCACATACAGCGCGCCAACCCCGGGTGGACCATGCGCTTTGTGAGCTGACAAGCTCATTAAATCGACGCCCATATGATCGACATCAAGCGGTATACGGCCCGCAGCCTGCGCGGCATCAACATGCAAAAGGATGCCACGATCAGCGATCACGCTTGCCACTTGGCGTATATCCTGTAGCACGCCTGTTTCGTTGTTAACAGCCATAATCGACACGAGAGTCGTATCATCCCGCACTGCAGCTTGCACCTGCTGCGCATCGATACGACCCAACCTGTCGGTATCAAGCAAAGTCACGTTGAACCCTTCCCGCACGAGCTGCGCAAGCGGATCAAGCACCGCGCGGTGTTCCGTGCGCACGCTGATCAGATGGCGACCGCGGTCGCTATTGGCGCGAGCTGCGCCGAGTATGGCGAGGTTATTTGACTCGGTGGCGCCAGAGGTAAATACAATCGCCGCGGCAGGCGCCCGAATGAGGGCTGCGACCTGTGCGCGCGCGGATTCCACACACGTGCGTGCAGCTATACCCTGAGCGTGGACTGCCGACGGGTTACCATAGGAGGCTTGCAACACATCTGCCATCGCCTGCACAACCCGAGGATCCACCGGGGCTGTTGCCGCATAATCTAGATACACAGGGACCGTCATTTTAAGCTCCCAGCACGCCGACGCTTTGCTTGTACCGCTGTTAGTATGCCGCGCAACAGACCCACTTCCCGTTGATCGAGCGTACTACGCGTAAAAATACGCTCCAGTCGTTGCAGCAAATACGGCCCACCCTGGCGGTCGGTAAAGTCAATGTTGTCAAGCACTTGGCCAAAATGCTCATACAGCTGACGCAATTCCGCTTGACTCGCCAATAACTGATTGCGCTCACTGGGCATCAACGGAAGACCCTCAACCCGTGTCGCACAGTGCAACTCATAAGCAACGATCTGCACGGCCTGGGCCAGATTCAGGGAGGAAAACTCCGCAACGGTCGGTATCTTTATTAGCGCAGAACAATGCGCGAGATCAGCATTTGATAACCCCACACGCTCTGACCCAAACAGTACGGCCACAGGCTGCCCTGAAGCCGCCGCCTGTAAGCGTGTGGCGGCCTCACGCGGTCCATAAGTCGGCCAGTAATATTCAGCCCGACTTCGGGCCGTGGACCCAAAAACAAGCCCACAATCGGCTACCGCTTCGGCGACAGTCGACACGATTCTCGCGTTTTTCAGCAGATCAACCGCACCCACCGCGAGCGCCTCCGCCTCCGGGTGCGGGAAAACACTTGGCTCAACCAGCCATAGCTCGCCGTACCCCATCGCCTTCATCGCGCGGGCGGCGGCTCCTACATTGCCAGGATGGCAAGTTGCGACAAGTATAAAACGTATGGGCACAGGTCAAAAACTTTAGGGGAGTGTCTGATATTCTACGCTTCGCGTTAAGCCGTGCACTCCCGCGCGCAGGCTGGTCAACATTACCGTGTCTATGCATCCTCTGATCAATATTGGTATCCGTGCCGCCCGTCGGGCCGCAACCATCATCCTGCGCGCCATGAACCGGCTTGATGCGCTTGAGGTATCAACCAAAGGGGCCAACGACTTCGTCACAGACGTCGACCGACAGGCCGAACAAGAGATCATTGATACGATCCATCACTTTTACCCGGATCATGGGATTTTGGCCGAAGAAAGCGGTGAACGCGCCCCGCGCGGTCACGACGATATCGTCTGGATCATCGATCCGCTCGATGGCACCACCAACTTTATGCACGGATTCCCGCAATTTTGTGTGTCTATTGCGGTACAGCAGCGCGGCAAGCTCGAGCATGCCGTCATCTATGATCCACTGCGCCAAGAGATTTTTACGGCGAGCCGTGGCGCTGGTGCGCAGCTTGAAGACAAGCGCATCCGCGTCTCCAAAAGCCGCGGTCTGGAAGGCGCATTGATTAGCACCGGATTCCCCTACCGCGCCAATCTGCGCTGGCTGGATAGCTACCTCGCGATGTTCAAAGAGGTATCCCTTGCAACAGCAGGTGTGCGTCGCCCAGGCTCTGCCGCACTCGACCTCGCTTGGCTGGCGGCGGGCCGTACCGACGCCTTTTGGGAGCTTGGCCTCAACCCATGGGACACCGCTGCAGGCGTGCTACTAGTCACGGAGGCGGGCGGCCGCGTTGGTACCCTGACCGGTGGGGAATATAACTTAGGAGGCGACATCCTCGCTGGCAGCCCAAAGACCTATGAAGCGCTGCTCGAACTACTCGCCCCCCACGTGCCCGCAGACCTGAAACCGCGCTGAGCCGCGCCTATTTAGCTACCTGCTCGGCAAGGGCCGCACGATGAGCACGGCCGCTACCGCTTTTGAACCCCTTAGTTTCCCTTAGCCAGGTTGCTGTGCCGCCGCCCGTAGAGGAAGTACAAAACAAGCCCAAGCAATGCCCAACCTAAAAATAGCTCTTCGGTGTAGGTGGACAGCTGGGAAAACAAAAACAAGCAGCCCAGTATCGCGAGCGGCCCCATGAACCAGATCGCTGGCGCTCGAAATGACCGGTGACGAGCCGGGTCACGTACTCGCAAAATCATCACACCCGCCGCCACGATCAAAAACGCAAATAACGTGCCTGAATTAGTGATGTCTGCCAATTTACCCACTGGGAATAAAGCAGCAAAAGCTGATACAAACAAACCGGTGCAAATCGTTACCACATGGGGCGTGTTGTATTTCGGGTGTATCTTGGAAAAAACAGGCGGCAACAAGCCATCACGCGACATCGTAAAGAAAATGCGTGTTTGCCCAAAAATCATCATCAGAATCACCGAAGGCAAGGCAAGACCCGCGGCCAGACCAATGAGATTGCCAACGTTGGGCCAGTGAATTTCACGCAAAATAAAGGCCAAAGGCTCATGGCTACAGGCGAGTGCGTGCAGCCCCTGACAAGCTTGGGCTAACCCGATGCTCCCAGGCTCCAGAACCTCGCCGCCCGGCCCAGTCACTGGCTGCGCGCCAAAGGATCCGATTGCCCCTGCTGCTACCAGCAGGTAGAACACAGTACAAATAGCCAGCGACCCGATAAGACCGATCGGAATGTTGCGGTTTGGATTCTTGGTTTCTTCAGCCGCCGTTGAAACCGCATCAAAGCCGACATAAGCAAAAAATATAGAGGCCGCGGCAGCGCCCACACCCACCTTGCCGATGTAACCATTCGGAGCAAACGGCTCAAAGTTTTGCATGTGCATCACGGGTAGAGCGAGCACAATGAATGCTGTCAGTGCCACCACCTTGATAGTAACCAACACAGCGTTGACTAGCGCACTTTCCTTCGTCCCGATAACCAATAACCAAGTGACTAGTAGTGAAATAACGAGTGCGGGCACGTTGATGATTCCGCCATCAAAGGGACCCGCCGCCCAAGCTTGCGGGATCACCATGTTCGGAATGAATGGAATCAGCTCGTGGACATGCTTTAACAGCCCCACGATATAGCCAGACCAACCAACGGCCACGGTGCTACCAGCGATGGAGTACTCGAGCACCAGAGCCCAGCCCACAATCCAAGCCAGCACTTCGCCAAGCACGGCATACGTGTAGGTGTAGGCCGACCCAGACACTGGGATCATCGATGCCATTTCCGCATAGCACAACGCAGTCACTGCGCACACGAAGCCTGCCAAGATGAATGACAGCATCATTCCAGGACCCGCTTTCTGTGCCGCCTCTGCCGTCAGCACAAAAATACCCGTACCTATGATGGCGCCCACACCCAACATCGTCAGCTGAAACCCGCCAAGTGAGCGGTGTAACGACTTTTTCTCCGCAGTCGCTAAAATTTCATCAAGCGACTTAATACGCAGATTCATGTATTTCCCCTCAATGCTAGACAGGCTTTGCAACCGACCCTACTGCCGGCAAACCTGATTGTATGCACGGCGAGGTAGTGATCAGCAAGCAGATTTGCGAACTTAGATTTGGACTTGACCGCCAAGCTCAACGATACGCTCCGGCGGGATATTAAAATGGGCGCCAGCAAACTCAGCGTTATGAGCTAAAAACCGGAACAACCGCTTGCGCCATTTCGCCATACCTCGCGGGCTCGCAACAATGATATCTTCGCGGCCCAGAAAGTACGTCGCATTGTCGGTCCTAAAACCTAGCCCCAACCGTTCCGCTTCACGCAACAGTCGTGGCACATCCGCTCGCTCCATAAAGCCGATATGCACTTCCACTCGCCACAACCGAGATGCTAGCTGCGCAACCTTAAGACGCCCCCCGCGAGGCACGCGCGGGATCCGCTCTGTTAACACCGACACCAATACCGTATGTTCGTGCAACACGCCGTTATACCGAACATTTCGTATCAATGTGCGCGGTACCGCATCGGCATTGCTGGACAGGAACACTGCAGTCCCTGGCACCTGCTGCGGCGGATGCGCCACTAGATCTGCAATGAAAATATCAACTGGCCGCTCTTGCCGACGTAACTGTTCACTGACTACGGCTCTGCCCCTCATCCAACTGCGCATAGTCATAAACGCAATAAAACCGGCAAGTAACGGAAACCAACCGCCGTTTGGTATCTTGCCAATATTGGCTGAAACAAACAGACCATCGACCACAAATAAGGGCAAGGCCACCAGCAAGAGCCAAAAACTCACCCGACTACTTGCGGATCCACTGCGTCGTAACTGCGACTCTGCGGCCGCCCGTCCACTCAGCAACTGCACCTCAAGGATCGTCGTGATAAACATCGTACAGACGACCGCGATTCCATATGCGTTCGCTAGATTGTCGGAAGTCTGAAACCGAATGACAAGACCAAGCGTGGCTGCACATAGTATCCAGTTCATCACGGGAACATAAATCTGGCCTATGGAGGCCGCAGATGTCTGCAGTACCTTCATACGCGGTAGAAAGCCAAGCTGCAGAGCCTGTTGCGTCATTGAGAAAACACCCGAGATCACGGCCTGGGACGCGATGATCGTAGCGGCAGTTGCAAGCACCACAAGTGGCACTAGCAGTAACGGCGGCGCCAACCGATAGAATGGATTATCGACTGCATTGGGGCTAGCAACCAACAGTGCGCCCTGACCAAAATAATTAAGCGTCAGCATTGGCCACACCAACCAATACCAAACCATACGAATCGGGCGCACCCCGAAATGCCCAAGGTCAGCATAAAGGGCCTCTCCGCCCGTAACTGCCAAGAACACCGAGGCAAGAATGGCCAGACCAATCCCTGAGTGATGCACAAGAAACATCACGGCGTAGCCCGGACTTACGGCCATGAGCACCTGCGGCTGGCGCACAATTTGCACGGCGCCGAGCACGCCAATAACCACAAACCACACGAGCATTACCGGCCCAAACAGGCGCCCAATCTGCCCCGTTCCTTGACGCTGCCCAAAAAATAGGAGGATTAGCACCATAATGGATGCCGCCACTGTAGGAGTTGCCGCCGGAGCGAACTCCGGATATGCGATACCCAAACCTTCTACCGCGCTCAATACAGACACCGCCGGCGTAATAGTCCCGTCACCGTAAAAGAACGCGCAACCCGCAAGACCAAGTGTCGCGAGTATCAGCGGATAGCGAGTTCGCCCCTCAGTCACTACCAGCTCGGTCAATGCGAGCACGCCGCCTTCCCCGCGGTTATCAGTACGCAGCACTAGGACCACATATTTGATGGTGACAACGAGCGTTATCGCCCAAAAAATTAGCGATAAAACACCATAAATTGCATCCACACCCACGTCATTTGCGGCATGCATGCACAACTTGAAGGCATACAACGGACTTGTGCCGATATCACCGAAAACCACGCCGAGCGCACCCAAGGCAAGCACACGCAAGGACTCGTTATGACGAGCTTGCGACGCGTATTTTTCGTGTGAATGACCATTTGCCGAATCAAGCATGAAACACCTCACCTACCTCAATCAGGTAGTGGCCGACGCTAGCCACGATCAAGGAGCGACTTAACACGCTCAACGATTGCCGCAAAGGCCATAGCAACGTACAGATATGCGTGCGGAATAGGCGCTTCAGCAGCATCACATAATAACGTAACACCAACCAGCAACAAAAAAGCAAAGGCAAGGACTTTGACTGATGGGTTCTTCTCGATGAAGTCAGTCGCGAGGCGCGCAACAAACAGCATAAACAACAACGCCACGACGATAGCAGCGATCATCACCGGTATGTACTGCACGAGACCGACCGCCGTGAACACCGAGTCCAATGAAAAAACGAGATCAAGTAGAAAAATCTGGCACAGGACTGCAACAAACTTTTTAGGAACCTGTCGCGAAGCCGCATCGCTGGCCCGTCGCGCAACTAATAAATACAACTCGCTAACGCTCGTATGAACGAGGAAGAACCCGCCAAGCGCAAGAATGATAGTTCGCCCAGAAATTGAAAAACCAAAGGCGTGTGCGAATGGAGCGTTCAGTCCAGTCAACCACACAATGGATAAAAGCAGGACTACTCGCCCAAACATCGCGGCCACAAGACCAATCTGCCTCGCTAGTCGCTGCTGCTCAGGCGGCAGGCGCGCAACCATGACCGCCAAAAAAACGAGATTATCGACCCCTAATATGATCTCGATGACCGCAAGTGTCAAAAACGAAAACCATGCAGAGGAGTCAGTTAAGAGAGAAAACATCGTAATAACATTCACCCATGTACGGGACTCAGGCCATTAGGGCATGTCATCGACCGGTGTGCGCCGCTCAGACGGCATTAAGTCCCGATGAGCCGATCCTAAGTCCAGCGCCACTCCACTCGCCACGTACATGGACGAATATGTAACAGCTAAAATACCAACAATCAGGGCGAGTCCGAAGCCACGCAGCGCTTCGCCGCCAAATAGATACAGCGCCACTACCACAATGAGAGTTGCCACTTTCGTAATGATTGTACGCGACAGCGTTTCGTTGATCGCACGGTCAAAAACCTCTGCTGGTGTTGCTTTGCGCATTACTGGGAATAGTTCGCGAACGCGGTCAAAAACCACCACTGTTTCGTTAATCGAATAGCCAATGACCGCTAACACAGCCGCGAGCACTGACAGATCAAAGGTGATTCCCGTCACGGCAAATACTCCGACCACCACAAAAGGATCATGCATTGTGGCGAGCACGGCACCAACACCAAACTTCCAGCGGAAGCGAAAAGCAATATAAATCAAAATCAGCAGCACTGTTATACATAGTGCGGTCACACCCTTAACGAACAGCTCTTTTCCGACTTGAGGACCGACGACTTCAGTACGTCGAATTTGCACAGACGGATCGAGCGTGTGCAGTGCGCCCTCAATGCGCTTGGTGACGTCATTCGCCGAGACGCCCTCGGTTAACGGCGGTAAGCGCACCAACACATCATGCGAAGAGCCAAAATTTTGCACAGCAACGTCAGGGTATCCGGTCTCGCGCAAAACAGATCGAGTCTTATCTAGATCGGCGACACCAGTAAAGCCCGCTTCGATGACTACACCACCCGTAAAATCTACCGCTAGATTGAGCCCATGAAACCCTTCAGCAGCAATAGAACCCACCACAATAAGTATCGATATCAAATAGCAGACCTTGCGCGCTGCCATAAAACGAAAGCGCGGAACTGAGTGAAAAAACTCCATGAATGCGACTCCTAAACCGGTAGGCGCGCAATCGTTGCGCGACGGCCCCACAAAAGACCGATGATTGTCCGGCTACCCATCAGCGCCGTAAACAAGGTGGTTAAAATTCCAACCGACAGCACAACTGCGAATCCCTTGATAGGCCCGGTGCCAAACAGAAACAACACAACACCAGCGATCAGGGTAGTCACGTTGGCGTCCGCAATTGCTGACAGCGCCTTTTCGAAACCAGCCTTGATGGCGGCATGGGGCGAGTTTCCAAGACGCAACTCTTCACGGATACGCTCGTAAATCAAAATATTGGCATCAACAGCCATTCCGACAGTGAGCATAATGCCGGCGATTCCTGGCAGGGTGAGTGCGGCACCGAATAACGACAAGCATGCGGTTAGCAAAACCACGTTACACATCAGCACAACGTTCGCCACGACGCCAAACCCGCTGTAGTAAATCGCCATGAACAAGAATAACGCTGCTGAGCCGATCACCAAGGCGCGCACGCCCTTGTCGATATTGTCCTGCCCAAGACTCGGGCCAATCAGCCGTTGCTCCACAATGTAAACTGGTGCTGCCAGCGCGCCTGCCCGCAGTAACTTTGCCAGCTCTTGACCTTCGCGCGCAGCAAGGCCAGTGATCTGAAACTGATTCGAAAATACACCGTTGATTGTAGCGACAGAAATAACCTCTTCGCGACTGACGTCAACAGCGACTTTGGCACCATTTTGCTCACGCAGTTGTCGCTCACGCTCGATAAAAACCACCGCCATTGGCTTACCGAGATTTTCGCGCGTGGTACGCAACATCTCTTCTCCGCCACGGCCATCGAGGCGCACACTGACCGCAGGCTCACCTTGTTGCAAGGTCGACGTTGCATCAGTCAACTGCTCACCAGTGACAATTACGTCGCGCTTTAACAGGACTGGACGACCGCTACGGTCCTTATACAGCTTGGTCCCTAAAGGCACGTGGCCGCTTTGCTGCACCTCAAAGGCGTTTGCTTCATGATCAACCAAGCGAAATTCCAATGTTGCCGTCTTACCAAGCAGACGAACGACTTCGCTAGCATCTTGTACCCCGGGGAGCTGAACTGCGATTCGATTTGCACCCTGACGCTGCACGCTAGCCTCTGACACACCGAGAGCATTCACCCGATTACCGAGCGCAGTAATGTTTTGCTGAATTGCAAAATCCTGACGCTGGCGCACCTGAACTTCACTGAGACTCACATTGATCGTGGCCAACCCATTGGCATCTGTAGCACTCGCCAACGTGACGTTAGGATCAACAGCGCTTAAAGCTCCACGCGCATCGTCACGACGGTTCGCATCGCGCAGCGTCACCACCAGACCGTTTGCGGAAACTTCGATGGAATCGTATTGAATATTTTTTCCACGCAACGCCAATCGATAGTCACGCTCAAGTCGCTGCAGCGTCTGCTTTACAGCACCGCCAACATCGACTTCATAGACGAGGTAAATACCGCCGCGCAAATCAAGACCCAAACTCATCGGCTTGAGACCGATGGCGCGCACCCATGCCGGGGCCCGCGAGGCGAAGGTGGTGGCAATCGCGTAGGTACCTGGCGAGGACGCCTCGATGAGATCGCGCGCTTTTAGCTGCGTCGGCACATCAGCAAAGCGTAGCGTCACGCGCCCCTGCTGCACGAAAGAGATATCAGGTGTTGCTTTATCCGCAGCAAGCAAGTCATGAAATTGATCAACTGCTGCCTGGCCGACAAACAACTGCCCGTCTTTACGCGACAGCTGCAGTGCCGGGGCCTCGCCGAATAGGTTCGGCAGTGCCAGCACAATCGCCAAGAGCATCACACCTGCAAACAGCAGGCTTTTCCACAATGGGTAACGATTCATGCGGGAAGTGACTCCGTGTCAGGCGGACTTGAACGTGCCCTTTGGCATCAACTGCGTAACCTGGAATCGTTGCACCTTAATCCCAACGCCAGTGGCGACCTCAATCGTGAGGAACGTATCCCCGGCGTCAGTAATACGCCCAAGAATGCCGCCAGCGGTGACGACTTCGTCGCCGACGCCAAGCTTCTCAACCATACTTCGGTGCTCTTTTGCCTTTTTGCTTTGCGGCCGAATCAGCATGAAGTACATCAGGCCAAACAAACCGACCATCATCGCAACCTGAATCAAATTTGACTGGCCACCAGCGCCCGCTGTTTGGGCGTATGCGGACGAAATAAAAAAGTCCATGGTTTTCCTTGAAAAATAAAGAAAATAGAGCAATCCAGTTATTATGCCACAGGCGACTCTAGCGCTTGGCTCTGGGCCGCATAGAAGGCGCTTCGCCACGCCGCAAATCGACCAGCCGCGATCGCCGACCGCATTTCTTTCATAAGCTCTTGATAAAAGTAAAGATTATGTATCGTATTTAAGCGGCTGCTCAAAATTTCACCGACCCGATCCAAATGGCGCAAGTACGCCCGCGTGTAATGACTACAGGTATAACAGCCGCAGTTGGGGTCAATTGGCTGCAAATCACTCGCAAACTTGGCGTTTCGGATGTTGATGACGCCATGCCAGGTAAACAAATGTCCGTTGCGCGCGTTGCGCGTCGGCATGACGCAGTCAAACATATCGATGCCACGCGCCACTGCCTCCACAATATCCTGCGGCCGCCCCACGCCCATCAGGTACCGAGGCCGACTCGGGCTCAGCAATGGCACCGTCTCTTCCAAGACGCGTAACCGCTCCTCATGGGGCTCACCAACCGCCAATCCACCGATGGCATAGCCTGGCAGGTCAAGTGCCGCGAGCCCTTCCCACGATGCCTCACGCAGCGCCCGATACATGCCCCCTTGTAAAATCCCGAATAAAACGCCCGGTGGCGCTGCGTCAGCCTGGTAATACGCGTCACGACTGCGACGGGCCCAGCGCATGCTCAATTCCATTGATGCGCGCGCTTGAGCTTCCGTTGCCGGATACGGCGTGCATTCATCAAACTGCATCGCGATATCCGATCGAAGTATGCGTTGGATCCGCATTGACTCTTCTGGAGATAAAAATACCTCCGCTCCATCCACTGGCGAGCGAAAACGCACGCCCTCCTCTGAGAGTTTGCGCAGCTTAGCGAGACTAAAAACCTGAAAGCCCCCAGAGTCAGTCAAGATGGGTCGCTGCCAGTGCATGAAGCGGTGTAGGCCTGCGTGTTTATCGATGATTTCGAGACCAGGCCGTAACCACAAATGAAATGTATTACCAAGAATGATCTCGGCCCCAAGAGCGACTAGCTCTTCGGGTGTCATGGCTTTCACTGTGCCATACGTACCGACCGGCATAAAAACCGGGGTTTCGATTGTGCCGCGCGCAAAGTGCAGACGGCCCCTTCGAGCAGCGCCGTCAGAACTCAATACATCAAACTTCATCAACCATTCCCTGCAAGCAACTGCGGCGTGACAAACATGGCGTCCCCATAACTAAAAAAGCGGTAGCGCTGCGCGACTGCATAATTGTATGCGGCAAGAGTTTGCTCACGGCCTGCAAAAGCGCAGACCAGCATGAGCAACGTCGATTCCGACACGTGGAAGTTCGTCACCATCGCATCCACTACCCGAAAGCGGTAGCCGGGCCGGATAAATAACCGCGTTTCACCAGTATAGGTCTGCAGCCGTTCAGGCTGGGCTGCGGTCTCCAAACTGCGCACCACCGTGGTCCCAATCGCAATAACGCGCCCGCCCGCAGCCTTGGTCCGCTCAACGGCCGCAACCGTTGCGGCAGGAACATCCAACCATTCTGCATGCATCTGATGCTCATCAAGTGCCAGCGCCCTGACCGGCTGAAATGTTCCGGCACCCACATGTAAAGTGACCTCAGCGATACCCACGCCATGTGCCTGCAAGCGGGTGAAACACTCCTCATCAAAATGTAAACCCGCTGTGGGTGCGGCCACTGCTCCCGGTATGCGTCCATACACCGTCTGGTAGCGCTCCCGATCAGCGGCCACCGCTGCTCGGTCAATGTAAGGAGGTAGCGGCACTTGGCCTGCCAGCTCTAGATACGCTGCGACCGGCCGATCAAGCTGGAAGTCAGTGAGATCACCAAGCACCCCAACGACCGTCGCAACAGCGCCGTACGGCAAATGCACCACCTGACCTAGGCGCGTCCCCTTACTAGAGCGCACCTGAGCATAAAAGCGTGCCTCTTGAGTGATCCGCTCGACCAAGATCTCAACCGCGCCACCGGTCGATTTATACCCATGCAACCGAGCCGCCAACACCCTGGTCACGTTCCGGACCAATAAATCTCCAGGTCTCAGCAAGCCAGCCAAATCCCCAAAATCGCAGTCGCGCAACCCACCGCTTGCCCCGTCAAGCACAAGCAAGCGGCTATCGCCCCGCCGGTCGGCAGGCGCACTTGCGATCAAATCGGGCGGCAGTACATAAGAGTAATCTGTCCGCAACAGCCCGAGTTTTGCAGGGTTAGGCATCATCATGGCGGCTGAAATGGTAACAGCCGGCGCAAAGAACGCACGCAAATCGATCTGCAGCCCGATCCGACCAAGACTCGTGATAAGATCGAACTCTTGCCGGTGTGGCGGAATTGGTAGACGCACCTGACTCAAAATCAGGCGCTTAACAGCGTGGGGGTTCGAGTCCCTCCACCGGCACCAGCGTACGGACGCAGCCTACAATCATGAAATACTGCAGTGAATGCGGCCAAGCGGTCGCAAGACGTATACCCGAAGGGGACAACATGCCGCGGCATGTCTGTACTGCTTGCAACGTCATTCACTACCAAAATCCGAAGCTCGTCGTTGGCTGCGTCGCGGAACATGAGGGTCGTATCCTCTTGTGCCGTCGCGCCATCGAGCCCCGCCATGGGTTCTGGACCATTCCTGCCGGGTTTATGGAAAACGGTGAGACACTTCAAGCAGCAGCAGCGCGAGAATCGCTTGAGGAGGCTCTCGCCGCCGTCACCATTGGCAGTTTGCTCGCAGTCGTCAATGTGGTTCATGCGAATCAGGTGCACGTGATGTTTCGTGCCGAACTGCCCACTCCCGCATACGGAGTTGGCATCGAGAGCTTGGAGGTGGAGCTCTACCATCCCACCGATATCCCGTGGTCCGATATTGCTTTTCCGAGTGTCGAATTTGCCTTGAGACGCTACCTTGCGGATCGCAATGCCGGCCTGTCGGGCGTGCACTTTGCCGATCTCGAGCGACCCGCTTGGCGTTCGTAAGCGAATCTTTAAAACCTCGTATAGAATGCCGTTGGCCCGGTACGGGGGGAAGCCCACTCGCAAACCGGTCACTACCAACCTTTAGAACAGCTGAGATCGTGTATGACGTTCGTCGTGACCGAGAACTGCATCAAGTGCAAATACATGGACTGCGTCGAAGTCTGTCCGGTGGACTGCTTTCACGAAGGGCCCAATTTCTTGGTCATCGATCCTGATGAATGCATCGACTGCACGCTGTGCGAACCTGAGTGCCCAGTGGAAGCCATTTACTCAGAAGAAGACGTGCCAAAAGGCCAAGAAGAGTTCTTAAAGCTGAATGCAGAGCTTGCAAAAAAATGGCCTGTCATCAACGAAAAGAAGTCAGCACCTCCCGATGCAGACGAATGGAAGAATAAACCCGGTAAACGCAGCCTACTTGAATTGAAGCCCTAGCCAGGTCCCGCCGCTTCAATCTCTTTCAGTTTTTGCAGCAACCTCTCAGGCCCATAGTAGCCAGCAAAATAATTACCGCGCTCGGTAAAAATGCCTGGCGTGCCGCGCATTCCTAACTCTTGCCCGAGGGCATACGTGCGAGCGACAGGTGTAGGCCCGCAACTCGCGTTCGATGGCAGCTCCTTACCGGACTTGGCAAGAGTGAGCGCCGCTTGACGGTCGGCTGCGCACCAGACAGATTCCGCTTTGCGCCAAGAGTCGGTCCCAGGTCCACTACGCGGATAAAACACATATCGGACACGGATACCAAGCCGATTGTACTCTGCAATCTCGCTGTGTAATTTGCGGCAATAGCTACAATCCACGTCGGTAAATACCGTCACGCTATAGCGCGGCGACCTAGGCGTGAAAATAATGGTGTCGGAGTCCGCGATTGCCTTCAGCGCTCCGCTACGCGCTTCGATACGTCTTCTCTCAGTCAGATTCTTGCCACTGCCGGTGTCATACAAATCACCTGACAGGGCATAGCGCCCGTCCGCTGACACGTAAAGCACTTCGCCACCGCGAGACACTTCAAAAATTCCACTCAGCGCACTCGGCCGAATCGCGTCGGTGAACACATCCAAACGCTTCGCGATCTCCGCACGCGGATCAGCCTTCATATCGGGCTTTTCTGGCTTTGTGCTCACCACACCGGCGTCAGCAAAAGTTGGTGCAACCATGGCCGTGCAGGCCACGACGAGCGCTAAGAGCGCCCACCCCAAAGCAAAAGACGTAAACCGCGACTTCATGATGACATTTTAACCCGTGACGCATCGCCTAATCAGGCGAAATAGCCGCCATTTTAGCAGATCGCCGCTGAATCTAGCCGCGGGGATGATGCTGCGCGTGTAGGTCCTTCATACGCTCGCGCGCCACGTGAGTATAAATCTGGGTTGTAGACAGATCGCTATGCCCAAGTAGCATCTGCACCACGCGCAGATCCGCACCGTGATTGAGCAAATGAGTTGCGAAAGCATGCCGCAAGGTATGCGGCGACAATTCCTTGTAAATTGCCGCTTTAGCTGTATAGCGCTTGATAATGTGCCAGAACGCTTGCCGAGTCATCCGATCACCACGGCGTGTCGGAAAAAGATACTCTGTCTGGCGATCAATGAGAATTTCGGCGCGCGCGCTACTGACAAAATCAGCCAACCAACTAACCGCTTCATTGCCAAGCGGTATCAGGCGCTCTCGGTCTCCTTTACCAACAATCCGAATGACGCCTTGATTAGTATTAACCTCGCTATGACGAAGGTTAACCAATTCAGTCACCCGCAGTCCCGTTGCGTATAACAGCTCTAGCATAGTTCGGTCCCGATGACCGAGCGGATCCTTTGTATCCGGCGCCGCCAGCAAGGCTTCAACTTCAACTTCGGTTAACGACTTGGGCAATGATCTGCCAATTTTCGGCATCGCAATCTGGGCGGTCGGATCTGCACTCACAAAGCCCTCGCGCACTAAGAACCGAAAGAAACGTCTATAACTTGATAACTGCCTCGCTGTCGAACGCGGTTGTGCGCCGGCGCTAATACGCGCCGCGATGAACTCAATCACATCAGCCCGCTCAGCGTTGACAACCACCACACCTCGCTCATCAAGCCAGCGCGATAGCGACATCAGGTCAGCACGATATGCGGATATCGTATTCTTTGATAAACCATGCTCCAGCCACACCGCATCTAGAAAGCGGGCTATGGAGGACGGGGCATTATCCGTCGCTACCCGCGGGGGTACTGATGAGAATGATTTCACGGCGGTACCCATTGTGACCCTCTGCTTAGTTTTGCGTGGTGACATAACACAGACTCAGCGCCTGCTGGCGGCATGTAAAGGACGGAGCAAGGCAGACAAACCCCACCGTTTCAATCGATTACCATGGCGACAGTATCGAACGACTCGCGCGCGCTCGGTGTGAAGCACTTCACGTTTAGACTTAGCAGTTGACATAATAGAGAACTGGTTCACATTAAGTCACCCCGACCTTTCTAGGGCAAAGCTATTAATGCGGCGCATAACAGACATTGGATACGGACTGTGGTGCTGGCTGGTGTTCATCCCACTGATCACCGGCCTACTGATCTTCGCACTTCCGGTGCCACAAGTAAGGATAAGGCGCCATATGGCACGTGCTTTAGCACGACTGTTTTTTAAGTTAGCCGGTACCCGCCTACTCGTATTGGGACTTGAAAACATCCCGGACAGTGCCTGTATTGTCGTTGCAAATCATGCGAGTTATTTAGATGGAATCATCCTGACAGCAGCACTTCCCCCACATTTTGCGTTTGTGATCAAGCGTGAAATGGCGCGCGCCCCACTTGCTGGAACACTACTGACACGCCTAGGTGCGGAATTTGTGGAGCGCTTTGATCGCAAGAAAGGCAGCACGGATGCCAGACGAGTATTGCGGACTGCCGCCCGTGGACAAGCCCTCGCGTTCTTCCCAGAAGGGACTTTCAACGAAACGCCTGGCCTTGCTTATTTCCATGCCGGCGCTTTCGTCACCGCTGCTCGCAACGGCCTTTGCGTACTTCCAACTGTCATCCATGGCGCCCGACACATGCTGCCCGCAGGCAGGGCATTGCCACGACACGGCCTGCTCGTGGTTGAGATTCTTGCAGCCGTTGCCGGCGATCCGGCAGCGCCAAACGCCGCTCATCACCTAAAATCAGCTTCTCGGCGCGCGATACTCTCAAGACTGACTGAACCCGATCTCGAGACACAGTCAGATGCGTAAACACAACTACATATTACGACGATAACGCCCGCCTACAGAATATAAAGCTCGGGATATCTGTCCAAGTGACGCGACTTGAACCGTTTGCATCAACTCTTCGAACACGTTACCACCGGCCGCTGCAACCTCCTGCAAACGCTGTAACGCCGCTGGCAAGCGCTGCGAGTGGCGCTGCTGCCAAGCTTTGACTGCTCCCACCTGCAGATCCTTTTCTTCGTCTGTGGAGCGAATTAATTCAGGAGGCACTAGGCTATCTTCAGACGCTTTGCTCGGCAAGAAGGTGTTCACGCCAATCAACGGTAGTGAGCCATCATGTTTTTTATGCTCGTAGTAAAGACTCTCTTCTTGAATTTTACCGCGCTGGTACATCGTCTCCATGGCACCGAGCACACCGCCGCGCTCCGCGAGGGACTCAAACTCCCTGTAGACAGCTTCCTCGACAAGATCAGTCAACTGCTCTAAGGCAAATGAGCCCTGCCACGGGTTCTGCGTCTTATTTAATCCCAACTCACGATTGATAATTAACTGAATCGCCACAGCGCGACGGACACTTTCCTCAGTCGGCGTAGTCAATGCTTCATCATACGCATTGGTATGGAGGCTATTACAGTTATCGAATAATGCGTACATCGCTTGAAGCGTCGTACGAATGTCGTTAAATTGAATCTCTTTTGCATGCAAACTTCGACCAGACGTTTGCACGTGATACTTAAGCATTTGACTGCGTGCGTCGGCGCCATACCGATCGCGCATTGCCCGCGCCCAAATGCGTCGCGCAACGCGGCCGATTACAGCATATTCAGGATCCATCCCGTTCGAAAAGAAGAACGATAGATTTGGCGCGAATTCATCAACCTTCATGCCGCGCGACAAATAATACTCAACAATCGTAAATCCGTTGGCAAGCGTGAATGCGAGCTGACTAATAGGATTCGCGCCAGCTTCGGCAATGTGATACCCCGAGATCGACACAGAGTAAAAGTTCCGCACCTCATGGTTGATAAAATACGCTTGCACGTCACCCATTAAGCGCAACGCAAATTCCGTGGAAAATATGCAAGTATTTTGCGCTTGATCTTCTTTGAGGATATCCGCCTGAACGGTACCGCGCACTTGCGACAGAGCCTCGGCTTTCAATTTTTGGTACGTTGCCTCGTCTAAGACACCGACCGAAACAAGTTCCGCTCCCGAGGTACCAAGCAAACCGAGCCCATAACCATCCGAGTTTTGCGGGAGATCTCCTCGATAAGACGGACGCATGCCGTCTTTCCATAGTTTTGCAATCGCTTGCTCAGCCGCCGGCCACTGACCAGAGCCCTTGAGGTACCGCTCCACGCGCTGATCTATCGCCGTGTTCATAAATATCGCTAGTATCATCGGCGCCGGGCCGTTGATTGTCATGGACACAGACGTCAGTGGCGCGCACAGATCAAAGCCTGAATACAGTCGCTTCATGTCGTCGAGTGTGGCGATAGACACGCCTGAATTTCCAATGCGCCCATATATGTCAGGACGCTCATCGGGATCTTCGCCATAAAGCGTTGTAGAGTCGAATGCGGTCGACAAGCGCGTCGCGGGTGCATTCGCTGCCAGATAATGAAATCGCTTATTCGTACGCTCCGGCATTCCCTCGCCAGCAAACATCCGAATCGGATCTTCTTCCTCGCGACGGTAAGGATAAACGCCCGCTGTATAAGGGTATGCACCGGGCAGATTCTCGCGCTTTATCCAGGCGAGCAACTCTCCAGAATCTTGATAGCGAGGAACGGCAATTTTCGGAATCTGCTGATGGCTCAGTGACTCCGTGTAATTCGCTCCACGCATTTCGCGGCCGCGCACTTTATAAACATACTCACTATCGGTCGCGTTGCGCACCCGTTGCGGCCACTCGCGCAGCAACTGCAAACCTTCAGGACCTACAGCATCGAGTGCGTCGTTGTAGGCACCGCGCAACCTTGCAAGAGAGCTGCCATCGCTCAATGCAATCGCGTCAGTGACACGCTCAAACTTAATGGGTAAAAGCGGATCATCCAACAGAACAAGCGCTTGGTAACATGCATCAATGCGTCTTGCGGCGGCCGCTTCACGCTCAATAGCCTGACCGGTTGTCCGACCGGCAATGGCAATATCAGCCAAGTACCTTACGCGCTCACCGGGTATGATTGCCGCGCGTTTCGGTAAGCCGGTAGGCGCGATTCCACTGGCAGACCATGGCTTAATGCTGCCCCACTTTTCTTGCAGACGAGCACACACGTCTTTAAAAAGCGTGTTCACACCCGCGTCATTAAACTGACTCGCGATGGTCGGATACACGGGCACTTGCTCATCGGGCACACGCATGCGATCAGGGTGATTGCGCCGCCACTGCTTGCGCACATCACGCAACGCATCCTCTGCTCCACGTTTCTCAAACTTGTTTAGAACGACAAAGTCAGCAAAATCGAGCATATCGATTTTTTCGAGTTGGCTGGCAGCGCCGTACTCGCTCGTCATTACATAGAGCGAGACGTCCGCCATATCGACGATTTCGGTGTCACTTTGTCCAATCCCAGCAGTCTCGACCACGATCAAATCGAAACCTGCATACTTTAAAAGTTGGATCGTATCTGACAGAACCGCGCTGGTCGCTAGATGCTGCCGCCGTGTTGCCAGCGAGCGCATGAACACCTGATCTGTATCGAGGGCGTTCATTCGAATTCGGTCACCAAGCAATGCGCCGCCGCTACGACGGCGTGTCGGGTCCATCGCGACAACGGCAACCTGTCGATCAGGAAACGCGCGCAAAAAGCGGTTCAGTAGCTCGTCAGTCAGCGAGGATTTACCTGCGCCACCCGTACCGGTGATACCGATAACGGGCGGTCTATTTAGCGTCCTTTGCACCTCAGCATGGAGGCGTTCGAGCTGATCTGGGGTAGCGCCTTCGAAAACAGAGATTGCAAGCGCGAGCCGCTGATGGTCCGTCGTGCGCATTGGACCTGGTGTGTACTCAGGACGCGGCCATGAACGCACGCGCCGAAGCACGTCCTCGATCATCCCGTCGAGACCGAGCTTTATACCGTCATCAGGAGTGTAGATTTTTTCAATGCCATGCGACTCCAACATCGCAATCTCATCAGGCGCGATCGTGCCACCGCCACCAACCACTACACGTATATGCTCAGCGCCATGTTCGCGCAACATATCGACCATATAGCGAAAGTACTCGTTATGGCCCCCCTGATAGGAGCTAACCGCAATCCCATCAGCATCTTCCTGAATAGCAGCCCGGACAATCTCAGCGACCGATCGGTTATGCCCAAGGTGCACAACCTCAGCCCCGTGGGCTTGCAGCAGGCGACGAATAATGTTGATGGCGGCATCATGCCCATCAAAAAGCGAAGCAGCGCTAACAAACCGCAACTGGCTGCCGCGTCCACTCGCCGCCGGACTCGTTTCTTCTTCTGGTCTGTTCATCAGGTTCCAAGCCCTTATTATCAGGTCAGTCAGGCAGCACCTTTATTGGTTGGCATGCCTCTAAAAGATTAAGCGGTACTGTAGCAGCGCAGGCGCCAGACGGCTATTAAAACCCGGAAAGTTTGCTTTTCTTGAAACGTACCAATGGGGCCTTCACTGGCGCAGCTGGAATATCTGCCAACACCGCAGCTGGCGGCATGGACTGCGGCCCGTCATCAACTCCGGCACTAACCTCATCAACCCAAGAGTCATCGCCATCTTTGGCGTCAGGTCGACTAATCGCTAACGATTTCGGCGCATCAATGCCAATAACAACCCGACCGCCACTCACGCGCACAATCTGCACTCTGACGTTTTCACCAATACAGATCGACTCTCCACTTTTTCGCGACAGCACGAGCATTCATTCTCACCTTTCAGTTAACACAAAAAAACTCTCTTCCATTACAAACGAATTCATGACCGACGAAATCTTTGCACGATCGACATCGTTTGATGCGGAAAAAAGCTAACGTCACTCCGTAAGCGGCGCAATGACGCACAACGATCATCAGCTTGCATCAGGGAACCCACACAAACATCGCCGCTGCACTAAAACATATGCCAAGTCACTGGCGGAAATGATTCATCGCGATTGATCGAGAATTCGAGTAATCAAATCCATATATTAGTGATTTCTAACATAGTCTACGCAAGCTTGTCACTTAGCAATCGCATTCGCGCAAATACGCAAAAATCAGTGTTTTTATCACTTGCGATGCGCTTATAAAAAGCAGACTGTGTGGCGGTGGATAATAGTGACGTAGCGTTGTCACAGAGCCGCATGAGGCTTTGAAAATCATGCCTTGAGAGAACCATGAAACAGCCGAGTGAGGAGTTCGTTACCACCAGTCAGGCAGCAAAACTGCTGGGCGTAGCCCTACGCACCATTCAATTGTGGGTTGAGAACGGCTCGCTTAGGGCATGGAAAACGTTAGGCGGGCATCGTCGAATCTCGAAAGAATCTGTAGAAAAAATTTTATCAGACCGAGAATCCGCTCTACTAAAAGGCTTTCCGCGCAAATCCGGGTTAACCACCATCCTGATCGTTGAGCCTGACTTAAAGGCACAGCGTATCTACAAGAATGCATTAACTGTCGGAGCAAAAGATGTGCCAAAAGTCGCGATAGTCGCCAGTGGGTTTGAGGCACTGCAAAGGGTCGTGCTCTTAAAGCCTGAACTGATTTTTATGCCTTTTAATGTTCCACACATGCATGGACCGGCCTTGGCACAAGCGCTCCTCGATACCCCAGGCCTTAACCCCGAAATAGCCGTTGTCGCCGATTTGAAAGAGGCCACTGCTGCGGGCACTCGGCTGCCTAAAGGATGCCGAGTACTGCTAAAACCACTGCGTGAGACCAAAATCCGCGCCACGGTAGAGGAATTTCTTGTCGGCGCAGCGTCTCCTAAATAGATACATCTAATTGATTAATATGGCTTTTTTGTGAAATCTGGGCTTTGGAACGATTTCAAAGCAGGCGGTTACGTTGCACTGCAAAAAGAAGCCGGAGTAGACTGCGCTGGTTCTTACTGGAGCCTCCGCAATGAGCAAAGAGTCCGTGGTCATCTTGGCCGCAAAACGCACCCCCATCGGGTCTTTTCAAGGAATGTTTGCAGCTACCGCAGCGCCGCTGCTGGGCGCTGCGGCCGTCAAAGGTGCGATTGACGCCGCAGGCATTGCGCCGTCCGCCGTCGACGAGGTCATCATGGGCTGCGTGCTCGCGGCCGGTATCGGGCAAGCCCCGGCACGGCAGGCGGCGATCGCTGCGGGCATACCAGCCAACACTCCCACCACGACCATCAATAAAATGTGTGGGTCGGGAATGAAGGCCATCATGATGGCAGCAGACGCGCTACGCACGGGCGACATCAGCATCGCAATTGCCGGCGGCCTTGAGTCGATGACCAATGCGCCATACCTTTTGCCAAAAGCGCGCGCGGGCTACCGCATGGGCCATGGCGAACTACTGGATCATATGTTCACCGACGGCCTACAAAGCCCATGGGATGGACAACTGATGGGTTGCTTCGCCGAGAACACATCCCAAAAATATGGTTTCACTCGCGAGCAGCAAGACGCGTTTGCCACAGAGTCTGTGCGACGTAGTCTGCATGCTATTGAGTCAGGTGCCTTCCGCAGCGAAATCTCTCCGGTTACGATAAAAACCCGCAAAGGCGAATCGATAATTGATAAGGATGAGACGCCGTTTGCATGCGATGTTGCAAAAATCACCCAACTAAAACCCGCATTTCGCAAAGACGGCACCGTGACAGCGGCTAGCTCTTCCTCGATATCAGACGGCGCCGCGGCGCTGGTGCTCGCCACTGCGGCGGCGGCAAACAGCCAAGCGTTACGGCCTATCGCGCGCATCGTGGCGTACGCCAGTCACGCGCATGCCCCTGAATGGTTTACGACAGCGCCGGTTGGCGCTATTGAAAAGACACTGCAGAAAGCTGGATGGCGCGCTGACGATGTGGATCTTTATGAAATCAATGAAGCCTTCGCAGCTGTGACGATGGCAGCAATTCACGACCTGAAACTTGATCATGCAAAAGTTAATGTCAATGGCGGCGCGTGCGCTCTTGGTCATCCAGTGGGCGCCACCGGCGCCCGCATTCTGGCAACACTGATTCATGCTCTACAAGCGCGCGGCCTCAAACGCGGCATCGCATCCTTGTGCATAGGCGGCGGCGAAGCAACAGCGGTTGCCGTTGAGCTCATGTAAGGGAACAGCAAAAAAACAGGCAGGCTCGTCGCAACGAAGCACGCTGACGGGTCTGGCCACAGACTTACCAAAGGGATTCGCCCACCCTCCGATCATGGGCTCTTTAGAGAAACAGCATTTATGGAAATCGCAGGAAAAACTGTAGCAATCACTGGTGGCGGACGCGGTCTCGGACGCGCCATGGCACTGGAATTTGCAAAAAAAGGCGCAGTGCTTGCCCTAATTGATTTAAACGAAGCGGACCTCGCGGAAACTCGCAGTCTGTGTACTGCCATTGGAAGTACCACGCGCACATACACCTGCAATGTCACCAATGAAGATGCCGTCATCGCAACAATGGACGCTATCGTGAGCGATGCTGGCCAAATTGACGTGCTGATAAACAATGCAGGTATTGTTAAGGATGGACTTCTCATTAAGGTTAAAGACGGCGCTGTAGTCGGAAAAATGGGTCTTGATCAGTGGAATGCCGTGATCGGTGTAAATCTCACCGGCGTGTTTTTGTGCGGCCGCGAAGCGGCTGAACGGATGATCCGTTCCGGGAAAGGCGGCGTCATTGTAAATATTTCATCGATCTCCAAAGACGGCAATGCTGGCCAAACGAACTATTCGGCCGCAAAAGCTGGCGTTGCGTCAATGACGACAGTTTGGGCCAAAGAACTCGCTCGGTATAACATTCGGGCTGGGGCCATTGCACCTGGCTACTGCGCCACGGACATTCTGGCTAATATGTCACCAGAGACCCTCGCCAAAGTAACAGCTCCCGTGCCTTTGAAGCGCTTAGGTCAACCCTCAGAAGTTGCCAACGCAGCTACGTTTATTGTCGAGAACGAGTTTTTTACCGGCCGCACGCTCTACCTTGATGGCGGACTGCGGTTATAACGCCGCACGTACGTACCTAACCGAAGCGCTCACTATGCACGCACATAGCCTCAAAGCTGTCATTACGGGCGGCGCATCCGGACTTGGACTCGCGGTAGCTGGAGCAGTCGTCGCTCATGGTGGCAAAGTAACTTTGCTGGATATTCAGCACGAGGCTGGCATGAGCGCAGCTCGATCGCTCGGCGATCAAGCAGCCTTTATTGACTGCGACGTCACCGACGAACAAAACGTCACAAATGCGGTGCGCGAGGCCCATCACCGGATGGGCGGACTGAATCTTGTAGTTAACTGTGCGGGTATTGTGGGTGCAGGCAAGCTCCTGAATAAAGACGGAACAATGCAGTCTGCTTTTTTCAGCAAAGTCGTCGCCATTAATCTTATCGGAACGTTTAACACCGACAAAGCATCAGCAGAACTCATGCAACGCAATGAAGCTAACGCTGAGGGTGAGCGTGGCCTTATCATTCACACCGCTTCAGTTGCGGCGTATGAGGGTCAGATAGGCCAGATTGCTTACGCCGCCACCAAAGCTGGTGTTATCGGTCTAGTGCTGCCCATGGCTCGCGAACTTGCCCGCTTTGGCATCCGAGTCATGGCTATTGCTCCGGGTATTTTCGAAACCCCAATGGTCGCGGGCATGACGCCAGAGCTGCAAGCTTCCCTAGGGGCTCAGGTGCCTTTTCCCGCACGCCTTGGCAGGCCGAGCGAGTTCGCAGATCTCGTCATGTCAATCGCCGCGAATCCGATGCTCAACGGTGAAACGATTCGCTTAGACGGCGCTATCCGTATGCAGCCCCGCTGACCCGACATCGCAGTGCCATTAGGCCAAGCTTTCCGCGGGCCTAAGTACCTGCATAAACTGCCACTTTCGACAAAAGCCGCGGACGTCCATAATTACACCTTACTGCCTTATTGAGGACACCGGTGCCATGAGATTCGTCAAATCAAGCCTGCTCGCACTCGGGCTCGTCCTGAGCGCCTGCGCGAGCACACCATCGCGGCTTCCTGCTACGACACCACTCAGCAGTGCACCAAAAATCACCATCCCAATTGAGTACTACCGTTTATCAAATGGTTTGCGCGTCGTGCTATCCCATGATGTGACCGCACCTACAACAACGATCGGGGTCTACTATCACATTGGCTTTCGTATCGAGCCGAAAGACCGGACCGGCTTTGCACATCTTTTCGAACATCTGATGTTTCAGGAAACAAGCAATCTCAGCAAGGGGGATGCCGACAAGATCATTAATGGCAATGGCGGCGTATCCAACGGATCGACCCGCTTTGATTACACCAACTACTTCCAGGTCGTCCCGAGTCACGTCACGGAATCTGTGCTGTGGGTAGAAGCAGACCGCATGAAGGGACTCGTGCTGAGTGAGTCCAGCCTGCAAAATCAGAAAGACGTCGTTAAGAACGAGGTCCGCGTCAATGTGATCAACCGACCCTACGGGGGCTTCCCGTGGCTTGACCTGCCGCAGCTCGCCAACAGTAATTGGTACAACGCGCATAATTTTTATGGAGCGCTAGCTGATATCGATGCCGCAAGTCTGAAAGACGTGCGGGAGTTTTACGACAGCTATTACGTACCAGCAAACGCAGTGCTAGTCGTCGCCGGTGACTTTGATCAAACCACGATTAGAGCCGCCATTGAACGCCAGTTTGCGGCACTGCCGACGCGCAGCGAGCCCACGCATCCCGATGTCACCGAGCCAAAGCAAGCGGCGCGCAAAATTTCGAGAAAAACCGACCCGCTTGCACCCCGGCCGGCATTGGCAATCGGTTATCACCTACCACCCCGCAATACCCCCGAATGGTATGCATTTGGCCTGATAGACCAACTGCTTCTACAGGGTGAAGACAGCCGTCTATGGCAAAAACTTGTTAAAGAGAAAGGTTATAGCGACTCTCTCGATGGAGGCATTAATTTGCTGGGCAACATGTTTAGCTACGAAGGCCCCATGCTGTGGTCTGCGTATCTCATCCATGACTCAACAGTAACAGATGCGCGCATCAGTGCCGACTTTGACGCAGTCACGCAACGCCTCAAAGATGAGCTAGTGAGCGCAACAGAGTTAGCACGCGCAGTCACCAAAATTCGTTCGTCTTTGTATGACATCGCAGGTAGCCCGACTCGGTTTGGTCTGGTTGAAATTCTAGCGTCACTCGCCTTATTTGACGATGATCCATCTCGATTCAACGAGATCGAGACGCGATTTCGGGAGGTCACACCTGAACTCGTGCGACAAACGGCGCGACAATACTTAACCCCTAATAACCAGACGATTCTGTCTCTTGATGCGGGTCATACCCAAGCGGAGCACACAAAGTGAACACACTCTGCCAGAGATTTGCGACTTTTTTAACAATCGGCTTACTCGTCTCAGCGGCCGAGGGCCGTGAACAACCGCCAGCCATTGGTGCAGCTAAGCCATTTTCATTGCCTGCCAAAGAAGAGATAACGCTTGCCAATCACTTCAAAGCAACTTTGGTCCCTTTCGGCACTGTCCCGAAAGTAACGATAGTCCTGACCATTGCCACTGGCAATATCGCCGATGGCGCAAGCACGGGTCTTGCAGACATTGCGGCCGAACTTCTGAAGGAAGGCTCAGGTGAGTACGATGCTGCGGGCGCTGCACGCCGTGCTGCCGATATGGGAGGCACGCTCTCGATTACTGCAGGACTTGAGGAAACGACCTTCGAAATAGACGTTCTGGCGGAACACACGTCTGAGGCGATCAGCCTGATCGCAGACACAGTACGCCATCCACATCTACCTAAAAGCGAACTGCCGCGGTTGAAAGCAGACCTTGCCCGCGCAAGCTCGGTCAAACGCAGTACGTCGCAGGGCCTAGCTACCGAGGCCTATGCAAAACGTCTGTGGGGAAAACACCCATATGGAAAAGCCTTTCCGACCGATACGGACATCGCGGCGATCACAGATCAAGACATCTCGCACTTCGTCAGTTCCGAATTCGGCGCACAACGAGCCCATCTTTATGTCGCTGGCATGTTTGATAGCACCATCATCCAGCAGGCAATTACGTCCGCATTTAGTGATTGGCAGGTAGGCCCCGCGCCGCGGGAGACACACGTAGAAGGCTCACGCCTAGGCCAAATCACTTTTATCGACAGGCCCAATGCCACGCAAACGACACTCATGTTCGGGCTACCTGTCTTAGCGCCCAATGCGCCTCATTTTATTGATTTCGCCGTCGTCAACACTTTGTTTGGCGGGTCCTTACTGTCGCGCCTTGACCAGAATCTACGCGAGGACAAAGGGTGGACCTATGGGGCGTCGAGCCGCATAACTCCCTATGCCGCGGGTATTACCACTTGGACCCTTGCAACAGATGTAAGCACCCCGGACACGGCCCCTGCAGTGCAAGAAATCTTTAAGGAGCTGGCACGTCTGCGCTCGGAGCCCGCTGCGATTAGCGAACTTAACTCGATCCAAAACTACCGAGCGGGAACCTTCGTGATTGGGGCATCGAGCCGTAGTGGCATTATTTCACAGCTAGCCTATCTTGAGCAGCAGCACCTTCCTGAGACATGGCTGACTGACTACGTGACAAACGTGCATGCGGTGACGCCGGAACAAGCGCGCGCCGCCGCCACCGACCAACTCACTCCAGAGCACATGACTCTCGTCGTCGTAGGTGATCTAAAATTAATTAAAGATCCACTTCTGGCGCTACCCGCACTGCAGACCGTGCGAATCGCGGATTAGATTCTACGATTTAGTGAACAATTTGCATACATGAGGCTTATTGGAATGACTGACACAATCGAGCGCGATCAGATGGAATATGACGTCGTTATTGTTGGCGGTGGCCCAGGCGGCCTCGCTTGCGCCATTCGACTGAAACAACTAAAGCCAGATCTGTCAGTGTGCGTTTTGGAAAAAGGAGCCGCCATCGGCGCGCACTCTCTTTCAGGGTGCGTCATGGAACCTGGCCCGCTCGACGAATTGTTACCTGACTGGCGTAAAACGCCTCCTGGTATTTGCATCCCCGCCACACGCGATGAGTTTCGTATCCTGACCGCAAAGCGCGCAATTCGCTTTGTCACACCACCGCAGATGCAAAACCACGGAAACTTCATAATTTCGCTTGGCATGCTCACCCCTTACCTTGCTCAACAAGCTGAAAATCTTGGCGTGGATGTGTTTGCTGGCTTTGCTGCTGCGAAGCCTTTGTATGACGCACAAGGTGCCGTTGCAGGCGTGCAGATTGGCGATATGGGTATTGATAAGAATGGGCAGCCGGGCCCTAACTTTGCCCCAGGACCTGAAGTGCGCGCAAAACTCACGGTACTCGCGGAAGGCGCACGCGGCAGCGTGACGAAGGCTCTGGTAGCGAAGTATCAACTCGATTCAAATAGCTGCCCACAGACTTACGGACTCGGCTTTAAAGAACTGTGGCAGTTACCAGAAGGCCGCGTTGAGCCAGGCCTGATTCAACATTCTGTGGGCTGGCCTATGGACAGCCGCACCTATGGCGGTAGCTTCCTCTATCACCTCGATCAAAATCGCGTCTACATCGGATACGTTGCGGGTCTTGACTATCAAGATCCTCGGTTCAAGCCATTTGAAGCATTTCAGCAATTCAAAAATCATCCCGCAATCAAGCCACTGCTAAGCGGAGGCGAACTGCTCACGTATGGCGCGCGTACCATCGCAGCAGGTGGCTGGCAGTCCTTACCCAAACTTGAAATGCCCGGCGCCTTACTCGTCGGCGATGCCGGCGGCCTAGTGAACGTCCCGAAAATCAAAGGGGTCCACCAGGCGATCCGCTCAGGATCTCTTGCAGCTCTGCACATTGCTGAAAATGCCTCCAGTCAGGGCTTTGATGCACGCTGGCGGGCATCACCGGGCGGCCTTGAGCTTAAAAAGGTGCGCAACTTCAAACCTGGCTTTAAAAGGGGCCTCTGGTTTGGGATGGCAAACGGCGCGCTAGAAACTGTCACCGCAGGACGCACGCCTTGGACGCTTAAGAACAAAGCAGACTATAGCGAGCTAAGAAAACTTGAAGACTTTTCCTCTCCTGAGCGCCACTGGCAGGCAGACCGAGAGCTCAAACCCCGCGATCGACTTGCAGCAGTTTACTTTGCAGGGACGACACACGACGATTCCCAACCAGCCCACCTTAAGGTAAGCGATACCAATATCTGTATTGATAAGTGCGCCAAAGAGTTTGGCAATCCGTGCCAAAATTTCTGTCCAGCCAATGTGTACGAAATCGTGACCGACGATGCGGCGAGCAAACGCTTACAAATCAACGCGGCCAATTGCGTGCACTGCAAGGCCTGCGACATCAAGGATCCCTACGGCATCATCACATGGACGACCCCAGAGGGCGGGTCTGGACCAAATTACCAGAACCTCTAGGCCTCTAGTTAGTCCGCGGCCTAACCGGCCGCGGACACTTACTTCAGGGTGCTGACCTGATAGGTAGCGCTCTGAAGCCACTCGGGATTGATCTCTACGCCCCAACCTGGCGCCTCGGGAATCATCACACAGCCATCGTGAATGACATACGGGTCACCGAGAAACAGCCCCTCTTGCCATGGGTAATAGTCGGGCCCTTCGATGGAAAATTCTAAGTACTTTCCAGCGTTTGGAATTGCTCCCAATAGATGCATTGTGCAGATCGTAACCAATGACAAATTAGCGCTGTGAGGCGTACATGGCAGCCCTGACTCGGCCGCCATTTGCGCTACTTTCAGCGTACGCCCGATTCCGCCCATATACATAACATCGGGCTGCACAATGTCCACAGCCTTCATCTCAATCATGCGTCGCCAAGTCGCAAGATCCCAATCCTGCTCACCACCTGTCACATCCAACTGCAAAGCGGATGTTACTTGTTTAGTATCTTCAAGTATCCAATAGGGACATGGCTCTTCAAAATGACTGATGCCATGTGCTTCCAGTAAACGTCCGACTTCAATTGCCCTTTTCACTGAAAATCCGCTATTGGCGTCTACAAGCTTCGCGACACGATCACCTAACGCTCGTGATACGCACGGGACGATTTCTTCTGTGCGCCCGGGCCATTCATCGATATCGCGACCACACTCGGCGCCCACGCGCCACTTGAACGCATCAAAACCCTGCGCATCACGCAAGCGGACGAGTCTGTCAGCTTCGGCCTGGGGACTGATATCACGCTTCATCGACGACGCGTATGCTCGCAGCTTCTTGGGCTTCCCGCCCAACAGCTCAACAACCGGCTGACCGGACAACTTACCTCGCAAGTCCCACATTGCCGTGTCGAGACCTGCTAACGCCCGGCACCGATAGCTTCCTGGATACTTATGCTCGCGCTCTTCAATACGATCTACCAGTTCATCAATGGCAAAGGCATCAGCCCCTAGCGCCCAAGGCGCTACTTGTCGATGAAATATCGTCGCCGTGATGTCTGCATTGTAAGTAGAGGTCTGGCCCCAACCGGAAGCGCCGCTATCGGTTGTCAGCCGGACAAAACACACGAATTCATTCGCAAAAGTTTCGAGTTTAGTTATCTTCACGATGCTGCTACCCAAATGTTTTTAAGTGACTAAACAGACTAACTAACTTGCACAGCGACTCGTCCACGTACCTGACCGCGGACGATCTGCGCAGCCAATCGCGGCAAGTCAGCAAATGTTGCATCCAGCGTAAACTGCTCAAGCTTCGCGAGCGGAAGGTCAGCGCATAACCGACTCCATGCACTTAAGCGGCGAGGCATCGGACACATCACTGAATCAATGCCAAGCACATTGACGCCACGCAGCAAAAATGGAATCACAGTTGCCTCAACCTTGCTACCACCGGCTAAGCCTACCGCCGCAATTGATCCTGCGTACTTTAGCTGTGCCAACACACGCGCGAACGTATTACCGCCAACCGAATCGATACAACCAGCCCATCGCTCTGCTTCCAGTGGTTTCCGGGCAGGATCAGCAAACGATGTACGGTCAATAACCTGACTTGCACCTAATTTTTTTAAATACTCATGCGCATCAGCCCGACCAGTTGAGGCTATAACTTGGTAACCAAGTGCCGCAAGTAACGCGGTAGCAACCGACCCCACACCGCCGGCAGCACCCGTCACCAGCACCTCTCCTCCTGCTGGCGTCATACCGTGACTCTCGAGTGCCATGACCGCAAGCATGGCCGTAAAACCTGCCGTTCCAATGGCCATAGCTTGGCGTGCGCTTAAGGCACTAGGAAGTGGCACCAACCAATCGCCATTAACGCGGGCTCGCGTGGCATAGCCGCCCCATTGTGACTCACCCACCCGCCAGCCGGTCAAAATAACCCGATCACCGGGCTGGTATTTTGCATGTTGGCTTTCAATGACGGTCCCACAAAAATCAATGCCCGGCACATGTGGATATCGCTTAACGAGACCTCCAGCACCGCCCAGCACTAGACCATCTTTATAATTGACCGTGGTGTACTCGACAGCTACTGTGACATCACCAGTCGGCAGAGCCGCCTCATCCATGCTGCGCACCGCGTGGGTCACTACGCCCGCAGACTCCTCAAGTACTAGCGCGTTAAACATGAGCCATGGTCTCCACTGCTAATAAATAACGAAACGCTCGCAGTGTACGACCTTGCGCTGTCGAAATGACCGTAAAGATGAGTTTTTTTAATAAAGATTATCCGATACCATCGCACGAGCGCGTCAACCACTCTTAAATTTTGTATCGTGCTCAGCGGCGGCTTGAATACTCACGCGTAAATTGCGCAAACCACCAAGTCGCTCGCCGCTCGAGCCTAGCTAAAGGGTATTACCGATGACCTCAAGCAACCCGCTGATCCAGTTTCATCTGAAAGGGAGCCGAGCACTTGTCACCGGCGGTGCTGCGGGCATCGGGTTTGCAACCGCACAACTGCTCGCCCAAAGTGGCGCCCATGTTGTGATTAATGATCTGCCCGGCCACGCTTTAGATAAGAGCATCGCCGTTTTGCGCGATGTGGGGCTACAGGTTGAACCCAGCGCAGGCGACCTAGGCAATCCAGTGGCAGCTGCAGCAGTTGCCAGTCACGCGCTCAGCGTCCTCGGCGGAATTGACTATCTAATTAATAATGTCGGCACTCCGGGTACACGCTCCCCGATTGCGGCATCTGATCTCGATGCGCTCAGCGATGCCTTTTGGGACAAAATCCTGCGGGTCAATTTAATGAGTGCCTTCTGGATGACCAAAGCGTTAAAATCGCAGCTGATAGCTGCTCGGGGTGCCATCGTAAACACAGTATCCGTTGCAGCGTTTGCTGGTGGCGGGAGCAGCATTGCTTATGTCACGGCGAAAGCGGGCCTAGTGGGACTAACACGCGAACTCGCACGCGGATTGGCCCCTCATGTCAGAGTCAATGGTATCGCCCCCGGACTCGTCAACTCAGCTTGGGAATGCTCATTCGGTGATACCGAAGCACTCGCGAAACAAACAATTCCCTTACAGTCCGTCGGCCAACCTGCGGACTACGCTGAGGCTATCGCCTACCTGTGCGCTGGTGCGAACTACGTGACTGGTGAGATTCTGGAGATTTCTGGCGGGGCCCATCTGTGATACGGCCCCTTGACCGAAACTCCCGCAGCCTCCGCTGTAAGCGTTCATTTATCTGAGGTAAGCCATTGAAATTACTAAACTCTCCAACATCACCCTATGTGCGCAAGGTCCGTGCCGTCGCAATCGAGAAAGGCTTAAGTAGCCGGTTGGAGCTGATCAGCGCAACCCCTTGGCCAGACCCCACCAGCATCGCGATACACAATCCGTTGGGAAAGATTCCAGTCCTTTTGTGTGACGATGGCACCGTGCTCTACGACAGCCCGGTAATCTGTGAATACTTAGACTCATTGACACCCGACCCAATACTGATTCCAGCTGCCGGTATGGCGCGCTTTCGTATCCTGCGGTTACAAGCTCTGGCTGATGGAATTATGGATGCCGGGGTCAGCATCATTCTCGAAAAACGTCGTCCTCCTGCCGAGCAGTCGACGGCGGCACAAGCTCGTGCATTAAGCGTGATCACCCGCGCTGTCGGCGTGCTACAAGGTGAACTGAGTGTGAGCGCTAATGCCGTAGACTTAGGTCAACTAGCGATCGCGGTTGCTGTCGGCTACTTAGAGTTTCGGTTTCCTGAACTTGAGGTACTAGCGCCGCGCTATGGCCTACAGCAGTGGTGGCAACGCATCAGCGCACGCCCCTCACTGCAAACGACGATCCCGAGCTGACACACTCTCAATGACTGCCAGTCCGTTGCTTGATGCCTTTTCAGCGCGTGGCCTCATACCAGATGCCTCCCAACAACACGCTATAGGAGCGCTTGAGCACTTCCGAACCCGTATAGCTGGCGCTGACGCAAAAACAGCGGCATGGCGTGTGCGCCTACCATCTTGGCTGCAGCCGCAGCCCCCACCACAAAACACCCAAGGGGTGTACCTGTGGGGTGGAGTTGGCCGCGGCAAAACCCTGCTGTTTGACGCTTTTTGCCTGTCTCTCAACGTGCCCAGCCGACGGGTCCATTTTCACCGGCTAATGCGGGACGTGCATACGCAACTGGCCGACCTACGCTTAGCGAACGTCCAAGACCCTCTCACCAAAGTGGCACAGCACATTGCACGCTCCACAAAGGTTTTGGTCATTGATGAGCTATTTGTATCAGATATTACTGACGCCATGATCATGGCAGGCTTGCTGGCTGCTTTGATTCAACAGCACGTTGCGCTTGGCTTTACCTCGAACGTCCATCCACAGGACTTGTACCGCGATGGCTTGCAAAGAACACGCTTCTTGCCAGCAATAGATCTCCTCACTCGCGAGACTTGCATTGTCAATGTTGACGCTGGCATTGACTATCGCTTGCGAGAGCTCGAACGAGAACCGCTCTATTTTGTAACGACTGAGCCCGACCAGACTCCCTTCTTACAACGATTCAACGCACTTAGCGGCGCGTCTCGCCCTGGCGACTCAAACGTCTATATCGATTCACGCCTCATACCCACCAAAGGTCACGGCGAATACGCGATCTGGTTCTCTTTCACGGATCTTTGTGATGGCCCACGCAGTATTCGCGACTATATTGAGCTGTCCCAGCGCTTCAACACCGTTGCCGTATCCCAAATCCCCATCTTTGATGGCTCAAACGACGACGCTGCGCGGCGCTTTATTGCACTCATTGATGAGTTTTATGAACGTCATGTCAAGCTACTCCTCTCGGCTGCTGCACTGCCACAGTCGCTTTATCAGGGAACCCGGCTAGAAGAGCAATTTCGCCGCACCGAAAGCCGCTTAATCGAAATGCAATCAACTCAGTATTTAAAGCAACCACATCAACCGTAAAAACTCAGTAGGTATTTACAAACCCAACCTCGCAGCTGTTTCGGGGTACACTGGACTTAACACGTCAGATAATCATTGCCGATTAGCCAGCGTCGTCGGCAATGCGTTGACACTTATGGGAATAGTTAGCGCACGGATTGAAATTTTAAAACGCGTCTGCAGTTCATCCAGCAGCTTGAACCCACAACGGGATCAACAGAAGGAAGTCTATGCTCGCAAAAGTACCCGCTACACGTCTGCGACTGATTAATAAAATCATCAATGCAGCCAAAGTATTAGACGTTCGCCCATCTGCGCGGCACCGCTTTAACACCTTCATACGCCTTTTTTATCGCAACGTTGCCACCGACGAGCTGCAAGCTTACAGCCTCATATCTCTTTCACAAATCGCACATACAACGTATGTGTTTGGCCAGAATCGTCGCCACAATGACACCCTCGTCAGCGTCAGCAACGCCGATCACATCATCTGTGAAACTGGCACCGCCCGGACGGTCGTGCGCATCGTTTGCCTAGACATGCCGTTTCTAGTCACGTCAGCCAACATGGCTATTACCGCAGCCGGATACCGGACCCACCGCCTCGTACACCCCGTTATCACTGCCAACCGTAACCATGCGGGCGTTTTAACCGACTTCGGCAACGGCAACAGTACGGCCCACACCCGCGAGTCCTGGCAGCTGGTCGAGATCGATTACGAACCCCTCGCAACCAAACGAGCCGCACTTGAGCGTCAACTGCGACGGGCACTCACAGATGTAAAGCATGCGGTCGCCGATTGGCCTGCTATGCGAGCGCAGGCTTTAACACTTGCACAGAGCGTTCTATCGGAAAAAGCTGTTGGCACGACTAGTGCAAGACAGGAGATCAGTGCGCTGCTACAGTGGATGGCCGCAGACAATTTCACCTTTCTTGGAACCCGCTGTTACCAACTAATACGCGGCACCAATCACGACTCCTTAAGAGGAGTCGATGCATCGGGACTTGGTATCCTGCGCCGAAAATCAGGCTCATCACTACAAAAAACCACTCTACTCGCCGGACCCGTCCGAACACAGGCACGCAGCCGCACACCGCTGATTCTCACCAAAGCAAATAGGCGCTCGACCGTCCATCGAGCAGTACCACTCGACTATATCGGTATCAAACTCTTCGACAGAAACGGCTGCGTCATCGGCGAGCAGCGCTTTTTGGGCCTATGGGCTGACACTGCCTATAGTCAGAGACCGACCGAGATCCCCGTACTTCGCAGGAAAGTCGCCGAGATTGTCAGTTCTTTTGGGTTGGATCCCTCTAGTCACGACGGTAAGGTCGTGACCCATGTGATCGACACAATTCCTCGCGACGAGCTCATACAGGCGTCCTTGCGCGACCTGATTCCGACCATCCGTGGTATCGGAAATCTATACGAACGTGCAAAGGTTCGACTTTTTCTTCGCCGCGATGTGTTCCACCGATTTGTATCGGCAATTCTTTATATTCCTAGGGATCGCTACAGCACTGACGTGCGAGGTGCAATCGAAACGGTTTTTCGTTCGCTTTTTAGAGCCCAGCGTATCGACTCTACCGTAGAACTTTCTGACTCTGCACTTGCTCGTGTGCACCTAATTATTTACACGCTGATAGGCAATAAATCAGTCTCACCTGCTCTTTTGGAAAAAGCGATTGAACAATTGCTCCTGACGTGGGATGACAAGTTACGCGCTCTAATCACGCGTCGCAGCAGCGCACAGACACTCGATATATCTGTGCTTGGCGCATTCCCACCATCATATCAAGCAGAGACCCCGCCTCAGATCGCGCTCGATGATATTGACACTTGCAAAATACTTGAAAACTGCGGCGACCCCTTCCAACTGCGTGTCCGTGCGAGCCCAGATGACGACTCCCGCGTTTTACGCTTAAACCTGTACCAGCAACGTGCGCCTCGCGCGGTTTCAGATGTTTTGCAGACATTTGAGAATTTAGGGTTGCGTCTACTTAATGAGCGACCCTACGAAATAAAGACGTCGGGAAAAACGTACTGGAAACAGGATTTTGAATTACAGCTAACAGCTAAGTGTCGCTTTGATATCCGTGCAGACGCACCGCGACTGACGACCGCGATCAGCGCAATGTGGACCGGTCAGGGTGACAATGACGGATTTAATAAGTTAATCCTGAGCGCTGGCCTTGATTGGCGACAGGTTGCGCTGCTGCGCACCTATGCCCGCTGGTTTTTACAGATTGGTACAGCATTCAGCCAAAGATACATGGAACAAGCATTAACCGATCATCCGACCATTAGTGGTGCGATATTTGCTTTTTTCTCAGCCAAGTTCGATGTGCGCTTGAAAGCCACCGCTCGCAAGGCAATGGTTCTCCGCTTACAGCAGAGAATCATGCGTCTGCTAAAGACAGTGGATCGCTTGGACGATGATCGGATCCTGCGACTCTTTTATACCGCAGTAGGCGCAACTGTGCGAACAACCTACTTCAAAACAGACCTAGCCGAGAAAGCCCCACAGTGTATTGCCCTCAAAATAGCCTCGCATCAGATCCCTGAGGTACCTGAGCCGCGGCCCCTATTTGAGATCTGGGCACACTCTCCGCTATTTGAGGCTGTACATCTACGCTCAGGTCTTGTTGCCCGCGGAGGCATTCGTTGGTCGGAACGTTTAGAAGATTTTCGCGCTGAAATCCTTGGCCTTATGAAAGCACAGAACGTCAAGAACGCTGTGATTATTCCAGTCGGCGCCAAGGGCGGCTTTGTATGCCGCGCAGCGGCTGCAAAGGCGCAACCACCGATCAGCGGCCTTGCCTGCTATCAGCTTTTTATGCAGGCATTACTTGATCTAACCGATAACATTTCTGAGGGTATCGTAAAGCCTCCACTGGAGGTAGTCCGCTACGATTCCGATGACCCATATCTCGTGGTGGCCGCTGACAAAGGAACATCCACTTTTTCAGATGCTGCCAATATCATTGCGGCGAGTTACGGCTATTGGCTCGGGGACGCGTTCGCCTCCGGTGGCTCTGCGGGATATGATCATAAAAAAATGGCAATCACCGCACGCGGAGCTTGGGAGTGTATTAAGCGCCACTTTCGGGAAGCCGGCATCGCGTATGAAGCGAGCGAATTTACGGTTGCTGGAATTGGCGACATGTCAGGAGATGTATTTGGCAACGGCTTACTCCTATCAGGCCATGCCAAACTCGTTGCGGCCTTCAACCATCAGCATATTTTTATTGACCCGACTCCAAATACGCGGCAATCCTATCGCGAACGGCAGCGTCTTTTCCGGCTACCGCGGTCAGGTTGGAACGACTATAAACCACAGGTGCTATCGGCCGGGGGCGGCGTTTGGGCGCGCAACGAAAAGACGTTGCGACTGAGCCCACAAGCTCAGAATCTTCTCGGGCTTTCCTCGCAGCTCATATCACCAAATGAAGTCATCAGGGCCATACTCAAACTCAATGTTGATTTGCTTTGGAATGGCGGTATCGGCACCTACGTGAAGGCATCAAGCGAGACCAACGCCATGATTGCTGACCGAGCGAATGACGCAGTCCGTGTCGATGGCAAAGAGCTTCGCTGTCGGATCGTGGGCGAAGGCGGCAATCTTGGTTTTTCGCAGCTCGCTCGGGTCGAATACGCACTATCAGGTGGGCGTATTAATACTGACTCTATCGACAACTCCGGCGGCGTGAACTGCTCCGATCTTGAAGTCAACATTAAAGTGTTACTTGCGCTTGCAAAAAAAGGCAGCCGCCTTACTAAGGGCGTACGCGATCGTCTGTTGTTCTCCATGACCAATCCCGTGACCGCGCTTGTTCTTCGCAATAATTACCTACAAAGTCAGGCGATCAGCACGCTGGAACTCTATTCGTTGGCCCATGCTAAGGAACACCTACACGTTATTAGCTATCTTCAGTCCGTTGGCGATCTAGATCCTGAGCTGGAATTTTTGCCTGAGAGCAAGTCGTTACTGATGCGTATTGAGTATGGGCGAGGACTTACTCGCCCTGAGCTTGCTATTTTACTGTCGTATTCGAAAATTTGGCTCAATCGGCAAATTGTTAAATCTGAGCTTCCTGAAGATAGATATCTAGCTCGGGAGTTAATACGCTATTTCCCAGAACGAGTGGGTAAACCGTATCTTCGATTACTGCCGCGACATCCGCTCGCTCGCGAAATCATCAGTACCGTAACCACGAATAGCATTGTGAATCGCATGGGGCCAGCCTTCGTAATTCGCGCGATGGAGGAAACTGGCTCTTCTATTAGCGCGATCACCCACGCATATGCAATTGCACGCGAGAGCACGCACATGCGGGCCCTGTGGAGCGACATTGAAGGCCTTGATGGGCTTGTATCACCGACTATCCAATACACAATGCATGCTTCAACTGCAGACGCACTAAAGCAGGCGACATACTGGTTGCTTAACGACAAACGTAGTGCCCTAGACATTGAGACAAGGGTTGCTACGCTTGCACCACGACTGCAGGAAGCGATGGCGGGGCTATTGCACCTAGCAAAAGACGGCATGGCACATAGTCTGAAAGCCATGCAAAGGCGTTATGAAGATGCCCACACGCCCCCAGGCCTGGCAGCCCGCGTCACTGCACTTGCCCTAATTCAGGCAGCTCTTTCGGTATCAGATCTGTCACAACAGCATCACAGACCAATACCGTTTACATGCCATATTTATCTGCGAGTGTCCGATACGCTTGGGCTATACGATCTCAACACCGTAATCGATACTCTACCCGCGGAGACCTCCTGGCAGGCCATTGCACGACGCTCCCTGCGGGATCGTCTTTATAAGGCGCATAGCCAAATAGCGAGTGCAGCATTACGCCAACCCATGCGTCAGAGCTCGGAGCGAACTGTCATGCATTGGCTTACAAAGCGAAGCGTTACCGTTACCAAACTTGGTCGGGTGATCAAAGACGCGGCAGCATCGGTCGGTGATTTCGCGATTCTCATGGTCGCTATTTCGGCACTTGAGGAACTTGCTAGCAGCTAATTAGCTGCCGGGACTTTACCCGCGTCGCCAAGACCGCTAGCCTTCGCTGCAACTTGATTAGGTTGATGGAGAAGCTTTGTGAGCGATCGAGCCGGGACCCTCGTGATGTTGCGCCACGGTCAAAGTACGTGGAATCTTGAAAATCTGTTTACAGGCTGGACTGACGTCGATTTGACTGCACAGGGCCGCGCTGAGGCCACTGAGGCAGGGCGGCTGCTCGGTGACAATCATATACGCTTCGACATTGCGTTTACATCTGTCTTGAAACGCGCGATCCGCACTTTGTGGATTACTCTGGATGCAATGGATCAAATGTGGACGCCGATCCACGGAGCCTGGCAACTCAACGAGCGCCACTACGGCGCGTTGCAGGGTCTGGACAAGGCACAAACCGTTGCATTGCATGGCGCGGAGCAAGTGAAACTCTGGCGGCGTAGCTATGACATTCCGCCACCAGCGCTCGACCTAGATGACCCGCGGCATCCTCGGTTTGATGCGCGCTATGCGACTATAGACGCAACACGGCTACCTGCTACTGAGTCACTGAAAGACACTCTTGCACGGGTGGAGCCTTATTTTAACGCGCACATTGCTCCAGAACTGCGCGCGGGACGCAACGTGCTCATCGTCGCCCACGGCAACAGCCTACGGGCTTTAGTCAAGATGCTCGATGGGATGAGCGAGGCAGATATTGTTGAGTTCAATATTCCAACTGGCGTACCCATCGTATATGAATTAGACAGTCACCTACATTCACTGGGTCGCCGTTTCTTGGGAGATGCGGCAGCTATCGCTGCCGCGGCCGATGCCGTGCGCCGACAAACCGAGCGAAAGTAGGTCAGCACGTGCGCAAATTACTCAAGACGCGCGGTACGACGGTTTGCGTTTCTCAAGGAATGCGCCAATCCCCTCGCGCCCTTCCGCTGAAGCGCCTTGCGTGGCGATTATCTGACTTTCATGATCCAGCTGCGCGGCAAGTCCAGGCTCAGAGGCATTGAGCAGCCGCTTCACCTGACCAAATGCACCGGTAGGACCCGCGGCTAGACGCTCGGCCAGTTCCGTTGCAGTCTCGAGCACCGCGGCGTCATCCACCACTTGGTTCACAAGCCCCCACTCCAGCGCTTCGGGCGCGCTGAGTACGCGATTCGTTAAAAATAGCTCCATCGCGCGCTTATAACCGACAGCACGTGGCAACAAAAATGTCGTGCTGCCATCAGGAGTCAACGCCACACCTGTATAAGCTGGTGCAAATTTTGCACTTGATCCTGCAATCGCTAAGTCCGCCATCAGCACTAGACCAACGCCCGCACCGGCAGCCGTCCCGGTGACGGCTGCAATCACGGGCGCGCGCATCCGCGTAAAACACACGATCGCGGCATGCAAATCCTTGGTGAGCGTTGTTAGATACTCAGTCACATCGCCGCCACTGGCGACCATACCTTTTAAGTCTCCACCAAAACAGAAGTTCTTGCCGGCGCCGCTCAGCACAACCGCGCGTACTTTTTCATTCGCTTCAAGGCTGCTGGCAACTTTTAGGATATCCCGACCAAATGCCAAGTCCATTGAATTAGCGGCCTCGGGCCGCGACAGCGTGACAAACGCTACACCATCACGCACCTCAAGCAACACGGTTGCTGTGGTGCCGTCATTCGTAATCGTCATAATTTACTCTCCAGCGCGACCGAGTAGCTCACGTAGCTTTGCCTCAAGGTATTTGAGTAAGCGTTGATCGCGTTCAGTCTCTTTGTGGGTTAGAAAATTGACCGCCATACCTTCCATCACGTATCGCGATAAATCAAAAGCAAGGTCAAACTGCTCGGGACGGTTTTCCCACTCGGGAAACAGCTCATGGGCCGTGGCATACCACTGCTGATCAAAAGCTTCCTGCGCGGGCAGTAGGATCTCAGCGAGCTCGCGATCAGTGCGCGCGGCCACGGACAGCTCGAAAAACGCCACGTACATTGGGTGACGGACATGCGACCAAAACGCCTCGACCGCTTGCTGAACGCTATCACTACCGGCAGGGATCACCCTCTGACTGGCTTTACGAAAGGCCTTTAGCCGCTTGTTGTGCAGATAGTCCACCGCCGCCCGGACAATATCGATTTTGGAGGGGAAGTGATGCAACATCGCCCCACGTGACAAACCAGCCTTCTCGGCAATCGCAGTTGTCGTGGTCTGGGAGTACCCTAAGTCCACAAAACAACGGATGGCGGCTTCAACAATTAAATTCCGCGTTGCAGCACTTTTTTGGGCCTGCCATCCGGCTGGCTCCAGTACAGTGGTTGATGTGGCTTCGGTTCCCATCCCCTCAGAATGGCCGTCGAGTGAAAAAAAGTCAAAGATGATTGAAACCGGCAGGCCTGACTGATAGTTTCCATTGGACTTGATATCAGCGTGGCCAGACTTGGGGAGATCGGCATGGGTAGACTGAACGGTAAAGTCGCAATTATTACGGGCGCAGGCTCAGGACTTGGTCGCGCGGACGCGGAAGCAATCGCGCGGGAAGGAGCCAAATTGATCGTTACCGACCTCAACGAGGCAGCGGTGCAAGAGACCGCAGCACTCATCAACAAAACGGCGCCAGGTACTGCGCATGCTATGAAACATGACGTCAGCAACGAGCAGCAGTGGCTTGCTGTACTCGCCGAAGCCAAAAGCCGCTTCGGCGGATTACATGTACTGGTAAACAATGCCGGTGTCGTGCGTATCGTCAATCCTGAAACCTGCACCATCGAGGATTTTCGCTTCCATATGACCGTCATGGCCGAGGGTACATTCATTGGCTGCAAGCATGCCATTCCCGTCATCGCTGCAAGCGGCGGCGGTTCAATCATTAACATGTGCTCAACTGCCACTCACTTAGGCTACTCGGTGTATTTCGCCTATGCGGCTGCGAAAGGCGCTATTCGTTCGATGAGCAAGTCAATCGCCATGTACTGCCAAGAGCGCAAGCTCAATATTCGCTGCAATACCGTGCATCCGGGCGCGATTGAAACAAATATGGTGGCAAATGCCAGCAAGGAACTCGGCTTTGATATGAGCGTACTGCGCGAGACGCCCTTTGGGCTCGGCAAGCCAGAGGACGTCGGCAACGTGGTGGCATTTTTGGCCTCCGATGAATCTCGCTTCGTCAATGGTGCCGAAATCATGGTCGATAACGGCTGCATTGTTCAGTAAGACGCACTGAACACGCCGCGGGTCGCGGCGCTCTCAGTGGCTTATTGCATCGAATGGTGCGAGCAACGACTCGGCAGACGTATGGATCACGTCGCCGAGCGGAGGAGCGGGATTGAGCCTTTACCCACCCACGGAGATGCCCATGATCAGCAAGAACGGCCTCGACCGCAACAGTCTGCAGGCAGAGCGGGAGCCTGGTTTTGCCATCAGCCGACGTCAGGCCTTGCTCGGGGCCGCAGCAATGCTCGCACCACTCAGCCCCAGCGCATTGCTCGCAATACCGGCCGCGATCCCGACTACCGCTGCCAGCGGCATGATCCGGCTAGACAGCAACGAAAATCCCTACGGACCCTCGCCCAAGGCACGGGCTGCCATCGTGGCGAGTATTCCTGAGGGATGCCGCTATGCGGATGCCGATATTGCACCTTTGGAAAACGCTCTCGCGCGGCAAGACCACCTCGACCCGACACACGTGGTACTCGGGTCCGGTTCGAGTGAACTGCTCCACATGGCAGCGCTCTTGGCGGCTGAAGGCGGTGCGGGCGGCGAATTGATTGCGGCTGACCCGACTTTTGAAGACATTGAAGAGTTCGCTGCAAAATTCGGCGTGCAAACACGTTTGGTACCGGTCAATAAAGCTCACCAACACGACTTACCAGCCATGGGCCGACTGATCAACGCCCAGACTCGCCTGATCTACGTGTGCAACCCAAATAACCCCACGGCGACTGTCGTGAGTCGAAGTGCCCTCGAAGCCTTCATTAAAACCGTACCTCCCCACATTCTCGTACTGGTCGACGAGGCCTATATTGATTTTGTCACAGACCCAGCCGCCGGCTCTGTTGCCGAATTGGTCGATACCTATACCAACCTGATCGTCATTCGGACGTTTTCAAAGCTGCACGGTCTTGCTGGCTTACGCATTGGTTATGGCTTTGCAACACCTACGCTTGCGGCACGACTACGCGCAAAACAACTCGCCTTTCCCAACATTGCCGTATTACGTGCAGCGCTTGCGAGCCTTGGCGACGACGCGTTTCTCAAAGCAACTCGGCAAAGCATTCTTACTGATCGCAGCCGCGTGGAAGCGCTCATCGATGCGCGCGGGCTTGCGCGCGCACCGTCACAGGGTAATTTTGTGTTTTTCGAAGTCCGCCAACCGATCACGGCATTTCGCAAGACCATGCTTGAGCACGGCATCCGCGTTGGGCGGCCCTTTAATGGCTATGATCACTGGTGTCGGCTGACCGTTGGTACAACGGCGGAGATGGACCGCACTATTGCGGTGCTAGCAGACGTCCTACCAAAAACTTAACAAGCGCACCAAATGCGGCGCCATCCACAAATGGCGCCACCGTCTTCAAGCGAGCTCACTCGTCTGGCGCAATCGCGATACGTAGACCCGACAACTCTTCGGTAAATTGTACTTGGCAAGACAGCCGCGATCCTGGCTTGGCACTGGTCAATTCTTGCAGCAACTCCTGCTCATCGCCCTGCCGTGCTGGGAGACGCGCAATCCACGCATCGTCCACCCAGACATGACAAGTCGCGCAAGAACACATACCGCCACAGATGGCGGCAACGCCGTAGTCAAGCTCCCGTAGCGTTTCCATTACCGAGACGCCAACCCGCCCTTCGACGCGCTGCTCTTTTCCGTCCCGATCCACAATCACAAGTTCAGCCATTCCACGCTCCCACACCTTAAACCACGCCGTGCCGCGACCTTTTAACCACTGCAGAGCACCCTTCCAGCATCTTGCGATGCAACAGTCTTTTCTGCAACAGGCGTAGTATGAGGAGTGGCGATTAAAAAAACAAACAGTCTTGACTGTTTTTTGCTGCGCCATGTTCCTATAATAGCCGACCAGTACCGCTGCGATAGGCGGCCACTTCAGCGCCCATACGGCGCATCGCCTAGGAGTTTCCCAATGGATCTTGGACTGCGTGGTAAAAAAGCAATTGTCACCGGCGCCACGCGCGGCATCGGACGCGCTATCGTTGAACTACTTGCCTCTGAGGGTGTGGATATCGGCTTTTGCGCGCGCAGTGAAGATGAGGTTGCAGAAACCCAAAAGGCGCTCACTGCCAAAGGCGTCAACGTTGTCGGTGGAGCAGTCAACGTTCGTGATGGGGACGCTTATAAAGCGTGGCTTGAGAGCACTGCAACGGCACTCGATGGTTGCGATATTTTTGTCGCCGGCGTCAGCGCAGGCGGCGGCATGGACTCTGAAAAAAACTGGTGGAAGAATTTCGAAATCGATGTGATGCATACCGTGCGCGGCTGCGAAACACTGATGGAGCAGCTGAAGAAATCCGGGCAAGGCTCCATCGTAATTATCTCATCAACCAATGCGATCGAAACCTTCGCGGCTCCCATGGCCTACAATGCGATGAAAGCCGCACTAATCACCTACTCAAAGCAACTCTCCCAATTTGTCGGAAAACAAAACGTTCGCGTGAACTCGGTGTGCCCGGGTCCAATTTATTTTGAGGGCGGTGCTTGGGAAATGATTAAAGGCACTAATCAGAAGTTCTTCGACTCCACGATGCGCGCCATTCCCTCCGGTCGCATGGGTACACCGGAAGAAGTTGCGCGAATCGTTGCCTTTATTGCAAGCCCGGCTGCTAGCTTGATTACAGGCTCTAATATCGTCGCGGACAATGGTTTCACCAAAGGCGTGCGGTTCTAGGCCATGGTCGGCAAGCGCCTTTCAGCCTGGTTTGTCTGTGGCGGGAAGTATCACGACATTGATTACGCTCGTGTCGAGTTGCTAACGCTGCTCGGTGAACAAGAGCGTATCCGCACGCGCATGACGGAAGACTATCGCGATGTGTCGATCCTCGACAAAATGGATCTATTGATCACGTACACAGTGGATGTATTGCCGGACGAAGCAGGTGCTAGCAGAATCCGTGACTGGGTCGCTTCCGGCAAGCGCTGGCTCGCGTTACACGGCACGAACTCGACCTTAAAGTACATTAAAGGCAAGGGCTGGGACGCGCCGCGCAGTGCGCCACTGTTCATGGAAACTCTAGGCAGTCAGTTTGTTGCCCATCCGCCCATTCAACCTTACCGAGTGGAGCTCACCAAACCCGAGCACCCACTCGTGTACGGTATTGAGCCTTTTGATGCAGATGATGAGCTGTACCTATCAGAACTTCACCCACCATTTGAAACGCTCCTACACACACGCTATAGCGGTGAGGCAAAAGGCTTCATTGAAAGCGATTGGGCAACCGATGAACCTCGCCCTGTCATGTACATCAAACCCGTCGGCTTTGGTGAAGTGCTTTATCTGACGTTGGGGCATGCGCGCGGCAAATATGATATGCAGCCGCTGATGGAAGAATATCCGCAAGTTGAGCGTGGTAGCTGGAAGGAGCCTGCATTTTATGAGCTATTGCGCCGCGGTATCCGCTGGGCCGCACGACTTGAGTGACGCGAGCCGAGGAGGCGTAGATGGCGAGTAACCCGTTGGATGAGGCACGAACTGCTGCCCTGCAAGAGGCGTCGCGCGCACCTGCCTATAAAAAGGTCCGCCGCGTCAATCCGCAAGAGAGTCCCGTCGCTGCGAAAGAACCTGACCCAGAGTTGCCGCTCACGCTGATTCCGAAAGAGCGCTATACGTCGACGGAGTTCATGCGCCTCGAGTGGGAACGCGTGTGGTCTAAAGTGTGGCTACTCGGTGGGCCCATGAGCGACCTGCGGGAGCCTGGCGATTACATAGCGACTGACATCGGCAAAGAAGCTATTTTAATTGTGCGACAAAAAGATGGCGGCGTTCGTGCGTTTTATAATGTGTGCCTGCATCGAGGTAATCGGCTACGCCCTGAAGGCGCGAGCTCCGCAGATTCATTCAAATGTCAGTATCACCACTGGGATTATGAGCTAGACGGGTCGTTTAAGCGCATTCCCGATTTAGATACGTTCCCACAAGGTGCGCCACCCTGCCGCGGACTGACCGAATTGCCTTGCGACACATGGGGCAGCTTCGTGTGGTTCAGTCTTGATCCCAAGGTCGGTCCACTCAAAGACTTCTTGAGCCCCGTTGATCAACATCTAGAACCTTACAATTTTCACAAGATGGCACTCACACGTGATGTCACCGTGGAATGGGACTGCAATTGGAAAACCTCCGTCGATGCATTCAATGAAAGCTATCACGTACAGGGAATACACCCACAACTCATGTGGTACTTGCATGATATTGATCTACAGATCGATTGCTATGAGCGCCATAATCGCTATCTGATTCCCTTCGGCACCGTCTCCCCCCGCGTGCGCAAACCACCAACGATCCCGGATCCGATTAAAGTAATCATGAAAGCCGCTGGCATGGATCCGGCTGATTATGATGAGCCGATTGAAAATATCCGGCGTGATGTACAGCTTTTTAAGCGCAAGCACGGCGCTGCACAAGGCAAGGACTACTCGGGTCTAAATGACGATCAACTCACGGATGATTATCACTACCTGATATTCCCGAACGTGACTTTAAACACCCATGCCGATGATCTAATGCTTTTTCGTCAGCGTCCTCATGCCACTGACCCCAACAAGATGTACTACGACATTTGGACCTTCGAACTCATCCCTGATGGTACGGAGTGGCCGGATCGCCCCAAGCACCAGCGCTTCTTGCATGGTGATAAATCGATCGGCCTCGTACTCGATCAGGATGCGCAAAATTTGCCAGGCGTACAGGCAGGTATGCACTCAGCTGGTTTTGAGGGTCTGTGGCTAGGCTCACAGGAACTGCGCATCCGGCACTTTCACAAGGTGCTCGATGACTATCTCAACAAGCCCCAAACGTGAAGGCAGCGCGCCACACCCAAGACCACCTCGTACCATCATGCCCGCGGGATTTTAAGCATTCAGCACCACAAAAAAACAATCACTCATGACTGTTTTAGTCAGTGTTGATTGTTTTTAGTGGCTCCCGTACACTTCAAAATCACCCCTGCGCATCAGGTTCTATACTGCCCGCTTGGAGACTACGCACTTGGCTCACGCCCCCATCACACCGCCATTGAGCAAAGAGCAACTGCTCAAGGCATACCAACAGATGAAGACAATCCGCGAGTTCGAGGAGCGTCTGCACATCGAAATCCAAACGGGAGAAATCCCTGGATTTACCCACCTGTACGCTGGTCAAGAAGCTGTCGCTGTGGGCGTGTGCGCCCATTTGTCGGACAGTGATTACATCGTAAGCACGCATCGTGGCCATGGGCACTGCATTGCGAAAGGCTGCGATGTAGGCGGCATGATGCTCGAAATCTATGGGCGAGCGGCGGGCCTTTGCAAGGGTAAGGGCGGCTCCATGCACATTGCTGATGTCACCAAAGGCATGCTTGGCGCCAATGCGATTGTTGGTGGCGGTCCGCCCCTCGCAGTCGGTGCGGCGATCGCTTGCCGTAATCGTGGTGATAAAACAGTCAGTATCGCTTTTGGTGGTGATGGCAGCGCCAACCAGGGGACAGTCTTTGAAGCTATGAACATGGCTGTCGTCCTTAAAGTTCCAACCGTGTTTGTGTTTGAAAATAACGGCTATGCAGAACACACCGGAGCTGACTATGCCGTTGGCTCCAAAGATATCGCCGGACGGGCGCGCGGCTTTGGTATGCCAGCTGAGAGCTGTGATGGCGCTGATTTTTTTGCGGTTTACGCGGCGGCGGGACGCGCCATCGCATTGGGTCGCGAGGGCCAAGGGCCGGCGACAATCGAACCGCGTATCACACGCTATTATGGACACTTTGAAGGCGACCCGCAGCTTTATAGGGCAAAAGACGAAACCAAAGAACTGCGCGAGACCATGGATTGCTTAAAAAACTTCCGTGCTCGAGTCATCAAGGAAGGCTGGTTAACTAACGCCGAAATGGATGCCATCGATAGCGACGTACTCGCGCTTATTGATAGTGCGGTCAAAACGGCACGTGCGGCACCTCCGCCAAATGATGCTGAACTTACTACCGACGTCTACGCGACTTATTGAGAAACCGATGACACAGAAATCCATGCGTGACGCGATCAACGAGGCGCTCCATCTGGAAATGGAGCGCGACCCACGAATTATTGTTCTAGGCGAAGACGTCTCTGGCGGCGCTGGAGGCACGTCCGGCAATCGCGAAGCGTCGGGTGGCATCTTCGGTGTCACTAAGGGCCTATGGCCGAAGTATGGCGATGCGCGTGTCATTGATACGCCTATATCCGAATCCGCCATCATCGGAGCTGCCGCGGGAGCCGCGCTTGCCGGCTTGCGGCCCGTGGCTGAACTCATGTTTGCAGACTTTGTTGGCGTCTGCATGGACCAGATATATAACCAAGCAGCTAAATTTCGGTACATGTTCGGCGGCAAGGGCTCCTGCCCCGTTGTCATCCGCACCGCAATGGGCGCCGGTATGAATATGGGCGCACAGCATTCGCAGACCATCTATCCGTTCATTACCGCGGTTCCCGGTATGAAAGTAGTTATTCCATCAAATGCCTATGATGCCAAGGGACTCATGATCACTGCATTGCGCGGTGATGATCCGGTCATGTTCTTCGAACACAAGGCGCTTTACCCACGTAAAGGGGAAGTCCCAGATGGCGCCTACACGATTCCGTTTGGCGAGGCAGCTCTAGTACGTGAAGGTGAACACGTCACTGTTGTGGCTCTTGCCCGCATGGTTGTGTTTGCAGAGAAAGCGATCGATGCGCTCGCGCAAGAAGGTATCACCTGCGATCTCATTGATCCGCGCACTACGTCGCCCTTAGATGAAGAAACCATTCTGGAGAGCGTGGCCAGCACAGGGCGCCTCGTAGTCATCGATGAGTCACCCCCGCGCTGCAGCGTTGCTGCCGATATCGCAGCCATGGTCGCCTCCAAAGGATTTCGGTCACTGAAAGCGCCCATTGTGCAGGTGACCGCACCCCACGCGCCGGTGCCTTTTGCCCGCGAACTTGAGCGCGCCTACGTACCGAGCCCCGCGCGCATTGAGCACGCGATCCGCGAAGTCCTCAAAGATTAAACAGATCCATTACAGGAAGCGACCATGAGCCAGCGCATCTTCCCGATCACCATGCCGAAGTGGGGCATTGAAATGCAGCAAGGGACCATCACGGAATGGCATTGCGCGGTGGGTCAGGCAATTGACAAGGGCGGTACTCTGCTTGAGGTGGAAACCGAAAAAATCGTCAACTCGGTCGAAGCCCCCGTCGCCGGCACCTTGCGGCGCATTCTGGCCGACAAAGGCGCCACCGAAAATGTAGGCGCGTTGATCGCACTCTTTGCTGACACGACGGTTTCCGATGCGGAACTGGATGCGTTTATCAGTAGCTTTCGTCCGGCCAACACGAGCTTTGAGCCTGACGGTGACACAGGCACGGCGGTGCCGACGGCCCAAGGCTCCGCGCCTACCGAGAGCGGTGGCGACGGCGAGGCGCGTATCAGCCCAATCGCGCGGCGTATTGCCGAGCGCTTGGGAGTCGATATCACGCTCGTCAAGGGCACCGGCCGCAATGGCCGCGTCTCTAAAGAAGACGTCGAAGCCTACGCGGCGTCGGGCGGAAACAGCGCACCCGCGCCCGCCCAGACACCGGCCAGCGCGAGCACGCCGATGAGCACTGCAGGCACGCCTCAGCGCGCGAAGATGACGTCTATGCGTGCAACCATAGCGAAGCGCCTGCTCGAGTCAAAACAGGGCATCCCACACTACCGGCTCGCGGCCGATGTGGACCTCACGGCACTCATCACCAAACGCGCGACGTTAAACACGCCGTCGAGCAAAGTCTCCGTGAATGACCTGCTAGTGCGCGCCTGCGCGCTGGCTCTCATTCAGCACCCCACCGTCAACTCACAACTCCAAGGTGACGACGTTCTAAGCTACGCCCACGCCGACATTTGCATCGCGGTCGCGACCGATAGCGGGCTCGTCACGCCCATCGTGCGCGTAGCCGAGACAAAAACAGCCGCCGCCATCGGTAGTGAGATTGCATCCCTTGCGGAACGCGCCCGCTCGGGCAAACTGAGCCGTGAGGACATCACGGGTGGGACCTTCACGATCTCAAACCTTGGCATGTTTGGCATAGACCGCTTCGATGCGATCATTAACCCACCGCAAGTTGCCATACTCGCGGTCGGTGCAGGCACCGACCGTGCTGTAGTGAAAAATGGCCAGATCACAATCGCCAAAGTGGCGACCCTAACATTAAGCTGCGACCATCGCGTGGTGGATGGGGCAGTAGGCGCCCAGTTCATGGCGACCTTGAAGGGACTGATCGAGTCAGCGAGTACGCTGTAAACGCGTGAGCCACACACGTATTACGTGTGTGGCTAATTACGGTCCCAGCTGATCAAACCAATGCGTGACGTAACGCCTGAGCGCCCTCCGCAATAGCTGCGCTCGACGCATCGATAAAGCGTGCCATGCTGGCAAAACCATGCGGCAGCTGTCGGTAGACATGCACGCTACAGCGCACTTGAGCGCTCGTCAGGCGCTGCCCATACTCAAGCGCCTCATCGTGATTGATATCAAAACCTGCTACGAGCAGCGTCGTTGCGGGTAGCCCCGTCAAATCCTTCGCCAGTAAGGGCGAGAAGCGCGGATCATGAACGTCACTCGCCGAGCGAGCGTACATATCCACAAACCAACGCATCGTGGTGGAATCCAGAAAATAGCCCTTGCCATAGGTCCCATGCGAAGGCCGCTCCCGCGATGAATCTAGCACCGGATAGATCAACAGCTGATGACGAATGGCAGGATCAGGAGTGCACTGACGCGCAACTGCCGCTGCCAGATTACCTCCCGCAGAATCACCGGCAAGCGCGATACGGCGCGCATCAAGGCGCGGATACGAGCCGCGTTTTAACCACTCCACCACGTGCACACAGTCATCAAAGGCCGCGGGAAACTTGTGCTCGGGCGCCAAGCGGTAATCCACTGCGAGCACCGCCGCCTCCGTCGCATTTGCCAGATAGCGACAGAGCGTGTCGTGCGTATCAAGCCCACAGCTGGCCCACCCACCACCGTGAAAAAATGCCACGACTGGCAAAGGCCCCGCTGGGGCACCGAGCGGAATATACAGCCGGGTCGGAACCGCTGGTACTGTGCCACCCGCGGGTACAATAAGGTCCTGCACCTCAGCTACCTGCTCAAGAGGCAAGCCCAGTGCCGGGAGAGATTCGTTAATTTGGGCACGAACATCGGCTAGTGGCTGCGACTCCATTGGCGGCGCGCCACTCTCAGCACCGAGCTTCAGCAGTTGCGCCGCACGGGCATCCAAGGCTACTTGCGTCATCGACACATCACTTGTCGCACAAGATCGGTATCACAATACTCAGTAAAGCTCACGATTTTGCCAGCCTTCACCCGCCAAACGAGGCAATACACGTTGTCGTAATCGACACCTGCTTTAGTGACACCATGGCCCGTGCACTCGGTCACCACCCAATCACCCGCAGCAATTACGTTGGTAACTTCCAGTACGACAGGTTGGCTTAAGTAGCTAAACACACGCGTGGCATATTCAATAAAGCCTTCACGCGAGTGCCAGCGTCCCGAAATGGGAGTCGAACCTGGCATCCAAAATTGCAGCGCTTCGTCGAAGCACGCAAAAAACTCGTCTGCCCGCCCTGCACGCGCCGCCTCAATCGCTGCTCGTACGCACTGAACACTAGTGGCAGATCGATCGTCCATACCGTTGGAATGCCGTGTGGCGGCCTAAAAAGCCCGGGCAGCAACGAGCTGCCCGGGACTGATTACTTTACTCGAAGCGGAAGTTCGCGGTCACACCATACGAACGCGGAGCACCGTAGTTGGTGAAGTTCCACAAACCTGCCACTGGCAACGCCGCGACGCGGTAGATCTTATTACCGACGTTGGCTATCCACGGCGTCACGCTCCAACGACCCTTCTCATCATGATAGGCCGCCGATACGTTCAAAACCGTACGTGCCTGCATCTGAGTATTGATGGTGTTGTAAACATCCGTCTCCGCCTCAGCCTGGTAGTTTGCATCGCCATGGAGGGTCACGTGCGCGCCCGAGGCGAGCCCCAAGTCATAGCTCACACCGAGGTTTGCTTTCCACTTTGGTGAGAACGGCACGAGATACTTCGATAGCTGATTCGTTGGGCCCGGTGGCACATTGATCAAGTCAGGAATCTCACCCGACAGGTACTCATTGTGCATATAGTTAATTGCCGCATCGACGCGTAACTCATGCGTCGGCACCCACACCGCCTCAAGATCCAATCCCGTCGCCCGTGACGCACCAGTGTTGACCGTCACTGTCTCCTGCTGGCCTGTGCCGTCGTTGGCTCGGTAGGCCGCCACCACTGCACGCTGCAGGTTCTTGTAATCAGTTAAGTAAGCCGCCAAGTTTAAGCGCAAGGTGTTGTCGAGCAAGTCAGCCTTGTAGCCCAACTCCAAGTTGCTGTTGGTTTCTGGATCGTATTTGCAACGACTGACCGTCGCGCAAGTTTCCGAGAATCCACCCGACAGGAACCCCGTGGAGTAACTCAAGTATGCCATCTGACCTGTTGCTGGCTTGTAATCAAGCACCGCACGATAGGTGGTCTTGCTCCAATCCCCAGAGGTATCAACCACTGTACCGAACGCTGACAATGGGAACGGCACGAGCACGCCGCCATTGAATGCCGACGGCGGGATACCAGCACGGCTGATGAAGTTCGAGTGCGCATCGTAGCACGTGGTTGCCGTTGACTGAGCCTCGATATCAATCGCCGTTGTATGGGAGTTGCAGGGTCCACCACCATCCACAAAGCGCAAGAAGTCCTTGTGATCTTGGGTGTAGCGCACGCCGGCAGTGAACGTCACTTTATCGGTTACGTTGTATGTACCATCCCAAAACAGCGCCTTTTGCTTGCGTGACTGCTGTGTCCCTTGGAACTGCGCGTCGTTGAGCGCTTCCGTATTGAGATTCACATAGCCTTTCGAGTTAACAAAGGAGCCGGTTGTTGGATCGAGATTTGGCAGTAGAGCGACAAGGCCTACCGAGTAGTAAGCAATGAAGTCAAAGGAGTCATGGTTGTAGTTGGCACCCGCCACAAAATTGAATGGACCCGCGAACTTGGACGCAAAACGGAACTCCTGCTGCATCGTCCAGCGATCGGTGTTACGTGTCGAGTCAAACAGGGTAAGGAACGCCTCGCCCGTGTAGGTGCTTGGTAGCCGAGTCTGCTCCTGACGGTAACCTGTGATTGACTTGAATTCGCCGATGTCCGTATTAAATGTTTGGTGCAAATACAAACCCTGCACATCGACTCGGTGACCAGCACCTTCGTCGATATTCGGGTTGCCAGAAATCAACGTCGAGAACACGTTTGATTGATGTGCGGCACCAATACCAGGGAAGCCTAACAACGGCAGCAAATCAGTCGGGCCGCTCTCGTTGACGCCAGGGGGCGAACCTGAGGTGTCATGCACGATTTCCGTCATCAGCAACGCTTGGTACCTATCATTCGGAACCCAGAGCAACTTCGCTTTAGCAGCGAGCACGTTGCGGCCGCCGATACGAGAACCATTACCATAGACATTGGTATTGATACTTGGGTCGACTGGCGTACCGGCTGGAATGCCGAACAAGCCCCACAACGGCACGTTATTTGGGAAGGTGGCCGTGCGCTTGTCGTTGGTATAAAAACCTGCGTCATAGTCATACATGGCAGCCACGCGAACCGCGATGGTGTCGCTGATCGGCAAGTTAATTGCGGTTTTAACGCTGGCGAGATTCGCGCCATTTTCGTACTGACCGTAGTTTAGCTCAGAATCGTTGTAATACTTGCCAAGCTCAGGCTTACGCGAGGTGATAGAGATCACGCCACCGGTGGTGCTCGCACCAAAGAGCGTTCCCTGAGGGCCACGATACACTTCAATTTGCTGCGTATCGAACAGACTCACAAACTGTGAGGTCACCTGGGCAAGCACAAAGTCATCCATCAAAAAGCTGACTGGCGCATCCTGCGTCACAATCACCGTATTAGTACCAGTGCCACGCATACCGCCGCCGGTAGAGTTAAAGCCGGCTGAGTTCGACAGCACAAGTCCAGGAGCGAGCGTTGCCAACGCCTTGACGTCATTGACGTGGCTGTTTGCAAGATCAGATTCACTGATGGCAGAAATTGCAATGGGGACTGACTGCGATGCGACATCGCGCTTTGTGCCTGTGACGATCACCTCTTCGAGGGATCCCAACGAGGGACTCGCAGACGGTTGATCCGCAGCATACGCCGCACCGCCAAGTGCGACAGCCATTGCGAACGCCAACGGCGTGAGTCGCTTCAAAGACACGTGTCGTATAATCATCTGAACAAATCCCCCTTAAAAGATAGCGTTAATCGAGTGTCGCCTATCGCCAGCACTAGCGGCTTGTATACCATCGCCGCGCATTTGTATTTATTGCCTCGCGGTCAACCGTACACCCATGAGCGCATAAAAATCAATCATGACTGTTTTTTTGTTATGCTGATTTTGCAGAGACCATTTCATTGCAGCGCAACAAAATTTTTATCGCGCTGCACCAATCGCGCTGGTCGTCGCGGCATGAACTTGAGGAAACGCTCGCATGACTCACTCTGATCCCCACACGGACTCTGACTTGACTCGATCGGTGATTCGAGCGGCGACTCGAGCCGCTAGCGTCATCGCTTGCCTGATGACGACGGTGTTCATTGCCTCGACCGCGTGGTCGGCGGAACGAACGCCAGATCAAATTTATAAAGGCTTGTGCGCGGCCTGTCATGACGGTGGTGTGCCACGGGCACCTCAAGCTGTGGGCTTTCAAATGATGGGTCCAAAGACCATCCTCGCAGCGCTTGAGTCCGGCGTCATGAAAGCCCAAGGCGACATGCTGAGCGCAAACGAGCGCCGTGCGATCAGCGAATTTCTCGCGGGGGCTGCCCTACCAGACCCCACGACTAACCAAGGTCCTCGCTGCGATGTCGCGCATTCACGCTTCGATGTGTCGAAACCACCCACACTCGCCGGCTGGAGTATGACCTTAGAGGGGACGCGTTACGCCGCTCCTCAAGCTGCCAACCTAAGCGTCGCTGACCTACCCCATCTGGCAGTGAAGTGGGCGTTTGCGTTTCCAGGGGCGAGTCGCGCGCGCTCGCAACCCACCGTTGGTGCAGGCGCTTTGTTTCTCGGCAGTCAGGACGGAACGGTCTACGCGCTCGACTTTGAGACTGGGTGTGTACGCTGGACGTTCCAAGCAGACAGCGAGGTGCGTGCAGGCGTCACCTTAGAGCCGTGGAAATCGGGTGACCAACAGGCGCAACCGCGACTATACGTCGGCGATTTCGGGGGCAATGCCTATGCTCTCGATGCGCGTACGGGGACACTGCTCTGGAAGACCCGCGTCGATGCGCATCCGCGCCTAACCATCACAGGCTCCCCACGCTATTATGATGGCCGCTTGTACGTCCCGATGTCATCGAACGAGTGGGCAGCGGCTGCGGATCCGGCCTACGAGTGCTGTACGTTTCGAGGCGGCGTTGCCGCACTTGATGCGAACACCGGCGGCCTGGTTTGGCGCAGCTATGTGATCCCTGAAACACCAATAGCCACGGGCGCGGCGAACTCAGCAGGTGCGCGTCGCTTCCATCCCGCGGGCGCACCCGTGTGGAACACACCGACAATTGACGTGAAGCGTCAACGGCTCTATGTCGGCTCAGGCGAAGCGTATACCTCACCTGCCGCCCCGCAGAGCGATGCCGTGACAGCATTTGATCTTGCCAGCGGCAAGCTGCTGTGGACCTACCAGTCTATTCCGCACGATGCTTGGAATATGGCGTGCTTTATCGGTGGCGGGCCCAATTGCCCGGTAGAGAATGGACCGGATCTTGATATTGGCGCACCACCGATCTTGCATCGGCTTAGTAATGGTAGAGACGTACTGCTGGTGGGCGAAAAATCAGCCGATATTTTTTCGCTCGATCCGGACTCCGGTAAACTACTTTGGCGCGTTAAATACGGCCGCGGCGGATTTGCCGGTGGTGTGCATTGGGGCATGGCGGCCGACGCCACAACGCTCTATGCGCCCAATGCCGATACCACTTTTTTAGGCACCGAAAAAGGCGACCCAAAGCCTGGCCTCTACGCGCTTGAGCCTGAGTCCGGCGCCATCCGATGGTTTGCAGCAGCACCCGATGTGTGCCCGGCCGATGCTAAGCCCGCCTGCGATCGCGGCTATTCGGCACCGGCCACAGTCATCGATGGCGCTGTCATACAGCCGTCTTTTGATGGCTGGCTACGCGCTTATGCCACACGCGATGGCAAGCTATTGTGGGCGTTTAATACAGCCCAAGAATTCACAACTGTATCCGGACTAAAGGGCCATGGCGGCTCGATTGAAAGCGCTGGTGCGATCGTCGCTGACGGACGCGTGGCTGTGAACTCAGGCTACTTATTCGGCGGGCGCATGCCTGGCAACGTGCTGCTAGTTTTCTCTGTGAATGGAAAATAACTCTTAAACGAAGGTACACGTCATGTCTAGCGGTTGCCCGTTACATAACTGGAATTTGATGGACCCCAAGGTCCAACAAAACCCTTACGAGTTTTACAAGCTAGCGCGCCTCAAACAACCGATATACCGCATGCCGCAGACTGGGTTTTATCTGGTTACTTCGTTTGATTTATGCCGAGAGGTCATCCGTCAACCGGATCTATTTGCCAGTGGCGTGAGCCCCATGGCGCTGCGCGAGGGCGGCGTACCACAAGAGATTATTGATATTTACGCAAACGAGGGGTGGATGCCGCTCGCTTCCTGCTCGACCTCAGACCCTCCTTATCACTCGCACGTACGCGACTTCTTGGAAGGCCTGTTTACAGCAAAGCGCGTCCGCGCCATGACCCCGCTAATTGATCGTACGGTAAAGGAACTGCTCGATGGTCTCGAGGGCAAGAGCACCCTTGAGTTTGTGCAAGACTTCTCGCATCCGATGCCGATGATCATTATCGCCGAACTGATTGGCGTGCCTAAAATCGATCTAACGCGCTTCAAAGCATGGTCAGATGCCATCGTTGAGCCCTTCAGCATGATGGTCTCAAGAGAGCGTGAACTCGAATGCGCTCGCCTAGTTGTCGAAATGCAGCACTACTTCGTAAAACTGTTGGAAGACCGTCGCCAAAACCCGAAGGACGACTTACTCACCGAGATGGTGAATGCGAAGGACAGCGACGGTCAACCCTATACGCTGCAAGAGCAGCTGACAATCATCACGATCGACCTGCTTGCCTCTGGCAATGAAACCACTACCGCGGCCATTACCTCAGGACTCCTGTTGCTGATACGCGATCCGGCAGCGCTGGCCGAACTGCAGTCAGACCCAGAGCTAGTCTACAACTTGGCAGAGGAAATCCTACGCCTCGAGTCCCCCGCACAGGGCATGTTTCGCCGCGTCACTGCTGACACAACACTCGGCGGGGTGAAACTCAAGGAAGGTGAACTTCTCTCGGTACGGTTTGGCGCCGCCAATCGCGATGAGGAGCAATTCCCCCTCGCTGACACGATCAATCTGCACCGCCCACAAGCCGGTAAGCACGTCGCATTAGGGCAGGGCCGGCATCACTGCATCGGCGCCGCCCTCGCCCGCCAGGAACTCATCAGCGCATTCCAAGGCCTGCTTGCCCGCTACGAGCACTTTGAGATCACACCCGGCGCCCCGTTGACCGACTACACGCCGAGCTTCTTCGGTCGTAACCTACGCGAGCTGCACGTGACTGTGCGCCCTAAAAAGCGCTAAACACACCCGAAAGTCACACAGCAGGTTTCATAAACTCAATGGTTGGGTCGCCCTCAAGGCAGGCCCAACCAGCGTCAGACATCGCAAGATGATACGGCGCTGACGCATGGACCTCGCGCGCAGCCTCATCCACAAAGCCTTCAAAAAACACGAACTCGTTGGTCTCAGCGCCTTGGAGCAACTCAAAAAACACTGTCCCTTGCTCGTGTTTTTTGACATTCGCCCGCAATTCCCGAACTAGATTCAGGAACTCGTCCCGTTTGTCAGGCTTGGTACGTAGCCGGATGTAGCAGGCATATCCACAGGTTGCGCTCATGATGATGTCCTCAATCAGCCGGTTTTCTGCAGATTAGCGTTCAAGGTCTTACGCACCGCTTGCTCAATCTTCGCGAGTGACGGGATCCACTCTTGCTCAAGCTCTGCGGACGCCGGCACTGGCGTGTGTGGTGGAGTGATTTTCTGCACCGGCGCTTTGAGCGACTCAAATGCCTCGCACGCAGCCAGTGATGCGATCTCACTCGCCATCCCGCAGTACGGGCCGCCCTCATCAATTACCACCAGCCGGCCTGTCTTCTCAACCGACTCCAAGATACTGTCCTTATCCAAGGGCGAGGCTGTGCGCGGATCAATCACCTCGACTGAAATCCCCTCTTTCGCAAGCTTATCGGCGACCTTGTTAGCAAGGAGAACCATGCGTGAGAAGGCCACGATCGTGACTTGATTGCCTTCGCGCGTCACGTTCGCCTCGCCGAATGGTATGAGATACTCGCCATCGGGCACCTCGCAACTCTCGCCGTACAAAAACTTGTGCTCGCAAAAAATAACAGGATCATCATCGCGAATAGCTGTTGCCAGTAAGCCTTTCGCGTCATAAGCATTCGACGGTGTCACGACTTTAATACCCGCGATTGAAGCCAACATACCGTGCAAGCTTGCCGAGTGCTGGGGACCCGCGCCATATCCTGCTCCCATGAGCGTGCGTATGGTGACGGGCACTGTGCAGCGACCACCAAACATATAACGAAACTTTGCTTGCTGATTCAGTATCTGATCAAGACACACACCGATAAAGTCGATGAACATCAGTTCGGCCACTGGGCGCAGTCCTGTCAGCGCAGCACCGCCTGCGGCGCCTACAATGGCTGACTCTGTAATCGACGTATCAATCACCCGATTGCGACCAAACTCCGCAGCTAGTCCCGCTGTGACTCCAAAGGTGCCTCCTGCTGCTTCAAACACGCCAGAGCTACCGCCCATGCCACCCACAATGTCCTCGCCCATCAGGATCACGCGCTTATCGCGGCGCATCTCTTGACGCAGGGTCTCCGTAATTGCTTCACGATACGATTTGACCGGCATTTTAGTAGCTCCCATAAACATCGGTATACAGCGCTTCACGCGGAGGCTTCGGCGCCGCAATAGCAACGGCTACTTTGTCGTCGATCAACTCAATGATCTCTTCATCGATTTCACGCAACTCATCAGCCTGAATACCAAACTCGGTCGTCGCCCGTTCTTCAAACTTCTTCAACGGATCTGAATTGGCACGTAACCGGTCCACTTCCTTTGGATCACGGTACAACTGCATATCGCCTTCAAAGTGGCCATACCAGCGCATTGCAATAGCCTCGATAGCACTTGGTCCCTCACCGCGGCGAGCGCGATCGACAGCACGTGCGCAGGCGTCATACACCGCAAAGAAATCGACGCCGTCGACTGCCTCGCCTGGCATCCCAAAAGCAGCAGCGCGTTTTGCGATCTGGCCACCGCCGAGGTGGTAGCCGGCGCCGGTGAACTCAGCGTAACCGTTGTTTTCGTACAGAAAGATCATGGGCAGTTTCAACACAGCTGCCATGTTGAGCGCTTCGGCAACCGTTCCTTGATTCGATGCGCCGTCCCCGATGAAGGAGACCGCGACCCCATCTGTCCCGAGTGTTTTTTGTGAGAGTGCTGCGCCGACTGCAATGGGAGGCGATGCGCCCACAATCGCGTTAGCACCCAACATGCCCTTGCGCAAGTCGGCGATATGCATCGAGCCACCCTTGCCATTACACAGCCCACCTTGCTTGCAATAAATCTCGAGTAGCATTTCGCCAATGTCGCAGCCCTTGGCAATACAATGGCCATGACCACGGTGCGTACTACCGATATAGTCGCTGTCCCGCAGGTGCACGCACATGCCCACAGCAACGGCTTCTTGGCCGCAGTATAAGTGCACGAAACCAGGCACGGTGCCTGCCTGTACTTCGCGACGCATACGCTCTTCAAACTCACGAATTGCGCGCATCCGGCGATACGCATCGAGTAGTACCAGTGGATCGTAGGCCATCGTCAGCTCCCCCTCGTGACACTCAACGTGATTAAAAAATCAGTCAGTACGGTTTTTTTATTATTAGACGGTCTAACGCTGAATGAAAAGCCTTTTATTTGCTGCTCCGCAGCAACGGCCCTAAAGGCGCAACGAACGGCGAACCTAAAGCCCGAGGCGCGCCCACAGCGCACCTTTGCGCGAAGGTTCTAGCGTATCCCAACCATGCGCCGCGTTCAGCCACAGCGCATGCAGACAGTCAAATGCCCTACACATCTGCTTCAGTAATGTCGCATCAAGAGGCTGATTGTAGGCGCGCAGCAGCAACTCCCGTTGCGCGCTGTCATAGTTGTGATAACTGATTACGGCCGCCAACTCAAAGTGCGCATCGCCCGCCGCTGCGTACTCCCAATCAATGAAGCAAAGTGGCTGTGTGCCGAGAAGATTTTGGTGGTGTAAGTCGTTGTGGCAAAAAACTGAGTTTTTCAACTCGTAGCCGGTGAGCAGACCGGTAACGTGTGCCCGTAGCGCCATGTTTGAAATTGGGCTTGTAGGTGAGTCGGATAAGGCGCTGTAGTGCGTCAGCACCTGAGGCATCGTCACGCAGCGCAAATCATGTGGCACAGGTACCTGGTGTAGCGCGCATAAACGCTCACCAAGCAGCTGTATGTGCCGTTCGGACCCGGCATCGCTGGCCGTCCAAACAGGCGCATCGAGGTACTGCATGACCAAAGCGCCACTATCAGGCGCAGCGTAAAAAACTGTAGGCGCAAATCCGTGCGCCGCGGCGAGTGTCTGCGCTAGGTGCTCCATCTGACGGCTAATTTGCAGGGCTTTATCAAGCGCACCCCCCAACCGTACCACCCAATCGCCCTGAGCTGAGACGACCCGCCAACTGTGATTGACCCCCCCGCTCGGAAGCGTCATCGCCTCAACACCACTCGCTAACGCTCGCTGCCCCTTATCGAATGCGGCGAGCGTCGAGCGCAAACGTGGGTCAACGATCACGTGCTTAATCCCGAGGCAGGATCACTCGTACGCATCCGTAACTCAGCAGCCCAACTACGCCATCCGAGTAGCACGAGGATTAGATAGCCGCCGTACAACACCACTGAGGCATACAACGCTTGCTGCCAACATAGCAACACAATCAGAGAATCAACTATCAACCACCACGGCCAATTGTCGATTTTCTTGCGCGCCATCAACCACGTGGCGTACACACTAGCCCAGGTCGTCACAGAGTCAAGAAACGGCGCCACTGATGCTGTTTGTGTTGTGAGCCAGCCCACCGTCAGACCGGTAGCGATAGCAATAAACAGTAAACCCAAGCCATGATGAGCCCACGGTGAGCGCGATACTACAAGCGCAGGCTTATCAGGATGCTTGGTCCAAGCACGCCAACCGTACAGGGCGATAATGACGTAATACAGCTGCAACAGCGCCTGCATGTACAGACCCGCTCGGTAAAACACCCACAGATAGGCCATGGTGCTCAGCAGGGCCGCCACCCAGCAAGCGCGATTCTCACGGATGGCAAGCGCTACGTAGACGAGCCCCAAGATCACGCCCATGATCTCAAGCGGCGAGGTCACCGCCCAGGCCAGCGTCAACACCGCCTTCATGTTGCTCACAAAATACCCCTACCACGTGGATAACCCAACTGAGATTGCGCACGGAGTCGCACCACTGCAACGCAGGGCTGGTAGAATGACAGACTCCGCGTATTGAGGCTCAAAGGCTATGACCAAGCGTACGTTTACGGTGTTTCAACTCGATGCCTTCACCCAGCAATTGTTTGCCGGCAACCCAGCTGGCGTCGTACTGGGCGCGGAGCATCTATCTGAATCAGAAATGCAGGCGCTAGCTCGCGAACTGAACACCTCGGATGCCGCATTTGTGTTGCCTGCCGATGAACCAGACCATGACTTACGTATTCGGTTTTTCACGCCGAATCGCGAAGTCGCTTTTGTCGGCCACGCATCAGTCGCAGCCCACGTTGCACGGCTTGCAGCCGGCATGGGCTCAGTCGGCAAACTACGCCAAAAATCGCGCTCAGGCATCTTTGATATTGAAATCACTGGCACCGCACAAGCTCCCACAATCACGATTGCCTATCCCGCGCCACAGTTTAACCCACCAATCGATGCCGATACGCGCAGCAAACTGCTCGACATGCTAGGAATTGATACCAGCGCTCTCGATGCAAAATGCCCACTCGTGGTCACCAAACGTTCCAGCACACGCCTGATGATCGGCCTGCGTTCGATAGAACAACTTGCCGCCCTACAGCCTGACTTTGATGCACTGAAACGTCTCACTCCGCACGTTGGTGCCGATGCGTACTTTGTGTTCGTGCGCGACGCACGCGGAGCAGGCACTGTTGAAGCTCGCCTCTTCTCACCGGTCCTCGGGATTGACGAGGATCCGGTTAGCGGCAATGCCCATGGGATGTTGGGAGCATACCTAGTCGAAAACGGAATGCTGCCGATCACGAATGGGCAGGCTCACATGCGCGGATATCAGGGCGCATCCATGAACCGCCCTGGCGAAGTCAGCGTTAGTGTCGATGTCACCGATGGCAAACCACGTCGCATCCACATGAGTGGCACGGCGCGCGTCGTCTTTCGCACAGAAATCACGCTCGACTAAACCTGCGCGCTGGTCGCTGCCAGCGCCCGCGCGCACTTAAGGCAATGGGTCGAGATACTCACGCTCCCACGTGCCGTCCACGCAGTCATGAAACGTCTGTATACGACTAGCAAGCCAAGTCGAGTTCATGTGCACATGCTCGGCATTTTCGTCAGCGAATGACTCAACAACTGCGTAACGACGCGCGCCATCGCGCAGCTTAAAGAAATCAAACCAGATCGTCTGTGCTGTGGACTCGTGCTGGAGGACATCCACCGTCAGTTCCTTACAGTTCTTGATGAACTGCGCTTCCTTGCCATCTTTGATGGTCATTCGGGATATGAACGTGATGCGTGACATTCAGGCTCCTTGATTCATGCATTAAGATTTAACGTCGACGATACCTAACGATGCCACCATTTACCGGGCAAACGCAATGGCCGGCTTGTGAATCATCCATCCGCTTCGCTAAAGTGATACCCCTAGCCATCTGGAGCAACACTTTGAACGATTTGACTTGGCACCGAGTCTGTACCCTACAAGAACTCGCCGAAGGAAAAATGCGCGCTCTGATCATTGATAATCGGGACGTTGTGGTCTGCCACACCCGTGAAGGCCTCTACGCGCTGGATAACATCTGCTCCCACGCATACGCGAAGATGGATGAAGGACGACTGCGTGGCATACGACTCATCTGCCCATTGCACGGCGCCTCTTTCGATGTGCGTACCGGAGCCGTACTCGGCGCGCCCGCAAATACCCCGCTCGTTACGCACCACACACGAATTAGTGACGAGACGATCGAGGTCGCCTTAGCAGGTTGACGTCGCGGTGGCTTAGCCGAGATCACCGCCGCTGATCGAAACGTCTGCCAACCATTGCAGAGGCGATATTCACTTTTTGAATATCGATCGCGCCGCCCGCAATACCCCAGCCCCATGCGTCGCGTAGCCGACGCTCCATCGGATACTCGCGTGAATACCCGTAGCCGCCCATCAACTGAACCGCATTCCCACACACTTCGCGAGCAATCTCGTTAGAAAAGCATTTAGCCACAGAGGACTCAAGCATGCTGGGCAGGCCCTTCTCAGAGTTCACAGCTGCCCGGTGAATTAATAGACGTGCGGCATCCACACGAATCTGCATTTCGGCAAGTCGGATTTGTACAGCCTGAAAATCAACCAACGGCTTACCAAATTGCTCACGTCCTTGTACGTATTCAACAAGATCCTCGAGTGCGCCTGCGGCTTGGGCCAATGCCATGGTCGCATTGCCGCAACGCTCGAGATCAAAAGCCTCCATGAGCTTTTTGAAACCACCGGCTGGTACAACTAAATTGCTCAGCGGCACTCGACAATTATCAAAATAAATATCCGACGAGGGCACGCCACGAAAACCCATCAGCTCTTCGGGTTTACCAAAGCTCATGCCTTGAGTACCCGCTTCGACATAGACAGCCCCAACACCCTTAGCACCCAAGTCGGCCGAGAGTCGGCAATACACGACATAACCACCTGCATGACCGCCACCAGAACACCAACGCTTAGTACCATTGAGAACGATTTCATTTCCCACGATCTCGCCGCGCGTCGTTAAGTCAGTTAATGCCGACCCCGCCGCAGGCTCAGACATCGAAACCGCAACAATCAAATCACCTTTGCACACTGCTGGCACAACGCGGCGCTTCAAGTCATCGCCCGCAAAGCGCTCAATCGCTCGCACAGGCCCCACGCACGACTCAAACACCGGAAACGCGACGGCCGAAGAAATCTTGCCGAACTCTTCAATGACGAGCAGCGCCTCTAGGTTGCCAAGACCAAGGCCGCCATAGGCCTCAGGCACATTAATTCCCAAAAAGCCCATTTCCGCAAATTCATGCACCAAAGCATGCGTCGGCGGCTCACCAGACTTTTCTATATCCGCAGCAATCGCTGGTAAACGATCTTTAGCGTACTTACGCGCCGCATCACGCAACGCCAACTGCTCATCTGTCAGACTAAAATCCATCGTCGGTTCACCCTATGAATGCTGCTTAAACTGTAAAAACTCGCTCAGCCAACACACGCTTCAAACACCAAGCGGTGTAACTCGATAACCGAGCCGCGGGAAATGCACCACGACCTCGCCCACGTTTGGATGCTCGCGACGGATAGCGATTTCATATGCGGTCGCGATCGTTATAACCCCCTCAACGGCACCACGCTTGGTGTCATCAGGCATCACACTAACGCGCTGCCCAGCCCTTAACCCTTGGGCATCATTGGGGTCGATATCATCAATCGGTGAAGGATTACTATCACGCGCCACCTGAAAGGCAGTCGCTGCGTCAATCGCCGTGCGTGCACCCTCACCAAGTGCGCTCACCCGCGCCTCCCATGCCGAAAGATGGGTAAATCCAGCGAGCAATTCTTGTGCTGTGTCAGGTAGAGCGCCGCGGGCGAGCCAGACAAAGGGGTGCGCCTGCGCATCAACGAGCCCCGGAGTCGCACCACTCAAAAAATGCCGGCCATCGGCGAGTTGCTGTTCTAACAAACCCGCATGGGCGCGAAACTGCGCCCGCGCATGACTCAAGTCATCGCCGACGGTCGCAAAATTAATATCTGGAAACAAGGCTTCTCGATCACGACGAAAGGCTTCGGGCCAGGCAGTAACCGTCATCGCAAGCACAATATGCAATCCCGCTCGGAAAAAAGTATCCGCCCACTTAACGAGAGCCAAGGACAGACCCACGTCTGCGGTTGGAAACAACGACGGACGTGGGTAGCGACGCTCCAATACGCGCGCAATCAACATGGAGTCGATATAAATATCGCCACCGATCTGCAACACCGGCGTACCTCGGTAGCCACCCGTCAATGCAAGCAAGTCATCTTTCGGAGGCATCATGGGGGTTTCGACCCAACGCCAGTCCAAATCTTTAAACGCCAACATACGCAGCACGCGCTGCGTGAACGGTGACGCATCATACGAGTGCAGAATTAATTCACTCATCGCTTGTCTCCGGAGGACTCGTTATTGGTATGCGCACTCACACTCGCCGCCGTCTGACCATACAAGAACGTATGCCCGACCGCATCGGCCGCCTTCTCGTGACCACGCTCCAATCCTTTTTGTACCGCACTACGCGCTCCCATGGCAGCGAACCAGCGCGCCACATGAGGGAAATCCGTCAGTTGCTGCCCCTGCCGCTCGTAAGGAATGATCCACGGATAGCATGCCATGTCAGCAATCGAGTACTCGCCCGCCAACCACTCAGATTCACCAAGCGCACGGTTCAGTACGCCGTATAGACGGTTACACTCATCCGTATAGCGCCGAATGCCGTATGGCACCTGCTCACTGGCGAAAGCACGGAAGTGGTGCGCCTGACCTGCCATGGGCCCAAGTCCACCCACCTGCCAAAAAAGCCACTGCAGCGCGCGGTAACGCGCTTGCCCATCCGCCGGCAAATATTGGCCCGTGCGCTCAGCCAAATAAAGCAAAATTGCGCCTGACTCAAACACGCTCACGGGCGCATGCGGCTGTGTCGAATCAACAAGCGCAGGAATTTTATTATTCGGACTAATCTTTAAAAAGTCTGGCGCAAACTGCGCCCCACGGGTGATGTCCACAAACTGAATTCGATATGGGAGTCCACACTCCTCCAGCATGATGGTGACTTTTAGGCCATTCGGTGATGGATAGAAGTAAAGATCAATCATAATGACCCATCCTTAAACACTGGACCCGATACAAGCACTCATGCGGCACGATCCGCACGGTAACCGATGCGCGGGAAATGAACATGCACCACGCCAACGGCAGGATCCTCGCGACGAATGACGACTTCTCGAATGTTAAGCGTCACGAGCGTACCAAGCACAGGATCTTTGCCATAGTCATCTGCTGCAACTGTCACTGCCTCACCGAAGGTCAACTCATAAGGATCTGCGCTGTCAACACCGAGACTTGATTCTGGCACCTGGGCACGCGCGATGGCGTGAGCCTCCTCGACACTTAACTCGCTCCGTGTTCCATGACCTACAGCCTGCATCCGAGACTCCCATGCCGCAAGATGCTTGAAGCCCGCAAACAATGTACCCGCAATGGGGACATTGCCACGGGCCATCCAAACGGCAAAGTAGGCGCTAATGTCGACGAAACTCGGCGTATCTCCCAACAAAAAACGGCGTCCGTCAGCGAGTTGCTGCTCCACAAGATCAGCATGCGCGCGCAACTGGGTCGCAAGCTGAGGAATCTGCGCCTCGAGGGTTTCGAAGTCCATAAAATTAAAGAACGCTTTGCGATCGTTAAGAATTGCCTCGGGCAGGCCCCGCTTATTTAGCCCCATCGATAGACCCGCACCTGGATTAAAAAACGCAACATCGCTCCAAGCCGTCAGAGCAAGCGTCAGCCCCTGATTGCCATCCGGGAATAAGGTGCGCTCTGGAAACCGCCGCTCAAGTTCCGTTGCAATCAAGCGAGTGTCGCAATAGACATCCGCGCCGATCTGCAGGACCGGCGTTTTTCGGTAGCCACCGGTGAGTGCTGTCAGACCGGGTTTTGGCATAACAAGCGGTATCTCAACCGAGGCCCAAGCCAGTTGCTTCAAACCAAAAATCAGGCGAACCTTCTCCGCGAAGGGTGACAAGTCAAAGTGGTGCAAAATAAGTTTGGACATTAGTGGACACTCGCACTGATAGACCTTGACTATAGACGGCGGACTGCGAAAAAAACAGTCATGCCTGTTTCTTTTTAGCCCTACGGTTCCTATACTCAGACACGCACCGGCAGCGCTCGAGGAGAGAGTAAGACCATGGTCGATCAGGCAACGGTGGATTTTCACAAAGAAGGCATGCGCTATGAGTTTGAGCGCACTGCACCCCCCGATGGGTTCCCCACGTTCCCATTGATCCCGGGTGGCCGCTATACCGACCCGCACTTTCTCGGCCTCGAGCATCAATACCTGTGGAAGAAAAGCTGGCTTTACGCAGGACATATCGATGAACTGGCAACGCCTGGCGATTTTATGCTGTGGCAACGCACTGGCACGCCGATCGTCCTCGTACATGGCAAGGATGGCGTGGTCCGTGCGTTTTACAATACGTGCAGACACCGGGGTGCACCGCTCGTACAAACCGACTGCGGTCACGTGGAAGGCTTTGTCTGCAAATACCACGGTTGGACGTACGGCCTTGACGGCACTCTGCTCAACTTGCGTGATAAGCGCGATTTTCCCAGCCTTGATATGACCACCTTGCCACTGCTGCCAGTGCGCTGCGAGCGCTTAGGTAACTGGATCTTCGTCAACGAGGACCCCAACGCAGAACCGCTGTTAACGCACCTTGGCAAAATTCCCTACTACACGGAAGAAATTCAGCCGGAACAAACACGGTTTGTGCACAAGAAGTCATATCCGGTTAAATGCAACGTCAAAGTACTACTTGATGCATTTCTTGAGGTCTATCACCTCAAGTCCATCCATCAAAGCACGGTCGATCGCTTCCTTGATCACCGTGGCACAACGATTAACCTATGGCCCAACGGCCACTCACTGATGATCACGCCCAATCGCCGGCCCGACTGGGAAGACCCTGGTGCTCGCGGCATGCGCCGCATCGAGACGGCGAGCGAACTCACCGCAAAAAACAATCCGTCCTTGCTATTTTATCCAAACCTAGTGACCCCGATCGCTGATAGCGGCATTCCGTTTATCCTGTTCTGGCCGAAAGGCCCGCGCGAGATGGAGATCGAAGTACAATGGTTCTCTCCAGACTGGGGCGGCGGCCCGTTGCACCCAAACTGGGAAGCGCGCATTGCAAACTTCGAGCGCATTTTGTTCGAAGACACCCAATTTGCGGAACAAATCCAAGTCTCCGTGGAATCATCTGCTTTTCATGGCATGACGCTTAATTATCAGGAGCGCCGGATTTATCATTGGCATGAAGAGCTCGATCGGCGCATTGGTAAGGCCAATGTCCCGCCCCATCTTGCCATTACGCCGGTGCTCGAGCCGTACATCGCCAAATGAATATCCCCTCTGCCCCGCCTGTGACGTGCATTCCGTGAGTCGCGGCATCATTGGTTTTGGCGCCTATGTGCCACGCTGGCGGCTCGATAGGCAGGCTGTTAAACAGGCCCTCGGCTGGCTTTCTCAAGGCAAAGGCAAGGCAGTCGGTACCCGCAGTTACTGCAACTGGGACGAGGATGCGCTAACACTGGGCGTGGAAGCCGCCCGTGACTGCCTATCAAGCGTCTCGGCCCAGCCCGATGCCATTTGGCTCGCATCAACATCGTTGCCGTTTGCCGATCGCAGCAACTCAGGGTTGCTCGCCGCCGCTCTTGATATAGCACCAGCCTGTCACACACTCGACAGCGCCGGCTCGCTGCGCGCGGCCACGAGCGCGCTGATCAGCGCACTTACAAACACCAGTTGCGCACTTGTTGTCGGTAGCGATGCCCGTAAAGCACGGCCCGCGAGCCCACAGGAACTCGCCTTTGGCCATGCAGCGGCAGCGGTTCTGGTCGGCAACGAGCAAGTCATTGCCGAACACTTGGGCTCGCACTCGGTCGCCATTGATTTTGTCGATCACTATAGGGCGACCCATGCCGAATTTGACTATGCGCTGGAAGAGCGCTGGGTCAGAGACGAGGGTTATCAAAAAATTGTGCCCCCAGCCATCGCGGCACTGCTGACTCGCTGCGCCGTCAGCCCGAGTGAGATCACACATCTGCTGATGCCCACAGGGCCTGCGATCACGACACGACTCGCCAAGGACTGCGGCATTGCGGCGACAGCGGTTGTAGATCCGCTGCATACCGAGATCGGCGACACCGGCACCGGACACCCTTTACTCATGCTCTGCCATGCACTTGAAACAGCTGCCGCTGGCTCGCTGATGTTACTCATCGGCTTTGGTCAGGGCGTGGATGCTTTACTGTTTCGTGTCCCCACCAAAAAGCCATCAGCGCGCCCACAGCGCGGGGTGAGTGGCACCGTAACAGCTGGCAAGACTGACACTATGTACACGCGGTATTTGGCGCATCAAGGCTTGCTGGACGTGGACTTTGGCATGCGCGCTGAACGCGATGCACGCACCGCGCAAAGCGCCGCGTATCGCCGCCACCGTGACCTGACCGCATTTGTGGGCGGCCGCTGCTCGCAATGTAAGACCCTGCAATTCCCATACTCAAGAGTCTGCGTAAACCCCAATTGCCGCCTCACTGACACCCAAGCAGCAGAGCGTATCGCTGACGTGACCGGCGCCGTTAAATCCTTCACTGAAGACTGGCTTGCATATAGCCCAAATCCTCCGCTGGCTTATGGGAACGTCAACATTGGCGATGGTGGTAACGTATTTATGGAATTTGCCGATGTGGAACCTGGCGTGCTGAGTGTCGGCCTACCGGTACGCATGGTCTTTCGAATCAAAGATGTGGACCGGGTACGCGGCTTTCATCGTTACTTCTGGAAAGCCACTCCGGTGGGAAGCTAATTTTATGGCAACCGGCATTCGCGACAAGGTCGCAATCATCGGGATGGGCTGCGCACGTTTTGGTGAGCGCTGGGACGCAAGCCCAGACGATCTGATGCTGGAAGCATTTACCGAAGCATCCCTAGACGCAGGTATCGACCGCGATCAGATTGAAGCGGCATGGCTCGGTGTGTTCTATCAGGAACAAAGCACTTCAAAATCAGGACTACCGCTGTCGCTTGCCTTGCGCTTGCCAAACACACCCGTGACGCGTGTCGAAAACCTCTGCGCAACGGGAACGGAGGCGCTGCGCGGCGCGGTCTATGCGGTAGCTTCAGGCGCGGTTGATATAGCGCTTGCCATGGGTATGGAAAAACTCAAGGACACAGGCTTTGCGGGCCTGCCGGAGCGCACCAAAGGTACCTTTGAAGATCAGTGGCAGCCCGGATTTACGCCACCAGGCGCCTTCGCACAACTTGCCAGCGCCTATGCTGCGCGTCACGGCATCACGCATCAGGATCTGAAGCGCGCTATGGCGCATGTGTCATGGAAAAGCCATGAAAACGCTGCCGATAATCCGAAAGCACACCTGCGTAACCGCATTACGATCGAACAAATACTGAACGCACCCGTCGTCGCGGCACCACTAGGCACCTTCGACTGCTGTGGAGTCAGTGATGGCGCCGCCTGTGCCATCGTCACCACACCCGACATCGCTGCAAACCTTGCGCGCAACCAAGCCAGACGCGACATCGTGACGGTAAAAGCCCTCGCATTAGCATCCTCAAACGGCGTCGAAATGGGCCACGCAAGCTGGGATGGCAGCTACACTCCAACCACGCGACTCGCCGCTGCGCGTGCGTATCAGGAGGCGGGCATCAAAGATCCGCGCAAGGCCTTAAGTCTCATTGAGGTGCACGACTGCTTCTCGATCACTGAACTAGTACTAATGGAAGACTTAGGTTTGTCCGATCCTGGTCGCGCAGTGAACGATATCCTCGATGGCCGGTATGACCGTACGGGCGCAATTCCATGTCAGGTCGACGGTGGTCTTAAGTGTTTTGGCCACCCGGTCGGTGCATCAGGACTGCGTATGGCCTATGAAATCTACACACAGCTACTCGGCAGAGCGGGCGCTAGGCAGCTAAAAAACCCATCGCTTGGCATGACTCATAATTTAGGTGGCATTCCGAATCGGAACGTCGCTAGTATTACTGTCCTTGGACTTAACTCGATCTAAAGGAGCGATCCCATGGTTGACACGCTATTCACACGTACACCTCGTGACAAGTTGTCCGCAGACTTTCAGCCAGCATGGGACATGCTCCACAAACTCACGGGCGATGCGACTTTTGTGGAAGTTTTTGCACAAAATCCCGCCATGCTCGAATTTGTAATGGCTAAGTTTTATATGCCGGTGTTCTTTGGAGGCAATGTTGAGCAGCGCTACAAACAGCTGGCTCGTCTGAAGCTGTCGCTGATCCATGGCTGCCTGACCTGCAATAAACAAAACGTTCCCGGCGCACTCGGCGCAGGAATTTCAGAAGCGCAGATTGCTGCAATGGATACTTTTGAAACAGGCCCATTCACTGACGCGGAAAAAGCGGTCATCGCGTTCGCAGCAGAAGTCGCTTTAACGAATATGACTGGTGAGATGACGCCTGACCTCTTTAAACGCTTGACTCAGCACTTCTCGGAAGCTGACATTCTTGAGCTCGGCACGACAATGGCCGTCATTTCGGGAATGGCGAAACTCTCGTTCGTGCTGAACTTGGTCGAAAAAGAAAGCTACTGTCCGTTCACGCCCAAAGTCGCGGCGTGAGGCGCACTGCCAAGCTCACCCTCCCAAGAGGCCACCACTGCGGTTGCGATTGAGTTACCAACGACATTGGTGGCGCTGCGGCCCATATCCAGCAGCTGATCAACCGCTAATATCAAGGCGAGCCCTGCCTCGGGGATCTTGAAGTAGGCGAGTGTCGCGGCAATTACCACGAGCGAAGCGCGTGGCACCCCAGCCATACCCTTACTCGTCACCATCAGCAATAACAGCATCGTGAGTTGCTGACTGACTGAAAGATGGATCCCATAAGCCTGCGCGATGAATAACGTCGCAAAAGTGCAGTACATCATGGAGCCATCCAAATTAAAGGAATATCCTAGCGGCAGCACGAAGCTTGCAATGCGCTCAGACACTCCAAATCGCTCAAGCTGCTGCAAAGTTTTCGGATAAGCAGCCTCTGAAGTCGCAGTCGAAAAAGCCAACAATACAGGCTCACGTATTGCGCGCATTAACTCAAAAATACGCCCACGCAGAACGGTGTACCCCAGCACTATCAGCACGCCCCACAACGTTGCTAGCGCCAAATAAAATCCGCCAATAAATCGGCCATACGTCATCAGCATCCCAAGACCCTGAGCACTCACTGTTGCGGTAATCGCCGCAAATACCGCGACAGGCGCCGTCAACATCACATAGCTGGTGACCTTCAGCATGACGTGCGCGACCTCATCGAGCAGCATTAACAACCTCTCGCCGCTCTTGCCAAGGTTAGCCAAGGCCACGCCAAAAAACCCAGCAAACACAACAATCTGCAAAATCTCGTTGTTAGCCATGGCCTCAGCAAGCGAACGAGGCACGAGATGAGTGATGAACTCATGCAAGGACATGGTCCCCGAATTAACCACTGCGCTCGCGCCATCTGACGGAATGGGTAAATGTAGCGCAGCACCGGGCTGCAACAGCGTCACCATCACGATGCCAAGCACCAGCGACAATAGTGACCCCAACAAAAACCATGCCAGCGTACGCAGCCCCACGCCACCGAGCGAAGATGAGCTCCCCATCTTTGCGACGCCAACCACCAAGGTCGAAAACACCAGCGGAGCGATGATCATCCGAATGAGTCGCAGAAACACATCGGTCACCAACGAAAGGTACCCAGCCAGCGCTTTTAGCGTCGCGGGGTCGGTCACAGTGGCATGGCACACGGCGCCCGCGAGCACACCAAAAACCATGGCAAGCAAAATGTAGAGCGTGACACGTCGCTTCATAAAACCCCTCCGCTGATGTGTCACTGTGGCAATTAGTGCAGTGCAACGCAATGGGCAGCCCCGACTCCCAAGACAGACCAGCCTGAACAAATCTACAAAACAGTCACTTCTGACTGTTTCCTTCTCGCAACGGTGGGGCTATAGTCGGGCGCTTAACACCGTCAGAGGTTGCCTCATGTTCGACTATAAACAGCCCTACGTCCTCAATCCTTCCGCCCCCGCCGACTCGCTGGAAGCAAAACGCCCAGCCTTCGACAATGGCACAACGGTTTTTGATCCCGCGCGCTACTACTCGCGCGAGTTCATGGCAAAGGAGTGGCGCCACCTGTGGCCCCGCGTGTGGTTGCTTGCCGGAGTGACCTCTGATCTGCCGGAGGACGGCGATTACACAGTGTTTGATATCGGCGCGGAAAGCGTCATCACGGTCCGCCAGGCGGATGGTTCCTTGAAATCATTCTTTAACGTGTGCCCGCACCGCGGCAATCCCATTGCACTTAACGAGCGTGGCAGTGTGGCGAAGTTCACTTGCGCGTTCCATGCATGGAGCTTCGGCTTGGACGGCAAACTCGAGTGCATCACCGACGAGCAAACCTTTCATCCAGACCTCGTCAGGCACCGACCCGGCTTAAGCGAAGTACGCACCGACACCATCGGCGGGCTCATTTTTATTAATCTTGATGGCAAAGCACCACCACTCGCGGACTGGATTGGTCTACCGAAGGGCTACATCGAAAACTACGAAATTGACAAGATGCATGTCGTTCGCCATGTGCGTACCGAGTGGCGCGCCAACTGGAAGACCGGACTCGATGCCTTCTTCGAGACCTATCACCTAGCATTTATCCATCCGCAGACCCAAACGGTCATGGAGGATTTCTCGCAGTACGATCTGTATCCGAATGGATTCCAGCGGATGATTGTGCCGTTGTGCGTGAAATCACATCGGGTCGCAGACCAAACCACTGTAGATGCAGGGCTGCAATTCATGATGCAAGACGCAGGCATGAACCCGGATGAATTCAAAGGCACGGCGAGCGAAGTGCGCCCAGCCGTACAACGCTCGAAGCGCGCGCGCGCGCAGCGACTGGGACTTACGCACTACGAAAAATTTACCGATGGCCAGCTCACCGACAGCTGGGCGACAGGCTTTTTCCCGAATACGCAAATCGGTATGCATCCAGAAGGCGTGTTCATCATGCGCTTCATTCCGCATCCAACGGACCCGGAACTGTATTTTTACGACAACATGACCCTGTTTCGTAATGTCGATGATCCGACCTACTTTGTACCGGCATGGATGGGCTTACCCAAAGACACAGACGTCACAGGCCGCACGCGGCCAAATATCGAGCGCTTTGCGGCCGGTGTACGCGCCGACTTAGGTGAAGTGTTGGATCAAGACGTGGACTTGGTAGAAGCGGTACAACGTGGCGTACGCTCACGTGGCTTTAGGGGTCCAATATGGAGTGAGCAAGAAATGCGTCTGCGTCACGTCCACAGCGAGATTGACCGCTACATCAACGGCGAGAAATAGCCTGTATCGGCTCGGCGACCAACAGTCGCCGAGCCGCTTTTTAACCCCATAACATGGGTGATCTCAGGAATCAGGTCAGTGCGGTGATGCGTTGCCATCACCAACTGCATTCCCCCCTGCGCCAAGTGTGATAACAACGTACGCACGTGTACACGCCAAACCGTATCAAGACCGGTTAAGGGTTCATCCAGTAGCAGCGCTTCCGGATGACGCACAATGGCGCGTGCAAATAGGGCAAGCCGACGTTGGCCATACGAAAATCTAGCCACGGGCCGCCCGGAATCGCATATCAAACCCACCGTCTGTAACGCCTGAGCGGCAAGCGAGCGCTCAGCGGCTGTGGCAGGAAAATCGAGTCCTATACTGGCACGAATGCCACTGACCACAAGCTCGAGTAGCGTCACATCGTCCAAATACTCGGCCTGCAATTCTGGAGAGACTAGACCTATACGCCGCCGCCACTCCTCAATATGGACACCAGGCGCATGACCTCGCCGCTCAAGCACACCACCAAGCGCAATCGGTAGATCGCCATACAAACACCGCAGCAAGCTCGACTTACCACTGCCATTGGCGCCCACTATGGCCCAGTTTTCCTGAGGACCAATCACCCAATTGACACCACGCAGCACAGGACGGTAATCGCGGTATAACGAGGCATTACGCAAAGTCACTAATGGCATGCTGCGACGCTTGTGGCTTTTGACCATAGCCACCGTTGCGAGCCGCGGCTTCTCTGGTGACTCCTGCAACGATCGCGTCACAAGCGCACAGCGAAGCCCGTCATGCTGCACTCGACCAGATTTCAACACCACGATACGAGTAAATGCCCGTGGGATATCCTCCGCGCGGTGTCCAGTTACGATCACCGTGATCCGCGCTTTAGCGAGGTGACGCAACTCTCGATCCAATGCATGCCGCGACGCATCATCAAGACCATTAAACGGCTCATCTAACAACAAAAGCTTAGGCCGTACCGCTAGCGCGCGCGCAAGCAGCACGCGCCGGCGCTCACCATAGGACAAGGTTAAAAAACGCCGTCGTCGCAAGTGCCATAGATCCCAACGCTGCAACAATTTGGTCACTCGGCGGCGTTCGATCGCGCTTAAACGAACGATGGGACGATCGTCGCCATGACAACCTGTACCGACGACCCGCTGCACTGAAAAATTCCAGTCATAACGCAAATATTTATCTTGTCGCTCACCACTCACCAGGGCAATTCGCGCAAGAATATCCCTCTTCTCGAGCACTTTAGCCCGCGCATCCACATAGATCATCTGGCCACGATCGTCGGGGTCAGGCCATCGCTCACCGACCAGAATTTTTAAAAGCTGCGACTTACCAGCGCCATTGACACCCAATAAAGCTGTATTCGAGCTCGCCGGAAATTCGAGATTAATATCTTTGAGAATCGCTTTGCCGTTCAGCGTCAATCCGACCCCTTGCAACCGAGCGCCAATCGCGTGACTCAAGGCAGCAGCATCCAGCTGTCATCACAGCGCTGCACCCGCCCGTCCCGCTCGAGCTTGATTAAATGCGCAAGCAAGGTATAGCGCGCCGCATTATGCAGAGCCGGGTCAACGTCGTCATACACAGCATGTACTAATGCATCCATCCCACTAGGGACTGATTGCAATACGCTTATGATTTTACGCTCGCGGATTTGACGATGGCGCAGTAACGATGCCAGCGCGAACTCCGGATCCGCTAGCACTGGCCCATGACCCGGCGCGATCGCGCATGCAGCAAGGCCTCGTAAACGCTGCAACGAATCTAAGTATTCGGTCATGTCACCATCTGGCGGCAAAATGACTGGTGAGACGGTCCCAAGCACATGATCGCCCGTGAACAACAGTTGGGTCTCAACATGAAACCAACACAAATGATTTGATGCGTGCCCGGGTGTCGCGACCGCACGCAAGCTCCCCGCATCGGTGACCAATACGGTGCCATCTGGCGTCGGCAGGTCTGCGACAAAGGTGACGTCATGGTGCTCTAAGTGTCGAGGAATGAGCCCGCGGCGTGGCGCACCCGTGAGGCGATGCAAAGCCAGAGCTGCCGGCGAATGATCTCGATGCGTGTGGGTGACCGCAATTGCCTCTAGTCGCGCACCACCCACTGCCGCCACGAGCGCGGCCATATGGGAGGGCATGGCAGGACCTGGGTCAATAACAACCACCCGCTGGTAGCCCACGAGATACGAGTTCGTGCCCGGACCCGTCATGCGGCCAGGATTCGGTGCCAACACGCGGCGCACGCCGGGGGCAATTTCCATCACGGCACCACAATCGGCCTCAGTGACAGGGGCTGCAAGATTCATAACATGGCTACTCAGATCCGTTGGGGTAAGCCCCCTGCGCATGCTACCGCTCCATCGCACAGCAAACATACCTAAAACTAATCGCGAATTATTTATCGTAAATTCCTGTGGACCCAGAAAGCCATTAGACTGGCAGGGAACGCCGGCCATGTTGGTCGCGGAGCGAGGTTTGTCATGATCCGATACTCAAAAGTCTGTGCGACCCTATTTACTGCTGGCGCTCTGATGGCATCAGCAACTGTGTTTGCATGCACGCATCCAAAGGCACCAACGAGCCTTCCCGATGGTGCCACCGCGACCTTGGATGACATGAAGGCGGCCAATGCCCTCGTCAAACAATATGTCAGCGAAATGGATGATTATTTGAAGTGCGTGGACTCCGAAGCGCCGAAGCCCTTCGCTGCTGGCACCAAGCCCACAGACGAGCAAAAAGCAGCTTTTGCAAAGGCACAAGCTATCAATACGCTAAAGCATAATGACACCGTGAAAGAGGAAGAAGACATGGCGGCCGATTGGCACATGCGCCTCACTGCGTTCAAAGAAAAATCGAAGCAGTAACGGTGCTGCAAGATGCTGACGCTGGCAAGGGTCGATGTTGACACCTACGCAAGCCGCAGATGTTATCGCGGAGCGCTTAACAGCGCTGCCTAGCGAATCGTGCTCGCTCGAAACATCGAGCGGGCGCGTCTTACGCGAAAATCTCTTTGCTGACCGCGATGTGCCGCCCTTTGATCGAGTGGCCATGGATGGTATAGCCATCGTTTATGCAGAGTATGTTGCGGGCCGCCGTACGTATCGCCATGCCGGCATCGTGGCGGCAGGTGCTCAGCCATGCGCTCTGCCCACGATAGATAGCTGCCTTGAAGTCATGACCGGCGCCGTATTACCGCCTGGGACTGACGCTGTCATTCCGGTTGAAGACATACAGCTCAATGCAGACAGTGCAGTCGTTCTCGACACCGCTAAGGTCACCGCATTCGGCAATGTCCACCGCCAAGGAAGTGACCTTCCCAGAGGCACGACTGTGCTGAATGCGGGAGCTGTGCTGCGCGGCCCGGAACGTGCGATCGCAGCTTCCATTGGGGCACTCTCGTTGCAGGTCAGTCGCGAGCCGCGTATCACTATTATTTCAACGGGCGATGAACTTGTAGCTCCCAACGTGCAGCCACTCGCGTGGCAGATCCGTCGTTCTAATACCTACGCGATCGACACCACCCTGCAGCAGCATGGTTATAGCAACCGTACATTAGGACACCTGCGCGATGACCCGCACGAGGTACGCGCTGGGATTGCTCAGGCTCTGCAAGACAGCGATGTGTTGATATTAAGTGGCGGTGTCTCCGCGGGTCGCTTTGATTACGTACCAGCGGCTCTTCAAGAACTCGGTGTAGAGTGCGTCTTCCACAAAGTCGCGCAACGACCCGGAAAACCGCTCTGGTTTGGTGTACGAGAAGATGGAAAAACGGTTTTCGCGCTACCAGGCAACCCCGTCTCCACGCTCATCTGCCTCGTACGTTATGTACTGCCCGCATTGAATCGACTGCGTGGCGCCACGTGTGAAAAACCGAGCGCTGCACCGTTAAGCCATGCCCTTGAAAATCGCCATAATCTCACGCTGTTTATGCCAGTCGATCGCCTGCAAACGGGCGAGCAGCAGGGCATGCTGAAAGCGCATGCAACCCACGGCTCGGGTGATTTTGTCGCGCTCGCAGGCACCGTCGGTTTTATCGAGATGGCGCCCAATCAGTATTACGAGGCAGCAAGCCTCCTATCTCTTCACACTTGGTAGCCATGAGCCGCAAATCTTCCGTACTACCGTCGTCACTACCACTCGACAAGTTAGGACGCCCTCTGCATGACTTACGTATTTCAGTCATGGACCGCTGTAACTTTCGATGCCCTTACTGCATGCCTAAGGAAACATTTGGTGAGGGCTACCGGTTTTTAGGATCGTCCGAACGTCTCTCCTTTCCTGAAATTACGCGTCTTGCCAGCATTTTTGTGCGATTGGGTGTACGTAAATTACGCCTCACCGGCGGTGAGCCACTGCTACGCGCCGGGTTACCTGAACTCGTTGGTGACCTTGCCGCCTTGCAAGATGTCGAGGACGTTGCGCTCACGACCAACGGCGTTCTACTGGCACGCCATGCAGAGGAACTAAAAGCTCAAGGACTTGGGCGGGTTACGATTAGCTGCGACTCTCTGGACGCGGATGTCTTTAAAACAATGTCTGGTGGCTTTGGCAACCCTAGCGAGATTCTTGATGGAATTCAGGCGGCGATTAGCGCAGGCCTTGCCCCCATCAAAATCAACTGTGTCGTGCAACGCGGTATCAATGACCATACGATTTTACCAATGATCGAGCACTTTCGCGGTACGCCCGTGGTAGTACGCTTTATTGAATACATGGATGTAGGCACCCGCAATCGCTGGAACCGCGACAAAGTAGTCGCCTCACGTGATTTACACGCATTGATTCATGCACGCTGGGCGCTCGCGCCGATCGCAGCGAGTTACCGCGGTGAGGTAGCAGAGCGTTATGCCTTCGTTGATGGCGCCGGCGAAATTGGCTTTATCTCATCGGTTAGCCAACCATTCTGCGGAGCTTGTACGCGTGCTCGTATATCATCAGAAGGCGTACTGTACACCTGTCTGTTTGCTACCCATGGTCTTGACCTGAGAACCCCTTTGCGCGCGGGTGCCGACGATGCCGCACTCGAGCAGTTGATCCTAGCCGCGTGGTTGGGTCGTGCAGATCGCTATAGCGAAATTCGTGCGGATGTGCACGACTCTGGCACCGAACATAAAATAGAGATGTATTACATCGGAGGCTGATGAATACCCTAACGCACGTTGACTCGGACGGTCATCCCACTATGGTAGATGTCTCCGCCAAAGCCTCTACAGCTCGTATTGCGATTGCTGAAGCGCGCGTGCGCCTGCCAAGCGCCGTTGCCCAAAGCCTACGCGACGCGGGTTTTTCAACAAAGAAAGGACCGGTATTTCATACCGCAATTATTGCCGGAACAATGGCGGCTAAGCGCACGCACGAATTAATCCCCTTTTGCCACTCACTCGGGCTTGAGAAGTGCCATATACAAATCGAAGCAGTAAGCGACGAGGTGGTTATTCGCTGTGAAGTCGGCGTACATCATCGTACAGGCGTAGAGATGGAAGCCTTGACTGGAGCTAGTGTTGCTGCGTTGACTGTGTACGATATGTGCAAAGCTCTCTCGCATGATCTTGTCATTACCCAGACACGGCTCATTGCCAAGCGCGGTGGCAAAAGCGATTTTGGGACACCATAATGTCGCGCGCTCCCTTGGCAGGACTGATACTCACCGGCGGCCATAGCCGTCGCATGCAACGCGACAAAGCGATGCTTGAATTCAACGGTGAACTGCTGCTAGCGCGCGCGGCGCGATTACTCAAGACGCACGTTTCAACAACATACGTGTCCGTTCGTCGCGATCAAGTTAATGATCCGCAGCGGATACATTGGCCACTGATCGTCGATCAACTCACAGATGTGGGACCGGCCGCTGGTATTCTTGCTGCGCTCACGGCACACCCCGATCATGCTTGGCTGGTCGTTGCCATCGACTTGCCAATGCTTGATGAGCAGACCCTGTTGTCGTTGACCGACCGACGTAACCCAGAACGGCTCGCAACGGCGTACTTAAGCGCGGTCGACGGACTACCGGAGCCACTATGCACCATCTGGGAGCCGGCAAGCCGAAAACCCTTAGAGGCTTTTATTAAACTAGGCAAGAATTGTCCACGCAAATTTCTGCTCAATCACCCAGCTGAACTTCTGGATCTTAAAACGAGCCAAGCATTGGCTAACGTCAACACACCAGATGATTACGCTGCCGCCCTTAGATCCGTACAAGGGGTTACCTCATGATCACGGTAGAGATTCAGTACTACGCATTACTGCGCGAGCAGGCAGGTAAAAGTACCGAGCGTATTGAAACGATGGCCAAGACAGCGCTCGAACTTTACCGAGAAGTGCAGCAGCGCCACGGGTTTAGTCTTGCGCCTGACCAACTCCAGGTAGCGATCAATAGCGACTTTTCACATTGGGATGTCGCTCTTGAAAACGGTCAACGCATTGTTTTCATACCACCGGTGGCTGGCGGGTGATATGAAGCACTTTGAATTTAGCGACGCCGTGCTGGATACCGGCGCGTTGCACGCAAGCGTTGAGCACCATGCTGCCGGTGGCTATGCAAGCTTTGAGGGCTGGGTTCGCGATCATAATGACGGCCGCTCCGTGCGTCGCCTCGAATATGAGGCCTATGTTGATCTTGCCATCAAAGAAGGCGAACGAATTGTAGCTGAAGCAATAACGCGTTTTGGAGTACGGCACGCGCGCTGCGTACACCGAGTAGGCTCTCTTGAACTCGGTGAACTTGCTGTGTGGGTTGGAGTCAGCAGCGCCCACCGTGCAGAGGCGTTCGCCGCCTGCCGCTACATCATTGATGAAGTCAAACATCGAGTACCGATCTGGAAAAAAGAACACTACACAAATGGCGATTCCGGCTGGGTGAACTGTGAGCGCTGCGCACAAGCCTCTGACCATACCCATAGTCATGAACATGTGGACCACCACCCACCACACGAACCACATGCGCATCCCGCCGGTTTGCAGGTCCCTGATTACTCACGACAGACGATACTGGCCTCTGTAGGGCCGGAGGGACAAAGAAAAATACGAGCGAGCCGCGTTCTTGTGGTGGGAGCTGGAGGTCTGGGGACTCCGGTGCTGAGCCTACTTGCTGGCGCAGGCGTCGGCACCTTAGGCGTCGTGGATGACGACACGCTAGACCCATCAAACTTACATCGACAAACGATGTACTCACTGGCCGATTGTGGACGCCCCAAAGCTCTACTCGCTGCAGAACGCATCAGAGCACTCAACCCCGAAGTAGATGTACGCCCGTACGTGGAGCGCGCCGCAGCAACGAATCTCGTCGCGCTGAGCGCAGGGTATGACGTCCTCGTGGACTGCTCCGACAATTTCAGTACTCGCTTCGCCGTTAACGATACGGCCGTACAGCTACAAAAGACAGCCGTAGTTGCTAGCGTGTATCAGTACGAGGGCCAGATTCAGGTCATTCGCCCAAACGGCGCGTGTCTACGGTGTCTGTGGCCAAAAGCCACCTCTGATGGCACTGTTGGAAATTGTGCTGAGGTAGGCGTCCTTGGCCCTGTACCGAGCGTGCTCGGTAGCCTGCAGGCACTTGAGGTGCTAAAGCTCATTCTTGGTCTGCCAAGCCCGGCAACCCATTCGCTGATTTTGGTTGATTTGCTATCACTTGAAGTGAGGCGTTTAGGGACCAAGCAGGCAACGGAATGCGTAGGCAACACATGTCAGCGTATACCCCAGCAGCCATTCATATCAGACACTGAACCTCTTGAACTTCTGGCCCGTCCCTTGCAGTTATATGTCGATGAAGGCTACACCCTTATCGATCTTCGGGACGACAAGGAGCGTGCTGCTGATCCGTTGCACGTAGAACACCAGTGTATTTTGGCCGCCACCTTGAGCGCCAAACCTCAGCAACTGAATTCCAATAGTCGCTACTTGCTGTTGTGCTCACGCGGCCAACGCTCATTGGCCACAACGAAAGCTGTACGAGCAGCAGGCATCAGTTCGGCGTGGTCGATGCAAGGTGGCCTCTCCCGTGCGAAAAAAGCATGAATGAATTAGCTGACGCGAGGCACTTTCGGAATTTCGCAGATCTGAAGCGCCATCAGCACCGCGGACGTGACTTTGAGATCACAACCCGACGCAAGCTAGGCTCACCCATTGCTATTGTGGCACCGCACGGTGGCGGCATTGAAGACGGCAGCTCACAAATTGCCCGCGCCATTGCGGGTCACGACTTTAATCTTTATCTGTTCGAGGGCATACGCCCATCCAGAAACTACCATGCGCTGCACTTGACGAGCCACCGATTCGATGAACCAGACTGCCTGTCGTTAATCAAACATTGTCCACTCGTTATTACTATTCATGGCTGCGGTGGCGCGGATGACTGTGTCTTTATCGGTGGCCTTGATGACGCTTTCAAACAACATATTGCGCAAGCACTTAGGCGTGCACACCTTCCAGCACAAACGGAAGGTCACCGCTTCCCGGCTGTAAATCCCCTAAATATTTGCAACCGTGGAGCCTCGAATAAGGGCGTCCAACTGGAGATCACGCATGCACTACGCCGCGACTTCGGTGCAGTACGCTTGGCCGCAACGCTACGCCATATGCTGCTTAGTTTACCGATTATCAATACACAGCCAGCAGCTGCCCGGCACCAACACGCTGGCGGCTAATCCCGCTCGAGCATAACGTTAGCCGGGGCGCACCTGTCCGTTGCCGCGAACAACGTATTTATAGCTCGTTAATTGCTCCACGCCTACCGGACCGCGTGCATGAAACTTGTCTGTGGAGATGCCAATTTCGGCACCAAAACCAAACTCGCCACCATCGGCAAACTGCGTCGATGCGTTATGCAGCACGATAGCGCTATCGACTTGCTGCAAAAACTGTTCGGCGCGCAGCGCGTCATTGGTCACAATCGAGTCAGTGTGAGCTGAGCCGTAGCGTGCGATATGCTCAATCGCTCCGCCAACACCATCGACTACACAAACTGCGATGACAGAATCAAGATACTCCATATACCAGTCCTGTTCTGTAGCTGGCAGCACCCGCGGATCGACCACACAGGTAGCGGCATCACCACGCACCTCACAGCCAGCATCAAGTAATGCCATCACCAAGGGACCCAAGTGCGTCGTACTACTTGCCGAATCAACTAACAAAGTCTCAGCAGCACCACACACACCGGTACGCCTTAATTTGGCATTGAGCACAATTTCGCGCGCCATATCAAGATCAGCTTCACGGTCGACATAGACATGGCAGTTACCGTCAAGGTGGCCGATCACCGGGACTCGCGCTTCGGCCTTTACGCGCTCAATCAAACCCCGACCTCCGCGTGGTACGAGCACATCAAGATAATCACTCATCCCCGACAGCATGTAGCCAACAGCATCTCGATCCGTTGTGGGCACTAATGAAATCGCTTCCGGGGGCAATCCTGCGAAGCGCAATCCCTCCCGTAGGCACGCATAAATCGCCGTACAGGACTCAAGACTCTCAGAGCCACAACGCAGCACCGCAGCGTTGCCAGATTTTAAGCACAAGCCACCAGCATCTGCGGTTACATTGGGTCGACTTTCATAAATTATGCCGATCACCCCTAAAGGCACACGGACCCGCTGTATGCGCAACCCGTTCGGACGCTGCCAGTCTTCAGTGATACGCCCAATTGGATCAGGCAGGACTGCGATTGCCTCGAGGCCATCTGCCATGGCGGCAATGCGCGCAGGCGTGAGTTCAAGCCGGTCCAGCAGAGAATTTGCCAAACCGCTACGCCGAGCAGCCTCCATATCCCGGGCATTCGCGGCAAGCAGCGTGCTTTCATACTGGCGTACTTGACTCGCTGCATGCAGCAACGCCGTGTCTTTGGCTTGCCGTGAGGCACGAGCCAAAATAGTCGCTGCATGCGCCGCTGCACTTCCTATACCCTGCATAAGTACTGCAAGGGTCATGCCCGATGGCAGCCTATCGCTAACCACGTCTAGCTCCTCGGATTTGCACGGTCATCACCAGATCATCGCGATGGACTAATTCGTCACGACCTCGGTAACCTAAAATACCCTCAATCGCACCACTTTTTTGACCAATAATTTGGGCGGCATCCACCGAAGAATACGCTATCAGACCACGTGCAACTTCCCCGCCGTCATACAATAAACTCACCGTATCACCTTGATCAAAAGCCCCGCTGATACGCGTCACACCCGCAGGCAATAAACTTTTGCCATGTGCCAGCGCATGCGCCGCACCTGCGTCTAAGAAGATCTTGCCACGAGGCTTCAAAGTGCCTGCGATCCACTGTTTGCGAACGGCTAGCGGCGTTTGGTTGGCTGTGAACCAAGTGCACCGGCTACCCTCCTCCACCGCTTTCAACGGGTTTAGTCGATGTCCACTTGCGATACATAAGTGACATCCTGCGCTTACAGCGATACGTGCTGCCATGATTTTAGTCGTCATGCCGCCGGATCCTACTTCCGATAGCGGGCCTTCGGCCATGGCGACGATCTCATCGGTAATCTCGCTCACTTCTGTCATCAAACGGGCGGTTGGATCCCGCCCGGGGTCGGCGGTGTATAGCCCATCAATATCTGACAGTAAAACCAAACACTCGGCACTGGCCATTTGTGCGACACGAGCAGCCAACCGATCATTATCGCCGTAGCGAATTTCGGCAGTCGCGACGGTGTCGTTCTCATTGATGACTGGAATCGCACCTAATGATAGCAACGTGTTTAGCGTCGCGCGTGCATTGAGGTAGCGCTGTCGATCTTCCGTATCTTCGAATGTAAGCAAAACCTGGGCCACAGCCAAGTCACGCGCCGCAAGGACTTCTTGCCACGCGTGAGCGAGCCGAATCTGCCCCACCGCTGCGGCCGCTTGACTCTCCTCCAACCGCAACCGGCTCGGCGGCAAGCGGAGGTGACGCCTCCCCATGGCGATGGCGCCAGAGCTGACAACAATGACCTGCTGGCCGCGCTTTTTGGCGCTCGCGATGTCCTCAGCCAAGCTTTCCAACCAGCCCCGATTGAGTCGACCACTCTTTGCGTCGACCAGCAACGCGGAACCCACCTTGACCACGAGCCTAGGAGCGGCGCGCAATCGTCGGGCGCGGAGACGAAATTCTGTTACGGACATGGTCTGTTCACTTGCAAAAGCCAATAAAAGACTATAGCGCGAAGTCGTCCGGATATCCCGTTCGGGGGTTGAGGACCGCGGGAAAGTCTCCGGACGAGAGCGGCAGCCGCTCGGCGCACGGATTGCCTGCACGCAAACGAACCCCTACACTCCGTCTTGAGTAGCCGGCCAAAGCAGCACGTGCCAGTCAGGCCGCCAATTAAAATGCATTGCGAGGATCGAGACTGTGGGCAGAGAACATAATCCAGTGGCTGGTAAATGGTATCGAGACTTGGATGACGATGAGTCATTTCAAGTGTTAACGGTCAATGAAGACGACGCGTTACTCGAGATCCGCCATTTGGATGGCGACGTTGAAGAAATCGATCTCGATACGTGGGCGGAGTTCGACCTCGAACCGACAGAGGCACCAGAAGGCTGGTCAGAATCCACACCAGCTGACGATGACGACGATGATGATTGGGACGAAGATGAAGACGATGATGATGAGGATGAGGATGAGGATGATGATGAGGATGAGGATGATGATGACGATGAGGACGAATACTAAACCGTGTGTCGACATGCGGGGCACAGCAGGGCTGGCCCCGCAAGCCACCACAGAGGCATCGTAAGGGCGACGCTTAAGCCCACAACCACGCGCCAAGGAAGTGCCCCGTTCACCAACAGACCCACTTGCCGACTGCAGCCGCGGCGCTTGAGCTCCAGACTCTACTGGACGCCACGGTTGATGCGATCATCATCATTGATCAACATGGACTCATCGAGCGCTTTAATAAAGCAGCCGAACGCTTATTTGGCTACCCAGAACACGAGATTGTCGGAAAAAATGTCAGCCTACTGATGGGTGACGAACATCGAGCCCACCACGATAGCTATTTACGCAACTATCAGGCTACGGGCAGTGCCAAAATTATTGGCACTGGGCGTGAAATCGAAGCTCTGCGCCGCGACGGAAGTACATTTCCTGCTGCGCTCTCTGTCGGAGAAATTCCAAGCCTACAAAATCCACGTTTTGTCGGAGTCATTCACGACATAAGCATACGGCGCGCGACGATGGCCGCTTTACGCCAAGAACGCGATCGTGCACAGCTATATCTTGACACTACTGAGGTTTTACTGGTTGCTATCGACACCAATGGCCTGATTGTACTTGTCAACCGCAAGGGCTGTGAAGTGCTCGGTTTTGCAGAAGCCGAACTGATTGGGCGAGACTGGTTTGAGCAAGTCATTCCTTTACAAGATCGCGCTGCTGCGCGCGCGCAATTTCAAGCGGCAACTGATAGCACCACTCCGTCGTACTCAGAAAGACCAGTCCGGACACGCCACGGCGACACTCGCCTGATCGCCTGGCGCACGACAGTCGTACGGTCTAGCGAGAGCAAAACTTTAAGTTTCTTAAGTTCCGGCGAGGACATCACTGAACAGCGGTTCACTGAGACCCAGCTAAGGGCCCGTGAGTCGCACTTGCGGGCGGCCCAGCACATTGCCCATCTCGGTAACTACGAATACCACTGCGCGTCAGGCACCGCACACTGGTCGGACGAGATGTTTCATATTCTCGGGCGGGATTTAGGCGAGGGGCCGGCTTCTTATGATCTTTTCTGTCTTAATTATCTGCATTCGGACGATCGTGACGGTTATGCGCAGGAATGGCAAAGAATACTCAGCGGCCAGCCGACAGGCGATTTTGAGTTTCGGATCATTAGACCGAATGGCGGTGTTCGCTACGTGCACTTGCTCGCACAAACAGCGCGCAACCCAAGCGACGGTGGCCTTGTGATCACGGGCACTCTACATGATGTTACAGAACGCAGTTTAGCTGCTTCCAATGCCCAGCAAATGCAGGAAAAACTTGCTCATGTTGGCCGCCTATCAACAATGGGCGAAATGGCAACGGGCCTCGCGCACGAACTGAATCAGCCACTAACCGCCATCGCAACTTATGCCCAAGCAGCGCTACGCCTCATGACCCAAGCTGATACTGAGGAAGACGTCAAAGAGGCACTAAAACAGATCACAGCCCAGTCGTTGCGTGCCGGCGAGGTTATTCGGCACTTACGCTCTTTTGTGAAAACGCATGTGGCAAAAACAGAGCCCACCGATCTTAACCAACTTGTACAAGATCTACGCGTCCTCGCAGAGGCAGACGCACGCGCGAACACGATTCGTCTAGTGCTACGACTTGAAGACCACCTACCAAGCGTCCAAGCCGATACGGTACAAATTCAGCAAGTGCTATTGAACCTGTTCCGTAACGCAATCGACGCCACGGAGCGGGGGTCGGGAGATTCTCGAGAAATTACGATCACCACACGCAGCGTTGATGACAAGGTAGAGGTCGCTGTAATCGATCATGGCAGCGGCATTCCTACTGAGATCGCCGCTAATATTTTTAGCCCATTTTTCACTACCAAGACAGAGGGAACTGGCCTTGGACTTGCAATTTCAAACTCAATTATTCGGGCCCATAACGGAATCTTAGGCTTCCGACAGACCCCGGGAGGTGGAACAACCTTTCACTTAACGTTACCAACATTAGCAGGAGACGACAATGAAAGATAAGGCACCAACCGTTTTCTTGGTTGATGATGACGATGCGGTACGCACCTCCATCCGGTTACTCCTTAGATCTGTCGGATTACCTGTGGAGACATTTTCGTCGGCGCAGGAATTTCTCGATAATGTTGATGGGGACAGACTTGGCTGCCTGGTGTTGGACATCCGGATGCCCAACATGAGTGGGCTAGAATTACAGCAGAGGCTCAATGATTTGCATCACATCATCCCCGTCATTTTTATTACTGGCCATGGCGATATTCCGATGGCTGTGGAAGCAATGCAGCACGGAGCTGTTGATTTCATCCAAAAACCGTTTCGCGATCAAGACTTAATCGACCGCATCAACCAGGGACTTGAAAAGGATCGGATTAATCGTGACGACTTAAAGCAACGTGATGGCATACGGGAACGCATCAACGACCTAACCCCCCGTGAGCGGGAAGTGCTTGATCTAGTTGCGAAAGGCAAAGCGAACAAAGTTATCGCGGGCGATCTGAACGTCAGCCAAAGAACCGTTGAAATTCACCGTGCGCGGGTCATGGAAAAAATGGGGGCATCCTCGCTGGCGCATCTTGTTCGAATGGTCATAGAAGCCAACCGCGTCTAACTCGAAAGACTTCGCACTTCTGCGTCAGGTAAGCCGTGCATTAACAGCCAAAGGCCTCTAAGATGATCGCCGCGGGCACGTGTTGGGCCGCCCTGAAGCCGTCGCCATCTATCAGAAGGACATTTGGTTGTGTCTGCAAACCAAAAGAATCCGAAGCAAAGCGATCAGCAAGCTAGCTGGTTTCATGAACTGGAATCGGCATGGCTGTACCGGCGACTCGTAGCAATCGAACCCGACCAGGCCAAACGACAGCTGTTTACCTCACTTGCGAGCGCAGCTGAAGAGCAGGCCCTCACTTGGGCAAAGCTGGCTGGCGGACACACGCCACCGTTTGTGCCGAGCCGACGCGCGCGCCTTGTGGCTAACCTGACGGACATGCTCGGACCTAAGCGCATGCGGGGAGCACTGATTGCGCTGAAGTTACGCGGTCTATCGGTATATAACGCTCCAGCAATTGCAGTACATGCCATGCCCACAAATGTTGAGGACATTGGTCGACGGCATCGCGGCATGGGTGGCGGCAATCTGCGCGCGGCAGTATTTGGGGTAAATGACGGACTGCTATCCAACGCCAGCTTGATTCTGGGAGTAGCAGGCGCGGGCGTGGACGTGCATTTTGTGCTGACCAGCGGCGTTGCCGGATTATTAGCTGGTGCGCTGTCGATGGCAGCAGGTGAATTCGTGTCGGTACGCTCACAACGCGAGATGTACGAGTATCAAATCGGCCTCGAGCGTGAGGAGCTTAACGAATACCCGGAAGAGGAAGCCGAGGAGTTGGCGCTCATTTATGCCGCTCGCGGCATGGAGCCAGCCGCCGCCCGCGCGTTTGCTAAAACGATCATTCAGAACCCGGAACAGGCGCTCGATGCCTTGGCGCGCGAGGAACTTGGTTTAAATCCAGATGACCTAGGAAACCCGTGGAGTGCAGCTCGCTTCTCATTTGTAGCCTTTGCCATCGGCGCGCTCATTCCCTTAACTCCCTTTTTGCTGGGCTGTGCGTTTGGAGTCGGCATACTCTGGAGTGTCGGCCTGACGTTACTGAGTCTGTTTGGGGTAGGTCTTGCGCTTAGCCTGTTCACCGGACGAAGCGCACTGAGCGGCGGGCTCAGAATGGCCAGCATCGGGGTTGCCGCGGGTGCGGCAACATACGGCATCGGTCATCTGGTTGCGCTCTCCCTGCGCTGAGCATCAACCTACTTAAGATCAGCGCGCGGATCAAATGCCAGTCGCGTGCGCATTTGCGCGTAAAAAGCAATGGCTTCAGCCGTTGTAGCAGGCGGCAACACCACGTTTAACACCACGTATTGGTCGCCAACGGGCGCGCCGGGCAATCCGCGCGCTCGCAAACGCAGCTTCTGCCCTGAACGCGCACCAGGGGCTATCCTCAAATCGACCGCACCACCCAAGGTGGGCGTTGCCACTGTCGCGCCGAGCGCGGCTTCCCACGGGGCAATCGGCAACTCCAAAGTGACATCGCGCCCCTCGAGCCGATAGAGCCGATGCGGCTTGTAGTGCACCTCGAGCATCAAGTCGCCTTTGCCGGCGCGCCCGGCGGCCCCTTGACCGGCCAGACGGATCACTTGACCTTGTGTGACTCCAGCGGGCACCTGCACCTTCAGGGTTCGCTCCAGCATCTGGACCTCACCACCCTGGAGCGCATGCGGCTGCTGCAAGGTAATTTGCTTGCTACCGCCCGCATAACCCTCCTCCAACGTCAGATCCAGTCGTGCTCGCTGATCCTCACCACGAATGTGGAACCCCTGCCCCTGACGCGGATCAATGCCCGTAAACCCACCTCCACCAAACAGGCTTGAGAAAAAATCGCTAAAACCCGCATCTGGCCCAGAGGCGCCACCCCGCGGCTGCTGAAATTGAGTCGACCAGTCGGGTGGTGGACGAAACTGTTGCCCACCACGGTAATCGCTACCCAGTTCGTCGTAAGCCGCCCGTTTCTTGGGGTCCTTCAATACTTCGTACGCTTCCTGCACTTCCTTAAAGCGTGCCTCGGCATCCTTTTCTTTGCTGACATCTGGATGAAAACGCCTTGCAAGGCGTCGATAGGCGCGCTTGAGCTCATCGGCCGCGACCGTGCGCGGCACCCCAAGCGTTTTATAATAATCGTGATATTCCATTACTTCTGACCGCGCATTGTGGCTTTTTACCCAAGTGGTGGGCATTCCTACCAGTTTCAAGCCATGTTAGGACCGGCCTTGAGCTGAGTGTATGAGGATAACCCACTTCCGGCAGCAACCAACAAGGCTCGCTATTGCATTAAGTGCCCTTCATACAGCCTGAAGAGTGCTGACCATCGACGCAGGGCAATGTATGCTTATCGTTTACTCGGTGGCGCGACCCAATGCAACGCGATACAAATGCCAAGCACTCGGCGCGGTCTTGGACGCTGCTCTTGGCCGCGTGCGGTATCGTCTGGTTTGCCGTTCTCGGCATACGCCCTCTTTTCAACCCAGACGAGGGTCGTTACGCACAGATTCCGGCAGAGATGCTGGCAACGGGGGATTACACCGTACCGCATCTCAATGGGCTGATCTATCTCGAGAAACCACCGCTGCAATACTGGGCGACCGCCCTGACTCTCAAGGCGTTCGGACACAACGAGTGGGCGGCGCGCTTATACACGGCTGGGACCGCAGCGGCTATGGTGTGGTTCATCTACTTACTTGGCGTTCGCGGTTATAGTCGCGAACGTGGCTTGCTGGCGGCCCTCATGACCGGCAGCATGCTGCTGTTTGTGTTCATGGGACAACTCATCACGCTTGATATGGCGCTGGCAAGCTTCTTAACGCTCGCCTGCGTCAGCTTTGCTATCGCCCAACTGCAAAGAGACAAAACGCCTTCCCATTCCGAGCGCTGGATGCTGCTGTGTTGGACTGCCATGGCGGCCGCAACACTCACCAAGGGACTGATTGGCATTGTGATCCCAGGAACCGTACTGCTGCTCTACACGCTCTGGCAACGTGACACTCAAGCCTGGCGCCACCTGGCGCTTAGCAAAGGCATCGCCATCTATGCGCTCTTGGTTGTGCCATGGTTCATCGCTGTGGAGCGAGCAGAACCAGGTGCCATCAACTTCTTAATTGTAAGGGAGCACTTTCAAAGATACCTTACTCGCATGCACGAACGGTACCATCCATGGTGGTATTTTTTGATGATACTAGCGGTGGGCTCACTACCTTGGATCGCACAAGTTACACGTGCACTGACGCAAGGATGGCGCGCCACCGCACCACATGGTCGCTTTGACCTATCGCGACTGTTGTGGCTAAACGCATCGTTCACTTTAGTGTTCTTTTCACTATCGGACTCAAAACTGCCGCCTTACATACTGCCTATCCTTCCGCCACTAGCACTCCTTGGTACCCGCCTCGATGCAAGCGGAGCGCGTGACCTCAAAGTGAGCGCCTGGGTGCAGTGTGGCCTCGCGTGTGCGCTGGGACTTGCGGTGTTTCTATACGGCGAAAAATCCTTGGCTGGCGATCAAGCATTTACGTTTAGCGCTTTGCGTCCATGGCTCGTCGCGATCGCCGTGACGATGTGTCTACTCGCCGCAACCACGCTGTGGCAAGTCAAACACAACATCGTAAGAGCAGCCCAAACACTCGGCGCCGGTGGTTTTCTCATCGCTATAACGCTTATTGTCGGGGCAGCAACTCACATCAGTCAGCGCTACTCCGCTAAAACACTACTCGCTGCCGCAGGCCCTTTAGAGCCTAACGCGCCAATCTACACTGTGGATACATTTGACTGGACAATACCGTTCTATACCAGAACGCCCGTGGTTCCAGTCGTTTGGCGCGGTGAACTTGACTACGGGCTCAATCGCTCGCCGGAACGGGGCATTGCCACTATGACTGAATTTGAGTCAAATTGGCGATCAAGCACCAGCGCCTATGCGCTGATTCCACATAAAACCTATGCGCTTTTTCTCAAGGCCGCTCTCCCCATGAGAGTATTGGCACAAGACTTCGACAATGTTTTTGTTAGCCGACGGTAACCGCCATATGACAGATTTTCTGCCCTTTACACGCCCGACCATCGATGAAGCGACTATCAGCGACGTTGTTGCCGTACTGCGCTCTGGCTGGATCGCTTCAGGTCCAAAAGTACAGCAACTTGAAAGCGACCTTGCTCGGTATATCGGCAATGACTCTCTGGCACGAGTCATAACATCGGCCACAGGGGGTCTTGAAATTGCATTGCGCGCAATCGGGGTCGGCCCAGGAGATGAAGTCATTGTGCCGGCCATGAGTTTCGCGGCCTCTGCAAACGTGGTCGTACGCGTCGGCGCGACCCCCGTTTTTGCTGATGTAGAACTTCGCTCTCGCAATGTGACAGCTGAAGCGATGAGCGAGGTAATCACAAAAAAAACTCGTGCGCTGATGCCTGTGCATTTTGGCGGACTCAGCGTGGATATGGATAGCGTGAATGCGCTTGCTAAAATTCACCAGCTGCGCGTTATAGAAGATGCGGCACACGCGATCGGCACTCGCTATAAGGGTCGATTGATTGGCAGTTTTGGCGATATCGCCTGCTTCAGTTTTCACCCGAATAAAAACATGACGACCATTGAGGGAGGCGCGCTTGTCTATCGCGACCCTCAATTAACGCTCCCCATTGAACATGAGCGCTTTCATGGAATCAATAAAGACGCGGCTGGCAATGTCGATGTCGTTGAGGCGGGTGGAAAGTACAATCTGACTGACGTGGCGGCTGCAGTTGGCATTGGTCAACTACGTATGCTTGATCAATTCAATGTACGCCGGCGCGAACTTGTACAGCACTACTTCACGCGGCTGACTGAGCACCTCGATCCGCAGATGCTGCCTTTACCAAGCGATGATGGCCATAGTTGGCACGTGTTTGCTGTTTTATTGCCCTTTACGCGCCTGTCGTTTACTCGCGACCAATTTGTGCAAAAAATGAAGGATCGTAATATTGGTATTGGCGTACATTATCCATCCATCCCAAACCTGAGCTTTTATCAAGGGCTCGGCAATAAACCAGCAGATTTTCCAAATGCGCACAGAATCGGCAGCGAGACTGTCACGTTGCCATTATTCCCGGCCATGAGCATCACCGACGTAGATCGCGTCTGCGATGCACTGCTTGGTCTTATCAGCATCTGAGACTCGCATCATGAATAATACGAATCCAGCACTGTCCGTCGTGATTCCCGTATACAACGAGCAGGACGTACTTCCAACGCTCTTTGCACGCCTGTACCCAGCCCTCGATGCGCTCAAAACATCTTACGAGATACTTTTTGTCAACGATGGCAGCAGAGACAGCTCGGTGTCTTTGCTCCGCCAACAGTTTGCTGCGCGCCCACATGAAACTCGCGTTGTATTGCTGCAAGTAAATTTTGGTCAGCATGCAGCGATTCTGGCGGGTTTTGCCAGATCACGCGGCCTGTATGTAATCACTCTAGACGCCGACTTGCAAAACCCTCCTGAGGAGCTTGGCAAGCTGCTGCGAGAACTTGAGAAAGGTCATGACTACGTCGGTACGTGGCGCGCCAACCGGCAGGACATTTGGTGGCGGCGCAGCGCATCTCGCTTTGTGAACTTGATTCGCGAACGCGCCACACCGATAAAAATGACAGATCATGGCTGCATGCTGCGTGGCTACGCACGACCTGTGATTGATGCAATCAATGCAACGCGCGAGAATGTGACCTTTATTCCAGCACTGGCGTCTTTGTACGCTGCAAACCCAACGGAAATTGAAGTCAAACATGATGAGCGCGTCGCCGGCACTTCCAAATACTCGCTATACCGGCTCATACGCCTGACATTTGATCTGATGACCGGGTTCTCAACGGTGCCGTTGCAGGCTTTTTCACTCGTTGGACTCGTTGTGTCCATGCTCTCAGGCGCTTTGATGCTCTATCTGCTTGGCAGGCGCTTGATACTCGGGCCTGAGGTCGACGGCGTCTTTACACTGTTCGCGATCGTGTTCTTCTTTTTAGGAATAGCGCTGTTCGGTATCGGTCTTTTGGGTGAGTACATTGGCCGCATCTATTTGCAAGTTCGGCAGCGCCCGCGGTACATCATCGCCGCCGTGCTGGAAGACCATACGTCGTCCGATACAAACGCGGTCGATTTTCTCGAGCGACGTCAGTTAGACCTAAATCGTGACTAGCGCTGTCGTCTTTGCCTATTCGGAAGTCGGTGCGCGGTGCTTACAAGCACTGTATTCGGCGCAGATCGAGGTGCCGTTGGTTTACACGCACGTTGATGATCCCAATGAGCAGCGCTGGTTTGCGAGCGTGGCGGACCTTGCGCACCAACACGGTAGCCGCGTACTCACGCCCGCTAGCCCTAACGATCCGAGTATTGCGCTTACGCTGCGCGACCTGCACCCAGATTTTCTGTTCGCGTTCTATTACCGACATATGCTGCCGACCGAACTGCTGGAAATTCCACGGCTCGGCGCCTTGAACATGCATGGATCTTTATTGCCGAAATATCGCGGCCGGGCGCCCATCAACTGGGCCATTATCCATGGTGAAACCGAAACGGGAGCCAGCCTGCACTACATGGTGGCAAAACCAGATGCCGGTGCACTCGTGGACCAACAGTCCGTGCCGATTGGGCCTGATGAGACGGCCTTTGTGGTTGCCGATCGGGTCGCACAGGCCGCCGTCACGGTGCTCACCCGCGCCCTCCCAGCGCTGATCGCAGGCACAGCCCAGCCCCGCCCCCTTGATCTGACACAAGGCTCTTATTTTGGCGGCAGACGCCCAAGCGATGGCGAATTCTTCTGGGATTGGTCCGCTAGGCGCATTCACAACCTCGTAAGGGCAGTCGCACCCCCGTTTCCGGGCGCCTTTGGTCGCCTGGGGGAGCGCGTTCTTCACGTCCATCGCACTCGGTTATTGCCGGCCAGCGACGAAAACAGGGGTGCGGAACCCTGCATTTTCAGCATCAAGAATGATATCGTCGCCACCTGCGGAAACGGATCCTTGCTTGAACTCAGCGAGGCGTACCTCGATGGTGTACTACTCACAGGCGATCAGTTATCGACAATTTTCGGGTGCGACCCAGTACCCGCCCGCCCGCCGACACGGGCTTTAGCAAGAGCAACCAGCGCATGAAGAAGATCCTGATCCTTGGTGTCAATGGCTTCATCGGTCACCACCTTAGCCGCACCATACTCGCCAACACCGATTGGCAAATCTGGGGCATGGATATGCAGGACGACCGTGTCCGCCCATTCATGGATAACCCTCGCTTTCACTTTTTTGAAGGCGACATCACGATCAACCACGAATGGGTTGAGTACCACATACGCAAGTGCGACGTTATTTTACCGCTGGTTGCCATTGCAACTCCCGCAACTTACGTGCGTGAACCATTGCGCGTGTTCGAGCTCGATTTTGAGGCCAACCTGCCACTGATTCGCCAGTGCGTCAAATACAAGAAACGCGTGATCTTCCCATCAACATCTGAAGTGTATGGAATGTCAGGCGATACCGAATTCCATCCACAAACATCGAACTTGGTTCTCGGCCCTATTGATAAGCAGCGCTGGATTTATTCCTGCAGCAAGCAGCTACTCGATCGCATCATCTGGGCGTACGGCCAACGGGATGGACTGGACTTCACCCTGATTCGGCCATTTAATTGGGTTGGCTCAGGACTCGACTCGCTTGCCACCGCCAAAGAAGGCTCTAGCCGCGTTGCGACCCAGTTTTTGGCACACATTGCCCGTGGCGAAGACATCAGTCTGGTGGATGGAGGCCGTCAACGCCGCTGCTTTACCCACATCAAAGATGGTATCGACGCGGTCATGCGAATCATCAAAAATGAGGGCGGTGTTGCCAGCGGGAAGATCTATAACATCGGTAATCCGTTAAACGATTTATCGATCCGACAACTCGCCGAACAAATGATCGAAATTGGTAAAAAACATCCCGCCTACGCTAAGCACGCCACGAGCGTGAAGATTCGTGAAGTCGGATCGGCTGAGTTTTACGGGAAAGGTTATGAAGATGTGCAGAGCCGTGTCCCATGGATCGATAACACGAAAAATGAACTCGGCTGGGCACCTACCGCCGGCATGGACGAGATTTTAAATGCCGTTTTTGATGCATACGCAGCCGAGGTGACGGCTGCGGCGGAGCTCATCGATACCAGTCCACCAGGAAAGTCGTAAGACTTTCTGTTGAATTTGGTTATGCGATAGCAGCTAATGGATATCGCGTTAAAGATCGACGTCGACACGTACCGTGGCACGCTTGAAGGCGTGCCACGGCTCAGTCAGGCGCTAGCAACACGCAGCATCAGCGCAAGTTTTTATTTCAGTCTCGGGCCCGATCACACTGGGTGGGCGTTGCGACGGGTGTTTCGGCCTGGGTTTCTCCAGAAAGTACAGCGCACTTCGGTTGTCAGCCACTATGGCCTGCAAACGCTACTCTATGGCGTGCTTTTGCCCGGCCCCCATATCGCACGCAAAGCAAGCCATGTACTCAAGTCCACCGCCGCAGCGGGACATGAAACAGGCATCCATTGCTACGACCACGTCTACTGGCAGGATAACGTAGCGACACGCGATGCAGTTTGGACAAAACAACAAGTAGACCGAGCCGCCGAGGCCTATCTTGATGTCTTCCAGCATCCGGCTACATCACACTGCGCTGCCGGTTGGCAGGTAAATCCTCATCTGCTGGCACTTGAGGATAGCTATCGATTGAGTTACGCCAGTGACTGCCGCGGAACACACCCTTTCTTACCAGTCATGGGTGGCTATAACGGTTACTGCCCCCAACTGCCAACCACTCTGCCCACACTCGATGAATTAATCGGCATTGATGGCAATAACGCAACAAGCGCAGTCGACCGCATTCTGGCACTGAGCGAGGCGACGGTGGGCAATACGCATGTGTTCACGCTGCACGCTGAACTAGAAGGTCAGCAACTATTGCCGGAGTTCCTACGATTAGTTGATGCTTGGCAATCGCGTGGACACAGACTCGTGAGCCTCGCCTCGGTGCGGCAAGCGCTCGAGATCAGTCAGTTGCCTAGGCACGAGTTAACCATGGGCACGCTGGCGGGCCGAAGCGGAACCCTTGCGTTACAAGGACACAAAGTCTAGCGCTCACTGGCCGTGCCAACGGTCAGCGCCGGCATGCGCAGTAACTCAAGAAACTCGCCCACGGTACGGTGCGTGACTAAAGAGTGCCGCATAGATAAATCGATATTGACCTGATAGCGGTTACGCCGCCCTTCCCGAGTCCGCTGCAGGACACCACCAGCCTCAAGATCACTAACGAGCTTTTGTACCGCTCGTTCAGTAATGCCCACCAAGCTTGCAACGTCACGCAAACGTAGCTCTGGATGCAAGGCAAGACACGCGAGTACATAGCCGTGGTTAGTAACATAGCTCCAACCACTCTCAGATGGGCGCGCTGTGGTGGGCGAAACGGATGCGTTAATCGGTGACAGCATAAGCGAGCTACCGTTTTTATATATGAATTATATTTCAGGGACTGATATTCGCTATTTAAATATCGTAAGTCAAGTGCCCTCGTGCGCATCTTTAGCGCTTCGGCGTCCATCAATTGGTTGAATTTTCAAAATTCACCCCGACATTAAAAAAGAGAAAAGACTCAGCGTTGCCGCGCCAGAAGGACTGATCATGCTGCGAATCGTGCTACTGCTCGCAACCAATTTCGCCGTCCTACTGCTGGCGACACTGACCCTAAACCTGCTCGGAATCGGGCCGTGGCTGACGGCACGCGGCGTTGAGCTTGGGCCATTGCTGATCTTCGGGCTCTTACTGGGTTTCGGCGGTGCGTTTTTCTCGCTGGCCATCTCCAAATGGATCGCCAAACGCACAATGGGCGTATCAGTGATCACCACGCCACAAAATGACACCGAGCGCTGGTTACTTGAAACGGTTGCCCGTGAAGCGGCACTTGCCCGGATCGGCATGCCGGAAGTGGGTATTTTTGATTCGCCAGAGCCCAATGCCTTCGCGACTGGGGCAAGCCGTCATCACGCACTCGTGGCAGTGAGCAGCGGGCTCCTTGCGCGCATGGACCGCGAACAGACAGCCGCCGTACTAGGTCATGAAATTACGCACATCAGCAACGGCGATATGATCACGCTGACGTTGATACAAGGTGTGGTAAATGCTTTCGTATTCGTTCTATCACGCGTCATTGGCAATCTGGTGGACCGCACCTTTTTTCGTGGCGAGGACGATAACCGCGGCCCAGGCCCGGCGTTTTGGATTACGTCAATAATTGCCGAGCTTGTTTTAGGCCTGTTTGCCACCTTAATCGTGATGTGGTTCTCGCGCCGTCGCGAGTTTCGGGCTGACGCAGGTGGCGCCACTTTGGCGGGTCGTGGCGCGATGATCGACGCCCTAGAATCGCTGAAGGTGCAAGTACATGACGGATTACCCGCATCCATCAAGGCCCTAGGCATTGCGGGTCCCGACCGGGCCAGTACGCTACGCAAGCTGTTTATGAGCCACCCACCACTGGATGAGCGCATCAAAGCGCTGCGCGCAGCAGGATAATCATCGTTCACCCGCCCTAGACGGCAGACATGTACCTTTCAGAACCCGGCCTGAGCCTCCCGTCTGGGTCGTGCTTAAGGCTCCGGTCGGTCATAATGGCCGCACTAACCGCCGTCTATGAATTATGCACACTGCCATTGTTTGGTTCCGAAATGACCTACGTCTGACTGATAACCCCGCGCTCAGCGAAGCGCTGGCATCAGCTCAGACCGTCCTACCCGTCTATATTCATGCCCCAGACGAGGCAGGCATCGGATCGCTTGGTAGTGCGAGCCGTTGGTGGCTGCACCACAGTCTTTTGGAATTGAGCGCGAGCTTAGCAAAACGTGGCGCTGAGCTTGTAATTATGCAGGGCGATAGCCTTAGCTCGCTACGTGCACTTGCCGCGACCAGCAAGGCCGCGGCCATTTATTGGAATCGTACCTATGAGCCAACTCTGGTCAAACGCGACACATTGCTCAAACACGAGCTACGCCAGCAAGGACTGTTGGTCAAAAGCTTTCCTGGGAATTTATTAATAGAACCTTGGGATATCCAAACAAAAAATGGCGGCCCTTTTAAGGTTTTCACACCATTCTGGCGTGCCTGCCAAGCACTGCTTGCCGCAGTACCGACACCACTTCCAGCTCCTAAAAAAATAACCTCTGCGCGCCACGACTTTCATAGCCTCTCCATACCTGAGCTCAAACTGATCCCAACCATTCCATGGGCAGAGGGTTTTGCAAAGCGCTTCGTACCTGGGGAGGCAGCTGCGCTACAGAGACTCAGTGATTTTTTAGACGCCCCAGTAACTGACTATGCGCAAATGCGCGACCGCCCTGACCATGACGGCACCTCGCGTCTATCACCACATCTGCACTTTGGTGAAATATCCCCTCGTCAAGCCTTGAGCGCTGCCGCAGCACGGGCACTCGATCCAGATTTTGCTGGACGCGCGCGCGGAACGGACTCGTTTTTACGTGAAATCGGCTGGCGGGAGTTCGCGCAACATGTGCTGTATCATTTTCCGCACACCAGCACTGAACCGCTCGATCCACGCTTTAAGGATCATGCGTGGCGCTCTGATCCCACGGCCTTGTTAGCCTGGCAGCGTGGGTTAACAGGCATACCGCTGGTGGATGCCGGCATGCGAGAACTATGGCACACGGGCTGGATGCATAACCGCGTGCGCATGATCGTCGCATCATTCCTCACGAAAAATCTGGGGGTGCACTGGCTTGAAGGAGCTGCCTGGTTTCTCGACACCTTAGTGGACGCCGATCTTGCGAGCAACACGCTGGGCTGGCAGTGGACCGCGGGCTGTGGCGCGGACGCCGCACCCTACTATCGGATCTTCAGCCCCGTGCTGCAAAGCGAGCGTTTTGATCCTGAAAGAGTCTATCTGCGACGCTGGCTACCTGAGCTTGCAGCATTACCCGATGCATGGATCCATAAACCCCACGAAGCACCAGCAGAAATTCTCACTGCGGCCAGAGTACGCCTTGGCCGCGATTATCCACTACCAATAGTCGATATGAAGTCGAGTCGTGCGCGGGCGCTCACCACATGGCAGGAAGCACGCGAGACAAGCGTCGATTTGAAAACGCCAGAAACTCAGAAAAAACGCCGCCTTAAGTCTGATTAAAGCAGCAATCTGCTGGCCGTTGGATCCACTATTTCATCATTGGGAGGCTTAATTTCGCCAAACGGCAAGCGTGCAAAACCAATCAATAGCCAGGATACTGACTTAAGTACACACCGTTACAAACTGTCTATAATTCGAATTCCAACCACAATCGGTTAACGAAGCATGCAATCACCTGCGAAGCCAACAGTCCGTTCAATTACCGGATTCACCCGAGCCATCAAAACCTGGTTTGATGCTGAGGCAAAAACACCTGACTCACAGGGGCCTGCGACAGTTGAGTGGGCGCGTGTCGCGCCGTTTCTGGCAGTGCATCTGATGTGCTTGGCAATCATCTGGGTAGGCACTAGCGCAACAGCACTGCTCACTGCTGTTAGCTTATATGCCATTCGAATGTTTTCCATTACTGGCTTTTACCACCGGTACTTTTCGCACCGCTCGTTCAAAACCTCCCGCGTAGGGCAGCTGATATTTGCAATTCTTGGCGCGTCCGCTGTGCAGCGAGGTCCATTATGGTGGGCCGCGCACCATAGGCATCACCACGCGCACTCTGATGCACCGTCTGATGTGCACTCACCGCGTCAGCACGGCTTCTTATGGAGTCACATGGGATGGTTTTTGTCTGATCAACACTTCACCGCTGATCTTGGTCGGGTGAAGGACCTAGCGCAGTATCCAGAATTGCGCTGGCTAGATCGCTATGACATTTGTATACCGGTAGCTCTTGCGCTAAGCATATTTGCGCTCGGTTGGGCCTTCGAGATGTGGGCTCCGGCGCTACATACCAACCGTTGGCAGATGCTGATCTGGGGATTTTTTGTGTCAACGGTTGCGTGCTATCACGCCACCTACACAATTAATTCGCTATCTCATGTCTTTGGCCATCGCCGCTATAAAACGCGGGACGATAGTCGCAACAATGCGCTACTCGCGCTACTCACCCTCGGCGAGGGTTGGCACAATAATCACCATCACTACCCCAATACTGCTCGACAAGGCTTCTATTGGTGGGAGATCGACGTTACATACTATGTGCTGAGATTACTGTCGATGCTGGGGATTATTTGGGATCTAAAGCCAATCCCACATTCGATCCGTGACTCCAACCGAGTCTCCGCGCCGAAATGAACAGGATCGTGCCCGACAAGATCACCCGGCCCTCAGTCGCTATTATTGGCAGCGGCATCGCTGGACTTACCGTTGCTGATGGGTTGTACGGCGACCATGACATCGAGCTTTATGAAGCCGAGAGCTGGATAGGCGGCCATACGCATACAGTGGACGTCGACGATGCGGGCCGAGCGCTCGCCATTGATACTGGCTTTATCGTTTGCAACGACTGGACTTACCCTCACTTCCTTGCGTTGCTAAAAAAACTTGATGTGCCCTTGCAGTCATCCAATATGAGTTTTAGCGTACAGGATGAACGAAGCGGCCTCGAATATAGCGGCACAAATCTCAACACGCTGTTCGCACAACGACGAAACCTAGCGTCGCCTACATTCATGCGCATGCTCGCTGACGTACTGCGCTTCAACTCGGCCGCTACTCGCTTTTTACAGGATGACAATCACCAAATTACACTAGGCGATTGGTTAAGTAGGCATCGCTACTCCCAAGGATTTATTGACCTGTACATCAGCCCGATGGGGCAATCCATCTGGTCTGCTGAGAAAGAAGCCATCCTGCAGTTTCCAGCGGGCTTTTTTATCGATTTTTTCTCGCGTCATGGTTTTTTATCCATTAACAACCGACCGCAGTGGCGGGCCGTCGTGGGTGGGTCGCGTGAATACGTCCGCGCGTTGGTGAAGCCGTTTCAGGCTCATGTCCATACCAAGTCACCCGTTGCAGGGGTGACGCGCATTGACAATGCAGTCGTGCTGCACATGCAAGACGGAACTTCACGCACTTTTGATGCCGTCGTGATCGCATGTCACGCAGATTCGGCGCGCGCCTTACTCACCGATCCAACTTCTTTAGAATGCGAGCTACTAGGGACGTTTCCGTATCAAAAAAATGAAGTGATACTCCACACAGACCATAGCCTACTCCCCCGTGTCCCACGAGCGCGTGCGGCGTGGAATTATCATGCGCGCGAAGGTGACGGTCGACACTGCGCGATCACCTACGATATGAACATTCTGCAATCTTTAAGCACAAATACAAAATATCTGGTGAGCCTGAATCTCGCAGACAAAATTGCGCCTCGATCGATCTTAGCCCGCTACGAATACAGCCATCCGGTCTACACACCAGAGGGAGTAGCAGCGCAGCGCCGCCATAACGACATTAGCGGCCATAACAATACTTTCTATTGTGGCGCGTACTGGCGCCATGGATTTCACGAAGACGGTGTCGTTAGTGGTCTGAACGTTTTGACCCAACTGCGACGCTGGAGGGAAACGCATGCTCAGCGCCATATATCGCGGCTCAGTTAGACACCATCGGCGCCATCCAAAGTCGCATCTATTTCAGTATCCACTGTTCATGGTCTGGCTCAACCTGAGTGAGCTCAATACGGTCTTTAAGAAGCGTTGGTTTTGGTCGACCTCAAGACCTAACATTGCGTATTTTCGACGTGCCGACTACCTAGGCCCTCACGAGATACCACTGGACCAAGCAGTTCGTAACCTCGTTGAAGCCCGCACCGGCAACCGGTCGCGCGGCGAGGTATTTATGCTTGCCCACCTGCGCTATTTTGGTCACTGCTTTAACCCGGTGACATTTTATTATTGCTTTGGCGCCTCCCAACAACTTGAGGCAATAGTTGCCGAAATTACCAATACGCCATGGCAGGAGCGCTTTCAGTACGTTTTGCCAGTGAGTGACGCCAAGTCACAGTTAGGCTCACTACGCTGGGAGTTTGACAAACAGTTCCATGTGTCACCATTCTTACCCATGGCTTTACACTATGCTTGGCAGTTTTCGGTGCCTGACCAGAATCTAGGTGTACACATGAGCGCTAACACACTGAACAACGAGGTTTTTTCGGCCTCCCTCAGTCTGCGGAAGTATCCGATGGACGCGCGCACCATGGCCACTGCCTTAGCCTGTTACCCTGTAATGACGCTACAGGTCATGCTGATGATTCACTGGCACGCCTTGCGGCTCTGGCTAAAGCGCGTCCCTTTTTACCCACATCCAGCCCCTCGTGGAGCGGAACCAGATCCATCAAATAACCGACAGCCATGAGCACAAGCATCATTCCACAGAAAGCGCGCACGACCAGCAAACACGCGTTAGGTAATGCACTGCAGAAGACCCTTAGCCGCTCGGGTAGGGCTGCACTCCTCTTTCAACTCAAACGCCTACAATTTGGCAGCCTCACAATCGTGGCTGGCACGGAAACGTGGCGCTTTGGCGACGACTCGGCAGAGCCTGAGTTGACTGCGTGTATTACAGTCAATAGCACACACTTTTGGGCGGATACGGCCCTTGGCGGCTCAGTCGGCGCTGCCGAAAGTTATATCCACGGAAATTGGGATTGCGACAATCTGACGGGCCTGATCCGAATTATGGTGCGTAATCGCGAGGTGATAAATGGCCTAGAAGGTGGACTCGCGCTCCTTTCAGCGCCCCTTCGCGCGTTGCTCCACTGGTTAAATCGAAATACCACAGACGGTAGCCGACGTAATATCGCGGCGCACTATGACCTGGGCAACGATTTTTTCAGACTCATGCTCGACGACACCATGGCGTACTCGTGCGCGGTCTATCCATACAAAGACGCGACGTTACTTGAGGCTCAGCAACATAAATACGATAGCATTTGTCGGCAACTTGACCTAAAGCCCGAGGATCACTTGCTTGAGATTGGTACTGGGTGGGGCGGCCTTGCGATTCATGCTGCACGCAGCTTTGGCTGTCGCGTTACAACCACAACGATCTCACATGAGCAGTATGTGCATGCACAACGCGCTGTTGCAGAGGCGGGACTCGCAAGTAAAATAACGCTACTCGAAAAAGATTATCGAGAACTTGAAGGTATATACGACAAACTTGTGTCCGTCGAAATGATTGAGGCGGTCGGCCACAAATTTCTCGACAGTTACTTCGCAGTATGTAGCCGCTTACTGAAACCCAATGGAGCGATGTTGCTCCAAGCGATCACCATTCAGGATCAATTTTACAACGTAGCCCTTAAATCCGTGGACTTTATCCAGCGCTTTGTTTTCCCAGGCTCATTCATACCGTCCATCAACGCTATTCAGTCCTCTTTACAACGAGCAACCGATCTCAAAGTGTTTCACCTACGCGACATCGGCCCGCACTACGCGACCACGTTAGCCGATTGGCGGCGTAACTTTCACAACCACCTTGATCAAGTCCGTCAACTTGGCTACCCCGATCGCTTTATCAGGCTGTGGAACTACTACCTCAGCTACTGCGAGGGCGGATTTGAGGAACGGCAGCTAGGCGACATCCACATGCTACTTACGAAGCCACTCTGCCGCCGATCATCGCTCATCTGATGCTTGACTCGCACTCACTACAAGCGCTGAAGGATGTCGTGGGACCTGCGGGCTGGCTTGAAGCCACGGTCGATACAGACCCCTACTGCCATGACTTTCGTAAACTTTATACTGGCGCAACGCCGCTAGTACTACGACCCGACTCAGTGCTTGGCGTATCGGCCATAATGACGCTCTGCGCGAGCAATCGAATCAGCGTCGTTCCGCATGGTGGAAACACTGGTTATTGTGGAGGCGCAACTCCACGTGCCGGCTATGCAGAGATCGTCCTTAGCCTCGAACGCCTTAAGCGTGTGCGCAATATGGATGCTGCAGGTTACACCATCACCGTTGACGCTGGCTGCACTCTAGCCTCCGTACAAGCTGCCGCTATTGAAGCGAAGCGCTATTTCCCCCTGTCCGTCGGCTCCGAAGGGACTTGTCAGATCGGCGGAAACCTGTCGACTAACGCGGGCGGCACAGCAGTAGTGCGCTACGGAATGATGCGCGATCTGGTTCTTGGTCTTGAGGTCGTGCTACCAGACGGATCAATCCTCAATCAACTCTCTAAACTGCGCAAAGACAACACGGGCTATGACTGCAAACAGCTCTTTCTGGGTGCCGAGGGCACTTTAGGCGTCATCACCGGCGCATGCCTGAAGCTCTTCCCTCAGCCCACTGATTACATTACGGCGTTTATCGCGGTGGACGGCATGGCGGCCGCCGTCAAGTTGTTAGCACACATACGAAACGAGTTTGGCGATAGTCTAGAGACTTTTGAATATATCCCAAACATAGCGTATGAACTTGTTTTAAAACACTGCTCGCAGACCAGCCGTCCATTTGATCACCCCTATACAGGCTACGTGCTGCTCGAATTCGCCACGTCAGTGTTGGCAAGTGAGTACGCTGTATCCTTAGAGCGCTGTTTGGAGAATTATCTTTCGGATGGAACAGTCCGCGATGTCGTGCTCGCCCGCTCCGGCCTGCAGCGCGATAGTTTGTGGCTACTGCGCGAAAGCATTCCACATGCACAATCTCTTGAGGGTGCATCCATAAAACATGACGTCTCTTTGCCGATCGCGCAACTAGCCTCTTTTGCGGATAAAGCGCGGACTGTTATTGAGCGCCTCTTACCACAGGCACGCGTAGTCGCGTACGGGCATGTCGGCGATGGCAACTTACATTTCAACATAAGCCCGCCAGTGAGCACCAGCAAAGGCTCTGCGCAAGAGCACGATTTCCTTTCGCGACAGGAGCATGTGACGCGCGAACTCCTTGATTTAGTTTCATCCTTCAACGGCAGCTTCAGCGCTGAACATGGTATCGGACAACTCAAAGTGACTGAGCTTGAAAGATACGAAGACCCAACGGCGCTGAGCTTGATGCAGCTGATTAAGCATGCGATCGATCCTTTGAATATCATGAATCCTGGCAAGGTCATTGGTTCCTCGCCATTGAAAAGGCGCGAAGCGTGAAGCTCCTTCGATCAGAGGCGCTACCTTTCGTAACGGATAGATTGCTCCTCCGTTTGCTGCACGGTGACGACCATTCGGTACTGCAACGAATCTCGAGTGAAAAAAAGCTAGCTGGTTTAATCCCAGCTCGGAACCGAGCTCTAGCGACCGCGGCGAAATTGGCACGTAATCCAAATGCTATGGCAGCTACAGCGACTTCCTTAGAACTTGCGGTCACGCTAAGATGCAGCGGAAAACTGATTGGTGCCTGTGATTTATCTGCGACAGGAAAGACCGGAGCGGATGTAGGCTACATGCTTAGCTCTCGTCATTGGGGCTATGGCTATGGCAGCGAACTTGCTGTTGCTCTGACGGAAATCGGTTTTTCGCTGTTAGGCCTGCGTACGCTGACTGCATTTGTCACTGTCGACAATGAACGATCACGACGTGTACTACATAAAGCAGGCTTTTTATGGCAGGGTTTGGCGCGCAGACATTCGCGTCTTGCTGGACGTTGGCTGGACTGTCATTACCTCATCGTGCGTAAGTCACAACGCTTAAGGCCAGGCTAGTCCCTCATCGTTCGCGGATTAAGCCTTCCTGTGCCGTGCTGGCAACGAGCTGCCCCGATCGGGTAAAGATACTCCCCCGAGCAAAGCCCCGCGCCCCAGACGCGCTCGGGCTATCGATCGAATACAACAGCCATTCATCGGCGCGGAACGACCGGTGAAACCACATAGCATGATCGATACTCGCCATTTGTAAATGCATGAATGACTTACCATGAGGTAAGGTTGCTGTATCGAGCAAATTGTAATCCGATACGTATGCTAATAAGCAGCGATGCAGTCGATCCTCTGACGAGGGAACTTCTCCGACCGTTCGGAACCAGACCTGCTTGCAGGGCGCTGAGCGCTCCGGATTGATATAATTGGGGATTTGAACTGGCCTAAACTCAAATGGCCGCCGTCTTTCAAAGAAACGCCTAACGCCCTCGGGCAACTCCGCAAGCACCTGCTCACCGTAACTCTCGAAGTCACTAAGATCCTCTGGCGCAGGCACATCTGGCATCGTTGCGCTGTGTTCCATGCCAGGCTCATCGATTTGAAAGCTACACGACATGTGGAACAGCTGCTCCCCATGCTGTATCGCAACGACTCGGCGTGTCGTAAAACTTGCTCCATCACGGCTCCGGTCAACCTGATACACGATGGGCGCATTAAAATCGCCCCTGCGAACAAAATAGGCATGCAGCGAATGACATGCACGTCCGCTCACTGTGTTGTAAGCCGCTACAAGCGCTTGCCCGAGTACCTGACCGCCAAAAACCTGGGGACTACCAATATCACGACTTTCGCCACGAAATAAATTGATCTCGACCTGCTCAAGATCCAGCACAGACAACACATCAGCCAGACGCTGGTCCATGCTCAGATCTCCCAAACGAAACGTCGTTTTGCCATCAATTGACACCGAGGCGTTTTTGCATCACCGGGCTTGTCGTGGTGTATTGGAGAAACTGTTTTTTCTCTGGGTATAGCCATGATTGGACCCCGAAAGCAGCCAGAGCTGCTTCGTGGAAACCCGACAGGATGAGCTTCTTTTTTCCAGGGTAGGTATTAATGTCGCCGACGGCAAAAATCCCAGGCTCGCTCGTTTGAAATTTTTCGGTGTCGACTCGTATGGCTTTCTTGTCGATACCCAGACCCCATTCAGCGATAGGCCCAAGCTTGGGATGTAATCCAAAAAACGCGAGGATGTGCTGACAAGCCACTTGCTTGACCGAACCATCGTTCAATGTCAGCTCAGCGCCACGCAGTACACCCTCCTCATTGAGGAAGCGACTGACCGTGCCTTCATGAAACGCAACTTTTCCGGCATCTACCAATTGACGAATGCGCGCAACAGACGCAGGCGCTGCACGAAATTCAGCACGACGATGGACCAAAGTCATACTGTTTGCCTGAGGAGCAAGATCAAGCACCCAGTCAAGAGCAGAGTCACCACCGCCGAGAATGAGCAACTGCTGACCATGAAACTCCTCGGCACGCTTAACACGGTAGTGCACCGAGCGCCCTTCAAACAGCTCAGCTCCCTCCACAATGAGGCGCCGTGGCTGAAACGAGCCTACCCCACCGGCGATAATCACAGTACCTGCATCAAACACGGTGCCTTGCGATGTGCGCACATGAAAACGCCGGCCGTCAGCGGCGCGGGCTACCTCGGTGACCTCCTCTCCCAGCCTAAACTGGGCGCCGAACGGCTCGATTTGCTTCATCAGTCGATCAATCAATTCCTGAGCGCCACAAACCGGTAAAGCAGGAATATCGTAGATTGGTTTATCTGGATAAAGCTCGGTGCATTGGCCACCAACCGTTTTTAAGGAATCGATCACATGGGCCTTTATACCTAAGAGCCCAAGCTCAAACACCTGAAATAACCCACAAGGGCCTGCTCCGATGATCACAGCTTCGGTGACCACCGGCGAACTGACTTGACTTAAGGCGGGCTCGGACACCATTAATCTCTCCAAAGCACACCCTAACGGCGCGCTAAAGACTCTAATTGTACACGCCAGCTCATAGAACAAACCCAGCACCTAACGGCCAATGCTAGAATTTAGCTATGTCAGCCCTGCGCCTTGATACCAGCCTCGAAGCCTTGCTCGCCCGCCTACGGGATATCACAGGGCCCGCCGCGCTTGCGACCGTCGTATCAACGGTGGGATCCACGTATCGGAAGGCCGGCGCGCGTATGTTGATTGAAAGTGACGGACGCATCACCGGACTATTGAGCGGGGGCTGCCTGGAGGCTGATCTGGCAGAGCGTGCTCAGAAAGTGCTAGCGACCAATACGCCTGCCATCGTTGAATATGATATGCGGACCGAGGACGACCTGATTTTTGGCATCGGCGCGGGTTGTGAAGGCGCCATGCGGATCCTCATCGAACCATTACCAGCAGATGGGACGTTGGCCATGGCGCTAGCACACGCCTGCGCTACGAGTCACGCGGGTCGTGCAGCTGCAATCGCCGTCGTACACCGCGCAGATGAAAGTCTTTTGGGCACACGGGCGTATGCGCCAGATATAAGTCAGCCGATGCCGCCAGAACTCGAACGCATGTGTACTGACACGCTAGCCACCAAAAAAACCACCTTTGGCCCCTTCGTCGTTGATGGCACGACCTGCGAAGCGTGGGTTCAATTCCTTGCCGCGGTACCACAAATTTTGGTGTGCGGTGCGGGGCCCGACGCCATTCCGCTAGTCAATCTACTGACGGGCCTAGGCCTGCCCGTGACCGTGACAGATCATAGGCCTAGCTACGTGACCAGCGCTCGCCTGCCCACCGCAACGCTAACGCTTGGGCCTGCCACTACTTTAGCGACACGACTGCAGCTCAATACTTACTTTGCAGCCATCGTGATGAGCCACCATCTTGCATCGGATAGCGACTATCTGTACGCGTTGGCCTCCAGTTCTATCCCTTATATCGGCGCACTAGGTCCACGCATGCGCCGTGAACGACTACTATCAGGCCTTGGCGAACACGGCCGTTTGCTCGGTTCGCGGCTGCACGGACCTGTGGGCCTCGATATAGGCGCAATAACTCCGGAGGCGATCGCGCTAGCGATTGCTGCAGAAATCCATGCGGCCGCCGCACACCGCACCGGCTTGCCTCTCAGCCCTAGCACACCACCTCCTGCATGACTGGGCGTGGGAACGCCCACACACGGGGCGATGACCCGTAATTTGCCGCTACCTGCACAACGATTTCGTTGTCTTGAACTCGGTTGTGGATTTTGCTTGCGCCGAGTGGGCACTGTGCGGATCCGTGCTCTTCCTAGCGGCGGTTGGCCAACATTAGTCGGTGCTGTCTCAAGCCTAGGCATTGGACTTTGGCGACGCTGGCAATAGTGGCAACACTCGCGACACTGGGCTTCAGGTCCATGACACAATTTTCAAAAGCTTAAACTCGATCACTTTATCCCGATGTGGGTGATACCAAAAAGTGCTAACGTCATATGGCGTGCCGGTCTATCAGGAGTTACATAACTTGAAAATACTAACGAATCGTTTGCCACGACGACTGCATAGGCCGCTAGCAGCACTCATTTCGTCGGCACTCGCGACAGGCGCGGCGCATGCTGAACAGGCGCTACCGCTTAGCACGTCGGGGGCTTTGGACGAAGTCGTCGTGACTGCCCAGAAGCGTTCTGAGAATCTGCAGACGGTCCCAATCAGCGTCCAGTCCATAGACTCAAAGCATTTAGAGGACCTGTTAGTGACCAGCTTTGACGGCTATGCGAAGTTCCTGCCCAGCCTATCAGTGCAGACATATGGGCCGGGCCAATCAAATATTTATGTCCGCGGTGTCACCAACGGCAGCGATGGGTCGCGGGTTGGCTCTCAGCCCCTCGTTGGCCTCTACCTGGATGAAATGCCTGTCACCACGATCGCGAATAATCTCGATATTCATATTTATGACATCGAGCGCGTGGAGGCACTGTCAGGACCACAAGGAACTCTGTTTGGCTCAAGTTCTATGGCAGGTGTACTACGAATCATTACGAATAAGCCGAGTACCACTGAATTTTCTGCTGGATATGATCTGACAGCAAACACCTATACTGGCGGTGGTCCCGGCGGCAAGGTCGAAGGTTTCATCAATATACCTGTTTCAGATAAAGCGGCAATACGATTGGTTGCGTTCAGCGAACGAGATGGCGGATATATAAACAATATCGCCAACAACACCGAAACCTTTCCGACGTCGGGTATCCGACGAGACAATACGGACTTGGCTGAAAAGCACTACAACACGATTACCACGAGTGGCGGACGGGCAGCTCTCAAGTATGACTTATCAGACAGCTGGACCATCAGCCCAACTCTCATGGCACAGGATCAAAGCTCAAGCGGCAGTTTTGGCTACTCACCCAGTATCGGTGATTTGAACACCTCGCGCTATTCCGGGGACTCTAATAAGGATCAGTGGTGGCAAGCCGGCTTAACCGTCCAAGGCAAAGTGTGGGATCTGGATCTGACTTATGCCGGTGGCTATTTACATCGTACCGTTGATAATAAAATTGACTACTCGGACTATTCTTATTTTTATGACCGTTCTTACGTTAATACATCGACACCAACTTACTTCGGCGACAATTTTCGTAATAATAAAGGCGATCTCATCAACCCAGCCCAGACTGAAGTCAGCCATGATCTATTTACTAAACAGTCACACGAACTTCGCCTCACAAGTCCCAAGGACTGGCTAATACACGGTGTCATCGGCGTCTTTATGCAACGCCAAACCGATCGAATTCGTAGCGCTTATCTCGTCGATGGGCTTGCCGATGCGTACTCAATCACCAACTTACCCGGCGTCAACTTCCTAGACGCACAAGTTCGCACTGACCGTGATCGAGCAGTGTTCGCCGATATCGGCTACAACCTTACGAGCAAACTAGCAATTACAGGTGGACTACGTCAGTTTTCGTATGACAACACCGTGTACGGATTTTTCGGCTACAACGGTCAGCCCACCTTTGATGGCTATACACATGCCAGTGGTGAGCAGACGTGCTACGCCGGCACTCAATCCTCAAGTGCTCCATGGCCGTGCGTCAATATTGACAATCGCGCAACAAAGACTGGCAGCACCTATCGATTAAATGTGACTTACCAGATCGATCCAGATCACATGATGTACGCCACTTGGTCGACAGGCTTTAGGCCTGGCGGCGTAAACCGGGTCAACGATCGCCCACCCTATCAGGCTGATTACCTCACCAATAATGAGGTGGGCTGGAAAACAGAATGGTTCACGCATCGCCTGCGCTTCAACGGTGCGCTATTTTTTGAGCGCTGGAAAGACATGCAATTCGGAGTTACCGGCCTTAATGGCATTAGTGAGACGGCCAATGCAGGCGCATCCGAAATCAAGGGGGTCGAGAGCGACATAACGTGGGTCGTGAGCGACAAACTCAACATTAGCGCATCCGTCACCGCGCTTAATGCAAAAGTGGCAACGAATGCATGCAATTTCCCAAGTCCATCAAATAGCTGCACTGAAAAGAACATTATCTACAATGCTGACGGCAGCATCGCGTATCAAAAAGAAAACTCCGTACTGGCACCAACCGGCTCAAGATTGCCCGTATCGTCTAAGATCAAGGGAAACCTGATAGCCCACTATGCCTTCACGGTGCAGGACATCAAGGCGCATGTGCAAGCGGCAATGGTCGCGCAGACCCGCGCATTGCCGCAGCTGCAAGTCGACTTTGAGCAGGTGATCGGCGAGCAACCAGGCTACGCGAGTTTTGACTTGTCGGGTGGCGCCCACGTCGGTAAGTGGGACGCAGAACTCTTTGTACAAAATGCGTTTGATAAGCGCGGCCAGGCGACCCGCTATACCTCATGCGCACCCACCACCTGCTCCCTCATCTATGTGATCCCAACTGCACCACGGCTCGTTGGTATCACGGTCGGACAGAAGTTCTAGCTACAAGCCAGTCGAATGGATCGGGTCGCGCGCTATAGATCGCGCGCGACTCGAAAGCCTAAATCTGACTGACGTAGACCCTGCAACTCCGCACCACGGGCACTAGCCCGCGTATCGGCAGGTCTGGTAGCCCATGAGCCGCCACGAACGCCCCGCAACTCACATCCACCAGCCCACTGCCATGCCCGTCCGTCAGCCGGTCGACCGCGGTAACTCGCCGTATAGCAGTCTTGTAGCCACTCGCGCACGTTACCCAACATATCAAACAAGTCAAAAGCATTTGGCTTAAAACTACCGACCGGAGCCGTGAATACGAAGCCGTCGTTACACCGTGCACTTGGGTAACTGAAGCCAAACTCTGCTCCTGCCAACGCATCATAAACATTGGCGTAATCACAGGCCAACGACAACAAGGAGTCCTCGCCTGAATCATGAGCACCGAAATACCGCGGCGTTGATGTGCCACCTCGTGCGGCATACTCCCACTCGGTCTCTGATGGCAAGCGGTACACTTTGCCCGTCAATTTGCTCAACCAGTCCACATATGCGCGCGCATCGTCCCAACTGACGCAAACCACGGGCTCAAGATCAGTCTGCGGATTCGTAAAGCCCGGATTACGCCAACTGCGATCGGAAAGTCGCGCCCAAGCACCGGCATTCGTCGTCCGACAATCTCCCTCTGAGTGATATTGGGCTGCGTCCGCGAAGACACGAAACTCAGCAACGGTCACCTCAAATTTTCCGATGGCAAAGGGACGCGTCATGGTGACAGGCAATGCTGGCAACTCGCCCCGAGCGCGGTCCGCCTCATTCCCTTCATCGACGCCCCCAAGCGAAAAGGTACCGCTTGGGATGATCACCATGGCTGGACAGGCAGCACAGTCACGCACCTCGGCGGTTGTCGCCACAGGCAAGGGCGCCGCGTCCTTGTGGTTTATAAACTGGGGATTCGGTGGTTTCTGTCCAAAAGCTACCACTGTATACAAACAGAGCATCAGAAGAATGCGGCGCATGTCAGCGTCCCTCCGAGCGTGTATCAAGATCGATCGCCACCCGGAAGCCACCATCGCCACGGCGCTCTGCTACATCACCCGCCTCGCGGTAAGCACTGCGTGCTTGCTCCGCAGGTGACGTCCAGCTGCCACCTCGACGTACGCGCTGGGTGCAACCACCTGTCCACACCCATGCGCGCGCATCGCGCGGTCGACCGACATAACTATCGGTCCAACAGTCCTCGGTCCACTCCCACACATTGCCGATCATGTCATATACGCCAAATGCGTTTGCGCGCAGCGCACCGACCGGCGCTACGTCAGCATAGCCGTCACGGCAATGCACCGGCTCCCAGCCAAAGGCAAAGCTCTCGTGACTCACGAGGTCGTAGACATTGGCGAAATCACATGCATCGGCCGCATGGTCACCCCACGGCCAGCGCGTATTACTACCTGCACGCGCAACATATTCCCATTCTGCTTCGGAAGGTAGACGGTATGATTTAGCCGTCTTGTGGGCTAACCACTGCACATAGGCCTTGGCGTCGCTCCAGCTCACACAGGCTGCCGGGTGATCATCCAGCGGCTCTCGCGGGCGGCCTGGGGACTCCCAGTCGTGACTGCGATCCTGAGAAAAGCGCTTTTTCTCATCGTCCCAGATCAAGCAGGGACTGCGCGCGTCATAACCCGAGTCTTGCATAAAAACCCGATACTCCCGCCGCGTCACCTCGACTCGACCGATCGCGAATGGTTTGTTGATCTTCACAATCACCGCTTGGGACTCAGCGCTAAGCGCCGTGGACTGCGACTCGCGCGCAGGCGTGCCCATGACAAACGTACCAGAAGGAATCCGAACCATTTCTGGGCAGTCGGCACAATCACGGAATTGCGCTGCGGGCTCGGCGGCCTGCACGGTCACCCCCCCGAACAAACTGAGCGCGCACACGCTACCGAGCAAGGCGCGACAGGCAATGACTCTCAAATGTCCCTTGTTCATCAAGGCATCAATCCCTCAGTTTGATAGGAACAAAAATTGTGCCGCCGTCGCGACTGATCAAGAGGGCGATGCTACGCTTGGATTTTTCAACGAGCGATGACAGCTGCTCAACTGACGCAATATGCTGACCATTGGCACCAATCACGACATCACCCGGACGTAAGCCTGCCTCAAGCGCCGGGCCTTCGGCACTCTCGACCAACAGTCCGCCGTCAAGGCCTGCTGTCCGCCGCTCGATCGCTGATAGCGGTCGTAAACCCAAGCCTAACCGGCCGGAACTATGATCATCGGACTTCAGAGCGCCGCTGCCACGACCCTCTTGCAGCTCGGCAATCTGCGCACTGATTTTATGACTCGCACGGTCACGCCACACGTCCAATGTCACCTGCGTTCCGGGCTTTAACTGCGAGATCGCCGCTGACAATTGCCCCGAGCGGTCAATGGCGATGCCATTCACTGACAAAATCACATCGCCGGGCTTTAGACCCGCTTTCGCACCAGGCCCACTCGCCTCGACTTGGCTTACTAGCGCGCCGCGCGGACGATCGAGCCCAAAAGAGTCGGCCAGCTGCTGACCCACATCCTGAATTAAGATGCCAATACGGCCCCGTTGGACTTTACCGGTCTTGATGAGCTGCTCTTTAACATTCATGGCAATGTCGATCGGTATGGCGAACGAAATTCCCATAAAGCCGCCAGTGCGGCTATAGATTTGCGAATTAATGCCGACCACGTCGCCGGCCATATTGAATAATGGCCCGCCTGAGTTGCCTGGATTCACTGCCGCATCAGTTTGTATAAACGGTGTGTACTGGCCATCTGGGAGCGATCGCGACATTGCACTAACAATGCCGGCCGTCACACTATTATCAAAGCCAAACGGCGATCCAATGGCGATCACCCACTCTCCTGGACGCAGTTTGGCCGGATCGCCAATCTTGACGGTCGGCAGCTGACTTCCGTTGATCTTAATGACTGCAACGTCGGTGCGATGATCAACGCCAACCACTTTAGCGGTAAATTCGCGGCGGTCCGTGAGGCGCACAGTCACTTCCCGCGCCTCTTCAACCACGTGGGCATTGGTCAAGATATAACCATCTGGTGTGACGATAAATCCAGAGCCCTCTCCTCGCGCCGGCGGCTCAGCACCACGCTGTTGACCGCCAAAACGCCGCAGAAAATCATGCAAGGGATCGTCAGCGTCTTCTTCTTCGTCCCCACGAACTGCGTGACCACGCTCAACCACGCTTACATTGACGACAGAGGGGCCTGCCTGTGCGACCAACTCCGTAAAATCGGGCAAGCCACGCGTCGCAGCTGCCATCGTGCCTGGGCTTGTAGGCAAAACCACCGGCGTTGGTGCCGTCGCGAGCGGCGGCGCAACATTGATCGGTGCACGTTTCCCACAGCCACTGGCTAACGCGAGTAAACACAGGCATAGAATCAAGCGCAAGCACGTCATTTTTCTCAGCATAAAGCAATTCCCTCTCGCACACAGGCCGGCCTACGCCAATAGACAGCGAGCGGCAACCAAAGTTGCGCCGTGCCGTTAGGCCGTTGAAAGCAAGCGTCTATGATATCGTGCTACGGCCGACTCGCGCGCGCAAAAACGGTCAATTCCCGCCTACGCGGCACCTCTATAAGAGGTGACCCACGCACTTATACGGCCGGTATGACGGTTGACGGCTAGTGAGCCGACGGCTGGGAGGTGTACAGCCCTGTCACACGTCTTGCCTGCACCTCATCCCACAAGGCCTCAGCACGCTTATCACGACTGAGCACGGAGCCTAACAAGACAGCCAAAAACCCGAGCGGAATGGAGAAAATTCCTGGGTTTTTCAATCCAATCAGCGGCTTCTCAAGCCCCACAAACGAGGTTTGCTGACCTTGTACTTTAACGAGATCGGTACGCGCTTTAAGCAAATCCTTGTCGAGCGAGCCCGCATCCCGTGTCGCTTTTTCGCGCACTGAAATATCGTCTGATGCCAACCCGGCATTGATGCGCGCCCGTTTCGCGGGCTCCTCAGCCAACACCTTGAACGCTGAACTTCGGACCGCCAAAGGATAGGTGAGATTAGGTGACACCAATGTCAACCCCACCGCGACCGTCGTGCCAACAACCATGCCAGCGATAATGCCCGTGGTATTGCAGCGGCGCCAATACAAAGTCAAAACCAAGCATGGAAAATTAGCACTAGCGGCAACAGCAAAGGCAAGCCCAACGAGGGCCGCGACATTCTGGCCCTTCGCCGCAATACCGATCGCTATAGCTATCCCGCCCACCACCAACGTCGCGACACGTGCAGCCAGAACTTGCTTGTGCGCAGGCACTGCATCGCCTGAGTGTATAACGCCCACGTACAGATCATGAGCAATTGCAGAAGCCGATGCGAGTACAAGCCCCGCCACGACAGCGACAATGGTCGCAAAGGCAACAGCCGAGACAAAAGCCAGCATAAAATTTCCGAGTAAAGAATCAGGTCCCCCACCAATGAACTGCGCCAGCAATGGCGCTGCCATATTGCCACCAGCATCTACCGCAAGAATATTCTGCGGGCCGACAAGTTTTGCAGCGCCGAAACCTAAGAAAAGTGTCAGCAGATAAAATCCACCGATGATCATTGTTGCCCAAATGACAGATTTTCGAGCAGCTTTGGCATCTGGAACTGTAAAGAACCGCATTAAAATGTGGGGCAACCCCGCAGTGCCAAACACCAACGCGAGTCCCAGCGAAATTTGATCGATAGGTGCCTTAAACAAGAGCCCCGGCTCCAGAAAACGCTGACCTAACTCCACCGCAGACATCGTCTTGCCACTATCGCCGAGTAAGGCGACAACGCGAGACTGTATGCGCCCATCAAGAACAATATCTTGCATAAATGCAGGTAATGAAAATCCATAAGGCATCCATACAAAACACACGATCACCAGCGACGCGATCACCAACAAAGCGGCTTTGATGATCTGCACCCAGGTGGTAGCAACCATGCCGCCAAATAGCACATAGCTCAGCATGAGTATGCCAACGACAACGACTGATACCTCGTAATCAATACCGATCAGTGTCTTAACGAGAACCCCACCGCCGACCATCTGCGCCGTGAGATAGAAGGTGGAGACAGTAATAACCGACAGTGCGCCTGTAATGCGCGTTTTTCTTGGCTCGTTACGATAGGCGAGTATATCGGCGAGAGTGTATTTTCCGAGGTTGCGACAGGGTTCCGCAATCAGCAAAAGCACGGTGATGTACGCCACCAAAAACCCCACCGAGTACATAAATCCGTCATAGCCATATATGGAAATCAGGCCAGCAATGCCGAGAAAAGAAGCGGCCGACAGATAATCTCCCGCTATTGCCCATCCATTTTGCAGCCCCGTAATACTACTGCCAGCAGCATAAAAATCTGCCGTTGACCGCACGCGCTTCGCTGATAAGTAAGTGACGTACATTGTCAGTGCGATGACACTGGCAAAAACTAAAAACGTGATCCAACGGTACGAACCAGCGATTCCACCAGTCGCGTTGGTAGCCTCTGCAGCACTAGATGCTGTCAGCAGAAAAAATCCACTGCCAAATATGTTGTGGGCGATGAAGCGCGTCATGCTGCACCTATCCGGCCCGCGCGCACATCGTCGGCAATCGCCAAGGCCATTTTGTCAAAATCGCTGTTGGCAGTGCGAACATAGTAAATGGTGATGAACCAAGTCATCAAAAACTGACTGAGGGCAAACAGTAGCCCGACATTTAGAACGCCCCACACTTTCAGACGAAAGACATTCTGAAAATAGGCAGCGGCGATCAGTAATGTTAAATAGTAGGCTAAGGACACTGCCATCAAAGTCCATGCGAAGCGTGATTTGCGTCGATGCAGTTCGACGAAGCGTGCGTCTCGAACAACGGCATTCCATTGAATCGGCGTGATCGACATCATGCACCTCCCTTAACGACCTGTTATGGGGCGACAGTACCTGAGCAATAGGCCCATGACTACTACTATCGCGATGCGCGTCAAGCGTCGGCTGCCATGACCCATAACCCGACTGCGCAGCGTTAACATGTCAGTAGTATTTAAGGTCGGCTCGGAGCCGAATAGCACTATCAAGGGACTCGAGGAGCGTGCGTGGATCGTTGCTGGTAGGTTATAGTCATAGGCCAATCGATTACCGGGTCAGCGCAGAGCTGATCGCCAAGGAGCAGCCTATGTCTGAGTCATATCCAATCAACGCAAACTTTGCTAGGCACGCGCGCGTCAATGAAACCCAGTATCAAGACGACTATGCACGCAGCATTGACAACCCAGACAGCTTTTGGGCGACTGTTGGGCAGCGTCTCGATTGGATCACGCCGTTCACGCAGGTCAAAGACGTGTCCTTTAAGAAGGATGACTTTCGGATCCGTTGGTATGCCGATGGCACACTCAATGTCAGCGCGAACTGTCTAGACCGCCACCTTGCCACCCGCGGCGATCAGACCGCCATTCTTTGGGAAGGCGACACACCCGGCGACACACGGCGAGTGACTTACCGGGAACTTCATGAACAAGTGTGCCGTCTAGCTAATGCGCTCACAAAGCTTGGCGTTACCAAAGGTGATCGCATCACGCTCTACATGCCCATGATTCCAGAGGCCGCGGTGGCGATGCTTGCGAGTGCACGCATTGGCGCCATTCACTCCATCGTATTCGGCGGCTTCTCGCCAGAGTCAATTGCCAGCCGTATTGATGACTGCAAATCAAAAATTGTCATCACTGCTGATGAGGGTTTACGCGGTGGACGTAAAGTCCCACTAAAAGCCAACGTAGATGCCGCTTTTCAGTTGCAAGCACTACCAAGCGTTGAGAAAGTCATCGTTGTACGACGCACTGGCGCTGATATTGTTTGGAATACGGATCGTGACCTGCCTTACGAAGCACTACTGGCCGCTGCAAGTCCCGTGTGCCCTCCGGTTGCGGTCGGCGCGGAAGATCCGCTGTTCATACTCTATACGTCGGGTTCGACGGGTAAACCTAAAGGCGTTCTGCATACGAGCGGTGGCTATCTGGCCTATGCTGCATATACTTTTCAAACCGTGTTTGACCACAAAGATACCGATGTGTACTGGTGCACGGCGGATGTTGGCTGGGTCACTGGACACAGCTATATCGTCTACGGCCCACTCGCCACAGGCGCGACTACCCTCATGTTTGAGGGTGTCCCTAACTACCCCGATGCGGGTCGCTGCTGGGATGTCATCGACAGGCATGGCGTGACTGTCTTTTACACCGCACCCACAGCAATTCGTGCCTTGATGCGCGAAGGCGAGAGTTGGGTCAAAAAGCACCGGCGAACGAGTTTGCGGCTACTTGGTAGCGTTGGTGAACCCATTAATCCGGAAGCTTGGGAGTGGTATTACCATGTCATAGGCGATGGTCGCTGCCCGATCGTTGATACGTGGTGGCAAACCGAGACTGGCGGTATCCTAATGACGCCGCTGCCGGGAGCGATGGCCCTGAAGCCAGGCTCTGCGGCCAAGCCTTTCTTTGGCGTTCAACCCGCCATTTTGGACACTGCAGGTCTCGCTCAGGAAGGCGCGTGCGAAGGCAGTCTGGTGATTCTGGACTCATGGCCCGGGCAGATGCGTAGCGTTTATGGCGATCATCAACGCTTTTTTGATACCTATTTTTCGATGTACCCGGGCATGTACTTTACGGGTGATGGCGCGCGTCGCGACGTCGATGGCTACTACTGGATTACCGGCCGCATTGATGATGTGATCAACGTCTCGGGTCATCGCCTTGGCACCGCCGAGATCGAAAGCGCGCTGGTGGCTCATCCGAGCGTTGCCGAAGCGGCCGTCGTTGGCTTCAACCACGAAATCAAGGGACAAGGAATCCATGCATTCGTCACATTGAAGACCGGCATCGACAGCTCAGCCGAACTCACTCAGGAACTGCGCCAAACCGTGCGCAAACAAATCGGGGCTATTGCTGTGCCTGACGTGATCAAGTTAACGCCAGCACTACCAAAAACACGCAGCGGCAAAATTATGCGCCGTATCCTGCGCAAGATTGCCAACGGCGAAAGCGATCAACTCGGCGACACCTCAACGCTGGCTGATCCTGGTGTCATCAAGCAACTGATGGAGCCATAAGGGCAAAAATACGGCAGAGTCACTTTGGTTGGTCGCCGTAAAACATGACTAACCTAAGTGACTCAGATCGTTATCCCCTGCGGGACGAATACGATGCCGTCTTCGTCAACGTAAACCGTGTCATTCGGGCGCACACGTGCGCCTAGTAACTCAAGTACACCGTCACGCACACCTTGACCACGCTTCTCACTGCGGCGTGGCTGCACCCCTAACGCCAGAACGCCGAATGCCAACTCGCCCAAGACCACAGAGTCACGAACGCACCCGTTGACGATCACGCCTACCCAACCACTGTCGCGGCCGGCGGCCGCCAGCATGTCGCCCACAAGCGCGCATCGCTGCGAGGCGCCTCCGTCTACCACCAGAACCCGACCGAAGCCCGGGCTACGTAACGCCTCCCGGATCAGAGAGTTATCCTCAAAACATTGCAGCGTCGCGACTGGCCCCGCAAAACGCTTAAGGCCCCCAAAATGGGTAAGCCCAGACGCACAGGCCTCAAATTCTGGATGGGCGTCGAGTAAATCTGCTGTTTTTATGCTCATGACACTCCCTCTGGCAGTCATTTTGCCCCGTGACAGACGAACTCGCCATTTAAAAAACACAACGAAATGCGAAACGGCACGATACACTGCGCACCGGTTTTTCCAAGGAACACCCATGCAAATCGCTCAAGATGCGGTAGTCGCCATTCATTACACCCTCACAGACGACAAAGGCGAGGTGCTCGATAGCTCGTCCGGTGCTGACCCACTAGCCTATATCCATGGAAGTGGCGGCATCATCAGTGGCCTTGAGGAGGCTTTGCTAGGTAAAGTCGCGGGCGACAAGCTTAAAGTCGCCATTCCTGCCGAGAAAGCCTACGGCGCGCACGAACCAGGCCTGATCCAACAGGTGCCAAAACGCGCGTTTCAAGGAGCCGGCGAAATCAAGTCCGGCATGCGTTTTACCGCGCAGACCGAACACGGGCCGCGTGAAGTCGTGGTCACCCGAGTCGCGGGCGATATGGTGACTATCGATGGCAATCATCCGCTTGCGGGGCAAGCACTGAACTTTGATGTCGAAATTATCGAAGTGCGCGCGGCTACTGCCGAGGAACTTGCGCACGGTCACGTACACGGCCCAGGCGGCCACCACCACTAAGACATCGCACGCATGCGCTTTGGGGGCCCCAAAGCGCATGCGGCCGTATTGTTTTAACGTGGCTTATAAGGCTGATACTTTAATCCCAGATCATGTGCCACTGCCTCATAGGTAATGGCTCCGGCGTGCACATTAAGCCCGTTTGCAAAGCCCGCATCCGCAGCGAGCGCCTTCTCCCAACCCAGATCCGCGAGCTTGCGTACATAAGGTAACGTCGCATTCGTCAACGCAAAGGTGGAGGTGCGCGCCACAGCACCTGGCATATTGGTTACGCAATAGTGAACAATGCCCTCTTCAACATAGGTCGGCGCTGCATGCGTGGTGGGTCGACTTGTTTCGAAGCAGCCGCCTTGATCGATGGCAATATCAACCATCACCGCACCCGGACGCATCCGCTGCAACAGCGCGCGTGTCACCAACTTAGGTGCAGCGGCGCCCGCAACCAAAACCGCACCAATCACCAAATCCGCATCGACCGCTAACTCTTCGATCGCATGAACTGTCGAAAACACGGTCTTCGCGCTGTTGCCAAACTGCGCTGAGAGCTCGCGCAGCCGCTTGGCCGAACGATCAAGGATCGTCACATCAGCCCGTAGACCCACGGCCATTTCTGCAGCATGTGTTCCGGACACACCACCACCCAAGATAAGCACTTTGGCAGGTGCCACACCGGGTACTCCGCCTAGCAGTACACCACGACCACCATTGGCTTTTTGCAATAAAGTTGCGCCCACCTGCACAGACATGCGCCCCGCGACTTCGCTCATCGGAGTCAGCAAGGGCAAGCTACCGTCCGAAGCAGTCACCGTTTCATAGGCGATTGCGGTCACACCAGATGTCGCCAAAGCCTCGGCCTGCGCACGATCGGCTGCCAGATGCAAGTACGTAAATAGTACCTGTCCCTGACGCAGCATTGCGCACTCGGACGGCTGTGGCTCTTTCACTTTTACCACGAGATCTGCCGCGCTAAAAACTGCACTGGCGGATGACGCGATGCTGGCTCCCGCGGCAACGTACTCGGCATCATCAATATCAATCCCGGCCCCAGCTCCGGTCTCAACGGTGACCGAGTGACCCGCAGCGACGAGCTCGCGCACGCCCGCGGGCGTCAAGCCGACTCGGTACTCGTGCACCTTCACTTCTTTTGGAACCCCGACGCGCATAGCGATTCTCCCGAATGACTGCAATTTGGAGTGACACTTTGCTCACTGTAGCGACTCCATGCCGCTGATCTCTTGCAAATGCAGCGCATCATTTGGTCTAATTACGCAAGATTATTCTATTAATTTATATTTTTTTATAAGGTTATTCGAATGTTACTGGATCGCATCGACCGCGCGCTTGTACAGATGCTGCAAACAGACGGACGCATGACGAACAGCGAACTTGCCGCCAAGGTCAGCCTCTCGGAGTCTGCCTGCCTACGTCGAGTACGTGCCTTGGAAACCTCGGGTCTCATCGAGGGCTATTGCGCACTCGTCAACCAGCAAAAAGCCGGTTGCGGAGTTAACGTCTTTGTAAGTATTACTCTGGAGCGTCAAGAGCGTACCGAACTCGCGGCCTTTGAAGACGCGGTGAAAAAAATCCCCGAGATCATGGAGTGCTATCTCATGTCGGGCGCTTACGACTATTTGCTACGCGTCGTGGTTGCAGATACCAGCGACTTTGAGCGAGTCCACAGCAAACACCTGACCGGCTTGCCCAACGTTGCGCGCGTGCACTCCAGCTTTGCACTGCGCACCGTCCAAAAAGCCCAAGCGCTGCCGCTACGCTGAGCAATCGATCACTAGCCGTGCCACACGCGCGTCAGTCGTGCCGCTAAGCCCGTGAGTAACTCATAATGCAGCGTACCTGCGAGTCGTGCTGCTTCCTCAATCGGTACGCCTCCACCCAATAAATCAACGTAATCACCTTGTCGCAAACTTGGGCCCTCAAGCGCAGTGATATCAATGGTCGTCATGTCCATGGAGATACGGCCGACCACCGGCAGCCGCTGTCCAGCGGCCACGGCAAACCCTTTATTACCTAAAGAGCGTGGGTAACCGTCCGCATACCCTAGATCAAGCGTTGCGATACGTGAGGGCGTACGCGCCTGCCAGGAAGCTCCGTAACCGACGCAAACACCAGCTGGCACATCACGCACTTGCAGCACTCTCGCCTCAAGTCGTACTACATCTTGGAGCGCGACTCGACGCTCTGCAAATGGCTGCCCGCCGTACAACGCGATCCCAGGTCTTGCGAGATCCCCCTGAAAGTCAGGCCCCAGAAAAAGACCCGCTGAATTGCCGATACTTGTCTGCACATTAGGAAAATGTGCGCTGATATCTTTGAATCGAGCCACCTGTTGGGCATTTAATGGGTGCTCGGGCTCATCGGCACAAGCCAAATGAGTCAGCAACAAGCAAATGTTGAGTGCGGCGCACGCGCTTGTATCGCTGAGCAATTGCACAATATCTGTCTGGCCAAGGCCGGCGCGGGTTATACCTGTGTCGACCTGCAGTGCGGTGGGAATAGCAGTTCCGACTGCTGCCCACTCTCTGACATCCTGTAGCGTGCTTAACACCGGTATCAACGAGGCACGTTCGCACTGATCTGGCGCGCACACGGCACCCTGCAGCACAAAAATTTTGACCCCCCGCACCGCGTTGCGTAGCCGCACTCCCTCATCGACGGTCGTCACAAAAAATGCTTTGCAGCCTCGTTCTGCTAGCCGGGACGCGATGGGTATCAACCCCAAGCCGTATGCATCAGCTTTGACCACAGCTGCCACAGAATTTGGTGCCGCAACTCGGACCAGTTGCGCATAATTGGCGCCGAGCGCACCCAAATCTACGTGCAACCGCGCCGAGGGCACATTTAAATCAGCCGCATCCACCCAAGCACCTATACCCAACCGAGTGAGATCACAGTTTACGTGTTTCCGCGACTGGACATCGCTCAAAGTCTTTTGCCCGGCGCCGTCCTCTGCTACGGTGTAGGCATCGATAATCCGGAACGGGGTGCCCCATGAACGCTGCTGCCGAAGCCCACTTTGACGCCGACAATCTCTACCGTGAAGAGGCCTATACCGACCGTCGGGTCGGATCGATCCGGGCCTTGGTCCCAGTACATAGTGATGGCGCGCCAGACACTAGTCGAGCCACCTTATATGTAGGCCAAATATCCGTCATGACGCCTATGGGCACGCTGCCGATTAGTTTTGAGTTGCCGGGCACCACCCTCAAAGAGGCACTGGCAGGCTTTAGCGAAGGAGCACGTGTCGCGATGGACGATACAATGCGCGAACTGCAGCAAATGCGGCGCGAATCTGCATCATCCATTGTGATCCCTGAGCCAGGTGCAGTGCCACCCACTGGCGGCGGACGCATACGGATGCCGTAGAAAGCACTGCTGCCATCCATGCTAACCCCAGTTGAAATGGAGGCCTTCAAACTCAGCCTTTTGATTTCGCTGGCAAGCGTACTGTGTAATCTACCCATTGCGATACCAATTGCTTGGCTGATCGGACGTTACCGCTTCGCTGGTCGAGCATTACTCGACGCCTGCGTCCATCTGCCGCTGGTTTTACCACCTGTCGTCACGGGCTATCTGCTCTTGATGCTACTCGGCATCCATGGCCCTATCGGGCGCTGGCTATACACAACCTTGGACATACGGCTCGCTTTCACCACTACCGGCGCCATCATTGCCACAGCCGTGATGAGCTTTCCGTTTATGGTCCGAGCGATCAGACTGTCCGTTGAAGGTATTCCTCCCGGCCTCGATGAAGCCGCTCGCACCCTAGGCGCGGGACCGCTAGACCGATTCTTCCAAGTCACATTGCCATTAATCCTACCTGGCATTCTCGCGGGCATGATTACCGCCTTCGCCGCAGGTCTTGGCGAGTTCGGCGCTGTCATCACCTTCGCAAGCAATATCCCAGGACAAACACAGACCCTGCCGCTAGCCCTCTACACAGCCCTCCAATCACCAAATGGTGATGTCGCGGCCATGCGTATCGCGGGCCTCTCGGTTGCACTGGGCTTTTTAGGCCTGCTTGCTGGCGAATGGATGGCACGCGCGTTGCGCAAGTACTACGGCACCGCGGCATGCTAGAGATTCAATTACGTCATGCGCGTGACACGTTCGAACTCAATGTCAGCCTGCGTTGCCCCACCCCCGGTGTCATCGCACTCTTTGGCCCATCGGGTGCGGGTAAGAGCACGCTTGCCCATATCATTGCAGGACTCATTCCACTACAAAGTGGCTACATTCGCCTTGATGGCGAAACACTCTCAGACTCAGCCCTTGGTATACACATAAGGCCGGAACAGCGCGGTATCGGCTATGTATTTCAGGATGCACGCCTATTCCCGCATTTGAGCGTCTCAGGCAACCTGCGCTTTGCAAGTCAACGAGTCGGCAACCGAGCGAGCTACGTAGCTCATGATGAGGTCGTCAGCTTGCTTGGCCTCGAGGCTCTGCTAGGGCGCCGTGTACACACTCTGTCTGGAGGTGAGCGCCAACGAGTCGCGCTTGCGCGCGCACTGCTGCTACAACCACGCATGCTCATTCTAGATGAGCCGCTCGCATCAATAGACACACCTCGACGCGCCGAGGTTCTTCCTTTTCTGGTCCGATTACGTGATCGGTTTTCTATACCGATGCTCTATGTGAGCCACCAGTACGAAGAAGTACTCCAGCTTGCAAGCTATCTTGCCGTGATTGATCAAGGAAGTATTCGATCCGCCGGTCAAGTCAGCCAACTCAGCCAACTACACGAATTGCAGAAGTACATAGGTCACGAAGCGGTCGGCGCCGTCTTAGACGCGGTAGTTGATGCTGTTGATACGAGTAGCAATCTCGCAAGCGTCACGCTAGGTGGGCAAACTCTCCGTTTTTACCTACCAAATAGCAATACTGGACAGCGCATCAGAATTCATGTTCTTGCTCGCGACGTAATGATTGCAACGCACGCACCGACGGGGTTGTCCGTACGTAATACTATTTTTTGTACTTTGACGCAGCTGTATGACGAAGCCCCAGACTCTGTCATTGCTACACTACAGTTTGGTAAGACTGTGCTGCTTTCACGCATTACGCGTTCAGCAGTGAATGAGCTACAACTTAAAGTCGGCGCATCCGTGTGGGCGCTCGTCAAGGCCGCCTCACTGCGAGGCAACTTGCTTTAAACAAAATGCGACTTGCCTGAGCACTGTCGCCAGTTACTAAATAGGTTACTGAACGGGCTACTAAAGGTATTTAAAAAAACATTGGGTTATTTAGAATTTTTCTCGCCGACTTTTAACGTGGTCACTAACTGTCTCGGCTACAATAACCATTCGAGAAGCAGACCTCAACTACCGAAAAACTGTCACCATTTTAATACAGTCGACAGAAACCATATATGCATAACGTGCACTCAGACTGCGATATTTTAGTCATTGGTGGTGGCATTAATGGGGCTGGCATCGCGCGGGATGCGGCAGGCCGCGGATTTAAGGTGATCCTGTGTGAGCAGCACGATCTAGCAGCACACACGTCTTCTGCCAGCACAAAACTCATCCACGGAGGTCTGCGCTATCTAGAATACGGTGAGTTCCGTCTTGTCCAAAAAGCACTTGCGGAGCGAGAAGTTTTACTTGCTGCAGCACCTCACATTAGCTGGCCCCTGCGCTTCGTCTTACCGCACGAACCCCATCTACGACCAGCTTGGATAATCCGGATTGGGCTATTTTTATATGACCATCTAGCACGACGCCATACCCTCTCGTCATCTCAGACAATCAATCTCGCCGAGCATCCTACTGGGGAGCCCTTGCGGCGAGCAAGCGGTACAGCCTTCATGTACTCCGATGCTTGGGTAGACGACGCACGACTTGTTGTTCTTAACGCCATCGACGCGCAAGCGAGAGGCGCACAGATACACACCAGGACGCGCTGCAAACGTCTTGAGCTCAATGGCCATTTGTGGCAGGCGACTCTGACTAATAGCACGCAGCGGACGAGCATAATCACTGCACGCAGCGTGATTAACGCGACTGGACCTTGGGCTGGAATCTTTTTAGAGCAATGCACGAAAATAACTGCGAGCCATGCTGTTCGTTTAGTAAAGGGCAGTCATATCGTCGTACCAGCACTTTTTTCACATGATTGCGCGTATCTTTTTCAAAATAGCGATAAGCGAATTATCTTTGCGATTCCGTATGAACAGCACTACACATTGATTGGAACCACAGATGTTGATTATGAGGGCGACCCGGCAGCCGTCAAAATCAGTGCTGCTGAGGAGCTATATCTTTGTTCAGTCGCAAGCCATTACTTCAAGAAGACCATAACGAGCACAGATATTATCTACCGTTATGCTGGGGTCCGGCCCCTACTTAAAGATGAGGCATTGGATCCCGCGAGCGTCACTCGTGATTACAGCTTTGAACTTGATACAGCTGGAGCTCCTTTGCTGACTGTGCTCGGCGGCAAGCTAACCACATACAGACGCCTCGCCGAGGAGGCATTGGCACATCTAAAACCACTTCTTGGAAACCAAAAACCTGGATGGACTCATTCAGTGCCCTTACCTGGCGGCGACCTAGGCGCGCGGCACTATGAGCAGTTCCACGAAGAAATGAGCCGTGAATACCCCGCTTTCCCAAAGACGATGCTAGACCGCTGGTGCCGCGCCTACGGCACTAGACTAAAGCTGATGCTGAATGGAGCTCGCACGCTAGCAGAGCTCGGAGTAGAGGTACTACCTGAGCTGTACGATACAGAGATCCGTTATTTGGTCACGCATGAGTGGGCAAGAACCGCAGAGGATATTTTGTGGCGGCGCAGCAAGCTGGGCTTACATCTACCAAAAAATGCGAGCCATCTGCTCGATCAATGGCTTGCAGATTATAAAAATTCGACTGACTAGTGATCACACACGCCGAACCCAGATTTTGCGACTCAGTCACGGATCGCGCTGTTCGGGACCACTGGTTTCTTTATGATCTTGCCATCGCGTGAACCAACGCGAAGCCAAGGACTCTACGTATTGACCACCACTGAGCAAAGCCAACGCAAGTACAAGCAGCACCCACACGAGGCGAAAATTACCAAGGCCACTTAACATGCCAAGTCCGGCAACAAGCCAGAGTGATGCTGCCGTGGTCAGTCCAGTGACATGGGAACTATCCGGTCCACGCATAATCACGCCCGCTCCGAGAAAACCAATACCTGTCAGCACACCCTGCACGACCCGACTCATGTCACCGGGGTCGGAGCTATCCGCCGCAAGGCTTAGCACTCCAAGCGTGATACCGGCAGTCCCTATAGCCACCAGGCTAAAAGTCTTAAATCCGGCAGCCTTATGGTGCAGTTCACGGTTAAGGCCAACCGAGGCGCCGCATAGCAAAGCCACCCCGAGCCGTTCAAACAGATCCGTCAATGTCAGTTCAGAAATCAGCATGACTAGATACTACCCCATGAATAGGTGAATTCCTGCCTATCCCATTGGCTGGATGACGTCATCGCATCTAAACTTGGGTTAATTTTTTGCAACATTCGGCCCAGAGGGTTGAGAATGGCGCAAGGTAGTCCCAAGACCGGTTAGACACACGTCAGCGTTGGAGCAACCATGAAGAGCCAGTCAGCGTTCACTCCCTTTCGACGACTTGTGCCGGCGCTAGCGCTGTTAGTCACGCTAACTACGGTAGTTAACACACTCAGTCGGGCGCAAGCCGAGGAAGTAGGCGGCGATCCACCCGGGCGCGTGGCACGTGTCAGCCTCACTGCTGGAGCGGTATCACTAGAGCCGGCTGGTACGGAGGTATGGATTAACGATGCGCTCAACCGCCCATTTGTGTTTGGCGACAAGCTGTGGGTTGACTCAGGTGCGCGAGCCGAGCTGCGAATTGGTTCTGCTGCAATCAGAATGGGCTCTGAAACCGGCATCGAAGCCGTCAACATTGACGATCGAGCCATGCAACTTAAGCTATCAGCAGGGACGCTCTTACTCCGCATTCGGGCTCTGGATGCGGAGGAAAGCATCGAAATCGATACAGCCAGTGGCGCAGTGTCCATCATTGAACCGGGGGAATACCGCCTGGATGTTAACCCATCGAATGGCGCGCTAGCCTTAAGCGTACGCCGCGGACTCGCCGCACTCACCGCAGGTCGAGAGAACCTATCGGTGCGTAGCGGCAGCCAAGCCAGGATCATGGCAGGCTCATCACTTGCAGGGGCCGTACTCCAACCGGTAGAGCCACTTGATGCGCTTGAGCGCTGGTCTGAGGAACGGGACGCGCGTCAAGCACGCTCAGTCTCCGCTCAGTATGTTTCCGACAGCATGATCGGCTACGAGGACTTGGATACCTATGGATCTTGGCGTACCGAATCAGACTATGGAGCGGTCTGGTATCCAACCGTCGCTGCTATCGGCTGGGCGCCGTATCAGGCTGGCCACTGGGCATGGATTGCGCCATGGGGCTGGACGTGGGTTGATAGCGCTCCTTGGGGCTTTGCTCCATTTCATTATGGTCGCTGGATCAGTGTGGGCGGTCGCTGGGGTTGGGCGCCTGGTCCGCGGCAATACGCGCCCGTCTACGCACCTGCGCTGGTCGGCTGGATTGGTGGCGTCGGCTTCAGCGTTGGATTATCCGATGGTCCACCAATCGGCTGGTTCCCTTTAGGATGGAACGAGATTTATGAGCCTCGTTATCCGGTTAGTAACACATACATACGCAACATCAATGTAACGAACATTCACGTGACTAACGAATACGTCACGAACTACATCACGACAAACGGTCACTCAAACCATACCGACGGTAACCGCTACCGGAACCAATCCGTGACAGGCGCGATTACGATGACGACCCGTACCGCCTTCACCACAGCACAGCCTGTGCAACAACACCGCACCGAGGTGCCTAAAGATGCGCTCGCGCGCAGCACGGCCGACACGAAGGCTCCAGCAATCGCGCCAACGATTCAAAGCGTGGGCCAGCATGCACCGTCGCAAACACAAGCTGCGCGCGCCTCTTTCAATCGTCCGATAGTGACGCTGACCCCACAGGCTTCTCAGCCAGTGCCTTTTGAGCAACAGCGTCGTGCGATTATTGAAAATTCGGGTATCCCGGTTCGCGTTAACCGCTCAGAAACACCCCCTGCGACGCGCTCACCACCATCTGCGCGTTCAGAGAGCGTCCCGACGCCAGCGCCCCGCTCAGACAACGTCGATACTCGCAGACCATCACGCTCCTCAGTAAGCGATGCGACAACAGTGCCGCGCGAATCCTCGCCTGCGATCCCTACTCCTCGCTATCGGCCACCCACCCAACAATTCGATACCGCACGCCCTCAGCCACCTCGCGACATACCGCAGCGCGAAGTCCCTGTGCGGGAGGCGCCAGCACCGAGCTA
>Ga0136642_1000002_pt1 | contig 233780 bp, 209 predicted proteins | sample LowCatLa1302831Y_FD_115313 | JGI IMG/M metagenome (GOLD analysis project Ga0136642, IMG submission 115313) | Freshwater microbial communities from Lower Cathedral Lake, Yosemite National Park, California, USA - 13028-31Y | ecosystem: Environmental > Aquatic > Freshwater > Lake ... | reverse complement strand
CTATGGTCTGCGCCAAATGCTAGACCTCGCCCGGCCGATTTATGAGGCGACCGCCGCATACGGACACTTTGGGCGTAATGAGGCCGACTTCACGTGGGAAGCGACCGATAAGGTGCGCGCCCTAAAAGCCGACGCAAAAAAATAGTTTTTAAAATACCGTCGCTCTGAGGGGCGCTGCAGCAACGTGGGAACAGCCTGCGTTTGCCAGGCTCAGTAGGGACGGTCGACTTGAAACGGCGCCCATTCAGTCTCTAAATAAAGGAGAGATCGAATGAGTGCAGTAGTTCAGTTGAAGAATGATTTTCACGTGGCGGATCTTTCGCTTGCAGACTTTGGTCGCAAGGAAATTGCCATCGCTGAGATCGAGATGCCGGGTCTTATGTCGGTGCGCGAGGAATATGCGACGCAGCAGCCTTTGAAGGGCGCGCGCATCGCCGGCTCCCTACACATGACCATCCAAACGGCGGTACTGATTGAAACGCTCACTGCGCTTGGCGCAGATGTGCGCTGGGCATCATGCAATATCTACTCAACGCAGGATCACGCGGCTGCTGCCATTGTAAAAGCAGGGACTCCGGTTTTTGCCTATAAAGGTGAGTCACTGAAGGACTATTGGGAATTCACTCATAAAATTTTCGAGTGGTCAGACGGTGGCGCGCCAAACATGATTCTCGATGATGGCGGCGACGCAACACTGCTTGTCCATCTGGGACTCAAAGCCGAATCCGATCCCAGCGTCATCACAAACCCGACCAACGAAGAGGAAGAAGTGCTGTACGCGGCCATCGCGCAGCGCTTGAAAACTAAGCCTGGTTTTTATAAAAACCTCGCTAAGAACATCAAAGGCGTCACCGAAGAGACCACTACCGGTGTGCAACGTCTGTATCAAATGCAGAAGGAAGGTCGATTACTATTCCCCGCGATCAACGTCAATGACTCGGTCACTAAGTCAAAGTTTGACAATCTTTATGGATGCCGTGAGTCGCTGGTCGATGCCATCAAACGTGCCACTGACGTGATGATCGCCGGTAAGGTTGCGCTCGTTGCGGGCTATGGAGACGTCGGCAAAGGCAGCGCCCAAGCGCTCAAAGCCCTATCTGCCCAAGTGTGGGTCACGGAAATTGACCCTATTTGTGCGCTGCAGGCGGCAATGGATGGCTACCGCGTGGTGACCATGGAGTACGCCGCAGACAAGGCTGACATCTTTGTAACTGCCACCGGCAATCTGCGCGTCATCAATCAGAGCCATATGCAGCGAATGAAGCACAATGCGATCGTTTGCAATATTGGTCACTTTGATTCAGAGATCGACATTGCAAGCCTTGCCGCATGCCAATGGGAAGAGATCAAGCCACAAGTGGACCATGTGATTTTCCCAGACGGCAAGCGCATCATCGTATTGGCTAGGGGCCGACTTGTGAACCTAGGCTGCGGCACAGGGCATCCTTCGTTTGTGATGTCTAACTCGTTCGCGAACCAAACACTTGCGCAGATCGAATTGTGGACCAAACTTTCGCAATATAAAAATGAGGTCTACACGCTACCGAAGCACCTCGACGAGCACGTCGCCCGCCTGCATCTTAAGAAGCTAGGTGCCGATCTCACGGAACTGTCGGTGGAGCAAGCAGCATATATCGGCGTCCCGGTCGAAGGACCGTTCAAGGCTGATTCGTATCGCTACTAAGTAGAAAGGCGTAAAAGCCCACCAACTCAGCCCTACGGTTGACTTGGTGGGCTGCGACTTTGCTCAAATGACCAACGCCAACGTGTATCTGCTGCAATTGACTGACTTGCACTTAACGGCCGACGTCACGAAGCAGTTTCGTGGCGTTAATCCACACGAAACCTTGAAAGCTACGCTGGCTAAAAGCGCCCATCAATTATCATGGTCTGCGGTCCTGCTTACTGGCGATCTTGCTAATGATGATGAACATGCGTACGCCCTACTACCGCAACTATTTGCGGATATCGACTCACCCATTTACTGCATGCCGGGAAACCACGACATGCCTGATGCCATGGCAGCGGCCCTAGATCCTCGCACTTTTATTCTCAATGGCTCAGGCGTCCATGGTGCATGGTTGATCGTCACTCTAGATACGAGCGTCTTCTCCATGGCGGCTGGACACGTGAGTGAGGCCGAGTTAGCGCGCTTAGAGACGACGTTAAGCGCACATCCTGATAAACATGCGCTTATCGCCTTACACCACCCACCGGTCACGATGAACAGCGCGTGGCTCGATGCCATCGCTTTAAAAAATTCTGACGCGCTATTTGCAGTATTAGACCGACATCCCCAAGTCCGCGTCGTGACGTGGGGACACGCGCACCAACAATTTGATGCGCGACGCGACGAGGTCCATCTGCTGTGCACGCCTGCAACCTGCGTACAATTTAAGCCCGGTACAGACGATTTCATGGTTGACAGCTTGCCACCTGCCTACCGATGGTTCTGCCTCGGCGCGGATGGCAACGTGGAAACTGATGTTATTTATATCTAGCTCTTAGGTAGCGCACGGTGCCCGCAGCAACAAACTCACAGCTCAATCATCTCAAAATCATCTTTGCTTGCCCCACAATCAGGGCAGCTCCAGTCAGCAGGCACGTCGGCCCAGCGAGTTCCCGGTGCAACGCCCCGCTCAGGGTCACCCTTTGATTCATCGTAGACATGACCACAAATCACGCAAATCCATGTTTTATCACCGCCACTCATGCGCCAAATCCCTCCCCAGCCTTGAAGTTCAAGCACTCACCGTTTCGAAGCCACATAGCACCCCTGTACACTGCGCCTAAGAGGTACTCATGACTCGCTCCAGCGAACTCTATCAGGAAGCCTGCCGGTTCATTCCCGGCGGCGTCAATTCTCCAGTACGCGCCTTCCGTGGGGTTGGCGGTCATCCGCTGTTCTTCACGAGAGCGTTAGGACCGCACGTTTGGGACGCCGACGGCGTGAAATACGTGGACTATATCGGTTCTTGGGGGCCCGCGATCTTAGGACATGCGGATCCAGAAGTCATACGGGCCGTGCAAACAACCGCCGCCAATGGCCTGTCTTTTGGCGCCCCGACTCCTTTGGAGACGGATCTTGCGCGACTCATTTGTCGTCTAGTCCCCTCACTTGAGCTTGTACGGATGGTCAGTTCCGGCACGGAAGCGACCATGAGCGCGATCCGACTTGCCCGTGGCTTTACAGGACGCGACCTCATTGTGAAATTCGAAGGCTGCTACCACGGACATTCTGACTCACTGCTCGTTAAAGCAGGCTCCGGAGCGCTTACTCTCGGGGTACCCACATCGCCGGGAGTACCTGCGGCTTTTGCCGCACAAACACTTACCCTTACCTATAACGACAGCGAGCAGGTGCGCGCTTTATTTCGTGAGCGGGGGTCAGATATCGCCTGCATTATTGTCGAACCCGTCGCCGGCAATATGAATTGCATCCCACCAGCCCCCGGCTTCTTAGAAACGCTGCGCGCGGAATGCACTCGACATAACAGCGTCCTCATCTTTGATGAGGTGATGACCGGCTTTCGCGTTGCCCTCGGCGGCGCTCAGGCGGCCTATGGCATCCGACCAGACCTCACCACACTGGGCAAGGTAGTGGGCGGTGGTATGCCCGTTGGTGCGTTTGGTGGGCGGCGTGAGATCATGGAGCATATCGCACCACTCGGCCCGGTCTACCAGGCCGGCACCCTGTCGGGCAACCCTGTGGCAATGGCAGCCGGACTTGCCACGCTGCGCGCGCTTGAAGCACCCGGCTTTCATGCACAGCTACTAGCAGCAACAGACACGCTGGTCAGCGGGCTCAAAGATGCCGCGGCCGCTGCTGGCGTAGCCCTTGCAACAAACCATGTCTGTGGCATGTTCGGAATTTTCTTTACTAGCGCGAGTGAAGTAACCACCTACGCAGCGGCGACGAGCTGTGACACCGAACGCTTCAAACGGTTTTTCCATGCGATGCTGCAAGAGGGTGTTTACCTCGCACCGTCAGCCTTCGAGGCCGGCTTTCTATCGATTACCCATGGCAGCGCTGAACTTGATTACACGCTCGCCGCAGCGAGACGGGCGTTCCGGCTTTGTAAGAGCTAAAACGACAGTGCAGCACCATGCCAGACCTCTGATCGTGCGCTTTGGCGCCTTCGGTGACATGGTTCTACTGACACCGCTAATAGGCTCGCTGTCGATGCGGTACGAATCGCCCATTGATATTGTCTCGTCAGGCGCATGGACGCAGCCGCTACTTATGGGACAAGCAGGCGTTGGTGAGCTTTACTTGGTAAAAAGCCGGCGCCGACCCTATTGGACTAGCCCCGATCAGTGGTCCTTGGTTAGACAACTACGCGAACGAGGCACTGGGCCGGTGTGGTTTTTAGATGCACACGGACGTGGTAAATCCCTACTTAATCGCGCTGGGATAGGTCCTGAATGGATCATTGACGCTAAAAACTTTCCACGCATTGCTGGCGAGCATTATCTTGAGCAGCAAGCGCGCATCGCTAACGCAACACCACCGGCCCTGAACCAAGAACCAAATCGCCATGCAAACACCGAGGCACTCGGCGTTAGCCTTGCGGTTCCTGCCGATGCCCGCGCGATGCTAAACCCTTGGCTCGTAGAACAGGGCTTAGATGGTAGACCACTGCTTCTCCTTCAGGCAGGCAACAAACGTACTATGCGCCGCGGCAATCGACAGCGCATGAGCAATACCAAATACTGGCCTGAGACCCACTGGGCAGCCGTAATAAAAGCCATGACAACTCGCCATCCAGAGCACGCCATTGTGCTCCTTGGCGTGCCCAGTGAACACGGCCTCAACGAAGACATTCGGCGACTTACCAATCACCCTGCCGTCATTAACGTGGCGTCCAGCCTGCCCATACCCCTATTGCTCGCCCTCATGGAACGCGCGGATGGTATGGTGAGTATCGACACAGGCCCCGCCCACGCGGCAGCCGCCTTGGGCCTACCGATCGTCGTCTTGTTCGGCATGGCTGAGCCTGCTTTTTATCGCCCGTGGGGCTTAAGCGGTGCTCCCGTCATTTGCCTCACGCCCCCCCCTCGCGCACCACTGACTAATCTACCGATCACGGATGTCATCGACGCATTCGTTAAACTTAAGCTACGCAGCGATCGCTGAAGCCGGACTGAATTCGCTTCCAAAAATCCGTTTGGGGTTGTCCAAAACCGATCGGTCGAGTACCGTCGTCACATGCGCTCTTTTCTGTCATTTCTGGCATCGATTGGCATTACGCTTCTGATTGCTGCGTTCGCAGCCTACCCCTTGTACTTGATCATTCATCCTCTGGTCGGATCTTGGACATTTGACAAGATCGCAACGCGTCTATGGCAACTACTCATGCTACTGGCCGTATGGGCACTCATCCGTCAGCTTAAGTTGGCGCGTAAACGTGATTTTGGCTATGACGTCGCGTCCACGCGCTGGCGCCGCTTGTGCGTACAGGGCTTCGCGGCTGGCGCTCTTAGCATGCTGCCCATTACCATCAGCATGCTAGCCCTTGGCGTACGCACGTTGCGGCCAGAGGTAGATTTTTGGCATGTTGCCAGCGCGCTTTGCAGCGGAGTACTTTCAGGGTTTGCCGTTGGGTTTTTAGAAGAAACGTTCTTTCGGGGAGTCGTGTTAGGAGCCGTACTGCGCGAGATGCGGCGTCCCATTCTCGCCATCACGCTCGTCTCAATACTGTACGCATCAGTGCACTTCCTCGCGAGCACGCATATTCCACCAAATTCCGTCACATGGCATAGTGGTCTTGATTTACTCTCCGGGGCACTACGAAACTTTATATCACCAACTTCAATAATCGACGCCTGGCTTGCCTTGCTGGCTGTAGGCGTGCTACTCGGCATGAGTGCGTTTTTTACCGGCAACATTGCTATTGGCGTTGGTTTGCACGCGGGTTGGGTCACCGTAATGCGTGCAACGATTGGCATAACTGATCTCAATGCTCACTCACCTTCAGCGTGGCTCGTGAATCAGAGCAATGGCTATGTTGGCTGGATGGTATTTGGCTGGACAGCCGTACTTATCACCACACTCATACTCGTCCGCCGCCGTTTGCGTAATCTGCGCCGCGATTACTGAAAACTTAAGCGTCGGGACTCGCTGGTTCGACCCGGATAAGCGGCGCTAAATAACCTAGCCGCTCCAATGGATCTTGTAGCTCTAGCAGCCCCTGCTTCACCGCATCCTCGAGCGGCGCAAGCTCTGCGATACGATTGCCCACCCAACTTGCATCATCCCAGCGAGGGGTGATCCACGAGTATGCATCATCTAAATCGGGGAATAATCGTCGCAATGCTTCACTTAAGTGTGCACATTCCAAAGGTACAGCGGCACTACTATCAGCGGGTATATCAACAACCTCCGCCATATTAAGGCCACTCTTCTCACGCCAAACACGCTTGATTGCAAAGCGCTCCTTACCGACACACGTGAGCCCTAATAGCCCGTCCTCAAGTTGATTGAAGTCAACAACTTGCGCCTCAGTCCCTACTAGAGCCGTGGCCTGTACTACGGTGCCAGCCTCCTGGCCGCTTGCTAATTGAACCACACCAAATCCGTAGCCTTCGCGCATACATCGGCTCACCATATCCACATACCGAGTTTCGAAAATACGAAGTGATAATGGCCCACCAGGGAACAGAATCGCCCTCAACGGAAACAAAGGTATCGTCCGCAAGCTCAAGGTAACCGCCCAAGCGCTGTCAGTAACTTCACGTGTAAGCCACCAAAGCCACCATTGCTCATCACAAGAATTTGGTCGCCGCTGCGCGCGCATTCAACAATCTGGTGCACAAGAGCATCCAGATCATCGCAAACACACGCCCGTTCACCTAGCGAAGCCACAGCACCCCGAACGTCCCAACCAAGCTCTGCTGGCTCAAAGATAAATACTTTGTCCGCCGCGAGCAACGAGTCGGCCAGCGTGTCGCGATGTATACCGAGGCGCATTGTGGCAGAGCGCGGCTCAAGCACGGCAACAATGCGAGCATCGCCTACTTTTTTACGCAACCCATCCAATGTCGTGGCGATTGCTGTTGGATGATGCGCAAAATCGTCATAGACCGTAATGTCATGAACGATGCCACGGACCTCCATTCGACGGCGGGCATTTTTAAACGATGGCAAAGCTTGCAATGCTGACTGTACTGGGACACCTGCGTGGCGCGCTGCCAAAACTGCGGCGAGTGCATTTTCTGCATTATGTGCGCCAATCAATCCCCACTCCACCGCGCCCATCACGAGACTGCCATGTCGAATTTCAAAGCTTGACCAGTCCGGTGCGAGCGCGTGCACTCCAAAATCTGCGTCGTGATGGCGCGAAAATGTTTCCACAGGCGTCCACGCTCCCATACCAAGGGTTGCGCGTAACTCAGAATCCGCACCGTTAACGATGAGGCGGCCATCGCTAGGTACGGTGCGCACGAGCTGATTGAACATTTTGCGAATGCTAGCGATATCTGGATAAATATCTGCATGATCAAATTCAAGATTATTTAAAATCGCCGTCAACGGGCGGTAATGCACGAACTTTGCGCGCTTGTCGAAAAATGCTGTGTCGTATTCATCAGCTTCGACCACAAAAAAAGGTGATTTTCCAAGCCGTGCTGACACCGTAAAGTTACCCGGGACGCCACCAATTAAAAACCCCGGCTCCAACCCTGCATGCTCAAGAATCCAGGTAAGCATGCCCGACGTTGTGGTTTTTCCATGCGTTCCTGCAACGGCCAGTACCCACCGATCAGCAAGCACGTGCTCGGCAAGCCACGCGGGCCCAGAGGTATAGGCTAAGCCACGGTTAAGCACGGCTTCGATCACAGGATTGCCACGCGACAGCGCATTACCGACCACCACCACATCTGGCGTTGGCTCGAGTTGGCTCGGCAGATACCCCTCTGTGAGGCGAATACCAAGAGCCTCTAGCTGAGTGCTCATCGGCGGGTACACGTTTTGATCAGATCCCGTGACGTCATGGCCCGCCTCGCGCGCTAATGCCGCGATCCCACCCATGAACGTGCCGCAGATACCGAGTATATGAACGCGCATCACACTACTGCCATCGTGGAAACAAGAGGAATCAACCAATATCCGAGCGCAACATAAATCATTGCACACACAAATCCTAATACGAAAGGCACTTCAAGCGCAGCCTTTACTAGACGGCCAAGTACAACGAGGTACCACAATAACAGTGGGACGGAGGCCAAGGACAGCATAGCCGAAAGCACATGGGTGCTGCCCAATGACTGCCGTACCAATAAAATACCCAACATAGGCAACGCGAACAGCGTGCCTACCCCAAAAATAGCGATTAGCGTCTGTAGCAGACGGTGACGGCAGCCCCGCAACAGCAACACGAGCGCAAAAAAAACGGCTGTCAGCGTCAGGTCTGCTAACCCCTGTGTGAGTGCGCCTGCAGGCCCAAATAACAAGCGCGACTGCAAAATACTCGTCAACAGGGACAAGGCTCCTGAAAGCAATAGCAGTGGCCAAGACGGCGGCAAGTCACGCGGACCTTGGCGTGACTGGGCAATAGCCAAGAACGTACGAAAAAAAGACTGCATCTTCAGGTTCCGATTTGGGATCAACGGGGCTGGGCCGCATAATACTGTCCTAATTGTACCCGCCACCGGTCCACCCTTGTGCATACGCCTAACACTGCCTCGCCGCCTTCACCCATCAGCACACCGGCGGACCTTGCCTCGGTCATTGCCAGCTTTGCGCCGCACGCCAAACTCGCACTGGACACTGAATTTTTACGAGAGCGGACCTATCTTGCTGAACTCGCGCTGGTGCAAATCAGCGATGGCACTCAGATCTCCCTGATAGATCCTTTAGCAGGCATCAGTCTCGACTCCCTCGCGCAGCTGTTCATGGATCCAACTCGAACGAAGGTTTTACATGCGGCACGCCAAGACATCGAAGTCCTACTGCCGCTCACACTGAACCCGCTGGCACCTATTTTTGATACTCAAATTGCCGCTGCCCTCCTCGGGATGCCCGTTCAGATCGGCTACGCGGATCTCGTGCTGCGAGAGCTTGGTATCACGCTGGAAAAAAGCCAGACTCGAACCGACTGGACTAAACGTCCACTGTCAGAGGCGCAGTTACACTACGCGGCGGATGACGTTCGCTGGCTACTCCCGCTCGCCGAACGCTTGGAGGATCGGCTCCATAATAGCGGTCGACTAGCATGGCTGATCGAAGATTGCGCAACGCTGATTAATCCGGCAATTTATCGCATGAATCCCATCGATGCGTGGCAACGCTTAAAGGGCGTCCAGTCGTTACCGCCCAGTGAACAACAGCGCCTACGCGCACTGGCGGCTTGGCGCGAAGCACGTGCGCAGCGCCGGAACCTGCCACGTAGTTGGGTCTTAACAGATGATGCCATTAGGGCGATTGCCCAGCGAGCGCCTACAGACATTGCGGGCCTGCAACGACTCGCGGTAATGCCGGTCGGTGCGAGCGAAAAGTTCTGGCCCGAGATTAAGGAAACGCTGGCATTAGCCGCTGAACAGCCACCAAATGGCATTACGCAGACGGTGGACGTCAAACCATCTCCGGAGGAGCAGGCTGCAGCAAAACGACTCGCCGAGCGGATGCGTACTCTTGCGCAATCGTTAAATCTGCTACCTGAAGTGCTCGGAACGCAGCGCGATCTGCGGCGTATTGCTAGCGGTGAGCCACCACTGACGGTCCTATCAGGCTGGCGGGCGGAAATTCTGGCTGATCCACTGGCGCAAGCACTAGCTGGCGGTTAACGGCAATGAGCTAAGCAGCACCAGCCGCGCGCAGAGCTGCGACAAGGCGCGTTGTGACCCCATCAATCTCGCCTTCCGCATCCACAACATGCAACAAGCCGCGCTCACGATAGTACTCGGCCAGAGGCTGCGTCTGAGCTTCATACACTTCAAGCCGCTTACCAATAGTGGACTCGCTGTCATCGGGGCGCTGAAACAAATCTGGACTTGCGCACTGCCCACCACATGGGGGCGGCACCGACGGTGCGGCGGTATAAATATTGAATACTCGTCCACAACCACGACATGTGCGCCGACCCGTCAGTCGACGCAAGAGCTGCTGTAGATCGACTTGCATTAGGACCACGGCCTGCAGTGGCTTATCGATACTTTCAAGAAGAATACTCAGGCCATCAGCCTGCCCGATCGTGCGTGGAAATCCATCAAGGATGAAGCCACTGTTCGCATCTGGAGCAGCAAGGCGCTCGCGAATCATACCGAGCACCGTTTCATCATCCACTAACTTGCCAGCGTCCATGGTCTGTTTAGCGCGCAGCCCCAGCGGCGTGGCCGCAGCAACAGCCGCCCGCAGCAAGTCGCCGGTCGAGACCTGCGGCACGCCATACATCTCAATCAGGCGTTGGGATTGGGTGCCTTTACCCGCCCCGGGCGCACCCAGGAGCACAATACGCATGATGTCTTTACTCGCCGCCACCCAACACGCCAAACACAATCCACGGGCACTTCAGGCACCCCAAAGGCCATATGCTGCCCGTCCAATCACACAATCGTCAAATCGCCGTGTGTGGGAGGCACAATCGCCGCCGATAAACACGAACTGCCACGCTGCCCACACAAACAGCTAAAGTACGGTTTTTAGAGCGTCTTTAAAATTTCGCCTTATGCGGCCTAGATTGGAGTCAAGACATGAAAGCATCGACAGCGCCCCGTAAACGCAACGCCCTGTATGCCCAGTCCGGTGGAGTCACTGCCGTTATTAACGCCTCCGCCGCCGGCGTCATCGAGACCTGCCGCGCGCATTCAAATCGTATCGGAAAGCTCTATGCCGGACGCCACGGAATTGTTGGCGTCTTGACCGAAGATCTCATCGACACCAGCCGCGAAAGCACTCAAGCGATTCGTGCACTGCAGCATACGCCTGCGGGGGCCTTTGGATCTGCACGCTACAAACTGAAAGGAATTGAGCAGGATCGACTCAAATACGAGCGCCTAATCGAGGTGTTTCGCGCACACGACATTGGTTACTTTTTTTACAACGGTGGTAATGATTCGATGGATACCGCCCTTAAGATTTCAAAAATCGGTGCGGAGTTGCATTACCCCATCGCCTGTATCGGCGTACCGAAAACCGTTGATAACGATTTGCCGATAACAGACTGCTGCCCGGGCTTTGGCTCAGTCGCTAAGTACATTGCCGTCTCTACCCGTGAAGCGGCGCTCGATGTCGCCTCCATGGCACGCACGTCGACCAAGGTGTTTATCCTCGAAGTGATGGGTCGGCACGCCGGTTGGATTGCTGCGGCTAGCGGCCTTAGTCAGCAAAAACCTGCAGATGCACCGCACATTATTTTGTTTCCGGAAATCCCCTTTGAGCACAAATCCTTTTTGGCACGCGTTAAAGCCTGCGTTGCCCGCAATGGCTATTGCGTCATCGTCGTGTCTGAGGGGGTCAAGACAAAGGACGGTACATTCCTCGCGGAGGCAGGAACCCGCGACGCCTTTGGACACGCTCAACTCGGGGGTGCAGCCCCGGACATCGCACGACTGGTGAAAGAGGGGCTGGGTTACAAGTACCACTGGGCCGTCGCTGACTATTTGCAGCGCGCAGCGCGGCACGTCGCTTCAAAAACGGATGTAGAGCAAGCGTACGCGGTGGGCAAGGCAGCCGTTGAGCTTGCACTGAAAGGTCAAAATGCCGTTCTGCCGGTCATTGTGCGCAAGTCAGACAAGCCCTACCGATGGGGTATTGCTGCTGCGCCGCTCGCGGCCGTGGCAAACGTGGAGAAGAAGCTGCCGCGTCACTTTGTCACCCGAGACGGCTTCGGCATCACGGCAGCGGCACGACGCTATCTTGCGCCGCTCATTGCCGGCGAGGACTATCCACCGTTCAAAGATGGCCTGCCGGACTACGTCGTGCTGAAGAACATTGCGGTTAAACGGAAGCTTAAAAGCAACTTCAAGGTATAATCACCGGCTGTAGACGGGGGCTGAGCAGATAAACTTGTTTTAATTCATGTGGTTAGCTATCTAGCGGCCATATAATTACCCAAGACATGCTCGGAATTGGCGAATTTTTTGTTTAACAACTGTTGGGGAGTAGACCATGACGAGCGATCTTGCTCTGTGGCTTGCGATTAGCGCGGGCGCGGTGGCCATTTTGTACGGCCTTCTGTCGGTGCGCTGGATCATCAATCAGCCTGCGGGCAATGCGCGCATGCAAGAAATTGCAGCCGCCATTCAAGCGGGTGCGGCAGCGTATCTCAACCGGCAGTATTCAACGATTGCTGTGGCTGGCGTTGTACTCTTCGCGCTGTTGGGTTTCGTCCTTAACTGGCCAACAGCTGGCGGATTTGCTGTCGGCGCAATCCTATCGGGCCTCACAGGCTATATCGGCATGAACGTCTCCGTGCGCGCTAACGTACGTACCGCTCATGCAGCGAGCATTGGCCTCAATCCAGCACTACAGGTTGCCTTCCGCGGCGGCGCGATCACCGGAATGTTGGTCGTTGGTCTTGCGCTGATTGGTGTTGCCTCTTACTACTTGGTCATGCTGCAGATAACCAATGAGGACGCTGCGCTGCATTCGCTGGTCGGTCTTGCATTTGGTGGCTCATTAATTTCGATTTTCGCACGCCTCGGTGGCGGTATTTTTACCAAGGGCGCCGATGTGGGTGCTGACTTGGTTGGTAAAGTCGAAGCCGGCATTCCAGAAGATGACCCACGCAACCCAGCCGTGATCGCGGATAACGTCGGTGACAACGTGGGTGATTGCGCCGGCATGGCGGCAGACCTATTCGAGACATATGCCGTAACAGTTGTTGCGACAATGCTCCTCGCCGGCATGACTGTTAAAAATCTTGGCGTCAATGCAATCCTGTTCCCGCTGGTACTGGGTTCAGCTTCAATCATCGCTTCCATCGTCGGCACATTCTTCGTCAGTGCCCGTGAAGGCGGCAAAATCATGAATGCACTATACCGTGGCGTCATCGTGTCCGGTGCGATTGCAGCGGTTGCTTTTTACCCGATCACAACGATGATGATGGGCGAGCAAGCGATGCCTCTGTACCTGTGCGCCCTGATTGGCCTTGCACTCACTGCAGCGATGATCGTCATCACTGAGTACTACACGGCCACAGAATATGGCCCAGTGCGTTACGTCGCCGCAGCCTCACAGACTGGGCACGGCACCAACGTCATTGCCGGACTTGCTATCTCCATGAAGTCAACGGCGCTACCGGTACTGGCAGTTTGTGCTGCGATCTATGGAGCCTATACGCTTGGCGAAAGCGCCGGCAGCGGCGAGGGCCTGTATGGTATTGCGATCGCAGCGACCGCGATGCTATCCATGACTGGAATGATCGTGGCACTTGATGCTTACGGTCCGATCACCGATAACGGTGGCGGCATTGCTGAAATGGCTGGACTGCCGAAAGAAGTGCGCAAAATTACAGACGCGCTTGACGCTGTCGGCAACACGACCAAGGCTGTCACCAAGGGCTATGCGATTGGCTCAGCGGGACTTGCCGCACTTGTGCTGTTCGCCGATTACACACACAACCTGGAAGCCGTCGGCAAGCTGCAGCTTTTTTCGCTGTCAGATCCCGCGGTAATCATTGGTCTGTTCATCGGCGGCTTAGTACCTTACCTCTTTGGCGCGATGGCGATGGAAGCCGTCGGCCGCGCAGCAGGCGCGGTCGTTGTGGAAGTTCGTCGTCAGTTCAAAGAAATCCCTGGCATCATGGCGGGCACAGCGAAACCCGAATACGGTCGGGCTGTGGACATGCTGACACGAGCAGCTATACGGGAAATGATTATCCCTTCTTTGCTGCCGATCATCGTGCCGGTCATCATTGGCTTTGGGATGAACTTTCTCATGGGCCCAGGCGCTGGAGTTAGGGCCCTTGGTGGCTTGCTGATCGGCACCATTGTCACTGGCCTGTTTGTGGCCATCTCAATGTGCACGGGTGGCGGCGCTTGGGACAACGCCAAAAAGTACATCGAAGAAGGCCACTTTGGCGGCAAAGGTTCTGATACCCACAAAGCTGCAGTCACGGGTGACACCGTGGGGGACCCGTACAAGGATACGGCAGGTCCAGCCATTAACCCGCTGATCAAAATCATTAACATCGTGGCACTACTGCTGGTGCCTTTGCTGTAATACCACGCCTGTAGCGTGTTAAAGGCGCCTTCGGGCGCCTTTTTTTATGCCTGCAGAACGAGCACCTAAGCTGCGCCAGAGTTGATCATTCGTTCATACTGAACGCAGCTTGCATGCAAACTGGCAGATGCATAGGTCAACTCCAGCAACGCATACACGCAGTGTCGCAGAAGCCACGATCTCAAATCCGCTTAAAGTCAGCAACTTCAGTAACGACTTCTCGGAGAAAAAATTGACATGCTCATGCCAGTGCTTTTTGAGGCGATGTAAATCGCTCTCATGACTGCGCATCAGCCCCTCAAAAGGCACATCAATGTACAAAATGGAGTCAGCATCCATCGTGTTTTTGAGATCATTCAATAAACTCGCCGGATATGGAATGTGCTCTAACACGTTGCTACAAACGACAAGTCGGTAACGTCTCGAGAAAGCCTCTACTCTGCTAACAATCTTGGCCCCATCAACTGGGTCCTTACTACTAATATCGTGAATATCAAAGACCTCGCTCTGGTCTTTGAATGGTGTATTTTTTCCCGTGTCGCCACCCCAATCAAGAATACTCAGTGGCGCTTTCAGGTGCGGTGCCAAAAATGCCTCAATACGATCGACGTGATTTAGCGCCGGCTGTAGCGCCGCATTTCGCACCGCATAACCCGGCTCATAAAATTCTCTAAGGCTCGTGTATTGCTCACCCCGATAATCGTTGTACAGCTGAGCCAACTCAGTAGGCGAAAACCGTATATCAAGAAACAACAAGCCGCACTCGATGCACCACAATGATCTACACACGGAGTAGGCATTGCCGTTTTTTATGGTACTCAAACCCCAGCTTTCATCAATTACCACCGGCTCCCAGCCAAGTGCACGATGTGCCACAAAGGGCATTAATACGGCCGGCGATGACTTGATCTGTTTACTTTCGCAGCAAACGCATGCTCTTGCGATTCGCTCAGAGCCACCCACGACAATGTCGGGTACCGCACCTTGATCAATAGTTTCTTTATCACTCATAATGCAGCCGTCGGTAGACGAATAGTGGGTTCCATGTTACGTCGCGTGAAACGTGGCGCATAGCTTTTTAGATTTCCTAGTAAAACAAGCGTCGCCTGACCGGGAATCCACGACGCTGAAACGAGATGACAACGGCGCTGGATGTTGCAAGGCTACACGGACGCAGGTAGCAAACAGGCAGCTTCGTCACGGTGACCGGTTCTAATGATATTCAAGAAAAAAGATGGAGAGATGCGGTGAACAAGATCTACACTACAGCCGCTGCGGCGCTTGCCGGCATTATCCGTGATGAGATGCTTCTTGCCGTTGGCGGCTTCGGGTTATGTGGCACACCCGAACTACTCATTGAAGCGGTCAAGAATTCGGGGGTTCGCAACCTCACGGTGATATCTAACAATGCCGGCGTCGACGGCATTGCGCTTGGGACGCTACTTACCACCCGCCAAATAAAGAAGATGATCTCGTCCTATGTTGGTGAGAATAAAGAGTTTGAACGCCAATACCTCAGCGGCGAGCTGGAGTTAGAGTTTACGCCACAAGGCACGTTAGCAGAACGCCTGCGCGCTGGCGGCGCCGGCATTCCGGCCTTCTATACGCCCACTGGTGTTGGCACATTAGTCGCCGAAGGTAAGGAGCAACGCGAATTTGACGGCACTCGGTACGTACTTGAGAGGGCGTTGCTGCCGGATATATCGCTAGTCAAAGCACATACAGCCGATAAGAGCGGCAATTTACGCTTCCGCTATACAGCACGTAACTTTAACCCGGCGGCCGCAACGGCTGGTCGCATCTGCATCGTCGAAGCAGACCATATCGTTGAAACAGGCGCACTTGCACCAGACGATGTTCATTTACCTGGCATCTATGTGCATCGCATCGTGCACAATCCGAACCCAATTCGACACATTGAAAAGCGCACTTTATCTGCGCCAGCAGGAGCCTAACATGCCGTGGACACAAGACCAGATGGCTGCTCGCGCTGCCAAGGAATTACAAGACGGCTATTACGTTAATTTAGGCATTGGTATACCGACGCTGGTTGCAAACCATGTCCCAGCAGATATCGAAGTATGGTTGCAAAGTGAAAACGGCATGCTAGGTATCGGACCGTTCCCCACTGAAGAGCAAGTCGATGCCGACATCATCAATGCAGGCAAACAAACTGTAACGACGATCCCTGGCTCTGCAACATTTGGTAGCGACCAAAGCTTTGCGATGATCCGTGGTGGCAAGATCAACTTAGCAATTTTAGGCGCGATGCAGGTTAGCGAAAAAGGCGACCTTGCCAACTGGATGATCCCAGGAAAAATGGTCAAAGGCATGGGCGGAGCAATGGACTTGGTCGCTGGTGTCGCGCGTGTTGTCGTAGTTATGGAACATGTTGCCCGCAAAAAAGACGGTAGTACTGATCTTAAGATTCTGCAGCAATGCACTTTGCCGTTGACTGGAGTACAGGTGGTAGACCGTATCATTACAGACATGGGCGTTATCGATGTAACCGAACATGGGCTGCGTCTTATTGAAACCGCACCCGGCGTCACGCGCGAGGACATCGCAAAACATACGGGTGTGGCACTGCTTTAGTAAACACCACGAGCAAGTCAGATCGTCGATCCAACAGCACTCGAAAAGACTACTCGGCAGGGGCCCCCGTCAAAGTTTGCTCGGACACCGCATGATTCATGCAACGGCTTTGAGTGCCTCAGGCCGCGAAACTGCGTAACCTTGCACAAAGTCCACGCCCATACCACGGGCTGCGGCCAAAGACGCCTCGTCTTCAACCTGCTCTGCAATCACCTTAAAATGAAGTGAGTGCGCAAGCTGAATGATCGCGGAGACCATCGCTTGGTTAACAGTATCCTTGGCAAGATTGCGCATGTACATGCCGTCAATTTTTATGTAGTCAATCGTGAGTGTTTTTAGGTTCGCAAACGAACCGAGTCCGCAGCCGAAATCATCGAGTGCAAATGTGCAGCCAAGGCCACGTAAGACGCTTATGAAGCGCCGCGCATGTTCAATATTAGCAACAACAGCTGCTTCCGTTACCTCAAAGCATACTTGGGCAGGGAGTACGCCGGTACGGTCCAGACACTCAACGACGAACTCTAAGAACTGCACATCACCGAGCGTCTGGCCTGATAAGTTGATGGTCATGCTTTGACCGGCGCTCAGCACAATACTGCCCCGACCTAGCTCAGCGATCGCCGTTTGGACAACCCAACGGTCGACCATCGACATCAACCGATACCGCTCAGCAGCCTCGAGGAAATCGGCTGGCATCTTAATTGAGCCGTCCTCCGCGATGAGGCGCACAAAAACCTCTAGCGCCGGACCCGTCTGGTCGCTTTTGCCGGACGGCTGAATCTCCTGCGTGTATAGTAAAAACCGACTGTTGGTCAGCGCATTTTGTACGTGCTGCAACCACTGAATCTCTGCGCGCTGCCGCACTAATGGCGCATCTTCGGGTGAGTACACGTGCACCTGTCCCTGCCCCATGCTCTTCGCGACATAGCAGGCTGAATCGGCAACTGCGATGGCATCTTCAACGGTACTAGCTGATCCTGTCAGGTCAACTAGGCCAATACTAATACCAATCGAGAAAATCTTGTCGCGCCAAATAAAGCGATAATCGCGGACCGCTGCCGAGACGTTCTCGCAGAGACTGACCGCTTGCTCGAGTGGGCAGTCCAGTAGCAAAAAACCAAACTCATCACCACCAAGGCGGCCCACCGTATCCGCCTCGCGCAGTAATGTCTTTAGCAACGCTCCGACTTCACGCAGCATGCCATCTCCAGCCATATGACCGCTCGTATCATTGACTGCTTTAAATCGATCAAGATCCAGAAAGCACAGTACTTTCGGTTGCCGAGCGTCTTTAGTGGACGAAAGCGCAGCCTGCAGCCTGCGCTCGAATTCCTGACGATTTACAAGGCCCGTCAACGCGTCATGACTGGCCTGATAGGTCATCTGGCGAGTCACGCCACGCAGCTCTGAGATGTCATGCATAACGACGACGACACCGACCATCTCATTGCGCTGGCCCGGAAGTGGGGTGACGCTCAGCTCAACATTACGTTCAGTACCATCAGCACGTAACAAGAGCACAGACCGGCGTCCCGCGCGTAATTTTTGGCCCATTGCCAGGAATTCGGCGATCGGATCCACGATCACCTGCCGATTACCTTCATCGAGCAACGTAACAGTATCGGCAAACTGCTGCCCCCTGACCGACCCGGGCGCAATACCCAACAGCCGCTCACAGGCTTTATTCATAAAATCGACGCGGCCTTTGTTGTCAGTTGTGAGTAGTCCGTCCCCAAGCGCCTCAAGCGCGCTCTGGGCGCGCCCAGGGGAGGACTGCGCCCCAGACTGCTGCTGACGCATCATTTCCATCGCCGTGTACAGGATGACACGCTCACCGTGGTAGACCGTCAACGTGCCAGTTAACTCAATACGAGTAACCTGCCCGTAGGAGTCAGCAAGTTCCACCTCAAACCGCTCGGGAGCCGGCCGTCCTGCGAGTCGGCGCTCGATATTGTCTGCCACCAGCGGCCCGTAGTCTGGCGCGACCAAATCCACCAGCGAGCGGCCGGCGAGCGCCGCACTTTCTTCCCCAATAAGTGATGAAAATCTCTTATTTATCAATATAATATGGGTATTATGCAGCAATGCAGCTTCATGAATGACAGCCAGTAAACTGCCGATACCGTCATCCGCAGGCACAGGCATAGCCGACGGCATAGCCACAGCGGCCGGCGCAGCAGATGACTGCCGCACGCGCACCGCAGCCGCGATACCGACAGCGAGCGCCGCAAGTGGCGCAACGACAACAGCGGTAGACATGACTGTCACAAGATTCTTACACCCTTATCCGGCCATCATGCCGGCGAGATTGGCGGTCCTGAACCCTCAGCGAGGGCCTAGCGCCGCCATGAGTCCTAGCGGGATCACGCACCCGCGGCCAGCGGCTCCAACAGTGCAAGACCAGCTAACTCCCCGAACAGCTATAGGATACCGAAGGTCATGGCGCGTATCTGCCCGATTGACCATAATGCAGCGCGAATCATACTTAGCGTGATCGCTTGTGACTCTACGACTAACTCCGTAATCTGCTTCGTTTACTACCAAATTATCCGCAAATTAGTGACCTAACCATGGATTTTGAAACCGCAAGACTACAAATGGTTGATCAGCAAGTCCGAACCTGGGACGTTCTGGATCCGCAAGTACTCGACGTGATGGGACGAATCCCGCGTGAGCGGTTCGTCCCAGCAGCTTACCGGGATCTTGCTTTTGCAGATGCCCCTATACCGTTACAGGACGGCCAGCAGATGCTTCCGCCGAAGCTGGATGCGCGCATTTTGCAAGCCTGTGAGATACAACCCGGCGAGTCGGTGATTGACGTAGGTACCGGCAGCGGATTTTTGGCTGCTTGCCTGTCGACTCTAGGCGCCAATGTCCAATCCATTGAAATTCGGTCTGAACTAGTCGCCGCAGCGAAAGTTAACTTACAGGCAACCGGTTACGCTGGCGTCGCGCTGGAGTGCGCCGATGCGACAACTTGGACGCCCAACGCACCCGTGGACGTGATCATATTGACGGCCTCCTTGCCAGTTTACGATGCACGGTATGAGCACTGGCTAAAACTTGGTGGTCGGTTATTCGTCGTGACAGGCGCACGTGCCCCCATGAGCGCCCAACTGATCACGCGCACAGGCACCAACGCTTATGCACGCCGTGAGCTGTTCGAAACATCCATCCTACCGCTCACCCACGCCCCACGATCTTCCGCCTTTGTGTTTTGATTTTATGATCAAGGAATTGACGCCTACTGACTATATGCGCGACTACGCAAATGACCCCAATACGACCCTACTTGATGTAAGGGAAACGTGGGAGTTACAGATTGCCGCGGTACCGAAAGCGCTTCATATCCCCATGGGGTCTATCCCCGACCGACTGGCCGAGCTTGATCGCAATCACCATATCGCCGTGCTGTGTCGCTCAGGTGGGCGCAGTATGCAAGCCGCAAGCTTTTTGTACTCGCAAGGTTATCCAACTGTTTCGAATATCACTGGCGGAATCTTGGCATGGGGCCGAGAACTTGATCCTTCAATCACGGCCTATTAGTCAATCGTTCTAAATTAAACAATATCAGCTCCGATATACTGCATCGCTCGATAAACACCAGCCTACTTGATGGCTCACTTGGAAAGACGACCGAATGAATATCGCATTACTGAAGCGCATCTCGCTATTCACCGCCGCCGCTTTGCTGTTACCCGTACTCTCATGGGCGACGGATCTTAATGAAATATATCAGCGTGCATTACGTAACGATCCTGTGCTGCGGGAAGCCGAAGCAAATCGGATGGCAGCGCGAGAAACGCATCCGCAAGCTTTAGGCGCTTTGCTGCCACAGATCAACGCTAACGGCAGTTATACGCACGACGAAATCAGTCAACCTCAAACGCTGTTTGCAGGTACGACCCAGCAGCTCATCCCGACACTGACAAAAATCGATACTCCACGCTGGTCAGTGCAGCTACGCCAAACGCTGTTTCGTTGGGACCAATTAGCCACTTTGCGCGAATCTGACACTCAAGTAGCCCAAGCCGAAGTCGACTTTCGCGCAGCCCAACAAAGTCTGATCCTACGTACGGCGACCGCATACTTTAACGTGCTGGCAGCCCGCGACACGCTCGATGCGGCACAAGCCTCTCAGGAAGCAATTAGCAAGCAACTTGAGCAATCTGAAAAACGATTCGACGTCGGTTTGATTGCTGTGACCGATGTAGAGGAAGCAAAAGCTGCCGCCGATCAGGCGACGGCCACCGTCATTGAATCTAAGCGCGCACTGGCAACCACACGCGATAGACTGCGCGAACTCACTGGCGACTTCTTTGACGAACTCGCGCGGCCAGGTGATGACATTCCGCTGATTGCACCGGATCCGGAAAATGAAGATCAGTGGGTCAAGACTGCACTTGATCAAAATCTAAACCTGACGTCTGCACGCCTAGCTGCTGACATCGCTCGCAATAAAATTTCGGTCGCGCACAGTGGTCACTACCCAACCATTGACATTGTTGCGAGCCGCAGTGGTAGCAACACGAGCGGCAACACTCTTGCCCTCGATACAGCATTTTCAGCCAATAGCAGCCTAAACGACAAACAGATCGGCATTCAGATGACCATCCCACTCTACTCAGGTGGTATTGCCTCGTCGCGCGTGCAAGAAGCGGTATACCGGCACCGCGCCGCGCGCGAACGGCTTGAGCAAACAGCGCGAGAAACCGAGCGCATAACGCGTGACTCGTATCTTGGGGTTCTCGCAGAAATTTCACGCACTCGTGCGCTCAAGCAAGCACTGGCCTCCAGTACTGTTGCCTTGCAGGCCACAGAAGCGGGCTACGAAGTCGGTACACGCACAGCGGTAGACGTGCTGCTCTCACGCCAGCGTCTCTTTGATGCACAAACGAGTTACGCGCGCAGTCGTTATGACTACGTCATCAACGTACTCACTCTTGAACAGGCAGCGGGCATGCTCAATAGCAGCCGTCTCGGACGAGTGAATAGCTGGCTTGGTCAGACGGTGTCAGTCAAATAGCTTTGTCAGCTCCGTTTTCCGAGGTAGTCGCCTAGCAGTATTATTCGACGTAGCCGCTCTCACCAAACTCAGCAATATCGAGGCCAGCGATTTCTTCGAACGTACCGACCCGCAGCCCCACTATGCGATCAGTTAGCTTGAGCAGCAAGAAACTCGCGAGCCCAGCCCAGCAAACGACAGCTACCACTCCCAGTGCCTGCACTCCGATTTGTTGAATAATGCTGTAGCCGAAAGAGAGCCCCGTACCGCCAAGAGCCTTACTCGCAAAAACACCAGAAAGTATTGCACCGACAATGCCCGCCACACCATGCACCGGCGATACGTCCAGCGCATCATCAACCGACATATTGGCCCTCATGGTAAGCAGCGCCCCGAAGGCCAGTACACTGCCGAGCGCACCGATCACAACTCCCGCCACCAGCGACACATAGCCACAGGCGGGGGTGATTGCCACTAAGCCTGCGACAGCACCTGTAATCAACCCTGTGACTGATGGTTTTCTAAACCGCAGCCATTCCGCGCCCAGCCATGCGAGGGCTCCTGCACAGGCTCCAATGTGAGTCACGAGCAACGCCATTGCAGCATCATCGTTCGCAGCGAACGCAGAGCCACCATTAAAACCGAACCAGCCCACCCACAACATGCCACCGCCTATAGCAACCAATGGCACCGAATGGGCCGGGGTCACTGTGCGGCGTCGCTCACGATCGCCGATCACAAACGCTGCGACCAACGCCGACACACCAGCAGTAACATGCACCACCAAACCCCCAGCAAAGTCGATCACGCCTCGCTGCGCGAGCCAACCCGCGCCCCAAACCCAATGAGCGACGGGCGCGTAGACCACGATGGACCAAAGTGCTGCATACACCAACACAGCGGAAAAGCGCATGCGCTCTGCAAAACCGCCGAGAGACAGCGCTGGAGCAATCAGTGCAAACGTCATCTGAAATAGCAAAAACGCTGCAGCGGGCACCGTACCGTGTAGGGAGCCGCGCAACTGATCACTGGACGTGATCTTCGTAATGGCACACAGCCACTGATTACAATTGGTATCAGGCCCAAAGGCCAATGGAAAGCCGATGAACAGCCAAATCAGCGAAGCCACGCATGCGACAGCAAAGCACTGTGCGAGGATCGACAGCACGTTCTTGCGGTGTAAGAAGCCACCGTAAAACATGGCAAGGCCAGGCAAACACATAAATAGCACGAGGGCGCTCGCAGCGAGCAGCCATGCGGTATCACCGTGATCAAGAGTTGCCGATTCGGCGAGCGCTGACGATGAACCGGTAAGTAGACACGCGCCTAGCGCGCTTCGCACATAGTGGCTTGATAAAAGCGAGGCGCTCTGCTGCACGTCGGTCTGCACGCATTTTTTCATGTGATTGCACGTCTCCGCACAAAAAAACTTAAAAATATCATATCATTATAAAAAATAGGGCAGCAATTCACGTAATCAGTGGCAGTCGACCCAGAGAAGTGTGGCTAACATGACACAGCCATCATCCAGCCAATAAATATTTGCGCGTGGCGCGAAGCTATCTAGGAAAGCGTGCGGGCAATAACTCAAGTAAGCGCAACAGCGCACCACGATTTTCTTTCACGCAAGTTCGTGCACGTGCGCCAAGGCGCTGGCGTTCCACTGGATCGTGCAGCCAAGCCACCACTTGCAATCCAAAACTGCCAGCGTCAGATACAATACGCAGCGCACCAGTTGCTGCCAACAACGCCGCAACGCTTGCTGCATTTGCCGTATACGGGCCGCTGATTATGGGCAGACCCAGACTCGCCGGCTCCAACAGATTGTGGCCACCAACGGGCACTAAACTACCGCCAACAAAAGCTACATCAGCGCTGGCGTAAAAGCGCATTAAATCACCGATGGTATCCAGCAATAGCACCTCAACCGCGTCTGTCACAGGCTCGCGCATCGAATAGCGTGCAAAGCGAATGCCGCGTCGCCGAAGTAATTCAGCGACCACGTCAAAGCGCCCTGGATGGCGTGGCGCAAGGACCAAGAGTGTATGATCTAAGTGATTACGCACCACGCACTGTACATCCAAAACGAATTCCTCTTCTACTGCATGTGTGCTACCAGCCACCCAGACAGGACGAGAAGTACCGAGCTGCGCGCGCAGCTGCTGCGCGGCACTAGTCGTGTCGGCAGGCAGCTCTACGTCAAATTTAAGGTTACCCACAAGGGGCACTTGCACGGGTCTCGCGCCAAGGCGGATAAATCGCTCTTGGTCGGCGGCACTTTGCGCTGCGATCAAAACGTGTCCGGCGAACATCGTCCGCAACAATGGCGCCATCAAGCGGTAACGACGCGCTGAGCGCGCTGACAGGCGCGCACTGGCCATGACCAATGGAATGTTGCGGCGATGGATTTCAAAGTACAGGTGCGGCCAAAGTTCTGTCTCAAGCACAATCAGGAGCTGCGGCTGTACCCGCCGACAAAACCGCTGCACCACACCCGGCAAATCCACAGGCGCATAGGCGAGAGTTACCATATTTCCGTACAGCGCTTCCGCTCGGGCCCGACCAGTAACCGTGGTGGCAGTCAGATAAAGCGCATATCCCGGGTAGCGGCTCGCCAACGCCCGCAGCAGGGGCCCTGCCGCCTGCACCTCACCGACCGAGACGGCATGCACCCAAATAGCGCCGCCGGCAGCTAGGGGCACGTACCCCAAACGCTCGCCAAAACGCCCCCACTCGCGTCGCGTCCATGGCCCCCGCAGTTGGGCAACCAGTGCGAGGACTGGCAGCAACCCGTAGGCAAGGCCGCGGTACAGCAATCGCAACAGTAGGGCTGGCATCTGAGGTGACATCCCTAGATCATACCGCTATGACGACTGCTCGCACCGCCCCTTCCACACACAGCGCGCACGGTGCGCTCTTAGAGCCCCTGCGCGGGTACCTAGCCCCCCAGTGGTGGCCGACTTGGATCGGCTTCGGCCTCATCTGGTTCGTCGCGCAGCTACCCACCGCGTGGGCTTGTGCCATAGCGCGCACACTCGGCCACCTTGCTTGGCATATCGCACGCAGGGACCGAAAAATCACTCTCGTAAATTTATCTTTGGCGTATCCACAAATGACCGCATCCGCGCGGGCAGCGCTCGCCCGCGCACATTTTGAGTCCTTGGCATTTTCCTTGGTGGAAATTGGTCGCGTTTGGTTTCGGGACCAGTCAGCCCTCTACGCACGTGTGCACATCGAGGGCGTGGAGCACCTGACGGCCGCACTCGCGTGCAACAAAGGAGTACTACTCCTTGGCGCACACTTCACAACGAATGAGATAGCTGCGGCAGTACTACCCGCGACGGGCCATCAGTTTGAGATCATGTACAAACCCTCCAGCAACGCCTTAATGAATCAGCTTGCGTTGCGACGGCGTATGGCCCGCGGCGGACATATGATCCCCAGTGATCGCTTCGTCGACTTGTTGAAAACACTGCAACGCGGCGGCATCGTACTGTATGCACCTGACCAGCGTTTTGACGGACAAGGTCATATCACCATTCCGTTGTTCGGTGTACCTGCATTATCCAATCCAGGAACCACTTTTGTGGCACGCGCCACTAAGTGCGCGGTACTGCCCTTTTTTCCACGACGCCTTGCAAATGGAAAAGACTATGTCATGTCCATCGGCGCACCAATTGAGGGCTTTCCGTGCGGTGATGCCAGTAAGGATGTCGCGCATTATCACGCACTGATCGAACAGGCCGTTGCCAGAGCCCCTGAACAATATCTCTGGAGCTATAAGCGATTTCGCCCCGCCACTGGTGAGCCTGACCCTTATCGTGGTGGAGCGCCTAGAGGCTCCGCATAACCAGCGAGCAGCGCCGACCAGTCTGCACTCGATACCTCAGCGCCATGCTTTGCTCGCAGCTTGTTAATCGATCGGTGCAGTCGACTGATATTGGCCTTACACCACGCACCTGGTGCACGCTGCGCGCCGCGATCAAAATCGACCAGATATACGGCACCTTGAGAATCAATCAGCACGTTATGCGCATTTAAGTCGGCATGATAAATGCCAGCACTATGAAACCGCCGCAGCGTCCGACCAATCCCTCGCCAGAAGTTCGCAGCGCGGGGCTTATCCAATAGTTCCGCCAGAGGCTGCGTATCGGGTATGGCAAGGGTGAGTAGATCCGCCCGGTAGCCTAGCCAACTGCGCTCATAGCGAGCCGCCACAGGCCGTGCCGCAGGCAAATCGAGCCGCTCGAGTGTAGAGAGGAGGCGCAACTCCCGAAACGCCCTAGTCGCTTCCCCACCACACCACAAATACCGATCGCTCACGAAACGTGCTATCAGCCCACCGCGTCGGTAATGCCGCAATACCCAAGAACCCACACCCTCGCGGACGGACACGAACCAAACGTTACCGCGCCCATGACCTATAGCGAGCAGGCGCCCAGCCTCAATTAACCGATTTGCGTCAAAATCCTCATCCAACGGATGGCTGATACGCGCTGGGTCGTATAGGATCGCGCCGTACCTTATTGGGGTGCACAACAGCCGCATGTCGCCTCTCAAATATTTCAAAGATTCCCCACCTGCTGCCGTGTGTTTGCTGCGGCTTTCCGCTATTGGCGACACCTGCCATACGCTCGCGGTACTGCGCGCGCTACAAAAAGCCTGGCCGACGACACGCTTTACTTGGATCATCGGCAGCGTCGAGCATCAACTTCTTAGCCTAGTGCCCGAGGTTGAGTTTATCAGCTATGACAAGCGTGGCGGCATTGCGGAGTTTTTGCGTCTACGCCACCGGCTAGCAGGTCGCCACTTTGACCTACTGTTGCATATGCAACTGGCTCTTCGGGCAAGCCTCCTGTCCACACTGGTACGCGCACCCGTCAAACTGGGCTTTGATCGCGCCCGCGCACGGGAACTGCAGTGGCTCTTCACCACCAATCAGATCGCCCCCGAAAATCATGTGCACGTACTCGATGCGCTATTTGGCTTTTCTTCCGCCCTTGGCATTGAAAACCATCAACCATTTTGGAACGTGCCCTTACCCGCAGCGGCGATGGCCTACGCACAAGCGCTCACCACACCTGTAAAGCCCACAATGATCATCAGCGCATGCTCCAGTCATCGGCTGCGAAATTGGCGGCCAGAACGCTATGCCGAGGTAGCGGACTATGCTGTACGCGCTCACGGCATGCGCGTAATCCTGTGCGGCGGCCCGGGCGCGACAGAGCGCGCTATGGCGGATGCTATACAAGAAAAAGCGCATAACCAACTCATCGACCAAGTTGGCAAGGACACCCTACCGCAGTTTCTGGCTCTGCTCGGCGCCGCCAGCCTACTTCTGACGCCTGATTCAGGCCCGGCACACATGGCAACCATGGTGGGAACACCCGTGATCGGCCTATACGCTGCAACTAACCCCGCGCGTAGTGGCCCCTATTTCAGTCAGGCGACCACAGTGAACTGTTATCCCGAGGCCGCGCGGATGTTCCTGCACAAAGAAGCCACAGCGCTTCCGTGGACCACCAAGATTGAACGTCCAGGCGTCATGGACCTGATTCAACCCGCGCATGTCATCGCAGCCCTCGACCGCCTCATGCAGAAACTGTCAAGTTAGTAATAAAATCTGCCGTCTACCCCAAGCCCAGTCACTCAGCTTCATGCTAGGCTAAAGGCCTGCTGCAATAAATAACACGCGGCGTCCGTTGGAACTGGGGTGCAGGTGCACCCCTACTAGGGGAACCGCCCGATACCTTGCGACTCAACGCCACAGGATTGCTACCGTGTACAGACAATTGCCACGCCTTACCGTACTTGCTTTGACATTGACCATGCCGCTGACCGCCGCGATGGCGGCTGGACCGGCGGCGATGCATGGCTTTACCGCAGAATCAGCTGCGATCGAGACTGCTCTTGAGGCACGCTTTGACGCAGGACTAAAAGCAAGCGAGATGAAAGACTGGCTTGAACGCATGGCCAGCGAACCAAACCACGTCAGCTCGATACACGACAAAGCCAATGCGGAGTTCATGCTGGCTGAGTTCAAAAAATGGGGCTGGGATGCACGCATTGAGACCTTCGAAGTGTTGTATCCGAAGCCAAAGCAAGAGCTGCTTGAGCTCGTGGGCCCCACTCACTTGCGCGCCTCACTGCAAGAGCCGGCCCTTGCGCAAGATCGCGCCTCGCAAAATACGCGCGCAGCATTACCGCCTTATAACGCTTATGGCGCCGATGGTGATGTGACTGGCGAAGTGGTGTACGCAAACTATGGTATGCCTGATGACTATAAGGATCTTGCGCGGCGTGGTATCTCGGTCAAGGGACGCATTGTCCTGACACGCTATGGTGGTGGCTGGCGTGGGCTGAAGCCAAAGCTGGCCTATGAGCATGGCGCGATTGGCTGCCTTATATACAGCGATCCTAAAGATGACGGCTACGTAGTTGCGGACGCATACCCTGCTGGCGCGGGACGCCCCGCACTGAGCCTGCAACGTGGCTCAGTAGCTGACATGCCAATTTATACGGGTGACCCGTTGACCCCCGGCGTGGGATCAACGAAAGATGCCAAGCGCCTAGCCATTGCAGACGCGAAAACGATACTAAAGATTCCTGTCATCCCTATCTCATACACTGATGCAAAGCCGTTTCTTGCAGCGCTTAAAGGCCCTGTCGCCCCAGCCAACTGGCGCGGCGGCTTACCTATGACCTACCACATCGGGCCCGGGCCTGCGAAGGCCCACCTCGTCATTCATTCGGATTGGTCGCAGCAAACAATATATGACGTGATCGCCACATTGCGCGGTAGTGAATTCCCTGATGAATGGGTACTACGCGGCAATCATCACGATGGTTGGGTATTCGGCGCCTCGGACCCGTTGTCGGGCAATGTCGCCATGATGGGCGAGATGAAAGCGATTGGTCAGCTCGCAGCCTCTGGCTGGAAACCAAAACGTACTCTCGTGTACTCCAGCTGGGATGGCGAGGAAGTCGGCTTAGTCGGCTCGACGGAGTGGGTAGAAACGCACATGGAGGATTTGGCAAAGCACGCGGTGGCTTATATCAACTCCGATGGCAACAGCCATGGCTTCTTTGGTGCGGGTGGTAGCCCATCCTTGCAACAATTAGTCGATGAGGTAGCGGCCGGTGTTATAGACCCAACCATGCATGCGACCGTGCTTGAGCGTTCCCGTGCACGCGCCATTATCACGGCCGGTCACAGCGATGAATCCCGCCGAGTCGCTCAGAGCTTACTTAAGGGCGGAGATCTTCCACTCGAACCGCTCGGATCAGGCTCTGACTTCACGCCCTTCCTGCAGCATGCAGGAGTTGCGTCTTTGAACTTAGGATTCGGTAATGATGATCCAAGTGGCGTGTATCACTCTATCTACGACTCGTACGATCACTACATACGTTTTGAAGATCCAGATTTAAACTATGGTGTAGCGCTAGCAGAGGTGGCGGGACATGCGGTGCTGCGACTCGCGGATGCAGACTTACTTCCCTTTCATGAACAAGAACTCGCCAGCAACGTCAGCCGCTACATCGAAGAGCTCGAAAAGCTAACAGATAAGATGCGCGCTGACACGCTAGACACAAACCATATCATTGAGCAAAAACTATACGAGCTAGGAGCCGATAGCGCGGATCCCGTAGGGCCACCTCCACATGATGACCAAGTGCCATTTTTAAGCTTTGCGCCGCTAAAAAACGCAGCAACAGCTCTTACCGCGAGCGCAACCGAATTTGACGCGGCATATACAGCCGCGTTAAACGGCAAAGGCCCTACTCTCGCAAAGAGTGCACTCATAGCCGTCAATAGCCAGTTGCGCGCCGCTGAGCCTGCTTTACTTGCAGCGGAAGGACTTCCCGGACGCGACTGGTACAAACACATGATCGTAGCGCCCGGGCTACATACCGGCTATGGCGCTAAAACGTTACCGGGCGTGCGCGAAGCGATTGAAGAACGTCGTTGGTCTGAAGCTGCTGACTATATTCTGATCATCGCACGTACGCTGGATAGCCACCGCGCTGTTATCGACTCTGCAAACAAGTTATTACGCTGAGGAATACTCATGTCTGAAATCATGGTGCCGGTCTCGCCTGGAGAAGTGATCGACAAAATCACGATCTTGCGCATCAAGTCTGCTCGCATGACGGATGCCGAGAAACTCACCAATGTGCGTCGCGAACTCCATCTGCTGGAAAAGACTTGGGCAAAATCACCTTATGGGAAGCACGATATTTCCATGCACGAAGCCGCCTTGCAGGCGGTTAATGAGCGTCTATGGGACATTGAAGACCGAATCCGCGACCAGGAGCGGATCGCGGCATTCGACGCAACATTCATTAGCCTAGCGCGCTCTGTCTACATCGAAAATGACGAACGCGCTGTCATCAAAAAGCGGATCAATGTGACTTTGGGTTCCACAATCGTGGAAGAAAAAAGCTACGCCGCCTATCGTTGAAACGAAGCGGCACCCTGAGTGGCTAAATCGCTTTTTTTAAAAAATACTCAGCTCCGCAGTAAGAGCATTTAGCCTCACTGGTTTCGCTAATAGGCAGATAAACCCGTGGGTGAGAATTCCACAAATACATGCCGGGCATCGGGCAACTCAATGGTAAGTCGCCAAGCGTAACCTCATAGCGATGCTCACCATTGGGCTGAATCAAGCTAGGATCTTTTGTAACAGGTGCGGCCATAAAACTCTCGCAACAAACTGATCTTAAAGTATAACCGAGCGCCACCCCTGTCGCGCTCAAAGTGGATGATAAATCGATCAGTGGCTATAAGCCACCCACCACCAAATCACCACTCAGCTAAAATGTGCATTCCAGATGGCACTAACCGCCGCACGTCGTGCAGCATACGGACCCGCCAGTACCACTGCTTTCTGCCCATCGAGCGATAGTCGGTGCGTTAATTGACGATAGAACTGGTAAGTCTCGACTAAAGTGTCAATAGTGGCATGATCAACGAGCCCAATCGAACCGACTGATTCCAACTGACGAATCGTATCTGAATAGGTCACCAGTGGCGGATGACTCGCAGCCCAACGTAGTACCCAAAACTGCGCCAGGAACTCTATATCAGCAACGCCGCCCGCGTCCTGCTTGATATCAAAAGCACCATCCTGCGCGCTTGACAGTTCACGGCGCATCCGCTCTCTCATGTGCCGCACATCTGCTTGTAATGTGTCGTAACGCACACTGCTGCAAAGTAACGCCACCCGCGCCGCCTCAAATTGTGTGCGCAAGGGCATGGATCCAGCAATCGCGCGAGAGTGCAGCAGTGCCTGGTGCTCCCAAGTCCACGCCTCAGTACGCTGATAGTCAATAAATGCGTCTAGCTGTGTGATGGACATTCCACCTTTGCCGCTCGGCCGTAGGCGCATATCCACTTCGTAAAGACGTCCAGCCGCCGTGTAAACACTCAAGATATGAACGATTTTTTGGGCGAGCCGCACAAAAAATACTGCATTCTCAATAACTTTAGGACCCGAGGTCTCCTGCGTTTCACCCTTAGAATCATGAATAAACACCAGATCAAGATCAGACACATAACCAAGTTCCCGCCCGCCTAACTTGCCGTAGCCAACAGCAGCCACCGCGCAAACGCGCCGCGCGGATCCCGCACCACACAAAGGCTCGCCATACTGTTTAGTAATGGCACCCCAGGCCTGCGTCATTGCTTGCTCAAGTATGAGCTCGGCAATATCGGTTAGCCGGTCACTGACTCGCATCAATGGCATACGGCCAGTGAGGTCAAAAAGGGCGACTCTGAAAAGCGCAGCACGCTGGAACTGCCGCAGTAGATCAATGTCACGCTCTTCATCATCATAAGACCCCGCGTCGCAACGTAAAGTTAGCTCCTCACTTAATTGCGATCGACTGGGCTCAGCATCAAATAATCGTCTATCAACAAGCTCGTCGAGCAATAATGGAAATGCTGCGATCTGATCAGCAAGAAACTTTCCAACGTCGCATATGTTGACTAGCCTTTGGAGCGCCAGCGGGTTTTCATTCAGAAGCGAAAGATAACTGGTGCGCGTACCGATGGCCTCAATAATCGCGAAGATGCGACGCAGCGTCAGCGACGGATTGTCGCTATTAAGCAGCACGCAGATCCGCGATAACAATCCGTGTAAGCGACGCCTACCAGCCTCGTCCAAGCGTTGGTAGTACACTGATTTTTTGAGGTCAAGCAGTAATTGTGCGATTTCTGCACGGTAGCTACTCGCAATAGGGCTGAGAACTTGAATAAGCTCTGTCGAATCACGGGCGCCTTCAAAGGCACTCTCAAACTCCAAGGTAATTACAGGAGCTTCTGTCTGCGCCGCCAAGACCAGGATCGAAAATAGGTTTGAAACCACAACACGATGCCAATCAAGCGCTTCACAAAGCTGCTGCCAACTATTCATACCCATTGCTGTAACAACGCTCGCGCGCCGTGACTCACTCTGCGGCAACTGGTGAGTCTGCTCGTCAAGGTACATCTGCAGCCTGTTCTCAAGCCGACGTAGAAATGTGTATGCGTTGAGCAGATCAGCAACAGCGTTGGACGGTAACAGTTTTTTGCCAGCAAGTAGCGGCAAGCAAACTAGCAGCGACTGGGCCCTTAGCCGTGCGTCACTGCCACCCCGCACAAGCTGCAATGCCTGCACGATGAACTCGATTTCTCTAATACCGCCACGGCCAAGCTTAATATTGTCCTCTAGATCTCGCCGCTGAACTTCACGGGCGATAAGGGCTTTCATTTCTCGCAACGACTCAAATATCCCAAAGTCAAGATAGCGCCGAAACACAAAGGGCCTGATTACATTATTAAATACCTCGTCATATTCTGTTAGCCCCGTGACCGCGCGCGCCTTAACCCAAGCATAGCGCTCCCATTCTCGTCCATGCTCCAGCAAGTAGTCCTCTATAGCCGCAAAACTGCTAACTAATGGACCTGAGTCCCCGAACGGTCGTAAACGCATATCAACACGGTAAACAAATCCGTCACTAGTCACAGCATCAAGCAGCTGTATAAGCTTCTTGCCGAGTCGAGTGAAATATTCGAAGTTATCCAGTTCACGCGCACCGTCAGTCACACCGGAGTCTGGGTACATGAAAATAAGATCGATATCGGATGAAAAATTTAGTTCGCCGCCGCCAAGCTTTCCCATCGCAACGATGACGAGGTTCTGGATCACACCATCAGTATTACGCGGCACACCAAAACGAGCCTGTAAGGATTGCGATGCGTAAGCATGGGCTGCACGCAGCGCGCCATCGGCAAGGGCCGACAGCTGGCACAGAGTCGAAACAAGTTCGGCCTGTCCGGTTAAGTCACGCCAAGCGATTCGCGCTAACTCTCGCCGGCGCACGCGACGCAGCTCTGCCATAAAAAGAGCCTCATCAGTGATCCGCTCTAGATGGCCAAAGGGCTCAGAGAAAACCACGTCAGGAGCTGCCACGAGCTCTGGATCTGCGAGTAAGGCATTTGCTATAAACTCGCTACTAGCAAGCACGAGCCGTAAGAGCCCCTCATCAACTGCTGGGACGGCGTTTGCTGCGCGCAAGCGCGTCAGCAGATGATTTGCCGCGTGCGCGGACTCGGCAGTTAGCTCAGCGCTCGTGTACGTCATGGGGCGATATCCGACCTTACCTTTTGCACGTAGGCCACCGGTATACTCTAGTGCAACTAGCCGCTCGCCATACAGGTATTAATTCATGCAGTCTCGTAGCAGCTCCCATGACCGAGGGCCACTTATTGTGCGGCTCTGTAACTGGGTCGGCGAGGTCGTGCTAGCAGTGCCGACGCTCCAGCGTCTCGCGGGAGCCGGATTTCAGTTGCACTTGGTCGGCAAAGGCTGGGCCCGTGATCTACTCGTGGGCGAGGGCTGGCCTGTAGTGACACGCCCACACGGCAGCTGGCAAGCAGCCAGACAACTCAGGCGACTTCAGCAATCGCTTAAGCAGGACGAGCAGCGCGCAAACGCCATTCCAATGCTATTACTGACCAAATCATTCTCATCAGCACTAGAGGCCCGTTTGGCGTCAGTATCTAGCTATGGCTACGCCCACGATGGTCGTAGTGCCCTGCTACATCGCCACTACCCATTGGCTCGTGGCGCGCATGCATCGCACTCTTATTGGCACTTAGCCAGCTGCCTGCTAGACGAGTCGGCGCCGGCGCCACAAAATGTAACGCTACGGCTACATACCAAAGACCTGACCGAAGCAAGCACTCTGCTCGCGACTTTGCAGCTGTCACCCAAAGGCTATGTGGTGTTGTGCCCTTTCACGGGTGCCGACGACTTGCAATACAAAAAAGTCTGGCCAGGTTTCCACGAGTTGGGTAACCAACTACATGCATCTGGCATCGCCTGTGTAGTCTGCCCAGGACCTGGCGAAGAGTCACGGGTGACGGCCACACTACCGCATGCGATCCAACTGAGCGGCACTCGTCTTGGCGTATACGGCGCAATCCTGCAGAACGCAGCTGCCGTTATTGCCAATGACACCGGCCCAGGTCATCTTGCAGCGGCTGTGGGCGCACGCCTCATTGCTATCTATGGGCCACAATCGACAAAATACTGGGCACCGCTCGGCACACAAATCAACCTGCTGCATGAGACCTCAGGCTGGCCCGCGGTTACCGCAGTCCGTAGCTTGCTTTAGGATCTGTCCACCAATCCGCGCAAGGCAGCATGTACGCGCATTGGAAACTCTGCTGAATTCTTCAAGAACCAAGCTCGCGCCGCTGCGCTATAACGCTCTTGTTCAGTCGTTGATAAACCAATGACTCGCTGAATGACGTTTTCTAATGCGATAACGCTGCAACCATACGTCGTCGCTAGGTTCTGTTTTCCAATAGGCTCACTAGAAATTAGAAACCCGCGCTGCACATCAATCAACTCATTCATGGGTGGCGCATCCGTTGCGAGCACAATCGCACCGACTGCCGCTGCTTCCGCGATGTAGTGACCCCAACCCTCGGTCTGTGATGTACACACATGGTACAGACTTTGGTTTTGCATCAGACGCAATGCTGCATCATCCAAATACTCAGTGTAATAATGAATATTGGCGGCCTCAATTCTCGAGGCGCTATGCGACAAGCTGTGCACAACATGCAAAGTTGGCCAAGCAGGATGCTGGGCCCACACCTTCAGCAACAGGGGAGTTCCTTTCATACGACTACGGCCGGCAAGATGTAAAAAAGTCGGCTGCCTCATTACTTCAGGACTTATCCGATCAACACTGTCAAAGCCGATGTACTGGACTGACACGCGCGTCGCAAACAATGCCTCTGTACAGCGGGTCTTTGCCCAGACGCCATCCACGAGCGACAACGAGCGCTGGTCGTGACGGTCAAAAAATTCTGGATTCGGCACTACCACACAGCGTGCGCCACTGTATGCCTGCTCCGGCCAGATATGCTCAAGCATGACAGTCAGGTCGTATCGCCGCATCGTGTGCGGCGAGCGACTAGACCACCAGCGCCGCAGCGCGCTCCAGACTCGCACAACCGACAACTTGCGCCGTCGCCGCGCATGTCGCGTCACTTGCGTCAGCGTTACATGAGCCCCGAGTTTGGTTAGTGCAGCTTTTAGCAGCTGCACGTCACGGGAGTTACCCACGCCATTTTCAAAAGCGACTAGGTTAACGCGCATGATCTATTTTGAGAATTTGCCGCCAGCATTACGCCAGCATAAACGATGCTCGGCCGCAAAACGACGAAGCCCCGCTAGTGCGGGGCTTCGCTGACCGGTGGGTTCCGGATAAACACCGGCCGGGAGTGACCCGACCGATTGCGAGATTACATATCCATCCCGCCCATCCCGCCCATACCGCCCATACCACCCATGCCACCACCGCCGCCGCCATGCGAATGCTCCTCATCTTTTGGAGCCTCCGCAATCATGACTTCCGTGGTCAACAACAGGCCGGCGACCGACGCCGCGTTCTGCAGCGCGAGACGCGTGACCTTGGTGGGATCCAAAATACCCATCTCAATCATGTCACCATACTCGCCAGTAGCGGCGTTGTAACCGAAGTTACCCTTGCCATCACGGACGCGGTTCAGCACAACAGCGGCATCTTCACCAGCGTTGCTGACGATCTGGCGCAATGGCTCTTCAATCGAGCGCGCAAGAATCTTCATGCCGAACTGACGACCCTCGTTCTCGTGGGTTAGTTTTTCGACAGCCTTGACGACGCGCAACAGCGCCACGCCACCGCCCGGAACCACACCCTCTTCGACCGCAGCGCGCGTTGCATGCAATGCATCTTCAACGCGGGCCTTCTTCTCTTTCATTTCAACTTCAGTTGCTGCGCCGACCTTAATGACGGCAACGCCGCCAGAAAGCTTCGCTACACGCTCCTGCAACTTCTCCTTATCGTAGTCAGAAGTCGCCTCTTCCGCCTGCTGACGGATTTGAGCAACGCGGCCCTTGATGTCGGATGACTTACCAGCGCCATCAATTAGAGTGGTGTTTTCCTTCTCGACCACGACTTTCTTCGCTTCGCCGAGATCACTCAATGTGGCCTTCTCAAGCGATAGACCCACTTCATCCGAGATGACAGTTCCGCCGGTGAGGATCGCAATGTCTTGCAACATGGCTTTACGCCGATCACCAAATCCAGGCGCCTTCACTGCGGCAACCTTGACGATGCCACGGATGGTGTTGACGACCAAGGTCGCCAGCGCCTCACCCTCGACGTCTTCGGCAATGATCAGCAACGGGCGGCCGGCTTTCGCAATCCCTTCGAGGATTGGCAGCATTTCGCGAATGTTGGAGATCTTTTTGTCGTACAACAGGATCAGGGGCTTCTCGAGCTCAGCCGTCTGATTCGCCTGATTGTTGATGAAGTAAGGTGACAGGTAACCACGGTCGAACTGCATACCCTCGACGACGTCTAGTTCGTTGTTTAGACCCGAACCTTCTTCAACCGTAATGACGCCTTCCTTGCCAACTTTTTCCATCGCTTCAGCAATCGTATTGCCAATGCTCTCGTCAGAGTTAGCCGAGATCGTGCCGACTTGCGCGATTGCCTTGGTATCCTTGCATGGCTTCGACAGCTTCTTCAGCTCTTCAACCGCCGTGCCGACCGCTTGGTCGATACCACGCTTGATATCCATAGGATTGATGCCAGCGGCAACTGCTTTAAGACCTTCGCGAACGATGGCCTGTGCCAACACAGTTGCGGTGGTGGTACCGTCGCCGGCCTCGTCGGAGGTAGCGCTAGCCACTTCCTTGACCATTTGCGCGCCCATATTCTCAAACTTGTCTTTGAGTTCAATTTCCTTGGCGACACTAACGCCGTCCTTGGTTACTGTTGGAGCGCCAAAGCTCTTATCGAGCACCGCGTTACGGCCCTTGGGGCCCAGCGTTACCTTAACGGCATTCGCTAGGATGTTTACGCCGCGCACCATACGCGAACGGGCGTCATCGCCAAAACGGACTTCTTTTGCAGCCATTGCTTTAATCCTCTAAATTCTAAAAGTACTAGGTGGGGGCGGGATTACTTGCCTTCGATGATCGCGAGGATGTCTTCCTCACGCATCACGAGCACGTCATCACCGTCGACCTTCACTTCCGTACCGCTGTACTTACCAAATAGCACCTTGTCACCGACCTTGACATCAAGGGCGCGGGTGCTGCCATCTTCTAGAATCTTGCCTTTACCAATCGCAAGAACCCGGCCCTTGCTGGGCTTCTCAGCGGCGGTATCGGGGATCACAATGCCACCGGGTGACTTGCGCTCGTCTTCCTCGCGCTTGACAATCACACGGTCGTGCAGTGGGCGAATTTTTGTCGACATCAGTTGTCCTCCTCGGGGAGTCGTTAAGTAATCGGCCAGCCTTGGGGCGGATTGCCTCAAGGTCTGGGGGCGCAGGCGGCGATTGTTAGCACTCGCTACTCGCGGCTGCTAACTATAGCGACGAAGTTTGGCTTTTCAAGGCCTGTGAGACGAAATCGCACAGGTATTTCCCTGCGTGACAGGAGCTGGCCGCACCGTTATGCTGCAAGCACGGTCTGGCAATGAATTCACTACCGATATCAAGTCTTTGAAAAATATTACTTTTCGTTCTTTATTCAGATCCCACTGCACGAATCGGGCAGTTTGGAGCCTGCTCTGCGCATGGGCGCTGTTCACGCTGAGTGGTGGATGGAGCCTCACCGCGTGGGCAGCCGATTTTTTACGACCTGAGCAGGCCTTCGCATATGAGGCCAAAGCCGATGCGCATGCCATCGTGGTCACCTACAACATCCACACCGGCTACTACCTGTATCGGCAGCGGATCAGTTTTGCGACCAAAACGCCCGACGTCTCGCTAGGCGCACCGGAGTACCCACGCAGCAGCACTCACCACGACGCCTATTTTGGTGATCAGCAAGTGTATCGCGAAGCGGTCGTCTTTCGGATTCCGTATACGAGTACCACAGCGCCAACCGCTATCGACCTCAATCTGAAACTCCAAGGCTGCGCCGATCAGGGCCTTTGCTACCCACCGCAGACCTGGACGGCTCACTTGATCGTGCCAGCCGCGAATGCCGCGCCGACCACGAGCCTGCTTGCACGCCTCACACCAAAAACAGCAGCCTTACAAAAGCCGTTTGGTAGTACTACCACAGACTTTTTAGCGCCTGATGCGGCGTTCCAGCTTAGTGCCGAAGGCATAGACACTAAAACCGTTGCACTGCACTTCAACATTGCCGATGGCTACTATTTGTATAAGCAACGGGTGCATGTCAGCGCTACCGATGAGCGTACAACCATCAGCTCAGTACAACTACCCGTGGGCCTTGGGCACGACGATGAGTACTTTGGCAAACAAGAGATTTACCGCCAGCAAGCGCAAATTAATGTTGCCTATGCGCTGACTGATATGACTGCAAGTACAGTAACGCTCACAGTGAGCTATCAAGGCTGCGCTGACGCTGGGCTTTGTTATCCGCCAATCAAACGCACGCTGAATGTCGCGCGCGCAGCATTAACTGCAACGACAACGCAAAATAATAAAGCGAGTCCGGGAAGCCCTCCGCGGCTATCAGAACAGGATCAGCTTGCCTCACTCGTCAGCAAAGGTAGCTTATGGCTGATCGCTGCCTCATTTTTTGGTTTCGGTCTTGTGCTTGCGTTTACACCGTGCGTCCTACCGATGATTCCGATTCTCTCCGGCATCATCGCTGGCGATAGCGACACCGTGACTCCGCTGCGTGGCTTTGTGCTGTCACTAGCCTACGTGCTCGGCATGGCAATGACCTACACAATTGCTGGAGCCGTTTTTGCGCTTGCAGGCCGTCAGGCGCAAGCGGTATTTCAACAGACATGGATCATCGTATTATTTGCGGGTCTGTTTGTAGCTCTGGCATTTGCTATGTTTGGCGCCTACGAGTTGCAAATGCCAGCGAGCGTACAAACGCGGCTAAGCAGCTTTAGCAACCGCTTACGCGGTGGGCGCTTGATTTCAAGCATGATCATGGGCGCCTTGTCGTCACTCATCGTCTCAGCCTGCGTGGCGCCACCATTGGTCGCGGCCCTGTCGGTCATCGGTCAATCAGGTAGCGTCGCCCGCGGCGCTCTGGCACTTTTTGCGTTATCGCTCGGCATGGGCGCACCCCTATTAGCTGTAGGCGCCTCAGCAGGCACCTTGTTACCGAAGGCTGGTCCTTGGATGACCACTGTCAAGGCGCTGTTTGGCGTTCTATTTCTTGGTGTCGCTGCGTGGATGCTCGACCGACTACTGGGCCCGCGCACTATGCTGCTCGTCTGGGCGCTAGTGCTACTGACACTTTTTTGGGTCATCATGCAGGTAGGGCTCCGAGGAAACGGGCGCAGCCTACTACGCGTCAGTGTCGGCTGCGCGGTGAGTCTGATGAGCGCGGCGCTTGTGCTATGCGCCGCCCTTAATGCCGACCCTTGGCATCCGTTCGCAAGCAGAAACAGCGGCGCCGGACCAAGTGCGAAGATGGAATTTCGTGTTGTGCATGGCGAGGCAGAACTCGACGCCGCTCTCTCGGCAGCCAACCGAGCGGGTCGTCGCACTTTGGTCGATGTCTACGCCGATTGGTGCGTATCATGCAAAGAAATGGAAGCACGGACGTTTAGCGACCCCGCCATCAAGCAAGCACTCGCAAATTACGTACTACTCAAAGCGGACGTCACTCAAAATACGCCTGCCGATCAGCGTCTTTTGCACCGTTTTGGGATTATTGGCCCACCGACGACGGCGTTTTTTGCCAGCGACGGTGAGGAACGACGAGCCTTCCGCTTGGTTGGTTTCGTGGCGGCCTCGGCTTTTCACGATCACCTTACACAATTTGAGTCACTGCCATAATTAGTCATCCACTGAAGATAACTTTAGCGGCCTTTGTCCTCATCGGACTGGCCGTTTTTGGGGCTTACGTTTATCAGCACCGGCATGGCGATACACAAACCGCCACCCTTTCACCAACAGACCTTGTTGGGAACGAGCCCCCTCAGCCGCTACCCACGGTACCCACGCGGCGCCCCAACCTAACCCTCAGCGACCTGTCAGGCACCCCCCATACGCTGAGTGAGTGGGACGGGCACACGGTACTACTGAATTTTTGGGCAACGTGGTGCGCGCCCTGCCGCCGAGAAATTCCATTACTCAATAAAATATCTGGCGAATTTGCGCCTAAAAACGTCAAAATAGTCGGTATCGCCGTCGATTTTTTGGATGATGTAAAAACGTATTTAAAAGACAATCCGATAAATTACTCAGTACTCGTTGGTGAACAAGAAGGCCTTGATGCGGCAAAAGCGTTTGGGGTCTCGTCGATGGCCTTTCCGTTTAGCGTCCTAATTGATGCAAAAGGCAACGTGATTACAGTGCATCTCGGCGAGCTACACGAGGATAGCCTGCGGCGCGTACTCGGCGTCAGTGAGCAGCTTGAAACTGGCAACATATCGCTGCAGGCGGCACGGGCGGCGATCAATACAGCGCTTCAGGACGCTCCACCGGCACATTAAAAACGCGGTAACGCAGCCCGGCCGGGGCTCACGCTTATTTTAAAATTAGCGCGTTATGCCGATAATCGTGGTTTTTGGGCGAAAATCCGCGAGAATCGACCGAAATTTGCCTACCCCACCCCAATTGTAGGTAAACTTCAACGCTGCGAAGGTAATCTAAAGGCTGACCGATGCCCCGAATTCTGGTCCTCAATGGACCAAATCTGAACCTGCTAGGAACACGCGAACCCCAGCTATACGGCTCAGAAACGCTCGCCAGCATTGTTAAAAACCTACAAGAGCGTGCGCACGCACGTGGAGCGGAGCTCGTTGCTCATCAATCCAATGCAGAGCACGAGCTAATTTTGCACGTACAAGAGGCGAAACAGTCGGCATTTGATGCGATCGTGCTCAATGCGGGTGCCTACACCCATACCAGTATTGCGCTGCGTGATGCGCTAGCCGCCAGCGAATTACCGTTTTATGAAGTACATATTTCCAATGTCTATGCCAGAGAGGCATTTAGGCACCACTCCTACCTATCGGCCATTGCTGCTGGCGTCATCGTCGGCTGCGGACCGATAGGCTATGAACTCGCGCTGGATGCAGCCTTAAGCCGCCTCGGCGTACCGCGTTAAGACTTGAAGGGATAAAAGACATGGATATTCGCAAGGTCAAAAAACTCATCGAGCTACTCGAAGAATCGGGCGTGGGCGAAATCGAGATTAAAGAGGGTGAAGAATCCGTTCGGATAAGCCGTCAAGGCAACGGCGCGGTCACCACTTACGTGCAAACAACCAATGCACCGACCGCAGCGCCGGCCGCGCCGACGCCAGCGGCGCCGAGCGTGCCGACAATTAGCAACGAAGAAGCGGCGGCGACCCGAGCTGAAAACACAGTGACAGCGCCCATGGTTGGCACATTTTATTCTGCCGCCGCGCCTGGCTCACGGGCATTTGCGGAGATTGGCACAGAAGTCAAAGTAGGCCAGACGCTATGCATCATTGAAGCTATGAAAATGATGAATCAAATTGAATCCGACAAAGCGGGCAAGATCACAGCAATCCTCGTTAAAAACGGCGACCCTGTGGAGTTCGGCCAGGCTCTATTCCTTGTCGAGTAACGATCCTTATGCTGGACAAAGTCCTTATTGCGAATCGCGGCGAAATTGCGCTGCGCATTCTGCGTGCCTGTCGAGAGCTCGGGATCAAAACGGTCGCAGTACATTCCACGGCTGATAACAGCCTCAAGCACGTACTGCTAGCCGATGAGACCGTCTGTATCGGCCCACCAGCCTCCAAAGACAGTTATCTCAACATGCCGGCCATTATTGCCGCGGCTGAAGTCACTGACTCCATGGCGATTCATCCAGGGTATGGTTTTTTATCTGAGAACGCTGATTTTGCTGAACGTGTGGAAAAATCGGGCTTTGTATTCGTAGGCCCCAAAGCTGAGACGATCCGGCTGATGGGCGATAAGGTCTCGGCAATCCGCACAATGAAAGAAGCCGGCGTGCCATGCGTGCCTGGCTCCGGCGAACCGCTAGGAACGGACGATGCCGATAACCGCCGCATCGCGCGCAGTATCGGCTATCCCGTGATCATCAAGGCCTCTGGCGGGGGCGGGGGCAGAGGGATGCGCGTCGTGCACTCCGATGCCGCCCTCGTCAACGCCATCCACGTCACCAAAGCCGAAGCGCTGGCAGCGTTTGGCAATGAACAGGTCTACATGGAGAAGTTCCTTGAGCGCCCGCGGCACATCGAGTTTCAAGTTGTAGCCGACAGCTACGGCAACGTCGTTGTTCTTGGCGAGCGCGACTGCTCCTTACAGCGCCGCCATCAAAAGATCGTTGAAGAAGCGCCAGCGCCCGGCATTTCGCCGTTAGAGCGAACCACTATGGCGGCCAACATCACTAAAGCACTGAAGCATGTTGGTTATCGTGGCGCCGGTACCCTTGAATTTTTGTATGAAGACCGAAAATTTTACTTTATCGAGATGAATACTCGCATCCAAGTGGAGCATCCGGTTACTGAACTCGTCACGGGTATTGATCTTGTAAAGCTGCAGTTGCAAATAGCAGCCGGCGAAAAGCTCCCGTTCGCGCAGGAAGATATCGAAATTCGCGGGCATGCCATCGAATGCCGCATCAATGCCGAAGACCCAAAAAGCTTCATGCCTAGTCCTGGGACCGTCAAGCTCTGGCATCCGCCGGGTGGCCCTGGTATCCGCATCGACAGCCATCTCTACAGCGGCTATACCGTACCGCCGTACTATGATTCGCTTATCGCCAAAGTCATTTCATTCGGTGACACACGCACGACTGCGATCGCGCGTATGCGCAACGCCCTCAGCGAAATGGTGGTTGAGGGCATCAAGACGAATGCACCGCTGCATCAGGAGATTTTCGGCCACACTGCCTTTCAGCAAGGTGGTCTCGATATTCACTATCTTGAGCGCCGCCTTGGCCTTAAGTAACGACTGAACGTCACAGCAGACCTCGGCGTGCCGTTCCTACAAATCCACATTTCGCTGGGCGCACAGGATCCGCAGGCCGTGGAAGACGCTTGTTTAGCCACGGGCGCTTTGTCAGTCACGCTGGCTGATGCGGGTGACAACCCAATTCTTGAGCCCGCACCCGGAGCCACACCACTGTGGCCTAGTGTGGCGCTATCGGCGCTTTATGAGGCTAACGTTGATCAGACCGATTTAATCAACGCCCTGCGCCATGAACTCAACGCGCCAGATCTGTTCGTCGCGACTGAACTGTTAGCCGATCGAATCTGGGAACGTGAATGGCTCAAAGACTTCAAGCCAATGCGCTTCGGTAAACGGCTATGGATCTGCCCGGGGGGCCAAACTCCGCCAACCAATGACGTCATAGGCACTCACCCGATCATCGTGCAGCTAGATCCTGGTCTGGCGTTTGGCACTGGCACCCATCCAACCACCGCACTGTGCCTTGAGTGGTTAGATAGCGCTGATCTTAAAAAATCTCGCGTTCTTGACATCGGCTGCGGGTCAGGAGTCCTTGCAATTGCAGCGTTACTACTTGGCGCCCGACATGCGCAGGCAGTCGATATAGACCCGCAAGCACTATTAGCGACCGCCGAAAATGCGGCACGTAATCATGTGAATGCGTCGTTAAGCATACAGCCCGCCGAAGCGCCCTGGCCAACGGACTGTGATGTCATTCTTGCCAATATACTTGCTGAACCATTAATTGCTTTAGCACCAAGGTTTGCCGCAGTAGTGACAACAGGAGCCACACTCGTCTTGTCGGGCCTACTAGCAGGACAAGAGACGAAGGTAATGGCCGCATGTGCGCCATGGTTTGCGATGGAGGCGCCACGCGAACTCAACGGCTGGATGTGTCTTGTTGGTCATCGCCACTAAGGCACTGTATGAAAACCACCTGCCCACACTGCGCGACGGTTTTTGACCTCACGCCAAGGTTAGTGACTCAATCCCATGGGCGCGTGCTGTGTAGCATCTGTAAAACCACGATACATGTGGAGCAAAATAACCCTCCCCACACAACTTTATCTGCGCACCATGTGCCCACCGATTCGACACAAAACACCAATTCGGACACAAGAGTCTCTGCCACATCTTCCACAGAATCGCCAAACGTGGATGACCTCGCTCAAAGCGAGCAGATACTGCTAGAACTCACTCGACGACTCTCAGTCAGAAAAAAAACACCAGCACCCCAAAGCGCGCTTTGGCAAATCGCTCTGGCCGTGACGCTGATCGCACTGCTTTTACAGATCATCCACTATCACCGAGATGCACTCGCCTCGAACGCCATCGTCGGTAGACCTCTGCGCACGATCTACACAGTCATTGGCAACCCAATAGAACCGGCTTTTGATTTACATCGTTACGCGCTACAGCAAGCACGATTGACCAACATTGATGGTGTAAACAGCCTGCAACTGCAGGCAAGCATAGTCAATCGCGCATCGTATCCGCAGCCACGGCCACTTTTAAGAGTGACTTTAATCGATCGGTTTGGCACACCGCTAGGCCGACGCGAATTTGCTGCCACAGACTACTTATCAGGGCAGGCGCAAGACGACACACTAATCTCATCAGATCGACGTATAGACATCGATTTGAGAGTTGAAGACCCAGGTCTACAAGCAGTTGGCTTTGAACTCGATGTCTGTCTTTACCGATATCAACGACTACACTGCGCGAACGATAAAAACAGTCCCGGCGACAGTCGATGAAAATCGGTGGTTTTTTATTATCCGCACCGTTGGCACTCGCTCCTATGGCCGGCGTCACAGATCGTCCATTTCGCATGTTATGCCGACGCCTAGGTGCTGGTGTTGCCGCATCTGAAATGGTCACGTCGGACGTCACGCTATGGCATACCAAAAAATCCCGATTGCGGCTCGACCATACGGGGGAACCTGAGCCGCGGATTGTGCAGATCGCTGGCGGTGACGCCACAATGCTCTGTACCGCCGCGCAAAAAAACGCGGATGCTGGCGCGCAGATCATCGACATAAACATGGGGTGCCCAGCCAAGAAGGTCTGCAACAAAGCGGCCGGATCAGCCTTGTTGCGGGACGAATCTCTCGTAGCAGACATTCTCACGAGCGTCGTGCGGTCAGTCGAGCTACCTGTAACACTCAAGATGCGCACCGGCTGGGATCCGGCCAATCGTAACGGAGTGGTCATCGCGCGAATGGCCGAGGCGGCTGGCATTGCAAGTCTTGCGGTTCACGGCCGCACGCGCGCCGATCACTACAACGGTACAGCCGAATACGACACCATCGCCATGATTAAAGATGCTGTGACGATTCCGGTGTTTGCCAATGGCGATATTGACTCAGGTCCGAAGGCACAGGCTGTTCTGACATACACCAAAGCAGACGGCATCATGATTGGCCGCGCGGCTCAGGGAAATCCCTGGATTTTTCGTGAGGTTAGTCACTTTTTAGAAACTGGCAAGCAACTGCGGCCCCCGCCACACGGGGAGGTCCGTGATATTATACTTGAGCACCTTAGCGCACTGTACGCTTTTTACGGCGAATCAGCCGGTGTGCGCGTGGCGCGTAAGCATCTAGGTTGGTACCGGGAAACAACGCTGAGTACTGGGGAGCGTATCGGCGCGGCGTCACCGAGTGACCAGAGCGCTGCTGCAGATGGTGCACCCGCACAACACGAAACTACGCTGTTTCGTGAGGTTCGCACCACCGAACAGGCAGGCACGCAAATTGAGCTCGCACGAGCATGGTTTGATGTCCTTGCATATCAGTCAGCAGGTTTACGGCATACAGGGTAGGATTGTTTGTCAGTGCTGGTGACGCTGTTAAATGGTCGCCATTACTTGCAATGTGACTAGAATGGGATCGATACGTGTCAAAAGCAAAAACCCCAACGCGCGCCTACAGAGGATCACCGCAGCGCCCCACGTCACGTCTGACGACAACCGAAATCCCGTTACGTGAGCATGCCGAGGCAGCCTTGAGCAGCTACTTTGAACGGCTGAACGGACAGCAGCCAGCGGGACTGTATGTGCTGGTCTTACGGGAAGTAGAGCAACCGCTTTTTAAGGCTGTCATGCACTACACTGAGGGCAACCAATCAAAGGCCGCACAAATTCTTGGTCTTAACCGCGGTACGCTGCGGCGCAAGCTAGAGGACTACGGTCTTGCCGACTAATGCCAATCCGAAACAGGAGGGACACCGGCAAGTTCGTCGTGCACTCCTCAGTGTTTCTGACAAAACCGGTATCGTGGAGCTGGCAAGGGCGTTGCAACGACTGTCGGTCGAACTGCTATCAACCGGCGGCACTGCGATGCAACTGCGAGAAGCGGGTATCACAGTCACTGACGTGTCGACATACACAGGCTTTCCAGAAATCATGGATGGTCGCGTTAAAACACTACACCCACGAATCCATGGCGGGCTGCTGGGCCGACGCGGGGGTGACGATGCCATCATGGCAGTACACGGCATCGAGCCAATCGATCTTTTAGTGGTCAACCTGTACCCATTTTCTAATACTGTCTCTGCGAAAAACGTCAGTTACGTTGATGCGATAGAACAAATCGACGTAGGTGGACCCGCGATGTTGCGCGCCGCGGCGAAGAACCACGCGGATGTCGCTGTGGTTGTAGACCCAACAGACTATGCCACCGTCATCGCTGCAGTTTCAGCAGGCGGAACGACCTATGCACAGCGTCAGCGCCTTGCTTGTAGAGCGTTTTCTCATACGGCGCGTTATGACAGTGTGATCGCTAACTGGCTGGAACAACAGATAACGCCAAACCAGGCGAACTATCCTGAAGTACTCGAACTCACGTTCATCAAAAAACATGACTTGCGGTACGGTGAAAATCCACACCAACATGCGGCCTTTTACCGCAACCCTATTCCAAAGAGTGGCACCATCGCCAGCGCCAAACAGGTGCAAGGCAAGGAGCTCTCGTATAACAATATCGCGGATGCCGATACTGCGCTGTGCTGTTCTCATGAGTTCGATGCACCATGCTGCGTTATTGTTAAGCATGCCAATCCATGTGGCGTCGCTGTTGCAGCATCAATACACGAAGCCTACGAGAAAGCGTACCGTACCGATCCAACCTCAGCCTTTGGTGGAATCATTGCATTCAATCGCCCCTTAGATGAGATCTCTGCAACTAGCATCATTGCCAAACAGTTTGTCGAGGTGATTGTGGCACCAAGTGCGAGCGTCGCAGCGTTAGCGGCTCTCGCCGTAAAACCTGCGGTACGAGTCTTGCTAACTGGCGCCTTGAATAGCCAAGAAAAAAATGAGCAAGCGATCCTCAGCGTCGATGGTGGACTGCTCCTGCAGAGCAAGGACACAGCGCACCTCATCGAGTCCGACACCAAGGTTGTCTCAAAGCGTGCGCCAAATGCAGCTGAACTTGCTGATCTGCTATTTGCTTGGCGAGTTGCTAAATTTGTGAAATCCAACGCTATTGTTTACGCAAAAAATCTACTCACAACTGGCATTGGTGCCGGACAAATGAGCCGGGTGGTGTCAAGTCGCATAGCTGCTATGAAAGCGATGGACGCTGGTCTTAGCGTGAGTGGTGCGGTCATGGCCTCCGACGCCTTCTTGCCATTTCGTGACGGCCTTGATGTTGCGGCAGAGTACGGCATCACTGCGATTATTCAGCCAGGCGGATCCATGCGCGACGATGAAGTGATCGCCGCCGCTGATGAACATCATTTAGCAATGGTCTTCACTGGGATACGTCACTTCAGACATTAGGGCCAGTATATGAGAGTTCTTATTATTGGCTCGGGCGGCCGAGAGCATGCATTGGCATGGAAAGTTGCCTCATCACCTCGAGTGAGCGCGGTCTTTGTTGCACCAGGCAACGCTGGCACCGACGCCGAAGCGCTCTGCCAGAATGTCAATATTGCTAGTGACAACATTGAGGCACTACGAGATTTCGCGCTAGTCGAAAAGATATCACTGACGATCGTTGGCCCCGAAGCTCCCTTGGTACTAGGAATCGTGGATTGCTTTCAGGCAGCGGGCCTACGTTGCTTCGGACCGTCGCGTGCCTGTGCGCGTCTCGAAGGCTCCAAAGCTTTCACAAAGAACTTTTTGAAGCGCCACAAGATTCCTACTGCAGGCTATGCCGCATTTACCAAGGATTCTTTTGATCCCGAGTTTGTGCGTAGCCAACGTCTGCCAGTCGTTATCAAAGCAGATGGATTGGCTGCAGGAAAAGGGGTTTTTATAGCTACGAGCCACGAGGAAGCATTACACGCTATCAATGACATGTTTGCTGGCGCTTTTGGCACCGCGGGCAGTACGGTCGTCGTTGAAGAATTTTTGCCTGGTGAGGAAGCAAGCTTTATCGTCATGGTCGATGGTAAGCATGTGCTGCCACTAGCCACCTCCCAGGATCACAAGCGTCTTAACGACGCCGATCAAGGGCCGAATACGGGAGGTATGGGCGCGTACAGTCCAGCGCCCGTAGTCACGCCAAGCATGCACGATCGCATCATGAACGAGGTCATATTCCCCACCGTTGCAGGGCTCATCGCGGACGGCACTCCCTACACTGGGTTTTTGTATGCAGGCATCATGGTCGCGCCCGATGGCACGCCAAATGTCCTCGAATTTAACTGTCGTTTCGGCGACCCAGAAACGCAGCCCATCATGATGCGCTTGCGCTCGGATCTCACCCTTTTGGTAGAAGCAGCTCTCGACGGTCACCTTAACACCGTCAATGTAGATTGGGATTCGCGTGCTGCAGTAGGCGTCGTACTCGCCGCAGGCGGCTATCCAGACCATCCAGAAAAAGGCCGTGTCATCAGGGGCTTAAGCGAAGCGGCTTCGCTGCCGGGCAAGATTTTCCATGCCGCCACAACCTACTTGGGCAGCGACATCGTAACAAGTGGCGGCAGAGTCTTATGCGCGGTAGGGCTCGGAACCTCAGTGCAAGCTGCGCAAACGGATGCTTACAAACTCATCGATGCGGTACGCTTTGATGGCATGCAGTGTCGACGCGACATTGGCTACAGAGCCATTGGTCGTGAATTAACAAACCCTTAGGGCGGTGTCTGATGGGCCGCTTAAGCGTAAAACACGCTCATAACTTAGCGCTACCGGAACTCACAGAGCGCGTTAACCGCGTTGCTGCCAAGCTATGTGATCGTTTTGGTGCCGCAAGCAATTGGAAAGATGGAAAACTGCTCATCACGCACAGCGCTGTCAATGGAACAATTCACCTCGACACGCAGCATGTGCTGATAGAGGCGGAACTTTCTTTCCCACTGAGTTTAATGACCGCGCAGGTACGTAGTGAAATCGACCGCGTGCTCAATAAGGAACTGACTGCATGAACACCTCATTCACCATACGCAACGCCACCGCAAGTGATGCGGCAAATCTTGCAAAAATCGGCGCCGAGTGCTTTTACGAAACGTACTTAGCTGACAACACTCCTGCAGATATGGAACTGCATCTTAAGCGGACATTTAGTGAGTCACTGCAGGCACAGGAGCTCGCTCACAGCACCAATCATTGCTTGCTTTTGGATCACGCTGCCGAACTCGCCGGCTACTGCTTAATGGGGCTGAGTGCACCACCAGCGATAGTGACAGGGCCTAAGCCGATAGAGATTCGCCGTTTTTATCTGCAAAAACGTTGGCATGGACACGGTGGGGCGCAACAACTGATGCAGGCAGCTCTTGCATTTGCGCGAGCCGGCGCACACCAAACAGTCTGGTTAGGCGCCTTTGCAAAAAACATGCGGGCTATCGCCTTTTATAAACGCTTTGGCTTTGTCGACGTAGGAACCGGCACCTTCATGCTGGGCACTTCAGCACAAGACGACCGTATCTTCGCGCTCGATTTGACCCACCAAACGCCTGTGTCTTTAGATTGAGCCGTGACGAGGCCTTGCTAAGGTGTCAGCCGTCGCTCCCCTTTTAACGCATCACATCATAGGACAGCTTAAAACCGCCATAGCACGCAAAGACGCCGTCGTTGAGTGCTCCTTGGACCTTGGCCGTACAACCGGTCTCATTACGCTTACTGATTCTGGTTTTCTTTGGAACGCATATGACTACGCGCTACCTGAGACATCAAAAGAGCGCACGATTTATTACTGGGATCAGAGTGAATTTAAGCCGGTCGCTCGGTTTACGACCTCCCTGGTCAAACTGGTGCCGACTAACCTAGGGCCTCCCACCTTTGAAATTGATGGCATCAAAATGCTACCAACCGCGCGCACTTGCCCCTATCAAGATGCAAAGACCAAAGTGGCTCTAATTGAGCCACGCAACAAAATTATATTGGACACCTGCGGAGGCCTAGGCTATTTCGCTGCATGGTGTCTGGCGGGCAGCGCGACCCGTATAGTCTCTTACGAAAAAAATCCAGACGTACAGTGGCTCAGGAGCTTAAATCCTTGGTCGCCGAATGTGGGTGGGCGGCTCGAACTCACGCTCGGCGACGTTACTCAGCATATCAAGCAGATCGCGAGCGGCACCATCGATGCTGCGCTGCATGACCCACCACGCTTTGCTATTGCCGGGGATCTTTACTCAAACACTTTCTATACCGAGCTGGCCCGGGTACTCAAACGCGGGGGGCGCCTGTTTCACTACACCGGCTCACCCAACAAGGTCAGTCGCGGACGTAATCTTGCAGGGGAAGTGATCACTCGGCTATCGGCAGCAGGATTTAGCGCTCAGCCGATCGGGGACGGTGTCATTGCGATCCGCCGCTAAGCTCTATTATGAGTTCAGGGCTCAGAGTACACTGGCGGTCCGGTTATTAAGAGGATGTTTCTCATGCGCCATCTGTCTCGGGCTATCTTCGCATTCGCCGCATTACTGCTGATACACACGCCATCATTCGCCGCACACCCAACGGTCGATAAAGCGCTTGCCGCGGCGATTGCCAGCCCTAGCCGCACGCCCAGCTTCGTCGCCAGAGATGCGGCCCGCCATCCAGCCGAAGAACTCGCTTTTTTTGGCTTAAACCCGATGCAAAACGTGGTCGAACTTTGGCCAGGTGGCGGCTACTGGACCGAAATCCTCGCCCCCTATCTTGCGACTTACGGCCACTATACCGTTTCTCTACCGACACCCGGCGATGCTGAGGAAGACTTGGTCGTCAAAAAGTGGCACGAGCGCGTGGGTCCGCACAAGGATACGTATGGAACCATTCTGGAGACGCGCCTAGGCGCTGGGCATTTTGAGATTGCCCCTCCCAACTCAGCGGACTTGATTATCACGTTCCGTAATTTGCATAACTGGATGAGCGCAGGTTACGCGGAAGACGTACTCAAAGCGTGCCTACTTGCGCTGAAGCCGGGTGGTATTTTGGGGATAGAAGCGCATCGTGGGCGCAACGATAAGCCACAGGATCCAAAGGCTGCCAGCGGTTACGTGCGGGAAGACTATGCGATCGAACTCGCAAAAAAGGCTGGCTTCAAGTTGGTCGGAAAATCTGAAATTAATGCCAACCCAAAAGATACCAAGGACTGGCCGGAGGGCGTATGGACCCTGCCACCCACTTTGACGCTGGGCGACAAGAATCGTGCGAAGTATGTCTCGATCGGTGAAGCCGATAACTTTGTACTGAAATTCCGTAAACCGAAAAAATAATGCGGGCCAAGTTCAGACTGTCACCGCACCAAGGTGCGTTGGCAGCCTGAAGGTCAATATCAGCGTCGCATTTGGCACATTGCGGGCGCTGGCACGGTCATCGACCGTGTGACTCCGTTACGCGATAAATCTGCTCGGTTGTTAGCGCGAGGAGTTCGTCATCAGGCGGCACTGCCAATGCTCCTGGTAACCCGATTGGCTGTATCTGGCAAGAACCGTGCCCCCCTCGCCTAACTCTGCTCGTTACAGCTACCATAGCTGTGCTCGATCCCTTCCCCGCCATCAGTACTAATGTGGGTCAGGCATCCTTAGGAAACACATATGAGCAAAGTAGTCGCTACATGGGCACTAGTAGCTAGCAGTCTTTTCGCTAGCCTCAGCGGAGCGCAGCAGCCTACCGACGGGCAGCCGCGTTTCTCATCATTCAGCGCTGCGGTGGATTTGTATCTCGATACGTTTGCACAATTCCATCCGTCAATCGCTGCGGGTAATGGGCTGCACGCACATGATGATCTGCTTGAGGACTACTCACAAAACTCGATATCGAAGGAGACTCACTGGCTAGAAAAATCGCGGCAGATGTTCGACTCAATCCCTGATACAGACCTGTCCTCAGACGAACAGGTCGATCGACGCATCATTACCGGCATCATTGATGGCTGGCTACTTGATTTGAATACTGTAGAGACTTGGAAGAAGAACCCTATGGTTTATGTAGCGTCCATGTCTGATGGGCTGCATGACCTAATGACCATGGAATCAGCGCCTGCAGAGGTGCGGATGCGCCATATTCAGCACAAATTACGGGCAATACCACGGCTTATCGATCAGGCACGACATAACGTAGTCAACCCACCGCGCGTGTTTGTCGAGCAATCCGTCACGATGCTACAAGGCGTATCAGACCTACTAGCACATGACCTTGCGCTAGCTTTTACAGATACTCCTAATAAAACCTTACTAAAAACAATGTTACGTGACGCGCAAACTGCTAACAGTGCGGTGATTAACTACACGCATGAGCTAACTGTCCTCGCACAAAGAAGTTCAACTACAGGTTACGCGATCGGCACGCAATCCTTAGAAGCGCGGTACCGCGCCGAGGAGCTTATTGATCTTTCAGCCACCCAGCTCCTCGCCATTGGCACTCGTGAGCTAGTGAAAACGCAGGCGGAATTCGCTGCGATCGCGCGTCAAATTGATCCGACGAAAACACCAAGCGATGTCTGGCACTCGATAGAGGCTGACCATCCGCGTAAGGGCGACCTTGTGCCAGCTGCACGCAGGATCGTTGCGGATCTTTTTGAGTTCATCTTGGCACACGACTTACTACACATGCCAGCACGGGAGCCCGTGGAGGTCGCTCCTGCACCTGCTTACGACATCGGCATGGCCTCGATGCACTCATCGCCGCCGCTCGAGGCGCACCCTGTGAAAAGTTTTTACTATATTACCGATGCCCAAGAGCAGTGGAGTACAGAACAGAGCAACGCATGGCTGGAGCGCTTTAATTACCCAACCCTGACAGACGTCACGGCACACGAGGTCGCACCTGGCCACTATGTACACAGTCTTTTTATGCGTCGAACGACTGGAAAAATACGCAAAATATGGATTGGGCTCAATCCATTTCCCCAGCCATCGTCTGGTCAAGACGGCTGGGCCCATTACGCGGAACAGATGATCAGCGACGAGGGTTTTCATTCAGACGATCCTCGCTACCGACTCGCACAAACAGCAGAAGCGCTTACGCGGATTTGCCGCCTCATCGCAGGCATACAGTTGCATAGTGAGGAACGGTCGGTGGATGACGCCACCAAGATTTTTATGGAGCAGGCGCACCTCGGTCAGGGCGCGGCACGGCATGAGGCCGTTCGAGGCACCTACGACCCGACCTATGGCGGGTATTTTTTAGGCAAACTCGCGGCGTTCAAACTACGTCGGGATTACCAAAACGCTCAAGGCGGCGAGTTTCGTTTAGCGACATTTCACGAACGAGTGATGACCAATGGCATCGCACCTTGGTGGGCACATCGGCAACTGCTTATGCCTGGGAATACCGACTCTGTCATCGAGTAAGGCGTGATTTAGCGAATTTTTTGCTCACGCACATGATCTACATAACGCCACAAGTACCAACTGGCCGTCGTGCGATAAGGAGCCCAACGCTGCCCGTAGTTCGCTAACCACCTAGGTTTTGGCTGCTTTCGTTTTCCATACAGCAAACGAAATCCCTCGCGAATACCAAAATCATCCACTGGCAGCACATCGGGACGGTTCAGGGTAAACATGAGCAGCATTTCAGCAGTCCAGCGGCCCACACCCCGCACTGCAATTAATCGCTCGATGATCATCTCATCGCTCAAACGGATCATGGCACGCCGTTCTAGCACCGTACCATTCAGCGTCCGCGCTGCAACATCCTTGAATGCAAGCTGTTTAGATCGGGACAAGCCCGCGCCTGCCAAATCAGCATCAGGTGTTGTCAGCAGTTCCTGCGGCGTTGGGTAACGCCCATCTGGATACAGTCCCTTTACGCGCCCCAAAATCGCTGCTGCCGCCTTACCGTGCACCTGCTGATGCGCAATTGCTGACAACAGCGACTCATAGGGCGAACCGCGCCCCCGTTTTAAGGCGCAAGGACCAATCACCTTTATAGCCTCTGCGAGCCTCGCATCGGCTGATACGAGGGCCTTTTCAGCTACGCTCATCGATCGCGATGAGCGCACTCGTTTCCGCACCGCCATTGTGATGGCTTAGCGCTTCATCGAACCGAAGAACTCATCGTTCGTCTTGGTGTCCTTCATCTTGTCGATGAGGAACTCCACCGCCGCAAGCTCATCCATCGGATGCAAGAGCTTACGCAGTATCCACATTTTCTGTAACTCTTCTGGCGCAGTAATGAGCTCTTCACGGCGCGTTCCTGACCGGTTGATATTTACCGCTGGGAAGATACGTCGCTCAGCAATACGTCGGTCGAGGTGAATTTCTGAGTTGCCTGTTCCCTTGAACTCCTCATAGATCACATCGTCCATACGTGATCCGGTATCAATCAAGGTTGTGGCAATAATTGTTAAAGAACCACCCTCCTCAACATTGCGCGCAGCTCCGAAGAATCGCTTTGGACGCTGCAATGCGTTCGCGTCCACACCACCCGTAAGCACCTTACCTGAGCTAGGAACTACAGTATTGTAAGCACGCGCGAGGCGCGTGATCGAATCGAGCAAAATAACGACGTCACGTTTGTGCTCCGTCAGTCGCTTGGCTTTTTCGATGACCATTTCGGCAACCTGCACATGTCGACTCGCCGGCTCATCAAAGGTCGATGCGACGACTTCGCCCTTCACCGTGCGAGACATCTCTGTCACTTCTTCAGGGCGCTCATCAATGAGCAGTACAATCAGATACACCTCGGGATGATTGTAGGTAATGCTGGTGGCAATATTCTGCAGCAGCATTGTCTTACCCGCCTTCGGTGGCGACACAATCAAACCACGCTGGCCTTTGCCCAGCGGCGCACACAAGTCGATCACCCGCGCCGTCATGTCCTCGGTACTACCATTGCCACGCTCAAGCTTCAAACGCTTGGTTGGATGCAGTGGCGTAAGGTTTTCAAACAAGGCCTTGTTGCGCGAACTCTCTGGCGCGTCAAAATTAATCTGGCCGACCTTCAATAGCGCAAAGTAGCGCTCACCATCTTTTGGCGGGCGAATCAGCCCTGAAATTGAGTCACCTGTGCGTAGGTTAAAACGGCGGATCTGACTTGGGCTGACATAAATATCGTCTGGGCCAGCCAAGTAGGATCCGTCCGCGGAGCGCAGGAAGCCGAAACCATCTTGCAAGATCTCAAGCACGCCATCGCCGTGTATGGACTCACCATTACGTGCATGCGCCTTGAGTAACGAGAAGATGACGTCTTGCTTGCGCTGCCGCGCCACATTCTCAATACCCAGCCCTTCGGCAACCTGAACCAGCTCATGAATGGGCTTTTTCTTCAGGTCCGTCAGGCTCATTGAGCGACGGATGCCCTCCAACTCAGCAACCGAAATAATGCCTACATCATCGCTGTCCGGAAAATCATCCGGTGGTGGGCCTTGTTGGTCACGCGGCGCACGCCAGTTCGGATCACGGTTACCATCTGCGTTACCGCCACCACCACGATGGCCGCCATGTTTTGGACCCTTAGGACGGTTCCCTCCCCCTCCTCGGGGGTTGTTCCCTAAGTAGCCCCTCACAGGTTGCTATCCAAGAAGGCCGCTAACTGCGACTTAGACACCGCACCGACCTTCTGTGCCTCAACAGTCCCATTTTTAAACAGGATGAGTGTCGGAATTCCTCGAATACCGTACTTCTGAGGAGTGCTTGGATTCGCGTCGATATCCAGCTTGGCGATTTGCACGCGTCCGCTGTATTCGGCCGCCACCTCGTCGAGTATTGGCGCAATCATCTTGCACGGGCCGCACCATTCAGCCCAAAAATCGAGCAGTACGGGCTTATCTGACTTCAAAACGTCGCGTTCAAAATTTGCGTCGCTTGTGTGTATTACGTTTGGGCCGCTCACGCGGGGGATCCTCCTGAGGGAATAACGGTTGGTTGGGATTAAACGGTATCTATAAAAGTGATATTTGCGGGCTTAATTTAGGTTGCGATGACTGATTTGATCCAGTTCGACCAATTCAGTGCTGCAGATGTGGTTTTTTGACTCTGGGCCGATTTAAAACACGATTAGTTGGCAATGTGGCAGTGACTGTAGGGGTGCATTACGGCAAAATACTCGCTTCTGGAGCCAACGACCCGCCTGGCCAATTGGTGCCCCCAAGTACTGAACCTTGGGAGCCGACTCGCGGAGATGTCCGTAAGAGTGATTGTAAGGTCGGGTAAACAGACTCTCGAGACCGGAATTGGTGCGGCAGGGCTGCCGTATGAGCCGACTTTTTAGCTGGTTCGAGGCAATTTTGCAAGCCTTCTAACCCCGGTAAACCGTACATATATGTGGTATTCGTGACACAACAGACACCTGTAACCGATCTCAGCTTCTCAAGTTTACACCTGCCAGAGCCACTTGCTCGTGGCATTGCGGACGCTGGATTCGAACGATGCACCCCCATTCAAGCAGGCACATTACCTCGAGCACTATCAGGCTTAGATGTCGCAGGCCAAGCACAGACTGGCACCGGCAAAACAGCTGCTTTCTTAGTGGCAATGTTGGCTAATTTGCTGAGACAACCAGCAGCGATGGATCGGCCGGTTAGCTCGCCACGCGGCTTTATTTTGGCGCCAACTAGGGAGCTGGCTGTCCAAATACACCGTGATGCTGAACTGTTAAATCAGTACTCAGGCCTGAGTCTAGGGCTTGCGTTTGGTGGCGTGGATTATGAAAAGCAACGCCGGCAGCTAGAAGTAGGAGTTGATGTCCTCATTGGAACCCCGGGCCGAATCATCGACTTTTACAAGCAACATGTTTTTGACTTGCGTCACGTGCAAGTGCTGGTTCTGGATGAAGCAGATCGCATGTTTGATCTGGGGTTTATTGCCGATATTCGCTATCTCATGCGCCGGCTACCCGAACCGAGTAAGCGCTTATCCATGCTGTTCTCCGCCACATTGTCACAGCGGGTACTCGAGCTTGCCTACGAGCACATGAACGACCCGGAACTCGTGCGTATCGAGCCGGAGAAAGTGACGGCAGACCGTGTCCGGCAAGTGATCTATTTTCCGGCCATGGATGAAAAATTACGGCTGCTGCTCGGTCTTCTACGCAGCTTGGGCGCCACTCGCACGATGGTATTCGTCAACATGAAACGTACCGCAGAACGCCTCGAGGCGACACTGCGTGCCAATGGGATTGATGCCGAGGCTATGTCGGGCGATGTGCCCCAAAACAAGCGATTACGCATGCTGCGCGACTTCCATGAGGGCCGCTTGCCTGTGCTGATCGCCACCGATGTAGCGGCGCGCGGACTGCATATCCCGGATGTGACACACGTATTCAATTTTGATCTACCACAAGACCCTGAGGACTACGTGCACCGTATAGGGCGTACCGCGCGCGCAGGGGCGGCGGGCGATGCCATCAGCTTCGGCTGTGAGGACTACGTCCAATCACTGCCAGACATCGAGGCATTTATCGGCCGCAAGCTACCGGTAGCAGCGGTATCGCCCGATTTGCTGACGGAAATCATCGAGGTTGCTGGTGATTTTTCAGGTCGCGCCCGGCCTCCAGGGCGCGGTGGCCCGCGGCCAGGACCCCGACGCGATGGCGGCCCAGGCCGTGGACGGCCGCAACAGGGAGCCTACAAGGATCGGCAGGGCAGCCGCGCACCCAGCAGCAGACCGGCCATGCCTGGGACCATGCAAGCAACTCCTGTGGCTCCTGCGACAATCGCTGCACAGCAACAAAAACCGGTCGAACGACAGCCGCTGGATGCCAGACCTGCAATCGCAAGTCCCGCAAACGAGACGCGAGAGGCACTGCCGCGCAAACGCCGCCGCCGGCGTGGCGGGCGCAACCGCCGCGGAGCCGCCACTGTCGAGGCCACCGCTACCAACGCGAGCATCGATCGGCTGTCGCGCTCAACCAAACTCGCCCTCAGCGCTATTGCTCTCACGGCCGTCGCCATTGCGGCTTGGTTCGCACTGAAGCTGTAGCTCCCTTACAGCAGCTCGGCCACTCGATTAACGCCCGGAAAATCTGCGTGATCGCGTGGCGAGCGCTGGGTATCGGGTTGACGAATCGCGCATAACCAACCAATGCCGAAGTCCCGTGCCGTCTGCAGCACGGGCTCGCTATCGTCAATTAGTAGCGTCCGCGCGGGATCAAATGGATGAAAGCTTTGAAACAGCGGCCAGAACTGCGGGTCCTCCTTTGGGACCCCAAAACTATGCGTAGAAAATACCGAGTCAAAATGATGTGACAGGGCAACGACGCCATCCTTAATGGCAAAAGTCTCTGGGTGGGCATTAGTCAGGAGCCAGCGTTTTTTCCCGCTCGCTGACAGCCTCTCCAAAAATTGCTGGGCACCCGGCAACCAGCCAATCCGCGAGCCCGCGGCACGCTTCATCGCTGAGATATCTAAATCAAGCTCTCGACTCCAGTGCTCTATGCAATACCACTCAAGTCGACCACGAACCGATTCAAAGCGAGGTCGTAGATGCACCAATGCGTCTTCAACCGCTACGCCCCGCGTCTGCGCCCAAGTGGACGGTACATGCTCCTGCCAAAACCAGTTATCAAAATGCAGGTCCAACAGCGTGCCATCCATATCGACAAGCACGGTATCAATCACTTCCCACAGTACTTTTGGTGCACTTTCAGTCATAGTGGGCATGATATAACGCGCCTACCAGAATCGTTCCTACTGCACGCAGAATTAATCTCATGACCAGTTTTTTATTCGCCATCCTTGTCATTGGTCCGCTAGCACTCTGGTGGCGGGCGAGCATGGAGGCGCGTGCGCTCGCCAATGCTGCGGCCAAGGATGCCTGCCACGCCGGTGGCGCGCAGCTACTCGATGGAACGGTTGTGTTTCGATCCGTCGCCGTCGGGCGTAATCAGGGCGGTTTTCGCTGCCTCAAACGAACATACGTTTTTGATTACACAGAGGATGGCATGTCACGCCGCCATGGCTTTGTGATCTTGGCCGGCCATGACATTGATACTGTGGGCCTTGGGCCCACCCTCGCCTATTCACAACCGAGCGGTCCACCAAGCGCATGACAGATCAGACGGATTTGCACCTGCATTCGAACTGCTCCGATGGTGTACTGCCCCCCAGTCAACTCGTCGCCCTGGTTGCGCAAGCGGGTATCAAGCGCTTTGCTTTGACTGACCACGACACCACTGCTGGCCTCGATGAGGCCGCAACAGCCGCCGGCCTGCTGGGGCTCACCGCGATCTCAGGTATTGAGCTCTCGGCCGCCTGGCACGGTCGGACGATCCACGTGGTTGGACTGAACATCGATCCTTGCGCACCATTACTCTGCGCGTGCATCCAACAACTTCAGCGCCTTCGGCAGCAGCGAATTTTGGAAATCACCCGTCGGCTGGATCGGCTTGGCGCCCCCGGGCAGGCAGTCCAGATGCAGCTCAGCACGCTCAATGTGCCAACTCGCACCCATGTGGCCCGCGCTCTGGTTGAGTTAGGGGCAATTACGAGTGTGGCGAGCGCATTTGACCGTTGGCTCGGCGATGGAAAATCAGCCTATGTTGCTGCCGAGTGGCCGGATCTTGCGCAAATCGTCGCAGGCATCATCAGCGCCGGTGGGACTGCGGTCATCGCGCACCCTCTGCGCTACCGATTATCGGCGGGCCAGCGACGTCAACTGCTTGCCGAATTTAAAACCGCCGGTGGCACGGGTCTTGAGATCGTCAGCGGCAATCATGCGCCGCACCAGATCGAGACAGCGCTCGGACTTGCGTTGCGGGCGGGCCTCGATGGTTCAGTTGGGTCAGACTGCCACGATCCTGCAATCCCGTGGCATCGGCTCGGCCGATTGGCTAAGCTGCCCGCGAGCGTGACACCGGTATGGCGCCGATGGTCCCAAGAACTAGCGTAACCACTATAAAGACATGACCGAGCAAGATGAAAAGAACAATAAGAGCCTAGTCAATCGCCTCACGCGCTTGCGCCAACTGCGAATTGAACATAGGGATCTTGATGATGTCATTAGTCGACTGCAGATGGATTACAGCGTCGACGAATTGCAGCTAAAGCGCCTAAAAAAGCGCAAACTGATGCTGAAAGACCAAATCACGCGACTGGAAAGCGAAATCATTCCGGATCTGAACGCTTAAGGCACCGTCAACCTCAGCGGAAAAAAACATGGACATCTTCAGTGAAAACGTCAATAACATCATCAGTCATTGGCTGAACCTATCAACTTTTCTCGAACTCATCCTGATTGGGCTTTGTGGCTTTATCGCGTATTTAGCAGGCAACCTGACATCGCGCTGGATCCGATCAGGGACGAATCACGTCACGTTTGCGCGACTCGGCTTATTACAAGAAGTGATCCTCATTGCGGTTCCCTATGCCACTGCATTACTGCTGCTATTACTTTTACGCTTTAGCATTGGGCTGCTTAGTCACGATCCACGCTTATTAAATCTCGCGCTCAGATTATTTAGCTCACTCATTTTGTTAAGAGCCGCCGCGTTTTTCTTGCGCTTGTCTCTAGATCCGCACAGTCGCCTACGTGCATGGGAAGTGCGTGCAACACTGTTCGCGTGGTTTTTTGTAGCCATGCATATCTTGGGCCTACTAGAGGCATTCATCGGTTTTTTGGATTCGGTCTGGGTCACACCCAAAAAGAACGGTGAAGCACCGCTCACTCTGTGGTCACTGATAAGATCGCTATTTACTGTCATTTTGTTTGTCATCATCAGCGCTTGGGCAGGCCGTAGCCTTGAGCGCCGCGTAGCGACCATACAAGGACTCGCTCCGGGCACACGCATCGCAGTAGCGAAGTTTGCCTATGCCTTTCTGATCGGCTTCGGAATTCTGCTAGGCCTATCGGCTTCGGGACTTAATCTCGGTGCACTCAGTATTTTCGGCGGGGCCTTAGGCCTCGGCCTCGGCTTTGGTCTACAAGCAATCGCTGCCAATTTTGTTAGCGGTTTCGTGCTGCTAATGGATAAGTCGATAAAGCCCGGTGACGTCATTAGCTTTACCGGCAGTATTGGCACCAGCACTGAGGGCTTCGGCTGGGTACAAGAGTTACGCGGTCGTTATGTCGTCGTGCGTGACCGAGATGGCGTTGAAACGCTGGTGCCGAATCAAAACCTCATTACCAATCAGGTTATTAACTGGAGCTACAGTGACACGCGCGTGCGACTCAAACTTCCCGTGCGCGTCAGCTACGATGATGATCCTGAAATTGCTATGCAAGTGCTGCTCGAGGCCGCCAAAATCTCGCCACGCATCTTGCAAGACCCCGCACCGGTTGCGCGACTCATGGGCTTTCATGACTATGGCTTAGACCTTGAGCTACGCTTTTGGATCGCTGACCCAGAGGCTGGGGTCAATAACGTGCGCTCGGATGTCAATCGACGTATTTGGCACCTATTCAGAGAGCGAGGTATCCGCATACCGCGCGCTCAGCTTGATGTGCGTATGTACGATGCTGATGGCAAAGTGATCGGTCAAGCTGCATTGCCCGCGGTGAAGTCGCCGAGCGCTAAGAGCAGTCCGACCTTAGGCACCGCTTCCACAACCGAGGTGCAGCGTCACTTCTTTGAGCCATGATAGAAATCGCCCCAGGCCTTGAAGTGCCCGACTCGGAGATCGAGTTTGCTTATATACGCGCGCCCGGCCCAGGTGGACAGAATGTCAACAAGGTCGCCAGCGCGGTTCAACTGCGATATCACGCATTGGAGTCCCACGTTCTGGATTCTTGGGCACGCACACGCTTCACAACACTAGCGGGTCGCCGTCTAACGCGCGATGGCTGGATAGTGATTACCGCGCATCGGCACCGCACTCAGGAAGCCAACCGGCGCGATGCGCTACAGCGCCTTGCTGAACTCATTTTTTCGGCACGCGAACGACCCAAGCCCCGTCGCCCGACCAAACCTACCCGCGGTTCACGTGAACGCCGCTTGGAGGGAAAAAAACAGCGCACCACCGTTAAGCAGCTGCGAGGACGACCGGGAGTCGAATAGCCGAAAACGCCTCAGCCATTATGGATACGTGTGACCTGCAAAATACTTCCCCGAATCTGCTCAGAAAGCACCTTCTGCGCATCCCACGACACTTCTCGCAATAAATTATTTGCCACCAGGCAACCGCTATCCGTCAAGGAAACCGCTTGCCGCTCCCGTAATAAATCAAGAAACTGACGGTACAATGCCTTATCAAAAAATTCTGGCGCCCGCAGTTCATAAAGGCTCGCTATACGAGTCGCGAGCAGCTGGCAGCGTGTTTCCAGACCATCCGCCGTGATTCCCGAGCTTCCAGCCGTTAATATGACGTGTATCGTCAGATAGTAGCGCTCAATAATCGGCAACGCGGTTGCCGCAAGAATCGACAGCTGGACGGCGCTTTCCGAACCTGCGGGTGGCCGCTGCCAGAGCAATTCGTCAGGCGTCGTCGTCAGCAAACCGCACTCAACAAATGCATGCAAAACTTGGCTTACGGCCGCAGGCAACTCCTGCTCGCTCCAGCGTAAAAATAACTCGCGCGCAACATATGGGTAAATGCGGCCTATCAGCCTGTGTATCTCTGCACCGTCAAGCACATCGATATTTAGAAACAAGCATGCGATCAACGAAGGAAGCGCATAGGCATGCAGCACATTATTTCGATAGTAATGACTTAATACCGCACTTTGCGCAGTCATTGTGACAACCGGGCCCAACTCACTCGGCTGATACGCAATGATTTCCATCCGCTGGGCCTGATCAAGAATCATCCTGACTGGCTTATCCGTGCACCAAGCGTCTGGTGAGTAAGGAGCAAGGCGCGCGAGCGTTTGATACAGCGCAAGCAAACACAACAAGTCATCCTCTGCCATCGCACGTTTGGGGCGCGATAGGAGAGCAAGGCTAACTAGCGCAATCGGCGAGATTGCAACTGCAGCGTTGATATGCTGCTGTATGCGCGTGGCTAGTGAATCGACCGCCTCACCAAGCCACTGAGGCCTGCCCTTTGATTCGATGCGCCAGTTGTCAACAGTGGCATCAAGATGCTGGTCAAGCGAAATTGGCGCACCAAAACTGACGAAAACGCGCCCAAACTCCCGACGTAATGCCGGCAAAACGCGCAGCAAGCCGCCGATAGTCTCTTTCTGTTTAGCCTGCCCGGACAACTCACTCACATACGAAGCCCCTTCCAACAAGCGCTCGTAGCTAAAGAATACAGGCACGAACACAACCGAGCGGTCAGGTCGCGACAGGTGACTACGTACAGTCATTGTCAACATGCCCGTTTTAGGTCGCAGCAATCGACCCGTTCGGCTGCGACCACCTTCTATAAAATACTCGATCGGATAACCTCGACGCATGAGCGCACCGAGATAGGCGGTGAATACTGCTGGGTAAAGCGCATCACCCTTAAAACTGCGGCGCAAAAAGAACGCGCCACCTTTTCTAAGAAGCCAACCAATGATCGGTAAGTTAAGATTAATGCCAGCTGCAACATGCGGTGCCACAAAGCCACGCGCGTAGATAACATAGCTAAGCAGCTGATAATCCATATGGCTGCGATGGCATGGCACATAAACAACCTGAACTCCTGTACCAGCCAACTCAAGACGTTCGCCATGCAGAACATCCACACCATCGTATAGTCGGTTCCAAACTCGACCAAAAACCCATGCCGCAAATGCAATCATGCGAGGCGATACATGTGCAGCGATTTCTCGCGCCATTCCATGAGCCGATTTAAGTGCGTCACGCCGCGCGCTTGGAGTATCACCAATGGCAGACGCCACCACACTACGCACGCCCCGCGTCGCGACGACCTCAGCAAGCAGCCTGCGGCGATTGGCAATGTCTGGACCCAACACTGCATTACGTACATTTTGAAAGCTCAGTCTCAACGTGCGTATCAAGCGCCGTACCGCCCGCCTTGGTTCTGGCTCCGTCAGTAACAGACTATTAAGGTCAATCGGCTCACCGAAATAAACAAACGTTCGACGCCCATGAATAATCGAGGCAATTAACCGAGTAATTGGTCCGACATAGCCCCACTGCTCTTTGAACGCTTGAAAATAACCCCCTGTTTCGTTGCCAGGGGCACGACCCCAGAAAACCGACACAGGGATAAAGTCTAAGTCTGCCCCCGGCACTGCTTGCACTGTTCCAATAAGTTTGACCAACTGCTCGGGCATGCGCCTATCGATGCGTGGACTCCACCAGTGCCGGCGATATTCAAGTGCAAGCGTAGTCCGTCGCGCCCCGGCAGTAGCGCGTAAGTCGCTGTAAAATGGTGAGGGCAGACGCAAATCCTTACAGACGATCGCCAGTACTAAGAAGTCAGACAACGCGCGTCGCTCGAGGACATATACGACCCGCCGGTCGCGATCTCGCAATATGCTCGCGGTGTTAAGTGGTAGCGGCGTAGGTCGGACCCAATAAGAAAAAATATTGGCTATGAAGCGCAGCACGCCGCGCTCAAAGCTGGCACGAAATCTCACGCCAGACTCTCTTGATGAGAGGCGACTAGTGCAAGTTTTTGCAGGCGCGTCATACTTTTAATTGCATGTTCACGGCGCTGCGCGGTGGCACGGTCTGGCACTGATTCGAGGTAACGGACTTGGCCTGGGGCATGTACTCGAAAATACTTAGCGCCGCCTGGACGAATTCCCTTGTGCTCCTCTAAGCGTCTTTCAATAGAGGTCGTGATGCCTGTATATAGATGACCACGATCGGTCTCAATAATATAAACCTGCCAAGGCATGCTACTCACGAGCGGGCTTTTTTCAAAAGGCAGCCACACTGCTGAAGCAGGTACACGGTCTTAGGTACGACGTGCATTACACGCACGTAAAAAAAGTTGAAACTGCTCGCAAATCTCTGGGATCTGCTCCTGCATGCGATGGTCTGCATTCAGTAGATGAAGAGTAGCGCGGTACGTTTGCGCGTAGCGCACGCTGTTCTCGAAAGGCACGATATCATCACGCCAGCCGTGAACAATGGTGATTGGGCACGTCGCAGGAACAGGCGTCAACACTTCCCAGCCTGGCATATAAAATGCGGGCGCCAAGAGAAACAGCCCAGCAGCATTTACTTGGCGCGATGCCGCCGCCGCGACGTGACCACCCATGCTAGATCCGACTAAAATGGGTTGCTGGCAGTGCTCTTGGCAGTATGCCAACAGGCGCTGTACCCGCACCTCAGGCGCATCAATACCTTGATAGTCGATCGAGGCAACCGAGTGCCCTGCCGATGTCGCAAGCTCAGCAAGCGCTACAATTTTGGTTCCCCACGGCCCACTTTCTTTGCCATGTGAAAAGACGACCTGTCGCAACATGGGACTGCCTCAGGCTAAGAAGACCTAATCTTATCAGTCAGCTTGGCTCCAGAGCAGCGAATCCATGTCCGCGACCCGAGTAATGGCCACTTTTTCACCATGGACCCGCATACCCTCAGCTAATAATCGGCGGCGCTGTTCACGGTAGAGTTTGCTACCCACTGGAAAGGCAATCCGACCACCGGCGGCCACCACGCGCTGCCAAGGCAGCGAGGATGCTTGTGGAGCCTGTGACAGCGCGTATCCAACGTAGCGGGCACCATTGGGGTAGCCTGCTAGGCGGGCCACTTCACCGTATGACAGCACGCTGCCAACCGGGATGGCTGCAACCACACGCCAAACGGCAACGAGCCGAGCGTTTGTATCAGAAGCCACTGTGTCTTCCGATCGCGACACGCGTCAGTCGCAGCTGCTTAACGTGGCACAATTCAACGCATCTCCTTGCTGCAAAAGCTTTTTTTGCAGTACACTACTGTACCACTGGGCAGCAACCAGTCACCCGACACGCAGCATAGCAGCCTTACCTCATGCGCAGGATTCGTTACATCACCCCGCTACTGCTGCTGGCTGTCTTCTGGGTCGCGCAGATCCAAGGCACGCTGCACGGCATTGGGCACCTGCGTGACCCGGTTAAGGTTTCCCACGATGGAATCGGCGGCCATGCGGCGTTGTGCATCGAGTGCGTCACTCTTGCACAAGCGGGAGCTGCCCCACTACACGCACCAGCGTGCCCAACGCTCCCTACGGCCACGGCGCTCATTGCTGAAGCTGCTCGCACGAACTTTCGTGCTGCGGCGACGTCCTTGCCCTATCGATCGCGAGCACCTCCCATCACTCTGACCTGATTGCAACTGACCCGCACCGGGGCTAGCCACGAGCGGGAACTACGATGCCATCGTTCGGAGTTTTTTATGTCTCGCCTCGTCTTACCCACTGCGGCACTGTTCGTCACATTCATAGCGGCATTGAGCGGGGCCAACGCTGCCACCGATCCGATCGAACCTGACACCACACTAACCGAGATACAAGTCGTCGCACAGCGCTTGAACGAAGCCCGCGCTGGCATCCAAACCCAAACGGGTGCGTCAACCTATACCATTGACGCCGCGGCACTGGCCGCCACGCCTGGTGGCGACAACACTCTACTTAATCAAGTCATCATGCAAGCGCCAGATGTGGCACAAGACTCGTTTGGGCAATTCCACGTCCGTGGTGAGCACAATGGGCTGCAGTACCGCATCAATGGACTTATTCTGCCTGAGGGAATCGCCGCCTTCGGCCAATCCTTAGACCCACGTCTGATCCAATCGATGAGCCTGATCACGGGCGCACTACCGGCAGAGTACGGGCTACGCACCGCCGGAATCATCGACATTTCAACAAAAAGCGGTCTGCTTGAGCAAGGCGGTGGATTGTCGCTTTATGGCGGCAGTCACTCCACTGTACAACCGAGCTTTAATTATGGCGGCGGCGCCGGCAGATTGAGTTATTTCGTGTCTGGCGACCTGCTACACAGCGGGCTTGGCATTGAATCTCCTGATGGTCGCGCAAATCCTATTCATGATCGTACCGCGCAAACTCATGTATTCGGATATGTAGAAAACATACTAGATGATAAGAACCGACTAGCATTCATGGGCGGTAGCTCCGTTGGCACCTTTCAGATCCCAAATCTCGACAATGCACAGCCGGACTTAGGCCTAATCGTAAATGGACAAAGTAGCTACTTAAGTCAAAACCTCAACGAAACGCAGCGAGAAGTCACACATTTTGGGGTTGCGAGTTGGCAACATGCATCGGGCCCTCTTAACGTCCAAACATCACTGGTTGCGCGCTACTCTAGCCTGACGTTCACACCAGATCCGCTGGGTGACTTGCTATTTACTGGCATTGCTCAGCATGCGTTTAAGGAAAATGTCGCCTATGCAGTCCAAAGCGATGGCTCTTGGCAGCTAAATGACTCACATACCGTCCGTGGCGGGATCTTTATACAAACAGATCACTCAATAAGCACAACTGCAAGTCAAGTTTTGGTAACGAACAACATTGGCGTTCCGCTGACCGATGTACCGGTCTCACTAACAGACTCTGCCACTAAAACAGAGTACATTTATAGCGCTTATCTACAAGATGAGTGGACTATAATGACTGCTCTGACCGTCAACTATGGTCTGCGCCTAGACAGGTTCACCGCCTTTGCCAGTGGCGGCCAGGCAAGCCCACGCCTCAATGCTGTGTGGAAACTGGCGGATGACACGACGGTGCACGCAGGCTATGCGCGCTACCTGTCACCACCACCTTTCGAACTGATTGGAGGCAAACAGCTTGCCTTGTTCCAAAACACAACCAGCGCACCCCTATCAGGACAGGATGATTTGCCGCAGGCCGAGCGCGCGAATTACTACGATGTCGGAGTTCAGCACAAGCTTTTCGGCCAACTCACGCTCGCCATTGACACCTATGCAAAACAATCCATTAATCTCACTGACGAAGGGCAGTTTGGAGCACCAATTATTCTCACTCCCTTTAGCTATCGTTATGCAAAGCAGTATGGAGTCGAAGTTACAGCCAACTACACCGCGCACAACTTTTCGGCCTACCTAAATCTTGCAGCCCAAAGCGCGAAAGGCAAGCGCATTAATTCATCACAGTTTAATTTTTCAGAAACTCAACTTGCATGGATTGCCAACAACTACACCCACCTGGACCATGAGCAGCAGCACACTGCCTCTGGCGGCATGTCATACCTTTGGCAAGGCACCCGGCTCAGTTTTGATTTTGTTTACGGCTCTGGCCTGCGCCGCGATCTACCACTAGCCGCCGGACAAAGCACACCCTTTGGTGGTAGCGATATTCCCAATGGCAGCAACCTATCAGGGTACATGGCAAGCAATTTAGGCCTCAGTCACGTCTTCCATATCGGCGAGGCTGGCGCACTGACGGCGCGGGTTGATGCAATCAATTTATTTGATTCGGTCTACCAAGTTCGTGATGGCACAGGGATTGGCGTTGGTGCGCCGCAGTTTGGAGCGCGACGCGGAATATTCTTCGGATTATCGATGGCGCTTTAACCACATCTACAACACAACCGCAACTCACTCAGCCCAGCGATACACAGCACCAGGGTAAGGGCTTCTAGTCGCATTAAACAACCCAGTAATGTAAAGCGTCGTAGAACCAGCAGGCCCTAATCCGATATTCGTTACATAGGGCGTCGGTACTACAATGATACGGACGAGTTTGCGAGCAGCATCCACAACCAGCACACGGCCAGCCCCGTTTTCAGCAATATAGTAATTGCCCTTAGCATCCACTTTGATCCCATCAGGTCCGTTAAGACCATCTGTTGATGATGGTGGCGGCAGCCAATCTTGTAAGCGAGCCCATACGCTGCGCACACCTAATGAACCGTCCGCCTGGATGGGGAAGGACAGGATCCGTCCTGCGAGCATTTCAGCGACCAGCAACTCATGGCCGTCAGCAGATACGGTTAAACCGTTTGAATAATGAATTGTGTTTGCGACTTCCACCGGATGCGCCCCATTAGCAGACAGGTGTAGCACGGCGCCGGTAATTGGGGCAGCAAGCTCATAGACACCAGACGCAGTGAAGTAAACACCCCCGTTAAGGTCGGAGGTAAAATCATTTGGTCCAACAAAGGGTTTACCCATACTGTCGCGATCAATGCGACGCAGAACGTGCCCATCCGCATCCAGCTCAACAATGGCATTCCAGTCGTAGCAAGCGACTAGCCAATGATCTGGACCAAAGTGAATAAGCCCACTCGCCCCACAATCAGGCGCATTCCAAAAGATGGATTTTTGTCCATCCTTCCACGCTGCAATGCCAGGACCGGCATACTCGACAAACAGCAGTCGATCCCCTGCCCAAACGGGACCCTCTGGGTAGGCGGCCGTCGTGACCACAGTGAGATTATTGGCTGGTGCGGCCAGCACACCCGCCCACCACATGCTACCAAGCACGCTCGCTAACCAATACCTGTGCATGTAGGTCATTGCGACGATGCCGAGTTCAGCGAGCCGCCATAGTAGCGAGACACCTGTGCCGTGTCTCACTACTACGCTTGAGCGCTATTATGTTTAGAACTTGTAACCAATCCGTAGCCCAAGAACCCGGGGCCGATTGATCGTCTCGGCTGTGATGAACTGATTGCCATTTTCAAACAGATTAGCCCGTGTATCCGTTAGGTTCTGCCCATAGACCTGCGCAGACCACGCATCTTTGGAGACACCCAGTGACGCGTCATAGGTGGTAAATCCCGCTTGATCGTAGCTTTGAATATTACCCGTCGCTGAGTAGGAATGAGCCTGATGCGCCATCCCCAATTGCCAAAACGCTTTGTAGTCTGCTACCTCAAACTCGTAGCGTAGACGCAGACCACCCTGGAACGCAGGTGACTGCGCCAGAGGCGTACCAGGCGTTCCAAACGGGCTGCCAGAACCAGGAATATTAATGGGCTGTCCGTTCGGCTGGGAGAGGAATGGCGCGTTAGTCAGGTTACTGCTGTTCCAAGACGCCGATGCTGTCACGGTCAGCGCATGCGTTGCGCGTGCGATCATTTCCGTCTCTAAACCTTTGACAGTGTAGTTCGGACCGTTGACCACAAAGCTCAAGTTACCGTAGCAGCACGACTGGAAAATCTGCACCTGCACGTCTTTCCACTCTTCCTGATACACCGCACCGTTAAATTCAATGCGCCGATCGGCCCACTGCGTCTTCCAACCAAACTCGTTATTAATAAGCACGTCAGGTGCGTAAGCCGATGGCGTCTGATACGTATAAGAGAAGCCATTCACAGGACCCGCAACGGACCCTTCCGTATGATCGATCAAGTGCGAACCGCGGTTAAAGCCTCCTGGTCTGAAACCCTGCGACCACGTGTAGTACAGCAACAGATCATCCGTTGGACGCCAGCTGAGATTGGCGCGGCTCTTGAAGCCTTTGTAGGTGATATCGAGGTGCTGTGCGCTCAGATTATTACTAAAGGACACGTTACCAGTACAAGGCGCTGGCCCATTACCGTAGCAGCCAAAGCTAGTGACTGAACTGCCCACGGCAGTAGTATTGATCTCGTAATAACGTGTTCCCAACGTCAGGGTGAGCTTCTTTGGAGCAATGTCGTAGTCAACCGATCCAAAGGCTGCTTTTTGTGTGTAACCACGCGTTAAATCATCGAAGAACGAAACATTATCGCCACGAATTTTGGGATTACGAATCTGCGCTCCAGGTGCTGGACCCACATTGGTGAACCCCGGCGCGCTCTTGTAACTCCAGTCAATATTCTCCTGAACCGAGTAATCTTCCCAAAACACACCACCAATCGCGCGCAAACGCCAATCGTCTGGCGTGCTGAGTCGGAGCTCCTGACTGTTATGAGTCGCGTGATCCGATTCCTGCCAGTAGGCGCTAGGCGAATAACATTGGCCGGTAGTGCCGGTTTCAGCTGGGCTCGTGCACTGGTAGTAATCAGCATACACACCACGTGAATAATTTGTGTAGTCGCCCTGCTGGGCTATATTACGCGTCATGTAACTACCGGAGTACACCAGCCGCAAATCACCAAGGCGGCCATTGATCGTCAATGCTGTATTGGAATACGAGTCATTGTTGTATGACGGGTTATAAAGCTGGACTGACAAATCCGGCAACGACTCTCCCGCCGAACTTTGCGGTGTCACATAGAAAACACCATCCGAGCGCATCTGCTGGTATGACTGCACTAACAGCGCATCCCAATCATCGCTGAACTTATACAAAAGACCGACACGTATGCCCTGGTACGTCACCGGATTAATTGCGTTACCGACAAGCGCTGAGTTATTGACCGATGGACTACCAGGTGGCACCCCATAACCTGTCGCCGTGCTGCCCTCAGAGCATTGCCCATTGGTTGGCGTACCAGCCGTACAGCCCGTGGCATACCCTGCATAATGAATACCAATGTCGCTCGGTAATCGCGAGAAGGTGCCGGGCACGTTATTGATATAGCCGCCACGCGAATCACTGTAAAGCACTGCTCGCACTGCGAGCGTATTGGCAATAAGCGGCAAGTTAATCATTGCGTCCACGTTCGTACTTGGATCTCCATGTGCCGTGATTGCGTAACCCGCATTCGCTGCGCCTTCGGTGATATCTAACTTTGGCTTATTGGTAATGTAGCGCAGCACACCCGCCTGGGCTCCCGCACCAAACAAGGTCCCCTGCGGCCCTTCGAGCACTTCGATGCGCTCAATATCCGCGGCATACACGTCGAGATTGCGCCCGGGTAACTGTCCAGATTGGTCATCGAGATACACGGCAACGTTGGGGAAACTACCGATACCACTAGAGCCTTGGGTAGCGAGAGTCGACGTCGCAAGTCCACGCATGAAGATCACGCCTTGGCCTGGACCATTGCTTGCCATGGTGACGTTGGGCAAGTACTTCACAAAGTCATCAAAAGTGGTGGCATTCAGCTGGGTCAGAGCTGCACCGGTCAATGCCTGAATCGTGATCGGCACGTCCTGCATGTTTTCCGCACGACGCTGAGCGGTGACGGTGATTTCCTGAATCGTGTCAATGTTTGGGTCAGTGGCCGCCACTACAGAGCCGCCGAAGCCCAGCGTAGCACCACTTAAAATTGCGGTAATTGCGTAAGAGAGTTTTCGATTAGACATCACGTGCATCCCCTTGTGCTGTTTTCTTGACCATCACATGGCTGCAGCACTTTAGTTAAAGTTGCTGGCCGAGGGACGTCTTACCCCCGAGTAGTTGCTAAATGTCGCATGATTTGCCAGTCTCTGGAAGAGCCACAGCTCTGTTCTTACCCTGAAAAATCCGTATCGAGTCGATTTTAGGGCATAGTGGCGAACCCTCACCCGCAACCAAGTATGAATAGATGCCTTTGACCACATGAACGGCTGGCAATTCTGGATAGACAGGGGCGGCACTTTCACCGACGTTGTGGGACGCTCGCCGTCGGGCGCGATTAGTGCCACCAAATTACTTTCCGTGGCTCCCGGGCGGTATGAGGATGCAACGGTCGCGGGTATCCAACAGCTGCTGGCCCTCGAACAGATACCACGTGCCGCTATCACAACCGTTCGAGTTGGCACTACCGTAGCCACCAATGCCCTACTCGAACGCAAGGGCGCGCCAATGGCGCTTGTCATCACCAAAGGCCTCGCTGACGCCTTGCAGATCGGCTCGCAGGAGCGACCACAGCTATTTGCACGCAACATAAAACTACCCAAACCGCTTTACTCGACTGTCATTGAAGGCGATGAACGCGTTAGTGCACAAGGACAGATCCTCCAGCCACTTGCGCAGGAGGCACTGCGCCAATCCCTCCAATCTGCGCGCAACGCTGGAATATCGAGTGTCGCTATCGTTTTTTTGCACGGCTGGAAATATCCAACGCATGAGCAACAAGCGGCAGCCCTTGCAGAAGCAGTCGGCTTTACAGAAATCGTGGTGTCCCATCAAGTCAACGCACTACAGGGCTTTATTACGCGTGGCCATACGACGGTCGCTGAAGCGTATCTGGCTTTGGGCCTACGCCGCTATGTCACTACGCTCAAAAACCAACTGAACGACTTTGGCAAGAGCATTGAACTTGCTTTGATGCAAAGCCACGGTGGCGTTGCGCCGCCAGAGCAGTTTCGGGGTACAAACGCTGTCTTATCAGGCCCAGCAGGCGGTCTAGTCGGAATGGTGAAAGCCGGTATTGCAGCGGGATTTCAGCGCCTCATCGGTTTTGACATGGGGGGCACATCCACAGATGTGTCGCTCTATGACGGCAAGTATGCAAGGCGCACGGAACTCACCATTGGTGGCATACGCTTACAGGTGCCAGCCCTAGATATACATACCGTAGCGGCCGGAGGTGGCTCGTTGCTCCGCTTTAGTGACGGCCGCTGCGCCGTCGGTCCCGACTCCTCCGGAGCACTACCAGGACCGGCTGCGTATGGCTGTGGTGGACCACTGTCAGTAACGGACATACACGTGCTACTCGGTCGACTAACTCCAGAGTACTTGCCGAGCATCTTTGGCTCCAACGGGAATGCACCACTGAGTGTTGAGCCGGTGCGTACACAGTTTGAGGCACTCGCGAATACAATGACCACGGCAACCGGTAAGCCACACTCGGCAGAACAGGTAGCAGACGGATTTTTAGCTGTTGCGATCGACACGATGGCAAATGCAATCAAGCACGTCAGCCTCGGTGCTGGACACGACCCTGCTAGTTTTACCTTAGTGTCATTCGGCGGCGCTGGGGGCCAGCACGCTTGCCGCATTGCCGATGCTTTGGGGATATGCTCTATCTACATTGATAGGTTTGCCGGCGTGTTATCTGCCATTGGTATTGGTCTGGCCGAACCGCGTGCATTACGGCGTGGCACCCTCGACCAGGCGTTGACCCTCACAGGACTCACTAACGCCCACATACTCAGCGAGCAGTTAACAAAACATGCAAGCATTGATCTTGGTGGGAGTGCGCAAAAAACGGCCGATGCGCGCGCTGAAATTCGGGCGGCGGACTCAGAGGTCACCATCGGTATACCGTTCGACACGGTCGAAATCATGGATGCCCTATTTCGTAAAGAGCATGAACGACGCTTTGGCTACAAGCCGCCTCTAGATACCACACTGGTCATCGCCGGCGTTACGGTCGAAGTGACTGGCGTTGCTAGCGCCGAACTCGGCCACGATACCTCGCGGCATTCAACAAAGTCAGCGACGCCTCGCACGCAGGTGCAGGCCTGGTTTAACGGGGCTTGGACAGCGACACCGCTGTATATGCGCGACGAACTGTCAAGCGGTACCCACATTCACGGACCTGCAATTATCAATGAATCAACTGGGACCACGATTATTGAGCCCTTATGGCATGCGACCATCACAGCCACAGGCGGGCTGATTGCCGAACGCCAAAAGAGCGTAGCGCGCGACACGAAGGCACCCCTAGCGCCAAGTTGCGCGGAAGCTGACCCCGTGCTGATTGAGATTTTTGGCGGCCTTTTTATGCATGTCGCCGAACAAATGGGAATTGTGCTGCGCCAAACAGCAAGCTCAGTGAATATCCGCGAGCGCCTCGACTACTCGTGTGCGCTATTCGATCGAGACTGTAAGCTAATTGCCAATGCCCCACATATGCCAGTGCATCTGGGCTCGATGGGCGCAAGCGTCAAAGCGGTACGTGATAGGCATGGCGCACATCTAAATAAAGGTGATGCCTATCTTGTGAATTCACCTTATGCAGGCGGTACTCACCTACCAGATCTAACTGTCGTCAGCCCAATTCATTTGGGCACTGACACGCATCCGACTTTCTGGGTTGCTTCACGTGCCCACCATGCCGATATCGGCGGCATAACGCCCGGATCAATGCCGCCCTTTAGCACTACGATCAGCGAAGAAGGCGCTCTCTTTGAAGGCGACCGCATAGTCAGCGCAGGCCAGTTTGATGCAGGTCTTGTGCGCGATTTATTGTCGCGTGGCCCATGGCCTGCTCGCAACATATCACGCAACCTCGCCGATCTTGCTGCACAGCTCGCAGCGAATGCCCGGGGTGCCAGCGAGCTTGCGCGCTTGTGCAGCACACACGGTCTAGAAACCGTTATCGCTTATATGCGGCATGTACAGGCTAACGCAGAACAACGGGTTCGCGCTGCGTTAAAGTCCCTGTCGATTGCCGGTCAGGGCCCAAAACGCCATGAATACACCTTAGATAGTGGCGAGAAGCTTGTAGTGACGCTCGCCATTGACGCAGATAGCGGCAGCGCCTGTGTGGACTTTACCGGCACTGCAGCAGAGTCGCCAGGCAACTTCAACGCACCACGCGCCGTATGTACAGCCGCAGTCTTGTATGTATTTCGTACTCTCGTGGACAGCGATATCCCATTAAACGAGGGCTGTCTTGCGCCGATCCAACTGATTATTCCTGAAGGCTCGATACTGGATCCAAAGTACCCAGCTGCTGTAGTTGCTGGAAATGTGGAGACATCGCAGTGTGTCGTCGATCTACTCTATGGAGCTTTAGGCGTTCTTGCTGACTCACAAGGCACGATGAATAACTTCACTTTTGGCGATGCACAAGATCAATATTATGAAACGATCGCAGGTGGCGCCGGCGCGGGAGATGGCTTTGTCGGCGCTAGCGGTGTTCAGACCCACATGACCAATTCACGGCTAACCGATCCTGAGGTACTTGAAACACGCCTACCTGTACTACTACGCGAATTTCGCTATCGCGAAGGCTCAGGTGGGGTAGGCCAATGGCATGGCGGTAATGGGCTCGTTCGCGCAGTCGAATTTCGGCGCGCCATGCAGGCCTCGATTCTCGCGAATCACCGTCGTGTTGCGCCGCGTGGTCTTGCTGGTGGTAAAGATGGAGCTTGTGGGCTCAGTTACGTGAAACACGCGGATGGCTCACAAAGTACACTCAAGGCCACAGATACCGTAGACGTTGCCATCGGCGATCAGATTGTCATTGAAACGCCTGGCGGCGGCGGATTTGGTCACGGCAACCACTAGTCAACCAAAAAACCGTTCTTCCAAAACTGTTGCCACATCTAAGTCAGGATCCATCGGTGGCTGGCCGGCGGCAGATTGCAGACGATTCAGACTGACTTGCTGCACCCGACTACCCGCAATACTGTGGGTGACCAGCCAGCAATTCCACTCGCCCTCACGCTGCGCGCCGCAGCCAAATAGCAATCGCACTTCGCCGGCATGACGCGCGGTGTTGATGCGCTCATCGGCAATAATAAACCAACCGGTACCCGGCGCCTTACCAGCAAAAGCACCTTCTGCCTCTAAGGAGGAAAAGAAACTCACAACTTGCGCTTGAAGCTGCTGCCATAAAGTCACACCGGGTGGCGCCGCGAGAGACCATCGAGTACCGCTTTCAATACTGTCCACCACAAACAAAGCAAAACGTTTCGCAGCCAGATAGCGCCAATCCGCAGTGGTTGCGCGCGCACCAGCAAGCGTACGGGCTGGCACAACCCGTCGCGAACGCGTTGCTACAAGAGTATTAATGCCAACTTGTGCAAGGCGCGCTCGCCATTCGTCAGACACACCACAACTAGGCTTTAGTCCCGGCCGTAATGGCACATCATCTCCATCTTCAGCTGCCCAAACAGGCCGCAAACCGTCAAGCCGCGACAACATACCGGCTGCAGCCGCTGATGGCGCAAACGTCGCATAGTGCCCTCTTAGTCGGTCATAGGCTTGGATAGCAGGAAAATACATAAGGGCGTTATCGCTCGTGAATGCAAAACTGCGCATGCCCTCAAACGCGGCATCGGGGCTATCCCAGCTCGGTGGAGGATCAATGAATAATAGCGCACGTCGCTCCCGGCAAAACCGCGCGGCGACCAGTAGCACGCTGGGTCCTAGAGGCTGATCCCGCGCAAGTGGCGGCATGCACAAAAAATTAAAGCGTTGCTCCGCGGTGAACGCAAAGAGCCCAGTGCTCTCTGTCGCAGAACCAATCACGTCATAATCTGTCAAAGACCCACCATCGTCACCATCAGGGTTCGAGTTGGCGTATGCCACCAAACCTCGACCATCAGCACGGTGGGTTTCACGGGGACGCTCTATCGGCACCAACCCGCGCACCCGTACTAAAGACGAGTTGGCCAGCATCGAGTATATATAACGCGCGGCACCTGGATCCGTTGATAGACGCGTGTAGATTTCCTGATCTTCAACATGCTCAGAGCCAGGCGCACGTACCCGCTGCACCACTAAATTAAACTGCTGCAGTTCAGCTGGAGGGATATTGTCGTAATCAACAGCTGCCCGCAAAAACTCACGCGTTCCCGGACACACCGCCTCTAATGTCAATACCTGCGTTTTACTCACCGGCAAAGTCAAGCTTACCGGACGGCCACCATTGACCACTCGAACAACCGAGGCCAAAAGGCCGCCGCTTTCAAAAAACTGCTCCACCGCATAGGACAGGGCACTCGGCTGCCACAGACCGCCAAATACGGTCTGGTACTCACTAAAACTGCGCAGCACACAAGGACGGTTGACAGGGCCACGCAAGGCACGGCCCACAAACGCCACGGTTGCGGTCGCAGAGCGGGCGATCGGCTGATCGGCCACTGCGGCATTACTGCCTGTTAAATTGGGCGATTGAAGCTGCTGCAACCTCTAGATCCCCTGTGCATGTGCTTAAAGATTAGCACATGGCCGCGTTCACGCCGACAGCAAAACGACTAGCGGGGTAAAGATTGGGTACTGGTTTGCAAAGAGCCGTACAGCTCTAACAATCGCTGCGCCATAGCGCGCGCAGTCCACGTATCGATATCGGAGGGCGCAGCAGCCGCAAGTGTCGCTCGTAAGGTCGGGTCTGAAAGAACTCGGATGACTGTCGACGCAAACCCATCGACATCATCGGGAGCAATTACGGCTCCTTTGGCATTGGCCAGCACATCGCGGGTACCCATTACTGCGGTCGAAACCACTGGTACTCCAAGCGCGAGCGCCTCCAGCAAAACCAACCCTTGGGTTTCAGTGCGCGATGCAAAAACAAACGCATCGCCAGCCCGATAGCAATCCAGCAAGGCGCTCTCCCGCGCAAGGTAACCGACAAACAGCACATGCTCAGTTAAACCACGAGCCACCACCAAACGCTTGATATGGGATACCGCTGGGCCCTCGCCAGCAATCGCCAGGAGCACATCAGGAACGGTACGCCGGATTTGAACCAATGCCTCCACGATAAAATCGATATTCTTCTCATGCGCTACTCGTGAGATGTGCACCAACAGCGGTCGTGTTGGCGAGATGCCGTGTTCCTCGCGGAACCGTTGACCATTACCGCCAACAAAACGCGCAGGCTCAATGCCAGTCGGCAGAACCTCCGCACGGGTCAGCACACCATAGGCCCGCAAGGTATTTAACATCTGAACCGACGGCACAACCAAAGCATCAACTGCACGACACTGACTAAGGCTCAAACGACGCGCGAAGGGACGCGTGATCGCTCGTGGCACAAGCGGCACGTAATGATGCAGATACTCCTCAAAAAAGGTGTGGTATGTCTCAACAACCGGTATGCGCAGCTGCCGCGCTAGACGAACACCTGCGTAATGGGCAACAAAGGGGGTATGTATATGCAATACATCGAAGCGGCCAGCCGCCAAGCGCGGGGTTAGGGCACGCAGCATTGCCGGACTCATTAGTCGATCCTCTGGATCGTACGGGATACGCCGCGACGGAATACGAATGACGTCAGGAGACTCAACGACGCCCGTCGGATAGTCGGGCGTCACCAAAATGCTCTCGTGACCGAGTTCCGATAAGCTCTGTCGGAATGTCTCGATGGACGTTGAGACGCCGTTAACCCGCGGAAAACTCACATCGGACAGCATCAGAATTCGCATCAGACCTCCGCGAGCGTTGCGACACGCTTAGTTTATTGACGAACGATGACTTTTCTATGACAGTCCCGCGAACTGCGGCCTTAAAATAGCGCGTTACCAGTGTTTGATGCTGCTCCTGTAATTGGAGTGTCATTAAGTCACGTGATACTTATACCTCGGTGGCGATCTCCTACGGTAGCCACTCGAGTGATGGCTGAGATATTCTTCCCCCGAATACTCGGCCCTGTTCTAGACCGGCTATAAGCCGGTCTTTTTTTAACAATCTTTTTAGTGCTTGAGCAAACTGCTTGGACTTAAGGTACCCAAATCAGGCTCTCGCTCCAGCAGCAACTGGTCGAACTGCGCAGCGTCACCTAAGGAGGCGCTATCACCAACCCAAGTCGCATTGAGAGGCAGTGCATTGCGCACATGCCGCGCACGCTGAATTTCTCGCAACACCGAATCCCCATCGACTTTCCCGACCGCGACAACCATGCCTCGCGGTATATCCAATAAAGCTTGGCTCAGCTCCCAATCAATCTCTGGAGTCTCAGCATTCAATTTACCTAAGAGTGGGCTTAGCGTGTTCTTCTTCAACAGCATACGCAATTGATGGCGCCAATCACGATGATCGTCCTGCAACGGCCCGTATACCTGCATATAAAAAGTTTTAGCCTCCCATCCATAAACGACCGGCTGGTTCACGACCCGCACTGCAGTACCGATTGGTACGCTATCAAACAGCAGCGCTATATCCTCTGGATATAAACGAATACACCCGTGACTTGAGCGCATACCTACGCCATACGGCTTATTCGTCCCATGAATCAAATAGGTGGGCCACCCTAAGCGAAACATGTGGGCGCCTAGTGGGTTATCAGGTCCGGCAAGCACTTTCGCTGGCAACAAGTCGCCATCAACAAGATGTTCCTTGCGAACAGATGCCGTTGGAATCCATACAGGATCTTTCACGCGCCCAACAATGTGGGTCACGCCTTCGGGGGTGCGCCACCCAACTTTTCCGATACCTATTGGATGTGTAATGACCAACTGCGGCTCACCACGCGCATGGTGTGGATAGTAGTAAATACGCATCGCCGCGACATTAATGACCAGGCCCTCGCGCGGCGCATCGGGCAACACAAACCGCGTTGGCACAACCACTTCTCGCCCAACGCCCGGCAGCCAAGGATCAACTCCTGGGTTCGCGCGCACCATCTCCTCGTAGCCCACATTAAAGCGTCGGGCAATGTCCGAAAACGTATCTTCTGTACCGACACGCACGACCTGCAAAACACCAACAACATCTTGTCCACTACCAAGCACAAAGCGATGGGTTGCGTTCGCCCGTGCCAGCATGACGGCTGGAACAGGAGTCACGACTATGGGAGCCGAGGCCATTATCGGTGGGGCTGGCGCTTTAAATAACGCACATCCTGCTAGCGCCATCAGGCCAAAAACACCTGCCGCACGCAGGCTCGACTTAAAGGAGAATCGGTCGATTAGGCAGTTCATTGCCACGTTGACCCGACGAAGGAAAATGCCGCCCGATAAGAATAGCTGCCGCGTTTACACCAGCCACCACGCCCTTAGCCCAACGACCGGCACACAAATCTGCCTCCATGGCAGTGCACACACCGCGCCACTCTGCCTCGGAGACAATACCGTTAAAACCACGATCAGCAACGACTTGCACGTGCCGATCAGCGCACAAAATGTAAAGGAGCACGCCGTTATTCGCTTCAGTGTCCCAAACGCCACTTGCCGCAAATACCTGCAGCGCCCGTTGCCGCGATGTCTTGCCCGTCACGATCGCCCAAGCATCCAGATCGGTTTCGATGACAACCTGCAACTCGCCCGCATGACTCGCTTCCGCATCACGCACTGCACTCTCAATCTGATCCAATACCTGCCGTGAGAAACGCCGACGGGTCAGCAACCGACTCTCAAATAAATGTCTAATCAAACGCATTATTCGCGGCATCTTTACCAACTCCCCGAAGCGCCGCCGCCACCAAACCCGCCGCCACCACCACTAAAGCCGCCACCACTATCGCCACCGCCACCGAATCCGCCACCGCCGAACCCACCACCACCAAATCCACCGCCGCCGAGGCCTGACATCACGCCACCACCAAGCCCCCCCAGTAGCGCCAATACGCCACCTGCGATCCCAGCAAACACGGCCATACCTACGGTTCCTACCAACAACCAAGCCACCAGTGCGGCGGCGCCGCCCGTTGCCAACGCGCCGAGCGGGCGGCCAAGCACGCGACGCAGCAACGAGCCTGCGATCAAACCAAAGACCAACAACAATGGGAACAGGCGCTGCAATCCACCACCGCGCGAGCGTTGCCAATCGCCAGCCTTCGGTACGGGCAAGGGCTCACCATCCACCAGTTTCATCAGGCGATCGGTAGCTGAATCGATCCCACCGTAAAAATCGCCGGTTCGAAACTGAGGTGCGAGGTACTCAGTCACAATCCGGTGGGCTACAAGGTCCGTCACCACTCCTTCGAGGCCCCGACCAACCTCGATACGCACATGCCGGTCATTGGTCGCCACAATTAGTATGGCGCCATCATCGATACCCTTACGGCCAAGCTTCCATGCGTCAGCTAATCGAATCCCAAACTGTGCAATATCCTCAGACTCAGTCGTTGGCAGAATGAGTACAGCGATCTGGCTACCCTTATGCTCGGCAAACGCAGCCAAGTTTTGCTGCAGTTGCGCTTGCTGACTCGCACTCAACACACCACTGAGATCCGTCACTAGCGCAACCGGTGGTATAGCCACCTCGGCATATGCTGGTGCGAGCGGGCAAAACCACAGCAGCGCGCTTGCGATCATGCCAGAGGCGATGCGGCGTGCTGAGGATCTCATGTTGTGTTAACCGGCCGGCTTTGCAGGCGTTGCCGTCGAGAAGTCCACTGCTGGGGGCTTCGAAATCTGTGCTTCGTTATCAACCGTAAAGTTAGGCTTTAGCGCATAACCAAACATCTTCGCAGTTAAATTATCAGGAAACTGGCGAATCGCGACGTTGTAGTTCTGGACCGCCTGTATATAGCGGTTTCGAGCCACTGTGATGCGATTTTCAGTCCCTTCTAGCTGTGACTGCAAATCGAGAAAGTTCTGGTTCGACTTCAGCTGTGGATAATTCTCGGCAACCGCCATCAAGCGCGACAATGCGCCAGACAATTGCCCTTGGGCCTGCTGGAACTGCTTTAACGACTCCGGACTATTCGCATCAACCTTGATTTGGGTGGCCTTGGCGCGCGCTTCGGTAACACCGATGTAGACCGCCTGCTCCTGTGTCGCAAACGCCTGGACGGTCTTAACGAGATTAGGGATCAGGTCCGCTCGGCGCTGGTACTGGTTTAAAACTTCTGACCAGCCGGACTTTGTTTGCTCGTCAAGCAGCTGAATATTGTTATAGCCACACCCTGTTAGCAGGGTGGTCACGGCTGCTAGTGCCGTTAGCACTAGGGAACGCTTTATGAATCGCATAGACTCTCCTTAATTCAGTTTGCCGACCTACGCTCGGCACTATATGGGTCACAGTCAACCACTAAGCAAGGGATCTGGTAAAAATTAATTCGCCAAAATCCTGGGCTGGGCATACCGTCGGGCCAGCACCGAGCTGACGCTGGCTATAAAAATGCTTGCCTACAGGCGCGCTAGCTTAAACCATGCTCTACAATAAATCTGAATTTGCCATACACGGCGATGCCGTAGACTATTAGAGCGGTATCGCAGCAACTAGGCACCGGAGTAAAGGCACAATGGGACGTTGGCGAGCGCCCGATCAACCAGGCTCCCAGTACATCACGCCCGAAGGTGCCCAACGACTTAAAGTCGAGCTCGACCACCTCTGGCGCGTTGAACGACCCGCGGTCACCCAAGCAGTCTCTGAAGCGGCAGCCCAAGGTGATCGTTCCGAAAATGCTGAATACACCTACGGTAAAAAGCGGCTACGAGAAATCGACCGTCGCGTACGATTTTTGCGTCAGCGCCTAGATGGAATGGTTATTGTCAGCACCGTGCCCGCTGATGATGAACGTGTGTTTTTTGGAGCATGGGTCACGCTTGAAGATACGGCAGGCCAGGTACGTGAACTGCGCCTGGTGGGGCCGGATGAATTTGATATGAGTCCGGCATATCTGAGTATGGACTCGCCTCTAGGCCGCGCACTCCTCGGGCGCCGCATTGACGATGAAATACGCATTACACTGCCAAACGGGGAGCAACAGTATTCAATTATTCAAGTGCGCTATAGCACCATCTAAAAAAACCTACTTTCTGTACGCTTTTTGGCCGCCTGTTAGATCGTGACTTACTTGCGTGTTGCTAATCGGCACCGGTGTGTCATTCTCACCTCAGCCAGTTCATCCAAAAACCACACTCAATAAACTGGACTGGAGAGATATCCGACGCACAAGAGTTCCTCTTTGCCGCGCAAGACCTGCGAATTTCATAACCATCACATGGATTCAACTGTCTGGAATGATGTCGTTTTTCGTGACGACGACGTCATCATTAGCACTTATGCGAAATCGGGAACCACCTGGGTGCAGCAAATCATTGGGCAGACATAGGGTTGTACTGCTCCTTCGACTGGATGAAAGTGAACGCCACCAAATCGACGCCTCTAGGTGGCGCTTTTTGGGACGCGGGTGCCGATACCTTCATCAATAAAGGAGTCAACGGGCGCTGGCAGAGCATACTTTCAGAAAGTGAGTGCGCCGCATATGAGGTTCGCGCTCAGGCAGAGCTTGGTACACAGTGCGCAACTTGGCTCTCAAAACGCTGAGTCAATGACCGCTGACACGCAGTAAGACGAGAATTTTTAGGTTCATGCTGACGCTTTAGCGCCAGCCTTGCTACGTGTAATTTTAAGACGCGTTATAGAACACGGACATTCTTGAACTGCCAAGGATCGTCCCGATCCAGATCTTCAGCAAACAACTGCCCACGCTCGTACAGTGGGTTCCAATCCGTGTACACCCCCGCCACAGGCCCTAAGTAGGGCAAACAGATTTCAAGATTGCGCGCAAAGTCCATCTCGTCTGGCTCAACAAGCCCACGCTTAGGGTTTTCAATTGCCCAAATCATTCCCGCCAGACAAGCCGCCGTCACCTGCAAACTCGTCGCGCTGTTATACGGCGCGAGCTTGCGAGCCTCATCGATAGAGAGTTGTGACCCAAACCAATACGCATTGCGACCATGTCCTGCCAACAACACACCGAGCTCATCAATTCCCCCGGGCAGGATCTCATCCATCAGTATTCGTTTACTATCTTGCAAGCGCCAATTGCGGCCAGCAAATTCATGCACCGATAGCACCGCGGAATCTGAGGGATGATAGGCATAGTGGACTGTTGGTCGATACACAAGCCGCTCACCCTGCTTCACGGTATAAAAATCGGCCATCGACATGGCCTCGCCATGAGTGATCAAAAAGCCATGAAAATGTCCAGCTTTTGGCGTCCATGTGCGCACCCGCGTCGCAGCACCAGGTTGCATCAAATAAATTGCACAGTCCGAACCAAAATCATGGCGACGGCCATCGACCGGAAAATGCCGCTCGTGAGAGCCCCAACCAAGCTCGGCGGGCTGGCAGCCCTCGCTGACAAACCCATCTACCGACCAGGTATTCACAAACTCGCCCACGCGCTTCGGAATACTCGGTCTTTGCGTATCACGCTCAGCAATGTGCATGACTTTTACGCCGAGTCGTTGCGCAAGCGCAGCCCACTCGGGCCGCGACTGCGGCACAGTTAGCGATATCCCCATGTCTGTCGCGAGATTCAACAAGGCCTGCTTTACAAAGTGCTGTACTAGCCCAGGATTCGCGCCATGGGTCAATACCGCGGTCGGCGCCGTGGCGCGATCCTTATCATCCAGCGTGCGCAGCGCGAGAGCTGCTTCCCGTAACGCATAGTTGGAACGCATTGAGGGTGAGAGTGTGGGGTCCGTATACCCGCCCGGCCATGGCTCGATGCACGTATCAAGGTACAACGCGCCCCGTTCCCAACAAAAGCCGATTAGCGCGATAGACGATACATCGACGGACAAGTTCAACACGAAATCACCAGAGCCAACCAAAGGCTCCAGAATCTGGCGAAAGTTATCCCGCGTGAGCGCATGGCGCAAAACCCGTATGCCGTATGCCTGCGCTTCGGCCTCGCCCGCCTCATCTGGAGTCACGATCGTAATGCGCGCGGGGGTGAGGCCCCCGATATGACGCAAGACCAGAGGCAATAACCCTTGCCCAATACTGCCAAAACCGATCAGCGTCAGTCGCCCAGAAAATGTTGCATGAACCTTGTGCTGCATACTAAAACTCATTCAATAACATCCGTATAAACACCTCGACCCCCTCTTGAGGAGCCGCTCATAGCGAGCGACACTGTACCGCAACTGAAAAAAAACGGACCCCTTTTGCCACCAAAGGCTTAAGCTAAACGCAACAGACAATCCCATCCACCGATCAAACAGGCTCCGATGCAGCCACTAAACACCCTCATCGATGCGGATACGCTTGCACAGCGGCTCAATGACCCCACCATCAGGATTATTGACTGCCGATTCGAGTTAGGCGACCCGGAAGCTGGGGAGGCTCAGTACCGACGAGGTCATATAGCCGGCGCGGTCTACGCTCACTTGGATCGAGACCTATCAGGGCCCCGCATGCCGTGGACAGGGCGCCATCCACTGCCCATTCCGGACGCCCTGTGCAGCACCCTCGGTCAGTTCGGTGTTGGTCCTCAAACTCAAGTCGTCGCCTACGATTCTGGTAACGGCATGTTTGCGGCACGTCTGTGGTGGTTGCTGCGCTGGCTCGGTCACCCTGCCGTTGCAGTACTCGATGGCGGCCTCAACGCCTGGCGGGCTCTAGGTCTACCAATCAGCATCGACACGCCCACAGTGGCCCCCTGCCGCTTCCAGGGCGCTGCGGACCATCAGCAACATCTCGATGCCAACGCGGTGGCCGCGGCCCTGACAAGCATGAGCTGCGTACTTGTCGATGCGCGCGCGATTGAACGCTTTGAAGGGCGTCTAGAGCCACTAGACCCCCGCGCGGGGCACATTCCTGGCGCGATTAACCATCCGTACACCAACAATCTTGGCACCGATGGTCGCTTCCTCGTACCGAGTGAGCTGCGAAAGCAGCTGACTCCACTACTCCATGGCCGCCCAGCTAGCGATTTCATCAGCATGTGTGGCTCTGGTGTCACGGCCTGTCATACCTTGTTGGCATTTGAAATTGCCGGACTCCATGGCGGGCGTCTGTATGCAGGATCATGGAGCGAATGGAGCCGCGATCCCGCGCGCCCGATCGCCACTGGGCCCGCTCACGATTAACAGTCATTTACATATCGCGTCATTTTGCTATGGTGCGCATCCCGTATAGGACCCTGCCGAGGCGTCATCCGTGAATAATCCCGCGCCGCGTTTACCCGCACAACTCGCCTGGAAAGTGGCTGACTCCGCACAGCTGTATCAAGTCGAAAGTTGGGGCACCGGATATTTTGGTATTAATGAAGCCGGCAACGTGGTTGCGCGCCCAAATCAACGATTAGATCGGGAAATCGATCTGTTGGAAGTTGTCGAGGGTCTCAAAGCGCGCGATCTGACAGCACCGGTCGTCATCCGCTTCTCAGACATCATTGCTCATCGGCTTAAAAGCCTGAACGACTCGTTCCAACAAGCGATCGCAGAAAATGACTACCGCGGAAAATACGCGGCTGTGTTTCCAATCAAGGTAAACCAGCAACGTCTAGTTGTAGAAGAGGTTTACCGCAGCGGCAAAGAATTCGGCTTTGGGCTCGAAGTAGGCTCAAAACCCGAGCTGCTTGTGGTCATGGCAATGACCGAAGATGCGCAGGACAGACTCATTATATGCAACGGTTTTAAGGATGACAGTTACATCGAGACGGTCATTCTCGCGGCAAAACTCGGTCGGCGCATCATGCCGGTCATTGAAAACTTTGTTGAACTCGAACTGATTCTAAGGCACGCAGAAAAGTATGGTGTACGGCCGGAAATGGGTGTGCGCGTCAAATTGGCAGCCGAAGGCGCGGGCCGTTGGCGTGAATCTGCCGGGGAAAAATCGAAATTCGGGCTTTTTATCTCGGAAATTCTCGAGGTCGTCGACGTCCTGCGCAAACGGGACATGCTCGACTGCCTAAAACTCGTGCACTGTCATACCGGCTCTCAACTGCAGGACATCCGTCGCGTCAAGGAAGGCGTAACGGAACTTGCTCACGTCTACGCTGAACTCAAACTCCTCGGCGCCGGACTCGAATACATCGATATTGGTGGTGGACTTGGCGTCGACTATGACGGTAGTCGTACAAATTTTGAATCTTCGATGAATTATTCACTCAACGAATACGCCAGCGATGTGGTGTACCGCATTGCAAGCGTGTGCAACGAACGCGGCCTGCCTCACCCAGTTATCATCAGCGAATCTGGACGTGCGATCGCTGCCCATCACTCGGTGCTGGTGTTTAACGTGCTCGGTTCAAGCGCACTGGATCAGTTTCCAGTCGCAGAGCAACTTGAGCAAGACGGCCGAGATGCCGGCGAGATACCACAGCCAGTACGCGACTTATTTGACGCCTACCGTTCAGTCAGCGCTCGACGGCTCGTCGAGTGCTGGCACGATGCGATGCAAGCACGCGAGCAGGCGCTGCAAATGTTTAATCTCGGCTACTTAAGCCTCGAATTTAGGGGCCTTGCAGAACGCCTCTACTGGGCCACTTGCGCACGCATTCGGGATCTATGCCGCCGACTTGAGTCGATTCCCGAGGAACTCGAGGACCTGGAAACGATTCTGTCTGACATTTACTTCTGTAATTTCTCGGTATTCCAATCCCTCCCCGACTCTTGGGCAATTGGTCAGTTGTTTCCCATCATGCCCATTCATCGTTTAAAGGAACGTCCGACGCGCAATGCGGTGCTGGCGGACATTACGTGCGACTCAGATGGGAAGATTGATCGTTTCGTCTCCATCAAGGAGACCAAACGAACCCTCGAAGTGCATGAGCTACGCCCGCACGAGGACTACTATCTGGCCACGTTCCTCGTTGGCGCCTATCAAGAAACCTTGGGTGACCTGCATAACCTGTTTGGTGACACGCATGTCGTACACATCCGCTTACTTGAAGAGGGAGGCTGGTGGATCGAAGAAACCGTCAAGGGCGACACGGCCCTACAGGTGCTCAGCTATATGGAATACGACACGGATGAGCTCTATCCAAAGCTCGCCCGAGATTGCGAGCGGGCGGTGCGCGAGAATAGGCTAACAGTGCAAGAAAGCCAGCGCTTGAAGCGGTTCTACGAGGCGGAGTTGCAAGGTTATGCCTACCTCGAGCCCGAAACTTGAATCTCTGCACAAGGCCAGGGCGGATTTAATTAAGCGACTGTTTTTATTAATTATTTCAGATTTGCTCGCAACCCCTCAGAGAGCATTCTAGCCATTGGGCGGTTGGGTGCTGCATCTGCAAAGTCCTTGATCTTGCAACTAAAAATTGCGCGACTTTGTGGTAACGCGTACGATTCGGGATGGTTGTACTCGCCGAATCTACTTTAACGGGTATCTTTGGATGTTCGGAATATGCCCTCTGAACGGTCCACACCATTAACCCCGCACGAGTTGAGCAAGGCGTGACCCAGGGGTTCGGACTGAAGACCGCCAGATACTCAAGACTCCTCACGGCGGCCCGAGGTTCGAGGTTGATGCACGCGATGCGCGGAGGCCACGGCCAACGGCACGCCAGAGCGAGTGAGAGATCTGATGACGACCATATACGTCGGCAACCTGCCTTTTTCTGCCACCGAGGACGAAGTGCGCTCACTATTTGAGGCACACGGCAAAGTGGAATCGGTAAAAATGATCAATGATCGCGAAACCGGCCGCCCGCGCGGATTTTGTTTCGTGGAGATGTCAAGCTCCGATGCGCAAACTGCCATCGCGCAAATGAATGGTTTTAATATGGGTGGACGACCATTACGGGTGAACGAAGCCCAGGAGCGTCCTGCTCGCGGACCTCGCACCGGCGGTGGCGGCTACGGCGGTGGCCGTGGTGGTGGTGGCGGCTATGGTGGTGGCGGTGGCGGCTACGGCGGTGGCCGCAACTGAGCGAAGACGCGGCGCACGCTCGGCGTGTACTAAAAAACCCCGCAGCATGGCGGGGTTTTTCATTAAGGTAAGCTTTGATTCATCTGCTGCGAAAAGCTCTAGCCCATGCACTATGACACATCTCGTCCCTGCGTTACTGCACTCACTGGTTGGCTACTCGTCTTGATCTTGCTGGGGCTCAGCGGGTGTGCAAGCACTCAACTAGGCGCCCCGCATCAGTCAACCGACAGCGCATCGACAACAGTCACCGGCCTGCCAGAGACGAATCCTGCCACCCTCGCGTTACTCGATCAGATACTTGTAAGTCCCAATCGCACTGAAAAGAGTCGAGCCCGCGACCCTTACCTGCACCCACGGGAGACATTCCGCTTCTTTGGTGTTCGCTCAGACATGACCGTCCTTGACGTTTGGCCGCAGCCTGATGGTTGGTCAGTCCAACTACTCGCACCACTATTGCGCGACAAGGGTCACTACATCATTGCAAGCTTCGACCCCGAATCCTCGCTCCCCTTTGCACAAGGGCAGCTGTCAGAGCTACGCCAAAGACTCGCCGGATCGCCTGCTCTGTATGACAAAGTCACGCTTACGGCGCTCGACCTCCCGAGCGCTACACGCCCGATACCCCCAGAATCTGCTGACATGGTGGTCAGTTTTCTTAACCTGCATACATGGCTCGCACGCGACAGCGCGCTGTCCATGCTGCGCACCCTATACGACTCGCTAAAACCCGGCGGCATTCTTGGTCTCGTCGACCACCGCGCCAACAAGGACGCACTCCCAGATCCCAAGGCAAAATTGGGTTACGTCGCTGAGTCGCTAGCAATCACCCTCGCACAACAAGCAGGTTTCGAGTTGCAAGGGTCTAGTGACGTGAACGCCAACCCCGCTGACACCCACGATTATGACCTAGGCGTCTTTGTCCTTCCGCCGACTTATCGCCTTGGTGAAAAGGATCGTGCCCGTTACAGTGCAATTGGTGAAAGCGACCGATTCACGCTGGTTTTCCGTAAACCAAAGAAATCGTAAAAGTACTCAGGCGCAGGCCACGCCTAGCGGCACCGCGTGTCATTATCTCGCTCAAATACCTTTAACAGATGACAAAAGGCTATCGACCATGGCAAAAAAACTCAAAATTACCGGCCTTAAAATTCCACTGCCATCACGCAAAGACCTTGACGCAGATCTACAGAAGTATTTTTCCATTTGCGAAGAGAAACTCGGCTTTGTACCCAACGTGTTGCAAGCCTACAGTTTTGATCAGGCAAAGCTGCGCACATTTATTGGCCTTTATAACGAACTCATGCTCGCGCCATCCAGCCTATCCAAATTAGAGCGTGAAATGATCGCTGTCGTCGTCTCGAGCGCCAACCGCTGCTACTACTGTTTAAGCGCACATGGCGCTGCCGTACGCAACATGAGTGGCGATCCAGAGTTGGGCGAGATGTTAATACTGAACTGGCGCACTGCTCGCGTTAGCCACCGCCAAAAAGCACTGCTGGAGTTTGCACATAAACTCACGCTAACTCCAGCGGATGTCGACGAGACGGACCGCACGGCACTACGCAAAGCCGGTTTAAAAGAACAAGAGATCTGGGACGCAGCGAGTGTCGTCGGATTTTTTAATTTTACAAATCGTGTCGCAACAGCAACTGACATGCAGCCAAACCCCGAGTATCGAACACAAGCACGCTAACATGTCACCGAAGGAATCCCTCATATGTCGATACGTTCTCGACGCATTTATACGGGGCGCGTGATCTCACTTGATCTGACCGACGTCGTACTACCGAATGGCCATGAGGTAGAGCTTGAAATCGTCAATCATCCCGGGGGGGGCCGCTATTGTTGCGGTGAATGCCGCGCGGGAGGTCTGCCTACTCAGGCAGTATCGACACGTGGCGGGCGGCTGGTTGTGGGAGGTCCCTGCAGGAAAACTCGATAGCGGCTCACCGGCGCACACCGCCCGACGGGAGCTCAGCCAGGAAGCTGGCATTGTTGCAGGGCAATGGGAGTCCTTGGGCACCATTGTCAGTTCCCCAGGCGTCCTCGCAGAAACAATCCACCTGTTTTTGGCTCAGGAACTCACTCAAATCGCGTCCAACCCGGAACAGGACGAAGTGTTAGAAATTCATTGGATACCGCTCGATGTTGCACTAACGCATGCGTTGAACGGCACCCTTTTGGACGCTAAAACCATTATCGCGTTAGCACGTGCCGCCCACCGACTGGGGCTCACAGCCGCGTCATCGCCAGTGCCACCTCTACCAATCTGAAAGTACACAGCTGTAAAACTTGAAAAACGCTACAAAGACGAAAAAGTGTTACCATTGAGGGGTCGATGCCGAAGGATCAACAAGCACACCGATGAACACGCGTACAAAATCACTCAGCAGCGTCCCAGATGAGCAAGGCTCGCAACGCGGCCACGTGACGCACGATGCCCGCGGCAACGCGGTGTGGCAATGGAACACAGAGCCTTCTGTGAACCAAGTGCGCGCGACCAACCTCAGTCTTGAAGTATCAGATACTGAACTACTACGTGGCGGCAGAGTCAGCCATACCGTCAATACGGTCGCGACATCAGTGGGCTATAACCCCTACGAGAGTGGCCTACTTAACAAGCAGGCACGCCCAAAAAAACGCGACCTGCGCGAATTGTCACGCTGGATTGAACAACAAAAAACCAAGCTCGATGAAAACTTCGAGTAACTCAACAAATAAAACTAAACCAGTGCATCCACAATCGTAAGTAACTGGTTTAAGTCAGCGATTTCATAATCGGCTTTTATCAGCTCGGCCGGCCACTGACACCGATTGCGGTTCATCCACACCGTCCGTAGCCCCGCAAGACGCCCACCCTCCACATCAGCAAGTGCGTCATCTCCCACATGTAAAATCGCGCCCGGCACGGTGTTAGCTTGCCGCACTAGGGCCTCGAAAATTAGTGCGTCTGGTTTAGCAGCGCCTACACCTGCAGCATCAAGTGAACCTGCAAAAAAATGTCCGATCCCGACACGATGCACACAGGCATTCCCATTGGTCAACGCGTAGACCGGTAGTCGCTGACAAAGCTGCGCCAATACCGCCGGTGCCTCATCAAACAACGTGATCCGGTTACGCTCCGCCAAAAAGACTTCAAATGCCTGCTCGGCAAGCGCCTCCTGAGCTCCTGTCTCCCGCACCGCATAACGCAACGATTCCGACCGTATAAAAGTCATATCGTGTGACCGATCGGGATGGGCCAGGGCGATTGCACTGCGCAGCTCCCTAAAAGCCGCTGTAGAGTACCCCTCGTGAACTTGTGGCGCATGCACTGCAAGCCAGCTAGCAAGCGCAGCTTCCGCCCGCTCAAGCACCGGCGGGGTATCCCACAGGGTATTATCGAGATCTAGCGAGACAGCGCGCAGTTTGGTTTTCATCAGGCCATTATCCGGATCCACCATGCAACAGTCACCTCCAACCAATGTACACCCTCGCCCTATCGTCATCGCTCATCGCGGCGCCTGTGGCTATTTGCCAGAACACTCGTTTCCGGCAAAGGCTTACGCGCACGCAGTCGGCGCTGATTATCTTGAGCAGGATGTCGTCCTGACCCGTGATGACGTGCCGGTGGTCTTTCATGACCTGATCTTGGAAGAAGTCACTGATGTGAAAACCATTTATCCAGCACGGGGACGTGCAGATGGACACTGGTATCTCATTGATTTTAGCTACGCTGAACTGCAGGAACTGAGCTTGCACGATCGGATTGACCCATTAAGCGGTGCGCCAACTTGGCCCCAGCGCTTCGGTGAGCAGTTGCCGCTGCGGATTCATTCGCTCGCGGAAGAATTGGCCTTTGTACGTGGACTCAATCGTGCAACCACTCGCCATGCCGGTGTCTACACCGAAGTGAAAAGCCCTGTCTGGCACCGCTCTGAAGGCAAAGATCTCTCACCATTAGTTCTCGGGGTACTAGGCGATTTTGGTTATCGTAGTGCCAGCGATGACGTCTGGCTGCAATGCTTTGATGCCGCTGAATTATTGCGTATTCGAGATTCTCTAGGATCTCGCCTGCGCCGCGTACAACTCATCGGCGAGAACGAGTGGCACGAATCAGCCACCGACTACGATGCCATATGCACACCACAAGGGCTTGCCACCGTCGCTGAATACGCGGATGGTATCGGTCCTTGGATACCGCAGATTGCCACGTGGCGCGCCGACCATGCAGCACCACACATCACGCCGCTGGTGGCTAACGCCCACGCTGCGGGCCTCGCCGTGCATGCCTATACGTTGCGGATTGACCAACTACCCGACCACACGACCGGGGTCGATCAAGTCCACAATGGGCTATTCAATGTCGCTAAAATCGATGGCCTGTTTAGTGACTTTCCCGACGTCACTTTACGTTTTCTACAAAACAGATAGGACCGAACGATGCCTCTGACCCTAGTAATCGCAAATCGCAACTACAGCTCATGGTCATTACGCCCGTGGATTTTTCTAAACCATCTGGGCTTGCCCTTTGACGAAGTCCTACTGCCACTAGATACGCCAGAATTTGCGGCGCGAGTGCATCAGTATTCACCGACTGGTCGAGTCCCGGCATTAATCGATGGTGATCTCGTCATACACGAATCGATCGCAATTCTGGAGTATGCCAGTGAGCTCTCTGGAGGAGCCGGTTGGCCACGCGACCGCGCCACACGTGCCGTCGCACGCGCCGTCGCCGCCGAGATGCACGCAGGCTTCAGCGCCTTACGTAACGCCTGCCCAATGAACCTGCGCGCTCACGATCGGCAAATTGCCTTGACTCCTGACGTTACCGCCTGCATCGCACGCCTCGATGGGCTGTTTACAGCGCACCGCTTAACGCACTCTTCACGTGGCCCATGGCTATTTGGCGAATATTCGGCAGCAGACGCTATGTACCTGCCCGTTGCTTTGCGCTTCAAAACCTACAATCTGCCGGGACTCGGACAGATCGCTAGCACCTATCTATCGACACTCATCCAAGACCCGTTGCTAGTACCATGGATGCAAGCGGCCCTTGCAGAAACGCAAATTGTTACTCATGACGAAGTCGGCTAACACCACTCACCGGCACCCTTAGCGTCTTATTAGCACATGCGCGGGGATATTCTTTAGCAACGCACGGCCATTCAGGACGGCGATCTCAAGCACAAAGGCACACCCAACAATCGCAGCTTTGCTGCGTTGCAGGAGCGCAATCCCCGCTGCCGCAGTGCCACCCGTGGCCAACACATCGTCAATCAGCAACACTCGATCGCTTCCATCAAGAGCGTCCTGATGAATCGCCAGATTATTGGTGCCGTATTCGAGGGCATAGTGCACCGTATGGGTCGCCCGTGGCAACTTTCCAGGTTTTCTGAGCGGGATAAATCCCACGTTCAAGGCCGCGGCTGCCATGGCGCCAAAAATAAAACCACGTGCGTCAATTCCAGCAACGACCGTCGCGCGCGATAAACGAAAGGGTTCAACTAATTGCGCAACAGTTTCCTGCAAAGCAGCTGCATCACGCATTAGCGGCGTTAGGTCTTGAAACAGAATGCCAGGAGACGGAAAATTCTCCACCGGAGTTATAAACTCATTCAGATTCACAAGCCGACTCATAGGTTTGCCCTCCATGCGGCTTGGTAGCCAATACCTAGATTGATAATCTTAGTTAGCAACTCACTGTATGGTACGCCTGCCGCTAGAGCCGACCGTGCAAGGTCTTCTGCTTCAGCTAAATTGGCGTTTGCATTAGCCTCTAGCACAAACAAAGACCCATCTGGTGCAACACGAAAATCCATGCGCGCGTAACCAGTCAAATGTAGAGCCCGATAAATGCGCTTAGCCATGCGTCCTAATTCAGCAGCTATCGTTGGTGACAGATCGACTACCTGACTCGTGTGAATACCATGATGCTTTTGGTAACGCCTATCCCATTTAGCTTTGCGGGTAGCAATCGATGCCTGGCCCTGTGCCATTGAGCCAAAATTTAGCTGCCATAGTGGCAACGTCTGCAGGCGTTCGTTACCGAGGATACTGACATAGATTTCACGGCCATCAATATATTCTTCTACCAATGCATCACTTTGAGTCTGTGCGTGCACAAACTCGATACGCTCTTTGAGACTCACCGGATCGTCACATACCGATGCTTGAGCGATCCCTAGGGAGGCATCATCGGTTGCCGACTTAACGAACAGCGGGTAGCGAAGTTTGCGTGGCAAGTGTATTCGACGCCCCTTGCGAAATACTGCAAAGTGCGGCGTCGGAATCCGGTGATAAGCCAATAATTGCTTAGACAACACCTTGTCGCGCGACAACATAAGCCCACGAGGATTACAACCTGTATACGGTTGACGCAGCAATTCAAGAAAAGCAACTACATGCTGATCATGCTTTACGATGCCGTCGAATTCTTCTAATAAATTGAAAACAATATGCGGCTTCCACTCTTGGATAGACTCTCGCAACTCACTTAAGCTGTCATAAAGACCAATGCACCGGACCTCATGACCCACTGACTTCAAATGAGATACGACATCGTATTCAGTGCGCCATTCATCATATTCGCGCTGCGTCTGACCTTCCAGGCTGTCGGGCGGAATCAGCGAGCCGTGTACTGCAACTAAAATGCGTAAACGCTTCAAGCTTTCAACCTTTTTTATCGGCCCAACACGACTATTCTGCCGCAATACTTGCAAGGGCTGCAGCGAGCAAACCGTCAGCCGTGCCTATTATTTTTGCGCGCTCTAGCAAGGCTGACACCCAGTTTGCTGGCAGGGATTGCGCTCCAAACACAGCGCCTGCAAGTTGGCCTGTCATTGCACCATGCACATCGGCATGTAATCCAAGATTGACTGCTTTTAGTACGCAACTTTTGAAATCGTCACCGCGACTCAGCGCCCATAAGGCCAGCTTTAAGGCATTCACCACATGGCCATCGGCGGTCGGTACGTAGCTCGCAGTATTCCATGTACCAGCAGCAACCGCTGCAATCTCAGGTTTCAATGGAAACTTCGTCCATAGCCCGTCAACCGGTGAGAAAAAAGGCGCAGTAAGCTCAGTCCGCGTAGCACCTTGCAATGCGCCAATGACCAGGCCGCCAAAATAGCGTGCTGCATCAAGGACTACTAGCGCCTGATGAGTCGTGCGCACCACATCGACTGCAAGCTCAATCGCGCGCAGAGGATCAGCAAGACTATAGGCCACGGCAATACCCACTCGTACCAAGGGCTCTGCATCGGCGATAGAAGGATCATGAGGGCCAGCATAAGGCTTGCCGCTCCACTTCGCCTGTGCGATCGCCTTGGCAGTTCCAGCACTAATTCCCACACAATGCCCCGTGGCAGAACCGACACCCAAGCGCTGCCACTCGTAGAGTTTGCTCATAAAATCATTTGCCACGAAGCTTCGCTCAGCCAATAGACTCGTGGCCAAAACCATAGCGATAGCCGTGTCATCGGACCAAGCGCCGCGCGGCAAATCGTATGGCCCACCACCCAGCAGATCAGCCAACGGAGTAAACGTGCCTGCCTTACGGTGTTGGACCGGAGCGGCCACCGCATCCCCAAGCGCAAGCCCCAAGACCATTCCTTGGTAGCGATCTGTCAGCAGCCGCGTAATGTTTGGACCAAATGTTTGCTCAGTGAAGGAGTCTACGGAGCTCGCGCTTTCGTGCCAGCTACTCACATACTGTGCCTGCTCTTCCGTCTCGGGCGTACAGGGCCACTCGCGCACGCGGCCTGAGGTATCCCAAAGCGACGCGAGCTGACTGAGCGCATCCTTCCCGCTGTCACCATGTCTTGCTAAATAGCAGCCCGCAACCATACCAGTGCGCCCGATACCCGCGCGGCAATGAATATAAACCTGGCACCCCGCTGCAAGAGCATCGTCAATTTCATCCAAAATCTCTGCCATATGATGCGGATATTCGGGAACGGAGTGGTCCTTTATTGGCCTACGCGAGTAGGTCACTGGCTGAGTCGTGTCGTAAGGGCTTGGCAGAAAGCGATCGTATGGTGGCAATTCATGCTGCTGCGTTAGATCAATAAACCAAGTGATGCCAAGTGAGCGCAGCTGTCCGAGGCGTTCCGGGACAGCTTCTGCATCCGATAGATCAGCAGAGGATAGTGGGTAGGCACCAGCCAGCAGCTTGCCAGGAATAATCCAGTACGTGGCATCGGGCAGCTCACTACTTTTCACACTGCGCGTCGTCATTCCTCGTCAGCCACGCAGTCAATAACCGAACGCTCTTTCACATGACGTTGCGCATCTAACCTCGCAAAATCGAATAACCCTGCGTCGAGTAACTGTGAGGGCGCCACGTTTTGCATGGCAGAAAAAATCGACTCTAGACGTCCAGGGCTGGTGGCCTCCCAGTCACGCAGCATCTGGCCAATACGCTCACGCTCAAGATTTTTTTGGGAGCCACACAAGGTACAAGGGATAATCGGAAAGCATCGCGCCCGTGCATACCGCTCTATCTCGCGTTCCGGCACATAGGCTAACGGCCTGATGACAATGTGACGGCCATCGTCTGACAGAAGTTTTGGCGGCATGGACTTCAATTTGCCACCATGAAATAAATTCAAGAACAACGTTTCGAGAATGTCCTCACGATGGTGTCCAAGCGCGATTTTGCTGATGCCATTCTCGGCAGCATAGCGATATAGCGCGCCACGCCGTAAACGAGAACACAAACCACACATGGTCTTGCCCTCGGGTATTACGCGCTTGACCACACTGTAGGTATCCTGCTCAATCACATGCCAAGAAACCCCAAGCGCTGTCAGATAATCGGGGAGGACGTTGTCCGGAAAGCCGGGTTGTTTCTGATCAAGATTAACCGCAATAAGCTCAAACTTAATCGGTGCGCTACGCTGCAATGACAACAACACATCAAGTAACGTATACGAGTCCTTACCTCCCGACAGACACACCATGACTTTGTCGTCTGGGGCAATCATCGAGTAATCATCAATCGCTTTCCCGACAAGACCGCGGATCTCGGCTTGCAGGCGCTTAAACGATTTTGAGGTGCGGGCACCAGTCTCGCCAGGGGACGACTGAACATGCGCATTACGGTGCCCGATTGAATGCAGCGGTACCGCGATTGTGGTTGTATTTTGCATCAACAGGCTCACCGCGGCTCCAGATACTTATTTTCAAGGTAGCGCAGCGCTGGCGCCGCGGACAACGGGCGGCCAGTCGCGTCCTGCACCAGTTCCTGTACTGTCATTTTAGCGCCTAGCGAATGCACAGTCTCCGCTAACCAACCAACTAACCCAGCAAAGTCACCACGAATAATTTCATCGTCGAGCGCTTCGCGCGTCGCGTGCAGTTTTTCCCAAAGCTGCATCGAAATCAGAGCTCCCACTGCGGACGCTGGGAAATAGCCAAAACGGCCAACAGCCCAGTCTAAATCCTGCAAGCAGCCTTCCGCGAGATTCTGCGGTACGATTCCAAGACGCATCTCGGCGGCACTTGCCCATGCTTCTGGCAGATCTGCGACTGGCAACTCACCTGACAATAGCCTTTTCTCAAGCTCATATCGCATCAGCAAATGAGCAGGGTACGTCAGCTCATCTGCATCAATACGCAGCAACCCATGACGGACTCGCGTGAGGTGCCTATAGATATTCTCAGCCTGCCATTCTTGCCCTGTCACACCATAGTGCTTCTCTAACAATGGTTGCAGATAGGTAGCAAATGGTCTGCTGCGCGCAAGCACCATTTCCATAAGCAGCGACTGGCTTTCCTCGAGCGCCATACCGCGATTGCGGCCCACGGGCTGGTCATGCCACTCACGCGGCAAACCGATGTCGTAAAGCGCGTGCCCAGTTTCATGCAATGCACCAAGCAGCCCCTGAAACGGATCGTTGATATCAGACCGAGTCGTTACTCTGATATCGCCCGCCATTCCTTCAGTACATCCATGCTCGCTCTCATCCAGCCGTCCACGCTCAAATGGGAACCCCAGCGCTTTCATGACGTCCACGCTCAGCACCCGCTGCTTTGCAAGCGGAAACTTGCCTTGCAGTACCAGAGCTGGCGTCACGGTTTGCAGTTCAATCGCTTCGCGAACCAACGCCGGCAACCGTCTAGCAAGGGCTTTGAACAGAGCGTCAATATCAGTCGTACTAACCCCAGGGCTAAACTCATCCAATAACGCATCGTAGGGCGAAAGATTCAGGTGCTGCCCAAGCAGCGCAGCGCGATCGTGGGTCAGATGCACAACCTCTTCGAGATGGGGTGCAAAATCCTCATAGCGGTTCGTGCGACGTGCCTCTCTTAACTGCAACTCGGCTCGGGCACTTGCTTTGGCGAGACGCGAAATAAGCGTATTCGGAGTCGCAAGCGCATGGTCTCGCTGCCGCCGCATTTCGCGCAAATTGGCGACCTGCCAATCCTCCAAACCTTGCGCATTCGCGGCTGCTCGGTCAATCAGCCGTGACACTTTAGGGGACACCAAAATCGCATGACACTCCATTTCGATGGCAGCGAGCTGCTCCCCCCGAACATCAGCGCTTGCTCGCGGCATCATCACAGCCGCATCCCAACGCAAGACGGCGAGCGCACCACGAAACGCGTGGAGGCGCCTGAACTCATCTTCAAGCTGCTGATACGGTGAGGCGGCCATGTCGTCCTTTGAAAAACTCACCGCGCGGTGCGCGAAGGCTGCGGCTTGCCGAGTGTGGCTGGCCCTGTCAGCACGGTGGTTCTGACGACGAAGTGTACCAGTTTGGCTGCGTATTAGCCCCCCTGATAGTACTTAAAATACTGATTTATATGATAAAAGATAAATTTTAAGTGCTTGACACATCGCCGCTGCAAGGGCTTTTGGCAGCTCCACGGCGGGGCTGCGCTCAAAGCTCCGCCACGTCGCCCCGTGCAGCCGCTAGTGTCAAATTCAGGTCAACCCACGCCCAGCAGGGGCGGCTCAACGGCGCTTAAAAGTATAAGCGCAGTACCACTTCCGCGATGCACGCAGGCTTGGTTTCACCCTGTATTTCGATCGTCACTTGCTCGGTGATCTGGATGCCACCGCCTTTGAACTCCTCAAATGCCAACAGCACCGCGCGAGAACGAATTTCAGCGCCTGCACGCACCGCATTGGTAAAGCGTACTTTATTAAGGCCGTAGTTAATGACGGTGCGCACGCCTGGATGCGAAGGCCGGTCGGCATCAACGAGTCCCCGCAAATAGGGAATCAACGACAGCGTTAAAAACCCGTGTGCAATAGTCCCGCGCCAAGGAGACTCAGCGGTTGCGCGCGTGGGATCGACGTGGATCCATTGCCGATCATCCGTCGCTGCAGCAAAGGCATCAATACGTGACTGGTCAATCACTACCCAGTCACTAACGTGGACTTCCTGGCCAACTTGCTTGCTCAGCTGCTCACGAACCTGTTCGATAGACATCGAGTACGCCCCTTAAAAAAGTACCAACAGATGACTTACATCATACTGAAAACTAATGCTGACCGAGTCAAAGTCGTTTTAGCCACGCGGCAATCTGCGGCGGCAGCGTGTGGGCCCGACTACCCACATAAATACCGATATGACCGGTCTCGACCGCCAGCTCCTCATAGCGTTTTGACCGTACCTGCGCGCCGAGTGCCGTGGATGCGCTAGGCGGTACCAGGTGATCTTGAGTCGCGTAGATATTCAAAATGGGCATCCGTAGCGCATCCAGCCGAGCAGCTCGACCAGCAAGACTGAGCGTGCCATTAACGAGGCGATTCTCCTGATAAAACCAGGTGATGAACTCAGCGAATGCGGCCCCCGCTTGGTCTGGACTATCAAAAATCCATTTCTCCATGCGCAGAAACGTTGCGAGCGCCTCTTTCTGATCAGCGTGATCCACGAGCGTCAGATACTTCTGCAAGGTGAGCCGAAACGGCATCAGACTTAAAAAGGCAGCATTCAACCACGCACCGGGCACGTTACCGACGCTCGCGACCAGTTTCTTGATATCCACGCCACGCACCCACTTAGACAGCACATTCTCGTCGGTCTGAAAGTCCACAGGCGTCACCATCGTGACCAGCTTTTTGATGCGCTGTGGCTCCAAACTCGCATAGACCAACGATAAGGTGCCGCCCTGGCACACGCCTAGTAAATGGATAGGAGCTGATTTGCCGACTGCCTGCACCGCTCGGTCGATATCCCGCAACACAAAATCACTGAGAGTCGTGTGTCGATCTGCGCGATCCGGATAACCCCAGTCCAGTAAATACACGTCCAGTCCGTGCGCCAACAGCCCTGCAATCAGTGATCGATCAGGCTCCAAATCCAATACCGATGGGCGGTTCACCTGGGCGTAGACAATTAAAACGCGTGGCCGCCGGCCCACCTGAGTGCCTGAACGATAGCGATATAAAGTGACTTTTCCCTGTGTATAAAGCGCATCCCGTGGCGTACACCCGGGTACGACCTCAGATAAGGCTGCGACCGTTTGCAGCGCCCGTGCGCAGCGCAGTTTAAATTGTGCAAGCTCGTCCATAGCAGTCCCACTGTCGGTGTTGCGGCCACTCATCGCACACGCTGCTTGGCTAACGGTCGCAAAGTCTGCTGACGACTTGGCTGCTTTTTCGTTAGCTTTGTCGTTAGCTTCTTCGCAGGCACAAGTCGCTTGATCGGGCCTGTAGCCGATGGTGCAGTCGTTGTCCGCAACTCCGAGCGTCGCAACGCATCATGCAAGGCGTCCACCTCAGATCGCGTCGGCATACCGAGCGATTCGGCAACACGCTCCATCATAGAGTGCAGAGCAATACGCTCATCGATTAGCCCGTTTAGCAGTCGCGTTTGTGCGTCAATGAACGGAGCACTGCGCACGGTTGTTTGATAGGCGGCCTCCATAGCACTAACCCACGTATCAAAAGACGCACGTAAGCTCGCTCCGGCAGCGACTGGCTGCTTCGTCGCGTACTGCGTGGCAGCGTCCAGTAGCGCGCTCATGAGCAGCTGCGCCCATTGCGCACCGGCCTGTGCTTTGTTTAGACAGACGCCAGCGCCTGCACGCGCGGAAAAATCTGCCCATGTTTTCCAATATTCGGCGGCTTGCGCGCTGACTGCAGTCACACCTTTTTCGGTGCTCTGTACCTGTGCCGCCAGTACGCGCAAACACTCCTCAATAGCCGCAAGCGCCGCCGCCTCCCTTGATGGAGACTGGGCGTGCTCGCCTGCGAGGAGCGCATTCCATAAGGCAGCCCACGCGGTGTAATCCGGCGTCATGCGGTTACCCACCATTGCCACATAACGGCACATTTACGTGAAAAATCTGCCGGCGCCCGGTGACCAACAGTAGCGGCTATACACATAACTATATGATTTAATTGATTTAATGAAATAAAACTGAATATCCAAAAAATTGTTGCATCGCACTATAATTAAGTTATACTGCGCTGCAACAAAGAGTCAATCACCCCAAGGAGTGCTCACCATGACGAAGACCACTGCTGAAATCAATGCATTCACGGAAAACTCGCGCAAGTTCGCTGAGCCCGCACAACGTTTTGCTGCTTTTTCAGCGCAACTGACAGAGGGCTTTCTGCGCCACAGCTATGAGGCGGCAGGCGACTTTCTGAACCTCGGCATCGCCGCACTGCATGGCGCCACGCAGGCCAAAGACATGTCGGAGCTTGTGAGCAAGCAGTCTGAACTGGCTCGCGTTTGCATCGAAAAGCAGACCGAGCGGTCGAAGGACCTGTTCAAACTCGCCAGCGAAAGCCAAGCCCATGTTACTGAGTGGCTTGGCCAAACGACCAGCACTTTTACGGCGCACGCCAACACAACGAAGGCAGCCTAACCCCACAGCGCATCCAAAGGCCGACGTGCCTTTGGATGCCGACCGACCCCCCTCGGGATGGAGCGTAGCAATACGCACCGTCCCTTTTTTTATGCCGGCATTTTCACATCACGTGCGGCCGACGCTGCAAAAAACCGTCAGAATGCAGCGCGAATCGTTGCAAAACAACCATCGTGACTGCAGCCGAATCATGAGGGTATCGCTATGCTAATCCCGAAAATCATCGATTGCTGTACACCCAATTTGGGGACTGAAAGCCTCACCGACGCTGACAAAGTCGTCTCCGGCAAGCCACTCACGCAACTCGATAACCGGTATAGCGATCCGACAGACCATTTTCATTGCGGTATCTGGTCAAGCACCGTGGGCAAATGGACCATCCATTACACGGAACACGAGTTCTGCCATCTACTCGCAGGCCGTGTGCGCCTGACCGCTGACGACGGCACCGTCCGCGATTTGAGCGCTGGCGACGCCTTTGTTATTCCCGCAGGATTTCGTGGCACTTGGGAAACACTGGAAAATGCGCGTAAATACTATGCGCTGTACCAACCCTAACGCTTTATGCCAGTCAGCATGACGTAACACGTAGATATTTACGGAGATTTTGTTAGACTCGCGGTCTTAATCATACAGGTCACTGACACAGCCAATGATGATCGGTCGCTACAAGTCCCTCTACTTAGCGCCACTGCTCGCGCTGGCACTCCTCGCAGTCACTGCCTCACCAGCCTATAGCCGCACGCACCACGCAACGAATGCGACGAGTAACGGCGCACCTCCCTTAAAATCAAGCGCTGCGCTTGTTCTCGACGAGTCAACGTCATCGGTGCTCGTTGCGAAACACGCCGACACGGCCATACCGATTGCCTCCATCACCAAGCTCATGACGGCTCTAGTCGTGCTGGATGCCAAGCAGTCACTCGACGAGGAAATATCAATCACGCCTGAGGATCAAAATCTCGATAAGCCAACTACGTCGCGTCTGCCAGTAGGCACCCGCTTAAGTCGCGGAGATTTTCTGCATCTGGCCCTAATGTCTTCTGAAAATCGAGCAGCTCATGCACTCGGTCGGAACTACCCAGGCGGTCTGCCAGCGCTAGCTGCAGCCATGAACGCCAAGGCAAAAAGCCTTGGCATGATGTCTGCACATTTTGTCGAGCCAACTGGATTGTCCAGCGATAACGTCGCAAGCCCCGAGGATCTGTCGAAACTCGTCATGGCTGCCTCAAAGAACGAAACGATCCAACAGTTCTCGACTGATAGCAGCTACGCAGTTGCGGTTGGAAAACACCAGAACTCAGTCCAGTTTCATAACACTGACCCGCTTGTCAATAGTCCCGATTGGAACATCATCGTGCAAAAGACCGGCTACATTGCCGAGGCAGGTCGCTGTGTCGTCATGAAAGCGGTGATCGCTGGACGTTCAACCATCATTGTATTGCTCGATTCAATCGGCAAGCAAACCCGCATCGCCGACGCACGCCGTATCAAAAAATGGTTAGAGGCCCGTCTGAGCGCTGACGCTCGCCAAAGCCACAAGGCCTAAAGCGCCGCCCACGACCAAGGCGCCCCCTTACTGGGCCTTGCCGTCGATAATTGCTTCCCAGTTGATCAGTGCATTCCAAACGAGGCGCTGATCGCCGCGATTTAAATCGCGATGCAGTGGGTTAAAGTTGAACGCCACCACATGACCTTTACCCACCGGCAAATCAAAAATGGCGGGCCTGCCACTCAATTGACTCTCACCCCACGCCTGACCACTGACGACGAGTGGCGCACCCTCACGATCGCCCCACTCCATGACAACACCGGATGCATCCGTGGGCCCATCCAAACAGGTGGTGCAGTAGGCCATACGCAACCAGCGACGCGGCGTTGCATAAAGTGGAAAGTTTTGCCGAAACACATGCGTACGAGATGCATAGCCGTACGCGATTGGATGATTTGGCTGCGCGAAGGATACGCGCAGATGCGCGCCTGGCGTACGAGTGACAGCACCCTGTGCAGCAGCGGCGGCATCGGCGCCACCCCCCGTCGTACTCCGCGGTACACCACCGGCATCGCGCCGCACCCCGCGCACAATGCCGCCCTCAAGAGCCAGCATCGAACCACTGCCTAGGGACACAAATAAGCCGCCCCTTTCAATAAATCCTTGCACATGCTGCAAGCCGAGCCAACCAATTCCACCCGTTATGTCGTCCGAACTCGCGGGCGTTCCCAAACTTGGCGTTAGTGCCGTCTTGCGAAATGCCATGGGTCCCCAAGCCTTTGGGATGCCATGTATTTGCTCAGCGAGCTCCAAGTCCACATGACCATACAGCAGCACATCTAAGTGTTCGAGTCGCTTGCCGTCACGAATATCCTCATCACGCACATAGGTGTACGGTATGTGGCGCTGATCCAGCGCATAGCGTAGCCAACCGATAGAGTCGGTATCAGCCCATGGCACCCAAATGCCCAAACGGGGCGTGCGCGCTACATGCTGAGGCACCACCGGTAAAGTATTGCTCGCCACAAACGTAAGTCCCAAAGTTTGGCCAACCTCGGCAAGTTTTGAGGCCGTTGTCGCATTCCCTGACACGATCCATGAGCCAGCAGGGTACTCAACACCATTGAGACGAAAGCTTTTTTCAGCCACACGAATGGCGACATCGTGTAGCGCAAAGCGCGCCTCGAGCAAACTTTCCTGCCCGGTATCTCGTACCACATACCATGGGCCTGTACCCAAGACACTCCCCACAATCACAGGGGCGTGCTCTAGCACGTCCATAGGAGCTGCACGCACGGCGGGATCTGTAGTGGTACTGACGCTCAAGTGATAATGCGCAGGCAACGACCATGAGACGTCATCGTACGGCTCGCCACCATCCTTCGGATATTCCTGAGGACTTAACAAGTCGACGGCATAGCGTCCATAGGGCTGGTCTAGCGTTACCACATATGTCCCCGCAGGATAATCGCCATCGCTTAAATGCAAGGACGAAGTGGTACGCTTCACCTCAATGCGCTGCGCCAGTAGCCGACTCACCAACGCAGCCACCCGCAGAGGATCGCCCTGATCTGCAGTCATCAGATAGGCATAGGGAGGATGCTCAAGACCTGCGCGCCACGAGTGGTATCCTTTGCGATAAAAACTCGTTAAAAACTCTTTGGCGTGACTTGCGACCTGATCAAGCGCTGCCAAGGCACCCGTCTCATTGTAATTCACAGTATCTCGAGCGGACCATGCAAAGGACTCCTTAGGCGGAGGACTCACTCGGTACCACTCACGACTTGTCTCCTCTGGCTGCAATTGAGTATTTAGGGTTTCAGCAGTGCCATTACCGTATGTCTCATACCCACGACCAATGGCGTTATGGTTCATTGCCACAGAATCTGAGTACAGATGAGAAAAACCCTCGCCGAAATTCCAAGTCGATACGCCCGGCATTCCTAACGCCGTCATCGCCTGGACTTCGTGGAAACTTAACTCCAAAAACTCGGTGTAAGTGATGGGATCAATGTTTGGGTTATAAGGCCCAGTCCCATTCCACGTCATCAGTAAAGGAACAGCCTCATGCAAATCGTGCACGACCGTGGGGTGCCACTCATGAAACATGCCATGTATGGCCTGCGTCGTAGCATGAGTCTGCTGATGGGCATCACGATTGATATCCACAAACGTGTATTTCGACCAATAGGGTGGCACTTGCCGCGGCAGCGTCGCTTTCTCCGTCTTACCTTTTAGATAGGTATAAAACCACTCCACCTGTTTATCACGACCATCTGGATTAGAGACCGGGTTGAGCAGTACAACCATATTTTCCCGAATCTTGCGGATCATTGGCTGCTCCGACACTGCCAATCGATACGCAAGTTCCAGCACCGACTCGGTTGAGCCAGTTTCATCAGAATGGGGGCCAGCATTGAAGTAATAAATCGGCCGACCTTCAGCGATCAAACGCATGGCGCCTGCCTCATCGACTAAACGCGGGTCGGCAAGGACGCGCGTGATGTCTTTTAGGCGACCGAGCTTTTTAATCCCCGCCTCATCAGCGATCGCCAGCATCAGAATCTCGCGACCCTCTTCGGATTTGCCGATGGTAAAAAGTTTCACACGCGGTGAGGCAGCGGCAAGGGCACGACTGTAGGCAAAGGCAACGGTGGAATTAACAAGCTCACCTTGAGCCCCAGCAATACGATGTAAAAAAACGCGTGGCGACGGGACTGTCACCGATGCTGGCAGGTATGACACCCAAGCCGAGCCAAACCGTGGTTCCGTCGTCGCTGCAGCGATTTCTTCAATGGAGCCAGCTTCGGCTTGGTCAGGCCCAGTATCTACCGGCAGTGCCTGCGTCAGTGCGAAGGAACTCATCAGTAACCCCATGATCACAAACCGCTGCAACATATGCATCCTTCATACGACTGTCAGAAACATCCAAAGTCTTAAAAAGCCAATATCAGGCCACTTAAAATGTACCCTTCACTTCGAATGGAATGGTGCGCAACAACGCAAGATCCGTGGTAACCGTACCCGACATGCGATACGCCGTTTGCAGGTTGCCGTCTTTCAGGCGACCCATCAGTTTTAGGACGATCGGCGCAAGATTGGTGCTGAGATCCACCTCAAATTGACTATCAGCGCGCGCGCCGACAAGGAAGGACTGCACGCTTTGTCCGGTCCCTACACGCTCGCCGTCGCAATCCAAGGTCAACGAGACCTGCCGCACCGGTAAGGAGACATTGTTGGGGTTATGGACAGCAATGCGTGCCCGAAAGGTCTGTTGGATCAGCTGTGCATGCACAAGGTCTAGGTGGATCAAGGACAACGTTGGCCGCTTTAAGTGCCCCGTCAGACCCGCGCAACCTGCTAGCAGTAGCATCAGCGCAGTGCAGACCACCCTCTTCACGATGACGCTCGCCATGGCATAACTCCTCTGTGGATATCATCCCACGGTTACCGCACGTAGGCCTAGTTTGGCTTCTTGCGCACAAACGACCCCAACATCGAACGGTTGCGGCACATCTATACTTAATCTTATACTAGTATTCATCTGTTTATATTTTGGATTTTATACTATAGTTAACCAATTAAATGTCATAAATGCTTCAACCTACAGCGCAGTAGCCCGAACTAATGACCGACACGCACAGTAAGATAGCGCTCAAATTCCATAAAGAACTCAGCGCGGGCTTGATTGCCTTGGTGTTGTTGTCGACCCTGAATGAGGCGTCGGATGACTTGTATGGCTACCAGATTGCGAAAAGCTTGGCCGTGCTTAACCCCTTAGCACCAATCAAGCTCAGCGCTGTATACCCCGTGTTGCGCTCACTCGCCGCACAAGGGCTGCTGTCGAGCCGTATCGTGCCCTCGTATTCCGGACCACCACGACGCTATTACCGGATCACCCCGTTAGGCACACAGACACTCAGCGAGTGGCTAGTCATTTGGCGCAGTTCCCGCGCGTTTGTGGACGCCGCAACAAGTCTGCTGGAGATGAATAGGTCTCGTCCATGAGTTGCGCGCTCGTGACTGATGCTTTTGTAAGCGCGCGCCTCAGTGGCGCACTCGAGGAGTCCATTCACTGGAGCAGTGAGGCGCTTGATTGCGATGGCATGCGTCGCCCGGATGGTAGAGGTTTACGTATTAGCTTTACCGGTCAGGACAGCAGCGAGCGCCTGACGCTTGTCATTGGTGCACCAGAGCTCGCGGAGGGTCTTTCAACGAAAGCCGTCCCCGTCAACGTGACGTTGATTCGTGAAGGCCATGCGATTTATGGCACGCGTGGCGTCGACAAGTGCCTTCTGGATGAGGTGACTCAGCATGCGATCAGCCAGCCCGCACCCCCATCTGCCGCCGGCACCGGTGACGCTAGCACGCGAGGCGCCGTCGACATACGTTACTGGCGTATTGAAGCCCGCGGCTTTTGCTTAGAACCAGTACGTTCGATTGCAGATCCGTCCGATGCGATACTCCTCAGCACCTTTGACTTTCGCGGCCAAATCTCCTGGGAACCAGACCTGCCAGTGACCACACCCCTACACATCCTAGACGCCACACCCAACAACACACCATGATTACAAAAAAATTACTATTTGCAGCGTTAACAGCCCTCTTGTTATCGAGCTCAGCATTCAGTGCAGACGGCCCACCGATCGCACCACTGAGTAGCTTCGCACAAGACTCTCTGGTGCTTGACTCGCACGGGATGACGCATAGCTTTCGCGTGTACCTCGCCATCACCGACGCGCAGCATGATCAAGGGCTCATGTTTGTTAAAAAACTCAATCCCGATCACGGAATGCTGTTTATTTTCGATCAGCCTCAGGTGACTGCATTCTGGATGAAGAACACCCTCATCCCACTCGATATACTGTTTGTCGCTCCAAACGGCCGCGTGATACGTGTTGCACCGAATGCACAACCGCTGTCTTTAGAGTCCATCAGCTCGATGGGTACGATCTTAGGCGTACTTGAGCTAGCCGGCGGCACCTGCGACCGACTACACATACATACTGGTGATCTGGTCCGATATCGCACATTTCAACCGAGCTGATACAAAAAAATGGCGGGCATATAGCCCGCCATTCTCATCCAACATCAGTGCCCTCTCAGAACTGCGCGGTCAGCGTCGCAAACACATAGCGACCCAGTGCGTCATACACCTGTGGGAAGGTATTGCCGTTGCACTGCGAACCCGGGCAATCCGAGTTACCAAAGACCGGTGGATCCTTGTCTAACAGGTTTTGGATGCCTAAGCGCAACGTCAGCTTGTCGGAGGCTTTAATAGCCGCCGTCAGATCGAGATAATCTCGCGCGCCAAGCTCCGCATCGGTATTAGAAATTGCACCGGTGGCAATCGTACCCTGCGCCGCCAAGTTGCTATTACCGCTCAACGCATCAACCTTGACTGCGTTGAAATGACGCCAGGCCAAGGACAGGTCCAAGCCCTTCCAAGGTGTCTGCCAAGTTGTGCGCAAGGTGTGGCGCCACTCAGCGTTCGGCGTGCCACAAATGTTGCCATAGTAGCCAGCGCAGTCATAACCCGTGGAAGAGTCAGCTGCAATTGGTGTGATCTTATAGGCCTGCAGGTATGTACCCAACAATGACGTGTGGATTTTGCCATACGCTCCGAGCTGGAACGTATATGACAAATCAACGTCGATACCCTTTTCTTCCAACGTACCGACGTTGGCGAGCTTGTCGACCACGTAGCCGTTATTGGACAACCACAAGGAGCCGTTGATATCGCGATGCACGAGATCACACAACACGCCGTTGTTCAGACACTCTTTAAGAATCGTATCCGCACCAATACGCTGAATAACATCGTTGATCTTAAGGTCAAAGTAATCGATCTGCGCGCGGAAGTTTGGCAACCATTGCGGCGTATAACCCACGCCAAACGACGAGGTCAGCGCGGTTTCAGGCTTCAGTTGGGTATTGCCACCGATAAAGCCATTGTACTGCACCGCCGGGTTCGCAATGATGTTGCCGTACTGAGAGGCAGATACACCTGCGCGGGCGCACTGCGCCGCCGTATAGGATGGGTTCGGGCCCGCGCAAGGATCGGTCACGCCATCTAGACCCACTTGCTGTGCCGAATACAATTCGCCGACGTTCGGAGCGCGCACGGCGTGAGCAAAGCTCGCGCGTAAACGCACCTCATCCACCGGCGACCACTCAAGACCAAACTTGAAGGTATTGGTATTAAATCCTAATGAATAGCTGGAGTAACGATAGCCGGTTTCAAAAGCGAGTGATTTTGCGAGCGACGCATTGTCGATCAACGGCACGCGCGCTTCCATGAACAACTCACGCGACGCAATTTCGCCCGACAGCGGCAGAATGGGTGTACCACCGCAGTTGCCGCAGTCACCCGATTGGTATTCCAAATCCGGCGTGTAGGTCGATTTGACCTGACGCCATTCGGCACCAACGTTGACTCGTACACCGGACTTGGCTGTCGGCAGCTGCCAACCATACTTACCAAGATCACCGGTCACGTTACCGCTGACAATAAACTGCTGCACTTCACCACGGATCAGCAATGGGATGCCGATGTAGTTGGTCGCCGCTGGCGTGACGCCGCCGTAATTCCAAATATTCCATGGCACGCAGGTCGGATCAGTTCCATTCTGTACGGAGCGGCACTCCGGGCCGTTAGGGCCTTGCACCACATCGAGCGCATTGTTCATACGCCGCAAGGACACGTCATTGTTGTAATTTTCAACCAGCTGCGTGTAGCCAAACTGCCCATAGGTATCATACGACCATGTGTCGTTGATAATTCCTTTGCTGCCAATCACTAAGCGCAGCGACTGATGACCTAGGTCATCTTGGCGCGGGCCACCTTCCACGTTGCGCCGGCCCAGCAAGAACGCCACAGGCTTATTCGGGTCCGCAACGCCACCGCACCACGCATCAAGCTCAGCTGCCGAAAACAGCGGATTGCCGCAAGTCGAGTTGGCGAGTCCTGCGCCGAAGAAGAACGCAGTGGGTGCAATCTGCGCGATTGAGCGATCGTTCATGTACTGAACTTCGCTGTAGACATCTGCATGCTCATTAAACTCGTAGTGCACGAAGGCACCGGCCGAGTAACGCTCATCCGGTCTCTGAAAGTAATTGAGCGGCCCGTAGTTGTAGCGGTAGGAGTTATTCCACTTGGTCAGTCCATTCGGTCCCACCGTCTTGCTGCCGCCAATAATTTCGCCGGTCGCAGGATCGACCGGAATAAAACGGCCAGTGGCTGCGGATGACGAACCACCGCAAGAGAACTTACCGCCCGAATCATATGACCCCGCCACGTAACCTGAATTTAAGGTACACGCGCTGTAGTCGTATGAGGCTTGCAATACGGGGGCCACTTTACGGTAGGTGGCGTACATCGTCGCATTACCCTTGCCATCACCGGAGTTAAATCCAAGTAAAAACGACAAATCCTTGGTCTGGCCTGTGTTCACATTGCCAGGAGCCGTCGCAAAGTTTGCGCCAGTGTCTGAGTTGAACTGCGGCACTGCATCGCCTGCACCTTGCGGATTGTGCTGGCTGTGATTGTAAAAGCCATAATTCGTGCTGATTTTCACGCCTTCGAAATGTGTATTCAGCACAAAGTTCACAACACCCGAGACCGCGTCCGCTCCATACACCGAGGACGCGCCACCCGTTAGAAGATCAATGCGCTCAATGAGCTCGGCCGGGACTTGGTTCAGATCGGATGCGCTACCACCACCCGGATCACCCGGACCTAAACGGCGTCCGTTCACCAGCACCAACGTGCGCTGTGCACCGAGTCCGCGCAGATCGACTTCTGCTGTGCCATTCGACCCGTTAGAAACGTTTGAACCTTGTGCCGCGAATACCTGGGGCAAAGAATTGAGCAAGTCCTCAATGCGTGTTACGCCCGTTTGTTCGATATCGGCTGCACCCACCGCCACCACGGGGCTGATGGAAATCTCGTTTGGAACAGCAAGACGCGAACCCGTGACGACAACGTCATCAAGTACGGTGTTCTGCGCGTTCGCTGGTGCGCTTTGCGCATGAGCGACTCCGAAGGACGCGAGCATGCTGCCAGCAAGCGCGAGGCGCACGCTCGTTTGCAACTTTTGATTGCCAATACGACTTATCATTGATGGTCCCCTACAAAATACGATGATGACCAGAAAAAACCATGCCGCGGCGTCATGCAATATTGCCAGCGCGTGGTCTGCCCAACGAGCCCCCCGTCATTCAACCATAACAAAAAGGTGATAGCGAAGTCACTAGATAAAAGATTATGACCACCTAACCCAAGTGCAGGCCTCGACGCCCTCCCTCAGGCAGCTTCGTTCAGGCCAGCGAAAGATTTTATTTAAAATATTGATTTAAATGATTTTTTTTATTTAAGCCACGGCCATATCCCCAGCCGACGCAAATGCAGACTAGACGCGCGCAACTAAGCCCCTCAACATGTCGCTCACACCGCCCGACTCAGCCGCCATGCCCACGCCTAGTCTTTCCGATTACCAACAAGCCATTGTCGCCCACATGAACCGCCAGGACTGGGCGTCTGCGGCAACCACGGCCGCGAGCTGCCGTAGCGCATGGCCCAACGATCGCACGGGCTGGCTGCTCGGCAGCTTTGTGGCGCTGCTAGCGGACAACAAAGACGCCGCGCTTGCGCTGATGGACGAGCGACTACGACACGATCCTGCCGATCTACAATGCTTAATACAGCAAGCGGAGTGTTTGCTTGCACTCGGTCGGGCGGGTGACGCGCTCGCTGCCGCCGAGCGCGCCGTACCAAGCGCGCAAGCCATTCCCGATGCACTCGATGCTATTGCCTCATTTTTAGTGCATGCCAACGCCCCTAGCCGAGCCCGCGAGTTATATGACGATGCACTCGGGCTCGCACCTAACCGCACAGATCTGCTCGGCAAACGCGCAATGGTGTCGCGCTTCTTAGGCGATTTTAAAGCCGCTGAACGCGACTACGATGCGCTGCTTGCCAGCGAGCCCGCCAACGCCAGTGCCCTCAAAGAACGCGCTGAGCTCTCGCGCCAGTCCCTCGAGCACAACACCATTCCAGCAATGGAGCGCTCCCTAGCAAGGTCGGAACCCGACTCCAAAGATGCGGCCACCTTGCACTTCGGGCTTGCGAAATCTTTTGAAGATACCGGCGACTACAGCAGCAGTTGGCACCATTTAAGTCGCGGCAACGCAATCGAACGAGCACTTATTCAGTATGACGTTCGTACCGACTGCGACCTCATGCAGCGCCTCAGAGTAACGTTAACAGCCCCACAAAAACACCAGCTCACGACTGCTAACGCCGGACCCATCTTCATCCTTGGGCTACCGCGCAGCGGTACCACACTTGTTGAACGTATTCTTGGCAGTCACTCACGAATCTATCCAGCAGGTGAGCTGCCTGCCTTGTCCGAAGCACTAACAGCTATCATGGTCAAGACCTCAGGCCTCGAGCGCTTCACGCGAGAGCAGTACATCAGCGCACTGCCAGCCTTCACACCAGAAAAGATTTGCGACGAATACTTAAGTCGCGCGCAGTCACGCCGTGGCGACAAAGATTTTTTTACAGACAAGCAGCCGACGAACTTTTTTTACTGCCCGCTAATCGCGCAAGCATTTCCAGACGCTCGCATCATCCATCTGACTCGCCATCCACTCGCTGCCTGTTATGCGATTTACAAGATACGTTTTCAGGGTACATATCCTTTCGCCTATGATTTACGTGAACTGGGAGATTTTTATATTGGTTACGCCAAATTAATGGCGCACTGGCATTCCATTTTGCCTCATCGCATACACGATCTATCCTATGAAGCGCTGGTCGCTCGCCCGGCAGATACAATCCGAGCGCTCTTCGAATATGTGGGATTACCGCTAGAGGACGCGTGCCTTAACTTCCATGCAAATCCCACAGCGACCACGACTGCCAGTGCGATTCAGGTTCGCCAGCCACTTTATAATTCATCCGTTCATCAGTGGAAGAATTACGCGTCTGAACTCGCTGAGCTTAAGAGACAGCTCGATCTTGCCGGCATTAAGATCCCCTAGACGCTCTTGTGCGCGTACCTACTAATGTACTCGAGTTACCTTACAGTCACGCCCAGTTGTGGTTTTGATTCGAAATGACCCGAATGCGCCGCGCACCAGACGCACCGGATCACCAAGTTTTACTAACAAATCGCCAGCCGGGGTCAGTTCACGCCATGCCTGCCCATTATCGAGGCTAAACACAACCCGTCCATCGTCTTGTAACGCAAGTCCCATTACGCGCGCACTCACTTCTGTGATTTCAGTCGGCTGCCCGGGCTCACCATCGCGCGCCACAATAGTCGCGGGTGGTAGCCCAAATTTTTCAGTGGGCGTCAATCGGGCGGCCGTCACGACGGGTGGTGCCGTGCCCTTTGCGGCAGGCTCGGTTGGCGAGGTAGCGCGTGCTATATCAACAACGCGGCTAGTCACACTCGTCTCGTCGTCGAGCACCGCGCTTTCTCGATCAAAGCAAGCAAGCCTGTCGTTCGTGTCGCGAATAGCCCGACACTGCAATAAAGCATGCACTCCAGTGTCGCCAAAAGCCGGACTCATTATCAGAGTCGCAACCATGCCGACAACCGGCAGTGCCCTGATCAAACCCCACGCACTACGCATGACTCAATCCCCCGCTATGTCTTACATTCCCATCGGCGGTAACCCTTCGCCTTCATAAAAATCAGCAATCGCGATCATCGCTTCTCGCACTAAATCACGCTCCATCAGCGTGAGTTCTGGATGCCAAATGTCAAAAATCAGTATGGCGCGAGGAATATCAGAATCATTCCATGCCTCATGCTCAATGGTGTCGTCAAAGGCCCACGCACGGCCCACTTGCCACTCGCGCGTTTCGCCACCGACCCGAAATCCGCATCCCGGCGGCACGATCAATGGCAAATGGACTGTCAAGCGCGTGTTGGTAACACCTGTATGCGCCGGAATATGCGTCTTTGCATCGAGGATGGAAAAAAACGCTGTCGGACCGCGCCCAGGTATATCCACTTGTGGCACTTTACTCAGCGCTGCCATAGTCCGAGGACAGCGCGCGATACGCTCTTCCTGTCGCACACCTTCGTTGCTCAGAAAGTAGGCACCCCAGCGCCTCGAGTGATTGAGTTCGCGCCACTGATTCAAGGGCACCCCATCCGGATAGGCGATATACGGTTGCATACCACTTGTATCCTCGCGCAATAGCTGCGTCAATTCCTCACGGATCGCCCCGGTTGCATACTCTAATTCTTCCATCCACGGAAAATCGCGCCGCGGGTAGTACTCATGATTCGTCAGAAACGGAAAATGCATGAACGTTGGCTGCGGCGCATAAATTTTGGTGCGCCCCAAAATCTGCGCAATTGAGCGCTCAAAGCGCTGCCGCCCATCGCGCGGATCACTGCGCCGTATAGGCCCCACGCGCGCCTCAATAGAACTCGCTAAGCTCAATGCACTATCTGCCACGCGCGAGCGCGCATGCTTAACGTGGGCCTCTAACGCAGGTGGCAGCCGTAGCTCAGGTGACAATGTGTCCAACGCGTTCTTATACACCTGCGCGGCAGCACGTGATTTTCCCATCAGATCAAGCACAGCGCCTTTTTGCAAAAGCACAACCAAGTGCGCAGGATCAAGCGCGAGAGCGCGCTCTAGCGTGACTAGTTCTGCATCACGGCGCCCCAGCACACGCTCGGCTGCAGCCACACTCAGCCAAAACTGCACATAATGCGGCGCGCTCTGGGCGGCCGCTTGAAATAATGCAAGCGCTGACTCAGCATCTCCAGCGCTCAGCATACGTCGCGCACTTTCATGCAACACAAGCGGATGATTGGGCAACAACCGCTGTGCCTCATTAAAGCATTGCTGCGCCTGTTCACCTTGTCCTTGCACCAACAGTTGATCCACCTGCGTCATCAAATTGACGACTGTTGTTTCTAAAGTCGCGCGCGTCGCATCAGCCAAAGACTTACTCATTGTGTCAGTATATCCTCAAGACCCTTGCGGATAGCGTGCGACCAAGGGGCCAAGCGCGTGCCTCAAGGGCTCAAGCCAAGCCTCATACTTACGCCAGCGATCCACCGAGTCAGAATAAATCGGCTGCCTTACCTGCTCTGAACTAATCGTAGTGACGACTCGGCGTGTGTTGTAAAACTTCAGGCACTCAACTTCAAAAGGAAGCCGGCAATAAGCAAGCAAGCGACGCACTTCGCTCTCAGGATCAGCCACTAAGTGCTCGTAGTGGACTCGATGAATGCGGCCTGGCAAGATCTGGTCATAGTGATCCATTAACGCCACATAATCGGCGTAAAAGCGTCCCATATCGGCTTGGTCGTAGCTAAAGCCCATGCCCTTGGCAAAGAGCTGCTTGTAACAAGAAAATCCGCCACCCAATGGGTGACGTCGGGCATCGATAATAGCTGCGTTGGGAAACATCAGGTGAATAATCCCAACATGCCCAAAATTGAATAAATTCTTATCCACAAAACGCGGCTTACCAAAGGGTCGATGGATACTGGTACGCGCAAGATACCTTTCAGCGCACGCAGTAAATACAGACGAATCAAGTGCGCTGAGCGACTCAGGGTATGCGCCTGTCGTTGGACTCACAATGATCTCGTAGCCAGCAGCGGCTAAATCCGGCAGCTCACGTGTCCCTTCAATTTGCGAATGGCTGCTTAGGATTTGTTCAAGTAAGGTGGATCCAGAGCGTGGCAAGCCCACGATAAAAATCGGATCAGCGCGATCAATGCCCCAACCCCGGCGTCGGTCGAAAAAGTCTCGGCTAAAAAAGTCACTGTCGCGCGCGACGTCACTGGTCATCACATCTGGATCGTAGGCTAATGTTGAGCGCTGCAGACGATTGCCGCGCTCGTAATGGCTGAAGGACGTCGCATACTCACCTTGGTCCTCCAATGCCTTACCGAGCGCGAACTCGATATGAATTGCATCAGCCTGGCGTAGCTGCGGACTCGCCAATAGCTCGCCCATCTGCTTAATTTCGGTTGAATCAAACCGAAACATTTTTAAGTTCGCAAGGCTCCAATACGCAGCCCCAGAGTCGGGTCGCAACGTCAGCACATGTCGATACGCGTCAATGGCCGCCTGCTGATCGCCCTGTGCGCGCAGCGTATGCCCCATCAGTAGCCAGAGTATTTCACTGGTCGGATGATCGATGAGCGCACAACGTGTGACCTCAATCGCTGCTTCATTGGAGCCGAAGACCCGTAACGTTTGGGCTTTCAGATGGATGTAAGTGGTATTCGTTGGGTCTGCTGCGAGCAAGCGCTCAAGTTCCTCGAGCGCCGCCTCGTGCTGGTGAATGGTATGCAGCAGTTGGGCGAGCTCAAACCGCGCACGCGCATCCCCAGGCGCTTCCTTGAGACACTCGCGCAGGTGCCGTTCGGCGGCCAGATAATTACCCTGCCGCGATGAAATATCAGCCAGATACCGCCGCGCGATCGTGTCTGTGGGCACCGACTTCAAGCGCGCCTCAAATAGCGCCTGTGCCGTCGCGAGTCGACCCTCAGCAAGGGCCACACTCGCATCCCCAAGTTCCACGGGGTCTGTAACTAGTGCCATGTAACTCGCGTAGGCACGATCGCCCATCACCGTCTGACCGTCCCCAAAGTAAAGCGCTGCGAGTGCGCGCCACGCGTCGGCAAGACCTGCGTCTAAGTCCACTGCCTGCACCAGAGCCGCTCGGGCCTCAGCAAGTTGCCCCACTGCCAATAATGCACGACCCATTTCCAGTGCCAAAAACGCGGACGCGGGTAGCATTGGCGCGAGGGTCTTCAATATCTGTAGTGCTTGAGTTGGGTCGTTGAGCTTCGTACAGGCCGTAGCCAAGAGCAACTGGGCCTCGGGGTGTCCCGGTTGATCTGCAAGCACCAAACTCGCCAGCTCTGCCGCACGCGCAGGGTCCGTCTCCAGAGTCACAATAGCGCGCATCATCTGTATATCCGCCGAGGGACTCATGGGCACGGTACGGATCTCCTCGACCAAGGTTGCAGACCATTAAAGACTGTCTGCCAGTCGCGCGCAAACACTAAAGTTTACCCCCCCAAGCGCCGCCAATGCCCGCACAGGCTGTGTAGCCGAACGTGACCACCTGAGTCAACGGCTAAATAACTGCGCTGCGGTGCAGTGGCGCGCCCGAACAGCTACAATCGACCGAAGTTCTCCTGCGAGGTCACTCATTTGAGCAGCACAACCCCTGGGGTATTGGACGAGGCAGATATTCTGCGCGCCTTGCAGATATCAAAAGCAGACGCAGCCGCTGGCCGCGTCGCTGAGTCTGATCAACTGCTCGCGCGTATAGCTGAAGCCGCCCCCCATCACCCCGCGGTGCTCAACGAGCTTGGCGTGCGCATGCTGGCTCGCGGCTCAGCAGAACAAGCGCAGGCGTTGTTTACACGCGCCACCAGCGCGGATCCGCGCCATCCAGCCCTCTGGGCTAATCTCGCGAGTAGCCTCAAAGCACTCGGCCGGCGCGACGAGGAGCGCGATGCAATTGATAAGGCGCTCGAACTCGAACCGCGCCACCTGTCCGCTCTTTTGCAAAAAGGGGCTTACCTGGAAGAGACGGGCGATGTGCGCAGCGCGGCCCGCACCTACCAAAACGCCTTGGAATGCATTGCACCCAATGCACCCGTACCCGCTGCGATTGCAGATACCCTACAACATGCCAAGCACGTGGTGGAATCTGATTACAACGATTTGACCCGAGCGCTAGAAGAGCCGCTGGCGGCCATCCGCGCAGCACACGGACAACGTCGCGAGGCCCGCGTCGATCAATGCTTGGACATTCTGATGGGCCGTCGCAAGATCTATCACTCAAATCCCACGTGGATGTACTTCCCTGGATTACCAGCGATCGAGTTTTTTGAGCGAGCAGACTTTCCGTGGCTGGACGCCTTTGAAGCGGCCACCGACGACATCCGCAGTGAGTTAATGCGGATCCTCGTGGCTGATCGAGAGGGCCTACAGCCCTATGTCGACTATCCGGTCACGATGCCGCTAGACCAGTGGCGCGAACTCAATCGTTCACGACGTTGGAGCGCCTACTTCCTATGGAACCAAAGTCGACCAGAAGCCGCTCACATCGCGCGCTGCCCAATCACGGCCCGTATCCTTGAGACCGCTCCGCGTTGCCGAGTCGAGTCCCGCGCGCCGACCGCTTTCTTTTCCATATTGGACACCAATACCCGCATACCAGCCCACGTTGGCATTACCAACACACGTGCGACAGTCCACGTGCCGCTCATTATTCCACCCGATTGCGGCTTTCGCGTCGGCAACACGACCCGCGAATGGGTGCCAGGCGAGGCCTGGGTGTTTGATGACACCATCGAGCATGAGGCGTGGAATTCATCTGATACACCGCGCGCCATACTGATCTTCGACATCTGGAACCCCCTGCTAACTCCCGTCGAGCGCAGCATGATTCAGACAGCCACGGAAGTTTACGTCGAGCACTACGCACTACCCCCAGACCAGATCCGGTGATGCCCATGCAGCTTCCTAAAATTCTTCTGATCAGCTTGCTGTGCAGCGCAACGTGCTCGGCTGCCGACACAGACCCCAGTGCCTTGCAGCGCTGTGCAGCCATTGCTAGTGATGCCACGCGACTGCAGTGTTACGACACCTTGGCCGGCCGGCCGATGACAGCACCTGCGGATCTTGCCTCGACCAACCATACACTGCCCACTGGCACGGCAGCATCGATGACGGCGCCAGCAACCACAGAGTCTGCGAGCAGCTTTGGGCTCAGCGCCACACAACTCAACGTGGCGAAGCCAACGACTGATGCGATACAAGGACGTATTATCAACTTGGCAGAGAGCGCTACCCAGCAACTTTTGGTCACTTTGGATAACGGTCAAGTGTGGCAACTCACGGGTGAAGATGCCCGCGTGAATGTCGGCGAGCAAGTCATGATACGGCGCGCCTCGCTGGGCTCATTTTTGCTCATTACCAAACTTAAATTTGTGTACCGCGCGCACCGGATCAAATGAGCGCCTTGGTAGCGGAACGTGACGGCCATGGCTTTAGCGCAAACCGCTTTCACGTTCGCATGCGGGCCTGACAATGACCAGAAACACCGACGCAGACACCGCAACGTTGCGCGCGGTCCTTGAGGCCGCCCAGGCGCGTAATTTTGTACGTGCAGGCATGCTTGCCAATCAAGCACTGGCCACGGGTTTTGAGCATCCACTCTTACTTAACGTCGCAGCCACTGTGCTCGAGCATGCTGGCAAATTTAACGACGCAATCGTACTGCTAGAGCGCGCCGTCGCCATCGCCCCCACTGATATCGGGGCGCGCAACGCCCTCGCCCTGGTTTTGCAACGGGTAGACAGGCCCGCAGATGCGCTGATCCATCTCGATGAAATCTTAAAGCTCGACCCAAACCTTAGTTTTGTCCACGTCAGCAAGGGCAACGCGCTCATGAGTTTGGGCTCACTCGGCCGCGCCAAAGTATGCCACATGCATGCATTAACGTTAGATCCAGAGAATGTGATCGCTCAGGCAGCATTGGCCTCCATTGCAAGTCACTTCGGTTTACACGAGGAGGCAGCAGACTGGGCGCACCGCGCACTCGCCAAAGTACCGAATCTGCCCGATGCGACTATTGTGCTTGCTACTGCGGAACTGGCCGCTGGTCGCGCCACGAATGCAGAGAAACTTGCACGGCGCCTACAACTAGATCCGCGCTTAAGCACTGCCGATCAAGCGCGCGCTTTTGGCATCATTGCCGATGCCTGCGACGCCAGCGGTCGTTACACAGACGCCTTCAACGCCTACACCTTGTGTAACGCTGCACTGCAGGCGGTGCATCGCACGCTCGCCACGGGGACGAGCGTACTCGACTATGCACGTCGCATTAACGTCGCCTTGCGCCATGCTAACGCACGCTGCTGGCAGCCACAGAGTCAGCACGTATCGCCCAGCGCCGACGAGCCCACAGAGCATGTCTTTTTGCTTGGCTTCCCACGCTCAGGCACCACACTGCTGGAAGTGGTGCTCGATGGTCACCAGGATGTTGTCAGCCTTGAAGAGCACGAACTTCTCATCGACTCGGTCGTCCATTTTTTTAATGAGCCGCTGCGGTTTCAGGATCTAGAGCAAGCAGATGAAGCCATACTGGCCCCACTGCGAGCGGCCTATTGGGCACACGTCAAAGCTGCTGGCATCCAATTTGCAGGCAAAGTCTTTATCGATAAACATCCTTTAAACACCTTGAAACTACCGCTCATCGCCCGCCTATTCCCGCGCGCCAAGATTCTGTTTGCGTACCGTGATCCGCGCGATGTGGTACTCAGCTGCTACCGCCGACGGTTTAAGATGAACAAAGCGATGTACGAACTGCTCACCTTGCCCGGGGCTGCGGCTTTGTATGACACGGTAATGGAATGCGCTGAGCGTATGCGACCGATCAGTGGCCTGGCATGGCACGATGTGCGTTATGAGGATCTGCTGCTGGATCTACCCGGCACAACACGAGCCATCTGTGGGTTTTTAAACTTGCAATGGCAGCCACATATGGAGGACTTCGCCACGCGTGCGCCAGCGCGGGAACACGCAACCCCAAGCACCGCGCAGTTGAGTGGTGGTCTAAAGCATAGCAGCCAAGGGCACTGGCGACACTATGCCTCGGCACTGCAGCCTATCGAACGAACCCTCTCACACTGGGTACAGCGGCTCGGCTACCCGCCCTAGGTTGCCAACGACGCGCGTCAAATCGCCCGGTCATGTGGCAAAAAAAACGGCGGGCATTGAGCCCGCCGTCATTCTTCCTAAGCGGAATGTACTTCCGACCTTAGAACTGCGCCGAAATGTGTGCGTACATGTAACGACCCATTGTGTCGTACGTACCCACCCACGTGTTGTCATTACACGTTGCATTTGGGCAGTTCGAATAGTTGCCGTTATACGCCAACGGTGGCAACCGATCCGAAATGTTGTTCACGCCCAACCGCAACGTCACGCCCGTGGCCACTGGCATCGATGCCGACAGATCGATGTAGTTCCACGCCTGGTAATGAGCGCCCGGTGGGAAGTAGGGCTTCGCGAGCGCTGGATTGCCGTCCGTCGAGTCCTGATCCACCGAACCGATGTAACGCCACCGTGCGGTTACATCCAAGCCCTTCCAAGGTGTCGCCCAGGTGCTGGTAAACACGTGACGCCACTTCGGCGTAGGCGAACCGCAAGTGCTGCCATACAGGCCCGCGCAATCAAACGAACCACCGGTCGGCAAAGGCTGGGTGGTCAATGCCTGCACGTGGGTGCCGTTCAATGACAGACCCAACTTACCCATCGATCCTAAGGACAACGTGTAGTGCGAGGACAGATCGATACCCTTGGTCTGTACCGTACCAATGTTCTGCTCAGTAGCGGACACATAATCATTGTTATTGAACCAGAGCGAGCCGGTTTGTGGATCACGATGGATCAAACTGCAAAGATCTTTTTGACCTGTGTTTGCGCAGTTGGCGATGATGGTATCTGACGACAGCGACGCGATCGTGTTCTTGATCTTGATGTCGTAGTAGTCGATCGACACCACAAGCCCTGGAAGCGCTTTAGGCTGCATCACGACACCGAAGCTGAAGGTATCAGCCACTTCAGGCGTCAGGTTCGGGTTACCACCAGATGCTGTATTAATCTGCGCTGCGGTGTTCGGCAAAATCTTGCCATACTGCCCCGCCGTGACGCCGGTGTTCAAACACTGCTGCAAAGTGTACTGCGGCGTTGAGCCCCAGCATGGATCAGCCACACCACCTGAACCCACTACGGATGGGCTGAACAGATCACCGATGCTTGGTGCGCGCACGGCGCGGTTGTAGCTACCGCGGAAGCGCACGTCTGAAATCGGCGCGTACTCAACTCCGAACTTATACGTATTCGTGCTAAACCCTGAGGTGTAGGTCGAGTAGCGATAGCCGCCATCTGCCGACAACACGTAGACGCCAGGCTTATCATCAATCAAGGGGAGCCGGAATTCACCGAATGCTTCCGCCACATGGAAGCCGCCATGAATCGCAGTAAAGGCACCATTGCCGCCAGATGCAAAACCGTTCGCAAAAATGTAGTCAGGGTCAAAATCGAAATGTTCCTGACGATACTCAGCACCCACGTTGACGATGACGCCACTTGCAGCTGTTGGCGCTTTCCAACCGTACTTGCCTAAGTCACCGGTGGCGGACGCCGACGCGATGTACTCAAGCGACTTGGTCGAGTAGGTCGACTGCACGGTGAGATATTTCAGCTGATCAGGGGTCACGCCGCCTGGGTTCCAGATATTCCACGGCACGCACGCGGTGTCTGAACCGTTGAGCGCTGAATTACACACCGGCGCACCTGCAGCGACGCCCGCGACACCGCCGGTTGCTGGGTTTGGCACCACATCAAGCGCACGCAACACCTGCTGCGCACCGAGGAAGCCACCCTCCACGTCTTGGAACGTCGTAATACCGACTTGACCATGGATATCGTAGGACCAAGCCTCGTTCAGTTTGCCCTTCGCGCCCATGACTTCACGGAACGAGTTTGAATAGTAGTTATCCAAACGCGGACCACTTTCCACACTGCGCCGTGCGGCAAGCAGCGTGATGTCACCATTCGTACCGCCCCACAGAGCCTCGTTCGCTGCAATCGCAGCTGGGTCGCACAAGGTCGCTGCAAAGGCGGCTGGGATCAACGGGTTTAGGTTCGAGCAATGCAAGTTCAGCTGACCGAACGCAAACAAGCCGCTGGGGCCGTACTGTGCGGTCGAGCTATTGCGCGCGTACATGAACTCTGAGTACACATTGGTGTGCTCATTCACGTCATAGTTCAAGAAGGCGCCAGCGGTGTAACGCTCAGCGGCGCGCTGCAGATAGCTGATACCACCGTAGTTGTACGAGTCGCGCGAGCCCTTGTACCCGCGGATACCACCCGCTGGATTGACTGTGGCGTCTGCGATGGTGGTGGAAGTGTTACCCGCTGGGGTTAAGCCTAAATCCAAGAAGCGGCCCGTGGCACTCGAGCTTGAACCACCGCAAGCCACTGTCTTGCCGGCTTTGATGGCAGTGATGCTGCCCGGCGTGTTGAGCGTGCAACCGGCGTAATCATACTGGTTGCCAACCGCAGGCTCGCTCTTCAAGTATCCGAAATAAACCGTCGCGTTGCCTTTGCCGTCAGCAAAGTTCGACCCCGCCATGATGGAAACGTTCTTGTTTGCACCGGCACGCACCGTGCCCTCTGGCGCTGGGTTGTTACGCGCAGCCAACAAGTTCAACAAGAACTCATTGTTGTTCTTGTGCTGATTGATGCCGTAGTCGACATCAACCTTAACGCCCTCAAAGTGAGTATTCAGCACAAAGTTGACGACGCCTGCGACAGCGTCCGCGCCGTACACGGAGGAGGCACCACCGGTTAGTACGTCGACGCGCTCGACCAGACCCGCAGGCAGCTGGTTGATATCAGCAACCGACGATGTGCCCAAGCCCGCGCCCGGGCTCATCCGGAAGCCATCCACCAGCACCAAGGTGCGAGCGGAGCCTAAACCACGCAAGCTCACCGTCGCGGTGCCGTTTGAGCTGATCGACTGCCCTGAGCTATTTTCCGCAACCACCTGCGGCAAGCTATTCAACAAATCTTCGGCGCGCACAAGGCCTGTCTTTTGGATATCGATTGCCGTGACGCTGGTCACGGGACTAATCGACACGTCATTCGGGGACTGCTGAATGCGCGATCCGGTCACAACCACGTCTTGCAACACAGGATCCGCTGGAGCGGTCTGCGCAAAGGCCGCATGGCTGCTAAGGGTTGTTGCGGTTGCAGCAAGGGCAAATCGAATCGCACGGCGGATCACCAAACTTGTTGAATTTTGCATAAATCCCTCAAAAAAAATCCATTCGGACTCTTCAATGCACATCGCCGACGGGGCGAAGGCAGACCAAACATTGTGTGTTCAACCCCGCCTTAGCACGGTCGGACGACATTTATGTCCTTTACGTTACAGCAGGTCGTGCCGGTAAACAACTGTTTTAGGACAGTTCTTGGTAGGGATTTATGCCGTAGAAAGCATTATTGTTGTTTTCGTACAACATTTAAGCGAGCAAAACGAGCAGCCCCTTGGCAGTCCAAATTTAGCTCGTCGCCTCGGTAAACCAACAGTTGGTGGCGACCGTGATACGCGTGTCCGCGCCGTAAAACGGCGTGACCTCATGAAAGAGGTACGAGGGGAATACCACCAGCTGCCCCGCACGGAGGCGGATTTCCAGTGGCGCAAACGCATATGTTCGCTCAAAACCGCGGTTGGCCGGATCCACGTAGGCGCCTACCCCCTGCCGTGGGTCGAATAGCCGCAATAGACCACTATCAGGATGTTCAGGCACGATCGCACCGGGCCGCACGCAATACACGGCAGACCATGACGCCAGCGGATGGTTGTGATTTACAAAACCACCGGCGTAGCGCGACACGTGAAACCACGTGTGATTTTGAAGCGTTAGCCGCGCGAGATCCGCCAAAGTCTGTTGCGTGGTCTGGCACACGACCTGACCGATGGTATCAAGCATAAAGCGCCGTAAATCCTGCACACACGGCTCTGTCCAACGGAACAAGTTAAACCGGCTCTCGAAAGTTTCAGCTTGCTGCGTATGGCTCGGCGTGGGATTCCGGAACTCATCGTTTTCGCGCGCTAGAAACAGCGCCTCTAAATCACGGTTCAGCGCCTCACATGACGCCAAGTGCGCCTCCCCAAACGGCACCGCGAACAACGAATTAATCTTGAGCCCTGCACCTACCATTGTGTCATCCCCGTCTGTCCGGGTGCCCGGTACCGTACCCGCAAGGTCACCAAGATCAAGTCTCCCGCCGCCCGAATTAAACCCACCTCATGGGTCAAGCTCGCAGGAAAAACCGCCATTTGGCCAGGCACCGGCTGCCACGAAGAATGTCCGGATGCATATTGAGGAACGAGCAGGCTATTACTGGCGTCCTGAAACATGGTGGTGGGTCGCGGCTCAAACAAGCGCAGTGCCCCACTATCATGCCGCTCAGTAGAGGGCTCCGGTGCCGCGACACAGTAAATTGCACACCACGATGTCAGCGGATAACTCGTCGCCGGCACACGCCCGTTGGGACGCACGATCGTGAACCAACCCAACCCCTCAACCGACATGGAATTCCAGCGCTCTTCAGAAAACTGATTCACGGATGAGACGACCGAGTGCACCCCACGGAACATCTGGGTGGCTAAGCTACGGACTCGAGGATCCGGCCACAATAAAAGATCCACCGGACTTTGATAACGCAGCGGGTTTTGCGGTCCCGCATCGGTGGCAGCGTGCGCCTTAAAGAAACCTGCAAGCTCGCTATTTAAAGCCTCGGCCTCGCCTAAACCCACCACGCCAAACGGCATCGCAAACAATGGCTGTACGAAATTAGTATCCATATTTCAGGCTACTGTCTCCTCGTGTCTCACAGGTTCCAGCTCTACGTCCCGTCACACTCTCCTCGAGTATAGCGAACTCAAGCTCAACTGCCCGTTTCCCTCGGCGAACGAATTGGCCTTGACCCCCATTCCGTACGAAATCAAAGCGTCCGTGGACCTTACAGCCACTTAACTAAACAGGCCATACCACCTATTCTACAGATGTAGCGCACTAAACGATCACTCTACCGCAGAACGGAAACTCATCAGATGAATGCTCCGGAAATTCGTATTGAAACACTATTCGCCACACCTCTCGCACTTATCGAGCACCCCTACTGTGAGGCGCTGAACAGCTCCCTTGAAGAACTATTCTTGTCACGAGAGACGTCGGCCTATCAAAATCCGCGCCCATCGCACCTGCCTCAGCCAGAAACCTTCGAGAGCCGCTTCGATTTATTTCACTGGCCAGAGCCTGCCGTACGCCAACTACGCGAATTCATGTTGGGCTCGGTGCTCGACGTTGTACGTGAACTCAACCACTACACCGCTGAGGAAGTCGCAGCACTAACCCTCAAGAATGACACTTGGTTTCATGTGATGAGGCGCAATGGCTCCTTCGTCGCTCACAGCCATCCGATGGCCTCCTGGTCCGCAGTCTATTGCGTGCGCGGCGGCGAGGAAGTGCCTCATCGTAAGGACAGTGGGCTGCTACGTTTTTTGGATACACGCGGCACCACCAATTTCTTGGATGCGGGCAATGCCAGACTGGAGGCTCCCTATGGTGCTGGGCACTTTTCGGTGCGCCTAAAACCCGGGCAGCTCGTTATTTTTCCAGCGCATCTCGTTCACGAAGTAGCACCGTTTTTCGGGTCAGATACCCGTATTACGGTTGCTAGCAATTGCTGGTTTGATCGACGCTGAGATGTCGATTTATACATCAGTATACAGTGGATAACGCTACCATATACCGATGAAACAACACAGTAATGCCCTGACTGAAGGGCCTATCGCGCGCTCTTTGATTGTCTTCACGATCCCTATTTTACTAGGCAGCGTTCTGCAATCACTGAATGGCAGTGTCAATGCCATATGGGTAGGCCGCTTTCTAGGCGAAGCGGCTCTGTCAGCAACGGCGATTGCCAATAGCGTGCTTTTTTTATTGCTAGGTGGTGTGTTCGGAATCTCAATGGCTGCGACCATTTTAATCGCACAGTACGTCGGCGCTCAAAACCTAGAGGCAGCACGGCGTGTGGTTGGAGCGAGCGGTACGTTCTTTGCAATCATTGCAACGGTAATTGCGAGCGCAGGCTTTATTTGGGTCACTCCACTGCTAGTCGCTATGCATGCCCCCGTACAAGCCGTGCCGCTGGCGCGAGATTATTTGCGCATCCTTTTTATTGCCATCCCATTTTTATATATATACACCTATGTCATGGCAGTTTTACGCGGCGCGGGTGATTCAAAAACACCGTTAAAGTTTCTCGTGCTATCGGTTGGGCTTGATATTATTTTGAATCCAATTCTAATCTTTGGTGTCGGGCCGATTCCAAGGCTGGGCATCGCAGGCTCCGCCTTAGCTACTTTAATTGCCAACGCAGTGAGCTTAGGCGCCTTGCTAAGTTACCTTTATCGCAGCCGACATCCACTCTGTCTGCGAGGTAACGAACTTAGCTATCTAAAGCTCGACGCCGCCATTGTCGGTACACTTTTGAAAAAAGGTCTACCGATGGGGCTCCACCTCGTGTTGATTTCAGCGAATGCCGTTGCCGTAATCAGCCTCGTCAACCGCTTCGGAACCGACACAACTGCGGCCTACGGTGCCGTGTGGCAGTTGTGGAATTATTTACAAATGCCGGCATTTGCGATCGGTGCCGCCGTGTCCTCTATGGCCGCCCAGAATGTAGGCGCGCAGCGCTGGGACCGCGTCTCACGGATTGCCCACACCGGCTTGCTTTCGCATCTCGTGCTCACTGGAACGTTAGTGCTCCTGCTTCTGATACTAAACCGTCAAGCGCTTAGCCTATTCCTTGCTCCAGGCGCCGCTCTGACCATCGCCGATCACATCAATCAAACAAGCGCCTGGTCCTTCATCTTTTATGGCATCGCCATGGTTCTGTATGGCGTAGTGCGCTCAACGGGTGCAGTGATTGTGCCCGTTGTTGCCCTTGCGATCTCACTCTGGGGAGTCCGTTTACCGTTTGCAGCAGTGCTGATGCCCATCTATGAAGCAGATGCTATTTGGTGGAGCTTCCCAATCTCAGCTTTAGTCTCAGCGAGTCTCGCCGTTACCTATTATTACTTTGGTAACTGGCGCTCGGCGCATATGCTGCCCGAAGTTAAGTAGATTGCGCCAATCGAAATCTAAGACTTGATGGATACTACAATGGGCGACGAATGCATTGAGCGGATGGTTTTTAAAATGACCGCCAGCTGGCATTCTCGTGGAGGTATGATGGTCAAGCGGCATCACCTTGGAGCTCTCCGTGTCTTATTCAACGCGTTCATGCGCGCGAGCGCTATATCAAATTCCACTCATTCTGCTTTGCTTGGTATTTTCGATGACCACTTCAGCGCATTGCCTCTGCAAAGCAACGCCCGACGATAATGTGCTCTTGCGCCCATGGGGTGGCCCATTTGGTGGCGTCCCGCCCTTCGACAAGGTACAGATTAGCGATTTTAAGTCGGCCTTAAGCGCCGCGATGGAAGATCAACTTGTCGAGATCACAGCGATCGCTGCGAACCCTGCGCCTGCGACGTTTGAGAACACCATACTTGCGATGGAGCGAGCGGGTCGCTCGCTTGATCGAGTCAGTCGTATTTTTGGGGTATACACGTCAACCCTAAATAACGCAGATGTGCAGACCGTTGAGGCCGCTATGGCGCCATTGCTTGCGGCCCATGAGGATCTGATCGTACAAAACTCAGCACTTTTCGCACGGATTAAGAGCGTGTACGCGATGCGTGAGTCAACTCATCTGAACGAAGAGCAACAACGGCTGGTTTGGCTGGTCTATACCAATTTCGTGCGCGCCGGCGCGCAGCTCCTCCCCGCCCAGAAAGAGCGCCTCTCCACCATCAACCAACAGCTTGCCACACACTACACCACGTTCTCGCAGAACTTGTTATCTGATGAGAATGATCGTTGGCTTGAGCTGAAATCCGAGGCAGACTTTATTGGACTACCTGTCTCGGTTGCTAATGCATTTAAAGCGGCAGCGACTGCACGTGGCATTAGTGCTTTAGGCGCAGTACTTAATACGCGCTCGAGTGTCGAGCCGTTTCTTGAGTACTCGACTCGTCGCGATCTCCGCGAAACGGTCTGGCACACCTTCGTCAATCGTGGTGACAATGGCGACTCGCATGACAATAATGCTTTGGTCCAGAAAATACTCGCGCTGCGAGCCGAACGCGCGAAGCTATTGGGTTACCCAACCCATGCCCATTGGCGCCTGGAAAACACCATGGCGAAGACCCCGGAACGCGCTGTTGAGCTGATGGAGGCAGTCTGGCCTGCGGCCGTTGCTCGGGTCCACGAGGAAGTCGCGGACATGCAAGCAATCGCGGACGGCGAAAACATAAAAGACGGTGTGCCCAAAATTACTATTGAGCCTTGGGACTATCGGTTTTATGCCGAGAAAGTCCGCAAGGAAAAATACGACCTCGATACGAATGAAGTAAAGCCCTATCTCCAGCTCGAGAAACTACGTGAAGGAATGTTCTGGGTGGCAGGACAACTTTATGGCTTTCATTTTCAAGAAGTTCCCAAAGGAAAAGTTCCGGTTGCACATCCAGACATACGGGTGTTTGAAGTCACAAACAATCAGCATCAGCACATAGGTCTTTGGTATTTTGATCCATATGCGCGTAAGGACAAGCGCTCAGGCGCTTGGATGAATGCTTACCGCGATCAAGAGAACTTTGATGCAGTCATTCATACCATCGTGTCAAACAACGCGAATTTCAGCAAAGCAAAAGCGGGTGACCCAATTTTGATTAGTTGGGAGGATGCAACAACGCTATTCCATGAGTTTGGACATGCTCTGCATGGACTGTCATCTAACGTGCATTATCCTTCCTTGTCGGGGACAGCGGTCTCAAGGGACTACGTCGAGTTTCCGTCGCAACTGCTAGAGCACTGGCTGGCGACCCCAGAAGTTTTAAATCGCTACGCGCTGCACGTGAAAACCGGCAAACCAATGCCCATTGAACTCGTTGATAAAATCCGTCGTGCCGCCACATTTAATCAAGGCTTCATCACAGTTGAGTACCTTTCGAGCGCCCTCGTTGACATGAAACTACATTTGGCGGGTGATGAGTTTATCGCCCCGAAGACGTTCGAAAAAGAAACCCTGGAGGCACTTGGAATGCCGCGAGAGCTCGTCATGCGGCATCGGACTGCGCAATTTCAGCATGCGTTTGCAGGCGATGGGTATTCCGCTGGCTACTACAGCTACCTGTGGTCAGACACGCTATCTGCCGATGCATGGGAAGCCTTCACAGAGGCCAAAGGTCCTTATGATCCAACCGTCAGTGCTCGCTTAAAAACGGAAGTACTGTCGATTGGAAACACTAAAGATCCAGCCGATGCTTATCGTGCCTTTCGTGGCCATGATCCTGGAATAGCGGCACTGATGCGCAAGCGCGGTTTTCCGCTGCCAAAAGCGCCTGCCGCGGCGTCAGCAGCGCAGCCTTAAGTCAGTCACGATACAACAGTAGCGATTCGCGAGTGGCACACCACTCGCGCTCGTCTTGATCGGCAATTGTCTCAAGATCTGCCACCTTTGACGTTGGATCATCTACCCATTCGCGCAGCAAAGGACTGCCATTGATGAGATCAATGGCTAAACGCTCATGCTCGTATTCGTACGGAAAGTCACGCCACAAGGCGTAATCGGGGTATTCGACACGAATGGCTTTAAATGCGATCGCAAGTAACCGCCACGGCCTAAAAAGTGCGTGCTGGTAGGCAGGGTCATCCACATGAATCTGTATACCGTGACACAGGTAGCCGGCGTGCTTGTGGAACGTCGGCTCAAACCAACAAGTCCGTAATCGACAGCCCTGTAGCCACTCCGGCGCCAACCGATGCATAGTCTTTAGTAGACGCTCGGCGTCAAGATCGGGAGCGCCAAACAACTCAAGCGCGCGGGTGGTGCCACGCCCCTCCGATAATGTGGTGCCTTCAAGCATTACTGTTCCCGCATAGACACGCGCCATCGAGAGATTCGCGGCATTCGGACTTGGGTTAATCCAACTACGTTCGCCCAATGGCCACCCATAGCCTGGGCTTTGTGCTGGCTGCCATCCTTGCAGCGCAATCACACGGTACTCCAATGATAAGTTGAGGTGACGAATAAACCAGTGTCCTGCCTCACCCAAAGTGAGCCCATGGCGCATCGGCGTTGGCCCTGCTCCCACAAAGCTCTCCCAGCCCGCTCGCAACGTGAGGCCCTCGACAGGCCGGCCCGCGGGGTTTGGTCTATCGAGCACCCAAACTGTTTTGCCTTTGTGTGCGGCGGCCTCGAGCACATAACGCAAAGTGGTGAGAAAGGTGTAAATCCTACAACCCAAATCCTGCAAATCGACCAGCAAGACGTCGAAGGTATCGAGCATGGCGTCGGTCGGCCGACGCACCCCACCATACAAACTGAATACCGGCATGCCATGCACAGGATCCTGATAGTCCATGGTCTCAACCATGTTGTCTTGTTTTTCACCTCTGAGTCCGTGCTGGGGACCAAACGCTGCTGTCAGCTGCAAATTTGGCAGCAGTGCCAAGGCGTCTAGTGAGTGCTGGAGACCCGCTGTAACGGAGGCCGGGTGCGCAAGCAGCGCAACGCGTCTACCTTTCAGCGCAGCCTGTAACTGCGACTCATCAAGTAGCCGATCGATACCAAAATTCATCCTGCTTCTACCTCAGCTAACGGAACCGACAAAACAAATCCGCGACGGTCATGAAAATCCGGCACCAGTCTTGGGTGCGAAAGTGCAAAGTAATGGCGACTTCCCATCGTGCTTTTAATCACCATTGAAATGCCGAACTCTAATCGAGGGGCTGCGGCGTACTTCGGCAAGGTCGACAAATCAAATACGCAGCGCGCAGTGACCTCGTTAGCAATACGCTCAGTGCGACACGCAAGAACATCAAGTCCGGCAAGTCGATCCGATTGAACTCGATAATCTAAAAATGAGTATGCGGCCCAAGTACCAAACGGAGCGAAATTGATCTCGAGGTAGCTTTTCTCAGTGGGCAAGGCCACAAACGCTTCAAAACATGTCGCTTGCCACAGCCCATCTGTAAATATATGGTCGGCAGAATCAGGCCACGATATATCGTTTATTGCTCCATAAAGCGTATAAACAATGGTAGTACAGCTCCCCGCACGGGCAAGACTGGCGGTTGCTTTAAGCGCCAGCGGGAATTCAGCAGCGGGATGCTCGAGCAGTGGTAGCGAGGGCATTACCATTGACTCACGCTACTGCGCGCAGGACGGCTTCGAAGACCGTTTAACATGCACGCCGAAAAGTGAGGTTATAGCGAACGCCTTGCGTAGTGCCCAGAACTCGTGGACTCAAGCGGCGCACGCCATGAAACCCGCTCCGCGCCGTACGACCAAAAACGATCACATCCCCGTCCTGCAGTCGTACTGGCACACCTGAGCCCGCTCGCGTGGCCCCATACCAAACAAACACAGCTGGCAGACCGATGGACACAGATACTATGGGATGACCCATGTCTTTCTCGTCGTGATCACGATGAGTGCCCATTTGTGCACCCACCGCATACCGGTTGATCAGGCAGCAGTCGGGTTCGAATATGCCGAAACCAGCCACTGCAGCCGCTTGTTGTGCAAGCGTTAAAAAAGGCCTAGGCATTGGCGGCCAAGGCGCTGATGATTCAGGATCAGTTTCAGAGTATCGGTAACCACGAGTATCACTTACCCAGCCTACGGCACCACAATTGGTAATTGCCACTGACATGCGACCACCGCCTGGCGTGCGCATGTGTCGAAATGGAGCGATTGTTGCTAGCTGCTCGATCAGGTGGATTAATCCCGACGACGATACAAAACGACGTAATACGATAACGTCCGGCACCACTTCGCAAGCCGCAGTATCTTGAACTTCTAAAAAAAGATCCGCCTGATCGCTCACCACTCGTACCGGCGACTCAGCGGCTGACTTGAGACAAATCATCGCCCACGGCGATTAGTCCCGTTTTCAGCACTCGAGCACGCAAACCACCCTTATTCAAGAAGAACTTCAGTACTTCACGATGGGTACGTCGCTGAAATAATCGACAAGGCTCGGCCAGCTCAACGCCTTGAAGCACGGAATCTCCGAGCACAAATGGTCGTCCAACTAATTCATTGAGACGTACGCCGCGTGTCACTATATTGCGTCTAGGCATATCAGCACTGAGATCTATACCCGTCTCCTGACAAAATGCATCGATATGCTCTGACTCAATTAGCGTCACGCCTTGATCACCAGAGCCCCTCAACGCGATATCATAATAACGATCACCGACAAGCCCACGGTCCGCAACACACTCAACCGATGCGACAGCGCGCATCGGCGCGCCGCGCTTTTCAGCGACAAAAATGCTAACTACGTCAGCCATTCGCTATGCCTCCGGTTGACATTACAAAAATCGAACTTAGAAAAAAGCTTTTCATAAACGATTTTTCAGGAAAAAGCATAACCATGTTTAAGCGGCCACTATCTAAAGAATTCGCCCAATCGCTCTCGCTGCTGACCCGCGTCTGTCTGATTGTCGGTCGATAACCAGCGCTCATATCCGTTTCGCAACTTTGCCCATTCGCTATCAAGTATAGAGTACCAAGCGGTGTCCCGATTTTGGCCCTTGACCCACATGTGCTGCCTAAACAACCCCTCGAACTGAAAGCCGAAGCGCACTGCCGCATACCGCGATGGCTCGTTGAGTGCATCACACTTCCACTCAAAACGTCGATAACCTAGCGTGTCAAAAACGTGGCTCGCCATGAGGAAAAAAGCTTCCGTGGATCGGCTCGAGCGCGCCATCGCAGGGCCCCACAAAATGCTGCCTATTTCAATAACACCATGCTCCGGGACTATGCGCATCAATGACTGCCGGCCATAGGCCTGCCCAGTAATCGGATCCACGCATGCAAAAAAAAGCGGGTCGCTCACGGTTAATTTCGTCCTGATCCACTGTTCCATGTCATGGACTGACTGAGGTGGCGAATCGCTGGGCAGATAACGAAACATCCGCTGTGCATCAGCGTGCTGGCCGAGCGACGCCAAATCGCCCGCGTGGCGTAGCGCCAATGGCTCCAGCGTAATGTACTGGCCAGATAGCGTCGTATGGGCTGGGATCAATGCAGGTCGCATACTGGAACTGTACACCAGCTCTGGGGCCGCGTAGCGCTTCATCGACAGAATTTGCGACCGACGGAATTGGTTTTACGGGACACTCTCGGCTGCCATGCTCAAGGACAGACCTTTAGAGGTTAACCACTTACTGTCAAGCCGGCACGCCACCAAGCTCCACAGCCCATCACCTCGAGCTTCGCTATACTCGAACGTCCTTGCCCTTTAATATTCTCCAGGAGCCGGACCATGCGCCGCACTCACTCATTGTATGGCGTACTATTTACCGTCGTTAGCTGCGTGACGGCGCACGCCGATAATCTGGCGGAGCTTGGGACCGAATTTTGGCAATGGCGAGAAATAGAGCAACCGTTTTCGACCGACGATATCCCTCGTATTGAGCGCCCCGAAGGCTACACTGTTGATTGGTCAGCAAAGGTTATAGCGCAACGATTAGTGGAGCTTGCAGCCTTTGAGCAGCGCTGGCAGAACCTTAATCCCGCACCTGATACCCCAATTGCGAACCAAGTCGACTATCGGCTGCTAGGATCCGCAATTGCTCGAATTCGCTGGGAGCTCGCCATCACTGAATCATGGCGACGCAACCCGAGTTTCTATGTGGATCAGACTATTGGCTCCGTTTTTGCACTACTACTCCAACCTGCACCGTTTACGGAAGCACGCCAGGTGGCGATTATTGCGCGCCTACGAACGATTCCAAAGACCCTCCTTGATAGCCACGCCAATTTAACGGACATCCGGCGTCCTTTTGCAACCTTGACCGTCGAGGCTTTAGAACGTATCGATCAACGCCTTACGCAAACTGTCATCGCACTCGCGCCACATTTCACGGAACCCAATCGTCGCGCTCTGCAAGCAGTCGTCCCAGCCGTCAGTGCGGCACTCGTCAGCTATCGCAACTGGGTCACAAGCAAAGTACCTAGGGCGCGCCCCGACACCGCAATTGGGTTGGAGAACTATCTTTTTTTCCTGCGCAATGTTGCACTTATCCCCTACACACCAGAACAGCTCCTAGACATGAGTGATCAGGAATGGTCGCGCGCTGTTGCATTTGAGAGCTACCAACGAGAACGCTTGCTTGGCACACCAGCCGCCACGATTTTTACCAATGCAGATGCGCAAATTGCTGGTGAGCGCATTGAAGAGCAAAAGATTCGCGAGTACTTAACGAGTCAACATATTCTGAGCGTGCCTGAAGGGGTACACCACTATCGCAATTTATTAACACCTGATTATCTGCAGCCGCTAGCAGACTTTGGCGAGACTGATGATCTGACAAGCGCCACACGCCTAGACGAGGATGGCATTAGCTATATTCAAGCACCGACACCACATCTTGGATTTTTCCGTCTGTCCACGGCTCAAGATCCGCGTCCTATTATTGTGCACGAAGGAGTCCCGGGTCACTACTTTCAATTGTGTATGGGCTGGTCACATCCGGATGTGCTGCGCCGTCACTACTATGACTCAGGCGCAAATGAAGGTATCGGCTTTTATGCAGAGGAGATGATGCTGCAGGCTGGACTATTTGACGACAACCCCCGGACTCGCGAAACAATCTATAGCTTCATGCGCCTCAGGGCTCTGCGGGTTGCAGTAGACGTGAGATTGGCTCTAGGCTTTTATACGCTTCAACAGGCAGCCGACTATCTAGAGAGCACAGTGCCAGTTGACAAAAAAACCGCGCTCAGTGAAGCCGCTTTTTTTGCAAGCAGCCCAGGACAGGCAATTTCGTATCAGATCGGCAAGATACAGATTACAAAGTTTCTATCTGATACAAAACGTGCCAAAGGTGAGCGTATGTCGTTACTGGAGTTCAATAACTATTTGTGGAGCAATGGGAATGTACCAATCTCATTACAGCGCTGGGAGTCGCTCGGCGATCCATCAGAGGTGCCGCCACTACCTGCAACGAAACACGTAGCGCCTTAGGAAGCTTACGCCCAACGTGATCACTCCATAGACGAGACTACAGGTGTTAGCATGAAAAAACTCCGCGAAGTATTTGGTGGCTACAGCATTTGGTTGATTCTACTGAGTGCACTGACAGGCCCCCTGATGATAACCATGCCGGCCAGTGGGGCAAGCAAGACTCTCGACCTTGATAGACTCTATAGCCTCCCGTGGCTGATAGGCACAAAGCCACTGACGCCCGTCTGGTCACCAGACAGTCAGCGCGTCGCGTTCTTGTGGAATGACGCAGGCACCAACTTCTATGACGTGTGGATAACAGACATCACAAGCCGCAAGGCAACTCGTATTACGGCCATGCCTCAGCCAGAAATGCCCGTAAATCCAGGAACTGATATTGCGAAGTTGGAGCAGGTCGCAGCAGCCGAAAGTGCGAGTGGAGTATCGGAATTGACTTGGGCTGCGGACGGCAAGCACCTGCTGTTCGTGTTTCAGGGCGTCATTTACAAGATCATTCCCGGCAGTACGCAACCCGAGAGACTTGTGGATCTTCAAATTCAGCAAGGCACGATAGTGGCTGCGCCCAAGGGAGACCGCGTCGCATTTTTAGCTGGTGGAGCGCTGTATGTAACTGAGCTCTCGGGTGGTATAAAGAATTACCGCGCTTTATACACACCGCAAACTCAAGGTGTCGAAGTTGAAGAGTTTCACTGGTCACATGATGGGACGCAAATAGTCTTCATAGAGACTGACAACCGCAAAGTTGTATTGCGCGGTATTCCTGACTATCTAGGCGACGAAACGCGCCTCACACTGGTACGGCGACCCTTTCCGGGTGAGGCGTCCGAGGCAAGGCGCCTTGGCGTAGTGAGTGCTCAAGGACAGCGCGTACATTGGTTGGCCCTCGGCGGCGAGCCTTCAGATCAATACTTTACTCTGGCGTGGTCACCCGATGACAAGTCGCTGCTTATCGATAAGAGTGATATTTTTATAAAGAATCGGCAACTATTGGTTGTGCCACTTAATACTGGCAATGCACGAATCATCACTCAGGAAAGCGATAATAATAATGTTACGGCGGAGTGGTGGTCCGAGTGGGCAGCCGATGGCAAGGGGTTCTACTACATCTCGGATCGTGACAATGATTACCATCTTTACTACGAGCCGTTGACAGGCGGGCTTCCAATGCGGCTCACCAGTGGTACGTGGGCCATATTTTCAGCTGCAAGCAGCGATGATCACCAGTTCATATTTTATACAGGCAATCAGGATGCTTTAGAGGAACGGCAGGTCTTTAAATTAACCCCAAAAAGTAGTCATGCAACTCGTATCACATCGGCACACGGTACACATGCGCCCGTTATTTCACCCAATGGCCGCTTCATCGCGGACATTTTCTCAAGCGACAGCCAGCCCCCTGAACTTTATTTACAGCCAGCTACTGCAGTCCGTAACGCACCACCACTCGCGACTCAGATTACCCATTCACCACTATCTGATTTCAAAGATTACGCGTGGGTGACTGCTCAGTATGTAAAGTTTCCAAACACGACAGACAGAACAATACTGCATGCGAGGTTGACGCTTCCGCCAAGTTTCGACGCGACAAAGCGTTACCCCGCTATTTTAGGATCGGTATATAACAATACAGTACACAATCAGTGGGGTGGGCGTATCTATCACCCAACGTGGGCACTTGATCAGTTCCTAGCCCAACAAGGCTACGTGATTATGAACGTAGACATTAGCGGCAGTTCTGGCTACGGCAAGGCGTTCCGCCAAAGAATTGCGCAAGACTATGGTGGCGTAGATGTTGAGGATCTGTTTAGCGCAGCACAGTACTTAATTAAAACCGGCTATGTTAACCCTGCTCGAATTGGCATTTGGGGAAGTAGTTATGGAGGCCTGTTGACCACTATGTCACTGTTCACAAAACCAGGCGTCTATAAAGTCGGTGTTGCTGGCGCACCAGCAACCAGTCTTTTCCATGCGCAAACCGGTGAGATGCGTACAATGCTAGGGCCGCAAGACCATGCCCAAACCTATAGCAAGTCGTCAGCGTTCTTAAAGTCTGGCGCACTGCAGGACCACCTATTAATCATCCACGGTATGCGCGACGACACGGTGCTATTCAAAGACTCCATAACGCTCGTACAGCGGTTAATTCTACAGGGGCACGATGTAGATCTCGTTGCGTTGCCCGACGCGCCGCACGGCTGGGATACCAAGGGCCTCGCGCAAACACGCTTTGCATTTCACAAGCTAGTTGATTATTTCGATCGATACTTGAAATAGGCGCTTGCATCAAACTAGCTATAAAACTCTCTTTTAAAGCACTGATTTCAAGAGGCGCCCCATCTCAGCTGGATTGCGGGTCACCTTAATTCCGCACTCTTCCATGACGGCGAGTTTTTCTTGCGCAGTGCCCTTACCGCCTGAAATGATCGCGCCGGCATGTCCCATGCGCTTTCCAGGCGGTGCTGTAACTCCAGCGATGAAGCCAACGACAGGCTTTTTCATATTGTCTTTAATCCAGCGCGCACACACCTCTTCATCCTCACCACCAATCTCACCGACCATAATCACTGCATCTGTCTCGGAATCTGCATTGAAAAGCCGCATGACATCGATGTGCTTCATACCATTTACTGGATCACCACCGATGCCGACACAGGTGGATTGCCCTAAACCGAGCTCCATCAACTGTCCAACGGCCTCGTAGGTCAACGTTCCAGACCGGGACACCACGCCGATGCGACCCTTTTTATGTATATGACCAGGCATAATGCCAATCTTGATTTCTTCGGGCGTGATCACACCTGGGCAATTAGGACCCACTAAAATCGTGTGCTTGCCCTGCATACGATAGCGCGTATTAATCATGTCACGCACGGGGACGCCTTCCGTAATGCAAATAACGAGATCTAGTCCTGCATCAACGGCCTCGTCAATGGCAGCAGCTGCGAATGGTGGCGGCACATAGATAACAGACACAGTTGCACCGGTTTGCTGTTTTGCCTCCATGACTGTCCCAAAAATGGGGATCCCCTCGAAAGTCTCGCCTGCCTTGTTCGGATTTACTCCCGCGACGAAACACTCTTTCCCATTCGCGTAGTCTCGACACATACGAGTATGAAACTGGCCAGTCTTACCAGTGATTCCTTGGGTCATCACCCGCGTGTTTCTGTCAATAAGAATGCTCATGGATGTCCCTATTAATGGCTCTTAACGGCGGTGACGATCGCGCGCGCAGCGTCGGCCATGTTATCCGCGGAGATAATCGGTAACCCGGATTTTTTCAACAGCTCTTTACCTAAGTCTTCATTTGTACCTTTCATACGTACAACTAAGGGAACACTCAAATTTACTTCACGAACCGCTGCTATCACCCCTTCAGCAATAGTGTCGCACCGCATAATTCCCCCAAAAATATTGACGAGAATGCCTTTTACAGCTGGATTTTTAAGCATGAGCTTGAATGCTTCAGTGACTTTCTGCGCAGTGGCCCCACCTCCCACGTCAAGAAAATTCGCCGGCTCTGCACCGAAGAGCTTGATGGTATCCATAGTCGCCATCGCAAGCCCTGCTCCATTGACTAGGCAACCGATATTGCCATTCAACGAGATGTACGACAGATCAAACTTGGACGCTTCAATTTCTGCAGGGTCCTCTTCGTCAAGGTCGCGCATAGCTACAATATCGGGATGGCGAAATAACGCGTTGCTATCGAAGTTCAGTTTGGCGTCGAGCGCTAGTACCCTACCGTCGCCAGTGATAATGAGTGGATTAATTTCGGCCAAAGACGCGTCACACTCGGTGAAAGCAGCGTATAGCGCCTGCATGAACCGCGCCGCTTCCGCTACCGATGCTTCAGGAACGCCGATAGCTCGGGAAACTGTTGCAGCATCTAGAGTCGTGAGGCCAGTCCCTGGGTCGATTGCAATCTTATGAATTTTTTCAGGAGCCCTCGCCGCTACCTCTTCAATCTCCATACCGCCTTCTGAGCTCGCCATCAGTGTGATGCGTTGCGTCGCACGATCGACCACCATGCCGACGTACAGCTCCTTGGCGATGTCCGCGCCTTCTTCAACCAGTAACCGCTTGACGACACGGCCCTCGGGCCCCGTCTGATGAGTAACCAAGGTCATGCCTATTATTTTTGAGGCCTGCTCGCGGACGTCTTCGAGTGATTTCACCACCTTAACACCGCCGCCCTTACCACGGCCACCGGCGTGAATCTGGGCCTTGACTACCCAAACGTTGCCCCCGAGTTCTTCAGCGACTCGGACTGCTTCCTCGACGGAAAAACAGGCCTGACCACGTGGAGTCTCCACGCCATAACGACGGAGAATCTCTTTGCCCTGATACTCATGGATATTCATATTTTATTCCGCCACTACTCACGATGACACCGCTCAAATAACTCAATGGGCGCACCATTGAGTAAGGTTACGCCCGCTTAGGCCAGCCTACTTTACCTCGGACAGCGCATTATGTCCTAGTGGGAAGCGGTTGCTCTAGCTTTTACTGAACTTGGAGTCAGACCTAAGTGACGCCAATGAATCACATTTCATCAACAGAGCGTCGTTTACGCACACCAAAGACTAACGAATTAAAATCGCGCGAAAATCATTCACATTGGTGCGGGTGGGCCCTGTAATTAACAGACTATCAACCGCTAGAAAGAATGTATAAGCGTCGTTGTTAACCAGATACTCTCGGGCATCAAGACCCAAGGATCTCGCGCGCGACAAGGTCTCAGGTGCTATCAGTGCCCCTGCATTGTGTTGGGTACCGTCAATTCCATCGGTATCGGCAGCGAGGGCATGGACACCAGCCAGCCCATCGAGTGCGAGTGCGAGGCTCAACAAAAACTCAGTGTTACGGCCACCTCGACCGGAGCCACGAACTGTGACCGTTGTCTCACCACCAGATAATAAAACACATGGGCGACCTACAGGTTCACCTTGGAGAACCGCTCGGCGAGCAATTACTGCATGGTCCAAAGCGACATCTCGCGCCTCGCCTTCAATACTCTCCCCGAGGATCCAAGGAGTCACCCCATGCTTTCGCGCAACGCGCGCTGCGGCTTGCAAAGACGCATACGGTGACGCAATAAGCACGTTAGAAACGCGCTCCAGACGCGGGTAGCTAGGCCGAACTGGCAGCTCCTCGATGCGCTGTAAATGCTGCTTTACAGACACTGGTACACGTATCTTGTACTGCGCAAGTATAGCCAGGGCATCTGTACTGGTGGTCTCATCAGCAGCCGTTGGCCCTGAGGCAATGATCGATAACTCATCCCCCGGGACGTCGGAAATAATCAAAGATACTACTTTGGCTGGCGCACACCGCACTGCGAGCTTGCCCCCTTGTAGCTGAGATAAGTGCTTACGCACACAATTCATTTCCCGAATCGTGGCTCCAGAGGCAAGCAATAACCGTGTCACCTCCTGCAGATCAGCAAGAGAAACTCCAACGACCGGTAGTGCCAGCAAGGCAGAGCCCCCACCCGATAGCAAGCACACGACAAGATCATCCTCCGTCAAACCCGTAACTAACGCGGCAATACGAGATGCGGCAATAACGCCGGACTCATCGGGCACTGGGTGCCCTGCTTCAACCACTTCAATCTGACGCGTTGGTATCGCATGCCCGTAACGGGTGACGACCAAACCCTCAACCGAGTCCTGCCATTGAGCTTCAAATGCCGCCGCCATTGTGGCCGCGGCCTTACCAGCCCCAATCACAATCGTCCGGCCCCGAGGCTTACGGACAGGCATAGCTGCCGCCATCAGATGTGCTGGATCTGCTGCTGCTACAGCCGCGTCGAATAACTCCCTTAACAACAATTCATCGCTGACAGCCAAGCGCTCTCCAGAACCACAAATAGGCATTTTACATACGGGCCAATATCTCCCTATCATCGCAATCTGCACCGCGATTAGACAGCCGTGGGTGCGAATAAATTACATAAACTGACGGCACTTTGACTTAAAATGGAACGATGGCGTATTTCCGTATCCGGTGAGGAGCGCGTTAAGTATGTTTGGGTCGCCTCACGATAGAGTTACCATGCAGTCACCGGCAGCAGCAAATAACATCACTCGCCGCGACTGCGTGGCACGCGTAGGCGACTTTCCATGACACATCGGGTAGTATTTCTAGACAGAGAATCGCTTCCTGTTCGATTCACGCGCCCTCAATGCGCCGTTGAATACACTGAATACGCCGAGACCCAGCCCAGCACATTGCTGCAGCGATTAGCAACCGCGACAATTGCTATAACAAATAAGGTCCCCTTAACCGGCGCAGTGCTCGCGCAAGTTCCCCAACTAAGACTGATCGCGCTTGCCGCTACGGGATATGACTGTGTAGACACAGCGTTTTGTAAAGAGAATGCAATTGATGTTGTCAACATAAGGGACTATGCGACGCACACGGTACCTGAGCACGTTTTTTCGCTCATACTTGCTCTTCGACGAAACCTTTTGGGCTATAGAACAGCGATGCGCGATGGAAAATGGCAGCGCGCCAGACAGTTCTGTTTCTTCGATGGCGACATTCACAGCCTACATGGTTCCGTACTCGGCTTGATTGGCTTTGGGTCTATCGGCAACGCTGTTGCTCGCATTGGCTCTGCATTTGGCATGCGCGTTATCTTCTTTGACCCGACCCATCCTGCAGACGAGCGATCGAGGTCGCTCGACGAGTTGCTAAAAACCGCTGATGTCATTTCTCTACATTGTCCGCTCACCCACTCAACGCGTAATCTAATCAGCGAGCCTCAACTACGGCTTATGAAGAAAAGTGCGCTGGTCATTAATACAGCGCGTGGTGGTTTAGTCGATGAGATTGCACTGGTAAAAGCCCTTAAAGAGGGGTGGATAGGCGGCGCAGGCTTTGATGTGCTCACCACCGAGCCCCCACGTGAAGGGAACGAACTGCTCAATTTGCAGCTGTCCAACTTCATAATAACTCCACATGTTGCCTGGGCTTCCGTAGAAGCTATGGAGGGGTTGGCAGACCAGCTAACACTTAACATTGATGCGTGGGCTTGCGGCACGCCACGCAATTTAGTGCCGCTTTAAAAGCTTTTTGATACCTTGAACGTCACTTTCGTCGAACAGCGTGACTCCTGGATGCACTGTGCATATGTTATTGACGTATCGGTGACCTGCAAGGAAAAAGCCATACCACCAATAGGCTTTGCGATTGATACAAGCCATGTCATGTAATCAGGGTAAATGAACGCTCGATTATTCTCCACCGTAACGTACCCAATACGGGCGCTACTGGTAATCTGGTAAGGTAAAACAAAGTCTACTCCACCGGAGATGAATAGCCCTTTGCCAGACGCAAAAAAATAGTTCGGCGAAACGTAGGCTTCAAGCGTCGGAATGACAGACCCTGATCCCCAACTAATTTTGCTGCCAAACTCTGCAAAGTTTGAGTGCAGGTTCCGATCTGCACCTGGATAATCGTAATAGTAAAGGCCAAGATCGTAGTTCAAGCCACCGTGATGGGAGCGATATCCTAGCGTTGCATCTACCTCGGCATTCATGCCGAAATAGCGAATTTTCGCAGCATACCCATCTATGTACATCCCGCCGGGCCATAACCACTCAGCCCCGAGTTGCGGGGATGGAGGTCCATCGGAAATATCGAACCCTCGCGATAGGTAATGGGTCGCAAGAGAGACTTGGGCTACGACAGGTGGCACTGATGGCGCCCATTCCTGAGCAGAGAGACATGGCGCCACGAGCACGGCAGCCATCATGATCAACAGACGTGTCATGCTGTGTGTGTTCACATCCCATTATTAGACAGTAGTGGTTCTTGGTCAACGATCGAAGGCAGGGGCTTTTTGAGAGGACGATCTCGGCAAATCGACAATTGGCGTACGCAACCCCTCGCTGCATGCGACACTTGACATACCTTACTAACCATTAAGTGCATATTGGGTAAGTCGACCGTTGATTGGTAGATCACAACAGGTCCTGTACGCGCAATGTCATACGTCTAATGCAAGAGCCAGAACAAGCAAAGAATAGTTTGAACGAGGCACCTACTCATCCTTCTGTGTGGGACCGCCTAGTTATGCACCCCTTATCCCGAATTGGCCCAGGTTTGATTACTGGTGTTGCTGACGACGACCCCAGCGGGATTGCCACCTATTCTCAAGCGGGCGCCCAATTCGGTCTCAATATGCTCTGGACAATGCCGCTAGCATTCCCGCTGATGGCCGTCATACAAGCGATGTGCGCAAAGCTTGGCCGCGTGACTGGGAAAGGTCTTGCCGCCAACATTAAGGATACGTTCTCGCCTAGCGTACTACGCACGCTGGTAGCGTTACTTGTTTTGGCAAATATATTAAATATAGCGGCTGATATCGCCGCTATGGGTGAGGTTGGCGAGCTGATTACACATGTGAATCGGCACTTGCTAACAGTGTTCTTTGCGCTGGGCATGCTTGCACTGCAAGTATACGTGCCATATCGACATTACGTCGTTTTTCTCAAGTGGCTGAGCTTGTCTTTGCTCGCGTATGTTGCAGTGCTGTTTACTATCCATGTGCCGTGGCATGAAGTAGTTGTGCTTACCCTCCTGCCTAGGTTTGACTTTAATGCTGAGGCCGCGACTGTGATTGTCGCCGTCCTAGGTACAACCATCAGCCCTTATCTTTTTTTCTGGCAGACCTCAGAAGAAGTCGAAGATCTGCTGCGAAAGCCAAACAGCAGGGCGTTGCGAGTGGACTCAGATGACGCACCAGCTGAACTGAGGCGTATTGAGCTCGATACGTGGAGCGGAATGTTTTATTCAAACATAACCGCCTACTTCATCATTTTGGTTACTGGCCTAACATTACATGCGGTTGGTATTTCGAAAATCGACACTGCAGCTGAGGCAGCATTGGCTTTACGACCCTTAGCGGGGAACTTTGCGTTCGCTCTTTTTGGTGCTGGCATCATCGGTGTCGGTCTTATCGGAGTTCCGGTCCTCGCGGGTTCTGCGGCTTATGCGGTTGCCGAGACAATGGGCTGGCGCTGGAGCCTAGAATATTCAGCCCCACAGGCTCGCGGCTTTTATATGACTATCGGTCTGTGTATGGTAGCGGCGCTCGCAATTCAGTCGTCACCGATCAGTCCAATGAAGGCTCTTTTCTGGAGCGCGGTTATTAATGGTGTGGTTGCTGTTCCTTTAATCGTTATTATCCTGTTATTGGTTTCTCGTCGATCCATCATGGGAGCCTACGCCAGTGGCTGGCTTACGCTGACTATAGGCTGGGTGACGGCAGCCACGATGGCAATAGCCGCCATTCGAATGGTGATACCAGGCTAGTCGGCGGAATCATAAATCTTTGTATTACCTAGAAGCCACGCGTGGAAATCCCTAACCGCGATAGCGATATATGCGGATGTCTACATTGTGCGGAAGCAGTAGATTAAGAGCTCTCATATGCCATTGGGATGCTTTATGAATACTGGAATAATGAACAAATTGATGGAGGATGTGCACACAGTTGTCACGGATGCCGAGTCACTACTCGAGGCAACCGCACATGATGCAACGGAGCGAGCTCGTGCCGCTCGCGAACGTGCAACACTTTCGATTAACAAAGCCCGAACCACATTGTCTGACTTTGAGGAGACACTTACAGTGCGCGCAAAAACGGCAGCCCAAGATGCTGATCAGTATGTCCATGATAATCCCTGGAAATCGATCGGCATCGTGGGCGCTGTAGGTCTTCTCGCAGGACTGCTGCTCGGGCGACGTTGAGGTGAATAAGAGTCCTGCTACAGGTGTCATCACAGACCTACGTGAGGCGTGCGCTAACGTAGTTGATATGCTAAAAACGCGGGTTGCTGTCTGTGCTATGGAGACAGAGCAACATATATGGCGGCTACTGACGCTAATGTGGGTTGGGTTTGCTGCGCTCACCTGCGTAGCGCTTACGCTCATTTTCGTTTCCGTATTTATGATCGTTATGTTGTGGGATAAGTCTCGCCTCTTGGCTATTGGCACCGTTGCTTTTAGTTTTGCGCTGCTAAGCATCGGTTTCGTAAGCGTGTTATTAAAGCGGCTCTCCAGCCATCCGCATTGGCTTTCAGCAACCACACTTGAGCTGGAAAAAGACTCGATCTCGCTACGAGGTTCTCTATGACGCCTCAGCAACGTCTGCAGGAACAGCTCGTTATCATGCAGAACCATAGTGCCTGTTTGCGAAGCGAGATGAGTCAAGCTCTCGCAAATGCTGCTGAGAAATTATCAGTGCTGGAGCGCCTAGTATGTCTTGCACGATCTGCGACGGGGCGCCCTGCGCTGCTTGCAGCGCTAGCAACAATGATTGTTGCGAGAAATCAGCGTAGCCGGTGGATGATAAATTACGCTGCGATCGCTGTACCATTATGGCCTGCATTGAGAGCTTTCTGGCAAAGTTGCTGCTCAGCTACGGTCAAAACGCGAAGGGTGTAATAGCGGCATTAGCCCCCATAACTTGCCACACACGCTAGAATAACTTCAGCGTCAAGACAGTTACGCCTGCAAAAATTGACCACTGCGGCGATGCCGCGTTGAGGCCACGGACGGCGCCGAAATCCCAGCATATTCTCCGTGATGATGTGTAACTCGCCGCCAACAGAATTTGTCGCGTCTGAGCTGCGCCAGCCTGCGAGGTCCCTGATAACTCACCAGCAAGCCCCCAAGAGCGTGGTAGGGAGCGTGAGACGGCAGCAACCCACCGGCTCTGCTCCCGCCCCTGGGTCTCGTCTGCGGTACCTAGTCGTGTCACTGCATAATTCAAATCGAGGTGGTAGACCTCACTGAGGTCGGCGCTGTAGATGCTATTGACTGTGTAATCAGTCCGTCCGCTCCCATTATGAAACAACTCTTTTGCAGTGGGCATCGCTATCTGCAATTCCATGCCAAAAGCAGATTTATCATTAATGGAAAATCGTCGTTTTAGCACGAACGCCGTATCTCCGAGCCCGTACGAGACCCGCCCGTTATCGCTGGTGACGGCAACGGCGGCCTCACCATCAACTCGGATACCCCAATCAGGACTAAACGCGAGCTTCAGTGAGTACGGCAATGACTCTCGTCTTTCGAGTCCTTGCCCGGTGGTGATTCCGCCCGCCTCTATTTCCACCCACCCTGGAACAGACAGTGCTGCTGGCGTCGACACGGTCGGTCGGTAAGGAGTGACGGCCGGCGCATCATCAGCAATAGCCTGCGCCAAAGCGCCAGCGGGTGCGGCCGCGAGAACCCATGCGCAGAGCAGCAGCCTTACAACATCAAGAGTCGTGCGATTGAACACATTCCACCCAAGTCAGAGCCGCAGAACAGCCGAGCGCAGACTACCCCTAACACCGAGCGATACGCGATCTAAATCAGAATGATTACGCGGGGCAGTCAGCAACTCGCAGTGCACCACTATGGTGCGTTTCCCGCCTGATTTCGCTCAAAATCGCAGCGGTAGCCGCAGAATTCAGTATGCGGGTGAACGCTTGCACGCGAGGAATGAATTTCCGGAGCTTGTGGTGAAGCAATTTTAAACGGTATTATTTTCAATACGTTACGCAATTCGCTGATTGACAAACGCTACTGCAACACTTTTTTGACGCGGCATTTTTCAGATTGGCACGGATTTTGCTTATCTACTGAAGCAACGTGCTTTTGCCGAGAGGCGACCGTGATTTTAAAGTTCAGGAGGGCCCATGCATGAAATACGTCACTGCGTTCATCAAGCCGCACAAACTCGACGAGGTCCGAGAGGCTCTACAAGAAGTTGGGGTGTCCGGACTCTCTGTGACTGAAATTCGGGGCTTTGGTCGGCAGAAAGGCCACAAGGAAATTTATCGTGGCGCGGAATACAAAGTTGAGTTCGTTGCCAAGATAAAAATCGAGACGGCCGTCAGTGCCGACCTCGTTGAACAGGTGGTTGAGGCCGTCACCAAAGCCGCTCACACGGGAACCATCGGTGATGGCAAGGTCTTCGTGTGGGACCTAGAGCAAGCGGTCCGCGTACGGACCGGCGAAAAAGACAGTAATGCACTCTGAAGGAAGTTAACTATGTACAAACTCTTGCTCTCTTTAATGCTGGCCGCGGTGCTAGCCACTGGACTTGGCGACAGCACAGCCTCAGCACAGGAATCTGCTGCGCCTATAACGGCTGAAACACCGGCCAACATAGTGCCGCCCACGAGTGCGGCCACCGACACGGGATCCCCAACACCAACCGCGCCGCTATTGGTCTCCACAGCCACCATCTCTGCCGGCGACACAGCTTGGATGCTCATTTCCACGGCGTTGGTCTTGCTCATGACCGTACCAGGGCTTGCACTTTTTTATGCAGGTATGGTCCGCAAAAAAAATGTCCTGTCCACGCTGATGCAAAGCTTCGCAATCACATGTATCGCTACGCTACTTTGGTGGTTCATTGGCTATTCGTGGGCATTCACGCCAGGTAGCGGCTTTTTAGGCGGTAACAGTCGCTTTCTCATGAGCGGCATGACCTTTATGTTTGAAGCTAAGAAACTAACCGTCTCTCACCTCGCGCTGACGATTCCTGAAACCGTTTATGCAATGTTTCAGATGACATTTGCCATCATCACGCCCGCATTGATCTGTGGCGCGTTTGCAGAGCGCATGAAGTTCTCCGCAATGCTGCTTTTTATGGCCGTCTGGTCATTAGTCGTCTATGCACCAATCGCACATTGGGTCTGGGAACCGACTGGTTGGCTCGCAAGCCGAGGCATCTTAGACTACGCCGGCGGAACCGTCGTGCACATAAATGCGGGTATCGCGGCCCTCGTCTGCGCACTAGTACTTGGTAAGCGAGTCGGCTATGGCCGTGAGGCAATGCCACCGCATAACTTGGTGCTTACGATCATCGGCGCTTCGCTACTCTGGGTAGGCTGGTTCGGATTTAACGCTGGGTCTGCCGGGGCTGCCGATGGACGCGCTGGAATGGCCATGATGGCCACGCAGATTGCTACTGCCGCGGCGGCGATGAGCTGGATGTTCGCAGAGTGGATCTTCAAGCACGGCATCCTCAACTGGCGCAGCCGCGCTCGCACTCTGTCCGAGGAGGATAGCAACACGACTGCTTGGGTATTTCAAGGAAAGCCCTCTGTGCTCGGGATCGCCTCAGGTGCAGTTGCAGGACTCGTTGCCATTACTCCTGCATCAGGATTTGTTGGTCCAACAGGCGCGGCGATCGTTGGCTTAATTGCCGGCATCGTGTGTTATCTGTCTGCTACCTCACTAAAACAACTAATGGGATATGACGACTCATTGGATGCCTTTGGCGTGCACTGTGTTGGAGGGATTGTGGGCGCACTTTTGACAGGCGTACTTAGTCAAAAAGAGATCTCTGGGTTGGATGCGTCTTTCACAACCCAGCTACTTGGTGTCTCTGCCACTTTAATTTATAGCGGTGTAATGAGCCTCATCATTCTCAAAGTCATCGACTGGACCGTCGGCTTACGAGTCTCAGTTGAGGAAGAACGCGAGGGACTTGACGTCGCGCTGCATGGCGAACGCATCGAGTAATGTTAGCGCCCTATGGGGTATTGGCCCCTTAGGCCGATACCCCGTAATTCTTTGAGGCCGCCGCGTACTAGAACGTTACAAGCCAGAGCGCCTTACATGCAGTCGGCCGTCACGAATCTTCTTAGGAGACTACATTGAACAATTCGAAACTAACCGGCGCGTCGCTTTTCTACACAGTATTAACTGTGCTCATTTTAGGAATCGCCAGCACACAGGCCCACGCCGATCCAATAACCGCAACGCCACCCGAATCCTCAGCACCTGTAGCCGAACCTCCCGCCCAGTTTACGCTCAATGGTTACCTCGATTTCTCGTACGAACACTTGAGTTCGTCGAGTCTACTGGCAAGTGGTGGATCTAGTCGCACATTTGATGGCTATGAAAACGGGTTTCGAGTTCAGCAGGCGGCGCTCAATTTATCGTTTCAGCCTAAAGAAGGCGTGGGTTATGTTGTTAACCTGGTGGCCGGGCATGATGCAACCGTGTTTGCACCATATCCTGCGAACCCAAGTAACACGCGCCAGTTTGACTACCCACAGGCTTACCTGCAATACGCAACGGGCTCTCTAACCGTCATTGCTGGGCGCTTTGAGACGCTAGCAGGTTACGAACTGATTGACTCTCGTGGAAACAGCAACTTTTCACGCTCGATACTCTATGGCTTCGCGATTCCGTTTGCTCATACAGGAATCCGAGCGACTTATAACCTCAATGATCAGTGGGTACTTATCGGGGGTGTGGTCAATGGTTGGGACGATCTTAAGGACACAAACTCATCGAAGAGCTTGGAGTTGGGCATAGAGTATCTACCAAGCAAAGCTTTTACTTTTCTTGCTCAGAGTTATCTTGGAAGGGAGCGAGCCGGGGGTCTCGTCGATACCGGACCTGAAGGGTCACGACAGCTGTTTGACGCAGTCGCCACGTGGCACCTATCGGATGCACTCACCGTCGTTGCAAACGCTGACTATGGCAGGCAGTCGAATACATCGAGCGTGACACCTAAGGCAGTTAACAGCGCAACATGGAAAGGGGTTGCAGGCTATTTAAACTATCAGTTTAGCGATAGATTTCGCACTTCACTGCGTCTGGAGTCTTTTGATGATCTGGATGGATATCGAACCGGGATCATTCAAGCATGGAAAGAAGCAACGCTCACACTTGCCTACTCGCCAATAAAGCCGTTAGAAATTCGATTTGAGGCACGGCATGATTTATCAAACGCGTCGGCTTTTATCGACCACCTAACGCCGAGTACTCCGACCCTTTCGCTTACCGATCACCTCGATTCCTTTGCGATTGAGGCACTGGTAAAGTTCTAAATGTCTCTGGGCGCGGCTTGCAGAACCGCGAAACTCATTAGCTCATCGACGACCGTTGCCCGCAGCACCTTTGTCGCGGGCAACGTCACCTGATGACGGTATCCAGCGACGATTTAAAACTTTAACCCGAAGTCCAGTTGTAGTTTCTTATAGTCTTCGTCTCGCGGCGTCTTGACAGGATCAGCCGCTCCAAAGTTGTTCAACGTATTAATGAAGTAGGTCGCATTCAATGTCCAGTTCTTTGCCGGCGCGTACCCAAAGCGGATGACACTACCACTGGTTGCGGTATTTCCGCCGCCGAAATCTGAATCGACAAATCCGCCGAAATAACTGTCTTTCTCAAGTTTCTCATACGCATAACCCAACTCCCAGGTGTTCTTGGCACTAGCCTTGCCAAGTAGCACGCCACCTGTGTACGCCTGATCCTGGCCGTTCTTCGCACCACCATTCTTAGCATAATTTGCAAATAACTGGAGCGGCAGTCCTACAATCTTAGTATTCAATTCTGCTGCGGCTTCTGTATTCTCATATGTGTACAGCAAGCTACCGTTTGCGTCTGTCGTGTTACCGTTTGCAGCGCCACTGATCTGCCCGACGGTGGCTGCGGACCCCTGTGATATCCAGTACGGCTGGTGATGCTGGCACCCTCCACAATTGGCATACATAAGTGCCAAACTGAGGTTTGTGTCACTACTAAACGGATACTTCATGCCAACCTGTGCGCCAGAGTAATTCGCACCGTTGCCCTGCTTAGAGAGCGCGCTCGTTGGTAAGCCTGTTGTTGGATCCACATTATAGGTTGTAATTTCGGACAACCATAAACCAAATGCGTTTCCAAAAAATATGCCATTCTGGTAACTGACCGCAACACCCTCAGGGTTGATGTCATTATCGACCAAAATACTTTGACCAGGGCGGAACCATGGTGTTGGCATGCGACCCAAAGTTGCCGTAAGGCCATCAACAGGCTTCCAGGTTGCGAAGTATTGATCTAGCTCAATCGAGCGTCGGCCCATCCCAGTACCGCTGGCACCGACAGTTTGATTTGGGGAGCGTGGATCGTCAGCGCCGGATGCGAGTCGCAGCGTTACAGCCAAACCATCTACTACCTTTGCAGTTACCCCAAATCGCGCACGCAACCGCTCGCGGGTCTGATCACTTTTCACAGCACGGTGAATTTCTTCGTCGCGATACCTAAAATCCCCAGAGAACTTGATGCTACTGGCCCAATCGCTGGCTGTGACTTTCGCGTGAGTTTTTGCGAGCGCATCCGCCTGAGAATCGCGCGACTTCTCAACCTCTTGCTGCGCAGCAGCGAACTTCGCTCCCTCAGCTTTCAGTACGGCGTTTTCCTCCTGAAGTTTCTGATTACTTTCCTCGAGCCGAGCTAACCGTTCGGCAAGCGCCTCAAGTTGGCTACGTACCATTTTCAGATCATCAGCGCTCGCAGCAACACTAACGGGGACGGGGTTGGTGGCCCCGTTTGCCCCATGCTGAGCAGCAAAACCAAGCACCAAGGCTATGGAAATGACCGCACTGCGATTCTTCACCTTTTTCTCACTTTTTTGATAAATCCATCTCAAATACGGCACCCATGTTAGAGGCGGACATTGCGAAGGTCGGTGGCGTCCTTACGGACAGCACTTGCCTCGCTTGCTTTCATCGGTATTAAACCCTTATCGGCCAGATAGCCATTCGGCCCGATCGCTTTGTCATTGACGAACTCAGCAACGAATTCGCGGATGCCTGGGATAGAAGATACGTGAGCTTTCTTTACGTAGAAAAAAAGTGGCCGCGAAATCAGATAACTGCCATCACCTATTGAGGCAAATGTGGGCTGTTTTCCTTCGATGCTCGCCGCCGACAGCTTATCGTGATTTTGGTCAAGATAAGAGAAGGTAAATACGGCGAGCGCCTGCGAATTATTAGCCAACTTGCTTACGATCATTGCATAGTCTTCCGAAACATCAGTCCACACGCCATCTTCACGGACCTGCGTGCAGACACGCTTGTAGCGTCCTTCATCAATTTCTTTTAGGGACTTCAACCAAGGGTACTGGGTGCAGCCGGCCTCAAGAACTAATTCCGAGAAAGCATCACGTGTGCCGTGATTCGGCGCTGGTCCATATATCTGTATTGGCTGGTTAGGAAGCTTAGGATTAATTTGGGACCATGTGTGGTACGGATTGCCAATTAGGGTTGCGTTATCGTTTGGGTCAGGCACCTGCGCAGCTACGGCAAGGTAGAGCTCTTTACGAGTTAGCGCATAAGCTGGGGCGCCCTTTTTGGTTGCTATAGTAATTCCGTCATAACCAATTTTTACCTCTGCAACATCTTTGACACCATTTTTTACACACGTCTCTAGCTCCGTGCTTTTTATGCGTCTGGAAGCATTTGCGATATCTGGATACTGGGAGCCAACGCCGCCACAGAATAACTTGAAGCCACCGCCAGTGCCGTTGCTCTCGACCTTAGGCGTTTTGAACTGCGAGTTCGTCTTTTGGAAGTGCTCCGCCACGGTGGCAGAAAATGGAAAGACGGTGGATGAACCAACAATCGAAATTGCATCACGTGCACTCTGTGCATTAGCAATCGTTGCACAGCTGACCGTGAGCACTAACGTCAAAGCGGCAGATACTTTTTGCATGATGTCCTCTAAACTTTATTAAATGACCACGTGATGAGATGACCGTATCCTGCGGACACCCTAGTCACGTTTTATGACGGTACTGTGACATGCGGCATGCTTTAAACTATTAAGCGGCCCGACATCAAGTATAGACGCAATATTGAGCGCGATTGCAGAAGCTCCGCACGGTGCGCTCGAATTAGGCAAACATCTATACGTATAACTGCGTAGGTTGACTTTACTCGGCTCCTCTAGCTTCTTGCCTGAGCGCGCTATTTAAAGCGCTTACCAATAATCAACTTTAGGGTTTAAGTGCTTGAAAAAGCGAGCACCTCGCGCTGCTTGAAAAAAATGTATATCAAAAGCATTAAAACTAGTGTCGCACTAAATACAGAATTTTGCTGTCAGCACCAAATGCGTGTGGGCCTGCGAGTGGACGGACCGCATTGTATTTATCATTGCCCGCGTGTTTAAAAGGCCGTCTGTTCATTTACACAGAACACTCGATCGGCTCTTCATAGAAAAACGTCGCCGCCATTTGGGCTGATACACTGCCCTTGGTAGTGACGCGCCTCGTCACTTGCGAGAAACACATAGCTCGGAACAATGTCAGCAACATTTGCGATCCGGCCCACAGGGATTCCTCGGCGAATCTGTTCGAGTACGGCGCTCGGCACATCTGCCAACATCGGTGTTTGCGTGGCGCCTGGGGCAACGCAATTAATCGTGACCCGTCGCTCACCAATCTCAAGTGCGACAGAGCGGGTGAATGACAAGATGGCGCCCTTGGCTGCCGTGTAATGCGAAAATCCTGGAGCCCCTTTGTAAGCGAGCTGACTAGCTGTATTAATGATGCGTCCGTAATTTTGCGTGTAGAGTAATGGCAATACTCGTCGTGTCATCAAGAATGTTCCTCGCAGATGCACGGCGAGGATCCGATCCCACTCGGTAACTGGCATAAGCTCCACGGGAGATGCGCTAGCAACTCCGGCGTTATTTACTAATATATCGATCTTTCCATAGGCAGTGAGACATGCTTCCACGATTCGATTGACAGGCTCTTCCTCGCTCACATCGCCCTGAAAGGCAATGGCTCGCCCGCCCGCTGCAAGAATTTCTTCACAGACCTGTGTCGCAGCGTCTTTTTGCACTTGAGTCGGATAATTAACGAGAACGGCGGCGCCCTCACGTGCAAAAGCGGTGGCAATGCCTCGCCCGATACCAGAACTTGCGCCGGTAATAATGGCAACTTTGTTTTGAAGCTTCATCGCTGCATTCAGTCCCAAAGCATGCCGCTTTAGTATCGTAAGCACTCGCACCCAGTTCTACGATGCTTACTTAAATTACGGGACATCCACACCCTCGGGGGCAGCCACTGACCGCAGGTGCGCAGCGTCTGGAACTGTCAGTGGTGGCAGGTGTACTTCAATTAACTGACGGTTGACAGCCACTAATCGCTCTGACTGTAGACGCTGCCAACGATAAATTGTTTCATCAGCGCGCGCATTGGCTGCTGCGCGTACTTGACGTTGCGCCTCGGTAGGACGCCGGTCGGAGCCTTCAATATCAGTTTCAAGATTGGCTAGTATTTCGCCGTTAGCGGCTAAGGAGCCTGATTCCTCTCCTTCGGTGCGCACAAGCTCAAGTAATGCTCGGTCAAATTCTTCGAGCTGCCGCATTAGGCCAGTAGCATGCTTTACCTTGACCATCGGCAAGTTGTCAGTCAGTTGAATGCGAATTGTGCCCACTTCAGCATAGGCTCGCCAAATTCGCTTCAGATCCTGAGACAGTTCCTCTGCAAAATGCTCGCTTGCCTCCATATCAGAGGCGCTGGCAGTAACTCGTGGGTCAGGCAATATAGTGAGTGGCTGCTCCATACTCTTGCCGGCGACTCGCAGCGTAAGACGATACTCTCCAGGAAGCACCAATGGCCCCTCAGGAGTCAATGCTGCGCCCTCTGTACGTGAAGCTGTATTACTGTACTGATACTCGATGGCTAGTGGTCGACGCATGCGCAAGTTCCAAATAAAGCGATGGTTACCTGCAGCGGACGATAGAACTTGCGGTTGTTCAAGCCAATCAGCGGTAAAATAAGGACTGGACTCTAGAGCGTCATCAGGAGGCGCACTCGAAAAGCTCTGGATTAGCGTGCCGGCAGCATCATGCACCTCGAGTTCCACGCCGGTTGCACTGGTTTCGGCCAAAAAATAGTCGATGACCGCGCCCGTCGGTGGATTCTGGCCAAGTGGCGTCTCGGGGGTAAACGGCGTGTCTTTATTCTGGTTTACGCGCAGCCGTATGGTCGGTGACGGCCTATAAAGAATCGCCTTTTCAACATTGCTTAAGTCCCACTGACGGAGGGGTGCAATATCATCCAAAACCCAAATGCCTCGGCCAACAGTCGCAATAATCACATCATGGTCGTGGATTAAAAGGTCATGGACCCAGACTGCTGGCATGTTTAGGCTGAGACTACGCCAGTGCTGCCCATCATCAACGGAGACTGAAACGCCACGATCTGTTCCAGCAAATAGCAATCCGGCACGGAGTGGATCCGCACGCACTACGCTTACATAGTGCCCTTGTGGCAAGTCGCGCGCAATCTGTACCCAACTGCGCCCGTAGTCAGCCGTCTTATAAATTAATGGTCTGGTGTCGTCCTGACGGTGATTATCAACTGCAAGGTAGGCCACGCCCGGATGGTCTTTAACCAAATCTATGCTGGCGATTTTTGACCAGCGTGGCACTGCCGGTGGCGTTATCTTCTGCCACTGGTTGCCACCACTGCGCGTCAGCCACACAATCCCATCATCCGTGCCGATCCAGATTTCCTTTGCATCCTGCCCAGATGGTGCAATTACATTGATTGTACCGAAGCCACAAGCGTACGCCCGCGCAGGCTCTGGATTGCCTCCGCAGTTTTTAGCGCCCGCCATGTGTCCACTAAGATCGGAACTGATAGTTTGCCAGTGAGCACCTCGGTCTAAAGATTTAAATAAGACTTGTGCACCGGCATACAACACGTGTGGACCGGTTCTCGAGAATGTAATGGGTGTGAACCAATTGTAGTGATACCGATAATCTGTCGGTCTTTTTGCGTAACTTGCAACGGGCCAAGGAGCCACATTCGTGATCTCTCCCGTACGTCCATCCCAGCGTGAGATACGGCCACCAAGACCACTTGCAAAAACAACCTCTGGATCTTCTGGATCAGGCACGTTGTAGCCACGCTCATCGCCACCAACAGGATGCCAGTCACGCAAACTCAAGCTACCGTAATCACTACGACTAGCAAGTGCAGCTGTTCCGTTATCCGTTTGGCCAGAGTAGATCCAGTACGGGAACCGCTGATCAGTTGCCAGATAGTAAAACTGCCCTGTCGGCTGGTTATACCAATCGCTCCAAGTACGACCACCGTTTGTAGTAACAATCGTACCTTGATCAGCGGCAGCAACACGCCGATTCAAATCCTGCGGATTAATCCAATAGTAATGAAAATCATCGCCTCCCGGAGCACCACGTACAATGGTGAAGGTCTTGCCACCATCGTTTGATTCGTGCACTGACCGACCAGCGGTATAGAGCGTGTCGGGATCCGTTGGGCTGACCGTGATTCGACTCATGTACCAGCTGGCAACCCACGGCACGCTGTTCATTTTTTGCCAATGCTTACCTGCATCATCCGAACGGTACAGCCCGGCAGAACTCGCACTATCAACGGTAGCATAGAGCCGCGTTGCTCCGTGGGCGTGAGTAACGGCAATGCCAATACGACCAAGATTGCCTTGAGGCCAGCCCTCCCCGCCAAGCTTTTGCCAGTGCCTGCCACCATCCGTGGACTTATATATAGCGCTGCCCGATCCTTCAACCCGCATGAAATAGTCAAGCCAAGGCCATGTACGCGCAGTCCAGGTTGAAGCGAAGACTATATTTGGATCAGCACTGTCAATCGCTAGGTCAACGGCACCAGTGGCCTCATTCACATAAAGCGTTTTTGCCCACGTCTTTCCACCGTCGTCTGTCCGATACACTCCTCGCTCAGGGTGAGACCCGAACAAGTGTCCAAGTGCTGCGACTAGCACCACGTTCGCGTCCCGCGGATCAACCACAATTGCGCCGATGTGACGGGTTTCTACAAGCCCTAACGAGGTCCACGTCTTACCAGAGTCCATGGAGCGATAGACTCCACTGCCTGCAACGACATCGTAGCGTGGTTCCGGCTGACCCGAGCCTAGGTAAACAATTCGCCCATCAGATGGCGCGACCGCAACCGCACCGACACCCGTAATCGGCAATGAATCTGTCAATGGCAACCAGGTACGACCAGAGTCATCCGTTTTCCATAGTCCGCCACCCGCTGCAGCTGAGTAGTAGGTATCCGTTTCGGTTGGAACCCCTACGGCCATCGTGCTCCAGCCGCCCCGGAATGGACCAACTAGGCGCCACTTCAAGGCAGAGCCTATATCGCCGGCTGAGTCAGCTAATGCGCCGTAGGTCGCGAGACACATTCCCAATATCGCAACGAACGAGTAATAGGTTTTACTCATCTCACACCCCATTTAGCCGCTACACAGGCACCCAATAACGCAATAACTCCATCAGAGCATACCGCCTGGCCCACTCACTGTGGGCACACCATGACGTCTTAATAGCGCATCCATTGCCGGCAAATCTGTCAGCACAATTGCATTCCATTTTAGGAGCGCTGCGCTGAGCTCGGAATGTAAATACTGATAAACATCCCGCTGCGGTGCCGTAGGACTAAAATCACCGCTATCAATTGTTTGCCAGAACGTATCGTACTGCTCGTTTAGCATATTCGGATATCGCAAATTATCCTCAGACGCCGTCATCTTGACCTGCACCAGCCGCCCCTCAACAGGTGCCATTTTCGCAAGTAGCGCCTCGATGGCGACACGTGCCAACTGAGTCGTAGAACCATCACCTGACCACTTTTTGAGTGTCTCTAGGCGAACACGCGTTTCACGCAACTGATTGACGGCGCGATGAAGGCGATCAATATCGTCTCGCGTACGCATCGACAAATCACGTAACTCACTCAAATCCTGTTCGGTAACCTGACCCTGTAAACGCGGGTCAAGCAGAACCTGCAGCGGCGCGGTCTGTACTTTACCGCCCACTGTGAGCCGTAACTGATACTGCCCGGGATTCACTAAAGGTCCACGAGGCCCATCATCGGAATAAAAGGCCCCTGGAATCTGTTCAGGGCTTTCGCTACGCAAATCCCACACGAACCGATTGGCCCCAGCTGAATCGGGCAATACGTCATCCGACTTTTCTCTATCGGTCCATTCCGCCGGCTGTTCAATGACTTCATGTGGGCGTAAGTTTGTTAACCGTCGAACAGTCTTGCCATCTGCCCCGGATACCTCAAGCGTCACTTCTTCGTCTGCCGCAGGCTTTGTGGATAGGTAGTAATCAATGACCGCGCCAGCTGGTGGATTATCTCCAACCGGCAAACGACGCTCGACCTGCATTGGATAATGTAAGCGCAGTGCCGGTGCTGGGCTAAATAGATGAAATCCGTTTAGTTCTACCCCAGCAACCATTTGCCGCAGCGGCGATAAATCGTCAAGTATCCAGAATGAACGCCCGTGCGTCGCTGCAACTAAGTCACCATTCTTAATCGCAAGATCATGAATCGGCACTATCGGCAGATTTAATTGTAACGGCTGCCAGTGCCCGCCGTCGTCAAAGGACACATATACGCCAAGCTCGGTGCCCGCATACAACAACCCTTTCACAATCGTATCTTCACGCACAGCGCGTACAAATGCCCCTTCTGGGATCCCAGTTGTTATGCGTGTCCAAGTCTTTCCATAGTCGTGAGTGCGGTATATCAAGGGCTTTAAATCGTCTAACTTATGACGATCAATGGCTGCATACGCAGAGGCTGTGTCATGGGGTGACGCCTCGATAAGACTGACCATGCTCCACTGAGGCATATCCTTAGGCGTTACATTGGCCCAGGTAACGCCACCATCGCGCGTCACGTGTATTAACCCGTCATCGGTTCCCGCCCAGAGCAAGCCTTGCTGTAATTTAGATTCAGCTAGGGTAAAGATCGTGTCGTAGTACTCAACACTCGTAATATCCAGCGTAATGGGACCACCGGATGGGCGCTGTTTACTTTTATCGTTGCGCGTCAGGTCGGAACTGATTTCTTTCCAAGTACGTCCCTCATCACTGCTCTTAAGAACGTACTGGGCTGCAGTATATAAAACCTTGGAGTCATGCGGCGACACAAACAATGGTGCAGTCCACTGCAAGCGGTACTTAAGATCGGCAGCCCCATTTCCTGATGTATCAAGCGGGTACACGGAGACGTCCCGCAGATTATTCGTGCGATGATCGTAGCGAGTCATCTGCCCACTTTCAGAATTGGCGTAAACAATTTCCGGGTCACGCGGATCAGGCGCGATATAGCCACTCTCGCCACCACCAACCTCATACCAATTTTGACGACCAATAACACCACTGTCATCACGACTAGCGATTGCTATAGTGGAATTGTCCTGCTGGGCACCATACACACGGTAAGGAAAATGGTTATCCACGGCAACATGATAAAACTGCGCTGTCGGCTGGTTATAGGGTTGTGTCCACGTTTTACCGCTGTCAACTGAAATGCTGGTCCCGCCATCACTGCCATCAATAAGACGGCGAGTATCTTTAGGATCGATCCATAGGGCGTGGTGATCACCATGCGGCGCCAGCATCAAATCAAACGTTTTGCCACCATCAGCCGAACGATAAGCACCGGTGTTCATGACATATACGACATCCGGCGAGACTGGATCGGCAAAGACATGACTAAAGTACCAGGCACGCTGCCGAAAGCGGTGATCGGCGTTAACCCGTGTCCAGGAACTGCCACCATCTTCGGAGCGGAATAAGCCACCCTCATCTGCCTCAACCATGGCGTAGACTCGGCCCGTGCCACCGCCAGCGACTGAGATCCCTATGCGACCGAGCAACCCTTCAGGCAGCCCGTGCCCCTGCAATTGAGACCATGTAATGCCGCCGTCAGTCGACTTGTATAAACCAGATCCAGGTCCGCCACTCGAGAAATACCAGGGCTGCCTACGCATCTGCCAAAGCGATGCATACACAATGTTTGGATTGCTTGGGTCAAACACGACATCAATCGCTCCTGTATCTTGATCCTTGTACAGCACGCGGGTCCAAGTGCGACCGCCATCGGCTGTACGAAACACGCCACGCTCTGTATTTGATCCAAATGCATGTCCCAACGCCGCAACCAGCACAACGTCCGGATTGCTCGGATGCACAATCACGGCACCAATTTGCCTCGTATCACGTAGCCCGACATTCTTCCATGTGCGTCCGGCATCAACCGAACGGTAAACGCCATCACCAAACGTGATGTTGCCGCGCGTACAGGCCTCTCCAGTCCCCACATATAAAACGTTGTGGTCGGACTCAGCGACAGCAATGGCGCCCACAGATGCAATTTTTTGGTCGTCAAAAATCGGCCTCCAGCTATTGCCAGCATCGATGCTTTTCCAAACACCACCTGCTGCAGCACCGAAATACCACGTTGCAGAGTCTCCGGTCACTCCCGTCACGGCGAGGACTCGGCCACCGCGAAACGGACCAATTTGGCGCCATTTCATTCCATTGAGTACCGTGGGATTTACATCCGCTACAACGCTTACCAATGGCGCGAGTGCGAAAAAAGCCAAAAGCCCTATGACCAACCTGCTGGAATGCCGCATGAACCTACTCCGATCGCATGAAACAGGCGCCCATCCTACGGGAAAACCGTGCTGGAGTGACGCGGTACGCATAACGTGAAACGCGCCGTAGAACCCCCGCGATGCTCAGCGTTGATTGGCGCCTAATGCCCACGAGGTGAGCTAACTTTTCATATGTTTTCAGTAGGATAGCCTATAGACGCACATCCTCGGTCTTAGACTCGAGGGCCCAAGCGGGGCAGCCATCGACGACGTCGCGCCTAGGCGCGTATCACGTGCAAACGCTGATTCTTTAAAGCTGACGTTTGGGTTGCACAGGCAGCGCGTTCGGCCGGAAGGATTATGGCCGTAGACACAACGCTGCCGGATCACACACGATCCGACAGCATTTGGTATTTATGTATTGCAAAGATTTGTGACGCTTAACAAACCTAGCGCCTTCTTTGGAGCCTTAGTGACTCAATCCGCGACTAGCACTGAAATTCCGCCCCTATAATACGGTTTGGAAAATAGGACTTTGGTAGCGCGTTCCGGTGTAATCGTAATGCAGGCGCCGATCATATCCACCTTGCCTGCAATTAACGCCGGAATCATCGCGCCAAAATCCATGTTCATTACTTCAAGCTTCCGATTGAGTCGCCTTGCGACCAATCGTGCGATTTCCACATCCAAACCGACTACCTGCTGAGAGCCATCAACAAAAGAGAACGGCTCGGTTATCGCAGCCGTACCAAAGTGCAGCACGGCACCCGTGCCCTCCTCGATCGTGGGCATCGCTGCCGGCGCACCGGATTCCGGCAACCATCGGTGCATCATGACGTCGTAGCCCCCATTTGCCCGGAGCTCGGCAACGACAGAGTCAATCGCCTCTTTGAGTTCAGTATCCGTTAATCGGACAGCAAATCCGTAGTCATCGATCGTTATCGGATCTGGCAGCACGTGCAAGCCAGGGTTTTTCCCAGCAATATTTCGCAGAATTGGCTCGTCATATCCTGCCGCGTCGGCTTTGTGCGCCTTAACCGCGAGAGCCGAATCGAGCACCGAATTATAATAGGCGAATTTCGCCGTAGGAAATTTAGTTAAAATCAGCTTGTCGGCTACTGTGCCTGTTGGCACTGCGAAGGTTTTTCCCTGCAAATCAACTACACCGTGTATTTTTTCGCGCTGGCTACAGCCTGCAAACACTGTTGCACAAATAAGAACACACAGTAACGCCACGACTTTATTCATAACTATTCCCCCCAAGAAATCAAGCACTAGACCGTCTGATCGAATAACAAATCAAACTAAATACTTTCGGAATCTTACATAAAAACCAACACAACGTGTATTCCATTCCGCGCCACACGCTATAGATCCTAATCAATGTCGGCATATCGCTCGAAATATGCGCTGACGGAGCCTCACTTTAATCGTCCCCTTTAGTAGCCAGCACAAATGTTACGTCACAGACACAGCACACTCGTTTAATGCCAACATTCAACCGGTTGCCTAGTTTAGCGGCAGAAAAAGAGCTGAACCTGAGCAACCCCTTGAGGAAAGCAACGACTGCAGTGCCGCACTACCACCATTCATTCACTACAAATAGCAGATGAGATAACGGACAGTTTTTCCGACCACTGGCGAACCACGACCAAGTTCGCGAAAACCAAGCGCGGCGTGGAACGCATCTGACACAGGATTGGGGGGGTCAAAGTTTACTTCACAGGTGAGCACACGCCGGTTTGACATACTCATAGCAATCGCAAGATCAGAGTACAGCTTTCTACCCAAACCTTGGCCTCGCCGCGGTTCTGCCACAACCACCCTATCAACGTACACAAAGCGCGACAGTCGCTCCCGAAACCATTGGTAATTTGGACTTTCGTAATCAGCGGTCTCATCAAAGGCGAGCAAAAACGCGGCCCCACCACGGTCGACGCCACACACATAAAACGCTTGGGCAAGCAAGTACTCAAGCTTTGCTACGTCGAAATATGAAGTTGCAGCCTCTTCCGCAGCATTGAGTCGCAGAACGGCCGACAGATCCACATCCCATCGATGGGCCACACTCCCCATATCTTTAGAAATAAGTGACATTTCGCATTCTATCGCAGACCAGCGCTTAGATATTAAATCCTTCCCCACGGCAACTCCCGCAAGCTTTTCTAATAACGGTTCGCCGTAATCATGCACAACGCCGAAACCCAGGCCCACACCGGCCTGAACTTTCTTCCGCGCACGTGATCGTTCCAGTCTTCCGACTCCGTGTCGTCGACGTGATAAACGGTGTGATTATTGGATGACCTTACCGCAACAGTAATACCACCTAAAGTTCTAACCGCATTTTTTGAGTGGCGCAGGACATTTGGCTACGTACTCTGATTGCTTCTAATCCTTACTGCCCAACTTTGTCTATCTAAGTGTAAGAAACCTGTGCTAAGATCAATTGGTATCTGTAAACACCAAATCATTGCGCGGTATTGAAATTTGCGCGCCGACGGAAACAGCATACTCGGAAAGCTTTATTTGCCCGCTGCGGCATGAGCTGCTTCATGGGAAGCTGGTTTATTCGCTAAGAAAACAGACACCACCGAGCGCCAATTGATCGGCAGCGTACTATCTTTGTAAAAGGCTTACGTCCCATATGAGAATCTGTTCGATTGTGCGCTTGAGCGCGATACCAAAGATATAATCGAACTCTTATGATTAATTGGAATATCCGCTACAGCCCGATTCTAAAACGATTTCCTGAGCTCTTCGACTCATCACTATCAATCTTAGAGGTTGGCAGTGGAGACAATGGAATCGCTTCATTCCTAAAGCGACCAGTAACTGCACTAGAGTTGCGTTTTGGCGCGGCCATCAATCCGTGGTTGCAACCTATTGTTGGAAGCGTGCTAGAAATTTCTTTTCCGGACAATCACTTCGATTACGTCGTGTGCGTTGATGTTTTAGAGCACCTCGCGGCTGTCGATCGCCCTAAAGCAATACAGGAGCTATTCCGTGTAGCGCGGCACAAGCTCGTTATAGCGTGCCCTTGCGATGCACCCGCTATCGAAGGAGAGCGCCATCTTGCCGCACTTTTTGCGAATTCAAGTTTTGGTGTGCCAAGTTGGTTGCAGGAGCATTTAGATATCGGCCTACCAACGGTCGGCGAGATATTACGCAATTTAATTGAGTTGAAAACGTCCTTTGAGGTCGAGGGGAGCGAAGGCTTACTGCAGCACTATGGGGGGATTCTGCTCGATCATTTTTTTCCCTACTCCAAAGAGTTACTTCAAGCGCATGCGAAGAAGACGTCGGTGGGAGCGGCAATTGAGGCCGGGCACTCGGACGGTTTCTATAGTTACATGTTTACCATTCACAAAGCCCTGACGGAAAGCACAATAACTGCACAACCGAATTCACAATTTTACGTGTCGGGGTCGGCACCGCGGGTAACGGGCTGCAAACGTGATGGCGGAGGTCTACTACAACGGCCGGGTAGCGCGGCCTTGTATTGCGTGCAGCACAGAATTGGGGAGGCGCCAGATTTGGGTCCGGTGACGCCTATCTATGCAGGTCAGGCGGCGAGCAGCGCACCTCCCGAGAGCATCACTGATATCCCCGCGAGTGTCCCACCGCTAGACAATCGCCGCTGGTCTGAGTTGTCGGCAATATATCGGATATGGCAAGACGGACCCCGTTCCAAAGTCATCGGGTTTTGTCACTACCGGCGCTTGTTTGCTTTTAATGTCGTAGCGCATGACAGCCGCGAGCGAGTAGTTACCCGCGCTGATTTAGCTGCGCTGACGCCCCACTTTTACGATGTCGGCACCATCGCGCAAGCTGAAGCTGACACAATTATCGTGCCGCAGCCGATCGTGCTAGACAGAACTGTCTGGCAACAATACGGTCTGATTCATTACCCGCAAGATTGGTGCATCATTCTCGGAATACTCTCAAGAAATTATCCAAAACTTCTACCATATGCTCTTTCACACTTTGAATCCCATCAACTGTATGCCAACAACATGTTTATCATGCGCTGGGACCGATTCGATGATTTGTGTACGCTCTGGTTCAATGTGCTAGGTGAGTTCGTGCAACGTGTTGCGCCCGACCGCGGTAGCCTCTATCAGAACCGAGATGCTGCCTTTTTAGCTGAGCGCCTGTTTGACATCTGGCTAAGACAACAAGTGGCGTGCGGCATCAGCCTAATCGAAACCCCAGTGTATTTTGTTGCAGATGCCTGTCCCGCGGAGGCATCTGAATCAGCATGACCCGAGAATCTTGATCGACGAGCAGGACAGCAACCGCATACAATTATTCGGTGCCTACCTTAGGCTCACATGTGGAGAACCGTATCAATCTAGTTACCAAAGTGCTTGTAACAGGAGGCGCGGGCTTTTTAGGCTCCCATCTGTGTGATCGGCTTGTCGAGGCTGGCCAGGATGTTCTGTGTGTGGATAATTTCTTCACCGGCTCCAAACAAAACTTAACCAACCTCCTTAAAAATCACAAATTTGAGCTACTCCGCCACGATGTAACTTTTCCACTCCACGTGGAGGTAAACCAGATTTATAATCTGGCATGTCCGGCAAGCCCAATACACTATCAACACGACCCGGTACAGACGACGAAAACCAATGTGCATGGCGCGATCAACATGCTTGGCCTTGCGAAAAGGCTGCGCGCGCGAATCCTTCAGGCCTCGACTAGCGAGGTTTACGGCGATCCGGAAGTCCACCCCCAACAAGAGTCTTATTGGGGCCGTGTTAACCCCATTGGAGTACGCTCCTGCTATGACGAAGGCAAGCGTTGTGCAGAAACACTGTTTTTTGACTATCACCGACAGCACCAGCTCGAGATCAAGGTGGTCCGTATCTTCAATACCTACGGGCCACGCATGTCAATCAACGACGGGCGTGTTGTTAGTAACTTCATCGTTCAGGCACTGAGAGGGGACGACATCACCCTCTATGGTGACGGCCAGCAGACACGTAGCTTTTGTTATGTTTCAGACCTAGTTGACGGACTTATTCGGACGATGCAAACAGACTCGGGGTTCACAGGGCCTGTCAATATAGGAAATCCATTTGAATCAACGATGCTCGAACTCGCAGAAATCATACTGCGAAAAACCGGCAGCTCAAGTCGAATCGTCATGCGTCCGTTACCTGAAGACGACCCTCGCCAACGTTGCCCCGATATCTCCATCGCCACAAAAGTTCTTGATTGGAGACCGAAAATACCGCTTGACGATGGGTTAACAGAAACAATCGCCTATTTTGGCAAGACGTTGGGTCTATCCTATACCCCAAAGCACAACCACAAATAAAAAGGCGGGGCTCTACATAAGATCTAAACGCTTAAAATCGACTCACTTTAAATAAATCGCTTTTTAAGCAACGTCAACATCAATTAACGCATCAAAACATGTGCCCTGAAGATATCTTTACAGTGGGACTTTCGAGACCTAATAATCATTAGAAGGGTATCGACATCACAAAATGAGGGGTAATCCCCCCGTTTTCTGGGGGTTTGACAAGTAGATCTATGCGGCCATGGCTAACCGCTGTTTCGGTGTGATGCCGCCCAAGGCCATGTTTGGGCGCTCGTTATTGTAGTTCCAGATCCATCGTCTTGCGTCGTCTTGACCTGACCCAGTGATCCGAACTCGTACTGAGCCAACCATTCGTAGCGGACGGTACGGTAAAAACGTTCGACGCCAGCATTCTGCTGGTCCGGGAAACACTTGGCAGGTCACAACTAAATGAGCGACATTGAGTATTGGCATTTTAGCTGTGCATCAAGATAGCAATGAGCCAATGCGTAAGGATGCTTACCCTAAACTTTTTAGGCTTATAAATGGTGGAGGTTAAAAGACAATTTTTGTCGAGTACTTGAGCGATGACTTTTTATTTAATACCGCTTTTCCAGCTTCCCCAAAAGGTTGTAAGTTGTTTTTTAACGCAAATTCATTGACTGCTTTTGTAACGCCACTCCATCCAATATAATCATCCAATATCATAACCCCACCATCTTCCAGTAGCTGCCAATACATTTCTATATCTTTGATTACTGATTCATATTCGTGTCCAGCGTCGATATAAATCATCTGTGATTTGACTGACAACTTTTTAAGCACAAAATATGCTGCCTCGCTAGTCAGCGGAAAAGGTGTTATATATTTTTCACATTTATTTGCTAGGACATTATTTAAAAAGGTGTCGTAAAGATTAGGTCTGCCATTTACAATTCTTAATGAGTTATACCAACCTTGCCTATCTTTTTTTGCAAGCCAATGCTCTGGGGAGCCTAGCCAAGTGTCTACACACAAGATTTCGCCATCAATATTTAGTGAGCCTAATTTTTTTGCCATAGTAATCGCGGATCTTCCCTTCCACGAACCTACTTCAATAATTAAACTTGGTTTCAGGTTTTCTATCGTCCAAGGAAGTATCGGATGATCTGAACCCCATCCCTGCATATCAACTTTCGTTTCATCAATAGTAAAACCAGCATATATATCTATTCCTTTGTATAACTGTTCTCGTATCACTTTTTCCACCCTATAAATTAAGCCAACCTATCAGCCGCCATCGTTGCTGTCGTCTTAATGTAGTTCTTTTCTAGCATCCCCGCACTATGACCCATTTGCTTTGATAGCGTGTGTATATCCGTTCTGTTTTCTATAAGTTCCGATGTAGCGTAAGTATGTCTCAAGCTATACAGCGTTCTATTCTGTCCATCTTTCTCTTTTTCTAGCTCGCTATCGCGCATTAGCCGTCTAAAGTTTCCATTCAAACTCGGCGGTTGATAACCATTTGTAAATGTGAAAAGTTTATGTACGACCCTTTTTTTTAAATAGCTCGTCAAACCCAATATCTTTTACTCCTACTTGTCTTTTGTGTAGTCGCTTTAACGCATCAATAGCTTTGTGTTTCGCAATCAGCCAACGCCCGCCTGTTTTACCATCTATCCATACACGCAAGACTGGTTCGGCCGAGGTTCTCCCATTGTGCCGGCCGCGGTCGCAGGCATCACCGGCACGGCCGCGATCGCGACGGCAGCCAAGGCCTGCCAACATTCTTGTCTTCATAGGATTCCCCTGAAACTGGATAGAGTGATCCGAACACCATCACAGTAGGCCGCGCGAAGGCCTTGAACCCATGAATTGACCCTATCACGACCATATAGACCGCCTATGACCGGAAGTGGCCGATCACTCGGACCACCCCTTCCGCCGTCAAGGTCCCACCGTGCAGCAGATATTTCTCAAGAGCTGCATCAAATCCCGGCGCAGTCGTCGGCTTCAGGTTCGGATTACCGGTGGTCACGTTGCCGTCCGAGTCGATCGTGCTGGTGGCGGTGATCTGCTCGAATCCGGGCCACGCCAGAGTGGATGAAATCGCCAAGCGGCCGATGAGATCCGGAGCAAACTCGTAGCGCGCCTGAGCAGTCGGGAAGTAGTTGGTGTAGCTGCGATTGGTCGAGACCGAACATGCCTGGTCCGCAGGACAGGTCACGCCCGTCTGGTCCTGCGTGAACGCCGAGTAGTTCGTCTGGGTCTGCTCGATACCCAGGCCCGCGATGATGCCGAGCGCACCCCACCCGAAATGGTACTGACCGTAGGCCCGGTGCACGTCTTCCTTGTCATTCACGTTACTGAGCTCGGTTGCGATCGGATCCGGCGTTGGCAGCAGCCCGATGTGTTGCTGGTAGTAGCTGCGCAGAAAACCGGCGCTCGCGAGCGCAGGGATTGTGTAATCGCCGTTGATCGCTTCCGTCAAAGGATAGGACGCCGCTTTTCCGGCGGAGCTACCAACCTTGATTCCATAGCTGACCGCCTCAGCCGTTTTCTCACGAAGTCTCGCATTGACACCGAACTTGAACTGCTCATCCTCGCGGTCGGTGTAATGCGTCGGAATGGCGAGATTGCCGGCGAGCGGGCAATCAGCAAGACCAAGCGTCAAAATTCTTTACGCCTGAGCGAACACCCGATCCGAGCCTAGGACCAGCTTTGAGCTAGCTCCCACTCCATCCTATAGGCCTAAACTGCGCGCAAGATATGCTACGGAATAAGGCCGCACACCTGAGTGGCTAACCGTTTGATATCGCTTGAGGAAATGGTGGCCAGGGAGGGAATTGAACCCCCGACACGCGGATTTTCAGTCCGCTGCTCTACCAACTGAGCTACCTGGCCGCTATAAGGCTTTGAATTCAAAAAAAAGGACACCAGAAGCCCTTCAGCTAACTAGCGTATTAGACCGGTGTATACCCAAGCACGTCAAGGCGTCGTGCGCCCAGTCTCGGGGGAGACATAGCCCTCAGGCTTGTCAACACCCGCACCGAACAAGAATTTCTCCATTTCAGCCACTAATAACGCCCGAGCCTTAGGCTCAATCGGCGTTAATCGATACTCATTAATGAGCATCGTTTGATGAGCAACCCAACGCTGCCAGCCTTCTTTGGAAACGGTCTCATAAATACGCTTTCCTAGATCCCCAGGATAAGGCAAATAATCGAGCCCCTCCGCCGACTTCTTCAGCACCACGCACTCAACCACTCGGCTCATCGCAGGACTCCCTTTACGCTCTAGCCCGCGCCTGCATCAGAAAACTCTAGGCTATCTAACAAAGCAGCGACCGGAGCTGCCAGACCAAGCGCTGCCGGCTGGCTAGCGTTGTACCACGTCTGATCGCCGGGCTCCATCACGCCGCTTAGCTTCCAGTCACTAACCTGAGCCACTAAGGGATTGATGATCAGATCGAAATGACTAAATGAATGGGTTATCTCAAGTCTTGGCACTAACGCAACAGAACGAGCTGACTCACCCTGCAATTCGATCAATGCTGCCTGCGCGAGCCCCACACTCGCAAACTCTGGGAAGCTCCACAGCCCTCCCCAAATGCCGCTCGGCGGGCGGCGATGGAGCAACACCGCGCCTCCGTAGCGAACAACCAACCAACACACATGCCGCTGTGGTCTTTTTTTGCTAGGCCGTCGGGTGGGCAATTGCGCCTGCAGGCCCCTACGCTGAGCTACACACCAGACCTGCACCGGACAGCGCTCACACGCCGGCTTCGTCCGCGTACACAAAGTTGCCCCTAAATCCATAATCGCCTGAGTGAAATCAGCCGCGCGTCCAGCCGGAGTTACTAGATCGCTGAAGCGCCATAGTTCAGCATTGATCTGTGCAGCTCCAGGAAAGCCTTCCACGCCAAACCAGCGAGCCAACACACGCTTAACGTTCCCGTCGAGGATGGGTTGCCGCTCATCCCACGCTTGCGCGAGAATCGCACCGGCAGTCGAGCGACCGACACCTGGTAATTCCATAACAGCCGCTAGATCGCGAGGAAATGCACCGCTGTGCTCAGAGGAAATAATTTGTGCAGACCGATGCAAATTGCGCGCGCGCGCATAGTAGCCAAGCCCCGACCAGTGATGCAGAACCTCATCCAAAGGTGCGGCAGCAAGATGCTCAATCGTCGGAAAACGCGCCATAAAGCGCTCGAAATAGGGCACTACAACCACAACCTGCGTTTGTTGCAGCATGATCTCTGAGACCCAAACGCTATAGGGCGTACGCTGTATTTGCCATGGCAAATCGTGCCGTCCGCACGAATCAAACCACGTTAGCAGCGCCGGTGCGAATTCACGTGCGTCTTTTTTATGATCACTCATTACGCGATGGGCCAACCGTTAGTTCACAAAGCAACATGCCAGATCGCATCCTTTACGCAACCATGCGCATCATCAACCACCCTGCAGAAGACAAAATCTAGACTGACCACCACTTCGTAAACTGAAAAGCACTGGCATCACCAACACGGAAAGCCCATTACCGACTCAGCAACGCCCAGGCCGCAGACGGTCATCACATCAGTCGTAGCAAAATGGCTTTAAGGATTCGCCACAAACGCTTCGATTTCAATCCGTACATCCAAATCATCACCGACCAGAGGCAGGTATGCTTTTATTCCAAAATCAGAGCGCTTGATTGTCGTTGTCGCTGTAAAACCAACGGCTTGAACGCGCCGCATCGGATGCTCGCCACTTTTATTCAGGTGCAAATCAAGTGCCACTGGCTTGGTAACCCCCCTGATTGTTAGATTGCCAAGTAGCTTTCCTTGGGCCGCATCGGTTTTTTCTAAGCTAGTACTCACAAATGTAATCCATGGATATGTGTCTACACTCAGAAAATCAGTACCAAGCACGTGTGTGTTCCAGTCCAGATCACCAAGATCAAGCGTTTTGACAGCAATGCGGGCTTCAATTGATGACTTTGACCAGTCTGTGGCATCAAACGCAAAACTGCCTGCGGGCATCTTTAGCTCGCCAAGCGCATTCGAAAACCCTAAATGGTTCACATAAAACGCGATGCGCGAATGCGTGGTGTCTAAGCTGTAACGCACTGGTACAGCCAGAGCGGCATTCATCAGGAAAGGGCCGAAAATTAGCAGCCACCGCATTGCTCTACCGTACATAACACCTCCAAGTTGAACCATCCGCGACCAAAGCCCTCGCCACCAAAAACGCACACTAAACGGCCATCGCTTTTGGTAACCGCGAGGGTGTTGGCATTGTGAGGTGTTGGAATCCAATTACAAGCGCCACCCACGCACGTCGCCGCGTCGATTATTAACAAATATCATCGGAAAAGTTGCTGCTAGCTCGGTAAATCCAATAAAATCACCTCACTGCGCGGGCGTAGTTCAATGGTAGAACTGTAGCTTCCCAAGCTACTAACGTGGGTTCGATTCCCATCGCCCGCTCCATGTGATTGAATGACCGGAGGTCGCTGCTACCGTGACAGGTCCCCACACTCCTGCCAACGTAGGGCCTACCTCATCTGAGCAAGGCGCCACAACATGACTCTGCCTGATGGCTATAGCGACTTAGCGCCCGGTCAACTCGCTGCGGTGGTGACTTACCTCGAAATGACGACCCGGGTGCCACAGCGCCCAGAACACTGCAATCCCCCATGGCTTTTGCAACGCATTCAAATGCCAGACCCAGCCTGGTACCGCGAGCTTTTCGCACGCATAGGCACTGAGTGGCTGTGGTTCTCACGCCTTACGATGCCCGTCAATGATCTGCAAGAGATTTTAAGCGACTCTCTCGTCGAGGTATATGCCGTAACCCTCAACGGTCGCGCTGAGGGTCTGCTGGAGCTCGACTTCAGGACGGCTGGTGACTGTGAACTCGCTTTCTTTGGACTCACACCCACTCTACTTGGACAAGGCGCCGGTCGGTGGTTGATGAATCGCACACTGGAACTCGCTTGGGCGCAGCCCATTAACCGCCTCTGGGTGCATACCTGCACACACGACCACCCAGAAGCGCTCTCATTTTATCGCCGTTCTGGCTTTAAGGCATACGCTTTTCGAGTTGAGGTGTCGGACGACCCGCGTCTCACGGGACTTGCGCCACGCACAGCAGCCGCCCACGTGCCTCTGATCGAGAAACTACTGTGAGCAAATGCTCATTCCCTTGATTCAGTCATCGTACGCCCTAGCCACTTCAGTCGCTAAACCGTAGGGCTAGAGGGTTTTAAAAAAGCGTCCGGCTTGCTCTTGCAAGCGGCACCACGTCCTTCGTCCAAGTAAATCAGCTAATAGGCTCTGCTCGCGCTTTTTTATTACTCAAAAAAACAAAAAAGCGCGACTCAAGCTATTCGACAAGGCATCAGTTGGGAGCACTGTGAATGTAACGTTCAACTTGCTCATGAAGGATTTCTAAAGGCAGCACGCCATCTCGTAAGACCGCATCATGGAAATCTCGTACATCAAAAGCAGCCCCAAGCGTACTCTCTGCCTCATGACGCAGACGCATAATCTCCAACTGACCAAGCTTGTAAGCAAGCGCTTGCCCTGGCCAAGAAATATACCGATCAATTTCAGCGAGTGACTCCTCCGGCGCATGCTCCTTAAAATAGGCGACTGCTTGTTCGCGTGACCACCCCAGTGCGTGCATCCCTGTATCGACTACCAGTCGTACCGCTCTAAAGCGCTCACTCACCAATTGTCCATAGCGACTATAAGGATCACGATAAACTCCTAACTGGCTACCAAGCGACTCTGCATACAGCGCCCAACCCTCAAGATAAGCACTATTGCCGGAATACTTACGGAACTCTGGAACGTCACCAATGGCTCGAGCGGTCGCGATCTGAAATACGTGCCCAGGAACTGCCTCATGAAGCACGAGCGCCTCTTTATCATACTTAACCTGCTGAGTAGGCTCGTAGGTATTCAGATTAAACCACCCCGGCGTGCTGCCATCCGGCGTGGGAGCCTGCGCATTTGAAGCGGTTGCCTGCTCACGATCCTCAGGAATGGGCCGGATACCATAAATCAAGATCGGCATGTGCTTAAAAAGACCCGGCAGCTCCGGCTCGATGATCTTCGCGGCATTACGACAAAACGCCAACATGTCGTCCTTGGTCAAAAAATGCTGTTCTGGCGAGGCCAACAATTGTGTAGAGAACTCACTCAGAGGTCCTGAAAAGCCCGCATCACGCGCCGCCTGCTGCATCGCCTCCTCAATGCGGCTAACCTCCGATAACCCAATCGCATGAATTTGCTCCGGCGTACGATTTGTGGTCGTTAAACGGCGTACCAACACGGCGTAGGCCTCACGGCCACCTTTCACACTGCTGATACCCACTGATGAACGTGCTCGACTACGATACGGGCCATCAATAAAGTCACGCAGCTTTTTCCATGACGGCAGAAATTCGCTGTTGTAGGCAGTTACCGCGGCGCGGCGCAAACGGTCCTGCTCTTGTACCGAAATGTTAGTGGGAAACTTACGAAAGCCGGCGATTAACGCTGTGTCTTCACTCGTCTGCTGCAACTGATTGTTCAGCTGATCAACAACTCGGTTGACTATGACGCTCGGTTGGGCGAAGCCACTATCCATCGCCTCTTGTAGAAGCGTGATGTTCTGATTGACATATGCCGGGATCGAATGTAGCCGCGCGATAATATTTTCGTAATCTTTGACCGTCCTAACTGGCATACGATCGACTGTCATGTAGACTCGATTATGCAGTCCATAGAGCTGACTTACGCGAACCACGTGTGCCTCTAGTTCCGCAGCCGCCAGATCCTGCTCGGTCAGATATTTGAATAATCGCGCACTAAGCCTATCTTGGTCTGACACACCGTCCAAAGATATTTTAGCGAGTTCACTTAACTGAGCAGTTTGATGTGCAGCATGCTCTGCCCGTCCGCTTGGCGACCAGTCATTCCAGCGATTGTCATAGTCGTGACGACCATTGGCAGTCGCAGATTCTGGGTCATCTTTCAACTTTTCCTCGTATGCATTCTGAAAAAATATACGCAGCGCGTCTGAGTTAGCATTCGCCTGTGCCATCAAGGCGCAAAGCAATCCAAACAGTGTGATAACCAAGAGAGCTAAGGGTCTATGGCGGCGCATGGTTGTTCCTCGCATGTCCAATAATGGCTCGTGTCAATCAACTCACTAAGGCCGCTTCGATACTCGCTATCTTGGAAGCGAAAAGCAACCCACCCCCCCGGGCATTTGTAGGCCTAGTACAGATTGCCCCTGAAAATGGCCCGCCTTCAGCTACTATGACTTCGCAACCGGCAGTAAATGGAGCGTGATATGGTTTTCGGACGCAAGAAATGGCTGGCGTTGATTCACGTGCTGTTTTTATCGCTCTGCCTGCTCCCATTAAGTTACAGCGCCTATGGCGGTGTATCGCCGTTGGCAAGATCCGCAGAACAGGCGCAACTCGTAGATGAAGCTGGTCTGATCAGCGAGCTCTTAACGTTAGTTGGCGAGAGACTAGACGTGATGCCGGCGGTCGCGGCAGCAAAGTGGCCTACCCATGCCGCGATTTCTGATCCGGCGCGAGAGGGTATCGTCGTCGAGGCCGCGCGCACGCGCGCACGCGAAATGGGCCTTGCGCCCGAGCCAGTTGCCGAATTCTTCGCACTCCAAATGTCATTGGCTCGTAAGGTCCAAGACCAGCTCACAATGCACTGGGCAGCAAAGGGATATGATTACTCAGGACCAGCACTGACGCTCGCAGGCGATCTACGCCCACGACTCGACCAGCTCACTGACGAGCTGCTGACAGCTCTGTATCTAATCGCACCGTTCACGGCACGGCCTGAGTTTATGACTCGAGCAGAATCGCTGACCACACGCACATTTAGCGCAGGTGGCTGGACCAATGAGGATCGCGCGGCGCTGGTAGCCTCATTGACGCGACTCAGACTGATCGGACCTTCAACGGTTCAAAGGGCGCGCGCGGCAGGGGTACTTCGGATCGGCACTCCAGCCGACTATGCACCGTTTAGCTCCCGCGTTGACTCCCATGTGACGGGCGCCGATGTGGTACTTGCATCGGCGCTGGCGCATGAGATGGGACTTAAGCCTGTTTTTATTAAAAGTAGTTGGAATACATTATTTTCGGAACTCGCTGAAGATCGCTTTGACATGGTCATTGGCGGGGTGTCGATCACGCCTGCGCGCCTTGGTGCGGCGCACGCAGGCCCGCCATTGTCGCGTAGTGGAAAAACAGCCATCGGTCGCTGTGTAGACCAAACGCGACTCACAACTTTGTCACAGATCGACAAAGCGTCCATCCGGGTCATTGAAAATACCGGGGGCACCAATGAGGCGTTTGCCAAAAATCACCTCACCTCTGCCAGCCTGATCCTGTATCCAGACAACCAAACCGTCTTTGTTGAGATTTTTGCGGGTCGCGCTGATGTCATGTTTACAGACGAAATTGAAATAGACCTTATGACCCAAAAAGAGCCGACACTGTGCCGCCTATTGAAGGAAGCCTTTGAAACGACCGATAAGACGTTCTTTTATCAAAAGAATGGCCAATGGGAGGATGTCATTGATCCATGGCTCAACACCGCAGTACACGATGGACTGCCAGCGCGGTTGCTACAACAGGCGATTCACTCGGCCGTGCTTAGGTGACGCGGGCGAAGCGACGAGATACGCTTAATACACTGTATAACAACTAAAGGAACAGGCCATGGTCAGTCGTCGACAGTTTTTCCAAGCAGGGACAACGCTCGCAGCTGCAAGTTTAGGATTTATTGTAGCGCCTAAGCCCGCGCTCGGCCTACCCACCACCGCGCCTAAACTGCCGCCATCCATCGCCAAACTGCGCTCGCGTAAAGAGGAAGCGCAGCCCATCAGTCGCAACGAGCGTGCCGCCCGGCTAGAGCGCGCCCGCGAACTAATGAGCGAGCATGGCCTCGGTGCCATTATCCTTGCGGAGGGGACATCTCTTGAATACTTCACCGCCGTTCGTTGGTGGGGCAGTGAGCGGCTGTTTGCAGCGGTGATCCCAGCCAAGGGCGAGCCCTTTTATGTCTGCCCAGCATTTGAGGAGGGTCGCGCCCGAGAGCAGTTAGCAAAAGGCTCTGCTGGTGAGCATGCCGATGTTCGCGCATGGCATGAAGATGAACACCCAGCGCTACGCCTCGCCGAAGGCCTCAAGGATCGAGGTCTAACGAGCGGAACAATCGGTGTAGAGGAATCAATGCGGTTTGTTTTTGCGGATGCTATCAGCGCCGCAGCACCAAATATGCTTATCGTGAGTGCCACATCGGTCACCGCAGGTTGCCGAATGATCAAAAGTCCGCATGAGATTTCTCTTATGCGGCTTGCTGCGGAGGTGACGCTTGCCGCCTATCAAGCGACCTATCACGCTATCACGCCAGGAATGACCAACGAGGACGTGACTGAACTGTCGCGGCTTGCTCATGATCAACTCGGCTTTCCAGGGGCTGCTGATCTTGCGTTAGTCGGTGAATATTCGGCGTTCCCCCATGGCTCTGTAGTGCCGCAGAAAGTAGTCGATGGCAGCATCGTGCTGCTCGACGGTGGTTGTATTGTCGAAGGCTATCGATCCGACATCACCCGTACCTTTGTTATCGGCAAGGCGACAGACAAGATGCACCGCGTCTTTGACCTTGTACACCGCGCTCAAGCAGCGGCACTCGCAGCCGCCAAACCGGGTGTGGAATGCGGCGCCGTCGATAACGCAGCGAGGCGCGTAATTACTGAAGGTGGCTTTGGACCCGACTATAATTATTTCACGCATCGTCTGGGGCATGGAATGGGCATGGATGGACATGAGTGGCCCTACTTAGTTCGTGGGAACACCACCCGACTAGCCACCAACATGACTACAAGCAATGAGCCGGGTATTTATATCCGAGGAGAATTTGGAATTCGGCTAGAGGATGATATGGTCGTTACAGCTGATGGCGCCGAACTATTCACGCCAACCAGTAAGTCACTAGAGGAGCCATTTGCTCGTGGCTGAGCGATACGCAATCACGAAGTAAAAATCAGGTCTTCTGTAAATGACGACGGGCACGATCGAGCTCAAGCACCCGTGCACGGGACGGTTTTGGATATTCCAACCCAAGAGCATGCATCCGCTCGATCAGAATCTGGGCGACCGCGGCGCGAGCGACGTATTTATGATCAGCGGGAATAACATACCACGGCGCCCATTGCGTGCTCGTGGCCCTTAGCATGTCCTGATAGGCACTCATGTACGCATCCCAATGCCGTCTTTCTTGTAAGTCTGCCACCGAGAACTTCCAGCGTGTTGAGTCACTAGCAAGGCGGTCAAGCAAGCGACGCCGCTGTTCGGCTTTCGAGATATTTAAGAAAAACTTTATGACCAATGTACCGTTGCGCATTAAATGGTGTTCAAAGTTGTTGATGTCCTGATAGCGTTCTGCCCAAACCACCTTGCTCGAACCATGCAACGGTACTCTCTGAGCTGCAAGTAGCTCAGGGTGTACTTTTACGACTAGCACCTCCTCATAGTACGACCGGTTAAAAATCCCAAGTCGACCACGAGCTGGAACCTTTTGCGCATATCTCCACAAAAAATTGTGCTCGGACTCTTCATCCGAAGGCCTCTTAAAACCATGTACCTCACATCCTTGTTGATTAAGACCTGCCATCACATGCTTGATAGTGCCATCCTTACCAGCCGCATCCATGGCTTGAAACACCACCAGGACGGAGCGGCTGTGGTTTGCCCATAGCAGTTCTTGAGCGTCAGCAAGGGCCAGGCGATGCTCGTCTAGGATGGTACGCGCACGATCTTTAAGCGAGGCCCCCTTCAGCGCCGCAAATGCAGGGCTCGGTAATTTTGCAGCATCCAGCGAACGCAATTGTAGACGGCTACCGGGCTGTACTTTGCACAGGGCAGTTATGCGCGTTGATCGGATAGACATTTAAACTGACCTTCGTGGGGGAGTTTGAACTACAGTTAACGGGTATTCAATGTAGCTTAACAAAAGGATAGCCAGCAAAGGCATCTCGCGAGACACTGTACACCTGCCACTAAAAGCGTACCCTATGCCTGAGTCTGAACAGCCCCATACTGCCTACCCTGATCGGCATATCCGCTCGTTTGTCCAACGGATCGGCCGCATGACACCGGCTCAAGATCGGGCACTCACTGAACTGTGGCCGCTGTATGGAATTGATTACAGCGCTGACACACTTGATCTAGACGCCCTATTCGGACGGCAGGCACCACGGACACTTGAAATTGGTTTTGGTGATGGTGAGCTATTAACGACCCTCGCGAGTCGCCATCCAGAACGTGATTACTTAGGCATTGAAGTGCACTCCCCTGGAGTTGGTCATTGTCTTTTGGCTGCCCAAGCAGCACAAGTAACCAATCTGAAAGTGATCAGCCATGATGCGGTAGACGTTTTAAGAACATCACTCGCTATGATGACAATTGATGAGGCGCTCATTTATTTTGCCGATCCTTGGCCGAAGAAGCGCCATCACAAACGTCGATTGATTCAGGAGTCGTTTGTTTCTTTGCTTGCGTCACGACTAAAACCAGGTGGCCGTCTGCGGCTTGCAACTGACTGGGAGCCTTATGCTAAGTGGATGCTTGATGTTCTGATGGCAACTTCAGATTTTCGCAACTGCGCAGCCGATAGCCGCTATGTTTCCCGACCTGAGGCTCGCCCAATCACAAAATTTGAGCGTCGCGGTAATCGCTTGGGTCACACCGCCCGCGATCTTGAGTTCGAGCGTCTCGCGAATTAGCGGCGAGTCCATTATTGTTGATAGTCGGTGATGTTGACTGTCGGATCGAGAATCACTTGACGATTCTCTACATAAACCCTCAAAGGGGTTAGCGACGCACCAGCACATGGTCCAGCAACACATCTTCCTGTCGCTAACTCAAAAAGTGCTCCATGAGATGCGCACACTAAGAACTGTCTGTCTTCGGTTAAAAACCGATCCGGCGACAAATTTAATGGATGCCCCGCATGTGGACAGCGGTTTACGTACGCATGAACTGCGCATCCATGCCGTACAACAATCCCTCGCAGCGGCCACTCGCCGACACCTAGTTGAAAGCCACGTGCGTCTTCAGCAACAAGACTATCTAAGTGGCAGACAATCTCGGCTGTAAAGGACGCGACATCAGGTCTGTCGGTAGACATCCAAGCCTCGAATTCGATCGCGCAGCATCCAGACAATTATTAGGCCAGGTATGCCTAAAAGAAAGCTGATGACATAGTACGTGGGCCAGCCGAGGTGGTCTGCTGTCCAACCTGCTGGATAGCCGAGGCCATAGCGTGGTAACTGAGCCAGTACCGATAAGAGCGCGTACTGAGAGGCACTAAAACGTGCTTCGCACAAGGACATCATTAACGCCACGATCGCCACGTTCCCCATCGCGTGCGCCAAGTTTTCGATGGCAACAGCAACGATCATCACAGCCATGCTCTTGCCGGTAACGGCGAGTACATAGTAGGCAAGATTCGACACCGCCTGCATGATGCCAAACAACAACATGGCGCTGAACAGTCCCAGCCGTACCATCCATACACCGCCGATAATGGAGCCGACAATTGCACCCGACGTAAATACCGCTTTGGCGACTAGGCCTATCTCGGTCTTGCTAAAACCAACGTCCATCAAAAATGGGGTGAATAATTTGACAGCAAATGCATCGCCAAGTTTGAAAACCATAACCAGTAAAACTAATGATAGGGCGGCCTTACTCCCTAACAGACTGCGCAGTGGCCCAATCACAGACTCAGCAAGCGACGCGGGTGGTGGCTGCGTATAAAATGGCTCAGGGGCTCGCCACGTAATAACCGTGAAGATTGCCATAACGCCTGCCAAAAACAGCAGTGCCGTCATCCATCCAAAGCGGTCGGCAATCACAACAGCAAAGGCAAACGCTAACCAAGCGGAAGCGCGATAGCCCAAATTGGCAGCAGTTACGGCGAGACCCCGCTCTGCCGGAGTTGCAAGATCTGCTCTGTATGCGTCGATAACGATGTCTTGGGTCGCCGACATGAAAACAATAGCTACGGCGCATAATGCAACCGTACTTAAGGAATGTGCGGGATCTTGAAAAGCCAGCACGGCAATGGTGGCAGTCAGCAGTAGCTGTGCAACAAACATCCAACCGCGGCGGCGGCCCAGCCAAGGCAACGGATAGCGATCAAGTAGTGGCGCCCACAGAAACTTCAGCAAATAAGGTAGCGCCACGTACGACAGCAGTCCTATGTCGGTGTTGCTCGTGTGAAAATCCTTAAGCCATGCCTGTAGGGTGCTTTCGGTTATCTGATTTGGGAAGCCGGAGGCCGCCCCTAAAGCCAGCAATACCAGCATTCTTGGGCTCGACAAAATGTCGCGAATACGCGGTTTTGCCCGTTTCTCATCTGCATTAGAGGTCATAGGCATAATCCGTCAAAAGTGGAGCGTGATCCGAAAAGCGCGTTTCCTTCCAGATACTTGTGGTGCGCGCAGCGTCAGCAAGTGCTGGACTGCCTATGTGATAATCAATACGCCAACCGACATTTTTCGCCCACGCAGCACCGCGGTTAGACCACCAAGTGTACTGCTCTGGTTCAGGATTTAATTTACGAAATACATCAACCCAATGGGCGTTTTCAAACAACACATCCAACCAAGCACGCTCCTCGGGTAGGAAACCTGAGTTTTTGCGATTACCGCGCCAATTTTTTAGATCAATTTCTTTATGCGCAATATTCCAGTCCCCACACAGCAGATACTGTCTACCGTCGGACTCAAGGACACCAAGATGGGCTTTGAAAGCTCCCAAAAATCGGTATTTCGCCTCTTGCCGCTCGGGCCCCGACGAACCAGAGGGAAGATACAAGGACACCACAGATAATTTGCCAAAACGCGCTTCCAGATAACGTCCTTCGGCATCAAACTCCTGTGAACCAAAGCCCCGAATCACCTCATCCGGTGGACGACGGGAATAGATTGCCACCCCACTGTAGCCCTTCTTTTCAGCATGAACCCATGCTGATGTATAGCCATCTGGATTAAATTCGGGTGCGGCCACGTCGCTATCTGCGCAGCGTGTTTCCTGCAAGCACAGGACATCGATTCCCTGCTTAGGCAACCAGTCATATAACCCTTTGCGAGCAGCCGATCGGATCCCATTGCAATTGAGTGTGGCAATACGCATGGCTCGATCATAGCAAGCTAGAGACTCTTGCCCATGACCATCTTTGGGTGGAAACTAGCGCACTTATGCTAGCCTACCAATACGAATTCCTCGAGCTAACGCTACGCCTCGGCGTGCTACGTTTTGGCAGCTTCACCCTGAAATCAGGGCGGGAGAGCCCCTACTTCTTTAATGCTGGGTTATTTGATACGGGGAATGCGATCGCCGGCCTCGGCCAAGCCTACGCGGCGGCACTGGAAGCGTCAGGCCTACACTACGATATGCTGTTTGGTCCAGCCTACAAAGGCATCCCACTGGTAACCGCGACGGCAGCGGCGCTCGCGCAACACCACGCGAAGAGCATTCCATTCGCATTTAATCGTAAGGAAGCCAAAACCCATGGTGAGGGCGGCCGTATCGTAGGCAGAGCCCTGACTGGGCGCGTCTTGATCGTAGATGATGTGATCACGGCGGGCACGGCAATACGCGAATCCATCGAGATCATTCAAGACGCCGGAGCGGTACCGGCCGGTGTTTTGCTGGCGCTAGACCGGCAAGAGCAAGGCCGTGAATCGACCCGTTCAGCGGTACAGGAAGTTCGTGATCAATTTGGACTGCCGGTCGTTTCGATACTGACTCTTAGCGACCTAATCGCAGGCATTGAAAGTGGCTTTGGCGAGCTCGGCCCAACAACGCTCCAAGATCTGAAAAGTTACCAAACACGCTATGGCGCGGCTTCTTAGGCCGCAACCTAAATACGTGACGGGTGTCGCGATGTCTGCGCCCAACACTACCAAAACCACGCCCGGCGGGGCACACTGGGACGTCATGAAAACACTTCTTGCCAAACGCGTTCGGTGCGTCTCGGTCTTGCTTTTTTTAGCTGTCTGCGCGTCAACGCACGCAGACACGAAGCCCGTTTACAAATGGACCGATGAACAAGGCGCCGTGCATTATGGTGATGCAGTGCCTCCCCAGTATGCCGAACGTGACCAGACGATTCTGAACGCACAAGGCATTGCCGTCAAAAGCATCTCCGGACGCAAAACGCCAGCTCAGTTGGCAGCAGAAACGGCCCGCCATGAGAGCGAAGATCAAGCGCTGAAAGCTGCGGCAGCCAATCAAACCCGGGATCGCAATTTACTTGCCACCTATTTAACTGCACAAGAAATTGAATCACTCAGAGACCGGCGACTCGACCTACTTGATAGTCAGGCGCGGGTGGCGCAGAAATATCTTGAGCAGCTCAAAGAACAGCTGCATCAATTGGAGTTACGCACACAGCGCTATAGGCCCTACAATTCAGAACCCCAAGCCCGCCAAATGCCAGCCAACCTCGCTGATGATCTCGTGCGAGCGGCTAACAACATCACAGTGCAACAGGCAAATATAACAGCCAAACAGCAAGAAATCGCGGACGTGGCCGCGCGGTTTGCCGATGACATTGCGCGCTTTGAAGAACTCAAGCGCATCGAAGCAGGATTCGCGCGCGGCGAACATCCGCCGCCTAGCACACACTAAGCTCAGCGCCCCCTATCAGTTGCGACCGGAGCTGCCAAAACCCGCCGCCCCACGCGAGCTCGTATCAAAACTATCCACAATGTCGAGCTCGACTTGCGCCACCGGCACAATAATCAGCTGAGCAATGCGCTCCCCGGGCTCTATAGTGAACGGTACCGCAGAGCGGTTCCAAGCAGACACCATCAGCTGCCCTTGGTAATCTGAGTCAATCAACCCGACCAAATTCCCAAGCACAATGCCGTGCTTGTGGCCTAGTCCCGACCGAGGTAGTAGTACCGCCGCAAACCCTGGATCCGCAAGATGGATCGCAAGCCCCGTGGGCACCAGCTCTGCGCTACCTGGGGCTAACACCAGTGGGGCTTGCAAACAAGCCCGCAGATCAAGCCCCGCAGAACCGGGAGTCGCATAAGCAGGCATTGGCCAATCAGCACCAAGCCGCGGATCAAGAACTTTGACTTGTATGGATTTCATATTGGGAGTGTACCCTGCAACGCCCCTACTTTTTTTAGCTAGCAAGCGGTGCTAACAGGCGTTGAGCCCTTGATATTGCATAGCGCTCAGCCAATAACAGCACAAATTCGCAAGCTAGATCCGACTTCGACTTCAAAGCTAGCTCGCGCTGACCGCCAGACCACAAGACGAGCAAAGCGTTTTCATCACGGTCAAACGCCCGCTCCACTCCAACTTCGTTCGCTGCAATCAGATCTAGTTTCTTGCGAATCAGCTTTTCGCGCGCGTGTTTTTCAATCTCACAGGTCTCGGCCGCAAAACCAACCGTGAAAGGTCGCGGGCTCAAGGCTGCAACTGAAGCGAGAATGTCAGGGGCTTTATGCAATGACAAATCCATGATCTCGCCATGTTTTTTTATCTTTTGGGTCGCGCAGGCGACCGGCGCGTAATCTGCAACCGCCGCCGCACCAATGTAAATATCCGCGGCACCTACGGTGGCATGTACCGCTTGATACATCTGCGCTGCAGTCTCTACGTCGATACGCGCCACCCCGGGCGGGGTCGGAAGTGCGACTGGACCGCTGACCAACGTCACGCGCGCTCCCGCATCACGTGCCGCCTCAGCGATCGCGTAACCCATCTTTCCTGAACTACGATTACTAATAAACCTGACTGGGTCCAAAGGCTCGCGCGTTGGACCTGCGCTAATTACAACATGCAAACCACGCAACGGTCCTACAAGCTCCGTAGCAAACACAGCGTCTGCCAGTTCTTGCGCTTCTAGCATGCGTCCAAAACCAGTTTCGCCGCAGGCTTGCTCACCAGATGCCGGACCAAGTACCCGCACACCTCGCATCGTGAGCGTGGCAATATTTGCCACTGTAGCCGCGTTTGCCCACATCAGTCGATTCATGGCAGGCGCCACCCAAACCGGGGCGGCTGTTGCAAGCACCAGCGTTGCAAGCAGATCATCCGCTCGGCCACCCGCGAGACGCGCCAGAAAATCAGCGCTGGCGGGCGCGATCAGCACCAGCTGTGCCCAGCGCGCGAGTTCGATATGCCCCATCGCGGCTTCCGCGGAACTATCCCAAAGATCCGTACGTACTGGACGCCCCGACAGCGCTTGGAAAGTCAGCGCAGTCACAAACTGCTGTGCCGCTTCGGTCATCACCACTTGCACTTCTGCGCCTTGCTCGCGCAAGCACCTAACCAGCTGTGCAGCCTTATACGCCGCGATGCCACCGGTGACCCCGAGAAGAATACGGCGCGGCACGCTTATGGTTCGATCTGACGTCATGCCCCATTATGTACAGGTACGCACATCAGTTCCAAGGCCTAAGCTCTTCTTGTACAGAACCGCTAGTTATAGGCGAGTAATTGGATGATTTATATAATTTTTTAGCTACCGCAGCTGGCGGAGGCCAGCTACTGTCATTACATGAAAATACCCGATTGGCCTATTCATGAGCGGCCTCGCGAGAAGCTCATCGCACACGGACCATCCGCCCTAAGTGACGCAGAACTACTCGCGATCTGGTTACGGGTAGGGCGGCAAGGACTAAATGCCGTGGAACTCGCGCGACATTTGCTATGCGTCTTTGGCTCCTTGCGTGCACTGTTAAGCGCAAGCTCACAGCGCCTGCAGTCAGAACCTGGCATCGGCCTTGCGCGCTATGCTGAACTACAAGCCGCGCTTGAACTCGCTCGGCGTCACCATCTGGAAGCCCTAAAAACCACCAGCCCGCTCAATAGCCCGGAGCTAGTTCGTGCGTTTTTGTTGACTAAATTGCGTGACCGAGACCACGAGGTGTTTTGCTGCCTTTACCTGGATAATCGCAATCGTTTACTCAGTTTTGAAGAGCTCTTCAATGGAACCATCGATGGGGCGAGCGTCCACCCCCGAGAAGTCGTAAAACGCGCCCTGCACGCACGCGCGGCAGCCGTGATTTTCGCTCATAATCACCCCTCTGGTGTCGCCGAACCGAGCCGCGCTGACGAGATGATCACACGGCGCCTTAAAGACGCCCTTGCGCTCGTCGACATTCGGGTCATCGACCATCTAGTTATCGGTGACGGCGTATGCGTAAGTCTTGCTGAGCGAGGCTTGTGCTAACCCCTAACACCCAACACCTCTGAGGTCGCGAAACAGCCGGTGGATATGCTATTTTGAGGTACCGCGCGATCGAGAATCGCTGCAGGCTGATCATCGGACCCTAGGTCTCAACTACCGCGATTTCTCGCAAGGTTTTTCCAATGTCTAACATGGCAATCACCACTTTAAGCAACGGCGTGACCAACGTTCAGCTCACAGGTCGGCTCGATGTAACCAGCGTGGCTGTACTGGAGCTCAAATTCACGGCGAGCCTTGTGCCAATTAGTGCGCGCGCAGTGGTTGATTTGTCTGGGGTTGAATTCATGGGGTCGATGGCGCTGCGATTATTTATCGCGTGTGCCAAAGCGTTGGCGAAGAACAACGGCAAGTTAGTGCTTTTTGGCGCCTCGGCCGCGATTCAAGAGGTGCTTGATATCGCCGCCCTAGGAGCCATCATGCCGGTGGTTCCTGACTTAGAGGCAGCCATACAGGCCGCACTTTGACCTCGCGGATGTAAAGACAGGGCATTTATTGCCAATATTGCGGCCTACATTGGCCCGAGCCCGCCGTAGTTGCTGGGGCAAGTGCCCAAAAGTACCTTTTTCTGCCATTAACCGGCTGTCCGATGGGCTCCCTCGCAAAGCATCCAATCAGAGCAGTTGCATCGACGCCCATTGACTGGTTAAATACGCGGCTCTTCGGCACATTTTAAGGCCGAATCAGGATGAACCCATGTCACGAGTCTGTCAGGTCACCGGCAAAAAGCCGATCGTGGGAAACACGGTATCGCACGCGAACAACAAGCGTCGTCGCCGGTTTTTACCCAATTTACACACCCAGCGCTTCTGGCTAGAAGAAGAGAAACGTTGGATCACGTTGCGTGTCTCAACGAGTGGAATGCGTACGCTCGAAAAGCGCGGAGTCGCGGAAGTCGTAGCCGAACTACGCGCTCGCGGCGAAAACGTCTGACCGCACTTACTCGGAGATTCGATCATGCGCGACAAGATTAAACTCGTGTCCAGTGCCGGTACCGGTCACTTCTACACCACTACAAAGAACAAGCGCCTTCACCCAGAAAAGATGGAAGTGCTCAAGTATGACCCGCGCGTGCGCAAACACGTGGCATACAAAGAAGCGAAAATTAAGTAACGTTTGGCGCCAGAGCTTCGATCTGGCGCAATTTAGTGATGAATTAGACGTAACTAAGGCATCCGCTGTTAAGCGAGCGCTCTGTCAGGTCGACGATGCGCTCGGTGACAGGTAATAGCCCCTCAGCGTACGCGCAAACTCCTGCAACCGCTCGATACCGCTGGCTTCAGCTTCTTGAGCCCACTGGATTAAATGAGCCGTTAAGCGCTCGTTGTTGCCAATGGTCCCGCTCCACAACACCGCCAAGCGGTCCCTGAATTCGTGCACTGTTTTGAGCGCGGAGCTTTCCGCCAAGACCTGCTGCAAGCGTGACCGTGCGGCCGCATCGAGTAATTGGGGATGACGAACTAACAGCCCCTTCACTTTTAAAGTGACTCGCCCCGCACTTGCTGCGGCTTCCGCTTTTAATACGGGCAATGTGACGCCGCGCGCATAGTTACGAAGCACATCCATGCGCGCGGTAATCAAGGTACGCACCGTATCAAGATCAATGCTTGGCCGCAGCTCAGCCATGACCACGCGTGGTGCAACCTTACGTACTTTAGCCAAGCCAACCGCGGAGAAAATACTGAGCCACAGCCAGCCGATATCAAACTCTCCGCGTCGCATGGAAAACCGCGCCGATGATGGAAATGCATGGTGATTGTTGTGTAACTCTTCACCACCCGTAATCAATCCCCAAGGCAACAAATTACGAGCCGCATTGTCACACTCAAAATTGCGGTAGCCCACAGCATGGCCCAATCCGTTAATAACGCCTGCGGCCATCAGCGGCATTGACACGAGCTGTACGGCGATAAGTACGATGCCAGGGACACCAAAGATCAAAAGATCGGTCAAAACCAGCATAACAATGCCAAGGTTACGGTGCCGCGCGTAGACATTCCGTTCAAGCCAGTCATCCGGAGTGCCTCGGCCATATTTGGCAACGATTTCTGGATCGCGAGCCGAATCCCGATAAACCTCCGCACCCTGAAGCAGAATTTTACGCAATCCCATGGTGACTGGGCTGTGCGGATCACCATCAACATCGGAAAATGCGTGGTGCTTCCGATGCACAGCGACCCATTCGGCCGTAATCATTCCAGAAGTTGCCCAAATCCAAAAGCGAAAAAAGTGGCGGAGCACGGGGTGCAAATCGACACCGCGGTGTGCCGCATCCCGATGCAGGTACAACGTCACTGCCATCATCGTGACTTGCACCAACAGGAAACCGACCAAAACATAGCTCCAAAAGCTCATGTGATGGCAAAGACCGTACATAAATTCGAGGTCCATAAGAACTTTACTCCAAGCGCCATACGTTAGGCGCAAGCATCTACGCCATGTCTGAGATTGAGTATAACAGGGTCTGAGAATCCATCACTTCCAGAGAAAATGGCGGTGATCGGAAAGCATCGCGCCGATATCTCTGAAAAGTGCCTTGAGGCGGCTACACTGGTGGCATGCCCGAGTTACCCGAAGTTGAAACAACCCGTAAGGGATTAAGCCCTGCGCTGACAAATCAGCAAATACGCGGGGTACTCATACGCGAACGGCGACTGCGCTGGGCGCTCCCGGTCGATTTTGAGAAATCTCTAGCAGGCCGACAGGTAATCGAGGTAGGACGCCGCGCCAAATACTTACTCATCCAGCTCGATAAAGGTCATTTACTCATTCATCTTGGCATGTCCGGTAGTCTGCGGATTTTAAGCAAGCCGACCCCTGCTCAAAAACACGATCACGTGGACCTTGTGCTCGGGAGTGGCTCCATTGTCCGCTACAACGACCCACGGCGCTTTGGCAGCATGCACTTTATATCAGGGAATCCTCACGAGCACCGCCTGCTGAAACACCTAGGCCCAGAACCATTGGCGGATACGTTTAGCGCCACGTATTTACAAGATCAGATTTATCGTCGCAGCGTCGCCATTAAACTATGCATCATGAATGCCAGTGTGGTGGTAGGCGTTGGCAACATTTACGCCAGTGAGGCGTTGTTCCAGGCCCACATATGTCCGACTCGATCTGCCGGAAAACTCAAATCTTGGGAAGTCGTCGCGCTAGTTGTAGCAATCAAACGGGTGCTAGGCGCCGCTATCAAGGCAGGCGGCACGACGCTGCGCGATTATGTTAACCCCAGCGGCACTCCCGGATATTTTCGTCAAAAACTGTTTGTGTACGAACGCGAGGGTGAGCCTTGTCTGCGCTGCAAGACACCCATCCGCCACGCCGTCCAAGGTCAGCGCTCAACGTACTGGTGCCCGAGCTGCCAAAACTAACCTTGGTGATCCCCGCGTTAGTAAACGACCAAGCCTAAGCCAAACCCGCGCGGATCGGATGCGGCCTCAATTTCGCCCGAACTGAAATCCCAAGTAACCAGCTGTGTATTCCCCCAGGTGTACTTACTGTCTTTCAATACGTGCCCACGCCGCTCCAGCGCCTCTCGTGCTGATGTGTCGAGCGCATTGGGCTCAAGGGTAATCACATCGGGTAAATACTGATGATGGAAGCGTGGCGCTGCAACGATCTCTTTTGCACTCCTACCATCCAGCCAATTAAGAATGCCAAGCAGCACATTGCTAATGATTGTGCTGCCTCCTGGGGAGCCAATGATCAGTGCCCCCCGCGGCGTATCAACAAAGGTCGGCGTCATGCTCGATAAAGCCCGCTTACCAGCTGCAATCGCATTTGCATCCGCTCCCACCAGACCAAATGCATTCGGAACGCCCGCAGCGATCGAAAAATCATCCATCGTGTCGTTTAAGAAGAATCCTGTTCCCGGCGCCATATACGTAGCACCAAACGACAAGTTCACCGAAAGAGTAGCGCCGACTCTATTCCCTTCCTTGTCGAGTATCGAGAAATGGGTGGTCGACGGGCTCTCCTCGCCCGCCACTGCAGGGCGCAGCGCGGTGGACGGCAAGGTACGATCCAAACGAATTGACGTGCGCTGGCCAGCAGCGTAATCGGCACTTAATAGTTGTGTGACTGGAATAGACACAAAATCCGGGTCACCCAAATACTCGGCACGATCACGGAATGCTCGCTTAAGGGCCTCAACATACAAATGCTGCTGGGTGTCACGGTCCTGAGCATTCAAGTCATACCCAGACAGAATATTGAGAGCGTCCCCCACCACCACTCCGCCAGACGATGGCGGAGGGGCCATCACAAGCGTTGCATCTCGGTAGTGGAGCGTCAGTGGCTCTCGTTCAACGATATGGTAACGAGCCAAATCCTCCACGCCCCAAATACCACCGTCGCGCTGGACGGCAGAAACCAACGTATTAGCAAACACCCCTCTGTAGAAGGAGTCCACCCCACGCGTTGCCAACATCTGTAAGGTCTGCGCCAGGACCGGCTGTCGAATCACGGCGCCTACCGCGAGTGGCGCAAGGTTCTGATCCAGAAAAACGGCCGCAGCCTCTGGCGATTTCGCGAGCTGTACTTGTTTATAGCGAACTGCGCTTGCGAGCCGCTCGTACAGAGGAAAGCCATCCCGCGCGATACGAATGGCAGGCTCCAGCGTCACTCGTAATGGCAAGCGACCGTATTTCTTCGCAATAAAACCCAGCGCCGCCGGTTCGCCGGGAATAGCTGCTGCACGCGGCCCGTCCGTCGAGCCCGCTGCGACCGGTTTCCCGTCAGCGCCTAGATACATATCGCGGCTAGCAGCCAACGGTGCCGTCTCACGCGCATCGATAAAAATGTTCTTACCAGTATGCTGTAGATGCAGCAAATAAAACCCGCCACCGCCAATACCGGAGCTAGCAGGCTCCACCACCGCCAATACAGCGCTCACGGCAATAGCCGCATCAAAGGCATTGCCGCCACGGGCGAGCATATCAAGGCCTGCACGAGTTGCGAGGGGATGCGCACTCGCAATGGCCGCATGCGCTGGCCGACTCTCAGAGGCAACGGCGAAATGCCCCGCATAACCGAGCAATACAGCGAAAAACACTATGCCACGCCAAAATGCATTGCTCGCTTGAAACGACATCATGTGCGTCAGTTTCCTGCCAACCGATTCGTCGGCATCACGGCGCGTTTTTTTAGCTCCTCAGCAACTAAAGGGTGAACGAACTCCCCAACATTGCCACCAAGGGTCGCGATCTCACGAATTAACGTGGAGGAAATGAATGTGAATTGTTCTTGAGGTGTCAAGAATACCGTCTCCACATCACGAGTCAGATGCCGACTCATATTAGCAAGCTGAAATTCAAATTCGAAATCAGACACCGCGCGCAATCCGCGTATCACCACACCGACACCATGCTGCTGGGCAAAATCCACAGTAAGTCCAGCATATCCTGCCACTTCTACGTTCGGAACGTCTGTCAAAACACGGCGAGCCATATCGATACGCGCGTCTAATGCAAACATCGGCGTTTTATTCGGATTTGCCGCAATTGCTACGATCACACGATCAAAAATCCCAGCTGCGCGCCGTATCAGATCGTGATGGCCGTTGGTTATCGGATCAAAGGTGCCCGGATAAACTGCATGCCGTTTGTTGGTTACCATGTGATTCCAGCATGTTGGTTAATGTCAGTCATTTTATCTAAGAACACAGCCAACCCCCCCTGCTACTCACCACATTAAGGCACTCAGACAGTCGATCATACCAACAGCGTCCGATGGATAAGCGTTCCACAGACGGCGCCGGCGCGCGTCTGGCGGACCACCTTCCACGTTGCTGGCAACGCCGGCAACACACTCTGCGCAGCGCTCTCAAGATAAACGTACCCGTCTTCAGAAAGCCAGCCACCACGGTCTAGAAGTGTACACAATTCGTCCAGTCCCTCACGCGCATAGGGAGGATCGAGAAAAATCACGTCAAATACCTGGGCAGAACCTCGTAGCCACGTGGCAGCATTGGCCTCGATAATTCGGGCGCTGCTGCATTTCAGCTGAGCGGCAGACTCGCGTAAAGCGGCCACAATTAAGTGTTCCGAGTCCACAAACACAGTCTCCTGCGCACCTCTGGACAGCGCCTCAAAACCAAGCGCCCCGCTACCCGAAAATAAATCGAGGCAGCGTGCGCCAGCAATGGTGCCCTGTAACCAGTTGAATAGCGTTTCGCGAACCCGATCCGGCGTCGGCCGCAGAGCCGCAACCGGCGGAAAGCTCAGTCGGCGGCCGCGCCATTCACCGCCAATGATGCGCACCCACTGGCGACCGCCAGCCACCAATGGAGATGGATGCGACTTTAACTCTAAAGCCGAGTTTGGACGGCGCTTTGGGCCTTTTGGCTTTACGGGCACGGCACTGACCTTATTTATGTGTCACTCGAGCCTTCTAATGATACGCGTTAGTTAGCGCCAGCGATCCATCAAGGTAGAATGCAGTATCTATTCACATAGGCCTGCACATGTTTGATTTTATTCGCAAGAAAGTCTCTACGAAGGATCTGACGGTAAATCCCGAACCCGAAGGCAAGAGCCTATTTGCCACACTCACCGCTCGGATGAGCGGCAAGGCATCGGCTCTGACCCGTGGCTTGCGTGATTTATTACCTGGCAGAGCAATTGATGCCGAGCTCTTAGAGGAGTTAGAAACGCGCCTTCTCATGGCTGATGTCGGCATCACTGCCACCGAACGCATTCTTGGGAAGCTACGCCAGCGTGTCGCCCGCAAGGAACTTGCCGATTTTGATGCATTGCTACGTGCACTACACCAAGCCATTCTTGATCTACTGACACCTATCGCCAAACCCTTGACGATCGATCCAGCACAGCATCCGTTCGCTATTTTGGTCGTCGGGGTCAACGGCTCTGGCAAAACCACCTCTATTGGAAAACTGGCGCGTCTACTAAAAGCTGAAGGACGCTCAGTAATGCTTGCTGCCGGTGACACCTTCCGTGCCGCAGCAGTAGAGCAACTGACGGTTTGGGGAGAACGTAATCAGATCCCCGTAATTTCTCAAGCTGCGGGCGCTGATCCTGCAGCCGTCATCTTTGATGCCTTAGCAGCCGCACGAGCGCGTCATATCGACGTACTGCTAGCCGACACAGCGGGCCGTCTGCAAAACCAATCGCACCTCATGGAGGAACTGAAAAAAGTTAAGCGCGTTCTTGCGCGCATAGACCCGTCAGCACCACATGAAGTACTGCTAGTGCTCGATGCAAGTCAGGGACAAAATGCGCTGGTCCAAGCACAGGCTTTTCACGAGGCTCTAGGAGTCACTGGCATCGTCCTCACCAAACTTGATGGTACGGCGAAAGGCGGTATCATCGTTGCTATCGCGGCAGAACTTGGCCTGCCGGTACGTTACATCGGCATTGGCGAAGCTATTGAGGATTTTGGTGAATTCGTGGCTGATGATTTTGTCAGATCACTACTTGCGCCGAGCGATCCTGCAGTTGTTTCCTCACTGCTGCCTGAATAGGCGCCTCCTGTGTGATCAGCTTTAATCACATTACCAAGCGCTATCCCAGTGGCCGTGAAGCGCTTAGTGATCTATCGCTCGACATTGCGACAGGCGAAATGGTATTTCTCACGGGACATTCCGGCGCGGGAAAAAGTACGGCTTTGAAGCTCATCGGTCGCATAGAGCTACCCACACGCGGACAACTTATCGTCAATGGCCAAAGCGTTGGTGGCCTACGAAACTCGATGATTCCAGCCTACAGACGCCGCATTGGAATGGTTTTTCAAGACCATAAACTGCTGCATGACCGCTCTATTTGGGACAATGTCGCGCTCCCGCTGATCATCAACGGCACCGCACGGCGTGAATTAGACAAACGCGTTCGAGCAGCCCTTGACCAAGTTGGCCTCCTAGGTCGCGAGACCAGCTTCCCGGTTGAGTTATCAAGCGGCGAGCAGCAGCGTGTCGGCATCGCACGCGCGGTGGTTTCCAAACCGCCAATTCTTATCGCAGATGAGCCTACCGGCAATCTAGATCCGGGTCTTGCCTTAGAGGTCATGCTTCTGTTCAAACGATTTAATGATGTAGGCGTCACAGTCGTTATTGCTAGCCATGACGTACACCTAATTGATCAACTCGGCTATCGTTGCATCAGCCTCACAGGTGGTCGCCTTGCGACACCGCCACTGAGTCAAGCCCATGCTTAACTTTGGCATCACTTCTAAAATCTTACGGCTTGGCGAATGGCATGCACAAACGCTGGTCGCCTCGTTAGGGCGGCTGACGCGCAAGCCTTTCGGTACGGCGCTCACTATAGGCATCATTGGCATCGCACTTGCATTACCAATGTCGTTGGAGCTTTTCGCCATGAACGCACGTAGTGTGGCAGGCAGCTGGCAGACGGCGCTCGATTTATCGGTGTATCTGAAAATGGGCCTTTCGGAAAAGGATATTTCGATCACTCATGTGTCTATTACGAAGCTGCCAGGTATCGCAAGCGCTCAACTGATCATGCCGGCTGACGCGCTGAAGGAATTTCGGCGTTGGTCAGGTCTCGGCACCGCCATTGACGAACTGAACGAGAACCCGCTACCCGCAGCGATTATCGTGAGACCGCGATCGAGAGCTGATGGTCGACCCGACAGCGAAAGTATCGATCTGCTTGCGCACACTCTTGAGGCTATACCGAACGTCGAGCATGTGCGGTTTGATACAGGCTGGGTGGGACGATTCACCGCGATTCTGGACACTGTCCGGCGGGCAGCATGGGTGCTGGGTACCTTGCTATCTTTGGGCGTTCTGTTGGTGATTGGCAACACCATCCGTGTCGACGTGGAAGGGCGCCGGAGCGAGATTGAGGTTTTGAAGCTGGTAGGGGGCAGTAACAGCTTTGTGCGACGCCCCTTCCTGTACGCGGGCATCTGGTATGGTTTGGGGGGAGGCACGGTCGCGCTGGCACTCGTACACTCCCTAGTACTTGCTCTTAAAGGTCCCTTGGGCCGTGTTGCCGCAGCCTATGGCAGCAAGTTCGAATTGTTAGGTCCGAGTCTGGGCCGGTCACTTGCTTTACTCGCCAGCAGTGTCCTGCTCGGCTGGCTGGCGGCGTGGATTTTCGCGAACCACCAGCTACGCTCCATCGAGCCTGGTCAGACCCATCTCTAGGACAGATTAACTGTAACTCTTTAATTAATATATAGTTCTTTAAGAAGCGAGCGTTGTATTAGCACTCTAATGCAGCGAGTGCTAAGATAGCGCCATCATCATTTCTGCGCGACAACACGCGCACAGGTAAGGAGATCGTACATGAGTACCATCGCAGCCCCCGCCGAACTGATCGGCGCAAGTCCGCTCGCACTACGCGGACCGCTAGGCAGCCTCGAGGCCTACATCGAATCAGTCTCGCGCGTACCCGTGATTTCTCGCGAGCAAGAAGTCGTGCTAGCTAACCGTTTCCGTGACGAGCAGGACTTGGATGCCGCACGGGATCTTGTCCTGTCACACCTGCGCTTTGTTGTACACATCGCCCGCGGCTACGCCGGCTACGGCTTGCCAGTTAGCGATTTAGTGCAAGAAGGCAACATCGGCCTCATGAAAGCCGTCAAGCGCTTTGACCCAGACGTGGGCGTTCGTCTTGTCTCTTTTGCAGTGCACTGGATCCGCGCTGAAATACACGAGTATGTCCTTAAGAACTGGCGCCTCGTCAAAATCGCGACGACAAAAGCTCAGCGGAAGCTGTTTTTTAATCTGCGCAAGGCAAAGAAAAACCTAGCATGGTTGTCTGCCGAGGAAACTCTTGCTGTCGCCAAAGACCTGGGAGTGACGCCCGCTGAAGTGACTCAGATGGAGCAACGCCTCGCAGCACGCGACGTGGCTTTTGACCCGGCTCCAGATGCGGATGATGAAGACGCAATCTATTCACCCTCAGCATATCTTCCAGCACCGGACTCTGATCCTGCAGTCGCAATTGAACGTGGCGAGTGGGAAGACACTTCTAGCATGCGCCTGAAGCACGCTCTATCCACGCTAGATGAGCGTAGTCGCGCCATTGTTGAGCGACGCTGGCTACGCGATGACAATAAATCAACACTGCATGAATTGGCTGCCGAATATTCGGTATCCGCTGAGCGGATCCGACAGATTGAAACGAATGCGCTAAAGAAACTTAAAACGGTAATGGTATAACGGTCGCCGGAATTTCGCGTACGCCCACGACCAGAATTCCTTACTTCAATGGATACCACTCTTAGCCCGCGCGTAGCGCGGGCTAAGTTTGTCGGTGACAATACGTTGATACACGGCGGATACCGTCCAGCCATGGTCGTGATACGCACGCTTCTTTTTCATTCTCGAGCTCTTGAATTATTTATCCTCTGGTTGCGCTCATCACTGAGCCACCCAGCACCCCTCCACCGGCGTAATGATGCATGTCAATTCGACTTTAGCCAACTCCCGGTTTGTTATGAGTGGCTGTCATAGGACCTAAATACTGAAAACTAAAAATCACGGCGAAGCACAACGCTCAGAACGCCCGAGGAACGAAGCAATAGCCTCCTCAAAAACAATCGCATGCAAGTGAGCGGTTTGTAATGTGGTTGGGGCATAGCCTCCGCCAAGCGCGATGACTAAAGGTAGTCCCACACTGCGAATCGCCTTGATCACATAAGCATCGCGCTGCCGCAAGCCCTCTACTGTCAAACCAAGTCGTCCGTAGCGATCACCTAAAACCACATCAACGCCCGCAATATAAAACACGATGTCGGCGTCAGCCTCGCGGATCGCAATGGTCAATGCATTCTCAAGTGCAGCAAGATAATGTGCATCTGCTGTACCGTCCGGTAGGTCTACGTCTAGACTGGAACGCGCCTTAATAGCTGGATAATTGCGCGCGCCATGTATGGATAATGTAAAAACACTGTCATCTTCGGCGAAAATTGCTGCAGTGCCGTTACCTTGATGTACGTCCAAGTCAACGATCAACGCGCGCGCAATCGCTTGGGTATTCTGTAACTCACGTATCGCTACTGCGACATCGTTTAACACGCAGAATCCTTCGCCATGATCAGCAAACGCATGATGGGTTCCACCTGCCAGATTTGCTGAGATACCATCCTCTAGAGCGTTACATGCAGCAAGATAAGTCCCATGCACGGCTAGTCGCGAACGACGCCATAACCGTGCCGACCATGGAATGCCAAGCACTCGCAACTCTTTTGCCGATAACTCACCCCGTCCAAAACGATCCAAGTAGTCGTTTGTATGCACTCTAGCAAGCATCGCGAGCGGCGCCTCTATCGGCTCCTGCACACAGGCTGGACTAATAATCCCCATGCCCAGCAAGTGGGCGTATAACAATGTGTACTTCCCCATCGGAAACGGGTGGGTAGGGGGTAGCCCAACGTGATAATCCGGATGAAAACTAACTCGCATGCAAGAGACGATGGCAGATAGACTATTGAGAGTGCAATGGTAACAAATCGCCGAGTATGACAAAGAGCCATAGCGTATGAATCGACCCTTAATGATTGCGATAGTTGGTGCTGGTTTTTGCGGCATGGTGAGTGCAATCCGCCTACTTCAGCAAAAAAAAATCAGTGGGACACACATTACTTTGTTTGAACGTGTTGGCCATGGCCTTGGAGGCGTGGCTTATGATATAGATTCAGAGCGACTACTACTCAACGTGCCAGCATCAGGAATGAGCGCCTTCGAGGAAGAGCCAGAAGACTTTCTTAATTTTCTGCGCACCGTCTCGCCCGACGCCATAGGTGGCACTTTTGCACCGCGGCGCGTCTATGGGAGCTACTTACGCGCTCGACTACAAACCGCCATTGAGGCGCGACCTGATGTCCAGTTTGAAATTAGGGCGGCCGAGATACTTGATGTACGCCCGAGTAGCACGGGCGGCTGGCACGTACACGGAGAAAGTTTTGGGACGGCCTTTGAATTGGTTGCAACTGCGGTCCTACTGGCAACCGGTCCAGGCATTTCGGCACGGCCACGCTGGGTGACAGATCGTATGCTGGACAGTGGGCATTACCGCGATGCTTGGGCCCAAACAGAAGCGCTTTCGCTAGACGCCAGCGCCACAATCGCGACAATTGGCACTGGCCTTACCTTCGTCGATACAGTGATCACGTTGCGTGCTGGTGGATTTAAGGGCCATATCGTTGCCCTGTCGCGTCATGGCGCTCTGCCACAAATCGAGCGTGGGCCTCCCGCAATACCAACCCCCTCGGATATCCCTTTAGCCCTACGGCCAGGGGAGTCACCTATAAAATCTATCCGGCAGCTCATCCGAGTTTTTCGCCAGCAACTCACGCTGATGCGCGCAGAAGGGCGAGATTTCAGAATGCTTATCGCTGCCATCCGGCCGCTTATTCCGGGGCTTTGGAACAATCTAACCCTCAATGAACGGTTGCGTTTTTTAAGGCATGCTCGCCACCTTTGGGATAGTCATAGACACCGAGTGCCTGAGTCTGTGGGCAAGCATATCGAAGCAGATATAGCTGCCGGTACGCTGAAACTGATCGCTGGGCGCATCATCAGTGCGCAAGAGCATGCGGGCGCGTTGGACCTAGTCGTGAAACCTCGCGGCCACACCGCAACAACATCCCTACGTGTGGCTCAGGTAATCAACTGTACTGGCGCGCCGGCTGGGGCACCACTCGGAAATCCGCTTGACGCCCTCAAGGATCGAAAGGACATTAGACCAGACCAATTAGGTCTTGGAGTACTCACAGACCAGGCGGGTCAGCTTCTGAACGATCGTGGCCAGCCTCAACTCGGCCTGTGCTATGTGGGGCCATTGCTGCGCGCTCAAGACTGGGAGCTAACCGCTGTCCCGGAACTGCGCCGCCGTCTCCCATCCGTAGTTTCCGCTATATGCTCAGCTATTGAAGCGCACGCGCGCATGGCATAACCTCTCCAGCTCACGCATGATAATAAGTCAATTGGTAACCGAATTTTGGAGCACTCAAATGATGCAGATTAGAAAAATCACAACGTACACTATGCTTCTTGGCATAGTGCTTCTTGCTGCCTGCTCAACACAGAAAGAGCCAGCAAAAAAGGTCATTGCCGACGTAGAGACAGCGATCAGCGAAGCTGGTCCCGATGCACAACAGTATGTCCCAGACCAACTCTCATCGGTCAGCAATAAACTTGCTGATCTAAAGTCATCTTTTGAAAAACATGACTATAAAACGATCGTTGACTCAGGCCCCACTGTGATCAGCGCCGCTAAGGCCCTCAGCGACGCGTCAGCGGCTAAGAAAAAACTGATCATCGAAGGCCTCAACTCAGAGTGGTCGAGTTTTTCCACCACTCTCCCACAACTGATACTCACCTTAGAAACGCGTCTCGCCACCCTCAGCAAAGCACGTAAGCTACCAACGGGGTTGACCAAGGAACTGATCGCTACAGAAACTAAGGCATTAGCCGAGACCAAAACAGTATGGATCGAGGCCAGTCAGGCTTTTGGTGCTAACGACGCACAGGGTGCTGTCGACAAAGCCAAGGGAGTCAAAGCAAAACTGGGGGAAATCGCCATACGTACTGGCACTACTCCTATCGTCAGATAAATCTGATTGAGCGATTGCTGTGTAACAACACTGCGCAAGGGCTGTGACCCGTAAGCCACAGCCCTTTTTACACCATGCACGGCCCTTGCCACGCCAACGCTCTGGTGCGATATGATAAGATAGAGCACCTAGCTCCCTCCCTACTGTTAGGAAAATACGATGGCTAATCCCACACCAGCGACCAATAAACACGCAAAAGTCGCGGTTGCCCTTGACCCGCTGGATCTATTTGGAGTGCGCCAGCAACTGACAGAAGAAGAATGCCTTGTTCAAGATGCAGTCGCACGCCTTGTTGATAACAAAGTGCTGCCTGTGATCCGTGAACACTTTGAGAGTCATTCGTTCCCAAATTTCCTTATCCCGGAACTGGCGGCTCTGGGACTTTTCGGCTCTACACTCGAAGGTTATGGCTGCGCGGGCATGAATGCCGTGTCCTATGGCCTGATCTGTCAGGAACTAGAGCGTGGCGACGCGGCTATTCGCAGTTTTGTATCCGTACAGTCGTCCCTATGTATGTATCCAATACATACTTACGGGAGCGATCAGCAAAAAGAGTTTTTCCTGCCAAAAATGGCGCGCGGCGAACTGATTGGTTGTTTTGGGCTGACAGAACCACATGGCGGTTCAGACCCCGCCAATATGAAGACACACGCAACCAAACGCGGCTCCGATTGGGTGATCAATGGCGCGAAAATGTGGATCACCAATGGTGCCATTGCAGATCTATGCATCTGCTGGGCGCAGACAGATGAAGGCATTCGTGGTTTCATTATTGAAAAGGGCACGCCCGGTTTTACGACCACAATCATCAAAAATAAATTTTCGTTACGCGCGTCCATCACATCCGGACTGTTTTTCGACAATGTTGTGGTACCACACGATCGGGTTTTACCTGGGGTTGTTGGCTTAAAAGGCCCCCTGTCGTGTCTCACTCAAGCACGCTATGGGATCACGTGGGGAGTCATCGGCGCCGCCCAGGCGTGTCTTTCTGAATTGATTTCATACACCAAAGATCGAGTGATGTTTAGTCGCCCACTAGCGGCAAATCAGGCGATACAGATACGACTTGCGGAAATGAGTCGCAAAATCACCACATCGCAGCTACTGTCACTACAACTTGGTAGGCTGAAAGACTCAGGAAAAATGACGCCTAGCCATGTATCACTTGCGAAATGGCATAACTGCCGAGCTGCGATAGAGGTCTGTAGAGATGCACGCGACATGCTTGGTGGTGCAGGCATTAGCGCTGAGTACGTGCCGATCCGCCATATGCTAAATTTGGAAAGCGTCATTACCTATGAAGGTACTGAAACGGTGCATCAGCTCACGATCGGTCGGGAATTAACTGGCATCAATGCGTTTTAGTTCGCATGGCGACGTTTCAATATCAGTCGGCAATTTAACGGCACGTTCACATAGACGCGAAATGCGCATGATAAGATGCAATAAATTAGCTGTTCCAATAGTGCAGCTTTACAACGCTTAAGAGGATACTGTCCGTGATAAATAAATACGGGGCTTCTGTGGGTCTTATGGTCGCCTTGACGATAAGCGTTCCTAGCATCTCGGCTGCAGCAACAACATCGCCGCATGCGGAGCATGCAAGCAAAGAGGCTTACCATGTTCTAGAGACATGGCAGATTGGAGGAACTGGTGGCTGGGATTACCTCACGATGGATGCCCCGCTGCACCGCCTCTTCATTACACGCGCTGATCACGTGGATGTCGTGGACACTCAAACCGGAAAACTAACAGGCTCGATAGCGAACACCGCAGGCGTGCACGGCGTTGCACTAGTACCTGAGCTAAATCGCGGTTATACGAGTAATGGCAAAGCGAACTCGGTGACCGAGTTTGACTACACCACACTGGCTGTGATCAGAGAAGTACCTATTCCGGGTGAGAATCCAGACGCCATTTTTTTTGAGCCAATTAGCCGCAGACTTTTCACCTTTAATGGACGTACCAAAGACATTACGGCACTTGATTCCAGCACGCTCGCAGTTCTCGGCACTGTCAAAGTACCTGACAAGCCTGAGTTTGTGGCTGCAGATAGCAACGGTGTGATCTATCTGAATATTGAGAGTGAATCGGGACAGATGCTAGCTATCAATGCCCGCGCGCTTGCCGTGACTGCAACTTGGCAGCTCCCAGGCTGCGCAAGCCCTAGTGGACTTGCCTTGAACCGCGAGGCCGGACACCTGTACTCGGTGTGTGACGGCAAAACGATGGTAGTCACCGACAGCCGCAGCGGGAAGCAAGTGCAACGAATCAGCATTGGAGCTGGCCCTGATGCGGCAGCTTATGACGCAGTGCGCAAAGTTGTTTTCAGCTCTAATGGTGAGGGCACTCTTTCCATCGCACGGCGCGCCAAAAATGGAACGTACGCGGTTACACAAACGCTAAAAACGCAGCGAGGCGCTCGCACGATGGCCTTAGATGAGGTCACAGGTCGAATTTATTTAGTAACGGCTGACTTTGGCGAGACTCCCCCAGCAACCGCCGAGCAACCACATCCCCGCCCGGCCCAGATACCTAATACATTCAAGGTACTTGTCGTCGGGCCCTAGCAAGAGGGTCGTACTGTGTCTGTCATGAGCCGTTCGTATCCACGCGAACGGTTGTTCATTCGGGCCAAAAACGGATCATAATAGGGTCCTTGGCGGCCGGCAGGACTTCCTGATGACAATAGTCCGCGAACCGCGCCTACACCCGATCGCAATACGGAAGCTGCGCCCCACGCAGATGACTGTTGGAATGCGCGAAGTCGCGGCTAAAGTTAAACATTGGCGCGAAGTTGGCCATAAAAATGCCTACTTAGGTACGCACACTATTCCGGTCGTCCACGGACTCCAAGATCACTACTACGTCATTGACCATCACCATTTGGCTTACGCGCTACAGGAAGCCGGGGTCAAAACAATCGCGGTTACGCTAGTCGCTGACCTACGGCGACTGACAAAATCAACGTTCTGGTCATTTATGGATGCCCGCGGCTGGACTCATCCCTATGATGCCAACGGAAAGCGCTGCAATCACTCGGCCTTACCACGCCGTATAACGGGACTGGTGGATGATCCATATCGTAGCCTTGCTGGAGAACTTCGGCATATGGGCGGTTTCGCCAAAGATGTTACTCCGTTCAGCGAGTTTCTCTGGGCCGACTTTTTAAGACCGCGAATTAAACGCCACCATATCAGCAAAGATTTTTCCACAGCCCTCGCGAAAGCGCTGGAACTCGCCAAAGACATCGACGCAGACTACCTACCTGGCTGGTGTGGCCCGGTACAGCGTCATTAGCGGACAAAGACATATGACTCTTTTGCCAATCCGCAACGCCGCAACAGCCCTCGTGCAGTCGCTTCAAGCACAGGGTGTCAATCTTGTATTCGCCGTTGCTGGAGAAAGTTATCTTGCAGTGCTAGATGCGCTTTATGAAGTGCGCGACCAGATCCGCTTGGTGACCTGCCGACATGAGGCAAATGCAACGAATATGGCTGAGGCGTGTGGCAAGCTGACTGGTCGACCAGGCGTGTGCTTTGTGACGCGCGGCCCAGGCGCTACACATGCGAGCATTGCCTTACATACGGCACAACAAGATGCGACTCCGCTCATACTTTTTGTGGGCCAAGTGGCACGTGCAGATATCGGTAGAAACGCTTTTCAAGAAATTGACTTTACAACAATGTTTGGCGGCATTGCAAAGTGGGTGGTGCAGGTCAGCGACCCCGAGACACTACCATCGGTCGTGGCTGAGGCATTCCACCGCGCGATGAGTGACCGTCCCGGGCCGGTGGTAATCAGTCTGCCGGAAGACATGCTCGAAGATCCCTGCGCCACATCTATTGCGGAGCGAGTGTCTGCTCCAGCGCACCCTGCTGATTTAGATGTCATTACCGCGATCGGGCTTGCGCTTGGCAAAGCGAAGCGCCCCCTCGTTTGGGTGGGCGGTAGTGGCTGGACTCCCGAGGGAGTAGACGCGTTGCATGTTTTCATCCACCGCTGGAACGTGCCAATTGCGAATGGTTTTCGACGCAAGGACTTGTACCCAAACAGTGAAGCTCGTTATGTCGGTGAGTTTGGCTTCGCCGCAGGCAGAGCCGTTACAACCGCTCTCAAAGAGGCTGACCTAATACTGGTCATCGGCGCCGCTCTCGGTGATGTTGAAACCGGTGGATATACCCGCCTCGACCCTACCATCATGCATGACCGGGTTATCCATGTGGCCGCATGTGCCGAGGATCTCAACCGAGTATTCAAAGTACGTGTCGGCACCTACGCATGCCCCGCATCAACCTGCAAAGCGCTCGTTAATTTAGAAGTGCCAGCGGACTTGCCCTGGAAGGGCTGGACTGAGCGGCTGCGTACGCTTTATTCAGAGGATTTACTACCTGTACCCGTGACTGGGGACGTCAATCCAAGCGATATCTTTTTGGAATTACGCAGGCAACTACCCAAGGACGCAATCGTCGCTAATGGCGCTGGTAACTATGCCGCATGGCTTCATCGCTTTTTCCAACATGAGCTTTTTCGCACGCAACTCGCTCCGCAAAGTGGCGCGATGGGCTATGGTGTTCCCGCAGCGATCGCCGCGGCTCTGCTGCACCCTACACGTAAAGTAGTTGCCGTTTCTGGGGATGGCTGTTTCATGATGGCTGCAAACGATCTAATAACGGCAGTCGCTAGCAGGGCTAATGTCGTATTTTTGATCTTGAACAACGCCAGCTTTGGCACAATCCGCATGCACCAAGAAACCCGCTATCCCGGTCGAACATACGCCACTGACCTGATAAACCCAGATTTCGTAATGCTCGCAGCTGCGGCTGGCATTCCAGGGATACGGGTCGCAACCACGGCAGAGTTCAGCGCCGCGCTGTCAACTGCGCTCGCAGCAAATGGGCCTCGGCTCATCGAACTTGTCACCAGCGTGGAGGACATCGCACCAAACAAACGCTTGTCAGAGTTACCCCACAAGACAAGCTAAACCCAGCTTACGGCGAGACCCACGTCAGGCGCTCATACCGCCGCGAGCTCCATTAAACAACGCTCAAGAATCTCCAGCCCTTCCTTGAGTATCGCGTCACTAATTGTCAGTGGCGCTAAGAACCGGATCACGTTTGCTCGAGTACCGCACGAGAGAATGAGTAGTCCGTTTGCAGCGGCACGTTGCACTAGCGCCTTGGTTAGTTCCGCATCAGGCTGTGACATATCCGCATTTTTCACCAACTCAAGCGCGATCATGGCGCCTAGCCCACGAACGTCACCGATGCACTTAAGTCCGCGATCTGTGCGCAGCCGGGTAAGCCGCTCTTTAATCGTCGTACCAATCACGATTGCACGCGCACACAGCTGTTCTTTCTCAATCACGTCAAGTACCGCCAAGGCGGCGGCGCACGCTACGGGCGATCCTGCATAGGTTCCACCGAGGCCACCGGGCGCTGGTGCATCCATGATCTCAGCTTTTCCAATGACTCCAGATAGCGGAAACCCGCCAGCAAGACTCTTCGCTACTGTAATGAGATCCGCCTCTATCTGTGCATGCTCAAGTGCAAACAGCTTACCAGTGCGTGCAAACCCCGTTTGCACCTCATCGACAATCAGAACAATGCCGTGCTCGGTGCAGATCCGGCGCAGCTCACGCAGAAACTCAACGGGAGCAGGGTAAAAACCTCCCTCGCCTTGAACAGGCTCAATGATGATGGCGGCAACACGGGACGGATCCACATCAGCTTTGAACAGAGTGTCGAGCGCGTGCAAGCTACAACTTTGCGGCACACCCAAATAAGCTGCTGGAAACGGTAGATGAAAAATCTCTCCTGGCATCGGCCCAAAGCCGAGTTTGTAGGGCGCTACTTTGCCGGTAAGCCCCATGGTATACATCGTACGTCCATGAAAGGCGCCTGAAAATGCGATCACAGCGCTACGCTTTGTGTGGGCGCGCGCAATTTTGACTGCGTTTTCGACGGCTTCTGCGCCAGTGGTCAAAAAGATAGTCTTCTTGGGGGTCGGCCCTGGCGCCAATTTGTTGAGTCGATCAGCAAGGCGCACGTAGCTTTCGTATTGTGTCACCTGGAAGCAGGTATGACTAAAGTGCTCAAGTTGCTCACTCACCGCACGCTTAACAGCCGGATGTAAATGGCCCGTGTTGAGCACCGCAATGCCTGCAGCAAAATCAATATAACGCTTGCCATCAACATCCCATTGCTCGGAGTTGAGCGCTCTGGCCGCGAATACTGGCAACAGATTCGAGACCCCTCGGGGAATTGCAGACTCGCGCAGCATTTGCAGTTCAGCATTTGTTGCCATGACACTCTTCCTGACGCACTGTTACGTCTGTAAAAAAGACTTACGACCGACTATTTATTGGCAATCGGTCTTCCTTTGTCAGCAATTATTTAGCGGTCAAGCTGCGCGTGCCGCCGCACTAATCTGTAGATACCCAAGGATTCCGGTCGCCGCTTCCCGCCCTTCGAAAACGGCTGTTACCACCAAGTCTGACCCTCGCACCATATCACCGCCCGCGAAGACCTTCGGATGTGTCGTCCTAAAGCGGTTAACGCCATGCGTTACAACATGAACTCTACCGTTCGGATACAAGGCAATATCATGGTCGCTAAACCATGCCGGTGGGCTCGGCAAAAAGCCGAACGCAACGATGACCACATCAGCCTCAATCGTGTGCTCACTACCAGGAATAGGCTCAGCGACAGCTCGGCCTCGTGGCCCAGGCGCACCTAACCGCGTCTCTACACACGTGACGCCGGTCACACCGCCAGCCGATGACCCAACAATTGCGACTGGCTGACGGTTAAAGAGAAACTTGACTCCCTCTTCCTTACTATTTTTGTAGTCGCGACGCGACCCCGGCATATTGTCTTCATCACGCCGATAAGTACATGTCACGCTTGCTGCGCCCTGCCGGATCGCAGTGCGATTGCAGTCCATCGCGGTGTCACCGCCACCGAGGATCACAACCCGCTTGCCGCGCAGGTCGATGAACGGTTTGTCGCTTTCGATCTTAAGCTCATGATTGATATTTGCGACGAGATAGGGCAGCGCCTCAATGACGCCAGGCAGATTCTCACCAGGAAACCCACCTTTAACCGCCGTATAGGTACCCATACCGAGAAAAACGGCATCATATTCTGCAAGCAATGTTTCAAACGCGCGGTCCCGCCCGATCTCGACACCGAGAACGAACTCAACGCCCATACCTTCCATGATCTCTCGCCGTTTTTCCACCACCTCTTTTTCAAGCTTAAATGGTGGAATACCAAAGGTGAGCAGCCCACCGATACGCGCATAGCGATCAAAAACTACAGGGGTAACGCCATTGCGTACCAATATATCGGCACACGCAAGACCTGCTGGGCCTGCGCCAACAATTGCAACTCGTTTGCCAGTGGGGCGCACGTTCGATAGATCCGGCTTCCAACCTGCCTTTAAAGCTTCATCAGTAATGTATTTTTCGATCGAACCAATCGTGACAGCGCCAAGGCCATCATTTAGCGTACAGGCCCCCTCACACAGTCGATCCTGTGGGCAAATGCGGCCACACATTTCCGGTAGAGAGTTAGTCTGGTGTGACAGTTCAGCGGCCTCAAATAACTTGCCTTCTTCAATCAACTTAAGCCAATTGGGAATGTAGTTATGCACAGGGCACTTCCATTCACAAAATGGGTTTCCACAACCTAGGCAACGGGCGGCCTGCTGCGACACCACAGCGGGCTCGTAAGGCTCATAAATCTCTCGAAACTCGGCTGCGCGGATATCCACAGGCAACTTAACCGGCTCTGTGCGTGGCACATCCAAGAATTGCAGGCTTTTGTCCGGCATCAGGCAGCCCTCCGCAGATTCTCAATCAACGTATCGATGGCGGCAGCTTTTGGCTTAACCAACCAAAATTTTCCGATATAAGTGCGCAGATCGTTCAAAATTTCCTCACCACGCCGGCTACCCGTCTCCCGTACATGGCTTTCGATAAGTCCACGCAAATGGTGCAGATTCTGCTCCATCCCTTCCATGGAGATTCGGTGAATATCGACAAGCTCATGGTTGTAGCGATCGACAAAGTCACGATCCACATCAAGAACATACGCAAAACCACCAGTAAACCCTGCCCCAAAATTAAGTCCAGTTCGACCTAGGATGCAAATCACGCCACCCGTCATATATTCGCAGCAGTGATCACCCGCGCCCTCAATCACTGCCGTGGCACCTGAGTTGCGTACCGCAAAGCGTTCGCCCGCGGTCCCTGCCGCATAGAGCTCACCGCCGGTTGCGCCATAAAGACAGGTGTTCCCCATAATCGGTGTTTCGTGTGCAACGTACGTAGTACCTGTGGGCGGCCGCAAAGTTAGTTTCCCACCTGCCATGCCCTTGCCAACATAGTCGTTCGCATCACCTTCAAGGTACATGTGTAGACCGCCTGCATTCCATACGCCAAAACTTTGGCCTATAGAACCATTAAGACGCAATATCACCGGTGTCTCACTCATCCCACCGTTACCGTAGCGCTGTGCGATTTCACCCGACAAACGCGCACCAATCGAGCGATTTTGGTTACTAACCGTGTAGGCATATTCGCCACCGGATTGCGACTCGATGGCTGGCAGAATCTCCCGTACCATGCGCTCGGCAAGCTCGCCTTTGTCATAAGGTGAGTTACGCTCTTCCAAACAATATTGTGGCCGATCCGCCGCGAGACCTGCAGTTGACAAGATGGGTGACAGATCTAAATTTTTCTGTTTGGAGGTCGTGCCTTCAAGGATGCGCAAATACTCAGTACGGCCAATGAGCTCCGCAAGTGTACGCACGCCAAGACTCGCCATCACTTCACGACACTCTTGCGCCACAAACTGGAAATAGTTAATCACCATCTCCGGCAAGCCTATGAAGTGCTTCTTACGGAGCACATCATGCTGAGTGGCCACGCCAGTTGCGCAGTTGTTTAAGTGACATATGCGCAGATATTTACAGCCTAATGCGACCATCGGTGCGGTACCAAAGCCAAAACTCTCCGCTCCAATAATCGCTGCCTTAATCACATCGAGGCCTGTCTTTAGTCCGCCATCAGTCTGCAGCCGGACACGGTGGCGCATATCGTTAATACGCAACGTTTGATGCGTCTCTGCCAAGCCGAGTTCCCATGGCGTTCCTGCATACTTGATCGACGACAGCGGGCTCGCACCCGTACCGCCATCGTAACCAGAGATCGTAATAAGATCTGCGTATGCTTTGGCCACGCCTGCAGCGATAGTACCAACACCTGGCTCCGCTACCAGCTTCACCGAGACAAGTGCTTTAGGATTGACCTGCTTGAGGTCAAAAATCAGCTGCGCTAAATCTTCAATAGAATAAATATCGTGGTGAGGCGGAGGCGAAATAAGACCCACACCCGCGCGTGCAAAGCGCAGTCGCGCAATCATCTCGTTGACCTTGTGTCCGGGAAGCTGACCACCCTCGCCCGGCTTCGCACCTTGAGCTACTTTGATTTGTAAAACCTCAGCGCTCATAAGGTACTCAGGAGTCACGCCGAAACGGCCACTCGCAACCTGCTTGATCTTGGAATTACGCTCTGTCCCATACCGTGAAACGTCCTCGCCACCTTCACCAGAATTCGAGCGCGCACCAAGCCGATTCATCGCAATTGCTAACGCCTCATGCGCTTCAGGCGACAAAGCGCCCAACGACATCCCGGCTGAATCAAAACGCTTCAGAATTGCTTCAACTGGCTCAACCTCATCGAGCGCTATTGGTGTAGAGCTGAGGTTGAGTTCAAACAAGTCTCTTAGACATGAAGCTGGCCGGTCATTCACGAACGAGGCAAATTTCTTATATTCGGCGTAGTTACCGTTCGTGACAGCAGATTGCAGCGTCGTTATAACGTCCGGGTTGTACATATGGTACTCACCGCCGTGCATATACTTGAGCAACCCGCCCTGCTCTACCCGCGCTAGCGGATCCCAGGCACGTTCAGCAAGCCAGCGCTGATCAGTCTCCAAGTCATCGAGCGTAGCGCCCTGAATACGACTCACTGTTCCGCTAAAACACAGATCAACCACATCATTATGCAATCCCACGATCTCAAATAATTGCGAACTGCGATAGCTGCTGATAGTTGAGATGCCCATCTTCGACATGATCTTAAAGAGACCTTTCCGAATACCACGCCGGTAGCTGCGACCAAGTTCGGCACGGGATTCAGCGCTGATCTGAACGTCCCCTTTGCGCATCATGTCAAACAACGTCTGATAAGCCATATATGGGTAGACTGCGGTCGCGCCATAACCGATCAAGCAAGCGAAATGATGCGGATCACGCGCTGTACCTGTTTCAATTATCAGGTTGCAACGGCAACGCAGCCCTGACTTGACGAGTCGATGATGTACGGCACCCGTCGCGAGCAGCGCATGAATCGGCACTTTACCTTCAGTCAAGTAACGATCAGATAGCAACAGCACTAACTTACCAGCTAGCGCTGCTTTTTCAGCCTGATCACAAATCCGATTGATGCCGACCTCAAGGGTCTCATCGGTTGGATGTTGTAGGTCAATGAACTCGTGGGTTATTTCAGGGTCTTTATAGGCTAATATTTGGCGTAGTTTTCGTTGCGACAGAATTGGTGAGTTTAAAACAATTTGACGGGCATGCTCTGGACTTGGTGCAAACACGTTGCACTCAGCACCAATCTGAGTTTGCAGACTCATGACGATTGTTTCGCGCAGAGGATCAATTGGCGGATTAGTGACCTGCGCAAACTGCTGTCGAAAGTAATCATAAAGTGAGCGTACTTTGTGCGACATCACTGGCATCGGCGTGTCATCACCCATCGAACCAATCGCCTCGCTCTCATCTTCCGCTAGCACTCGAATGATCTCATCACGCTCTTCGGAGGTGACGTTAAACATTTTGCGGTAGCGCTCGAGCGTGTCTCGATCGAAAGGCTCAGCAGCCAAACGAACGTCGATGAGGTCGCTTTCAAGGTAGCGCACGCCCTTTTTAAGCCACGTCTTGTACGGATGACGAGCCTTAAGGATTCCATCGATGCGCTTCGAATCCAATAACTCGCCAGTCTGCAGGTCGAGCGCAAGCATTTCACCCGGTCCAAGCTTACCTTTACGAACGACATCCTCGGGTCGGTAGTCCCAGACACCGATTTCGGACGCGATCGTCAGATGACGATTGCGGGTGATTACCCAGCGCGCAGGGCGCAGTCCGTTGCGGTCAAGCGTGCAGGCCGCATATCGTCCGTCAGTCAACACAATGCCTGCTGGTCCGTCCCAAGGCTCCATATGCGTTGCATAAAACTCATAAAAAGCGCGCAAGTCAGGGTCAATGCTATCGACGGTCTGCCATGCTGGCGGAATGAGCAGCCGCATCGCGTGCAACACATCGAGACCACCCATCAGCAAGACCTCGAGCATATTGTCGAGCGTCTGAGAGTCCGAACCGGTCATTGAAACCAGCGGCTGAATGTCACCAAGGTCCGGTAGCACAGGTGAGCGAAATAGTGGTCCGCGCGCGAGCGCCCAGTTTCGGTTACCAGAGATTGTGTTGATTTCGCCGTTATGCGCCAAAAAGCGGTAAGGGTGAGCTAGCCGCCACTGCGGTAGTGTATTCGTGGAAAACCGCTGATGAAAAACGGCGACCGAAGTTTCTAGGCGCGGATCATCGAGATCTTTGTAGAACTGCGTCAAATGCTGTGGCATCACCATCCCTTTGTAGACGAGCGTACTCGCCGACAAGGATGAGATATAAAAGACAGGATCTTTCTGCTCTAAGAGTTTTTCAGCGCGACGCCGCGCGAGAAATAAACGCCGGTTGAATGTGGCCTCATCGATATCTTCGGTGCAGCGTACAAATACCTGTTCCAATCGAGGTAGCGAACGCAAGGCTTCCGCGCCACAAGCTGCAGGATCAATGGGAAGTACACGCCACCCTACGACACTCAACCCCTCAAGATTGAGCTGAACTTCTAACGTATGGCGAGCCCGTTGCGCGGCATCGTCATAACGAGATAAAAAAACATTGCCAACAGCGAAACGCTGGCCCAACTCAAAACCTGCCTCGGCGGCAATAGCCCGTAGAAATTTCTCAGGTTTCTTCAGGAGCAGACCGCAGCCGTCACCAGTTTTACCATCAGCGGAGACCGCGCCGCGGTGCGTCAGCCTGTTTAAGGACGCCACTGCCGTCTGAACCAACCAATGGCTGGGCTCGTCATCAAGACTTGCGATCAGGCCAAATCCGCAACTTTCTTTCTCATAGGACGAGTGATACAGACCGGCGGCATCATGTCCGCCGTTTTCTAACGCGGCGCGCGTAATTGGCTCTGGCGGCACCCATTGGGTCGTGCTCATGCGGGCCTCGTTCCCGCTCTAGCGGGCGTTTCTGTGGCCGAGCACTATGCGACGATACTGTCTACAGGTCAATGCTGCACTGCGTCAATCATAATGCAGTGCAGCATTCTACTCCACCTTAGCGCCCGACAGAGTTTGGGCCTCCACCTGGCCTAGGCTCGACAGCTGCCGGCTGCGGCCCGTGCTGCGATGGCACCCCATGGTGGCTGGTCAGCAAGCCATCGAAGCGCGGCGCCAGCCAATGTTCAAAATCATCGATTAAGACAAACATCGCTGGCACCACAACTAAAGTCAAAAACGTCGAGGTAACGATGCCGCCAATGACCGCAATGGCCATGGGCGCGCGGAACGCATCGGCATCGCCTAGACCGAGTGCAATGGGCATCATGCCCGCGATCATGGCAATACTCGTCATCACGATGGGCTGTGCCCGCTTGTGGCCAGCCTCCACTAAAGCCGTGAACCGATCTTTGCCTGCGCGCATTTCCTCAATTGCAAAATCAACCAACAAAATTGAGTTCTTGGCAACAATCCCCATCAGCATCAAGATGCCAATTACCACCGGAAACGAGAATGGCAAACCGCAAACCATCAAGGCGACCACGGCACCCCCGAGCGATAAAGGCAAGGCAGACAAAATCGTGATGGGCTGTAGTACCCGCGCAAATAGCAAAACCAGTACCGCAAACACCATTAACACGCCCGCGGCGATAGCCAGCGCGAAGTTAGTCATCATCTCCTGCATAAATTCGATGTTGCCAGTTTTTATCAACTGCACTCCCTGCGGGAGATGTGCAATAGCGGGGAGCAACATGATCTTTTTCATTGCATCGCCAAGAGCCGCATCCGGCTGTAGGCCTGACTCAACCATAACGCGTCTGCTTTGATTATATCGCCGCACCGCCGCCGGCCCTTCACCAAAGCTGATATCCGCCACTGCTTTAAGAGGCACAGTACCGCCACTTGAAGTTGGTACCGGCAAATTCTCAATAGTTGATAAGTTTTGCCGCGATGCCTCCCGTAAACTCACGCGTATCGGTACCTGCCGATCAGCCAGACTAAATTTCGCAGCATTTTGCGGGATGTCCCCCAAAGTCGCGATACGAATCGTCTGACTGATGGATTGCACTGTGACGCCAAGCTCGGCTGCCAAATCAAAGCGCGGCTTAATTAAAATTTCTGGGCGGGGTAGATCACCCCTAATCCGAGGATCGCGCAAGTCCTTAACGCCACGCATCTGCTCGATCGCTTGGCGCGCCGCCGCATCCAAAACCGCCGGGTCATCGCCAGTAAAATATAATGTCACTTGACTGTCGCCGCCACCACCAGCACCCTGATCAGCAACCTGAACGCGAGCATCCGGGATTTTTCGCAGTTGTGGCGACAGCTGATCCTCCCACTCCTTTTGACTCAATTTGCGCTCAGCACGCGGCTTTAATGAAATATATAGAGTGCCATTGCGGACCGAACCGTCATCCCCACTCCCGATAGACTCAACCACATCGGTCACTTCCGGGTAAGAACGCACGAGCGCGGTCACCCTCGCTGAAACATTCGACGTGTCTTCAATACGAACCCCAGGCGGCAACTCAATCGTTACTTGGCTGGTACCAATATCTGATGCCGGAATAAAATCCTTTGGAATAATACTGAGCGCTACCAGTGACAACAGAAAAAATAAGCTGCCAACACCAATCGTGCGCCATGGATGTCGCAAACATTTATGCAAAAGTTCCAAATACCGGTACATCATCGGGCCATTCAAATGCTCCTTAAAGCCGGCAGGCTTCAAGGTAAATGCCGCAATAACCGGCGTAATGAGACGAGCAACCAACAGCGACAAAAAGACTGCGGCCGCAACCGTTAGTCCAAACTGTTTAAAGTACTGTCCGCTAAATCCACCCATGAAACTGACTGGCAAAAACACTGCGATAATCGTTGCCGAAGTGGCCACAACGGCAAGTCCAATCTCATCAGCTGCATCCAACGCTGCTTGAAAAGCGGTCTTCCCCATGCGCATGTGTCGCATGATGTTTTCGATCTCAACAATCGCGTCGTCGACCAAAATACCGGCAACTAAAGACAACGCGAGCAGACTGATTTGATTTAAGGTGAAATCCAACCAAGACATGACCGCGAAGGTCGGTATCGCTGAGAGTGGAATAGCGAGCGCTGCAATTCCAGTGGCGCGCCAATCACGTAAAAAGAACCAAACAACAGCTACAGCGAGGATCGAGCCCTCAAGTAGAGCATCAATGGCAGATTTAAAGCCACGGCGCGTGGATTCCACCGACGTAAATACCATCTTGGTGGTGATTCCGGGGTTTTCTTTTTGGATTTTCGCGATTTCCGCATTAACACGATCCAGTGTGCTGACATCGGATTGGCCATGCGCGCGAAAAACACCAAAAGTCGTCGTAGGCCGATTATTCAGGCGAGAGAGCGAGCGCACTTCAGCAATTCCATCGCGGACTTCGGCGATGTCATCGAGGCGTGCGTAGCGGCCGCCAGGGAGTTGTATCCGCGTGGCGCCCAACTGAAAGGCGCTGTGTGCACTGCCCAATACCCGGATCGATTGCTCACCGCCAGCAAGTTGCGCGCGTCCACCAGGCGCATCAACGTTTAGCGAACGCAGTTGTTGATTCACCTCAACCGCAGTAATGCCTAGCGCCTGCATGCGTGATGGATCGAGTTCAATACGAATTTCACGATTGACCCCACCACCACGCGACACTTGCGCGATCCCACGCACTGTCAGCAACCGCTTAGTAACCGTATTGTCGACAAACCAACTCAACTGCTCTTCAGTTTGTGCTGTGCTGCTTACTGCGAAATAGGCGATCGCGCCGCCTTCAACATCGAGCCGACTGACAGTGGGCTCTTGTATGCCCTCGGGCAACTCGGCGCGCACCCGCGCGACCGCATCGCGCACGTCGTTTACCGCACGGTCGATCGGCGTTCCAATCTGAAATTCGACGTACGCCATCGCAACGCCTTCTGTGGCGCGTGAGGTGATGTTGCGCACGTTACCGACGCTCGCCACAGCGCCCTCAACTTTTTGTAGTACTTGGGTTTCGAGTTCGACAGGAGCGGCGCCCGGCTGCGAAATATTCACAATAACCATCGGGAAGGTGACATCAGGCTCAGCATTTACGGGCAGCTGAATGAACGCTACAAACCCTACAAACACAAGAACTGCAAACAGCACTAATGGCGAAATGGGATGGCGAATAGCCCAGGCGGAAAGATTTTTCACTGAGCGTCCTACTCGGCTACCAAGTTGACTTGTTCGCCTTCATGCAAAAATGCACCAGCCGAGGTAACCACTCGCTCAGTGCCCACTAGTCCGTCACTTATAATGATTCCGCGTGGTTGCGTGCCACCAATTTTGACTGGCCGGCGCACAACTCGATGATCCGTACCCACAATGTATACAAAGTTAACGGCGCCATCCGTCAACACGGCGGTCTGCGGCACTATGGGAAAGGACTCGCTACCGATACTGACCTCACCGCGCGCGAACGCACCGGGCCGCAGTTCCGGACTTGCGGGTAGCGACACGCGCACTTCGCCGAGGCGTGTTAGCGGGTCAATTATCGCGCTCACCAATCTGACTTTCCCTATAAAGGGTGCTGCGATACCGGTGAGGTACACACTAACTGGCTGCCCGAGTTTTATTTGCGGCAGGTCTTGCTCGGAGGCCTGTGCGCGCATTTCGATGTCGCCACCGCGCGCGAGACGAAACAACGGTGCGGCTCCAGCCATTGCCGTCTGCCCCACTTCCACGCTACGCGTCAGTACCAGCCCATCATCAGGCGCTCTGATCTCGGTACGTAACAAGCGCGCCTCGGCTTCAGCAAGCTGCGCCTCGGCTGCTTTTACGCGGGCTGCGGTGGTAGCTACCACCGAGCGGCGCTTGTCGAGTTCCTCACGCGATAGCGCCCCTACAGATTCTACGACCGCCGCAGCGCGTTGGTATTCGGCCTCCGCTAGCGCCGCTTCAGCACGTGTCTGGTCAAAAGCTGCTCGCAAACTTGCGACTTGCGCCGTAACCACGGTGGGCTCCACCCGTGCGAGCACTTGGCCTTTGCGTACACGGTCACCACTTTCGGCGAGCACCGCGACAATGCGCCCGCCCTCACCTTCAACGCCAATCGGCATGTCGTAGCGGGCAACGATGCCGCCCGTAAAATTGACAGCTGTATTAATGGTCGAGCGCCCCGGCGCCTTCACACTGACGAGAGGCAGCGTATCGGAAGCTTTCTGCGCGCCCGAGTGCCCAGCAACCATACGTAGTGTAATGATGACAACAATCACCAGTACCCCTGCGACCACCGCGCCGAGCATCAGCCGCTGGGGCTGACGCCCCCAAGGCAGATCGGGCGCCTCAGCAGTGACACCTGCGTTCAGGTTTCCCACGGGCGCCTGGAGCGCAGTGGCGACGGGCAGGTCATTCCCACCGGCGGGCGGAGCATCATTTGGCATGAAAATATCTTCAATTGGTGTGCAGCCGTTAATTGTACGCGATCAGCCTAACCTTAAGCCGTCGCAACCAGTGCACGCGTCTTGCTAAACACACTTCACCGGCGTTTCCCCTAGAACACAGGCGACGCCTTGGCGGTTACAAATTCAGATGTTCATTGTATGTATAAATAGACCGCTGCGAGCGCCACTCAGGCATGGGCGGCATTCAACTGGCGGCGAATGTACTCATCTGCCCAACTTGGCCCTGCGAAATTGCTAAAAAAACCACAGTGGCCGCCTTGGGCGACAGGGGTGATCGTCAGCGCTTGCGGTTGAGCCAATCGCTCAAGATCCGCGCCCGGAATGATGGGATCATCAAGCGCGGCAATGATGCGCGATCTCACCCGCAACGATTGCAGAGCATCACCAATCAAGGCATAGCCGTTTAAGTAAGATTGCAGATCGCTAAAACCCGCGTGCTTTAAGACCAACGCCTCGGTCATCTCAGTTAGGCTCGCGTCCTTGAGAAAATCTGCACGGTCATACAACGACGGCCACGCGGCACACTTTTGCGATAAAGAGCTGCGCCACTTATGCACAAAGTAGCGCCTGTACATAGACTTCCCGACTTCAAGCGCTCGCAAGGTCCTCGCCGGATCAAGCACTGGACACACCGCGACCACCTGTCGTATCCGCAACGCGTGGTCAGGTGCCCGTGCGGCGACACGCAGCGCGAAATTCCCTCCAAGCGAGTAGCCCACCATTGACAAGGACTTCTCAGAATGCTGTTTTTGCACCGCAGCCACCGCCCCTACCACCTCATCGATTAAACAAGAATGAAAGAGCCCTGAATTTAAGTGGTGAGTCGCACCATGATCACGAAAATTGAGCCGGAAGACAGCATAGCCATGTGCAAGCAAATACTGCCCTATGGACAGTAAATACTGGGAATCTGCACTACCCTCCCAGCCGTGAAGCAGCATAACCAATCGCTCAGCGCCTCGGCTAGGCTCGGCATAGTAACCGCCAAGACGTACACCACGACCACAATCCAGAACGACTGACTCACTTCGCTCGCACAACGGCCGCGCCCTACGCAAGACCATCGCGCGACGCAACGGTGCGTTCGGCAGAATCGACTGAATATGAGGATTTGCCAGCCAGATAGGCGACGTAAAATCTTTTTTAACGTGAGCCTTCATAACGGGCGTTTCTGCTAGCTAGCCTGCCCTGTTCCATCATTCACGTATTCCGATACCTTTGTACATCAGCGTCATTGCCAGCGCATAAAGAGCAACTGCAAAGAACCCCATGATTCCAAATGCTACTCCAATATTGACATCAGAGACGCCCAAAAACCCGTAGCGAAAACCATTCACCATATAAAGGATTGGGTTTGCATGAGAAACCACTTGAGCCCATTCCGGTAGCAGAGAGATCGAATAGAAAACACCGCCTAAGTAAGTCAGCGGGGTCAAAATAAAGGTTGGAAACCAGGAAATATGATCAAAGTTTTTGGCAAACATCGCATTTATGAAACCCCCAAGCGAGAACACAATGGACGTCAGCAACACTGACGCCACGATCACAAATACGTGATGCACCTGCAGATGCGTGAAAAAAAGAGCCACCACCGTGACAACGAGGCCCACCAAAACGCCACGCACAATACCTCCGGTGATATAGCCTGCGATGATTAACCAATTGGGCAGTGGCGACACGAGTATCTCTTCAATATGCTTCCCAAAGCGTGCGCCAAAGAAACTTGCAACCACATTGCCATACGAGTTGGTAATGACTGACATCATGATCAAGCCGGGAGCGATGTACTGCATATAATCGTAGCCCCCCATTTGCCCAATGCGGGAGCCAATTAAACTACCGAAAATGATGAAGTAAAGCGTTGCCGTTACGCCTGGTGGCAGAAGCGTTTGACCCCAAATGCGGACAATGCGGTGAAACTCGCGGAAAACCATGGTCTGAAAGCCAATCCAATTAGTGCGGGCCCTTGATGGCATTGCAACGGAAGTCATACCGACCCTCCTTCAAGTGATGCGCGCGTCTGCGCACTTGAGTTCGTTCCTGCGACTAAGCGCATGAACATTTCCTCGAGTCGATTTACTTTATTACGCATGGAAACCACGTCGATACCTTGGGCCGTCAGTCGCACAAAAATCTCGTTGAGACTGCGATCCTTAGATGCCTCAACTTCAAGTGTTGAAGAGTCAATTAACGTGACGGTATACCCTGGAAGAGTAGGCGCATTCTGAATCGGCTCACGCAGGTTAAGCACAAACGTTTCACTTTGCAGCCTGCGCAACACATTACTTATCTTATCATTCTCGATGATATGCCCCTTATCGATGATCGCCACATGACGACATAGGTGCTCAACCTCTTCTAGGTAGTGTGTAGTCAGAATGATGGTGACTCCACGCTCATTGGTGTCCCGTAGGAACTGCCACATAGTGCGCCGGATTTCGATGTCTACACCGGCTGTAGGCTCATCGAGAATCAGTAGGCGCGGCTCATGCACCAGTGCGCGAGCGATCATCAGACGGCGCTTCATCCCACCAGATAACGTCCGCGCGATCGCTTTACGCTTGTCCCATAATTGCAATTGCTTTAAGTATATTTCAGCACGCTGGCGTGCAATGTGCCGCGGCAGCCCGTAGTAACCTGCTTGGTTGATCAGAATTGTCTCTACGGACTCAAACTGATTGAAGTTGATCTCCTGAGGCACGACACCGATACAGGATTTTGCCAAGCCAATATCGCTATCAATATCGTTACCAAAGACGCTCACCATTCCAGCGGTCTTGTTTACCAGCGAGGTAACGATACCAATAGTGGTTGTTTTGCCGGCGCCATTTGGCCCTAGTAGGGCAAAAAAATCGCCCTGCGCCACTTCAAGATTGATGCCTTTCAGTGCCTGCACGCCATTGCGATAGGTTTTAGTGAGGTTTTTGATTGAAAGAGCTTGCATAGGATCTCGCATAGTTTATTGCCCTGCATTGCAGCGCCTGATACTGCGCATCGTACAGGAACTTCCATGCTATTCATGACCCTCTACTCAATAACACTCAGGAAGACAGATGACTTGCCGCAAGTAACTGCAAACCGAGCAGACGAATCGAAGAACTGGGAGACATCTCGCGCGTGATAGCACTCATGATCAGTCGATCCCAGAAGGGCCCATGGCTCGCAAAACGAGCCGTTAGCGCGGCACTCGCGCCGCCAGCGATTTGCTCAAGGTCGTCAAGCTCCACCCCTCGCCAGATCCGCAGTACATCAGGGGCCATCCCGAGGCCTAATGTCGCTGCCTCGTCACTACTGCGGGACAGGTGCCAAGTGAGAAAAACAGCCAGCCGCACAAATTTTGAAGTCGCATCATCTGGCATTAAGCCTGCGGGTCGTTGTGTGATCGTGCGCCATAGACGGCCATCCGCGTAAGCAAAATCAAAAAGCGCGTACGGACAATCAGCCAAGGTTACCTGCTGGGCTCGCGGCAACTGGGCTAAGCGATTGAGTGTTTTTGCTGAAATCCCATACGTGCTGGGCTGCGGACAAGCGGCGCGAGTGCGCAATAGGTCAATGAATGCAAGATTGGCCTTGGCAATCGCGGCAAGGCAGTCCGGCGCTAAAAGAGTCGATCGGGCATAAGTACCCTCAGCATCACGTACACGGTGTAAGTCGGTCACAACCCAGCTCCTTCGGTTTTTATGTGTTTGGGTTACATATTCTGACTAGCCATTAGCAAGACGAGAGAGTACAGTTTTTGGTGTATTTATGCCAAAAATAAAAGGTCCGTTTTTATAAAACTTAAGGAAAACAACAGCATGCGAATTACCGACGATCGTTATACCCGTGACCGCCAGAGGTTTGACCTTGCCTTTCGTATGATTCATCACGAGGCCCGCACCAGCACCATCCGCAGCTGGACGGGACTCAGTGACGAGCGAATTCGTAAGCTGTACCGCAGCTACGTGGAGTCGCATGGCACGAGCATCAAGCGCCATCGCGGCAGACCGCCTGCGCAGACCCACTTTTTTATGCGCAACCGCGAGGCTCGGCGTCATACAAGCGCCCTCGCGGGGCTCTTTAAGCTTTTAGGACTACTCGATGTAGCACCAAGACAGCCAGAAGTCGGGAGTGGGCTGGCACAGTTGCGCTCTGCAGAGCTCTTTTGTAGGACTTTTGAAACCTACTCAAGCTTTTACCAACCGCCTCGCATTTCCTTTGAACACGCTGCGTATTTGCTTGATACCTTGCGACTACAGCGGGAACTCAAAGCGGTGCGCTGCCCCGCCTGCTCGGCCTTGATGGTCGTCGATCAATTGCGGCTACTGCGCACAGTCTGTACGTGGTGCGAAACAGATGAGCGCAACACGAAATCACCTGCTGACTATGGCAGCGTCACAACACTGCAAAGCACAGCACTTAGCTGAGCAGGTACAATGCCCGTTACTCTTTCGGTGCAACAGCATGAACCTGCCGCATACCAATGTCTTTGCCGGAGCCTACGTCGAGCGGGTTAGCGAACGCCGCAAAGATGCGGTATGGCAAACGAATGCGCTCAGTTCAGCGCATTCGCTTTTTGTTCCCATATGGGGGACACAGAGCCTGATTCAACACGAGCCAACGCCCACAGCTGTGTTGTTGAACCGCGCGTCATTACCAGCGTTTAGCGATCACAACGCAATATTTCTTGGCGAGTTTTCAGGAAGAGCGACATTTGCAGTGGGCTTCGCCAATGACATACCAGCGCCTATCGGCGGCTGTGGTGAGTTCACCGACCTGCGCTTTAGTGGCTCGCTACTGCCTCGACATGACGCGGGCCTGCTGGCCTACGCACGCGCTATGGTCTGGTGGCAAGATAGACATAAATATTGTGGCGCCTGCGGTGCACCCACCAAACCCACAAGTGCAGGCCATGTGATGACGTGCACAAACCGACACTGTCATACGGATTTCTTTCCACGTGTAGATCCAGCCATTATCGTATTAATTACTGATGGCGAACGTGCGTTACTGGGTCGACAAGCAGCCTGGCCGGCGGGCCGCTATTCAACAATTGCCGGATTCATGGAACCCGGCGAAAGCTTTGAGGATGCAGTCATACGGGAAGTCCGCGAAGAAACAAATATTAAGGTCTCACATCTGCAATATCACTCCTCTCAACCGTGGCCCTTTCCATCTTCTTTGATGGTGGGTTTCATGGCAAAAGCGGACAGCACCGATGTGAAATTCCCAGATGGAGAACTTGAAGATGCGCGCTGGTTCACACCCGACGATATTGCAGCAGGAAGACCTCTGCTCCCACCGGTCACTTCTATTTCATTCAGCCTGATCGCACACTGGTACGAGCAACACCGCGGCCAAAGCCTGCACCAAGTACCTGGGGCGCAGATTTGGCCAGCGCAGCGCTAACGCTGCGATCTAATGTGCCTCGTAGTATTTGCCTGGCATACGCATAAACACTACCCGCTATTGCTGGTAGGAAATCGAGATGAGATGCATGCCCGACCAACGGCACCACTGGCATGGTGGCAGGCGGCTCAGATTCTTGGCGGCCGCGATCTCAGCGCAGGAGGCACTTGGCTCGCAACTGATGGCACTGGTCGTTTCGGCGCTATCACAAACTTTCGCGAGGCCATGACCAGTAAACCCAGTGACAAGACGATGCCTTCACGTGGCGAGCTAATCCCGCAATTCCTCAAAGAAAACGACAGCCCCACTACATTTCTCAGTCGACTAAAGGCACGGGCGCAGGACTACGCTGGATTCAGTATTGTCGCTGGCAACCGACATGAGCTTGCGTTTTACTGCAATCGCGATGGACAAGACCCAACGATTCTTGAGCCTGGCATTTATGGTCTCAGCAATGCCACTTTGAACGTCCCATGGCCTAAAGTGTCTGCATCCAGACAACAGCTGGGCGATATTATTAATCGGCCGTTTGCTGACCCGCTGGAGTTAGCAGACTTACTTAACGATCGCAGTCCCGCAACCGACGAGCTACTGCCAAAAACAGGCATTGCGCCGTCGTTAGAACGTCGCTTATCACCTGCTTTTATTGTAGATACCACGTATGGCACTCGTTCCACGAGCGTTCTCCTGCTCGGACAGAACGGCGGCATTAAGGACCGATTGATCGAGCGTTCTTACTCGCCCAATGGCGACATACAGCAAACAATCAGCGTCAGCCTGTAAGTTTTTGTGGCCGAGGAATTACGGCACCATGCCCCTTGACGCGCTTCGCATAAATATGCACACTACGCGCCTTTTTATGCAAAGCTTAAATACACAACACAGTGCTGCGGTATCTACCGACCGACGCGATGCGCTAAAGCGCATCATCCGTCTAGGAGAGGTAGGCCGACAGGTAGAGCTTGTGCGCCTATTACGACAAGCAGGCCATGCTGTTACCCAATCGAGTGTGAGCCGAGATCTGCGCGATCTAGGAGTCGCTAAAGTTGGCGATCGGTATGTGCTGACGGAGGACGCGTCAGGTCCAGTGACGGATTTGCGTACCGTGGCTCCATTCGTCCGTGGTGTGAGCGCTGCGGGCCCTAATCTAACTGTTGTGCGTACTCTGACAGGCTCAGCGCAAGCTGTAGCCCTTGCCATCGACAGGGCCCGATGGCCCGAAGTCGTTGGCACATTATCCGGTGATGACACTGTGTTCATCGCCACGGCGACTGGCCGCTCCCAACGCACCCTGCTCGCTCGTTTCCGTTCACTCGACAGCCGTTAAGGGCCGACCCATGACCATCAATCAATCGGGTGTCACGCCCATTCTTTTGGCTTTTTCGGGGGGTCTTGATACCTCTTTTTGCGTCCCATGGCTGAAAGAAACCTATGGTAGGCCAGTCATTACGGTCACTGTAGATACGGGGGGCCTTGACGCGGATGCGGCTAAAACTTTGGAACAGCGAGCATTTGAGCTAGGCGCCAGCGAACATCACCTGATCCCCGCCAAAGCAGCCTACTTCGATCGAGTCTTAAAGTTCTTGCTCATGGGCAATGCACGACGCGGTCAGGTATACCCTTTTTGTGTTGGTGCTGAACGAGTTCTACAAGCCCAGACGATTGCTGAGATGGCTAACCGCCTAAATGCGACGAGTGTTGCGCATGGCTGCACGGCTGCGGGTAACGATCAGGTACGCTTTGAAGTGGCGCTACGGACGCTCGCGCCGGGACTCGAAATTCTTGCACCCGTGCGTGATCGCGCTTTCAAGCGCCACGAACAGCTGCAGTTTCTTACTGAGCGCAATCTGCCGGTGCCCCCCTATGGCGCTGCGTATTCAGTTAATCGTGGCCTATGGGGAATTACTATCGGTGGCAAAGAAACACTCACGTCTACCGGATCGATACCAGACGATGCGTGGGTTCTGACAAAAGACGCCTATGCCGTCGCACTCGCCCCGGCACGTCATACCATCGGCTTTGCACAAGGTATCCCTGTCGAGCTCGATGGTGCGCCCATGTCGCCCGTTGCGCTAATTGAATCACTCGAAAAGATTGCGGCTGCTTTCGGGATTGGCCGCGGCATCCATCTAGGCGATACCGTCATCGGCACCAAGGGCCGCGTAGCATTTGAGGCACCAGCCGCCGAAGTGCTGCTAACGGCGCATCGCGAACTTGAAAAACTGGTTCTCACGGGCCGGCAGTCACGCATCAAGGAACTGGTGGCCGCGCCCTACGGCGATCTGGTGCACGAAGGGCATCATCTCGATCCTGTATGTCGTGATATCGAGGCGCTACTCATATCATCCCAAAGCCGCGTCACCGGTACGGTCAGTGTTTTGTTTCGTCCTGGCAGCCTCTTCATTGAAGGCGTGACTTCACCATTTTCGCTGATGGCCGCCTCAAAAGGTGTTTATGGAGAAGCAGCTGGTGAGTGGACTCCTGCCGATGCCCTCGGCTATTCAAAAATGTTAGCGCTCACCGGAATGTTTTATACACGTGCAGGACAAAACTCAAAGGACACGTCGCAGTGAAATCCGTTGTTGTCGATAAAATTGCCTCTATCACGCAAGCCTGTGGGCTTGGCCATGAGGTACGTATCTCCGAGGATATCCCCTGCGAAGAGGGCGTCGTAATTGTCGTGGAGATTTTGACGAATAAGAGTACCTATAACACGCTCGAGCTAACGAGTGGTCGTATGGCAAAGATCGGCAAGGGAGACATCATTGTTGGCGCGCTTGGCCATCGTAAGGCGCTATTCGGTTACTCAGGCCATGTCCCTACTATCGTAAAACCCGGTGATATTATTCAGGTGCTCAACATCGGGGGCGTCCTAGGCATATGCGACTCAGTTAATGCCGACAAAGGGCGTCCGTTTGATTGTCGCGTGCTCGGCGTCGCGCTGCAGTTTCCGTTCCTCGGCGAGCGCATCGGTATTCCTGCTCGGATCGGCTATCGGCCACTGGACCGCGATGCGGTCCTCAATACCCGGGGAGTGCCAGTGATAGCTTTGGCTGGCACCTGTATGGAAGCGGGGAAAACGGCGGCGGCCTGTTCGATTATTTCTCGGATGCGTCATCGCGGACTTGCGGTCCATGCTTTTAAAGCGACCGGAGTATCCTTGCGTCGTGACATTCTCGCGATGGAAGACGCCGGGGCTCGGAAAAGTATGATTTTCACTGACTTTGGCGTCGGAACGACCACCGCGGACGTAGGACCTAGCCTGACGCGCACCATGCTGACTGAAATGGCCATCGGCAATCCCGATGTCATTGTCTTTGAGCTAGGCGATGGTCTACTTGGGACATATGGCGTAGAGGCCATTTTATCTGCCAGCGATATTCGAGAAGCCATTACTGGCCTTGTGCTCTCAGCGAATGATCCGGTAGCCGCTTGGGGTGGAGTAAAACTACTGCGCGATCGTTTCAATATTGAGCCTGCTGTCGTCACCGGCCCCGCGACGGACAATCAGGTCGGTGTTGATATCATCGCTGCGCAACTTGGTGTATCAGCCTTTAATGCCATCACCAGTGGCGCCGGCCTTGGCGATCGAGTTATCGAGGCTGCGGGGCTGTCTGCACGTTTCCCTATCAAGCCGACCATGGAGTAGATCCGTGGAACGCGTCCCTACAATTGTTCTTGGCGGTACCGGTTATGTAGCGGGTGAGCTATTACGCCTAATCACAACACACCCTTATCTGGAGCTCGGCGCTGCAGTCTCAGACTCAAAGCCTGGCCAAACGGTTGCAAGCGCATTCCCACATCTGGCCTCCGCCTACCCAACTACTGTTTTTCAGAGCATGGATGCCGCGCTGCAATTGATCGCACGCCACTCAATAACCGCCGTTTTTAGCGCTGCGCCCCATGGCGTATCTGCTGAGCTAATTGATCGCCTGCTGACTGCAGCATCAGCGGCTGGGACGCGCCCGCATATAGTAGACATCTCAGCTGATTATCGCTTCCGCACTACCGCGGGATACCAGAGCGTCTATCATCATGCACATGGCGCACCACATCGTCTGCCGGAATTCACTTGTGCACTGCCAGAGCATTTGGAGGCAGCAACCACACGGCATGTGTCGCATCCCGGTTGCTTCGCCACGGCCATGCTGCTTGCCATAGTGCCGTTGTTAAAACTTGACTTAGTGGCGCCTACATTTTATGTCTCTGGCATCACAGGCAGCACCGGTTCTGGCCGTTCACCGACGGAGGGGACCCATCATCCACGCCGTCATAGTGACCTGTACTCATACAATGCTCTGGCACATCGACACCAGCCAGAAGTAGTGGCTATTGCAAAGGCGATTACTGGGATTGAATGCGAGCTCAATTTTGTGCCTCATTCAGGGCCATTCGCCCGCGGCATACATGCAACAGCTCAGGCACGCCTAAAACCAAATGTCACGGCGGCGGATGTTTCGGTAGCACTCACGTCGTTTTACAGCAGAGCGCCGTTTGTACGGGTACGTGATTCGGCGCCACGCTTAAAAGATGTGGTAAGTAGCAACTTTGCAGAACTATCTGTTAACGGTAGCGACTCTACTATCGCTGTAATGAGCGTCATCGATAATCTCACAAAGGGCGCTGCTGGCGGCGCCATACAGTGGATGAACCGACTACTTAACTTCGATGAAACGACTGGACTTAATAGTCCCGCTCCGGGCTGGACCTGAGAAGAAGAGCGATCATGTCCACACTAAACGAATCATCCGCTTTATCTGCAAACAATCATCTAGCGCACGTGTTTGCACAATATCCGTTTGAAGTGACCAGTGCCGAGGGCGTTTGGCTGCACACGCGCGATGGTCGACGTATCCTAGACTACTATGGTGGCCATGCAGTTGCGGCGCTAGGCTATGGCCATAAGCGTTGGCTCGCAGCTCTGTCGCAACAAGCTCACAGTGTGTTGTTTCAAACAAATGCGATTCCAATGGCCGTGCGCGAACGCGCTGCCGAGCGCCTAGTACGGTTTGCGAATCTAGGTCTTGATACAGTTTTCTTCGTGAATTCCGGAGCCGAAGCCAACGAAAATGCTCTGCGGGTGGCCTTCAAGCTGACAGGTAGACGACAGGCTGTAGCACTCGAGCATGGCTGGCATGGCCGCACCTCTGCCGCTGCCGCCGTCACCTTTGGAGCGCGCGAAAAGTGGTATGGCTTCCCAAGCACTCCATTTGATGTGAACTTCATTTCAAGAACCGATCCTGCGGCAGCTCTGAATGGTATTACCCCAGAAACCGCATGTGTCATTGTTGAACCTGTCCAAGGACTCGCGGGGGCCTTTGAGATCAGCGCCTCAGTGCTAGCTGCGCTGCGCCGTCGTTGTACCGAAACTGGGTCTGTGCTGATTTTTGACGAGGTGCAGTGCGGTGTGGGTCGGACTGGATTTCCATTCGGTGCCAACCGTGCGGGCGTGATTCCAGATATCTTGACCACGGCAAAGGCGCTGGGCGCTGGCTTTCCGGTATCAGCAATGCTCTTGAATCCAGCAATCGCATCAGCACTTAAAATAGACGATATGGGGACGACTTTTGGTGGTGGCCCCCTCGCGTGTGCAATTGTCGAAACAGTCATCGAAATCATCGAGTCAGAAGGGCTCCTTGAGAATGTCTCCCGGATGTCACAGCTGATAAAGGACACGTGTGTTACTGGGCCGGTGACCGACGTTCAAGGTGCGGGATTGCTCTTGGGGTTACGGACCTCTCGGCCGGCCAAAGATATCCAGAAGGAACTATTGGGCAAGGGAATTTTCGCAGGCACCGCGGCGGACCCGCATATCGTTCGTTTATTGCCACCGTTCACTCTGGAAGAGTCACATGTTGCAATCCTGGCGATGGCATTGGAGGGCCTGCCAGCATGAGTCATTCCCTCCCCCATTTTCTAGACTTGGCTGAATTGAGCCGGGAAGCAGTATGCGATTTGCTTACCCTTAGTGATCGGCTACAACGTGAACCGGAGCCACACGCACTCGCAGGGAAAATCTTGGGTCTTGTGTTTATGAATCCTTCGCTACGCACGCTTGCCTCTTTCCAAGCCGGCATGGCGCGGTTAGGCGGAAGTACCTTTGTCATTACCCCAGGTCAAGGGACGTGGCAATTAGAAACTCGCCTTGGCGTACGCATGGACGGATCTGCTGCCGAGCATGTCCGCGAAGGCTTGCCCACTCTTGCGTCGTATTGTGATGCCATTGGTATACGCTCTTTCGCTGAGGGGCTCGATCTTGCGCAAGATCTTTCCGATGAGAAGTTTCGTATGATGGCACGATTGGTGAAAAAGCCCGTCATCAATCTAGAATCGGCCATTAATCATCCTTGCCAAGCGCTTGCCGACTGGAAGACCTTGGATGATCTTCTCGTGGCGCCGCAAGCAAAGTTTGTCCTATCCTGGGTCAACCACCCACGCGCGTTACCACTGGCGGTCCCGGCAGCCACGATCCACATGGCGGCACTACGAGGACATGAAGTCGTGGTTTTACGCCCTGACGGCTATGCGCTTCCTGACTCTGTCATGGAGAACGCGCGTAAAGCTGCGAACCTGTCTGGAGGCTCCGTCACCCAGACGTCAGACCGGACCGCAGCCCTCAAAGGTGCTCAGGTGCTCTATGCAAAGGAATGGGGCGCTACCGCACCCTATGGCGATTCCGATCATGATCAAGCGTTGCGTAAAAACTTAACAAACTGGCAAGTAGACGAGTCATGGTTTCAGACGGCCGCTACCAACGCACATTTTATGCATTGCCTACCCGTACGTCGTAATGTGGCAGTAGCCGATCATGTACTCGATGGCCCCCGTAGCGCCGTACTAAGAGAATCACATAACCGGCTAGTCGTGCAAATGGCAGTACTGCACCGATTACTTTCCTGAGAATACGAAGTATTTACATTAAGTCTTACCTCCACGATTACAGCTCCGAGATATAGAGAAGATAGCCATGAATTACCGCCCCGAACAGGCTTTTGCCATCCGAGCTATGCGCAATGCCGCACCTTATATTCGCATGTATAAAGGCAAGATATTTGTCATCAAGGTCGGTGGAGCTCTATTTGGGGATGCTACGGCAACTCGTGCGCTAATGGAGCAAGTTGCGATCCTTCACCAAGTAGGTATTCGGGTGGTATTGGTTCATGGTGGCGGCCCACAGCTTGATCAGATGCAGCATTCTCTCGGGATGCAGACATCAATGGTAGACGGGCGCCGAGTCACGGACGCGAAAACTGTCGACATCACAGTCATGGTGCTCAACGGTCTGATCAATACACAGTTACTCAGTCTTTGCCGTGAGCTAGGTATCAGTGCCGTGGGACTATCGGGTGTGGACGGCAGCCTGATCAATGCGAGACGCCGCCCGCCGGTAAGGCGTGCCGATGGGTCAATGGTAGACTACGGACAGGTGGGCGATATTGACAGCGTACAACCGGACGTATTGCTGAAATTGCTGGATGCAGGGTATATGCCAATCGTGAGTCCAGTATCCTGTGACAGCCAAGGCATCATACTCAATATCAATGCTGATACGGTCGCAGCCAATATCGGCGCTGCGGTGGGCGCAGAGAAGCTACTTCTTTGTACCGGAGCCGCTGGTGTTTTTGAGCGCTTGGAGGACCCAAGCACGCTCGTGTCTTATACAGATCTGCACGGGCTTAAACGTCTTGAACATGGCGGCAGTTTTGCAGATGGCATGTTGCCTAAAGCAAACGCTATCGAAACGGCTATTCGCGGCGGTGTGCGGCGCGTGCATGTCATTTCTTATAAGTCCACTGATGCTCTGCTCGCTGAGATTTTTACGAATGAGGGCTTAGGTACATTGATCGTTGCTGACATCAAAGCACTATCGGCGGCGGAACAGCAGCAAGTCGGTGGGACACCGTGACGCGCTTATGGGATAAAGGCACCCCACTCGATGCCCGTGTGTTGCACTACACGGCGGGTGAGGATCATGCGCTTGATAACAGGCTCGTGAGCTACGACGTTCGTGCCTCGATCGCGCATGCGCGCAGCCTAAATAAGGTAGGTCTACTTGCAGACACCGATCTTGCCTTGCTTAACCAGGAACTGACGAACATTGCAGAGGCACATGCACGTGGCGAATGGCATGTAACCCTTGAAGAGGAAGATGGCCAGACCGCTCTCGAAACTCGCCTAACCGCAGCGGCCGGTAGCTCCGGCGGTCGTATCCATCTAGGACGCTCGCGCAACGATCAAGTACTGACGGCCCTAAGACTCTATCTGCGCGATGCAGTAGGGGAACTGATCACTGCTGTAAATCTGGTGACCGATCACCTGGCTAAATTAGGGGCTCGCCATTCCAATGTACCGCTGCCAGGGTATACCCACATGCAACAGGCAATGCCGAGCAGTGTGGAATTATGGGCACAGGGATTTCGTGCTGAACTCAACGATGATGCGCTTGGCCTGCATGCGTGCCTACGCCGCATTGATAAAAACCCTCTCGGCTCTGCGGCAGGTTACGGCACACCGGGCCTACCGATCGATCGCTCAAATACCACACGAGAGCTTGAGTTTTCCCAAACACACGAGCCTGTAACAGCGGTGCAGCTGTCACGTGGCAAAGCTGAAGCCTCAGTACTGTTTGAGCTCGCGCTGCTCATGACTGACATAGGTCGTATGGCGAGTGATTTGCTGGTTTTTTATACACAAGAATTTGGTTTTATCGATTTACCGGCGGCTTTTACTACTGGCTCGTCAATTATGCCGCAGAAGCGAAATCCAGATATTTTTGAGCTCATGCGCGGTCGATCGGCAACAGCCCATAGTTGCCTCATGGAAGCGCTGGGCATCTTTAATAAACTCACCAGTGGCTACCATCGAGATCTGCAGCTACTAAAGGCCCCATTATTCCGTGGCATTGACCTTGCGTTTGACACGCTTGAAATCTTGCCGAGCGCGCTGGACGGAATCACATTCCGTCCCGAAAGAATGAAAATCGATCCTGCTATACGCGCAGCAGAACAAGCGAATGCCCTAGTTGTCAGCGAGGGAATCCCTTTTCGTGAAGCTTATCAGCGCGTTGCAGCAGAATTGATCAAAAAATAAATCCCGCGGATATCATTTAGCGAGCGAGCTCAGCTGCATGAAAACGCAGGTGATCTTCCATAAACGTGCTAATAAAATAATAGCCGTGGTCATAGCCTGAGTGCATGCGCAACCTCAGCTCTTGTCCACTGCGTTTAGCGGCCAATAAAAAGATCTCGGGCTTAAGTTGCTCACTAAGAAACTTATCGGCATCACCCTGATCAATCAGTATGGGCCGGTTGCGTGGACTGCGCGCGACCAAAACACTTGCATCGTATTCAGACCACTGGTCGACGTTGGGACCTAAGTATCGACCCAACGCCTTAATACCCCACGGACACTGTGTCGGCGCAACGATTGGGGCGAAGGCAGATACTGAACGGTACAGGTGGGGGTTTTTCAAAGCCGCAATCAACGCGCCATGCCCGCCCATCGAGTGGCCAAAGATACCCTGCGCCTCACTGCGTATTGGAAAGTGCTCCGCAACGAGCGCCGGCAACTCCTGCGTTACGTAGCTATACATACGATAGTGCGATTGCCAGGGATCTTGCGTTGCATCGACGTAAAAGCCCGCCGCAATGCCAAAGTCCCAGCTCTCGTCGTCTCCAGGGAACCGCGGCTCACGCGGACTTGTGTCCGGGGCGACCAACGCGAGCCCAAGCTCGGCGGCTACACGCTGCGCACCTGCTTTCATCATGAACGTTTCGTCCGTACAGGTGAGTCCCGCAAGATAGTAAAGTACTGGAACCGGCGCTACCTGTGCCTGCGGTGGCAGATACACAGAAAAACGCATCGGGCCGCGTACGGCGCTTGACTGATGGCGATGAAAACTCATCAGGCCGCCGAAACAAGCGTGAGTACTCAAGGTGGTCAGCTGCATCTCAGTCATAAATTGACGATCCTATTGATCTATCTTCACGTTTGTTATGGGGCATCCGCTTGTCGCTCAGGGGCAGCTGCAATAAAAGCCGGCTGCGCTTCTAGCGCTTGACTGATTGCTGTCAGCGTGGGGTATCGACTGAGATCACATTGATAGCGATGCGCATTTGCCACTTGGGGCACGAGGCAGACATCAGCAAGGGTCACGGCGTCCCCATAACAATGCCTACCATCGGCGCTATACCGCTGGCATAGAGCCTCAAATGTACTAAACCCTTCTGCGATCCAGTGGCGATACCACGTATCAACAGCCTCCTGACCGTGGCCGAGAGAATCACGCAAGTAGTTCAGTACACGCAAATTGTTCAACGGATGCATATCACAGGCAATACTGAGCGCCATACTCCGTACCTGAGCGCGTTGCAGCGGCTGGTCTGGCAGTAGACGCGGCAGTGGATAGCGCTCGTCTATATATTCTATGATCGCAAGCGACTGGGCAATTGCCTGTCCGTCATCGACAAGCGCCGGAATTAAACCCTGCGGATTGATGGCGACGTAATCAGCCAATTTATGTTCAGCTAAAGCAAAGCTCTTGGGGATACTCGTGTAGCTAAGTCCCTTTAGCTGCAAAGCGATGCGGACCCGGTATGCCGCCGAACTGCGCCACATTGTATAGAGCGATAACATTAGTGTTGGCCAGGAAAACTCACTTGACGCACCGGCGGCTCCTTCGAGCGCACCACAACCGTCCGCGCGATCTTGTCGTGCCATCCTTGCTTGCGTGGGTCCCAACCGACCCACATGAGGCCTAGGCACAGGGGGAATATCGAAATGTAATAGCCTAAATAGCGAATCACTAATTGGCCCGT